>Ga0209810_1000042_pt1 | contig 388932 bp, 332 predicted proteins | sample Coa_R1_7_FD_187159 | JGI IMG/M metagenome (GOLD analysis project Ga0209810, IMG submission 187159) | Surface soil microbial communities from Centralia Pennsylvania, which are recovering from an underground coalmine fire - Coalmine... | ecosystem: Environmental > Terrestrial > Soil >...
TTGGACTCCAAAACGCCACCAAACGGACTCCGGAGGGGAGCCGGAGGGAGGTAAATATCTGTAAGTGTTTGAGTTATTTGGTCGGGCCGCCGGGATTTGAACCCGGGACCTCTTGCACCCCAAGCAAGCGCGCTAGCCAGGCTGCGCCACGGCCCGATTTTCCAGATTTTTCCATCTTAGCATGACGCGCGCCAGACGCCGTGCATTGGCTAGTGCGTTAAAGGCCCGGTCGATGTCCCGCTGCTGCACCCCACGATTTAGCGCACCACCGTGCGCTGGGCGGCGGTCGAACATCTGAAGGAACAAGTTGCCCTGAGCCAGCCCTGGCCAACAGGAGTCAGGGGCCGCTGTGATTAAGAGATGCTGCTCGATGCTGCTGGCAATTGCCTCGGGGAGGGCAACCCTGCGCGCTCCACGGCTTAACTATGCGCCGTAGAAAAGCGACCAGCGCCCAATCTGCTCAACCTAGCGGACCGAGCCTGCGAGCGGCTGATTTCTGAAAGGCCGCAGGGACGCAGGATCTGGGGTCTGATGAGGTTTGGTCTTACGCCGGCAGCAAGCAGAAGAATCCGCAGCCCAAGACCGTTAGACTGCGGTACGGTGACGCCTACACATTTGCCGCGCTGGAACGGGCCTCGAAGCTGGTGTTGCGGCTGTGTTGCTGTTATAAGGGAGGCCGCTGCCATCCCCCCAGGTCTGCCTCGAGTTGTCGCGCTACGGCGAGAGCGACGTCTTCCCGCCAAGGCCGCGCGGCGATTTGCACTCCCAGGGGCAATCCGCAAGTGGAAGTTCCGCAACGCACGACCACAGCCGGCCAGCCGGTCAGGTTGAAGCTCATCGTATAGGTGAATGCCTCCAGATGATCGAATGTCGTCCCGTGAGGCATGGCAGCATCGGCGCAAACCGGACAGAGAACCAGATCATACTTTTCAAGGAAGGAAAGCATCGCGCTGCGGAACGTGTCGACGCGGATCAGCAGGCGGCCAAGCTCCGGCGCGGCCAGCGGGCGCGCGCCCAGCATGCTCAGAAACCGCTCCAGCAGCGGATGCGCTTTTCGGCTGCCGCAGGCTTGCAGCAGTTCCCGCAGGCCGGCTCCCGCGTCCGCCCCGAAGAGCCCGAGCGCCAGTTCGTAGGTCTGCTCAATTCCCGCGGGCCTAGCTTCCTCGATGCGGGCTCCCAAGTAAGCGAGCGAAGCCGCAGCTTCTTTCACGGCGGCGGCACTTTCCGGGGCGGCAGGCAGAATTCCGTTGTTGGTGTAGAAAGCGGCCCGCAGGCTGCGCAGGTCCACGGCGTCGGGGTCGCGCCAAGGCATGGGAACGACGGCGGGATCGAGCCAATCCACGCCGCTCAAAACAGGCATTACCAGTATTAGGTCTTCGACAAAGCGCGCCATGGGGCCGATTTGCCAAAGGGCGTCAAACAGGCCGCCCGGCGGAGGAAAATGGCCGGTTCGGGCCAGCCGGCCGCTGGTGGGCTTGATGCCGGCGATTCCGCAAAAATGTGACGGCAGCCGGATGCTTCCGGCCGCATCGCTGCCCACTCCGAGCGGCGATTCCCCGGCGGCTATGGCCGCCGCTTCGCCGCCGCTGCTGCCTCCTGCGGTTCGGGAAAGGTCGTACGGATTATTGGTGCGCCCATAAATCAGGTTGTCTGACTCGAAGGCGAACAAAAGATCGGGAAGATTGGTTTTTCCCAGCGGAATAGCGCCGGCGCCGCGGAGGCGGCTCACAGCGGTTGCATCCGACGCGGACACGAAATTCGATCGCCCGAGAGTGCCGGACGTGCAGGTCATGCCGGCGGCTTCGATCGAATCCTTAATAGTGATGGGTACGCCGTGCAGAGGGCCGCGGAGCATTCCTTTGGCCAAGTCCTCATCCGCCCGGCGGGCGGCCCTGAGCGCGTCCTCCGCCGCCAGTTGGACTACGGCGTTTAGTTTCGGATTCACCGCCTCGATGCGCTTCAGATGCATTTCCACGAGTTCCCGCGAGCTCACTCCACCGGTGCGGATCTCCTGCGCCTGGGCGGTTGCCGAAGCATAAATCAATTCCTTCATGCTGTGTACTCGCGAGGCTCAGCGGGACCGCGGGCGGTAGCCTCGATCAGCTCCAGGTACAGTTGGACGGCCCGTTTCAGGCCGTGGTTTTCGGCGATGTGGGCGGCGGCCCGGCGGCCGATTTCGGCGCGCATCTCCGGATTTTCCTCCAGAGTGCGCAGATAATGGGCCAGCATCTCCACTTCGGACTCGTCTGGGTCGATTCGAATCACAGAGAGCTCCGGAAAACGCGATGTCTCCTCGCTGGCTGTCACCAGCACCGGCTTGCCAATCCCCATCATCTTGATGCCGATTCCCGACGTTTCGCCGGCGCTCGGATGACGCAGGTTCACGCATACGTCGGTGATTTCGGCGAGGCGCCAGAATTCCGCGTCGGTGACGTGCCCCAGTCGGATGATCTGGTTACTCCCAAGCCGCGGGGCGAGCGCCCGTTCCAGGTCGCAGGAAACAAATTTTCCCACAAGCAGCAACTTGCCCCGCCGAGCCGCCGGCATGGCCTTCAGCACCGAGGCGATGCGCTTGGAGTCGCGGAGATAACCGAAAACACCGACCACAAACTCATTGGATGCCAGGCCCAGGCGGTCGCGCGTCTCGCGCCCTCGGCACGGCAAAGCCGGCGGAACAAAAAAGTGCGGAATTTCGGTCACCTTTGCGGCGGGAACAGCCTCGCGGGCCATCCGCGCGGCCGCCGGATTATGCACGACGATGGCTCGGCTGGCTTCCACGATTCGCCGCAGCAGAGGATAGGAAAAATAACGCGAGTCGGCGGACGACCGCGACCGGCCGCGCCAGAGGTTTCGCGCCAGGTCACGACGCCACTCTCCGTAGTTGTATACAAACTCCTCAATGTAGCCGGCTTCGCCGAGCGCTCCCAGCAGCAGGTGGTGCAGCACGGCGTCATGGAGAACGGCAATCCCAGGCCGGACCAGCGCGCTCCGGTACGCCTCCAGATGCAAGCGGTTGTTCCCGATCTGATAAATGGCGTTATCGAAACCGGGCCCTGGACGGTTGGTGACAACAATCTGCGTATGCTTCCGCAGCGATGCGGCCAGTGTGGCGGAATACTCGGCCACGCCGCTCGGCGCGGGCGGCATCGGCGAGACGAAGGCCAGCTTCATGCGTTTGCCTTCCGCGGCCCGAAGATCGCCGTGCCAATCCGGATCATTGTGGCGCCTTCCTCGATCGCGACCTCGAAGTCTCCGCTCATTCCCATGGAAAGCTCGGGCAGCCGCAGCTTTTCAGCAAGCGATCGCAGCCGGCGGAAATAGGGGCGCGAGTCTTCCGGATTTTTGGACCACGGCGGCATCACCATCAGCCCGCGCAGTTCGAGCTTATCGAGACCGCGGATGCACTCGGCCAGTTCCGGCAGGCGCTCCTCCTCAATGCCGCTCTTGGTGCCCTCGGGCGAAAGCTTCACTTCGATAAGAACGTGGAGCGGCTTTCCCGTTTCGTTGAGACGGCGGGCCAGCCGGGCGCTATCCACGGTGTGAATCACCTGGAACAAATCCGCTGCCGCGCGTGCTTTGTTGCTTTGCAAGTGCCCGATCATATGGAAAACGGCATCCGGCAAATCTCCGAGCTCTTTACGCTTGGCCTCAAATTCCTGGACGTAGTTTTCCCCGAAATGGCGCAAGCCGGCCTCATAAGCTTCCCGAACGCTGGCGGCGGGCATGGTTTTGGAAACGCCGATGAGCGTGATTTGCTCGCGCGCACGGCCCGCGAGGCGCGCCGCCTTTTCAATTCTTTCGTTGACCTGCGCCAGAGACTCGGCAATCACAGGTTTATTCTATACTGGTCTGATGTCGGCCTATTCCGGCGCGTTTTTTACCTTCGAGGGCGTGGACGGCTGCGGAAAATCCACGCAGTTGGCGCGCCTCGCCGACCGGCTCCAGGCCGCGGGATACGACGTGGTGCGCGCGCAAGAGCCGGGAGGCACTCGCGTAGGCAGGGAAATCCGGCGGATTTTGCTCGACGCGGCGTCGACGGACTTGCGCCCTCTGCCGGAAGTGCTCTTGTATTTCGCCTCGCGCGCGCAGAATGTGGAAGAGATCATTTTGCCGGCTCTTGCCAAAGGCTCCATTGTTCTTGCCGATCGCTTCACTGACGCGTCGATGGCCTATCAGGGCTACGGGCGCGGTTTGGGAGAGGAAATCGTCGCGGCCCTCGATCGCCTGGCGTGCCGCGGCCTCCAGCCGGATCTCACGTTTCTCATTGATATTGACATCGAGACCAGCCTGCGGCGGGCCTTGAGGCGGAACTCCGGCTGCGGTTCGAACGAGAGCCGGATGGAGCGCGAGAGCGCCGATTTCCACGAGAGAGTGCGCGCCGGATATCTGGAAATCGCCGCCAGAAATCCAGGCCGGGTGAGGGTCATCGACGGCCGGAAAACGCCGGATGAAGTGGCCGATGAGATCTGGTCTGCCGCAGAATCTTTTCTGGCTGCCCGGAGGGCGCGTTAACTTGCCGGCGAACTTGTTTAATTCCTTTCTCGGCAACTCGAAGATTGTAACGGCCCTGCGGCAGATGCTGGCGGAAGATCGCTTGCCGCAAACCCTGCTCTTCGCAGGACCGGAGGGCGTGGGCAAGGCAACGCTGGCGCGCTTTCTGGCGGCTGCAATGCATTGCCGGGGCGCGGAGCCGCGAGTTGAACCGCCTTGCGGCGACTGCCCGGCTTGCCGGCGCGTTGTGGCCGCCGATCTCTCCCTGCCGGAGTACCAGAAATTACTCGAAGAGCGCGCCAAAGCCTCCGCCGAAAAACGCCGCGAAGCGCCTCTGGTGGTGAGCACGCATCCTGACTTTCTAACCTTTCCTCCTGACGGCCCATTGGCCCAGATTTCCATCGAGCAAGTCCGGGCCATCAAGGAATTCGCGCAGTTTCCGCCCGTCGAAGGCCGCCGGCGTCTATTCTTGGTGGATCGCGCCGACCGTATCGATTCGGCGGCCGCCAATTCCTTGCTGAAAACGCTCGAGGAGCCTCCCCCCTATTTGACCCTGGTGCTGACGGCCGAGAACGCCTTCGGTCTGCTGCCGACCATTCGCTCGCGGTGTGTTCCCTTCAACTTCGGGCCGCTCAGCGGCGAAGAGATGAACAGGTTTTTGGCCGGGCGAACCGATATCGACCCGGCCGCCCGGGTGAAGCTGGCGGCGTGGGCGCAAGGCCGGCCGGGTTGCGCGTTGCGCATCGATGTGGCCGCATACGAACGGCGCCGCCAAGCCATGCTGTCGCTCCTGCGCACGGCAAGCGGCCAGCCCTTCGGCGAGCTCATCCGTTATTCTGAAGGAATCGGGCGCAGCAAAACGGAGCCCTTGGGCCTGCTACTCGATTCGCTATACACCCTGCTTGCGGATTTGTTGCATATCCAACAAGGAACAGGCCGCCTGGTCAATGAGGACATCCGCGCCGAGCTGGCATCCGTGGCGCGGAAAGTCGATTTCCAGTGGATTGCCAAAGCCGTCCGGCAGATTGACGAACTGGAGGGCCTGGAGCGCCGCAACATACAGAAGCAGATCGCTCTGGAAGCGCTCTCGGTGAGCCTGCGGCGTCCCCGCGCGGCGCTATGAAAAAGTTCGCTGTTGCACCCAGGCAGTCTTTGTGATATCAATAAAAACAGACTGGAAGCCAACCAGTGCGTAGCTGACCGGATCACGGAATACGAGCCCCCTTTTCGGCATAGCAAGCAATTCCGCTGCCTGAAGGTCTGCTCTTCTTTCCTGCCGGCCCGAAAGTGGTTGCCTTTTTTTAAATTAAGAGGAGGGTCAGTTTGGAAACCCGGAATTCGAACTCCTTCATGTCTTATACACGCAATGATTCCATCGGTAATAAGAGAACAAATAATATGGAGTCGGCTAACCGTAAATTGATCCGCCCGTCTTTGACGGAATTCAAGGAGCAGCAGGCTGCTCAAAGTTCTCAAAGAAAGCCCCAGAAACGTCCTGTCCCCCCTGAGCAGACCAATGCTGAGAATTTCTATTACGTGAAACAGATGCAGGCCCGCACGCCTATGGTGGTGGTGCTGAATGACGGCGAGGAGTTGCACGGCGTCATCGAATGGTACGATCGCGGCTGCATTAAGGTGAACCGCAACGGCGGCCCCAACCTGCTCATCTATAAAGCCAACATCAAGTATCTGTATAAAGAAAACGACAAGAACGGCGAGGCAAGCTGATCAGGGGACGCGGGGCTGGCGCACAGTCGCGCCGCCGGGCTCGGTCCGGCAAAGCCGGAATCACCCGGGATCTGATCCGCCATTCTGAAGCCGCGATTTGCCGGCCAGTTGCAGCCGGTAGGCGCGCCGCCGCCCCGCTTCCTCGTAGCGCCGCTTTTCCTGTTCGGTTTCCGGGATTACGGGGGGTACGGGAACCGGTCTCCTTTGTTCATCCAAAGCGACGAAAGTCAGGTAGGCCGAGCTCACGTGTTTGCGCTCGCCTGTTCGCAGGTCTTCGACATACACCTTTACGCCTACTTCCATTGAAGTGCGAAAGGCTCTGTTTACCGAAGAATATAGCAGTACAAGCTGACCGATCTGAATGGGCGCCAGAAAATTCATATGGTCAAACGAGGCGGTAACGACGTAGGAGCGGCAGTGGCGGGCCGCGGCGAGCGAGCCGGCGATATCCATCAGATGCATCAGCTTCCCGCCCAGCAGGTTACCCAATCCGTTTGCGTCGTTGGGCAGCGCGAGCTCCGAGAGCTCGGATTGCGACTCGCGGACCGGCTTGGGACTCAGCGGCTTGTCACTCATGAGGACGGGTGCGGTTTCGAGCGCAGATAGCCGTCGGCATAAGCCTCAGCCTGGCGCTGGAGCACCGGGTCAGCGGGAGCAGCGAGGAGCCGGCGGCCGCTGGTTTGATATCGAAGAAGCCCGTGCGCGAAGGGTCTGTGATCCCGTTCTAACACATAGGAGAGCAATAGGATCTCTTCGCCCTCTTCCGATATCGCAAACCGCACTGCGTCGGTCTCCGCCCCCGGCGGAAAGTCGCTGCATTGGCCGCGAGCATAACCCAGATTACAATGCTCGCGCAGCCTGGCCTTGCCGGGGCAAAACTCAGCCTCCGGGCGCGCCCGGCAAAACCCGTCGAATCCGCCGCCGAGGGGCAAGCGTTCCGGGTGGGGCCAGAGCGTGCGCGCCAGCCGTTCCGTCGGATAGAAGTATGGGCACGCCATAGCAGTGTTGTCGCTTGCTATAGTAGTGGGCTTCCCCGTGCTGGTGCAACATGCAAAAATCACGCCTCGAGACGCTGCGCGACTTTGTTGCCGCCAATCCCAATGATTCGTTTGTGCGCTACGGCCTGGCCCAGGAATATTTGAAACTTGACCAGGTGGAGAAGGCGATCGCCGAATTCCAAGAACTGCTCCGCCTTAATCCGAACTATGTCGCCGCGTATTATCATGCGGGCCAAGCCTTGCAAAAGCTCGGGCGGACAGAAGATGCTCGCCGGATTTATTCCCAAGGGATCGAAGCTGCGGATCGCGCCGGCGACCTGCACGCGAAATCAGAGCTGCAAGCCGCGCTCGATTTGTTGTGAAGCTCCTCTCTTCAGGCGCATCCTTGGTGCATCGCCAGCCCGGACGCCCCTCCAGCCGCCGGCCTGAGTGAGGCAGCCGCGGGCCGGCCAGGGGCACCGCGGGCCTGGCGAGCGCGCACCTTGAGGCTGCGCCGCCGGGCCTGATGACGCCATTTAACGGGATTCCTGCCGCAGCCGCCGGTAGGCTTGCGGATAGCGGTTTTCGGGACCGTATACCTTGTTCCACGCGTTGCGGATTTTGCGCAAGGCAGTCAGGTTCAAGTCGCCGACCAGCACACCTTCCCGCTGGTCGAGTTCGTCCTGGGTCGATCCCTCGAAATCAAAAATGGCGCTGCCCCCGTTGTTGTGCGGCGCCGAATAATTGACGCGCACCAGGAACATGCGGTTCTCGAGGGCCCGGGTTTGAAACAGGTGCACCAGAAGCGGCCGCGCGAAGTCGTTGGTGCAATAGGGAATCAATACGATTTCGGCTCCCCCTAGCGCCAGTTCCAGCGTGGATTCGGGGTGCTGAATGTCGTAACAGATTTCGATTCCCACTTTAGTCCGGATTCCGCCAATGGAGATGTCCCACACAGGGAAGCCGCCGCCCGGGCGAACGCCGGAAGCACGCATCCAGTTCTGCAAATGGACCTTGCTGTAAGTGCCGGTTATTTTTCCTTCTGGACTCATCAGCACGGCCGTATTGAAGAGCCGGCCCTGACGGTTCTCGTCGATGCCAAAAACAATCCATACGCCCAACTCCTGTGCCAGGCGGGCCAGGCGCTCAGTGGCCGGGCCGGGGATCGTCTCGGCGGCCGACAGGATTTTGGCGCGCCCGGCCATCAGTTCCGGACTGTCAAACGATGTAGCGGGCGGCAAGCGCAGCCGTGGGTAACCCTGCACCGCGACTTCCGGCGTACACAGCAGCTTGGCTCCGCGAGCCGCGGCCGCTCGAATGCCTTCCTCCGCCCGTGCCAGATTGTATTCCTTGTCGTAAATCCGGCCATCCATTTGAATGAGACCGACGCGGATCACCTCGTCGGCCCTCAATGCGGCGGTAGCCGTCAGGATTACTACCAGCAGGGTGACAGGTCGCATTCTGTATCCAATCTGGAGTTGGTGGAATCCAGCCATGCTGTCGGCCGGTGGATTCCATTAGGAAACGCAGCCTAAGCCGGGCACCCGGAGATAACGCTGCCGCCGGGCGCTTCAGGTAGGCCGTCTGGGCTGTTGCGTTGCTCAAAAACTCAGCCGCAGAGCGAACTGGATCAAGCGGGCGTTCACCGAGGTCCCGCTGATCTGTCCGAACGTCGAGGAATTCATGTTCAGCGACGTGCTGGTGTCGGTGCCCAGCGCAAAGTTGGCATGATTCAAGACGTTAAAGCACTCGGTGCGGAACTCCATTTTCCAGCGCTCGGTGATGTTGAAATCCTTAAAAGCGGAGGCATCCACGTTCCACTGGCCGGGGCCGCGGAACATGCCGCGTCCGGAATTCCCGTAGGTCCCCGCCGGCGCTGGAATCCAGGCAGCCTTATTGATGTAACTCTGGAGGCTGTCCTTGGTTGAGCCGGTAGGGTGAATTAAGGGAGCGCCGGCCACGACATTGGCGAAAAAGCTGCCGTTGTCGTTGGAAGTGGTTCCTCCGATGCCCTGGCCGCTGGTCGTATTGATCACTGTCAGCGGAAATCCGGATTGCGCGATGAAGAATCCGTTGACGGACCAATTGTTCAGGAAAAATCGCCCGAGTCGACTGGTCGCTTTGCTGGGCAGATCCTGCACCCAGGTAAAGGCCAGCCGCTGCGGTCGGTCAAAGTTGGCCGGACCCTTCGCGCGGCTCCAATCGTTCCAGGGCGCAGCGAACAGAGCTGTCGAGTAGCGGGCCGATTCATTTCCGTTGGTAAGCACTTTCGACGCCGTGTAGGAGAGTTGGAACGTCGATGTGGCAACGCGCCGCTTCAGCGTCATTTGCAACGAATGGTAAGTGGAGCTTCCCATGTTGTTGCGGTAGTTGATGCTGCCGAAACCCGGGTAACGCCGCACCAACGTGCCGTCCGGCTGCGGCATGAGTGGATTCACATTGTAGGAAGTAGCCAGATAGGTGCCTTTCGTCCCCACATAGCCGGCCTCCAGAAGGGTGTTTTTGGGCAACTGGCGCTGGATGGTGAAGTTATCTTGAATCACGCGGTCGGTTTTTGCTCGGGGATCAATGGCGGAAAGCGTGAGGGTCTGATCGGTGGGCTTGGTTGGGAACGGAATGGCTTTCGGATCGTAACCGGGGTCCACGAAGGTCCAGTTGTCGGGCTGGGTCAGGCTGCAAACCTGTCCTGCGACCGCGCAGTTGATAGTGACGTTCTTGAACGTCGGCGGATTGGAAAACGTGCCTTGGGCAATCTGGCCTGTGCGCTGGTCGTAGTAAATCCCAGCTCCGGTGCGAATCACCCATTTGTCTCCGATCCGGTAGGCGATGCCGATCCGGGGGCCGAAATCGTGCCACTGCCCGAACACTACATCATTCGGCACACCGGGCGTGACGCCGCCCTGGACAATACCCGCCGCGTCCACCGAGCCTACTCCCTGGTACCGGTCCGGCCAGAAACTGACCATGTGCAGATTGTAGGCGGCCGGATTGAAGTGGGCTTCGTAGCGCAAGCCGAGTTCGATGGTCAGGTTCTGGGTCGCTTTCCAACTGTCATCGAAGAAGCCGCTCCAGACCTGCTCGCGCATCAGCAGCTCTCCCGGCCCTGCCGCGAACTGTTTCGTGGAGGGCTGGCTGAGCAGAAAATCAGCGTATTCGTTGCCGGTGGAGAGACCCGTAAAGCTCCACGTTCCCCGGCTGGCCTGATCGTTAAACGGGTGCAGCAGCGAGGTAACGCTCTCCACCCCGAACTTCATCGTGTGCTGGGAGCGCACCCAGGTCATGGTCGAGGAAGTGGTGAACGTCTTGATGTTGTCATGCCAGCGGCTGGAGTTCCCAAAGCCGCCGTTCACGTAGTTGCTGATGTTGATTTTGGGCAGACCCGCGATCAGAGTCACGCCCTTGATCGGCTGCAAACCCAGGCTGGTGGGATCGGTGTTGTTGCCGAACGAGAGATACTGGTCTGTCATGTCGATTCCGACACGGGACTCCAGCACCCAGGCCGGCGAAAAGACGTGCGTCTCGCTGAATCCCCCCGTGTGTTTGGCCCGCGTCGACCCCTGTGAGAACCCGGGCATGCCCTGGCCGAAAGGCGTCAGATCAAACTCCATACTCTCAAACCAGCGCCCGTACAGCGTATCGCTTGAGCTGAGACGGTAATCCACGCGCCCGGCGCCCTGGTCGAGGTTGGTAGTGATCGGAGCCGCGGCGAAGAAATTGTTGTTTCCCGAGCTGAAATTCGGCAGCGGCACAAAGGCGTTTTGAATATTCAACGAAATCGGGTTCAAGCGCGATTGCGGAATAACGTTGTTCAAAAATGCTTGCCCGGTCGTCGGATCCTTGATCGCCTTCGAGAGCGCCGAAAAATCCCCCTGCCTCTGAGCGAGCGTCGGAACGACAGTGATCACGACCCCGCCGTTGCTGCTCCCCTGTGATCCCAGCGCCGAGTTGGCATTGTGCTGCCGCATGCTCTCCCAGCCGCCCCAGAAGAAGATTTTGTCGTGCTTGATCGGGCCGCCGATGTTCGCGCCGAACTGGTTCTGGATGTTCTCACCCCGGGCTGGGTTGAAAAAGGGCCGCGAGTTCAAGTCCGTGTTCCGCAAGAACTCGTACGCGGTTCCGTGAAACTGATTCGTCCCGCTGCGGGTGGTTACGTTGATGATCGATCCGGAATTGCGCCCGTACTCGGCGCTGTACAAACTCGTCATCACTTTAAACTCGCCGAGAAACTCAATGCTGGGCGTGCCGTCGCCGTCCGGAGCATTGTTCAGAGTGTTGGTCGTCTGCACGCCGTCCACCAGCAGGTTGTTGCTGCCGCGGCGCGAGCCGTTCACGCTCACGCTGTCGCTTCCGGTTCCGGGTGTGTCCGCGTTGAAGATGGAGCCGACCACGCCCGCCGAGGTTCCCAGAATCTGGGTGAAGTTGCGCGTCGCGAGAGGAATGGATTCGATCGTGCGCTGCTCGACCACTTGGCCGACAGTCGCCTTTTCGCTTTGCAGCAGCGGAGTTTCAGCAGTCACCGTCACCGTCTCGCTCACCGCCCCCACTTGCAGCGTCAAATCCAGCCGCACCCGCTCCGTCGTGTTGACAATCACCTCCGGCCGGACCAGGCGCTGAAAACCTGGGGCCTCCACCGAAAGGCGGTACCGGCCGGCGCGCAGCAGCGGAAATTCGTAATTCCCGCGTTCGTCGGTCGTGGTCTGAGATTGCACGTCGGTTTCGATGTTCACCGTGGTCACCACTGCGCCCGTGATCACCGAGCCGGAACTGTCCTTCACGGTTCCCACTATGCCGCCGGTGGTCTCCTGGCCAAAAGCCAAAACGGCCCAACCCAAAAGCCCCAGAAGCGCGGAAAGGCATCTGGTCACATTCCGCCGGAGCGGTAACATAAACACCTCCCCCTATCCTGGAAATGACGTTTGCGCCATTATCCCCGCCCTAAGACGAAAAGGCAAGAAAAATACGGCACCAGCACGGCAATCACTCTCGCTGAGCCGGACGGAAAAAACCGCTACTGCGATTCAAGTTGGATCATAATTTTATAATTTAAGCTGTTATTACTATAATTAGGCAGCGAAAAGCGGCTTGCCTGCGGGCCTGCGGCCCCTAGAGGGGCGCGGGTGGCGAGGGTTTGAATTGTGACTCGAAAAGCGGTATGTTCCGAGTCTGCGCACCAATGACAAGATCTGGTTATGCACGGGGAATGTGTCTTCTCGGAGGCATTCTGGTTTTTGTCCCCTGGCTTCTCAGTCAAGGCATGGGCGGAGGCAGGATGGCGGCGCGGCCCTCCCCGAGAGCTCGCCTGGATCTACCCAGTCCAGCCGTGGAATTTCGAGACATCGCGGCGGAAGCCGGTCTCACCGCGCCCAATGTTTACGGTGGTGTGAAATCGAAGAAGTACATCTTGGAAATGACCGGCAACGGGGCCGCCGTCTTCGATTTTGACAACGATGGCCGTCCGGACATTTTCCTGGTGAACGGAACGCGCCTCGATGGCTTGCCCCCCGGGGAGGCGCCAACGAGCTGGCTCTATCATAACGAGGGAAATGGGAAGTTTCGCGACGTAACGCGGAATTCCGGTCTCGAGCGCAGTGGATGGGGACAGGGCGTATGCGCCGGGGACTTCGATAACGACGGCCTGACTGATCTGTTTGTCACCTATTATGGACACAATATCCTCTATCGCAATCGAGGCGGCGGGCGATTTGAGGACGTGACGGCTCAGTTGGGACTGCCTGCCACCGGGCAGCGCTGGAGCACGGGATGCGCCTTCCTCGACTATGATCGGGACGGCTGGCTCGACCTCTTTGTCGCCGGCTATTTGGACTTCAACCTGGAAAAAGCTGCTTTGCCAGGCGCAAGCCCCTTTTGCACCTGGAAAGGACTGCGTGTTTTCTGCGGCCCCCGCGGCTATCCGACCGGCCGCAATTTCCTGTATCACAATGACCGCGGCCGGGCATTCACCGATGTCACCCAGAAAGCCGGCATCGCCTTTTCCGAGTTGCACTATAGCCTGGGCGTGGTCGCGTCGGACTTCGACGGGGACGGCTGGCCCGACATCTACGTAGCTTGCGATTCCAGTCCCAGCATTCTTTATCGCAATAACCGTAACGGGTCATTTACCGATATTGCGGTCGACCGTGGCGCCGCTTACGGCCCCGACGGGCAGGAGCAAGGCAGTATGGGTGTGGCCGCCGGCGACTATGACAACGATGGCCGCATCGACCTGGTCAAAACGAATTTCATGGATGAAACTCCCACGCTCTATCACAACGAAGGCGACGCCTATTTCGAGGACCAAACGTATCTAAGCGGCCTTGGTGTGAACACAAAGGTCGTTGGCTGGGGAGTTAATTTCATCGACTTCGATCAGGACGGCTGGAAAGATATCTTCATGGCCAATGGGCACATTTACCCGGAACTGGCCGGCACCCGCGCGGGTGAGGAGTTCCGGCAGCCGAAGATGCTCTATTGGAATCTTCGCAATGGCGCCTTCCGGGACATTACGCGCGCGGCCGGCGCCGTGCTGTCGGCTCCCGCCGTTTCGCGCGGAGCGGCCTCGGGTGATCTGGATGGCGATGGGGCCCTGGAAATCGTCGTCGTTAACATGAATGATCCCCCAGCGGTTCTGAAGAACTTCGGTTCCAAGGGTAACGCCATTCTGATTGGCTTGACGGGAACGAAATCTAACCGCAGCGCCATCGGAGCTAGGGTAACGGTGACCGCCGGCAAGTTACGCCAAACCGATGAAGTGCGCAGCGGCGGCAGCTACGCGTCCCAGAGCGACTTCCGGCTGCATTTTGGACTGGGCGACGCGGCCAAAGTGGATGAAATCGAAATCCACTGGCCAAGCGGGGCCGTGGAAAAGCTGAGCAGCGTTTCCGCCAATCGGTCCATCCAGGTGCGGGAAGGCGAAGGCATCGTGAAATCCGATCCATTTCGCTGATCGGCCGCGCCTCCCCTGTTCCGGGTTATTCCCAAGGTTGGATCAAAACTTCCGCGACCACTCTTTCGGCCAGCGCTCAATCACGACCTTCTTATCGGTGTAAAACTCGACCGCGTCGCGCCCCTGCCCGTGCAACACGCCGAGGAAACTGTCTTTCCACCCGCTGAATGGGAAGTAGGCCATGGGCGCCGCAACCCCGATATTGATGCCGACGTTTCCAGTGGGCGCCTCATAGCGGAATTTGCGGGCCGTGTGGCCGCTGGTGGTGAAAATGGACGATGCGTTTCCGTAAGGGCTGCGCGAGAGAAGATCGATCGCGTCGTCCAGGCTGGAGACTTCGCGCAGCGTCAAGACGGGACCGAAAATCTCGGTGTCGGTGAGCTCGCTTTGGCCGCCAAGCCCGGCGATCACGGTGGGCCGGAGGAAGTTGCCGCGTTCGCCATTGTTCAGGTTGGGATTGCGGCCGTCGAGCAAGAGTTTCCCTCCATCGTGGATTCCCTTGTCGATCAGGTTCAGAATGCGCGCCTTGCTCGTCGGCGAGATCACAGGCCCCATTTGGACTCCTTCGTCCAGACCATTGCCGACGCGGATCGAGGAAGCCAGCTCAAGCAGCGCGCTCGGAAAACTCCTCGAGGCGTCGCCGACAGTGACGGCGGTGGAAACAGCCAGGCAGCGCTGCCCGGCGCAGCCAAAAGCGCTGTCGCTCACGATTTTGGCGGTCATGGCCAGGTCGGCGTCCGGCATCACGATAACATGGTTTTTCGCCCCGCCCTGGCATTGGACTCGCTTGCCGTGCGCTGCGGCCTCCGCGTAAATGTATTTGGCCACCGGCGTCGAGCCAACAAAGCTGACGGCTTTGACTTGGGGGTGGCGCAAGAGAGCATCGACTGCGGGTTTTGCGCCGACCACGAGGTTCACTACTCCCTTGGGCAGGCCCGTGGTATGCAGCAACTCGAACAACAGGCGGGCCGTAAGAGGCACCCGTTCCGACGGTTTCAGCACGAATGTGTTGCCGCACGCGATGGCGTAGGGTAGAAACCACAAAGGGATCATCGCCGGGAAGTTAAAGGGCGTGATGGCAACGGTTACGCCCAGCGGCTGGCGAATCATGATTTCATCGATGCCGCTGGCCACATCCTCCAGGTTGTAGCCCTGCATCAGCGTCGGGATTCCGCAGGCCACCTCGACATTTTCAATGCCGCGCTGCAACTCTCCCCGGGACTCGGCCAGAGTCTTGCCGTTTTCCTGCGTGATCGTGCGCGCAATGTCATCAACGTGTTGGATCAGAAGATCCCGGAACCGGAATAAATACTGAATCCGATCCTGGGGCGGCGTCCGGCGCCAGGCTGGAAACGCGCTCGCCGCAGCGGTCACGGCGGCGTCGACTTCCTCCGGCCCCGCTAGCGGCACCCGCGCCAGCGTTTCCAAAGTGGCCGGATTCTGAACTTCATAAAGATCGGAGGAACGGCTGGACCGCCACTCTCCGTCAACGTAGTTTAAGGATTCCGTCTGCGTCCCTTGCATAGCTCACCTCTTGAATTTTCTCAACCGGCGGCCGCCAATGCAATGCCGGAAAACCAGGTCCACAGATCGCGAAGCGCCAAAACGCTATGGCCCAACGAAAGCGCCGCAACGCCTGCCCTCTCCGGTTTCGGGTTGGGTTGGGTCTTGCCGGCGCAGAGCCTGTCGGCGTGAAGCCCATGCCGGGCCGGCATTCCTTCCGGCTTTTCAGCAAAAGGGACCGCCAAAAGAAGCCAACTGGAATCGAATCAGCTCGCGGGATAGGGCAGTCCGGCGCGGGTCTCGGCGAATGGGCGCTGCGTAGGTCAAGTTGGCGGATTTAGACTTCCAAAATGACGGGCAGGATCAGCGGCCGTTTGGCCGTCTCCCGCGCGATGAAGCGTTTCAGGTCGGCGCTGATTTTGGCTTTCATGACGCCGTAGTCGGTTTTTTCCTCGCCCGTTGAGTTTTCGAGCGTGCTGATTACGATCTCGCGCGCCCGCGAGACCAGTTCAGCGCCGTCCTCGGGCGCCACAAAGCCCCGGGTGACGATTTCCGGCTGGCTCTCGATCTCGCCGGTATGGCGATTGATGGCGATGACGGTCAGCACGATGCCCTCTTCGGAAAGGTGCCGGCGGTCGTGGATGATCACGTCCTCCACCACTTCGTCAACGGCGTCTGAATCAATGCACACGCGGCCGACGGCGACCGACCCGGCCTTGCGGGCCCCGTGGGAATCGATTTCGAGCACGTTTCCGCTCTCGAGCACAAAGCTCTCCTCGAGTCCGGCATAACGCAGATGCTCGGCCAGAGCGGCATGGCGGGCCAACTGCCGGTACTCGCCGTGGATCGGCACAAAGAACCGCGGGCGCACCAGGTTGAGCATCAAGTTGAGCTCCTCCTGACTGGCGTGCCCGGATACATGGACTGGCGGCGTGGTGGACCCGTAAATCACCTCGGCCCCGCGCCGGGAGAGATGGTCAATCATCCGGAAGATGGCCTTCTCATTGCCCGGAATCACCCGCGAGCTGAGCACCACCGTGTCGCCGGGAGCAACCGAGACGTGCTTGTGCTTATCGACGGAGACCCGGGACAACGCGGACATCGGCTCGCCCTGGCTACCCGCGATGAGCACCGTGCGCTGCGACCGCGGCAGGCGATCGAACTCAGCGGGGCGGATCAGCAGGCCGTCGGGAATCTTGAGGAAGCCGAGATCGTGGGCGATTTCGGCAGTAGAAATCATGCTGCGGCCCACCAGCGCGATTTTTCGATTGTACTCGTACGACAAATCGATGATCTGCTGGACTCTGTGCGTCGAGGAACTGAAACACGAGATGATCAGCGACCCCTGAGCGCGCATGAAAATGTCCTCCATGCGGCCCCGAATCGCGCGCTCGGAAGGAGTGAACCCGGGGGACTCCGCGTTGGTCGAATCCGAGAGCAGCAGCAGTACGCCGCGCCGGCCATAATCAGCCAGCGTGTGCAGATCGAACAGCTCGTTATCGGTCGGGCTCGGGTCGATCTTGAAATCTCCGGTATGAATCACCACGCCCAGCGGAGTGCTGATCGCCAGGGCGGTCGAGTCCACCATGCTGTGGGTAACATGGATAAACTCGATCGAGAACCGGCCAATTTCAATGATCTGCTTGGGCTTTACCGGATGCAGGCGGGGCTTGCGCGGCAAATCATATTCATCCAGGCGCCGCTCCACGAGAGCCAAAGTGAAAGGTGTGCCGTAGACCGGCGTGTCCAGCTCTCCCAACAGAAACGGCACCGCGCCGATGTGATCCTCGTGTCCGTGGGTGAGAATCAACGCCCGGACGTGCTGCCGATTCTCCTTTAGATAGGTGAGGTCGGGGACGACGATATCGACTCCCAGCAGCTCGCTGCCGGGAAACATCATGCCGGCGTCGATGACAACGACGTCGTCATCGCAGCGCAAAGCCATGATGTTCATCCCGAATTCGCCCAGCCCGCCTAATGGGATGATTTGCAGTTTAGAATCGGACAGTCCAATACCTCAGAGGTAGGTTCAACTCTTAAGGGTAACATGCGGCGGGGGTTCGCGCTAAGCCTGCGGCCGTACGGGCGCGCCGGGTTGCCTTCCGGGAGCAAGTCCGCCGGCCACGGTGTGGGAAAAGCCACAGGAGTCCGCTTCAGGTGGGTTATACTCCCAAAGGATGCGTGGATTAGAACGCACACCGGTCCTCCCGGAAGATGCGGTTGTCCTTAGCGACCAGGTTCAGGACTACATCCGGCGTCTCGCCGAGAGGATTGCGCCTTGCAGCCAGCAGATTGAGAATCGCTGGCGCCGGCGCCTGGCGCGTTCAGGGCTTCGGGGCAACGATCCCCGGCTGCGGGCGCTGGCGGCGATCAATCCGGGGGCAGCCGCCGATTTGCTGGCTGCGGGCAATCTCGCCGATTTCTTTGAGCGCGTCGAGTACAATGGGCGCCGGCTGGCCAAGCTGGACGTGCCGCCGACGCACGTCATCAGCTCTCTCCGTGAATACGAAGACGCCCTGCTGCCCGACCTGCGGCGCTTTTTCCCGAAGGACTATTCGAATTATCTCTGGTCCCTCGATCACCTCTACTTCTGCATCCTTCTGACGCTGAATACAGCGTACTTTCAGGTCCGCGACTTGGAAGCCCAGGCCTTTTTCGATCTTTTCCAGGACGAGCTCGAAGCGCTGAGCGTGGACGATTTGTTAAATCGCGTGCTCGACAGCCTCATGCGGACCTTCAACGCACAAGGCGGGGTCGTGCTGCTCCTGCTGCCGCAGCAAAATGAGCTCATGGTGAAGGCCTGCCGGGGGCTGGATCCGGCCCTGGCCCGCCACTTCAACGTCCGCGTGGGCGAGGGTTTTGCGGGGCGGATCGCCGAGACCGGCAAGCCGCAAGTGGTGCTCGACGCGCGGGCTGACCCGCTGATCCGCTCCTCCGAGGTGCGCCGCGCGATTCGAAGCCTCTGGGGCGTGCCCTTGATCGTCAAGGGCAAGGTGACCGGGGTGCTGCATCTGGATTTCACCCGCGAGTACAATTGCCTGCCCCGCGAGATGAAGCTGCTCGAGGCTGTCGCCGAGCGCTGCGCGCTGGCCCTCGAAAAGGCTCAGTTGATGGAAACCCTGGCCCAGCGGGAGGAGCAGATCCGGCAGCTCGGCGAGCACATGCTCAAGGTGGAGGAAGAAGAGCGCCGGCGCATCAGCCGCGAGTTGCACGATGAGGTCGGGCAGGCCATGTTGGTGGTCCGCCTCTACTTGGAGATGTTGCAGCAGGAAATGACACGGCATGTGCCGCATCTGGCGCCCAAGGTGGAAGAAGCGCTGAAGGTGATTGACGGCACCATCCGAGACATGCGACGGCTGATTTCGGCCCTCAGCCCGAACGTTCTCGAGCAGCTCGGCCTGGCCGCGGCACTGCGGCAGTTCACCAACAATTTTGGCCGTAACTTCCCTATTCACGTGCGTTTAAAGCTTTCCCGGCTGGGCCAGCTCCCCCAGGATACCGAAATAATGTTGTACCGATTAGTGCAAGAATGCTTCACAAATGTGATAAAACATTCGAAGGCGGAAAATGTTTTACTGGCTGTAAACCGGTCCAACGGCCGCCTGCACGTGCACGTGGAGGACGACGGAATCGGCTTTGATCTCGAACAAGTCGCCCATAAACGGGAGTCGTTTGGCATCTCCGGCATGCGCGAGCGCGTGGCGCTGCTGGGAGGAAAGATGGAAATCAAAACCCGCCAGATGAAGGGGACTAAGATCGATATCCAGATCCCCATCTGACGGCGCATCGAAGCTGAGGATTGACTATGGCCAAAATTCGTATCCTGCTTACCGATGACCATACTTTGTTCCGGCAGGGCATTAAAACCTTGCTTTCGGCCGAGGCCGATCTAGACATCGTCGGCGAGGCGGCGAATGGAACCGAGGCGGTCGAAAAAGTTTCCGAGCTGCGGCCGGATCTGGTGCTCATGGATATCGGCATGCCGGGGCTGAGCAGCTTTGAGGCCACGCGGCAGATCAAGAAGGTCCGGCCGGACACGAAGGTACTGTTCCTTACTATGTATGACGACGAGGATTACCTGGTGCAGTGCATGGAGGTAGGCGCCAGCGGGTACGTGCTCAAAGACAGCCCGGCCCAGCAGTTGCTAGCCGCGATTCGCGACGTCTACCGGGGCGGCAGCTACCTGAGCCCCCGCATGCTCTCCCAGTTGGTGGACGACTTCCGCTCGCGCATCAAATCGGCTCACCGCCAACCGCGCTTCGCCACCCTCACCACACGGGAGAAGGAAATTCTGAAGTTCCTGGCCGAGGGCGAATCAGTGAAAGAGATCGCCTCGGGCCTGAATTTGAGCGTCAAAACGGTCGAAGCCCACAAATTCAACCTGATGCGGAAGCTCGACATTCATAACAAAGCGCATTTGGTCCAATACGCCATTCAGAAGAAGATCATCAAGATCCCGGTCGGCCCGTGAAAAACGCGCCTCCCCTCGGCCGCAGGGCCGCTGTAGCGCCTTTGGCAGTAAATTCCGCTCGTTCGATTCCTGCCCCCTGGGACATTGGTGCGCACGGCCAGGTTTTACAACCCCGCCAGGCGGCCGGATACCCTGGCATGCCTTTACGTACTGCGATGAATGAACCGGGCCGGCGGCGTGTTGCCGGATTTTCAGCGATGCCGGGCGTTTCCTCGCCGCGCTGGGATATGCTCCAGCGCGGATCCTCTGGAAACAACTCCGGCAGTTGCGCGGCGGAGCGGTTATAGATCGAGCGCCAGACGTTCTTGACGGTGGAGAGGAAGATACCCAACTGTTGGGAGAGTTCCTCATCCGTCGCGCCAGGCAGCGGCGCCAGCAGCAGCCGTTGCTCTGCCCGGCTGAAGCCGCACGATCCTTCTGGCGAGCTGCGGCCCAAACCAGAAGAGAGGTGGGGTTTTGATTCGTGTATGAAATCGTCGTCAACGAATACTGAGACGCCCACGAAGCAAATCCGGGGAAGGGCCACCTCCACTTCCTCGATGAGGGCGGTGGCCTTCGCCTCGCAATCCAGCAGCCGCAGCCAGGCGAGCCGCAAGTCGTGAATGGCCCTTCCCTAGCGTTCTTTCAGGAACAGGGCGCCAACGGCCGCAGCTGCGGACCGTGCCACCAGCCGGGCGACGCGTGGTCGGTCTCGGCCGCGCACGTCAAGGCGCGGTTCGACGCCGCCGGCGGCACGGACCCATCTTCCGCACCGTGGACGGCTCGAACTGCGACCCCCTCAACATCGGCACAGGAGACCTGACCGGCCCTCTGGATGTCAGCTACCTACCCGTGATAACGCTTCGCAACAAGAGCACGGGAGCCATACTCCAGACGACCGACCATGGGCGCGCCTTGGTGACAGGCTTGTGGGCGGCCATTGGGAAGGTGATTGGCCCGATTTTGAGGGGCCTCTCGGCTCGGGCGCCCTACTTCCATAACGGCTGCGCCGCGACGCTCCTGGATGTGGCGAACTTCTATGACCGCCGGTTTGGCATAAGCTCCACGGAGCAGGAAAAAGCGGACCTGGGGGCGTTTCTGGGCGCGTTGTAGCGGCAGGGGTCCGGCGCATGCACTCGAGGCGAGCGGGGAGTTCAAAGCCTCGACCGACCCTTCCCCAGTGCCCGCGGCCAGGGGGCAATCACCAAGCTGACATCTCTGACGGGGCAAGCGAGAATATACTGATCGCCGAGCAAGCTCATCCACCCAGGCGCAGCGGAGCCTCCGGTTCCGTGCAGTGACCTAAAAGCGAAAGCGCCGGGCGGCGATGGCAGCGCCCCGGCTTATTTTCCGGCTAGCAGGCTGAAATTCGCGCCTTCCCGGACCCGCTTGCCCATCCGAGGTCTCCTGACGTACAATAGCTACTTGCAACTCACTTTCATCTAGCGGATTGGCTGCCGCTCGCCGGTATGTTTGCCTCGTTCATCATTGCGCTGCGGGAGGGCGTAGAGGCCGCGCTCGTAATCGCCATTGCGCTCTCGTATTTAAAGAAGGTCGGCCGCGAAGATTTGCACCGTGTAGTGTATCGGGCTCTGGGCGCCGCGATCCTGGCGAGCGTTGCAGGCGCGTATTTGTTCCGCAAGCTTGAGTGGAGCGAAGAGGTATTTGAAGGCTGGACGCTGCTTGCCTCCGCCGCCTTCGTCTTCACCATGGTCGTGTGGATGTGGCGGCATTCCAAGGGGTTGAAAGCGGCGATGGAGCGGCGGCTGGGCGAGATTTCCAGCCGCTCGTCAGGCGCCGCCGCCGGGGTGTTTCTATTTGTCTTCCTGATGGTTTTCCGCGAAGGAGTGGAAACTGTTTTGTTGCTTTCGGCGGTCAGCCTCACCAGCGACTCGCTCTCGGAGGCCGCCGGGCTGGTGCTGGGTCTGGCGCTGGCCGTCGTTTTCGGAGTGACCTTTATCCGCGGCACGGTGCGCATCGACTTGCGGCGGTTTTTCCGCATCACGACCGTAATCCTTTTTGTAGTTGTGTTGCAACTGCTGATTACCGGCTTGCACGAGCTTTCCGAGGGCGGAATTCTTCCGTCGAGCGCCCGGGAGATGGCATGGATCGGTCCGATCGTCAAGAACGAGGTCTTTTTCTTCGTGACCGTGTTGGCCCTGGCCGCCTGGATGGTCCTTTTTGACTGGCGCCGGCGCGAGGAAGCGGCGGCCCCGGCGTCGGGTGCGGCCCGCCGGAAGGCTGTCTGGTCGGCTCGCCGGGAGCGGTTGTGGATGATGGCGGTTTGCAGCGCCTCATTTCTATTCATTGTGTTTGTGACCGCTGAATTCGTCTACGCCCGGGCGGAGAGCCAGCTCACGCCGGCGATACCCCTTGCGGCGGTCAACGGTGCAGTGCGGATTCCGGTGCGCTCCGTGAGCGATGGCCTGCTGCATCGTTTTTCCTACACCAGCGCTCAGGGCGTCACGATGCGGCTGATCGTGATTCAGAAACCGGATCAGTCGCTCGTGGCCGCGCTCGATGCCTGCATGATATGTGGAAACCAGGGCTATTACCAGCGGGGCCCCAACGTGTTGTGCCGGAACTGCGCTTCCGCCATTTTTATTCCTTCCATCGGGGCTTCCGGCGGATGCAACCCAATTGCAGTAAGGTCGCATGTGGAGGGAAGCGATTTGGTGATTGAAGCCGCGGACCTGGAGCCGGGGGCACGGCGCTTCGTCAAGCCATCGGCGGGCGGTTAAGGTATAAGTCGCGCGGCGGATGCGCGCTTTCGAGAAGCAGGGAAACATGTTCGCACGGCTGGTTGGGCAATCGCTCGCGCGCTCGCCCCGGCGCAAATTGAGTACCATCGCGGCGGTAGCGCTGGCCAGCGCGATCGCCACGGCTATGCTGGCCGTGCTGGTCGACGTAGGAGACCGCGTCAGCCGGGAGTTGCGCAGTTTCGGCGCAAACCTGGCGGTGACCCCCAAGTCCGCCGCGCTCCCGGTCGAAATCGGCGGGGTGGATTACCAGCCGGTGGCTGACGCTACTTTTATCCCCGAGGAAGCGCTGCCGCGCCTCAAATCCACCTTTTGGCGCAACAATATCACGGCATTTGCGCCGTTTCTGTCGACCACCGTAGAAATCAGCGGCGGCAAGGTGGCCGTGCGCGGCACCTGGTTCCGGCGACGCTATACCGCGCCCAGCCGGGAGGTGTTTTGGACCGGAGTGCGCGACCTGAACCCCACCTGGCGCGTGCAGGGCCGGTGGATTGACGATCCTGCTGCCGACCCTTCGGCGAGGGAAGCGCTGGTGGGATCGCTGTTGGCGCGCCGGCTGCACGTCGATCCCGGCGGGACGCTGGAGTTGTGGCGCCAGCCCTTCGTGGTGCGCGGGTTGCTCGCGACCGGAGGCGATGAAGAAAACGAGATTTTCACCCGGCTGGAAACCGTCCAGCATTTTACGGGCAGGCCGGGTCAGGTGAGCCGGATTCAGGTGGGGGCGCTCACCAAGCCGGACGACGCTTTCGCCCGCAAAGACCCGGCCAACATGACTCCGCAGGAGTACGACCGCTGGTATTGCAGCCCCTACATCAGCTCGATCGCCCACCAGATCGAAGAGCAGTTGCCGATGGCCGTCGCGCGGCCGATTCGCCAGGTTGCCGACAATGAAGGCCGCATAATGAATCAGGTCCAACTGCTGATGCTGCTGGTAAGCCTCGCCGCCATGGTCACCGCGGCGCTGATGATCTGGAGCGCGATGGCGACGACGGTGCTCGAGCGCCGGCCGGAGGTCGCGGTGATGAAAGCGGTCGGCGCGCAGAACGGCCTGATTGCCGCTTTGTTTGCCGTAGAGGTGGGCATTCAGGGACTGCTCGGCGGTGCGCTGGGAGTGGGATTGGGGATTATTTTGGCGCGGCGGGTGTCTTTGGAAATGTTTCACTCGGCGCTCGATCTCTCGCCATTGCTTCCCGCCCTTGTGGTTGCCGCCGCCGTGGCGGTCTCGCTGGCCGGTTCTGCGATTCCGATGCGATCCGCGCTGCGTTTCGAAATTGCGCCCGCGCTCAAGGAAGAAGAATGAAATTCAAAGCGGCCGGTTCTACTGGGACTCTCCGGCTGCGGCCTCGCGCTGAGAGGCGGAATCCTGTCGCCGTCACGGAGGAAGACCGTTGATCTTTTGGCGGATGGTCTGGCGCGCCATGGCCGAGCGCCGGCAGCGCGTCGCTCTCACGCTGTCGGCCCTGACCATTACTGCGGCGCTGGCCACGGCTTTGCTTAACCTGTATTCCGACATCGAAGGAAAGCTGCGCGGCGAATTTCACGGATACGGTGCGAATCTGGTGATCGCGCCCGGCGCCGAGCACCAGACGTTGCCCCTGGACGCGCTGGCGGTAGCGGAAAAATACGGCGAAGCGGCCCCTTTCCTGTATTCCGTGGAAACCGTCAACGGCGAGCCTGTCGTGTTGGCTGGCGTAGACTTCCAGCGCGCGGAACCTCTAACCGGCTACTGGGAGATCACCGGGCGGCGCAGGCCGCTTTCCGGCGAGTGCCTGGCAGGGGAGCGCGTGGCCGCCAGATTCCATCTACAGCCGGGATCGACGCTCAACATCCGCACGCGCCTGGGGGATGAGCGGCGCCGCGTGGCGGGCATCGTCTCCACCGGCGCCGGCGAAGATTCTCAGGTGTTTCTCGCCTTCGAGGAGGCGGCATCGGCTACCGGGCTGCCACGCCAGGCGAGCCTGATCCGCGTGCGCGCGCCTGGCGAGAAAGCCGATCAGGCGCGAGCCGCCCTGGCGGCGGCGCTGCCCGAAGCCGAAGTGCGGCTGCTGCGGGCGGTGGTTGAGTCGGAGGCCGCTGTGGTGCTCAAGATCCGAGGCACGTTGTTCTTACTGACCGTGCTGATTTTGGCGATCGCCGCGCTCTGCGTGATGAATAACTTCAGCGCCATCGTCCACCAACGGCGTAAAGAAATCGGGATTCTGAAGGCGCTCGGCGGCGCCGACCGGCCGATCGCCGCTTTGGTCGCTTCCGAAGCGCTGGGCATCGGCGCGGCAGGCAGTGTAGCCGGCTTCGCTTTGGGTTGCGTGCTGGCGCGCTGGCTGGGCTGGCGCATTTTTCACCAACCCGTGGCGGCTCACGTTGTCGTTTTGCCGGCAGTGGCCGGGATCACGCTGACGGTTGCGCTGGCTGGGATCGTCGCTCCGCTGCGGCGCATCCGCAGGATCGAGCCGGCCGTCATTTTGCGGGGGGAGTGATGCCGCTGATAGAGCTGGAGGGCGTCTCTAAGTATTATGCAGACTCAATCTGCGCGCTGAAGGACATTTCCTTCACCGTCGAGCCGGGCGAGTGGCTGGCTATTATGGGGCCTTCGGGTTCCGGCAAAACCACGCTGCTCAATCTGCTTGGTTGCCTGGACCGGCCTACGGCCGGCCAGGTGCGCATCGGCGGCGTCAACACCGCCGCATTGAGCGGCGCCGATCTGACCCGCTTCCGGGCGGAAACCGCCGGATTCATCTTCCAGCAATATCATTTGATCCCCTACCTGACGGCCCTCGAAAACGTGATGGTCGCCCAGTATTTTCACAGCATGACCGACGAAGCGGAAGCGTTGCAGGCGCTCGAGCGAGTCGGCCTGCGGGACCGCGCGAGGCACTTGCCGTCGCAACTTTCCGGCGGCGAGCAGCAGCGCGTTTCGATCGCCCGCGCGCTCATCAATCAGCCGAAGATCATCCTGGCCGACGAGCCGACAGGGAATCTCGACGCGGTGAATGAAGAGATTGTTTTGCAGATCCTCGGCCGGCTGCACGAGGAGGGCAACACCATTTTGATGGTGACCCATGATGAGAAAGTGGGGAGGCGGGCGGACCGCCGCATGGATCTGGAGCACGGCCGTATCGTGCAGACCACCGTATTCAGCTTTGAGGAGAATGAAAACTTTGACGAGGTGCTGGAACACATGTGGATGGCCGAGGAAGGCACGCCACATCTGGAAGCGCATCATTATACCGACGCCGAGCGCAAGCGCCTGATCGCCACGATGACGCGCATCGGCCTTCTCGAAATGGACGCTTCCGGCGGCCGCGTGACCTTCACCGCGGAAGGCCGTGACCGCGCGAAAAGCGTAATCCGGCGCCACCGCCTGGCAGAACGCCTTTTCACCGACACTCTCTCCATCCGGGACGACCGGGAAATCGAACAGAACGCCTGCACCTTCGAGCACATCCTCAGCCCGGAGGTGACGGAACGCATCTGTGCGTTTCTGGGCCATCCCACACGCTGCCCGCACGGCAGCCCCATCCCGCCGGGACCCTGTTGCCGGCGTGAACGTCCGTGATCGGCCCGTTGTTGCGCGTCGAGTTTGCGGGTAAAGTCCGACGGCGGCTCGAAGGCTAGCGCGATCAGCCTCCGCAATAGCTCGGGCACCGCTGGGCCGCTCGTTTTTTTTCCGCGATCGCAGCCCGATAAGCGCAGTTTGCTGAGGCGTCGTCTCTTGCCAAGGAGAATGGAATCCCTTGAATTCTTCTTCAGTGCCCGGAAAGCCTTCTTCGCTTAGGCTTCTTTCGGTTAGCGCAAAGCCCCCACCAGGGCAGCAATGTGCTCATTGCTGACGGGCGCTGGGCGAGCGGGCTGCGTCACGTAAATGTCGAATTGTTTGCAGCGGACACGCTGTAGCCCCGTTGCGGTGCTTCGCAAAGCGCTCGCCTTCGAATCGGCATGCGATGATAGGACACCGCCAGGGACGCGGTAATGGTGTTTAGCCTTGAGGTGGCCGCTGCCCGTCGCAGTTCCTGTTTCCCTTCATGAAGCGTCGCCAGCGCTTTTGGGATGCTTCCGAAGCGGCGGTGGGGTCAGGCGCCAGCTGGCGGCAGAGGACGGACACATCTCATATCCGTAAATCAGAACAGTGTTAAAAGGGTTTTGTCGTTCTGCGAGGACGCTCTGGTCGCAGAGCTTGCATTTTTTCGCTACGAGCACTTGCGGGCGGTGATCAAAATCGGCCTAGTAGAACCTGCCCGGTGATATATTCCCACACTCACCCTTTATCGACAATTCGTAACGCACGAAGTGCAGGGCAGGGTCGTTTCAGATTCTGCCTGTTTTTCGAAAAGGTGTAGGTGAGGTGTTAGCTGATTGCAGCGCTGTGCATCCCGCCGTTTCTTCCGTCCGACCCGGGAGGCCGCCGCCCGTCCAAATCCGGTGCTTTCCGAGCGTAACAAACTCGCGGCCGGTAACTTTCAGAAACCACCTGAACAGCGTGCGAGAAAAGCTTGATCACTTGAGCTGTGATTAGCTCGGTTGTGAGCCCCGCGTCAATGGCGTATCGGAAGCCTCGCAAGCATCGGTCCCGTCAAAATCAGCCCGGTGCAGTAGAGTCCCGAATTGTTGGAGACGAGATTTGCGGTGTTGATCCGGCCGCGCTTCCGGGCAAGCCAAACCAAGATTGGCGAAGCCTGTTACTTGACAGGAACCCCGCACGAGAGCACGCCAGGAAAGCGCGCGGAGGTAGATCTTCAGTTATGGGCCGGCCGGAACAAGCAAAGGAAACGGTTTCTCACCTCTCCGCCGCGCGTCAACCGGCCTCATTGAGGCTGCTGGCCAGCCGGCGGCCCGTTAGAAGCGACCGGCGCCCCGCCAGGCGTTTGGTGGCATGAGCCAGCCAGAGATCGAGCGGCAAGTGGAAAAATCCGAATCGCACGCGCCAACTCAACAACACGCTCACAATGCGCAAAATCAGGCGGCGCGCGGAAGATCCGGGCTTCCGGGCGGCCCGTGAAATCTGATTTGTCAGGAGGAAGAAGGAAACGTTCCGCTTCAGGCTGCGATACGGCCTGCCCCGAAGCCACGGCAAGGCGTTCTGCCCGAGAGAAATGCTCGACCACGCCTCGAGGGATTGCGGCTCGAAAACGCCCAAACGCCGCAGTTCCGGCCAAATCGGGATGCCCGGGTACGGCGTGAAGATATTGGGCGAAAAGGTCACGTTTTCGTAGCGGTGGCCGATTTCGCTCATGACCTGCAAAGTCACCCTCCGGTCCGCTTCTGACTCCCCTGGATAGCCCAAAATGAGGTTGAAGGTCGCACGGATGCCCGCCTGGCGGCACTTACGCGCTGTCTCGAACATATCGGGGACCCGCTGATGGAACTTATTCATCAGGCGCAATACGCCTTCCGAAGCCGATTCTGTGCCGAAGCCGATATGTTCCGCTCCGCTTTCGCCAAGCAGGCGCACGTCGTCGTCGCTCATGCGGCAGAGCAGATCGGTGGAGGCTTGGAACGACCACGTGAAACGCAGGCCCGAGGCCATAAGGCCGCGCGCAATTTCGAGCGCGCGCAGCGCGTCAACCAGAAAATTCGAATCGCACAGCGCGATCTTGGTCAGCCGGTGACGGCGAACCAGACCGGTCATTTCGTTGGCGACCCTGGCGGCCGGAAGAGCATTGAAGCGCCGCTTGTAAAAAACGGTATCCGTGCAGTAGTGGCAGGCATAAGGGCAGCCGACGCTCGTGATATATGGCGCAGCACGCTCTCCGGAGAACTTCTCGTAAGCGTCAAAATCGGCCGCCTCAAACAACGGTGCGGGCAAGGAACTGAGCGCGGCGACCGGCCGGTCGGGGTTGTGGCAAATTTTTCCCTCCCGCTTGAACGAGCACCCGGAGACTAAATCGAGAGGCTGCCCCCTTTCCAGTCTGCGGATCACTTCCAGAAACGTGATTTCGCCCTGATGGCGGACCACGACATCCACAAAATCCTCCCGTAAGGTCTGCTCCGGCAGCAGGCTGGGATGCCAGCCGCCAAACACGATGGGAAGCTCGGGACGAAGCCGCTTCACAAGGCGAGCCGCCCGCGCGGCGTGAGAGATCATCGGTCCGGTTAGCAGGGAGACGCCCAAGCAAAGCGCGTTCGCGATTTCCTCGCACAGCACGCGAAGATAATCGGGCGTTATAACCGCATCGATAATCTTCACTTCATAACCGGCTTCCCGAAGCGGCGCTGCCAGGGCGAGCAGCGCCAGCGGGGGACCGAACACGGGACCCGGATAAGGGGGTAGGAATAAAATAATCTTGCGCATAAAGCCGGCGCTCGGCCCTCCGTTTCTCTTTGCGTCTCTTTGCGGCCTCGCCGGCACGGGACGAGCAGGCCGCGCTTCGATAAATCCAACATCGCCCAGCCCGGCGTCCCGCTCCGCCAAGCCCAATTTTCTTCGTAACAGCCGTCTTAATTTTTAGTTTAAACTCAGCGCTGGAGCGGCAGTTGTAAACACTTGGCGGCGCGCTGCCCGTATTCGATTTCACTCTTCCGTGATATTGCGTGCAATTCCCGAGAAAACCAGCGTCCTTGACTAGCACTTTCTCCGATCCAGCCAGCAGTGCCGCCGCCGACAGTCGCGCGGCGAGGAACCTACCGGCAAGCGATTTGTGCGCGTTTCGGATGATGTACCGGCGCCGCTCTCACTCAGCCGGGCCGGCTCCCGGGAGCGGGGCTGTTGGAAAGGTTTGCGGGCCGTAGCCACATCCTGTGTTGAAATCGAAAACTCCCCGTGATATAGTCCCTGACCAGAACTACTGAGACGCACAAACGGAGGGAGCATGAAAAAGCGGGGGCCTTCGCGCCGTGGTTTTCTCGCCGGCTCCGTCTCGGCCTGGCTGGCCGCAAGTTGGCCTGGGATTGTGGCCGCCCAGGAGCATGTCCATCGGCTGGCCCGGTCAGGAGCGGCCGGAAAATTTGAGTTCTTCTCGCCGGAGCAGGCCGCAGAGGTGGAAGCCGTGGCCGCGCAGATCATCCCCAGTGATGATTCCCCGGGAGCGCGCGAAGCGCGGATCATCCACTTCATTGATCGGGCGCTGCATACATTTGACCGCGACAAACAGCCCGTCTACACCGAAGGGCTGCGGGATCTTCAGGCCAAGACCGCGGCGATGTTCCCCGGAGTGGCTAGGTTCTCAGCCCTGACTTCCGAGCAGCAGATTGAATTGCTCAAATCCATCGAAAAAACCCCGTTTTTCGGGATGGTCCGGACGCACACCATTGTGGGATTCTTTGCCAATCCCGAATATGGCGGCAACTACGAGAAAACCGGCTGGAGGCTGATCGGCTTCGACGATGCGTTCCATTTTCAACCTCCGTTCGGCTATTACGACCGGGAATACAAAGGCGCATAACGCTGCCGGGAAGGGCCGGGGGAAAATCGCATGACGAAGTTCAAACCAAGCACTCAGGTCGATTTCGTTGTCATTGGAGCGGGGGGCGCCGGGGGCGTAGTGGCCAAGGAGCTTTCCTCCGCCGGCTTTCAGGTGGTTGTTTTGGAGCAGGGTCCTTACCTGCGGGAAAAGGATTTTTCCCACGACGAGCTGAAAATCCGGAGCACGCCCGCGCTGGTGAATGACCATGCGCTCCAGCCGAACACATTCCGCCGAACCGAAAAGGAAAAGGCAGTTTTGGCCCCGGCCGTCAGCTATGGACGCTGCGTCGGCGGCGGGACTGTCCATTATACGGCTTCGCAATCCCGGTTTCACGAAGTCGATTTCATCGAGCGGACGCGCTGGGGTCCGATCAGCGGCACAGGCCTGGCAGACTGGCCGATCACCTACGCCGAACTGGAACCCTACTACACCAAAGTGGAGTGGGAGCTGGGCGTTTCCGGCCTGGGCGGCGGAAGCCCGTTTGAATCGCCGCGATCGAAACCCTATCCGGTGCCGCCCCTGCCGATCAAATCTTCCGGCGTGCTGATGGAGCGCGCGGCGAAGAAACTGGGCTTGCATGCTTCCCCGGTGGCGCTCGCCATTCTCTCCCAGCCTTATCGGGGCCGCAAAGCCTGCAACAATTGTGGCTTCTGCGAGTGGTTCGGGTGCGAAATCGGCGCCAAGTCGAGCACGCTTTCCACCGTGATTCCCATCGCGGAGAAGACCGGGCGGTGCGAGATTCGCCCGAATTCTTATGTTCGCGAGATTTCCGTGGATAAGAGCGGGCGAGTGACAGGCGCCGTGTATTTTGACGCGGAAAAGAAGGAAAATTTCCAGAGAGCAAAGGCGGTCGTGCTGTGCGCCAATGGCACCGAGACGCCGCGCCTGCTGCTGCTCTCGAAATCGAGCCTGTTTCCCGACGGGCTGGCCAATTCGAGCGGTCTGGTAGGCAAGTTTTTGAATTTCGGCGCCGGCGCCAGCGCGCACGGCATCTTCGAGCAGCCGCTCAACGAATACAAGAGCGTGCAGTCCAGCCGGATGATCGAGGATTTTTACGATTCCGACCCGAAACGAGGTTTCTATGGCGGTGGGAGGCTCGACGCCCGATGGGGCTATATGGGCCCCATCGGCTACGCGCTCCAGGGCTTGCCGCCCGACGCGCCGCGCTGGGGCGCAGGGTTCAAGCAGGCGTGCAAGGAATACTTCAGCCGAACGATGACCATCCAGGCCTTTTGTACTTCCTTGCCGCTCGAGACCAACACGATCACCCTGGACCCGGACGTGAAGGACGCCTGGGGATTGCCCGCCATGCGCGTCACATACCGGGAACATCCGGACACTCTGAAGACGAAGCGGTTTTTCGTGGAGCGGGCCCTGGAGATCCTGGATGCGGCGGGGGCGATTAAGAAATGGGCGTCTCCGGTAACGGAATCCAGGAGCGGCGGGCACCTGATGGGCACGTGCCGCATGGGCAACAACCCGAAGACTTCCGTCGTGGACAAGTTTAACAAGGCGCACGACGTGCCGAACTTGTTTATCGTGGACGGAAGCAGCTTCGTGACGATCGGGCGCAACCACCCCACCTGCACGATTGAGGCGCTCGCTTACCGCTGCTCGGAGTACATCATCCAGACGGCAAAAAGAGGAGATCTGAAGGCGCCGGCCTGAGAAACAACAACTGAAGTTCTGTTTTAATCAAGGGATCTGCCTCAATTCCGGTTTGAACCCTCCCCGAAAACTCGTTACAGCCACATAACGGCCTACCGGCTCCCTACGGCGGACCCGGCCTCGGCCGGCGGCATTGCCAGACCTGCCGATTCACGATACGATTTTCGAAGGCCCGGATCTCGGCTGGAAGATGTCCCTGCTTCGTTTCTGCGAATGGCTGGCAAACACACAGTGGAGCATCGCTCTCCACGAATCCACCTGGGGGTATCCCATCGTGGAGTCCGTACATGTCCTGACCTTATGCCTGTTTCTGGGCACGGCCGTCATGCTGGACCTGCGCCTATTGGGCCTGACGATGAGAGGCGCCGCTGTTTCGGAGGTCGTCAACCGCCTGCTGCCCTGGACAGCCGCCGGCTTTGCGGTGATGGTCGCGAGCGGGTTCCTTTTGTTTTACGCGATTCCAGTGAGGACGTTTCAGAATATCTTTTTTCGCATCAAGTTTGCGATGCTGCTGCTCTCCGGCGTAAACGCCTGGGTGTTTCATGCGGGCGTGTATCGCAGGGTGAAGGACTGGGATCTGGATCCGGTTCCTCCCAAAAGAGCCCGCATCGCCGCCGGCCTTTCTCTGATGCTTTGGGCCGGCATTGTCGTTTGCGGGCGCATGATTGCCTATAATTGGTTCGACTCGGGTCCCGTCGCCGCGAATATGAGTGCCGCCACGTCCAGCAAGGCTGGCGAGCCGCGCCCGCCGTTCCCACTGCGGGGGCAAGGCGCGAGGTAAGTCTGCAATGCTGCTCTTGCCTTTCTTTCAGTGGTGCGAAAACTCGGCGTTGGGCGAGGCGATCCGAAGCTCAACCTGGCTGTTTCCCGTCATCGAATCCTTCCACCTCCTGGCGCTGGCCGTGATCGGAGGCGCTGTTTTGATCGTTGACCTGCGCCTGCTCGGCTTCGGATTGCGGCGCCAGCCGGTTGCGCAACTTGCCATGGACGCGCAGCGCTGGCTGGTCGGCAGTTTGATACTGATGATCGCTTCCGGCGTCCTGCTTTTTACCTCGGAGGCCATCAAATGCTACTACCACGAGGCGTTTTGGTTCAAGATGACCTGCCTGGCTCTGGCGATTCTCTTCACCTTCACCGTGCGCCGCAAAGTGACGCTGGCGGATGAGGCGGAGGTGACGCTGCGGAGCAAACTGGTCGGCCTGATTTCGCTGGCGCTCTGGTGTGGAGTGGGAATCGGCGGGCGGTGGATCGGGTTCTCTTAAAAGGAAGCCCGCCGGCCGTCGATTGGATTGCCGGTTTCCAGCGCCGCTTGCGGGGGCGGGGCTTTCCGCTTCGAAGCCTTGCATGTCTCACCGGCTATCCGCGCAGATCAATAGCACGAATAGGATGTCGCCCCGGTGCTCGCGTCGCTGCTTGCCGGCGACAGGGCCGGAAGCAGTGCGACTGCCTCCTAGCCCAGGCGTCGTTATTTCCTCTCGTTGTCGTACGGTGCGCCCGTGCCCGAGGAGCCGAGGAAGAGCTTCCTCCCGTCGGGGAAAGTCACATCCCGCCCGTTGGCCCGGTTCGATCCATCTTTGGCCTGGTAGCCGTCCACGAGAATTTCGGTTCCGGGCTTCAGCGAATCTTTCGTAAAGCCTCGCCGGAAAAGGGTGTTCGGCGTTCCCGCTTCTACCATCCAGTTGACGGCCTTGCCGTCCGGCCCGATTACCTCCATATGAATCCAGGCGTGGGGATTGATCCACTCCATTTTGGTGATCTTTCCGCGCAGCTTGACGGGCCTCTTCGCGTCAAATTCCGCTGCGAATGCGTGGTGCGACCACGCCGGCCCTGCGGTCATGAGCAGCCCGGCTGCGGCTACCACAATGGCTAGCTTTGTTCGCACGAGATTCCCTCCTTTCAAAAAGTCAAAAGACCCTCAACCCGCCTGTCCACGGACGCACCATGCTTCCACTGCATATGAAAACGATGGGCTCGAACGCCACGGTGTTTCATTGAGCCGGCAGTCGGCCGTTGACCACAATCTACTTCGAACCCTTCTTGACCGCCTCGGCCGCAGCCTTTTCTTGCGCGCGAGCGCCGCTGAGGACGTTCGTCATCGCGTAATTCCCTTCGTGGCACGCATATTCATAAATGGGGCCCGGCGTCTTCAGCATGGTAATCTCACCGGTCCAAGGCCTCGTGAATGCCGTCGGATCATCCACGGTGAACCGGTATTCGATGGTATCGGGCCCCGTGCGCCGGAAACGTTCAGTCAAGTGCAAATTCTGGTCCGAACCTCGAAAATGCGTCTTGTCGGTGAAATTAGTGGTATCCACCACCAGAGTGTCTCCCTCCCAGTGCCCGCGGGAGTCCCCCATCCATTGGCGTATGCTCTGTGGGAGGTGAGGGCGGCCATCAAGCGGGATGAGGCGCACATCATGGATCATTTCGATCAGAATCGCCACGTATTGAGGGGTTTGCAAAATCAGGTAATTGTTATTGTAGCCGGCCGGGACCATGGGAGGTCCGGCCGTCGGCCAGATGATGCAACGGTCCTGCAAGCCTAAGTCCTCGGGGCCTTCAGGCAGGCGACGCCGGATAGCTGCCAGAGCGGCCATCGTCTTTCGGGCCTCGGGCGTCAGCGGCGGAACCCGTCCATCCGGGGGGTCAATCACGATCGAAGTTCGCCGCGTGGGCGCGACGGCTGTGCCGCGGTCAAACCACGACTCGTTGTACGAGCCGGCCACGTCCGCCTCGGGCGTAGCTCCCCGGCGGTCCCGATTCGCGTTGTCGAGAACTCGCTTGGCAAACTCAACCGCCTCTTGCTCTGTAAAGAACTCTTTGCCGGCAAACTCCTTGGGCCGCTCAAAAGGGGTCAGAGTGGCGTTGGTCCAAAGGCCCTGGAGGTCTGGCTGGCCGTCCGGTGTTCGTGGCATGGTCCACGGAGCCCCGGCAGGCGGTCTGTTTGCCGCGACCTGCGTCGTCCCGGGCGCGGCCGGCGTTTGACATGCGGCGGGTGAGGGGATTCCCAAACCGCCCAGGACCAGTGCCAGGGCGCTGATTGCGCTCAAAGAGCGGTAGCCCATAGGTAACCTCCTGTCACTTGCTCGGCTGCTTCCGAAGGGGACCGTACATGAGTTCTTCAACAAACTCCACGCACTTGAACTCCAAAAGCTGCGCGTTGCTCTCCAGACGGCGATACAGCGGCATGCGAATCTTCCACGGCCGCGAAAAAACCTTGGGATCCTCGATGGTCGCCTCGTAGCTCAGCGCGTCATGGGTCAGCGGCGTGTAGCGCTCGATCACATGCAGGGCGTCGCTGTGAAAATTGCCGGCACGGTCAAACCAAGTCTGATCATTGAAACTGGTCACGTCTACCACCAGCGTATCGCCCTCCCAGTGGCCGGTGGAGTTCCCCATCCAAGTGTCCACCGGGCTCGGCGGTGCATGCTCCATGTAAATGATCCGGCTGGCGCTGGCGTATTCGTATGCGATCAGAATGTATTTCGGGGTCTGCACGATCTGGAACGGAAACGGCATGTATGTGGCCCGAGGGACGCCCGGGAGGTAGCATTTCACTTCAGGGTCAGCGGTCAGCCGATGCTCGAAATTCTCTTTCTTTTTTGCCAAAGCCGCAGGCAAGTAGGGGATTTCGTCCCCCTCGACCACGCCGAGTCCGGCAGGCACGGCGCCGATCGCCCCGAGAGCAACTACCGGTCCCGGCCGCGCCGCATGACCTTGCAGATCCCAGTTGGCGGTGTTGAGAGCCTGCCAGATGCCGTTCAGGTCGGGCTTGCCATCCGAGGTGCGCGGCGCGCGGTACGCCGCCGAAGACTGCCCGAAGGCGGATGTCGCGGCCAGCAGGAGGGCCGCCGCTGCGGGGAGTATCCCGATCACCAAACCTTGAAACCGCTTTCGCACCGGATTTTGACCTCCCTGTCGAAGACAGGCCTTCGAGCGCCGCCTCGAGCGCCCGCCTGTGCGCTTCTCCTACCCCTTTTGGCGATTTTAAGAGTATATTCAATTGATTTCCATGTCAAGAAACGCTCGGGCCGCCGGACAAAACGGATCGCTGCCGGAATCGGCACTTAAGAATTTGCCTGCCGGCAGTTGCGGGGCGAGCGGCTCAGGTGAATCCGGATGTCTGTAGAAACGCTGCTCCTGCATTTTTTTCGGTGGCTCGGCAATACGCCGGTCGCGCACTCGATCAACGATTCCGAGTGGCTGTTTCCGATCATCGAATCCTTGCATATTACGGGGCTGGCTGTTTTAATCGGAACCATCGCGATCGTCGATTTTCGCCTTCTTGGGTTGGTTCTGAGAAACCGGCCGACGCCGGAAGTCGCCGGCGATCTCAAAGGCTGGACGCTAGCCGGCCTCGGCATCATGCTGACGACAGGGCCCCTGATGCTTTCTGCGGAACCGGAAAGGGGCTACGGCAATCCTGCGTTCGAGTTCAAGATGTCGTGCTTGCTGCTGGCTTTGCTGACCCACTTCACAATTCATCGCCACGTCACGCGCCGCGACCAGCCTTCCGCGCCGACCGTGGGCGCGAAAATAGCGGGAGCTTTCTCGCTGGCCCTGTGGACCGGCGTGGTTCTCGGAGGGCGTGCCATTGCTTTCTTCTAAACAGTGCTCCCTTTGCCGCGGGGATGCGGGAACATATTTGGGCCGTTGCGCCAGGCGCGCTCGCCCGGTCCAGTGCGGGGCGGGCTCGGCCGAAGCCGGAGGAAGGGCGCCGCACTGGCTCATGAACTTCCGCCCGGCCTCGCCGGCGTGTGCTTCCAGCAGGCTGCGCCAGCCGCGAGCTTAGAAAGGGTTGGATCGTGTCTTTTCTCGCCGTCTGCCAATGGATCGAGACCACTTCCCTGAGCATAGCCATACGCGAGGGAGCTCTCTACTACCCGATCCTTGGGGCTTTCCATTTGCTGGGCATCGCCTGGTTCGGCGGCATGCTGCTGATGAGTGATCTGAGCGTACTGGGTATCGGCCTACGGCACGAGCCCGTCTCGGAAGTCTGGTCGCAGTTTCGGCGCTGGAAGTGGGCCGGATTCGTCATTATCGTTCTCAGCGGCGGCCTGCTGTGGTGGGCGGAACCCGTCGTCTGTTACAAAAGTCTCAGTTTCCGCATCAAGATGGTGCTGTTTTTGTTCGCTATTTTGAATTCGCTGCTGTTCCGAAGAACCGCCTGCCTGGGGCTTGCCGCAGCGGAACAGGGGCCGGTGAAGTCGCGAAGCACGCGCCTGAGCGCGTATGCGTCTTTGCTGTTATGGCTGGCCCTGATCTTCAGCGGACGCGGGATCGCGTTTTTCTAGCCGCGCCTGCTCTCCTGCGCTGGCGCCCCGCAAGCCAGGTTGTCACGCCACGATGTCCTTGACGACGCGGCCCTCGACGTCCGTGAGACGGAAGTTGCGGCCGGCATATTGGTAAGTCAATCTTTCATGATCCATCCCGAGCAAATACAGGATGGTCGCGTGCAGGTCGTGGACGTGCACAGGGTTTTGGGCGACTTTGAATCCGAAGTCATCGGTGGCGCCGTAGATCGTGCCAGGCCTGGCGCCGCCGCCGGCCATCAAGATCGTGAAACCGTAAATATTGTGATCGCGGCCGTTGTGCACCGAGCGGAATCCGCCCAGATTTAAAACGGGCGTCCGGCCGAACTCGCTGGTCACCAAAACGAGCGTGTCGCGGAGAAGGCCGCGCTCCTTCAAATCCTGCACCAGGGCGGCGATGGGCTGATCGACGGCCCGCGCCGTGTGCTTGTGGCCCATAATGTCGGCGTGGTGGTCCCAGCCGGCGTGAACGATCTGCACGAATCGCACTCCCTTTTCCACCAGCCGCCGGGCTGTCACGCAGGCTCGCCCGATGCCGTCGTCCCCATATTTCGCAAGCGTCGCCGGGCTTTCCTTTCGCGTGTCGAAAATCTCGGGCGCCTCAGTCTGCATCCGGAAGGCGACCTCCATGGATTGGATCGTCGCCTCCAGTTCCGGCGCGCCCTGCAACTGATCCACGTACATCTGGTTCAAGTCGCGCAGCAGGTCGAGCTGCTCGCGCTGTTGGGCGAGATTCATGTGGGCATTCGCCAGATACCGGATTTGCTTGTTCGGATCCGCCTGCGTGTAAGGAACCAGCGTGCCTTGATACACCGCCGGCAGGAACGCAGAGCCGAAAGAATCGCCCCCACCGCCGCCGCCCGCAGTCAGCACAATGTAACCCGGCAAACTCTGGTTTTCCGTGCCCAACCCGTAAACCACCCACGACCCCATGGACGGCCGACCGACGCGCACGCTTCCCGTATTCATCATGAGCACCGAGGGGCCGTGATTGGGGATGTCGGAAATCATCGAACGCACGATGCAGAACTCATCGATGATCTCCGCCATGTGCGGGAATAGCTCACTGACTTCAATGCCATTCTGCCCGTATTTTTTGAACTTGAAGGGCGAGCGCATCAGGTTTCCTGTCGCAAACTCAGTCCGGGGAGTCTCATAAGGCAGAGGCTTGCCGTCATACTTGTCAAGCATCGGCTTGTAGTCGAACGAATCGACTTGGGAAAGTCCGCCTTGCAGAAAGATGACAATGACGTGCTTCGCTTTCGGGGCAAAGTGAGGAGGCTTAGGAGTCCAGGGGTTCCCCTGCACAGGTGCGGCCGGGAGCGGGCGGGCAGCCGCGGCGGCAAAACCGGCCATACCCAAGCCGGTGGCGAATTGCCGGAGCGCCTCCCGGCGGGTCAACGGCGGCAAAGTCGGTCGGTGTCTCATCACGGATCCTTTCCCTTAATTGATGTAGTAAAACTCGCCGGCGCTCAGCAGGGCTTGCGCATACTGCTGCCAGGGCGTGAACTTGGTCGGCGGCACGGATGGAGGCTCCGCCGGCTCGCCGTCGCCGGCAGCACGGCGGTTGCGCCGCCCTACACCGGCTGCCGCGCCGGCCGCGGATGCTTGCGTCTTCGGGGCCCCGGCGTCAGGACGGTTGTATAAAATTTCCGCTTTCTTGAGAAACTCCAAGCCGCGCTGCACTTCGGCTTGCGTGGCTTCTCGCGCAAACAATAACCGATAGGCCCGCTGGATTCTTCCAATCCGCTCCTCTTCCGTCGCCCCCTCAGGACCCAGCCGCGCCACCAGGGCCTCGGCTTGCCGCGCGACCAGGTCGCTGTTCATAAAAAACAAGCCCTGGAGCGGAACGTTAGTGACACTCCTCTGCTCGGAAGTGATATTCGGGTCCGGATAATCAAATAGCGTGAGCAAACCATCCGGTGTGCGGGCGGCGCGAGCGTACACGGTCCGCTTCTTAAAATTGGGGTTGTTCAGGTTCTGGGGCGGGCCCCCTACGCGCTCATCCAGCGTGCCGGTAACAAACAGCAAGGAGTCCCGCAGAGGCTCGATCTCCAGGCGCCGGAAATTCGCGCGCCACACCAGCCGGTTGTCCGGGTCTTTCGCTTCATTGACTTCGACATGCTCGTAGGCCAACTGATAGGCGGCGGACAGCATAATTTCCCGGTGCATGGCCTTCATGGACCACCCGCTTTCGATAAAGCGGGCAGCCAGGTAATCGAGCAGCTCAGGGTGAGTCGGCCGTTCCCCGGTCATGCCGAAATTGCTCGGCGTATCGACGACGCCACGGCCAAAGTGATGCTGCCAGATACGGTTCACCATCACTCGCGCCGCCAGCGGATGTTTCACAATCGCCTCCGCCAGTTGCAGGCGGCCGCTGCCCTGCGTAAACGGCAAGGGATCGCCGTTAGTGTCCGCCAGAATCGCCGGAAATCCGCGCGGAACCTCTTCGCCCAGGTTATGAGGATTGCCCCGGACCGCCAGCTTCAGATTCACGGGCTTCGCTTCCTCCTTCAAGCCCATCAGGTAGGGATATTCCGGCGGCATAGCCTTGGTCAGCGCGGTGACTTCCTCCTGCATCGCATCGAGCTTGGCTTTTTCCTCGGGAGTCAGAAACCGCAGCAGATCCTTTCCCCGGTACTCAAAGATGCCATCCTTTCGCACGTATGACTGATCGTCCTCGCCCCGCACCACATCCAGCCAGACGTAAAAGTGATTCGTGTCCATTACCTTCTGGACCATCTGCTGCTTGAACTGGAAGAGCTCAAATTGCATCAGATCGCCAGGGAGTAACACCGTGGCTTCGTTGGGATCGGGCTTGTAATCCCGGACCATCTCCTGGTTGGCCGCGATCACCGCCTTCTTTTCAGGAATCACCTTGAGAACCAAATCACGGAACTCCTCGGCGATCTTGCGCATCTCAGCGTCTGAGCCGCCTCCTTTGGCCATCAACGCGTCCCAGCTTTTTAAGTACGGATGCAGCTTCTCCCCTTTGGTCAGGTAGTTAAACCAGCGCTGGAAGGTCTCCGAATCCAGCTTCTCGGCCTCTGCGACTTTTTTCAAATCCGCCTTGGGCTCGGCGAGCACCACCTTGCGCACGGCCATCATGTACTGAGGAATTTGGCCGGCCAAGGTTTCCGCAACGCGCAGGGCGCACGCGTCCGCGTATTCCTGAAGCGCAGTCTCCGCGGCCTTGACCCGCTTCCTCTGCCTCTGGTAGGCTTCCACGCGCTCCGGCGGCGCCAGGTTGTACTCCCAATACCCTGAACTGGCGAAAATGCCGGCCAGAGCCGTATAGTCTTTCTGGGAAATCGGATCATATTTGTGGTTGTGACAGCGGGCGCAGCTCACCGTCAATCCCAGAAATCCCTTGGTCAGGGCGTCAATTTTGTCATCCCGCTCGTTGGCCCGGGCCTCGACAAAAACCAAGTCGTCTCCCGTAAACCAAGGCCCGATTCCAAAAAATCCGAGTGCGGGCAGAAGCTGGGGACGCTCCTTCTCCGGCATCAGGTCCGCTGCGATTTGGGCTTTTACAAACCGGTCGTACGGCATGTCGTCATTGAGCGCTTGGATCACCCAATCGCGATACCGCCACGTGTTCGCGTACCCGTCGCGGGCCATGCCGTAGCCTAGAAAAACCGGCCGGCGGTCAGGAATTCCGGAGCCGTCTGCATAGCGAGCTACGTCCAGCCAATGGCGTCCCCACCGCTCTCCGTAATGCGGGGAGGCCAGCAAGCGGTCTACGATCTTCGTATAAGCTTCGGGCGAGTTGTCGGAGAGGAAGGCATCCACCTGCTCCGGCGTGGGCGGTAAGCCGGTTAAGTCGTAAAAGGCCCGGCGTATCAGAATGCGCTTGTCGGCCGGCCCCGCCGGTTTGAGCCCTTTTTCTTCCAGCTTGGCCAATATGAAATTGTCGATTGGCGTTTTGACCCAGCCCGTATTTTTCACCGGCGGAATGGCCGGCTTCCGAATCGGCTGAAACGACCAGAAGTTCCGCTGTTCGGGGCGGATTGCAAAGGCGGCGCTCTGCGCGGCCGCCGGTTTCGGCCTGGCATCTTCGTTCGGCCAGAACGCGCCCATGGCCTGGATCCAATAGCGTAGATCGGCGATCTCCTTGTCCTTGAGCTTATTGCCGCCGAACGGCATTTTCAGCTTCGGGTCGACTTGCATGACGGCCCGGATCAGCAAACTTTCGTCGGGTCTTCCAGGAACGATTGCCGGCCCGGACTTGCCCCCCGCGAGAAGCGCCACCCTCGAATCGACCCTCAACCCACCCAGCTTGTTATCGGTGTGGCAGGCGTAGCAATTGTTGGCCAATACCGGTCGAATGCGCGTCTCGAAGAACTCTGTTTTCTCGGAAACATCCTGGCACCACGCAACAGCCGCAATCGCTGCGCAGCACAAACCGACTTTGGCAGGGACCATTTGGTCCTCCGGCGATGGAATAGCCGAGCTTGGTTCTTTGTACCACCTCCCGAAGTCTAGATCAAGGGGAAGTTCGACCGGCATTTAGCGATATAGCCGAGTAAATTCTGAATTTTTTGCTTGGCTCTTTCTGCCATTTGGGTATAGTATGCTGGCGTCTCGTTTTGTTCCGATTTTTACCAGCCGGGGCGGCTGCTGAATTCATCGGTCTTTTTCCACTTCCCTGTTTTCCAGAGATCGCGGACCGAGGTACGGCCTTGGAAAGGAGACCCGGATGAGCAGCAAGAATTGGCTTTTCGCATTGTGTGCAGCCCTCGGCCTCGCCTGCCATCTTTATGGACAGGCGCAAAGCGGCACGGTGGTCGGCGTGGTAACCGATCAAGCTGGGGCCGTTGTGCCCAATGCAACCGTCACGATTCTCAACGAGGGAACACGGCTTACCCGCGTCGTTGCCACCAACGAAAATGGCCAGTATGTCGCCTATTCGTTTCCGACGGGGCAAATCACCGTCACAGCCGAGTGCCCCGGCTTTCAAAAGCTGGTGCGGTCGGGCATCCAGCTAACGGCGGCCGACACCCTGACGGTTGATCTGCGGCTCAGCGTGGGAAATGTCCAGGAGACCGTGGAAGTCACCGGCGAAGCGCCGCTTTTACAGTCTCAAACGGCGGCCGTTTCGACGCTGATTAACAACCAGCAAATGCTCGAAATGCCCCTAAACGGGCGATCCCTCACCCAACTGCTGCAACTGGGGACCGGGGCGGCGCCGCAGAATCCCGGCCTGCCAACCGGCTTGAGCGGCTACCAGATGCGAGCCAACAACTCGGTCAGCGTAAACGGATCGGTATGGAACAACAACAGCTTCTTGATCGACGGAATGTTCGACCGCGGCCTGTGGCTGAACGGATTGACGATCGTCCCCACGATCGATTCCATTCAGGAAATGCGCGTGATGGCTGCCAACTATTCGGCGGAGTACGGCGCAGCCGCCGGAGCGGTCACCGTGGTGCAAACGAAATCAGGAACCAACCAGTTCCACGGCGACGCCTATGAATTCTTGCGCAACGACCATCTGGACGCCAACAACTTTTTCAGCAATCGGGCCGGCCTGGCGAAACCGCATTTTCGCCGGAATGAGTTCGGCGGCGTGTTGGGCGGGCCCATCCGCCGGGACAAAACTTTTATTTTTGGCGATTACCAAGGAATCCGGCTGGCGCAGCCGACCACGACGGTTTCGACTATCCCCAGCCTCGCCCAGCGGCAGATGGTCACCACGGGGGATTTCAGCAGCTTCAGCACTCCGATCTATGATCCCTACAGTTCTCCAGCCGGCTCTCTACCCCGAGCGCAGTTTCCGGGCAACCGAATTCCCATCCAGATGATCGATCCGGTCGCCATCAAGCTGATGAATCTGCTGCCCGCCCCCACCTCGTCCAGTGCGACCCGCAATCTCACTTTTAACCCTGCGACGACGGAACGCGTGGACCAATTCGATGTGCGCGCCGATCAGAACCTGGGATCGAGCGACCGGCTGTTTTTCAAATACAGCTATGACAATTCGAGCAGCCTCGGCACGGGCAGCATACCGGCTCCCCCGAACCCGAGCGTTCCCCTCAGCGCCTATTTGACCGGCGGCAGCACGAATACCCTGAAGAACTGGTCGGCCTCAGCGAACTATACCAAGGTTTTCAGCGCCGCAATCGTCAACGAAGCGCGGGCCGGCGCGGTGCGGTGGAACTCGGCCTTCGTCACCGCCAATGACCCGTACAATATCGCCACGGCCTTGGGCATCCCCGGCCTGAATATCAGCGATACCAGCCGCGGGATTCCCGGCTATCAAATGAGCGGATTCACAACCATCGGGGACACCGCCCAATCGCCCGAATTCGCACGCACCATCTCCTACCAGGTCGCCGACACACTCACCTGGGTGAAGGGGTCCCACGCCGTCAAGTTTGGAGGCAGCTACATTCGACACGATTTCAACGGGCACACAGCCATCGCGCCCCGGGGCTGGTATACCTTCAACGGCCAGTTTACACGGCAGATCGGCGGCTCCGGAGGCTCCGTTCTGGCGGATTTCGCGCTCGGAGCCTTTGCCACCGTCACGCGCAGCATCCAGAACGGGTTCTTCGGCATGCGCTATTGGGAAGGATCCCTGTTCGCCGAAGACGCCTGGCGGGCCACGAACCGCTTGACGATCACCTATGGCATGCGGTACGAGCTCCAAGCTCCGCCGCATGAAGTAAATAACCGCTGGACCAATTTTGATGTGGCCACCGGAAAGTTCTTGCAGAACGGCGCCAATGGACTGGGCAGCGCCCTGCGCACCCTCGATACCAACAACCTTGCACCCCGGCTGGGCATCGCCTACATGCTGACCAGCGACCGTAAGACCGTACTGCGGACCGGGGCCGGCATATCGTATGTCGAGGCTTACAACGCCGGCAAGCAACTGCACCAGGACCCTCCGCTGACTATCTCGCAATTGCTGACTGCGGATATCAATGCAGCGCCTCCCTTCACCATTGCGGCGGGCCTGCCCCTGCCGCCAACGCCCGATCTCTCGCATCCCGAGACCTACAGCGGAAACGTGATCGCGTTCGACCAGCACTTGAGAGACGCCAAGGCCATGCAGTGGAGCTTCGGCATCCAGCGCGAGCTGATGTCCAACTTGATGCTCGACGTCGCTTACGTGGGGTCCCGGACGCTGGATATGATCAATTCCATAAACGCCAACCAGGCGCTGCCCGGACCCGGAGCGCTCAATCCGCGCCGGCCGCTCTACAGCCTGGCCCCCTTGCTCGGCGATGTCGACTACCGGACCAACTGGGGCGCCTCGAAATATCACTCGTTGCAAGTTAATCTGGTGAAGCGATATGCGAAAGGGTTAACGGCATCGCTTGCCTGGACCTGGTCGCACAATCTCGCCAACGCGAGGGGGCCCTCCACCTCCGTCCAGCCGCAGAACGACCGGTGCTCGGCCTGCGAATGGAGCAACGCACTCGAAGACCGGCGTCACATGGTCGTGATCAACCACGTTTACGAACTGCCTTTCGGCGCCGGACGGCAATTTGCCAATCAGGGACTTCTGGCTCATATCGTGGGCAACTGGAACATCTCCGGTATTTGGAGCATGTATACCGGCGCATCCTTCGGGCCAAGCCTCGCCGCCTCGGTTTCCAACGCCCAGAGCAGCAACCCTGCGGTCTCGGCAATTGAGCGGCCGAACCGCGTCGGCGATGGCAATCTGCCTGCCGGCCAGCGCACGATCGACCACTGGTTCGACACTTCGGCGTTTGCGATTCCGGCGCAATTTACTTTCGGAAACTCGGGCCTACTTATCCTCGAAGGACCCGGCTACTTTAACGTCGATGCAGGCATACACCGGGATTTTCCGGTTCGGGAAGGCATGAAGCTGACGTTTCGATGGGAAATGTTCAACGCGTTCAACCGCGCAAACTTCATCAATCCGGATCAAAACGCTCCGGGCGCCGCGCCCAACAGCGGCAATGGAGCGCAAATCGGCACGGCCACGGCCGGCACGATCAGCAGCGCGTACCCGGCTCGCAGCATGCAGTTGAGTTTGAAACTGGTTTTTTGAGCCGCCACCGCCTGATATCACGCGCGCAAATGCTGTAGGAAAACGCTACCGGCCGCTGGAGCACGCTGCGCGGCAAAACGCAGCCGCCGCGTCAGTAGCATAACGGGCGCCCGCTTGTTGCGGGTTCGAATTCTCCAGCGGTTTGAGGGAGCCCGGGCCCTGCCGGCGCTACCGCAACTTGTAACCGGCCTCGCCCGGCAGCCGGCCATCAATCCTGAGCACCTTGAGGCCCTTGGGAACCTTGGATGCCTCGAGAAACGCGATCGCCCCGGGAATGGCGGCCACCATTTGCGCCGCCTCCTCATCCGAGTAGACGACCTTGGGGCCGCTGGTTGCTTCCGCCCGGAATACTTTGGCGATCCAATACTGGCGGAACTGGGCCTCGCTCATTTGATAAATCTCTCGTAACACCACATCGCGCTCCCGCGCCACGGGAGCGCGCATCAGCAGCGTGACGCGGAGACCGGAGTTCCAAAACTGGCGGTCGCCGAGGAGAAGTTTGCGTATTTCGGCGAATCCCAAATTATTGGCGGGAACTCCCGGGTTCACCACGACGGCGACATCGCCGGCCGGACCGGCCGCCAGCATCGGGAAAGGCCTCGCCGTCGAGAGCCATCCGCTGGCCGCCAACGCTGCCGCGCAAAGCCTGGGGAAAGCTGATCGTCGCGTCATCGCCGTCGCCCCTTCAAAACGTGAAGCTGGTCTGCGCAAAAGCGCCGTTGATGCGCGGCAGGCCGGGACGCCGCTGGTTGCGGTATTCCACCTTGAAGGCGGCGAAGCTAGTTATATCGTAGCGCACTCCAACCGTCGATCCGGCGAGGCCCGACACCCGCGGGACAAACAGAATGTCGCTTTGCGGAATGTGAATATATTCCCACCGGTAATATGGTTTCCAAAGCTGGGCGGATCCCGGCAAACGATAGGCGAATTGAACGTAGTAGGCAAGGCTGTTGGAACCGCCGGGGCGGCCCACCTGGCTATGGTTGACGTTGGCGATCTCGGCGATCAGTTCGGGATTTTCCTTGTGCCAGACAATGTGTCCCGCCGTGATCCATTCGTCGAAAGCGGCGCCTCCCACAGTTATCTTGTCCCGGTAAGCAGATCCCCCGATTTCCAAGCCGAAAAGCTTGTCAGGTTTCGCAAAGAGGTTGACCAGCCAGGCCCGGTTATTGTTGACATCGCCGGCGTCGCCGGCGCGGCTGAGCACGGCCCCGCGGCCATTGCCAAGGCCCACATCATAGTTCAGGTGCAAACCGCCCGTCGGCGCCTCGCCTTCCAGCAACCCGCCCACAAAATGGACCGGAATGAAGCTGCCGCCGAATTGCACCATCTCGGGGCGGCTGATGGTCGTTTGCAGCCATGCGCCGTGATGGAAAGCCGTGTTCCAGTAGTTGATCGGCGTGTGATAGCGTCCAAACGACGCCTTGAAGGCGTCGCTCTGATCGAAGCGAATGAAAAGACGCTCCACTTCGGCGTTGAACCCTGTCGCCGGCGGCGAGCCGAGGCCCGCGTCGGCGCGGGCTGTCAGGCTGAGCTCGGAAAAGACGCTGACGTGGGGCGAGAGCGTAGAGCTGGTGTGCAGGACAAACTGCCCCTCATTAAATCCGCTCTTCACGCCGCGCTGGTCGGTTGCTGAAAAATCGATATCGCCGAATCCGGATAGCCTCAGCAACGGAGAAGCGAAGGGGGCCTGGGTGCTTTCCCCCATCCGCATCTGCTGCTCGTGCGTCATGGTGGTTTGCGGCTCTAAAACCGGTGCGGGAGGGGCTTTGGGCACAGGGGCTGTCGTTTGCCCAGCGGCAAACGGGGCCGGAAGGCCGCCGTTGTTTTCGCCGGCCTCAAGCTGAGCGACACGCTTTTCCAGTTGCTCAATCCGGGCCAGCAGAGCTTGCACTTGTTCCGTCGTGGCCGGAGAATCCGCTGCGCAAGCCACGGAAGCGACCCCGAAAACTAAGCAGCCCAATCCCCATATGTGCCTCATCATGATGATCTCCCCGCTATATATAGGGCCGAAGCCTTCTCAAAGCACGTAGTGTAGACCAAGACCCGTGCGAAACAAAGGAAAAGATCGGGACGCCACCAGAGTCTTCAACGCCAGGCCGAAAAAAACGCTACACTAGGTGGCGCTCATTGGTTTTTCCCATGGCATTGACTAGCGGAGCTCGTCTTGGCCCATACCAGATCCTTTCCCCAATCGGCGAGGGTGGTATGGGGGAGGTTTACCGGGCCTGGGATCTGCGGCTGGAACGCGAGGTGGCGATAAAAGTTCTGCCGTCGCACCTTGCCGGCGAGCCGGAAATGCTCGCCCGCTTCGAGCGCGAGGCCAAGGCTGTGGCGGCGCTCTCGCACCCAAATATTCTGGCGATTCACGACTTTGGCCGGGAAAAAGATTTTTGCTTCGCAGTGATGGAGCTGTTGGAAGGCGAGACGCTCCGCAGCCGCCTGGAGCGCTCGCCTCTGCCCTGGCGCGAGGCACTGGAGATCGGAACGGGCGTCGCCGAGGGCCTGGCAGCCTCGCACTCGAAAGGCATCATCCATCGCGATCTCAAGCCGGACAACATTTTTCTGACGTTTGACGGCCGCATCAAGATCCTCGATTTTGGCCTGGCGCGCGTGGCCACACCTTTTTCTTCCAGCCTGGAAACCCTGGCGACGCTGAGGACGCCCCGCCGTCCCGCCACGACCGAGCCCGGCACGGTGATGGGCACATTTGGCTACATGTCCCCCGAGCAGGCCCGCGGGGAACAGGTGGGCGTATGTAGCGACATTTTCGCGCTCGGGTGTGTGCTCTACGAGATGGTTACCGGGCAGCAGGCGTTCGCTCGCCCGACGGCCGCGGAGTCCATCGCTGCGGTTTTAAAAGAAGATCCGCCGGAGTTCAAGAGCTTTGCGGGCGGCGGCGTAGGGGGCGCGGCGCCGCAGGGCGCTGCCCCCGGGGAGGGGCCGGAAACGGTTCCGCCGGAATTCCAACGCGTTATTTTCCGCTGTCTTCAAAAAAAGCCAGCGGACCGCTTCCAGTCGGCCCGGGAGCTTGCGGCCGCGTTGAAGGCCATCCAAAGAGCCTCTGTCTCCCCGCAGCCGCAGCCCTCACCGGCCCCGCAGGAGCCGGCCCAAACCGGCGTTCGCAACGTTCGAATGCTCTGGGCAGCGGCCGCGGTTGCGGCTGTGCTGGCAGGGGTGCTCGTATTTTTCTCGCTGGGCCGCCGCCAGTCCATCGACACTCTGGCTGTCCTGCCCTTTGTCAACGCCAGCCAGGATCCTAATGCCGAATATCTGAGCGATGGAATCACGGAAGGTATCATCAATAACTTATCGCAGCTTCCCAACCTGGGGGTGATGTCGCGCAGCTCGGTGTTCCGGTACAAAGGCAAGGAGGCCGATCCGGAAGCAGTGGGGCGCGATTTGCACGTGCGGGCGGTGCTGGTCGGACGCATTGTGCGCATCGGAGAAAATCTTTCGGTCAGCGCGGAACTGGTCGATACGCGGACCAACCAGCAGATCTGGGGAGAGCAGTACAACCGGAGGTTCTCCGATCTCATGGCCGTGCAAGGCGAGATAACGAGGGAAATCTCCGACCGGCTGCGCTTGCGGCTCTCCGGCGAGGACAAGGCGCGCATCGCCAAGCGGCCCACGGAGAACGCCGAAGCCTACCAGCTTTATCTCCAGGGGCGATATCAGTGGAACAAGCGAACGCTGGACGGCATGCAGCAAAGCATCGACTTGTTTCAGCAGGCCATAAGCAAAGACGAGCATTATGCCCTGGCGTACGCGGGACTGGCCGACTCCTATGCGCTGCTAGCCGACTACAACGTCCTGCCCGCGCGCGAGGTGATGCCGCGAGCCAAGACAGCGGCCATGAAAGCGCTGGAGCTCGATGACACCCTCGCCGAAGCCCACGCCTCGCTCGGCTGGGCCAAATTGAGCCATGACTGGGCCTGGCAAGATGCGGAAAAGGAATTCAAAAGATCGATCGAGCTCAACCCGAACTACGCGACGGCCCACCAGTGGTACGGCGAGTACCTGACGGTCATGGGCCGGTTCGACGAAGCCCTAAAAGAGATGAGCCGCTCGGTGGAGCTGGACCCGTTCTCCCTGGTGGCGAACACCGCCGCCGGGTCGGCGCTTTATTATGCCGGCCGCAATGACCAGGCCATGGAGCAACTGCGCAAATGCGTCGCCATGGATCAAAATTTCGGTCCCGCCCACCTGTTTCTGGGACGCGCTTTCCAACAGAGGGCCGCGTATGCGGAGGCGAGCGCCGAAGTCCAGAGAGCCCTCGATCTTTCCGGGGGCGGCAGCAACGAGTTGGCCGCGTTAGGACGCACTTTCGCCATCGCCGGCCGCACGCTGGACGCGGTCAAGATTTTGGACGACCTCAAGGAACGGTCGAAACAGACCTACGTGCAGCCCGTCGGGATCGCGGGAATTTATATCGGGCTGGGGGACAAAGACCGGGCCTTCGAGTGGCTTCAGAAGGCCTATGAGGACCGCTCCGGCTGGCTCATTTACTTGAATGTAGATCCGATGTTCCACCCGCTGCGCCAGGACCGGCGCTTCCGCGAGTTGAGCCGGCGCGTAGGCTTGCCCTCCTGAGCTGATCGCCCCTCCGGGGCGCAAATCGCTTTCCTGGTTGGCCGGTTGCGGTCGCGCCGGCCTAATTCCGCGCCGATTTCGGCCAGACGGTGCCTTGATCTTTCTTGGTTACGGGCCCCATGCCTTTGTACAAGAACCTTTGCACGCGCTGGCCGTGATAAGTCTCAGTCGTATATATATTGCCCTTCGAGTCGGTGGCGATGCTGTGCACGGCATAGAACTGGCCGGGCTGGCGCCCGCCGTCTCCGAAGCTGGTCAAGACCTCCAGCGTGTCGCGCTGGATGATGTAAACCTTCTCGTTGGCGCCGTCGGCCAGATAGAGATACTTTTGCTGCGGATCTTTCGAGAAAGCGATGTCCCACACAGAGCCGTCGCCCAAAGTTCGTTTCGCGATGAAGGCTTCTTTCACGAACGTACCGTCCCGCTTGAATACCTGGAGCCGGTCGTTAGCGCGGTCGCAGACATAGAGCAGCCCGTCGTTGGACAGCTCGGCGCAGTGCACGGGATTGCGAAACTGCTGGGCCGGCGGGGCATCCGGATCGTAGGGACCGAGATTGGCGTCCTCGGGCTTATGCCCGTAGGCGCCCCAATGCCGCTTGTACTGGCCGGTATCCGCGTCGTAGACGATGACTCGCTTATTGCCGTAGCCATCGGCAACATATACTTCGTTGGTGGCCTTGTCGATGAAGGTCTTGGCGGGCCGGTTCAGGTTTTCGACATCGTTGCTGCCTTTGCTCATCTTCGGATGGCCGATCTGCATCAGAAATTTCCCGCTCTGGGTGAATTTCAACACCTGAGCGTTGCCTGCCCCGTTGCCGCCAATCCAGACGTTGCCCTTGTAATCGACGGTGATTCCATGATTGGACGTGGGCCAATCGTAGCCTTCACCCGGACCGCCCCAGTGCCCGATGAGGTTGCCCGCCTGGTCGAATTCAAGAACTGGCGGAGCGGGCTGGCAGCAGGAAGCCGCCGGCGGATTCGCCGTAGCATAGACTTCTTTGGGCTCGAGAGAAGCGCCGCGATGAATGATCCACACGTGGTCTTGGGCATCGACCGATACGCCGATGGTCATGCCGAGCAGCCAATGGTTTGGCAGCGGCTTCGGCCACAACGGGTCTACTTCGAACATCGGCGCCTGCACACCGGCGGCTTGAACGGCAGCCCTCTTCTCCAGCACTGCATACGCGGCTGCGAGCACGATGAGGACTGTGAGAAAGCTTGCGCCGATGCAGCGGTTGCGCGTCATCATCTTCTGGCCTCCCGTTTCCGGATGTAAGCCGTTCGTCCCGGCGGTTCTGATTCTGGACGTACGCTCCAGCCATCCGAAACGGAGCCAGTATACATCCATCCGGCCAGGGAAGCCGCCATTTTTTGTTGCCGGCGGCTTCCAAACCGATTACCCTTTTCGGGAAGCGGCATGATTTTCTCCAGGCCCCAGCAAGAGGCGCCGGAACCAGGCGGCCCAGTCAGGCATCGCGGCGCCGCAAAAGCGGCTAAGTCAGCGGGGCTGCGTCCGCTGGCCATCCTGGCAGCGGCTGTTGTTCTTGGCTGCCCGTTTGTCGCCAGGGCGCACGACATCCCGGCCGACATCACTGTGCAGGTGTTCCTCAAGCCGGAGGGTGCTCGCCTGCGCATTTTGCTTCGAGTCCCGCTCAAAGCGATGCGCGATGTCGAGTTCCCGCTGCGGGGGCCGGGATACCTGGATTTGGGAAGAGTCGATGCCTATCTTCACGATGCGGCGACGGTTTGGATCGCCGACGCCATGGAGCTTTACGAAAACGAGGAGCGGCTGCCAAAGCCTGAAATCGTCAAGGCGCGCGTGTCGCTCGAATCCGACCGATCTTTCGCTTCGTACGACCAGGCCCTGGCGCACCTTTATGGGCCGAGACTCCCGAACGCCATGGAAGTGCCCTGGGATCAGACGATGCTCGATGTGCTGTTCGAGTATCCGATCCGTTCCGATCAGTCCCGTTTTTCCATTTACCCGGGCTTCGCGGGCCTGGCTTTGCGAGAGGTCACGGTACTACGGTTTCTGCCGCCCAGCGGCGTTGTGCGCGCCTTCGAGTTTGCCGGCGACCCCGGGCTGGTGCGGCTGGATCCGAGGTGGCATCAGGCGGCGCTGCGGTTTGTGCGATTGGGTTTTTTCCACATATTGGATGGCGCCGACCACCTTCTGTTTCTCTTCTGCCTGGTTATCCCGTTCCGCCGTTTTCGCTCGCTGATTCCAGTCGTGACCTCTTTTACCGTCGCCCATTCCATCACTCTGATCGCCTCGGCGTACAATTTCGCTCCTGACGCGCTGTGGTTTCCGCCTCTCATTGAGACGCTGATCGCTATGTCGATCGTCTACATGGCGCTGGAGAACATCGTCGGCGGCGCGAGCGTACGACGCCGCTGGCTGGTGACGTTCGGGTTTGGGCTCGTGCACGGGTTTGGCTTTTCTTTCGCTCTCCGCGAGACGATGCAGTTCGCCGGCTCGCACCTGCTGACCTCCCTGCTGTCGTTTAATGTGGGCGTCGAGCTCGGGCAACTCCTGGTGCTCATGCTGCTCATTCCCGCTCTGGAACTGCTATTCCGGTTTGTTGTCGCCGAGCGAATGGGGACGATCATTCTTTCGGCGCTGGTAGCCCATACGGCCTGGCATTGGATGATCGACCGCTGGGAGCGACTGCGCGAGTTCCCATTCCATTGGCCCGAGCCCAGCACCGCCGTACTCGCCGCCGGAGTTCGCTGGCTGCTGCTGATTGTCCTCGCCGGGGGTCTTCTGTGGCTGGCTTTTGGGTTGTTTTTTTCGCGCCCCGAGCGGGGCGCCGTTGAGAAATCCCTGGAACGATAAGGTCCTGGCTACCGGCAGGCGTATACCCCTCGCTCACCAATCCGCCCGGCCAAGGTACCGCCAATCCTCTCAATAATACTAATTTTAGTATTTACAATATAGAAATCAGTATTTACTGTCCCGATCTGGCGCTCCCCTTCCCCAATCGACTTAGGTTTTTCAATAACTTACAAACAAAAAACAGTGGCATAGCGATTGCGATCGTGTTAGTAGATTAATTTAATCATATAAATCGAATTATTTTATAATTCCGATCCAGCAGCACACCTGGCAAGAGTTGAGAGAAACGGAAGTGAAAAAAAACGGAGGAAAAAAATGCGCATTGCGATGAAACTGGCAGTTGTGGCACTCGCCGCGCTCATCGGCTTTGTGCCAGTCAGTTTTAGCCAGTTAATTAGCGGCAACATAGTGGGAAGCGTTGTGGACGCCACAGGAGCTGTAGTGCCCGCTGCCAACGTTGAGGCGGAAAACGTTGCTACGGGCGTCAGAAGTACCACTACAACCGACGTAAATGGTCTGTACCGGTTCAACAACGTTCCGGCCGGGGAATATAACATCACCATCAAGAAGACCGGCTTTGCGGATGCCACGCTGCGGAATTTGACCGTAGAGCTGAACAAGACAACCACAGCAAATGTGGTAATGCAGGTAGCCGCCGTTACAACCACGGTGGAAGTGGTCGAAGCCACCTCGGCGATCGACACGACGACGGTGCAGCTTCAGAATACGTTTCACAGCGATCAGATCGTGGACTTGCCCATCATTGAGCAGTCGGGCACTTCGTTTGGCGCCTTGAACCTGGCGCTGCTGGGAGCCGGCGTCGCAAGCAACGGCGGGATCGGCCAGGGCCAGGGGCCCTCCATCGGCGGCCAGCGTCCCATGAATAACAATTTCATGGTGGAAGGGATCGACAATAACAGCAAGACCGTGACCGGCCCGCTGGTCTATGTGCCGACCGAAGCCACGGCCGAGTTCTCGCTGTTGCAAAACCAGTTTTCCGCCGAGTTTGGCCATTCCTCGGGCGGACAGTTCAATCTGATCGTTAAAAGCGGGACCAACGAGATTCACGGATCGGCGTACGAATACTTCCAGAACCGCAACCTGAACGCCCTGGACCAATCGTTCGCCCGGCAGGGCTTTACTTCTCCGCCGCGTTTCGATCAGAACAAGGTGGGGGTCAGCATCGGCGGTCCAATCAAAAAGGACAAGCTGTTCTACTTTGGAAATTTCGAATATGCGCCTTTAGGCAAGGCGTTCACTGCGGTTCCCCCGGAGGCGCCGACAGCCGCCGGCTACTCGCTGCTCGACCAGATGCAAAACACGCTTCCCGGCTTTTCGAAAAACAATTACGCCGTGATGAAGCAGTATTTGCCGCCAGCCCCCGTGCCTAACGGAGACACGGTGAAAGTAAACGGCGTGAGCATCCCTCTGGGCGTCGAGCCCATTGCCGGATCCTTTTACACGAATCAGTACGCGCTGGTGGGCAGCACGGATTACTCGCTATCGGAGACAGATCAGCTCCGCGGGCGCTTTATCTACAACAAAATTGACCAGCTCGACAACCTGGCGCAACTGCCGGCTTTCTGGACCACGTTGCCTCAGAGATTTTACATTGCGACGTTGACCGAATACCACAACTTCAGTCCCACTCTGACCAATGAATTCCGGCTGGGATATAACAGGTATAGTCAATACTATGTCGTAGGCCCCCAAAAGTTCCCCGGCCTGGACGTGTTTCCGAACATCGACCTGGACGACATCGGAGCGGCCATCGGCCCTGACGGCAGCGCCCCGCAGTACACGGTTCAGAACACTTACCAGATGGTGGAGAACCTGGGCTGGGTGAAGGGCAAGCATGCTTTTAAGTTCGGCTTTGACGGGCGGAACGTGATTTCTCCGCAGCATTTCATTCAGCGGGAGCGGGGCGAATACGAATACTCCAATCTGCAAGACTACTTGACGGACCAGGTTCCGGACGCGCTGGCGGAGCGCAATCTGGGCAGTACCTCGTATTACGGCAACCAGTGGGCGACCTACCTCTACGCGCAGGATAACTATCGCATTCGAAGGAACGTGACATTGGATCTCGGTCTGCGCTGGGAGCGCACTACGGTGCCGATCGGAATGACGTATCAAACCCTGAACCACGTCGCCGACGTTCCGGGCGTGCTCGTGTTCAACAAACCTGCGACATACAACAAAGCCTTTGCACCCAAATTCGGAATCGCGTATTCGCCCGGAACAAGCGGCAACACGTCCATCCGCGCAGGCTTCGGCATGGCGTACGATGTAATCTTCGACAATGTCGGAAGCACCGCCTATCCCCCGCAGCTCAGCGCAACAGTGGACGCGGAAAACTTCCCGAACATTTTCAAGGCGCCCTTCCTGGCCAACGGGGCGATCTTCCCGGGCAGCGTTGCGGTCGGCGGGGCTTTGAGCGCGGCGGACGCCCGGGCAGCGACATCCAGCTACATTCCCAATCAGATTCCTCCCTATTCGATCAATTGGAACGTGGGCGTGCAGCACGTGTTCCACAGGGACTACACCTTCGAGGCCCGCTACGTCGGCACCAAAGGGGTGCATTTGCTGGTCCAGAATCAAATGAACAAAGTTGCGCGTGTCACCGCCACGCAGTATCTGCCGACCTACTTGCAGGCTCCCTCGCAAGCAACGCTCGATTCGCTTCCGCTTACTCTGGCGCAGTTGCAGGGCTTGCCTGTGAACTCGCTCGCGCAGTACGGGTTCGCCAGCACGATCACCTGGTGGCCGCCGATCGGGAACTCGATCTATCACGGCCTGGCATTGCAGTTGAACCGGCGGTTTGCCCACGGATTCCAGCTCATCGGCGCCTACACCTGGAGCCACAACATTGACGACAGCACGGCGACGCATTTCAGCACGGTCCTGACTCCGCGCCGGGAGCAAGACTTCTTCAATCTGCGGGCGGACCGCGCCACCTCGGCGCTGGACCGGCGCCACCGGCTGACGGTGAGCTGGCTGTGGGAAACCCCCTGGATGAGCCACGCGGATAGCTGGTTCGCTAAGAATCTGATCGGCAACTGGCGGTTTGCGGGCACCTACACAGCCGAATCACCGGAGTACGCGACGGTGCAGAGCGGCGTGGATTCCAACCTCAACGGCGACAGCGCCGGCGACCGCACCATCGTCAACCTGAATGGGGTTCCCGGCACGGGTAGCGGCGTAACCCCGCTCAAGAACAGCAGCGGAGCGACCGTAGCTTACCTGGCTACGAACCCCAACGCGCAGTATATCGTCGCCGGGCCGGGAGCGCGGGCCACAGCGGGACGCAACACCCTCGCCACCAATGGCATCAACAACTTTGACCTGTCGCTGGCCAAGCGCTTCACGATTCGCGAGGGCAAATCGCTCGAGTTCCGGGGAGATTTCACCAACGCGTTCAATCACCCCCAGTTCACCCCGGGACTGATCAGCTCGATCTACTACACCACGTACAACACCGGCGTTCGCGATTATTTGATTCCCGGGCAAGGCCGGTTCGCCAAGTGGAATCAAGTCTTCTCCAGCAATTCCCGGTCCGGCCAGTTGGCCCTGCGATTCGTCTTCTAGGTTTTAGAGCTTACGGAAGCAGCCGGCTCTGTCCGGGACACGGGCGCTCCCGAGGGGGAGCGCCCTGCCTTTTTTGTAATCCTTGTTTCTTGATGAAGGCGGAGTCAGGCGGCTCCGCCGTTGGAACGATACTTGAGGAAACGATCCACCGTGCGGGAAAGCTCGGCGACAATATCCTTCAGTTTGTTGGTTTCGATCTCACCGCGCATCTGAGCGTCCACCAGGGCTGCGATCTTGGAATCTAGATTCGTGTTCGTTTCGTGCTCTGCCTGGCGCTCCGCCATCTCGCGCTGATATTCGGCCATCCGGTCCTGCCAATGAGCCATCGCGTCCTGGATTCCTTCGAGACGGCCCACCCGCTCGTCGGTCTTTAGCTCAAATCGGCGCAGTAGCTCGGCGGCGACCGCTTGGGCATCCTCAATTCTCTTGAAGCGCGCCTCTACGTCGGGAGCAAACATGAACCTTAATCTCTTCTCTGGCATGATACCAGAGAACAACCTCACAAGGGTCTGCGGCTATCTCCGGCGGAACAGCGCCAGAAACAGCGTGAGCAACACGCTCAGCAGCAGACAAGTGACGATCGGGAAGTAGAAAACGACATTCTTGCCGCGATAGACAATATCGCCCGGAAGGCGGCCAAACCGGAAGAAGGAAAGCTTCTCGGCCAGGCTGATGAGCAGACCAATACCTACCAGGATCAGGCCTAATACGACGATCGGCCGGCCCAGATTCACAATTCCATTTTAGCGAAGAAGAAGCCGAGCTCGAAGGCCGCCGTCTCCTGCGCATCCGAGCCGTGGATAGCGTTGCGCTCGATCGAAGATCCGAACCGCTTGCGGATGGTCCCTTCCGCCGCCTTTTCGGGATTGGTATCTCCCATCAATTTCCGCAGCGACGCGATAGCGTCCTCGCGTTCGAGCGCCATCGGAATCACCGGTCCTTCGGTCATGAACCTGACCAGGCTGTCGAAAAAAAATTTGCCGCGATGGACGTGGTAGAAGGCCTCTGCCTGGGCCTGCGTAAGCCGAACCATCTTCATGGCCAGGATGCGGAATCCCGCCTGCTCAATGGCGGCGATCGCCTCGCCTGCATGCCCTGCCGAAACAGTATCGGGTTTGAGGATCGTCAGTGTGCGTTCGGTTGCCATAAATTGTGCGCCGGGTGCGGCGCCGGATAAGTCCGGGGTCCGCCGCTTCCCTTTCACGGCCGCGTTTTTGCTAGTCTTTTCCGATCAAGCGCAGCATGGTCTCGCCGAGATCGGCGGGAGATTTCGCTACCTGAACACCGGCCGCTTCCATAGCGCGAATCTTTTCGACCGCAGTTCCCGCGCCGCCGGAGATGATGGCGCCGGCGTGCCCCATGCGGCGGCCGGGCGGGGCGGTTTGCCCGGCAATGAATCCGGCCACGGGCTTGTTCACGTGCTTCTTGATGAATTCCGCGGCCTGTTCTTCCGCATTGCCGCCGATCTCGCCGATCATCATGATGGCTCTGGTCTCCGGGTCCTCGTTAAACAAACGAATGGCGTCCACAAAGCTGGTGCCGATGATGGGATCGCCGCCAATGCCGATACAAGTCGATTGGCCGATCCCAAGCGCCGTCAATTGCCCCACCGCCTCATACGTCAAGGTGCCGGAGCGCGAAACCAGGCCCACGCCGCCATTTCTGCCGGGGGGCTTGTGGATGTAGCCGGGCATAATGCCGATCTTCGATTTGCCAGGCGATATGATGCCCGGGCAATTCGGTCCGATGAGGCGAGTGTGGCCGCCTTGGAGAAATCGCCGGACCTGGATCATGTCGCGGGTGGGAATGCCTTCGGTAATGCACACGACCAGGGGCAATCCCGCGGCGATCGCTTCGAGAATCGCGTCGGCCGCGCCGGAAGGCGGCACGAAGACTATCGACGCGTCGGGCCGGAGCTCGCGAACCGCTTGCGCCACCGTATCGAAGACCGGAAGTCCGAGCTGCCGGGTCCCGCCTTTGCCCGGCGTGACTCCGCCGACGATCCTGGTTCCATACCGGAGGCATTGTTCGGCGTGAAATGCTCCTTGTCTGCCGAAGCCCTGCACAATCACCCGTGTTGTTTCATCAATCAAAATGCTCATCCGCTTGTGCCGCAGAAGAACCGCATGGCGCGCCGAAAAGCCGGCACGTTCCCCTCGATCTCCGTATTTATGCCGCGCAGATCCGGCCCGTTTCTTTATCGAACCAATGACGCATTCGCCAGCGCGACCACCTTTTCGGCGGCGTCGCGCATTCCGTTGGCCACGGTAAAATTCAGGCCCGAATCGGCCAGAATTTGCCGGCCTTTCTCGACGTTGGTGCCTTCCAGCCGGAGCACGATCGGCACTTTGATGTCGAGCGCCCGGGCCGCATCGACCACGCCGGTGGCGAGCGTATCTACGCGAAGAATGCCGCCGAAAATGTTAATCAGCACCGCCTTGACGTTAGGATCGGAGAGCAGAATGCGAAATGCATTCTTCACCTGCTCGGAGCTGGCGCCGCCGCCCACGTCCAAAAAATTCGCCGGGTTCCCCCCCGCGTACTTGATAATATCCATAGTCGCCATGGCCAGGCCGGCGCCGTTCACCATGCATCCTACATTTCCGTCCAGCTTGATATAGTTCAGGCCATAGCGGCCGGCCTCGACTTCCAGCGGATCTTCTTCATTGACGTCGCGCAGGGCGAGAATCTCCGGGTGGCGGTAAAGGGCATTATCATCGAAATTCATTTTGGCATCGAGGGCGCAGGCCCGCCCGTCCTCGGTGAGAATAAACGGATTGATCTCGGCCAGCGAAGCATCGGTCTCCTCGTACGCGCGAGCCAGGGCGGCCATGGCGGCCGCCGCCGGAGGGACGGCCGCCGCCGGAATGCCCATATCGAAGGCCAGAGCCCGAGCCTGATAGGCGAGCAGACCGGCGCCGGGCTCGATGATTTGCTTGAGAATCAAGTCCGGACTCTGCCGGGCAATCTCTTCGATCTCAACTCCTCCCGCCCGCGAGGCCATAAACACCGTCTTGCCAAGATTCCGGTCGAGCACAATTCCCAGGTAAAGTTCGCGCTCGATGGGAAGAGTTTCCTCGATAAGGAGTCTTTGGACGATGCGGCCCTCGGGCCCGGTCTGGTGCGTCACGAGCTTCATGCCCAGCATCCGGGAGGCGATCTCCCGCGCGGCTTCGGCGTTGGGGGCCAGCTTGACCCCCCCTCCTTTGCCGCGGCCGCCGGCATGGATCTGCGCCTTGACCACTACGCCGCCGCCCAGTTCTCTGGCTGCTTCGTAAGCCTCGTCTGCCGTGAACGCCGCCCTCCCGCGAGGAACCGGCACCTGATAGCGGCGCAAGATCTCTTTAGCCTGATACTCGTGAATTTTCATCTGGAAAGCGCCTCCGCTATGCGGGGGCGTAAGATAGTAAGCTGGCTTTCAGCCGATCGGCGGCGACTGAAAGCGAATTTCCAAATATAACATGTCTGCAATCCTGGAAGCCGTCCATAAGGCCGCTAGCCGCAAAGATCTGAGCAGCGGCGAAGCCTTTGCGGCCGTCGAGGAGATCCTTCATGGCAGGGCGCCGGAATCTTTGATCTCGGCCCTGCTGGTCGCCCTGCGCATGAAAGGGGAGACGGTGGATGAGATTGTCGGTTTCGCCCGGGCCCTCAGGCATCATGCGGTGCGGGTAGAGTGCGCGCCCGATGCGCGTCCGCTGGTCGATACGTGCGGGACCGGAGGGGACGGAGCGGGCACGTTCAATATCTCGACAGCGGCGGCGTTCGTCGCCGCGGGCGCCGGCGCCCGTGTGGCCAAGCACGGTAATCGCTCCATTTCGAGCTGCTGCGGCAGCGCGGACGTGCTGGAGGAACTGGGCGCTCGCATCATTCTTTCACCCGCCGGCATGGCTTCCTGTGTGCGGGAGGTGGGAATTGGGTTTCTTTTCGCTCCCGCTCTGCACCCGGCGATGGCTCATGTGCAGCCGGTCCGCGCGGAGCTGAAAATGCGCACCGTTTTCAACCTGCTGGGACCTCTTGCGAACCCCGCCGGAGCGGAAGTGCAAATCGTCGGCGTATTCGAGCGAAGACTGGTCGTGCTGCTGGCCAAAGCCCTGGCCCAGATGGGGCTGAGGCGGGGCTTAGTGGTCCACGGCAGCGACGGCCTGGATGAAATCACCATCACCGGCGCCACCGAGGCCGCCGAAATCGTCGAGGGCAGAGTCATGGAGCGGACCCTGCTGCCGGAGGAATTCGGGGTTCAACGGCGGCCGGCGCATCCAATCGCCGGCGGAGACCGGCAGAGGAACGCAGCGATTATCCGTGCGGTGCTGGACGGCGAAAAGGGCCCTCATCGCGATATCGTGGTGGCAAATGCCGCAGCGGCCCTGGTGATGTCCGGCATCGCTCCGGATTTTTCAGCAGGCGCAGCGGCGGCCAGAGACTCCATCGATTCCGGCAAGGCGGCCGATACGCTGGACCGCTTCATCCGTTTCACACAGGCGCAATCCGGTTGAACCGGCGGGAATCAGGGCGAGATTTTTTCGAGCCGCCATCCACGGGTTTCCACGCACAACAGGCTGGCCGCAAAGGCGGCGAGACAAACACACCCAAACTCCAGGAAGACCAGCGCCAGACTATAATGCGCGATGGTATAGCCGATCAGCAGCGGCCCAAGGATGGATGCCAGGCGCAGCCATGCGCTGGCCACGCTCGAGCCGAGCGCCCGGATGCGCGTGGGATAAATTTCCGGCGTATAGAGGAACAGCAGCATAGCAATGGAATTCGCGAAGAATGATCCGGCGCAGGTATAGCTCAAGACCGTTCGCGTACTGGATGCTCCGGTAAGCCACAGCGCCAGAAAAGCCAGCCCGCCGAGCAGGAAGGATACCGCAAACCAAGCCCGCCGTCCTGTCCGGTCAACCAGCAGGGCCACCGCCACGCACCCCGCGAGTCCCGCGGCGCTGGTGAACAGGCCATAGCGCAAAGAGGTCTGGATCGGCGTCTTGAAAACCGTACGGTACAGTGTGGGCACCCAGGTGCTCAACCCGTTCAGCACCAGGTAAGCCGAGAACCATAGCACCCAGGCAAGCAGCGTGCGCCAGCGATAGATTCCACGGAACAGATCCGCCCAGTTGGCCCTGGCCCTCATCCGTTCTCCGCCGATGCCGGCGTTGTGTTGCGCCAGTTGCCCGTTGCGCCACAATGCGCCCCGCTCAATCTGTTGGACGGCCCAATCCGCCTCCCGCAGACGCCCCTGGCTGGCGAGCCAGCGCGGAGACTCTGGAAGCGCCCGCCGCAGGCCGAAAATGAGCAATGCGGGAAGGCCGCCGATGAGAAACATATAACGCCAGCCGAGGCGGGCCACGATCGACACGCCGAGCAGAGCGGCCGCCACTCGCCCGGCGGGGAAGACAAGCTCGTAGGTGAGCACAAACCTGCCTCGAGTGTCGGCGGCGGCGAGCTCGTTGATATAAGCCGCGGCGATGGGGACTTCACCGCCTAATCCGAGGCCTTGCAGCGTCCGGAAGACCAGCAGCGAGGAATAGCTCCAGGAGGCCCCGCACAGCAAACTGCACACGCAATAAACCAGAATCGTGCAGGAGAGCGCCGCCAACCGGCCGGCGCGTTCCGCGAGCCAGCCAAAAAAGATGGCTCCCACGAGTTGGCCGGCGTATCCGGCCGAGATGAGCAGCCCGACACTCTTGGGAGAGATATGCCAGGGGCCGATCAAAGCAGGCAGCACGTAGGCGATCGTGAGCGCGTCGACGCCATCGAAAAAAGTGGCAATCCCCACCAGAATGCGGGCTTGCACGTGCCACATCGAAACCGGCGCGCGCTCAAGCCGTGCCGCGATCTGCTCAGCCGTGAGACTGCTGGTCAACCGGAAATCCCTGGAATACGAATATTAGCCTGGCCCACCGGCCAGTGTTGTTCTCGGAGCGCTTTTTCTGGCGAAGCCAAGGAGTCCCCGCAGCGCGTCGAGAACGGTCCCCGGTCCCCAGCTGCACCACCGGCTTGCGCTGCGGCGGAGCGCATCCGCCGGCACAGCACGTGTCCCGTGGTATGGATTGAGTCCCGGCCCTTGCCCGCCGGATGAAAGCAAATCATACCGTGCGAGGATGGTTGGCACAAGTGCCCCAGGCCACGCGCCATAGACCGGGCGGGCATGCGTATGATAGGCCACGCCGCCCAAGGAATGGGTCGCTCATCGCAAGCCGCAAAACTTTGCTGCCCGAGGTCTCAGAAAGTGCTACAGTGTGGCACGGTGGGGCAAGCCCTTCCGTCCCTTTATCAGGGCAGCGGGGTAAAGGCGTGCCCGTGCAGAGAACGATCTGCAACATCCGCCTGGAGGTGACCTCATGACCCGTCGCAATCTGCTTTCCACAGCGGCTCTGGCCGCTCCAGCCGCTGTTGACGCTCTCGCCAATGTTCCCCAGAGCGACCGTCCCCGAAGCCAGGGGAAGCCTTCGAAGATCACCCGCATAGAAGCGACGCTTTTGCAAAAGCCGCTCAAGGAACGCTTCTGGATGTCGATGAACCCCATCGGTGGGTACAACCCGAGAGCTTCCCGGTTGATACTAAAAATGCATACCGACGCCGGCGTCACCGGCTACGGCGAAGGGGGCGGCGGGGGAGCCGAGATGCTGCGCAAAGGTTTCGCCGACCTGGTGATCGGCGAGGATCCCTTCATGGTCGGCAAGATCTGGGAAAAAATGTTCGGCGTCACATCGACCCGCGAGATGGCTGTCAAAGGGTGGTCGCGCGGGGGCGTCATCAGCGTCATGGCGGCTATCGACGCCGCGATTTACGACATTATGGCGAAATCGACCGGGCTGCCCATTTACAAGTTCCTTGGCGCGTATCGCAATACGGTGCCGGTGTATATCACCGGCGGCTATTATCGCGAAGGCAAGGGCATCCCCGAGCTGGTGCAGGAGGTGCGCGGTTACGTCGGCGAAGGCTACAACGCTCTGAAGCTGAAAGTCGGGGGAGTGTCGGCGGGCTTCAGCCCGGAGGACGACTACAATCGCGTGAAGGCCGTGCGGGACGCCGTCGGTCCTAATGTGAAAATCATGCTGGATGTGAACAATGGCTGGGATCTGCACACGGCTATCCGCGCCTCGAACAAGCTGGCCGACCTGGACATCACCTGGCTTGAAGAGCCGATCCACTGGTACGACGATGTGGAGCCCCTCAAGCAACTCAAACTCAATACGCGCATCCCGATCGCCTCGGGCGAGCAGGAGTTGACGCGCTGGAGCGCGCGGCGGCTCATAGAAACCGGCGCCATTGACTTTATGCAGTTTGATTGTCACGCGCACGCCGGCATCACCGAATGGCGCAAAATCGCCGGCATGGCCAGCATGTGCCACATTCAAATGGCGCCGCACCACGAACCGATCGTGCACGGCCATCTGCTGGCTTCGATTCCCAACGGCTACATCCTCGAAGGCTTCGCCAATCCCGACCGCGATCCGTTTTGGTTTGAGATTTATGATAAGCGCCCGAAGATTGAGAAAAGCATGCTGTACCTCGACGATACGCCGGGCTGGGGCATCGAATTCCGGCAAAAAGCGCTCGAGCAGTATGGCACAAAAGTAATCTAGTTTTCAGGCGTCTCCAGGCTTGGCGCGCGCCCTGCGCGGCGGGTGACGAGGATTCTGCATGGCCAGACTCAGGCCGGCATACCTTGTCTATGCGAGCGATGCCGGTACTATCAGCCGGGGTAAGCGGATTACAGCGGCCCAACCAACTCGGAATGCGGCAGCCGGCCTCCGCACCCTCGGGGCGGGCAGCGCCGGAGAAGACGGGTTCGCCCTTTCCCCGGTCCGGGAACCGCATTCCCGCCTGCTGCCCGGTTTGCACGTTTTGCCTTCGGCCATCGTCAAAAAGGTATAATGTCGAGCGTGAGAATTCCGATTTCCCGCCGCCGGCTCTTGGCTCGCGGCTTCTCTCTGATCGAACTGCTAATCGTGATCGCGATCATTCTGATCATTGCTGCGATCGCGATGCCCAAGCTGACGAAAGCCCGCATGTTCGCTTACGAGATGGCCGCAATCCGCACGCTGCACACAATCAACACGGCGCAGGCGCAATACTTCTCTACCTACGGCCGCTATGCGACCACACTGGCCGAGCTCGGTCCACCCCCCGGGGGCAGCGGCGTCGCAACGGCCTCGGCCGCCGACCTGATCCCGGGCGATCTGGCTTTAGGGACCAAGTCCGGCTACACCTTCACTATGGTAGGAACGCCTCAAGGTTATACGGCGAACGCGAATCCGCAAGTCTACAACACCACAGGCTCTCGCTCTTTTTACACGGACCAATCGACGGTGATCCGGGAACATCTGGGCAACGAACCGGCTTCGGCGGCCGACCCTGAAATCAAGTAGCAGAACACGTAGCAGAACCTCGCGCACGGTGGGCCGCTGTGAACCAAGGCACAGGTGGGCTATCGAAGCCACACAGAGGGGAGAGTGCGCGGCGCGCTGCACACACTCCTGCGGGGCGGCTTGGCGCGCCCTAAGCTAATCACGCGAAGGCAGCGAGGAATCGGCTTCGCAGATTCCTGGCTCATGCCGCGGAAGCGGCTACTGGAAGTTTACGTTTTTGCCGTCAGAATCGAAGTAGATGGCGTAGCCGACGTCGATTCCGGTAGCCTGAAAACGTCCCGATTGATAGTCCGAACTGTATCCGATCGACAAAAACCCGGCGGGCACTCCGGAAAGAGTGGAACTTGCAGGCAAAGCCGAAAGCACGACGGAAGGCACCGAAAACTGGCCGGCGCTCGCCCGCTCCGTGCAGATGAACGCCCCTGATACCTGCGGGTTCGTGTTGGCCGAGCCGCCCGTGATAATCACGAACCCATTGAGACTGGTCGGGCTCCAGGTAACCAACAAATCCTGCGAGCGCGGGACGTTGGTGACGGAGTCTTTGTTCGTCCAAGTCAGCGGGTCCGGCAGCGTCAAAGTCGCCCGGAATGGCCCCACATCCTTGCCGCCGGCACCGTTATCGATTGTGTAAGTTCCCTTGGTCAGGTAAAGCGGCGTAAATCCCGGCAGCCCGACCGTTCCACCTCCCAGTTGCGCGCTATAAGCCACAATCCCGCCGGTAGAGGTTTTGGGGATCTGTTTGGAACCATTCGGCCCGGTTACCGTCAGCGAATCCCCCGCATCGAGATAGGTGAAAGTCACGGGATTGGGAATGTTGGTGCTATTGCCCCGGTACTGATAGATATAACAACTGCCATACGGGGCGTAGCCGGAGGCGCCCGTGGAGGCGATCAGTTTGCTGAAATCATAACGCACAAAAGCTCCGCTCCCCGTATCGATCGTACTGACGAGGTTCCCGACCGGCGGCGGCGCCGTTATGCTTATCGATGATCGGGTGAGCAAGACGGACCCGGCGGAAATGCTGCCGGCCCCATTGGCAATTTTTTGCAGATCGTCGGCAGTGAAACCGTTGGAATCGGAGCACAGCTTGCCGGTGCTCGAGATTGAAATGGTGACCGAGTTGCTGACGACACCGTTGACTCGCAACAAGACCGGCACGTAGCAACCGGTGATTCCCTGAGGCACCTCGAACGCAACTTGATCCAGACCGGAACAGCAGCCGGAGCGCCCGAAAATAACGACCTTGGCCGGCTTTCCGCCGACGAAAACCTCGACTGTTACGCCGCTGGGCATTACGCCGGGCAGCGGCCCTGCGGCTTCGTCACCGCTCACCGGACCCAAGCCGGTGGCCCACAAGATCATGACCTGTCCCGGCGCCGCTGATGCCGTGATCAGATTCGTGGAAAAATTGAGGTCGGTGATTATCCCCGGACCGCTGCCTGCCTGGTTGACGGCGAAAATTCCGGGAGCGCTTTTCACGACATGAATCGGTACGGCGGCGCTGGTCTGGCCGTTGTATGTCACGGTGAGAGTGCCGTCACCTACCGGAGTACTGGAAGGGAGAATGGCGCCGACCTGACCATCGACCGTATACAGCATGATTGCGTTGACCGTCGTACCTGCCACAGTAACTTTGATGGAAGTGCCCGCCAACGCCGTCAAAAGCGGAAACGAATTGGCCCGCGCCAGAGTAGAAGGCCCCATGCCTTTGCCAAACACGGCAAAGATGGATCCCGACGCGATTCCGGAATTGGGAAAACCAGAAGGGAGATAACTGGCGTTGCTCACCACACCATCGGCGTTGATGACGGGCTGCGCTTGCAGAGAGGAGGCAGCCGCCATGACCAGAATTGCGAAAATCTTCCCCGTTCTCATAAATCCTCCACTTGCATCAGCCAACCCAAATCGGAACGCGCTCCGGCCTCAACCGCGCCGCTATGTATCAAACGGCATAAGGAACTACGGTATCACGAAACGAGGCCAATCGAGCTCCCCTGCCTTCTAAAAACAGCAAAAGATTTCTTTGCCTCGGGCCAATGGTCATATGCCGCAGGAGAGAGCGGTCGTGCGCGCAGGAATCCAGACCGGCGCCGATTTGGAGGTCCCCACGGAATCGCTCGAATAATTCAGGCGCCCGCTATCGTGCGGGCGCCGCGACGAACTGCTTGCCGGCCGATACCGGTTCGATGCGCCCCATCAGCAGATGTACGCATAACCAGGCTAAAGGATGCAGGATTCCCATTAATATGAACACCGGTACGTATCCGAAGTAGGTAATGACAACTCCGGGAAGGATTGCGGAAAACAGAAACCCGCCCAGTCCGCCCGCCGAAGCGCCGATGCCGGTAACCGAGGCGACCGCAGCGGAGGGGAAGCAGTCAGAGACGGTGGTGTACAGATTGGCCGACCATCCCTGGTGGGCGGATGTCGCCAGGCTGATCAGTGCGATGGCTCCGACCGGGTTTCCCACAAATACCGCCAGCACCGCCAGCGGCATGCAGCCTGCCGCCAGCAGCATGGCTCCCTTCCGGGCGCGGCCGGCAGGCCAGCCGCGCGCCATCAGAAAGCGCGACATCCAGCCACCTCCAACGCTTCCAAAATCGGCCGCGAGATAGATCGCCGGAAGCGCCCAGCCGATCTGCATAAGACTGAAATGGCGTGCATCGTAAAAGTACGGCGGCAGCCAGGTCAGGTAGAACCACCAAACCGGGTCTGTCAAAAACTTACCGACAGCAAAGCCCCAGGTTTCCCGATGGCGAAGCGCGGCCAGCCAAGGCACAGCCGGAGCAGCCTCCTCGTGGTCTGACTGAATATACGCCAGTTCAGCGCTGTCGATCTTCCGATGCTTCTCCGGGCGGTCGTAGTATCGCCACCACAGCGGAACCCAGAACAGGCCGAGCCCCGCCGTGACCAGAAAAGCGGCCCGCCATCCGTAGGCCGCTGTGATGGCGACGATCGCAGGAGGCCCCACGGTAGCGGCCACGTTCGTGCCGGCGTTGAAAATTCCAGTGGCGAAGGCGCGGTCCCTTTTAGGAAACCACTCGGCCACGGATTTGATCGCTGACGGGAAGTTGCCCGATTCGCCCAATCCCAGCATGAAGCGCCACACCCCAAGCGCAATTCCGGATCCGGCCACGGAGTGAAAGGCCGCCGCAACCGACCACCAAAGTATTGATACGAGATATCCAATTTTGGTGCCCGCCCAATCTATGAACTTGCCCATGAAGAGGAAGCCGATGGTGTAGGCAAGCTGAAACGCGCCGTTGATGTAGCCGTACTCAAGATCGTTCAGGTGCAGGTCCTTGCGGATGGCCGGGATCAGCACGGCGAAGACGATCCGGTCCAGGTAATTGACGGTCGTCGCGAGGAACAGCAGCCCCAGAATGACCCAGCGAACTCGTGTGGCGCGCATGCAAGGCGGATTATAGCGAACTGGCGTGCTAAAATTGTGGTTTCCGCGGGATTGCACAACGGAGAAGGCAGAAAAAAGACGGCGCGTCCGCGCGCGAGCTTGACTTTCGGCTTTTTCTCCACGGAGGCGTTTTGAACCGGAGACCTTCCGTTGTAACAGACGTTGGCGGCGTAAAAGTTGGCGGCACGCATCCCATCGTAGTGCAGTCGATGACCAACACCGACACCGCCGATGTGACGGCCACCGTAAATCAGGTGATGGCGCTGGCGGCCGCGGGATCCGAACTGGTCCGCGTCACTGTGAATCACGAGAAAGCCGCCGAAGCCATTCCTCGCATCGCGGATACACTCGAGAAATTCGGAGTCAGGGTCCCGATTATCGGCGACTTTCACTACAACGGCCATATTCTGCTGAAGAAGTATCCCGAGTGTGCGCGGCGGCTGGCCAAGTATCGCATTAATCCGGGCAACGTGAATATCGGCCACAAGCACGACAACAACTTCCGGACCATGATCGAGGTGGCCATCGAGCACCGCAAGCCTGTGCGCATCGGCGTGAACTGGGGATCGCTCGATCAAGTCCTGCTTACCAGGCTCATGGACGAAAACTCACGCCTGCCCGAGCCGCGCGACGCGGCCGAGGTTACCACCGAGGCGATCGTGCAGAGCGCCCTCAACTCGGCCCGCGCTGCGGAAGAGTATGGGCTGCCGCACGACTCGATCATTTTGAGCGCCAAAGTCTCGCGGGTGCCTGATCTGGTTCGCGTGTACCGGGAACTGGCGGCCCGCTGTGATTATCCCCTGCATCTCGGGCTGACCGAGGCGGGGATGGGGACCAAGGGGATCGTCGCCACCACGGCGGCGCTGGCCATATTGCTCCACGAAGGCATTGGCGACACTATCCGGACTTCGCTAACGCCCATGCCGGACGGCGACCGCACCGAGGAAGTACGAGTTTCACAGCAGATTTTACAGTCGCTCGAGATCCGCAGTTTCACGCCCCAGGTCACGGCCTGTCCCGGATGCGGCCGCACAACCAGCACATTTTTTCAGGAGATGGCCGACCAGATCCAGAAATATCTGCGCCAACAGATGCCGGTCTGGCGCGAGCGCTATCCAGGCGTCGAGGAATTAAAAGTAGCAGTGATGGGATGCGTTGTGAATGGGCCGGGCGAGTCGAAACACGCCGACATCGGGATCTCGCTGCCGGGCACATTCGAGGAACCCAAGGCCCCGGTCTATGTGGACGGGCGCCTGGTGGTGACCCTCAAGGGGGCCAACATCGTCCCCGAGTTTATACAGATCCTGAATCAGTACGTACAAGCCCGCTATACGGACGTTCCAGTCTCGCGATGACTCCCTAGCCGCGGCAGGGCGCCAGGGAAATCACCAGAAAATCGCCATTGCTGGCCAACACTTGGCAGGGAGCCGGGTGTAGGTGAACCGGCCGATGCCGGTTGCAGACTACGATCGTCTGGACCGGATCGAAGCGCAAGGAAAGTCCGGAGCGAGGAGCTCGGTAGTCAAGGGGCTCTTCCAGAAGATGGGCCGCGGCGAAATGCAACGCCTGAATCTCCGAGTCGCTCAGCGGGTCCATCCACCATGGCTGCAACGGCTTTTGGGGTACGTAGGCGGGAAGGATCTGATCGAGGAGGGGATCATTGGTCAGAAAACCTTCCTGCCGCAAGCCGGGCGCGCTCAAGACCGCGAACACTTCGTCCGCCGCACGGTCGGTTGTGTGGAACTCTTTCTCCCGGGCTGCCGGTTGAGCGAGCCGGAAGGCGCACTGGGCGATCCCCAGCGCCACTGTGCCCGCGACGATCCAGCCGGCGCGCCGCCGGAGAATTCTTGCCGGACCCGATTGACTCCAACGCCAGTAGCCGATGTCGCACAAAAAGACGGGGAGAAAGGGGCCCATGAAGAATAACAGGTAGTGGAACGGCTGCATGGTTCTGCCGGTGATGACCTGCTGATTGGTAACTGCGATGCACGCGATCCAGAACGCCGCCCAAAACCAACCGTTGCGCCAGCCGCGGCGGCCCGCTCCAAGGGCCAGCGCTGTGAACAATAAGCAGAACAGGAGCGCCAGCCAATCCGGCTGCCGGGTGATCGTCCCCCCAAGCCTCACGAAGAAATCTTGAACAGCCGGTGGGCGAACCGCCAGCGGGAGCCAGACGGGGATCGAGACCGTTGCGGCCAACGCCGCCGGCACAGTGATAAGCGCAGCCAGAAGCCGCCTGCCGGCGTGTTCGGGTCCACCAATCGGCAAGCCGAGGCCGAGCAGGATCAGCCAAACGACGACCATCGCCAGCGCCAGGGTCCAGGAATACACGTAGGTGTAAAAATTCAAGAGCAGGGCTAATCCCAGAAAAGCGGCCGATGCGAGGGAGCGTTGGCGGTCCAAGCGCAGTATCGCGATCAGGAACAGCGCAAAGAAGAAACAAGAAATTTGCGGATAAGCGGTCCTGGCGAAGATCGGCCCGTAGTGAGGATCTCCCCAGTAAAGATACAGAAGGCCGACCAGATCGAAGACGCTGAACCACAGCGCGAGGCTCGCCGCAAACAACCAAAGAAGCAAAGGCCGAAACAACTGCCGGCACAGTAGGACCAGGCAAATGGCTGTGAGAGCCGGGAATAAAAAATCGGCCGCCGCAAACGCCTTGGGAACGCTGCGGCCAAAGGACATCGAGAGCGCGGCCAGCAAAATCGGCCCCAGCCGGTCACGGCACCAGATGGATTGAGCGCGCGCCTCGCCCTTCAGGTGTGGCTCGAACGATCCGAGGGTTGCTCCCAGCAAGTCGCCGCGCAAGACCTCTTGTGTGTATCGGGCGTAGGCGGTTGTCTCATCCCAGGCGACATGATCGAGCGCATAAAAATATTTCGGCGAGCCGACCCCGCGCAGCATCCACCGGTCATAAACAAGGGGCGTATAGGAGCGGCCGCAGTAATACATACCAGCCAAGTGGCCGAACGAAAAGGACATTCCAACCAGAAGGGAAAACAGCGCCAGAGTCCGCTTCGCCTTCCCGCTGATCGGCTCAATCATGGCGTCCGGGAAAGTGGTAAACAAGAATCGAGCGGCCTACGAGCGCGGCCGGTGCATGGCCGGCGAGCCACGCCAGGTCGGACGGATTCCGGCCTATACCTCCCCGGTGATTCTTGCTGACGGCCACCCAGCCGAAAGGTCGCATTCCCGCCGGAAGAGGCCGCACGTCGGGGATTCCCAAAAAATCAGGGCCGGGACGGCCGAAGTAGCTGAGATAAAGGGTGGTGATGCCGTGCTGCTGCGTGAATTGCCGCAACCGCTCCAGGTCCTGGCCCCAATCCAAATTGCTGTCCAGCAGAAAATGCTCCGCATGCCCCCGGGCGATTTCGTTGAAATAGGGCAGGTAGTCTGGATGCGCGGCGATTGACTCCACGCCGTGCCAGGCCAACAGAGCCCACGCTATGCCGGCCAGTATGCGTCCCCCCGGCCGCGCGCCCGCGCTCTCATCTGCAAACAGGCTGGCGGCAAGCAGAGCCAGAAAGGGGAAGATCGGCAGCAGATGCCGGATGCCGACATTGATGCGGCTCATCACGCCCACTACCAGCATCAGGGCACCCGCGATCGCCGGATAAGCGGCGGTGGACAGCGAGCCGGTCCAGCTCTCCACAACGCACAGCGCCAGCGCGATGGCAGAGAGGAGCAGAAGGGGCAGCGTCGTCTTCACCGCTAAAGCGACAAGGAAATAGACCCGGAAACTGGAAGAAGAAACTCGCCCCAGCAGATACGCTCTGCGCGCCCGAGCATTCAGAGCGAACACGGAAAGCAAACCGCGTATCAGGCTTGGCGCAGGAAGGAAGATTCTCCCGTGCAGCGTGCCGACTTGAATGGCGCTTTCGGCATATTGGCCCAGAGTTCCCGGCACAGGCTGAATGCGGGCCGGCGGCAAAGGTCCTGTCTCAAACCGATAGCCGGCCCAGGCCACCAATATCAATACGGCCGCAAAAAGCGCCGCGGAACGCAGCGCGCTTGTCATCCACACGGGTTTGCCGGCGCCACGCCGCTTTTTTGCCGCCAGCAGAAAGAACGCAACGCCAATGGGCGGCAGGAAAAAGAGGGCGGAAAACTTCACCAGCACGGCGATTCCGCAGGCTGCGGCGGCCGCAGCACAATGGCGCGCTCCGGCCTTCTGCGCCCATCGCCAGAGGTAATAGGCCGCTATGAAGATCGTCGCGGCAGCCCCGAAATCGACCGTAGCCAGCGAGGCGTGCGCCAGCAGATTCGGGGAAAAACTTGTTAGCGCCGAGGCTGCCAGGCCCGCTACGCGCCCGTAGAGTTGCTTGGCCCAAACATAAACATAAGCGATCAGAAACGGCAAAAAGATCAGATTGCCCGCCCGGGCCGCCGCTAAGGTTTTCCAATAAAATTCGCGGGAGGCGCGGGTCCAAAGAGCGTGATGGCTGAGTTGCCGTTCCTGGTCCGAACGCCGCAGCCCCATCCAGTAAGCCGGCAGGGCCAGCGCGACCCGGGCGAGCGGCGGCTGCACGTAATCCGTCGCATAACTTCCGGTTTGCAGAATATCGAGACCCGCCCCGATGTGCGAGGATTCGTCCGCTGTGTCATTGAAGACTCGGTAGGTTTTATAGCAGCGTAAAGCGGAGAGGGAAATGAGCGCCGTTATTACGCACCCGGCGACCCATCGCGAGTTCCACATAGAACAGGGGGAAACACGAGCTTAGCGGAATCGCTCTGGAGCGGCAACCCAAGCTGTGGAACAAGCAGGCCACAGGGTCTTTGGCGAAAATTCCGCAGCGCCCAGGTATACGGCTCTACGGAATTCGGGTCATGTGCTGGCCACAGGGTTCGAACAATGCGAGCAAATTCGTCAGACTCAGCAGCCGCCGCACCTGCTTGCTCAGATTGATGAGTTCGAGCTCACAACCTGAGGCCTTTGCCGAAACGTAAAGACCTACGATCGTGCCGAGGCCCATGCTGTCCATCTGCGCGACATCGGTCAGGTCCAGGACAACCCGCCTCGCAGTGGGGAACAGCCCTTTGACGCGCTCGTGAAGAATCGACGTGAACGCGGCCGTCAGCCTCCCGGCGCAATGCACGACTGTGCCGTCATTATAGCTGGAGGTTTCCAGCGTCAGCCCCGGAATTGAACTTCCCACTGTGTTCGGCATCGAGCTTTCGCTCCTCCCCGCCACCGCACGTTTGGTCATCTTCTTCGTTTTGACTTCCCGCCGGGGTACTCGGCCCGTCTAGCGGACGCCCATGGCGGCCCATGCAGCAGGGTGCGGAGAAATACTAGTTGAAGTCGAACTTTTCCTGGTGCAGCAGAGGGTCGCCCTTCACCAGCACCGGCCGCCGCAAGATGCTTTCCAGCTCTTCGAGGTAGCTGTTATCCCGCGACTTGAGCACCTTTGCCACCTCTTGGTTCACCCGCAGAGTGACGTTGCCTTGATCCAGCCCGGGAGCGATCTTCTTCGCCTCAGCCAGAATCTCCTGAATCACGGTGGCCGGCGACTTCACATATCCGGATCCGTCGCAGTAAGGGCAAGGAGAACACAACGTGCGTTCCAGAGATTGTTTGACGCGCTTGCGGGTAATCGCGACCAGGCCGAAATCGTTAAACTGGAGAATCTTCGACGGCGAGCGATCCGCGCGCAGCGCCTCATCGAGCGCTTGCATCACCTTTTGGCGGTTCTTGCGCTCGTCCATGTCGATAAAATCGACCACGATAATGCCGCCGAGGTCCCGCAGCCGGATTTGGCGCACGATTTCCTTCACCGCGTCCATGTTGGTCTTCACGATCGTGTCTTCGAGACGGTTCGATTTACCGACATATTTGCCGGTGTTTACATCGATCGCCACTAGAGCCTCGGTCTGATTGATGACGATATAGCCGCCCGACTTCAACCATACTTTGGGCCGCAGCGCTTTCTCGAGTTCCGGAGTGATACCGAATTCGTCAAAGATCGGCGTCGACCGCGTATAGAGCTTGACACGCCCGACTAAATTGGGCTGGAAGCGCTCTACGAACTGGAGAATCCGCTCGTAATCCTCCTGGGTGTCCACCCAAATCGTTTTGAAGGTGTCGGTCAACTGGTCCCGCAGCAGCCGCTCCACCAGGTTGAGATCGTGATGAATCAAAGCAGGAGCAGGGGTTCTCTCCGCCTTCTGCCGCAAGTCCAGCCACAAGTTGTACAGGAAGTGCATATCCGAGCGGATCTCTTCTTCCGGCTGGCCCTCTCCGGCGGTTCGCACGATAAAGCCTCCGGGCATGCCGACACGATGAGTCTGCACAATGCGTTTCAGCCGCAGCCTCTCTTCGTCGGAAACAATCTTTCTGGAGACGCCGACATGATCGACGGTCGGCATATAAACCAGATACCGGCCGGGGAGCGCAATGTGAGAGGTGATTCGCGCGCCTTTTTTGCCGATAGGCTCCTTGGCAATCTGAACAATGATCTCCTGACCCTCTTTGAGCAGATCCGTGATGCTGGTCTCGGCGGTGCGGGCTGTAGCCGGCTTCGCCTCGGCGGCTGGCGCCTGGCTGGTTTCCGCATTCCGCTCAGCCCCCCGGCGGTCCCGAAACTCCCGGCCTCGCCGGCGCATCCGCCGGGACCCGCGGTGCAGATACCGCTGCCCATACGGCTTCTCGCGGACGCTCGCTTCGCGTTCTGAAGCGCCTTCCGCGACAGCTTCCGGCGCCGCCGCAGCTTCCCCTACTACTTCCGGGCGTGGCTCGGCGGGAGACTCCACCGCGCCATCCGCTGGCGGAGATTCTGCCTCGAGCCGCTCGGCGGAAATCTCCTCCAAAGAACCGTTTGCTTCTTTCTGGGAAAGGCTTCTATGGACATCGTCGGATTCCAAACCCTCTTCCCGTCCATCCTCGCTTGGCAAGGTATCGCGTTCCACCAAGGATTCCGAGAGGGGAGAATTCCGTGCGCCGCGATCCGGCTCAGGCGTCGCTTCCTCGGACAACGCAACGTCCGGCGATATCTCTTCCTCGTCTCGATACGGCTCGAGAGCGGCCGCGACTGCCGCTTGTGAAGCCGCCCTGCTGGGGACGGCTACGGCCCCCTCGAGTGGCGGAACTGCATCCTTCCCACCGGATCGCTCGGCGGAACGCTCTTCGTCTTCTGGAAGGCCTTCACCTACCAGAGCCTGGGGCGCTGCCTTCGAATTCGTGCTTTCCCTGGAATCCTCCGCCGAGACTTCCCTCGCCTGCACAGGATACGACGAAGCATCCATGTCACCTTCCTGCTGGGCGGAAGGACCCTGCTGCGCCAAGTCTTGTCGGTTCTCCGAGCTGGCCGATTCGGCCGCCTGCCGATACTTGGCCAGGGATTCACCCGGAAGCACTTCGAAGGTAACTTCAGGACTGGCGGAAGGCTCCGCCGGTTCGGCAACCTCAGCCGGCCGGACAAACTTTGAGTCCGGAAATCCGCGACCCGAACCCATCCGGCGGCGGCGTCCGCGACGCCCTCGATGACCCGAGCCGAACGGAGCAGGCGTACTGTCATGCCCGCCGGGAGCTGCTGCCGGAGTGGAGCCTGAGTGCTTTTCCGAACGGGCGTCGTATGCGGGCGATTCCGGCTCTTTCGGCGACAGAACGCCGCTTTCCGGCTCCTGCCGCGCCTCTTCGAGCGCGGCCTGAGCCAGGGCCTCTTTCTTCTCTTCCATCTTGACGACCTTATCTTCCACGGTCGTCACAATCCGGTCATACTCTTCGTTGTCCTCAAAAAAATCAGAAACATACAGGAAAGCGTCACGATCCAGCCCGATATTCACAAAAGCGGACTGCATGCCCGGCAGCACACGGGTGACACGCCCCTTGTAGATGCTGCCCGCCAATCCAAACTGCTTCTCTCTCTCAAAGTAAATCTCGACGAGCTCGTCATCTTCGAGGATGGCCACTTTGGTTTCATGAGCCGTCGAGGATACAATCAATTCTTTCGACATGGAAATCCCTCAGCTAGGGGAGCCCGAGGACGCCCTCTCGGCAATAATCAGGCGGGATTGACGGATGGAGACGGCGGCATCGCCGCCGCTGCGGCGCATCCCCTGGGCCGGGCTTACTCCGGCCGGGAACGCACTCGAAACAGATACCGATTTTCCTCAGACCGTAGGGCGGAGCCGGTTTTCCTAATTCTTCCGCTCGACGCCCCGCGGCCGCTGGAACCGCTCTCTGCCTCCGCCCGGACTCCTTATCCGGCCCTTCAGGCGAGAATTCTCGGGTTCCCGTTTATCCTTTTCAATTTTGACGGCTGCCGCAACTTCCCTAACGGCCGCCCAAATACCTGGCTCCCCCGGGGCTGACTTCGCGTGCCTCCCCGGTTCGTGGAACCAGTCAATTCACAAATCGCCGGAGCCAAACATTATTGACGAGCCCCAGCATCAGAAAGACCGCGAACATGCTGGACCCGCCATAGCTCATAAGAGGCAAGGGAATCCCGGTGACCGGCATTCGCCCGATCACCATTCCCACGTTCACCAGCAAATGAAACAGCAACAGCACGCAGACGCACACGCAAATGTAAGTCCCTGCGCGATCCGCGGCTGTTTGCGCATCGTAAATGATGCGCATCAGAACCACAAAATACAAAGCCAGCGCCAGCAACACGCCCGTAAAGCCATGCTCCTCGGCGAAGGCCGAAAAGATAAAATCCGTATGGGGCACCGGCAAAAACCGCAACTGGGTTTGAGATCCCTTGGCGATTCCCTTGCCCCAAAGCCCCCCAGCACCGACAGCGATTCTGGACTGAATGAGCTGGTAGCCCGAGCCCCTTGGGTCCCGGTTGGGATCCACGAATGTCACCAGCCGCTCCTTCTGGTACGGTTTGAGGAAATGCCAGCCTGCGGGTAAGACCAAAGTTCCGAGAATCACCACAATCGCCAAGTGCTTCCACCGAACCCCCGCAAGCAACACTCCCCCGGCGGCAATCGGCAGATAGGTCAACGCAGTTCCCAGATCCGGCTGCTTCATCACGAGCAGCATCGGAACGCCTACTAAGCCGCTTATTTTCAATAAGTCAACGCCGGAGACCGTGTCGCGGTTCAACTGCGAGAAGTAACGCGCGACTAACAATATTAGCACCAACTTGACAAATTCGGAAACCTGAAAGTTGAACCCGCCGAACAGCGGGATCCAGCGCCGGGACCCCTTCCGGACCTCGCCTACTATATAGATGCCGATCAGGCCCACAATGGAAATCAGGTATAGCACGGGCCCCCGGTCGAGCAGTACGTGATAATCCACTTGAGAAATCAGCCACATCAGGAAGACACCGACGATAATGTAGGCAATTTGACGATTTTGGGCCCCTTGCCAGATGGTGTTTCGTGTAGCGCTGTAAATCTGCAATACTCCCAGCGTGGCGATCGCCAGTACGAACCCTAGCAAGGTCCAATCCAGGTCTCGAATCGAGTGACGCATAGCAAAACAAACGCTAATTCGGGATGGGGGGCGCGACGAACCGCAGCTCGCCCGTTTCCACCGGAGGCTTTTCCTCCTGCCGGGTCAGCTGGCGGCGAATCTGTTTATCGAGATAGGCCTTCAGCACGTCACGGACAATGGGAGCGGCCAGATAGCCGTGCTCAGCATGCTGTGCCACTGCCACGACCACAATCTCGGGGTTATCCTTCGGAACCGCCCCCACAAACCAGGCATTGTCTTTGAGTTCTTCGTCCTTCTTCCCTTTCGTGAACTGGTTGGAAGCAACCTGGGCCGACCCGGTCTTGCCGATCACATCGTAGCCCGGAATTCTCGCCCGCGCGCCCGTCCCCCCCGCTTCATTCACAACAGCCCAGAGTCCGGAAGCGATTCTAGCCACATTGTCGCGATCCAGCGGGAACCGCCGCGGCTCGGGCGGGACCAATCCAGGGCGGATCGCCCGCATTTCGTCCCATGGCACCAAGTGCGGGCGGCGCCAAACCCCACCCTCCAGCATCCCCGCGTATGCCACCGCCAATTGCAGAGGCGTCACGGTTACGGCACCCTGTCCGATCGCCACCGAAATCGTCTCGCCGGCATACCACTTTTGCCGGAAGTTACGAAGCTTCCATTTCGAGGAAGGCATCACGCCATCTTTTTCTTCCGGCAGATCAATGCCGGTACGGCGGCCGAAGCCTGCCGCTTCCGCGTATTGCGCGATGGTGTCGATGCCTGTTTTATTCCCGACGTTGTAGAAGTAAACGTCGCACGATTCGCGGATGGCTTTGTGCAGGGAAACAGCGCCATGACCGGTCTTCACCCAGCACTTAAAATAGCGTCCGTAGAAGGACGCTCCGCCGCTACAGTGCACCGAAAAGTCTTCGTCGATTGTCTTGCTTTCGAGCCCAGCCAGGGCCACGAAGGGCTTGAACGTAGAGCCGGGCGCCAGTTGCGCCTGAATCGCCCGGTTGAGCAACGGATTGTCAGGATTCGACACTAATTCCTTCCAATCGGCGGCGCTGATATGGCCGGCGAACTTATTCGGGTCGTAATTGGGAGTGCTGACCAGGGCGAGCACCTCGCCAGTACGCGGGTCCAGAGCAACGACGGCGCCTGTTCTGCCTTGCATCGCCAACTCGGCAGCCGCCTGCAAATCGAGGTCAATGGTAAGCCGGATGCTGCGGCCTGGCTTGGCTTCTTTGATCCCGATGACTCCCCGCTCGCGGCCGCGGCTGTCCACGATCACCTGGCGCTGGCCATCGACGCCGGTAAGCACGTCGTTGTATTCCCTCTCGATTCCCGCCTTGCCGATGACGGCGCCCGGGTTATACATCGCAAATTCCGGCTGGTTCAATTCGTCTTCGCTAACCTCGCCCACGTATCCGAGCAGGTGCGAAGCAAAGCCGTCAGCCGGGTAGAGCCGCCGCTGGGAGCGCACCAATTCGAGCTCGGGCAGCTCCTGATGATGGGCCTCTACGAACGCCACCTCGGCTTCGGTGAGGCCGTTTTTGATCACCAGGGCTTCGTATTCGGGTTCATTCCGCGACCGGCGCAACCGGGCTTGCAAATCCGGCAGGGAAAGGTTCAGGCCGTCGGCGATCATCGGCAGATGCTTTTCATCGAAGTTGGTCCGCGAAAGAATTACGCTGAAGGTGGAATGGTTATCCGCCAGCACCCGGTTTTCCCGATCGAGGATTTTCCCCCGCGGCGCCAACAAGGGCAGCCATTTTATACGATTCCGCTCGGCCTGCTCGGCGTATACATCCGGATTTTGCACCTGAAGTTCCCAAAAACCCGAGATCAGGTAAAGAAACACAAACAGGCAAAGATATTGAATCAGCGCGATCCGGCCTTGGGCAAATTTTGCAAACTGGGCTTTGCTGGGATCGAGTGGATTCAGCGTCGCCACGGATCAGATCCTTTCCCGGAATTTGTCTAAAAAGCGAAACAGCAGCAAGGCAAGCAGAGCGTTGATTACCCCGAGGAACAAAGCTCTCTCCCACAGGAAAGCAACTGCTTGGCCGAGCAAAACCCGCTCCATGATCCAGAAGACCGCTTGATGAATCAGATAACAGCCGAAAACCAGGATGACGCGGGTGCCCAGCGGCTCGACGGCAATGACCTGCGTCAGCGAGGAGCAGATGTAGCCGATGATCGTCTTAACGATCCCGTACATGCCGATGGGGCCGTCAGAAAGGCTATCCTGAGCAAGACCCACGCCCATGCCAATCGATAAACCGGCCACCGGACTGCGGCGCAGCAGGGCCAGATAGATGGTGACCAACAACGGCAGGTCCGCCATATTGGCATAGCTAGAGAATAGCGGCAGCAACAGAGGGAGATAGGCTTGCAGCAGCAATGCCCCCAGCACGGCTACAATGGCAATCCAGGGGCGCAGCCGGTTGATATCCGTTTCGACCAGTTGCTTGACGCTGGCTTGCATGCTACGGCCTCACCGATCCGGCCGCTGCCCCCGGTTTGCCGGGCGGCGGTGGCGGAGCATTCGTTCCGGGAACGCGAGGCGCCAGGCTACCGGCGCTGCCCGCCCCTTCGGTGGATCCGCCGGAGCCGGCCGGTTTCGCGGCCGGCGGACGCCGGGGCGCGATGCCGCCTTGCGGGCTCCAGCCGAGGTTAAAATCCGGCGGCTTGGAACCGGGAGCGCCTTCTCCAAACTTGTGTCCTTGCATGGCGCCCAACTCTTCATACCGCCGTTTTACGCGGTCGGCATCGGTTCCGGCGATCGAACCGTCCGCCGTCAGGCTAGGGGCGGAACTCGCGGGCCCTGCGCCGCCCGCCGCCGTCCTCGGGGCGACCAGGCCGGAGAGGCCGTCGCGATCCTCGATCGGCGGGGGCGGCAGCAAGACTTCCGGTGCCCCGGGTTTTGGAACCTTGTCGGGCAGATCTTGATGCACGCCGCGCGTTACGACCAGCACCTCTTCCAGACGATCCAGGCGAGCGGCAGGGCGAACAGTAATTTCTTTGAAATCCCGGCCCTGCTGGCATTCGAGCACTATTGCCGCCAACAGCCCTTTGGGGTAAATTCTGTCTTCGCCCGAAGTGTAGACTTTCTCCCCCGGGCCGACTTTCTCCTCATTTGGAACGTAGTCGATACGCCCTTCATTCAGGCCGGCGCCCTTCAGAATGCCGTGGGCGCGGCTGCTTTCGAGGATCACTCCAACGGCGGAATTCGTATCATCGATTAACTGCACGAGCGAAGAACCAGGGAACACCGATTGCACCCGGCCTACGATGCCGTCGGGAGTGATCACAGCCATGCCGGTCTTTACTCCGGAACCGGCGCCTTTGTCGAGAAAGATGACACGGGAATTCGGATTTGCGCCCGCTCCGATGACCGACGCCACCATGGTTTCGGACAGGATGTTTTGCTGATACGCCGCCAGGACCTTCAGGCGCTCGGTGGCTCCCAGAGTGTTGCGGAGAGCCTGATTTTCCAGTTTCAGACGTCCGATTTCGGCGCGCAGGCGTTCATTCTGCTGTCGGGCGCCGCGCAGCCAGATGTAATTCGACCATAGGGCCGCGGCGGACTCGTGCACGCCGTGTACGACTCGCGCCACAGGTGTGATCGCGGTGACGCCCCACACGCGGATCAACCGGACATCCCGGTCGCTCCGGATCTGGTACCCCAGCAGAAGCAATTGGGCGAAAATGGCCAGCGCCAGAACGGTAATGTTGCGGTACCGAGCGAGTAACGTCTCCATCGCCGTTGTTACGTGCGAACCGCAGAGAGCGCTGCCGGGATGGCGCCAGGTTGCGGCGGCCGGCGGGCCTCCGCCGCCGGCCACAGCGCCCCTAACCTGATATCCAATCGGCAGCCCACGAAGACTGCATCGAGCCAGCCGTCTAATCCGTTCTCATCCGCACGCATCTGCTAATCAATCGAAATTTTCCTAAGCAGCTTGAAATCGCTTAGCATCTTGCCGGTCCCCAGCACCACGGACGCCAGGGGATTTTCCGCAATAGACACGGGCAATCCCGTCTCTTCGCGGATACGCTTATCCAGGTTCCGCAACAAGGCGCCGCCCCCGGTTAGAACGATGCCGCGGTCGCTGATATCGGCGCTCAACTCCGGAGGTGTACGCTCGAGCGCCACGCGGATCGCGTTCATAATGGTCGCGACGCACTCCGACAGGGATTCCCGGATTTCGCTGTCGTCCACTGTGACCGTCTTGGGCACCCCCTCTATCAGGTTGCGCCCTTTAATTTCCATGGTCAATGGCTTATCCAATGGATAGGCGGAGCCGATTTCGATCTTGACCTGCTCGGCCGTGCGCTCGCCGATAAGGAGGTTGTATTTGCGCTTCAGGTACTGCATGATGGCCTCGTCCATTTCGTTGCCGGCGATTCGAACCGACCGCGAATAGACAATGCCGGACATGGAGATCACCGCAACATCGGTGGTTCCGCCCCCGATATCCACGACCATATTGCCCGAGGGTTCCGTAATCGGCAGCCCCGCTCCGATGGCCGCCACCATGGCCTGCTCGACCAAGTGCACTTCGCTGGCCTGCGCCCGGTAAGCCGAATCCATGACCGCGCGCTTTTCAACCTGTGTGATTTCGCTGGGCACTCCGATGACAATCCGCGGATGCACCAGCATTTTGCGGTTGTGCGCCTTCTGGATGAAATAGTTCAGCATCTTCTCGGTGACCTTGAAATCGGCGATCACGCCGTCCTTCATGGGCCGTATGGCGACGATGTTGCCGGGAGTGCGGCCGAGCATCTCCTTGGCCTCTTTGCCCACGGCCTCGATATCGCCGGTATTCTTGTTGATGGCGACAATCGAAGGTTCATCCACCACAATGCCCTTGCCCCGGGCGAAAACCAAGGTATTGGCAGTTCCTAAGTCGATGGCAAGGTCGCTGGAAAATACACTGAACAGAGAGCGCAGGTTCATGCTGGGGGACATGACTCCTTCATGTCGGGTACACGCTGGACTTCGCCGGTCGCGCCGCGTCGGCTCGGCGGGTCTCCTAGGGACACCCCGCACCGCCGCAACTCAGCGCCGGAATGGGCGGAAACATTCGGCTGGGACGCGGAACTGCTCGCCATTGCCAGGCCAGCAATTTCAGGGTACCACGCCCGGACAGTCCGCCACAAGCGGAAGGCGGCATATTCTTCCGTATTTTCAAGGTGTTAGATGCATCGGCAAAGGATAAGGGAAGCCGCCGCGGCAGCCCTCCCGTGCGCGGTTGTGCCGGGATCCGGTCCAGGCTTTACCGGCGCGGAGAGCAGCGGCGGAGCTTTATCAAACAGGCGCCGATGCTGCATGGCCGCCGGGGCTGCGTCAAATGCTGGAAGGGACCTAGCTGTGAGCAAAGCCTTTTCGCAAACGAATCGTGTCATGATGATATTTGCTTTCTTCCCTTCGAAACGTCGCCATCATCGCCCACGTGGATCACGGCAAGACCACGCTGGTGGACGCCATGCTCCACCAAAGCGGCATTTTCCGCGCCAATGAGCAGGTGGTCGAGAGAGTTCTGGATTCGAATGACCTCGAAAGGGAGCGCGGCATCACGATTCTCGCCAAAAATACGGCCATTTTTTACAAGGGCGTCAAGATCAACATTGTCGACACCCCGGGCCACAGCGATTTCGGCGGCGAGGTGGAGCGGGCCTTGAAATTGGTGGATGGCGCGATGTTGCTGGTCGATGCCAGCGAGGGGCCGCTGCCGCAAACCCGCTACGTGCTCCGGAAAGCGCTCGAGGCGCGTTTGGCCCTGATCCTAGTGATTAACAAGATCGATCGCGCCGACGCCCGCCCCGCCGAGGTGCTCGACGAAATCTACGATCTTTTCATCGATCTCGGAGCAACCGAGGACCAACTTGAATTCCCTGTGCTTTATTGCAACGCCCGCACCGGCCGGGCAGGGCTAAACGCAGCCGAACCGGGCTCCGACCTGCAACCGTTGTTCGAGGCCATTCTGCGCGCCATTCCGCCGCCTTCCGGCGGACCCCAGGGCACATTACAACTGCTGGTCGCCAACCTCGATTACAGCGACTACCTGGGGCGCATTGCGATCGGCAGGGTATTTCAAGGCGAGCTGCGCGCGGGCGATGAGGTGGGAATCGCCAAGCGAGACGGCAGCGTGCAGAAGACGCGCATTACCAAGCTCTTCAGCTTCGAAGGATTGAAGCGAACTGAGATTGAAACCGCCCGCACCGGCGATATTGTCGCGATCGCCGGCGTAGAAGGCATCACGATCGGCGAAACAATTACTTCGGCCGAGATCCCGGCCCCGCTCGAACCGCTGCACATCGACGAGCCGACGATCGGCATGGTATTCACCGTCAACACCTCTCCGTTTTCCGGGCGCGAAGGGCGCTTTGTCACTTCCCGGCACTTGCGCGAGCGGCTGGAAAAGGAACTGCTGACCAATGTTTCGATTCGCGTCGAGCCGATGAGTTCGACCGAGTGCTTCCAGGTGATGGGCCGCGGCGAACTGCAACTGGCCATCCTGATTGAAACCATGCGGCGGGAAGGCTACGAACTGGCCGTGGGCAAGCCGCAGATTCTCACCCGGCTGATCGACGGTGTGTTGAGCGAGCCGGTGGAGACATTAGTCGTCGATTGCGCCGAAGAGTTCGCCGGGCTGGTCATCGAGATGCTGGGCCTCCGCAAAGGCCAGATGACCCGGATGGTCAACAACGGCAGCGGCCGGGTGCGCATGGAATTTACGATTCCCTCGCGCGGACTCATCGGCCTGCGCAGCCAACTGATGACCGATACCCGCGGCACTGCCGTGATGCATTCGCTTTTTGAAGGCTACATGCCCTGGCAGGGCGAGATTCCGATGCGCCCCACAGGCGCCTTGGTCGCCGACCGGCCAGGCCGTGCCACCGGATACGCCCTTTATAATCTTCAGGAGCGCGGGGAACTGTTCGTGGGCCCCGGCGTTGAGGTTTACGAAGGGATGATCATCGGGGAAAACTCGCGCGCGGCCGACCTGGACGTGAACGTGGTCAAAGAAAAGAAGCTCACCAACATGCGGGCGTCGGTGGCCGATGAAGCTATCCGGCTGATCCCCTTCCGCACGCTGAATCTGGAGCAGGCCATTGAATTCGTCAATGACGACGAACTGGTCGAGGTCACCCCGCAATCCATTCGACTGCGCAAAAAGATTCTCGAAGCCAATCGGAGACCGAAGAGGAAGGCAGCCGACTCGGGATGATGAACCGCGGGCGTCGCTGCGCCGCCAAGATCGCGGCCAGGCGCGCCGCCGGCCGCAATCTCCGGAAGGGCCGGCGCGTATCGGCCACCCGAGTGGTAGACTGAGCCGCAAGCGGGCAATCTTGCGCAAGCGGCCGGCCTGCCCGGGAACGGCATTCCACACGGCAACGATTGGCAGGCCGGTATTGCCCTAGAAAGCTCCGCGCGTCAGGGAGCGCAAGCAGAGGAGCCGCAGATGTCTCGAAAGCAGTACATATTCGTCTTGCTATTGGCCGTCGGGGGCGGAGTCGCGGGCGGTGCCTTAGTCAGCCGACTCCTGGTCGCGCGGCCTGCTTTTGCCCAGGCGACAGCGGAAAATTCCCAGGTACTTCGCGCCCAACGCTTCGAAGTGATCGACGAAGAAGGCAAGAGGCGCGGCCGGTTCGATTCTCTGCCCAACGGAGCCGTGCGGCTCGTCTTTTACGACAGCGATGGTAGAATCCGGACCGGCCTTCTCGTCGCTACCAACGGCACACCCGGTTTGCAATTCTGGGACAGGAATGGCAAGCCGGTCTCCGTATTTTCCGATGGCGTTACGCTGCTCGATCCAGCCGGGCAGCCTCGGGGCCGGATGTCAGTTTCGGCAAACGGAAACCCATCCATCACTTTTTACGACGCCGACGGAAAGGTGACCTGGTCGGCGCCCTGATCGGGGAAAGCAGGAAATAACAATTCAACGGCGGATCAGGGAACCGGCAGTTCTTGCAGTTCTGTGGGACCCTGACAGCACATGCACCGGCCGGGCATGTGCGTGCGAATGGAACAGACGTCGCACCAATAGGTCACTTCGTACCGCTTCCCGTTCTTGATGGTGTAGAGATGAGACGCCTCAAACTTTCCGGGGCCGGTCACGTGGCCATCGAGAACGATATCGCGGCCATTCAGCCGGGAGTCAGCCATTTGCGCCGTGAGAAACTCGTCACCTGAAACTGTGTAGACCTGATGATCCGTGGTCTCAATCACCGGAGGTTTACCCGCTTCCTGCCGGATCTTTCCATGCAGCACCACTTCGCCCGACGGAGAGGTCGCGGCGATGGCCACAGCCGCCGCGCAACACAGAGCAACGACAATAATTCTGCGGCAAAATCTCATGACAGCCTCAAATCCGATTTTACCTCAAATTTTCGGTGTGGAGTTAGTTTGAGAACCAGCGATGTAGACTTGCAATGACCCAGAAAACAGCGGCCGCTGGACATCGCCACCGGAGGGCGCCGCCAATGGGGGCGTTAGAATCGAAACGTGCAAATAGCAAGCGCCGTTATTCTTGCCGCAGGCCGCGGCAGCAGGATGCAAACCCTGACTGCCGGCGTCCCCAAGCCGATGCTTGAAGTCCGAAAGAAGCCCATCTTGGCCCACCTGATTGCCAACCTCAAAACCGCGGGGTTGCGGCGGATCCTCATCATAACGGGCTATTGCGCAGAGCAGATTGAAGCGTATTTCGCCCGGGAATCCGATGTGAGCTTTCGCCGCCAGGAAGTTTGCGATGGCACCGCGCGAGCCGCCGAACTTGCCCGGGACTTTACGCGGGAGGAGCCTTTCTTACTGACCTACGGCGACATCTTGGTCGCCCCAGAAGCCTACCGGGAGACCGCCAACCGGATGGGCAGTAATGAGGCCGTGCTTGCGGTGAAATATGTGGATGATCCGTATCAAGGCGCGGCCGTGTACATCGCGGGTGACCGCGTGAGCGACATCATCGAAAAGCCGCCCCGCGGGACCTCGACCACCCATTGGAACAGCGCCGGCTTGTACTGCTTTCGGCCTTCCATCTTTGAGCAGTTGGCCGGAGTGCCGGTGTCTCCGCGCGGCGAATACGAATTGACTGACGCCATTCGAACCCTGCTGGCCAAGGGTCTGCCCGTCGGCTACTATCCGATCCCGGGCTGGTGGCGCGACGTGGGGCGCCCGGAGGACCTTGCCGCTGCGGAACAGATGCTGGCTTTTCCGGACGACGCCTCTCCCGGGTGATTCCGTCTCCTGAACGCTGAGGCCGGGCTCGGCGTCGGCGAGGGCGCCATGGTGATCAGCAGCCTCAAATTCTTCCGAACTTTGCGACTGCTTCTTTAATTGAACGGAATTTTTCGATGAAAGGCAGCATGCGGTGTTCGGTATCGTCGAGCTCCTGGGCTCGCTGCAACACGGCGGCGGCGCGGGCACGCGGCACTACGGCCACGCCGTCCTCGTCGGCCACAATGATGTCGTTCGGATTTACTTGCACGCCCGCGCAGCTCACCGGCACGTTGGCGCCGGCGAAACGGTAATGGTTGATCGAGGTGGAGGGAACCACACCCCGGCTGAAAACCGGGAACTGGAGCTTTCTGATTTGGGGCGTATCGCGGATTCCGGCGTCAATCACCGCGCCGGCCAAGCCTCGAAATTTCATTGCAGTGGCCATCAGACCGCCAATGCCGGCGACGTCGGCGCCCTCGGGCATAACCATGACATAGACCGAGCCCGGCGGCGCAGCATCGATCGCATCGAGCATGCCCTGGGAAGCCGGAGCCCCTTCCTTGTGTTCCTCCTTCTTCATCAGCACGGTCACCGCAGGACCGGCGAACTTGGTTGGAAACAGAGGCCGCATCTGGTGACTCATGTAGGCCCGCTGGCCGTAAAGTTGCTCCATGGCGTCGGCGACTGAGGCCACTTCGACGAGACGAAAGCCCTCGACCAGCGAGCCGGACGCCGGCTGTCCCTGCCCTGAACCGGCCTGGGAGCTGGAAAAAGCGCGGCCGCCGCAGAGAGACTCCAGCGCCGCCACTGCCAGCAGCGCCGCCGCTCCCATCACAACGGATTGGATTTTCATGCCTTTTCCTCCCCAGTGATTCTACAAGATTGCCTGCTATGATGAACCGGGAATGCAGGCGCTCCATAAAATACGCATCACGCTCGAAATGATCAAATTCGAGCATTCCGTCTTTGCATTACCGTTCGCCCTGACCGGCGCTTTGCTGGCGGCTCGCGAGGAGAAGCTCAGCCTCGCGGCAGCAGGAGGCAAACTGGGTTGGATCATTCTTGCCATGGTGTCGGCGCGGTCAGCGGCCATGGCCTTCAATCGACTCGCCGATGCGCGGATCGATGCCCGCAATCCTCGAACGCGGATGCGGGCGATACCGGCAGGGATGCTGTCGCAATCGTTTACTGCGGGCTTTGTCGCCGTGGCGAGCGTTATATTCCTGTTCGCCGCCGGCAAGCTCAACGCGCTGTGCTTGAAACTAGCACCGCTGGCCCTAGGCATCCTGTTTTTCTACTCCTACACCAAGCGTTTTACAGCCTTTTCCCATCTGATTCTTGGACTTTGCCTGGGAGTGGCGCCGGCCGCGGCTTGGATCGCCGTCCGCGGGCGCCTGGATGCTCCTATTCTGTTGCTGACGGCGGCAGTGATGTTGTGGACGGCGGGCTTCGACATTATCTATTCGTGCCAGGATTACGACTTCGACCGTCGTGAGCGCCTGCACAGCGTGCCTGCGCGCCTAGGCATTGCACCCGCATTAAAGATCGCCCGGCTGCTGCATGCCGCGATGATCGTTCTGCTTCTCTGGCTCGCGGAAATCCTGTCGCTAGGACCGGTGAGCCTGGCGGGTGTAGGGCTGGTGGCGGCGCTATTGATTTACGAACACAGCCTGGTGCGCCCCGGCGATCTCTCGCGTGTGAATGCGGCGTTTTTCACTGTGAATGGCGTGGTCAGCGTGTTATTCTTTGTGTTTTGGGCCGCTGATATTCTTTATGCCGCTGCCTGAACCGCCTGTCATAGACGACCCAAGCCTGAGGCCCATCGCTGAAAAAGTGCTCGCCTCGGAACGCCTTACGTATCAGGATGGCGTTGCCCTCTATCGCTCCCATGATATTCTCGCCATCGGGTATCTTGCGAACCTGGTCCGGGAGCGCAAGAGCGGCAACGTAACGTACTTCAACGTCAACCGGCACATCAATCCGACCAACGTATGCGTGGCCGCGTGCAAATTATGCGCTTTCGGCCGTCAGGTGCGCGATCCCAAGGCATACACGATGTCGCTCGAGGAAGTCTGGCAAACTGCCGGATCCGGCTATACCGAGGCGGTGAGCGAGTTTCATATCGTGGGCGGCCTGCACCCGGAACTGACGCTCGATTGGTATTGCGAAATGATCGCCGGCCTCAAGCAACGCTTTCCGCAGGTGCATTTAAAAGCGTTTACGATGGTCGAGGCCGGCTATCTGGCGCGGCGGTCCCACCTTTCGATAGAGGAGACGCTGCGGCGGCTTAAGCAAGCCGGCGTGGATTCGATGCCCGGCGGGGGCGCCGAAATTTTTGTCGAGCGCGTGCGGCGCATTATCTGCGATCACAAAATCAGCGGCGAGGAATGGATCGAGACGGCGCGAACGGCCCACCGCATCGGCTTGCGCTCGAACGCCACAATGCTCTACGGGCATATCGAAACAGACGAAGACCGCGTCGATCACTTGCTCAAGCTGCGCGCCTTGCAGGATGAGACTGGGGGGTTCGTGACCTTTATCCCGCTGGCCTTCCATCCAGCCAATACGCCGCTGCAACATATTTCGCCCACCACTGGCTTCGCCGACATCAAGAATGTCGCCATCGCCCGGCTGCTGCTCGACAATTTTCCGCACATCAAAGCCTACTGGATCATGATGACTCCGAAGATCGCGCAGGTGGCGCAGCGCTTCGGCGCGGATGACATCGACGGCACGGTTGTCGAGGAGAAGATTTACCACGACGCCGGAGCGACCACGGCGCAATCTCTGCGGCGCAGCGAACTGTTGCACCTGATTCGCCGCGCGGGCCGGGAGCCGGTCGAGCGCGACACTCTCTACCGCCCGGTGAGCCGGAACGAAGCTACTTTCACCGTGCTTGTCTGACGCGGGAAGGTCGCAGTCGCCTTCCTGCGCTTCTGCTTTCTGCCGCTGTTCTCAAGCGAAAAACAGGCAGCGGAAAAATTTAGCCGACCTTGCGAGCAGAAATTACGCGGGTGGCGCCGCCTAACCTGTTCAAAAACCTTCCCCCGACCGATGGAAACGGGATTGCACGGTGGGATATAGCACAGATCGAGCAACACAGCAGTTCTGAGGAGGCGCCATGCAACCATCCCACAACTCTGGTTTGCCGCCGCTGATCTTTGCCGAGAACCTGAGCCGCAGAAGAAAATTCGCTCGCCGAGCTGCCTGGGCGTCGATTGCCGCTTTACTAGGCGTCGGGGCCTACAGATATAGCTATCCGGAGATTCGAAAGCAGGCTGACCTGCTCGCCAGCCTTCCCGGATTGCAGCAATCTGCCGCCGCCGTGCAGCAAAGAATCCGCGCAGCCGAGGACCGGCTGGTAGCCTTGTCAGCCGGACAAGACGGCATGGCCGCCCGCATGACCAAGCTTGAGAGCAGAGTCACAGCCGGCTTGCAAGCGGCACGCAAGCAAACCCAAGAGATGGTCGCCCAGGCCCAGCAGCGCATAGAGGTTGAGAACGCCGGACGTGTGGATGCGTTGCAGGCGCGTCTGCGGGTTGTAGAGGCGAGCCAGGAGGCGGAGCAGGCGCGTCTTTTGCAATTGCAAAACGAAGTGTCCGCGGCCCGCGAGCAGCTCGCGCGACAGTCGCAGCAGGTCCTCTCCCTGCAACAGGAAACCGGCCGGCAACTGGACGGTGTGAACCGGCAGGTTGCGCGTCTGGATCGCGACGTGGATCGAGACCGGAGGAACCTGAGTTCCCTGTCAGCAAAGGTGGAGAGAAAACGCATCGATTTTGAGGTCACCAAAAATCACAGCCGGGAAGTTGCGCCTGGGGTGACGCTCGAGGTGACTGGAATCGATGTGGCCTATCGGAAGGTCGATGGCTGGATCTGGCTGATGTCCGACCGCCGCACTGTCTGGGTTCGGCAACAGAGCGTTCAGCGGCCAGTGGTCTTTTATACAAAGGACGACAACAGGCCTCGCGAGCTCGTGATCACCCATGTGAGCAAGAATTCGGTGGCCGGCTATCTCCTGGCGCCGGCGCTCACCTTCAATGGAAGCAGCCAAGACGCCGTGGCCGCACTACAGTAGAGACATACCGCGGTTCGCAGAGCAAGGCAAGCTCTGTTTGCTTCTCTCCCGTACTGCGCTTGCGCCGCGGCTAAATCCAAACGGATATTTCCCGCCTCCTTCGCCAGGCGGCCCACAGCCTGCGGAATTTACCTTTGCACAGCCGGCCGGCGCCACGGCGGAAACGGCCCGTTGCAACCCGCTAAAGCTTTTCCCCTGTTCTGACGATCATGCCGGCGAAGGAGAAAGAATATGCGCAATCCCGGTTTCGTGCTTGCCGTATTCGTGTGCCTTTGGCCGGCCGCAGGCTATGCCGATCAACAAGCAGGAGGCTTTGCCGGACCACATGGAGTTTTCACAATTACCGGAGGAACGTTTAAGCCGTCCGAAAGTTTCAAACCCCCATCCGGCAGCTTCATTGTTCCAGCCGGGACGTTCCAACCCTCCCAGGAATTCCGCCCGGCGCCGGGAAACTTTTCTGTACCGGCGGGAGACTTCAAGCCCGCTGCGGGCGAATACAAGCCCACAGCCAGATTCCGGGTCGAGCCTGGATCGTTCTCCAGCAGCGGTTTCTTGAGCAGGAAATGATATACTCGCCGTCTGCGTCATCAGACGGCGTTGAAACTCGATTCTGCCAATCCATCCAGCGGCCGCGACGCCGATTCCCAGCGTTCCTTTCCTGAGGCGTGCCTTTTCTGCCGTATCATCCTCGGGAAAGCGGAAGCTTATCGGGTGTTTGAAGATCCGGTTTGCCTCGCGTTTCTCGACCGCCGGCCGTTATTCCCGGGACATTCTCTTTTGCTGCCCAAGCAACACTACGAGACGCTGGCGGATTTACCTCGCGATCTGCTCGGGCCGATATTTTCCGGTGCGCAGTTGCTCACCCGCGCGATGGAGCTGGGTTTGGAGGCCGAAGGTTCCTTTGTGGCCATCAATAATCGCATCAGCCAAAGCGTACCCCATTTGCATATCCATATTGTTCCCCGGCGAAGGAAGGACGGGTTGAAAGGATTCTTCTGGCCCAGACAGGCTTACAAAGACCTAGAAGAGTGCCTGCGGGTCCAGCAGGCGATTCAGTCGGCGGTGGCGCGATTGCGTGCGGAAACCTGAAGCCGGAACAGCGAAACTTCAGCCGACGCCGGGGCAGAGTCTGAATATCGGGCTCTTCCGCCCGGCAAAGGGCAACAAAAAAGGCAGCCCGCCGAGCAGGCTGCCTGAAACTTGCAGTTGAGATGGCCGTAAAATCCCGTTACTTCTTCTTTGGCTTCTTGGCGGCTTTCTTTGCCGGTTTCTTCGCCATGTATCACCTCGTGGTTGAATTGAACTGCTGAGGCCCAGTAACTCCCCTGGACGGATTGTAAAGAGCGGTTGGAGAAATCCCGCTAGCGCCGCCCACTACAATCCGTCCAGTGAATGTTTTAGCACGAAAGCCGCCAAAGTCAAAACAAATTTTTGAAAATCTGTTTCTGGGACACGGCTTCCCCGGCCGCGGCCGGCGCGGCGCGCTCGCGCTGTAAACGAGCGGAGATCTCCGCTCCGGCGAGCAGGATCAGCGAAGCGGCCACGCCCCACACGATCACGGTGACGGAAATAAAAAACGGCCCATAGACGCGCCGGAAGTCGAGAAGCGGCCAGACCAGAATGTAGAGATATTTGGCCGCCTCCATGACTATGCCGATCACAACCGCAGCCGTCAGGGCGTTGCGCCAAGGAATCGAGCCGTTGGGAAGCAGCCAATATACGAGGAAAAGGATCGCGACCGAGACGGGCAGCGCCGCCGCCTTGAACGCCGCCAGGCTCGCCCAGCGGGTCAAGGTGGGCAACGGCCCGGCCAGGGCATCCAGCAACTCCCGGTTCATCGTCGTAAAGAGAATGGAAACGAGCGCCAAGGCGCCGCATACGAGAATCAATCCAAAGCTCACCCCCTGATTGCGCCAGAAGCTGCGGTTCGAGCCGATTCCCCATACCCGGTTCAGCGCCACTTCGAGGGGCTCAAAAACGCCGTTGCTTGTGGCCAGCAGCAGGATCGCGGAAAACACGGCGATGCGCCCATGTGCGGAAACTGCCGCTCGCAGATTGCGCCGGACAAAGTCCAAAACACCTGGATCGGAGGGCAGAAAATCCTGAAGTGCCAGATAGATGACATCGGCCGCACGAGGCCAGTGCAGCAGATTCTGGCAAATGGAGAGCATCAACACCAGAAACGGAAAAAACGACAGCAGAAGGTTGGCCGAGATAGCAAAGGCGTAGGCGTGAATTTCCGTTTGCAGGAGAAACTTTCCAGTGGGGGCCAGAAACGCAACGAGGCGGCGCAACACGTACAGTGTAGCGCATCCGCCCGCAGCTCCTGAGCGCGTCTTTTCTCGCGGCCCAAGGCCGCCGCGGCTCTTGTCGGAAAAGGAGGCAAGAAAAACAACTGCGGCCGGCGAGAACTTATCATTTCCCCGACGACGCTTTGGGCGGCGTATCGGGACAGGCCCGGCGACTCCCCAAGGCGACGGCCGCCCTGTGATAATTTAGAAACATGTTTCCCAGCCGAGCTTTGGGGCTGCGCTGCCTGTTTTTGGCGGGGCTGCTGGTCCTGCCGGCGCGCCCGCAAAATCTGAAGGAATTCGAGAAGTCTGTTACAGAATTCACGCTGCCCAACGGTTTGCACTTTATCGCCGTCGAGCGCCACGAGGCCCCTGTGGTCTCTTTTTACACCTATGCCAACGTGGGGTCGGTGGATGATCCGAAAGGCGCAACGGGCCTTGCCCATATGTTCGAGCACATGGCGTTCAAGGGCACGGAGCGGATCGGGTCCAAAAACTGGCCTGCCGAAAAGAAGGCGCTCGATGCCGTGGATCAGGCATTTTCCGATTTGATGGCCGAGAAAAACAAAGGGAGGCTGGCGGACAAGGCCAAGGTTGAACAACTCGAGAAAGCGTTTCAGGGGGCGGTGGAAAAAGCGGGCGAGCTGGCGCAATCCAACGATTACAGCCGCATCATCGAGGAGAACGGCGGCGTGGGCATGAACGCCGCCACGGGGCCGGATTCCACCGTCTACTTTTACAGCCTGCCTTCGAACCGCGCCGAGTTGTGGTTCTACATGGAATCGGAGCGCTTCCTGCATCCTGTGTTCCGAGAGTTCTATAAGGAGCGGGACGTCGTACGGGAGGAGAGGCGCATGCGCACCGACTCGAATCCAGTGGGCAAGTTGGTCGAGACCTTCCTGGGCCAAGCCTTCATTGCCCACCCGTACCGTCAGCCGCCGGTCGGCTGGCCCAGCGACCTCGAGTATCTCAATGTTGCCGAGGCAAAACAATTTTTCGAAACCTATTACGTGCCAAACAACTTGACAATCGCCATCGTGGGCGACATCGACCCCCAGCAGATTCGCAGGCTGGCTGCTTCTTATTTCGGCCGCCTGGAACGGCGCCCTCTGCCGCCGGCGATACACACCGTCGAGCCGCCGCAAGAAGGGACACGGCGGGTAGAGGTGGAATCACCCGCGCAGCCAGTGGTGATTCTCGGCTATAAGAAACCGTCCGAGTACGATCCGGACCGCGCCGTTTTCGACGTGATTTCGAGTGTGCTGAGCGGGGGACGCACCGGGTGGCTCTATAAGGAGTTGGTCCGCGACAGGCAGATTTCGCTCGATGCCGGCGGCTTTCCGCACTTTCCCGGAGACAAATATCCCGGGCTGTTTGTCTTCTACTCTTTTCCAACCAGCGGACATACGGTCGAGGAAAACGAGAAGGCTATGTACGGCCTGATCGAGAAGATAAAAACCGAGAAGGTCGATACGGACACGCTGAACATGGTCAAGACCAAAAATCGGGCCGAGCTGATCCGAAAGCTCGAAAGCAATGCCGATCTGGCCGGGGAACTGGCGTCGTATTACGCCAATTTCGGCGATTGGCGGCAGCTCTTTTATGCACTCGACGAGATCAACAAGGTGACAGCCGAGGACGTGCAGCGCGTGGCTAAAAAATACTTTCGGCCGGAAAGTCTGACGGTGGCCTACCTGGTCGCCCCGCCCCAAAATCCGAACCCGCGCAATGGCCAGCAAAGTGGGACCCAACACCAGCAAGGAGCGCCCTGGCAATGATGCGAATGTGGATTGCCTTCGTCCTCTGGGCGGCCGTGGGAACCTTGTGCGCCGCCCCCCAATCGGCCATGAGGAAGGCGCCCGCGCCGAAGGCTTCGGCTAAGACCGCCCGCCCTGCACCGACGCCCGCCTCTAGCGTGAAGGAAATCGAGAGCAGGTTCCCGCCGCTGAAGGAGATCGAAATCCCCAATCCGGAAGTCTTCACCCTTCCCAACGGCATGCGGATCTACTTGCTCGAGGACCACATGCTGCCCATCATCACCGGTTACGCCTTGATCCGCACTGGAAACCTCTTCGACCCCCCGGAGAAAATCGGTTTGGCGGAAGCAACCGGCGCGGTAATGCGCACGGGTGGGACGCTTTCCAAATCGGGCGACGAACTGGATCAGGAGCTGGAAAGTATGGCGGCATCTGTCGAGACCGGTATCGGCGAAACCAGCGGCGAGGCCCATTTTTTTTCGCTGAAGGAAAATTTCGACAAAGTGCTGGCCATCTACGCCGACGTTCTGATGCATCCCGCCTTCCGGCAGGAACGGCTGGACCTGTTCAAGAATCAGACGCGCAGCGCGATCGCCCGGCGTAACGACGACCCCGCCCAGGTCGCCCGGCGCGAATTCGCCGATTTGGTTTACGGAAAAGACAACCCTTACGGATGGGAACAGGAATACGAGCACGTGGATCGGATCCAGCGCGCCGATTTGGAGCAGTTTTACCGCCGCTACTTCTTTCCCGCCAACGTGATGCTCGCCGTCTACGGCGACTTCTCCACGCCCGAGATGAAGCGCAAGCTGGAGGCGGCGTTCAAAAACTGGAACAATGTGCAGCCGCCGGTCCCGCCGTTCCCGCCGGTGAAAGCGAGCCATACGGGAGGTACATACCTGGCGGTAAAAGAGGACGTCAACCAGACGAATCTCCGCATGGGGCACCTCGCCGGTGAACTGCGAGACCCGGATTATCCGGCGCTGGAAGTGATGGCGGACATCCTGGGCGGCGGGGGATTCCACAGCCGCCTCATGGAAGAGGTCCGTACAAAGTTGGGCTACGCCTATGAAGTGGGCGCCCGGTGGGGCGCTGCTTACGACCACCCTGGCCTGTTCGTGGTTGCAGCCGGCACAAAATCGGATTCCACGGTCAAGGCAGCGAAGGCGATGATCGCGCAGATCGAGCGCATGCGCGAGAGCGAAGTCACAGAAGCGGAGCTTAAGACCGCGAAGGACAGCGTGCTCAACAGCTTCGTGTTCAACTTCGATACCCGCGCCAAGACGTTGAACCGCCTGCTTACCTATGAATATTTCGGCTATCCCAAAGACTTCATTTTCCAATACAAGAAAAAGCTGGAAGCCGTCACCAGGCAGGACGTCTTGAATGTCGCGAAGAAGCATCTGCACCCGGAGGAGCTGACCATCGTGGCCGTCGGCAAGCCATCGGACTTCGACCAGCCGCTCTCTGCCCTGGGGCGGCCTGTGACCACTCTGGACCTCACGATCCCCGAGCCGAAACAGGAGCAGGTCAAGACTGACACACAATCTCTGGCGCAAGGCAAGGCGCTGCTCGAAAAAGCGCAAAGAGCCATGGGCGGCGCTGATAAGCTTGCCGCGCTGCGAGACGTCGTGCTCTCGGCGAGCGCGCAATTGAGCGGCCCTATGGGCAGCATGGCCGTCCAGCAAAAGAAGGAGATCGTTTTCCCCGCCCTGCTTCGCCAGGAAAACACGCTGCCGTTCGGGGAGCTTGTGGTTTACTCGGATGGAAAAACCGGCTGGATGAAAACTCCGCAAGGACAAATGCCCCTCGCTGGCCCCCAACTGGAGCAAGTGCGAGGGGAATTGTTTCGCGAAACCGAGACCTTGCTTTTGAGCGACCGGGATCCCGACCGGACCGTGGTTTTTGTTAAAAAAGACCAGGTAAACGGGCACGAGACCGATGTGATCCAGATCCGATCCAAGCAAGGGCAGCAGGTAGACCTCTATCTAGACTCCTCGGGCCAAGTTTTAAAAAAGCAATACCCGGGTCAAGCGATCACCGGCCCGGCGCCGCAGGTGGAAGAGCTGCTCGAAGACTTCCGCGAGGTGAGCGGCATTCGTGTTCCGTTTAAGGTCACGGTGCTTCAAGGCGGCAAGAAGTTCTCGGAAATGCAGGTGACCGATTGCCGATACAATACCGGTTTGAAACCGGAAGATTTGGCAAAGCCGTGAGCAAGCCGCTGATCGGCCTTCCCGCCCGTTGGGAAGACAGGGAAAAAGGAGATTGGCAAAAGAGCCGCTGGTATCTTCAGCCGACGTATTTTGAGGCTGTCGCCGATGCCGGGGGGCTGCCGGTGATGATTCCCTTGATTCCCGACCTGGCGCGTGAAATCTTCGCGCGGCTGGATGGCGTGATCCTTACCGGCTCCGATAGCGACGTAGACCCCGCCCGGTACGGCCGGGAGCGGCAGCCGGAGGTCCAATTCGTGCTTCCGGCGCGGGATCAAACGGACTTCGCATTGCTGGAAGAGGCCGACCGCTCAGGTCGCCCCGTGCTGGGGATCTGTTACGGCATGCAGGCGATGAATGTATACTACGGCGGCACACTGGTCCAGCATATCCCCTCTGTCATTCGTACGGAAATTGATCACAGCCAGCACAGCACCCGGCACCCGATCGCCGTGGCCCCGGATTCTGTGCTGGCCGGGTTGGCCGGCGCCGGGTGGCATACGGTCAACAGCACGCACCATCAGGCTGTTGAACAAGTGGCTCCGAAGTTTCGCGTCGCCGCGCGGGCGCCGGATCAGGTGGTCGAGGCGATCGAATGCAGCGGCGGCCAGCGGTTCTTAATGGGTGTTCAGTGGCACCCGGAGCGCATTTTTTCTGAGAGCGCCGTGAGCAGGAATTTGCTCCGGCGCTTTATCGAGGCATGCCGATGAGGAAATGGGCCTGTTTAGCAAGCCTGATACTGGCGGCGACTTCTCTTTCCGGCGAGACCTCACAGGAAAAAGGCCGGCAACTGGTCCGCCGATGTTTGGGCGCGGTGGGCGGCCAGAAGTTTCTTGATATGCGCGACAAGGTCGCGCATGGGCGCGCCTACCAGTTCTATGAATCGCGGCTAAGCGGGCTGGCTGTGGTCACGATCTATACCAAGTATGACCCCAAGCCTTCTTCGCCCGAGCCCGGGTGGATCGGCGTGCGCGAGCGGCGGGATTACGGAAAGAACGCAGACTATAGCTTCCTCTTCGCGAACGGCAAGATCTGGGACATCACCTATCGCGGCGCCCGCCCCTTTCCGGAACCTCAGGTTCGCGAATACCAGGAGCGGCTGCGGCGGGATATTTTCTATATCCTCAAATACCGGATGGACGAACCTGGCATGATTTTTGAATGGGGCGGCGCGGACCTGGTAGAAAATCAAGAAACAGAGAAGCTTCTAGTCACCGATGCCGGCAATGTTTCCTTAACCGTCTATCTGAATAAATTCACGCACCTTCCCATGCGGGAAGAGTATCTCCGCCGCGATCCTAGAACGCGCGAGGTATCGCGGGAAGTCAGCAACTATTCGCGGTACAGGAACATTTCCGGCGTCCAGATCGCTTGCAACACCCAGGTTTGGCGGGATGACGAGAAACTGGCGGAGTCCTTCATCGAGGACCTGGAGATCAACAAGAATTTGGACGAGTCGCTTTTCACCTTGAAGAAGGGCTTGAAGATTCTGCCGCCGGATAAGTAAATAAGGGAAGCCGCGGTACAAAGAAGCGACAAGCAAGCGCAAGGAAGGCATCGTTCTGCTAATGGTGGCAGGAAGCGGCAGATCGGTTTCTGATGGGCGCTGCGCGCGCGGCGTCAGTTGAAACGCTCCAAAGCTTTCGCCTTCCAGACGGCGTTGGACTCGGGACGGAGCAGATATTTCATAAACGCAAGACCGTCATCGCGGTGCGTTGCCCTGGCCGAAATCGCCACCGCCATATCGATCCATGCGCCGAGCTCGCGCGGGAGGGGACCCACTAGTTCGATCTGCTTGTAAGGAAGAATCTCGCAGATCGCTTGAATGGCCATGTCGCCTTCTCCGCGCGCCAGCGCCTGACCGCCTTCCCCCCGGCTGCTGACCGGGCTGTTGACGCCGGTGAATTCCGGCCGTTTAATCACCTTTTCCTCGATCACTCGGGCTACCATGCTGCCACCGGCGGGATTCGAGCGCATGACCGCCTTCGCGCTGCGTAGGGCTGCTGCCAATTTTTCGACGGTCGAAATATCGGGATGAGGAGCGCCCGCACGCACCGCCAGGCCCATTTCGGAGCGGCCCAGCGGAGTGAAGGTGCCCGGCACGACGCCGCCGTCCAACGACAGCGTGCTCATCAGTTCGAAGGGCAGCATAATCACGTCCCCCGGCGGATTCGCCGTCTTGACGGCATTGACGATGCTGCCCATGCCGACCAGGCTCACGGCGACCTTCTTACCCGTCTCTTTGGTGTAAGCCGCGGCGAGATCCAGCAGCCCGGCGTTATAAACCACGCCCGGAGCCACTACCCGAATATCGGCGGCGGCGTACTGGGCCTCCCGGGCTCCCGTCGACTGGACGGCTTGTCCCTGGCCGCGCGCAGGCGCTTGAGCGGCAAGCTTCTGTAGAGGGATGATCGCCGGTATCAGCAGCGTAATAGTGAGAGCGGACATTTTAATGCGGCCCATAGTCATTCCTTTCAGCGTGGATGTCGTCATCTGTACATCGTCATTTATACATCATTCGGGAGCCGCCGGCAGGAAACCAACCGAGCGCCGCTGTATTGTGCCGCGGTGGGAGCGGAGCGGGACCTTCAAGACGGTAACTAGGCGACGGCAGTGAAGATCCATTGTGCCTGACTCGGCCGGCGTCCACCTACGCAGGCACCGTGAGGAAGCGGCCGGTCTGCCCCGGACTCCCGAAACGGGTGAGATTCTATAATTAATACCAATATAAGAGAGAAGCTAGGGAGTTTTGGCGAATATCAGGCCGTGCTGTAAGGGCAGAAAATCGAGCACCCGGTCGAGCTGAAAACCCATGGGCTCGATTTCCGAGCGCAGCTCGTCAAAGCTCATTTTGTGCAAGCTGGGCACCGGCGCATACGTATTTTCCTTTTGGTATTCCAAAACGACCACCCGGCCGTTCGGCTTTAACGAGCGGCGGACGGCGGCCATGACGAGCTCCGGCTGGGAAAATTCATGATAGGCGTTGGCGATGAGCACCAGATCCAAGGCGCCGGACGGGAGATGCGGGTCCTGTTCCGTGCCGAGCACCAGGTCCACATTGGTGATGTTTCGCTTTTTCAACTCTGCGCCAGTGAGATCGAGCATCTGTTGCTGAATATCCACCGCGATCACTTTTCCGCTGGGGCCCACGCGCCGGGCAAGACGCCAGGTGAAATAGCCGGCGCCGGCGCCCAAATCCGCCACCGTGGCGCCGCTCGGGATTTGTAAAGCGTCCAGGAGCGACTCGGGCCGTTCGTCAGCGTCCCGCTCCGGTCTGGTCAGGAACGCAATATTTTCTGAAACAGGCGCAATCTGGCGGGTTCTCTTGACGGGAGCGTTTGCCGGCACTGAAGCGCCCCGCAGCGTACGCAGATACGCGACCAGGTCGTTGATTTCGGAGGGCGAGAGTTTTCCAGCGTAGGAGGGCATCAGAGAACGCTCCTCGCGCCGCACCTCCTGGAGACTGTCTTTCAGAAATGACCGCGGATTTCCGTCGGTATCCCGGATTTGAATCGATATGTCATCCTCATTGAGCGCGATGCCCTCGATCTTCCGGCCCTGCTTGGTAGTAACGACGACGGTCAGGTACTCCTGATATATTTCTGCGTCGGGATCAATGATGGCGAGACGGAGAGATTCGGGCGTGCGCATGATGCCGATCTCGCTGAGATCGGGACCAAGGCTTCCCCCATGATTTTCGATAGAGTGGCAGTTGAGACAGCCGCCTTTGCCCTCAAAGATGGCCTTGCCGGCGGCGGCATCGCCGGTGATGCCTCCAGGCCCGCTTTGGCCGGCCAGGACCAAAACACCTGCGAGCGCTGCCGCAACGCCTCTGAGAAGCAATCGCACGGATGAGATAAGGGGCGCGGCGCCGGCACGGCTCACGCCCGCCACCCCTTTAGATCCATTGTCAATCCAGGCCAAACGTGATCAGGACATCGCCGACAGGCAGCGAAACATACTGCTTTCCGTTGGCGAGAAAGCTAATGGGAGAAGCGTACACGCGATCATTGCCGGAGAAATACCACAGGCGCTCGCCGGTGCGGGCGTCCAGGGCAAAAACCACTCCTTCCAGAGTTCCGCCGAACACCAGGTTGCCGGCTGTAGCCATGACGCCGCCCCAAGGAGGCGAAACTACTTTGTGCTCCCACTTGATCACGCCGCTCATCGGCTCGATCGCCGCCACCTTCCCCCAACTCTCTTCCGGAGCGAACCGCGGCGGCCGCCGCATGAAGAAAGCCATAGCCGGGCCGTTGCCCTCGCCGCCTTCCGGCGCCGTAGTCGGATGCCGGACGGCGTTTTTAGTGAACACACGGCGCTCTTCGCGGGCGAAGACATAGAGCAACTTCGTCAGCGGGCTGTAACTGTGCGACATCCAGTTTGCACCGCCGTCCACCCCGGGCCATACCTTGTCATTTCCTTCCGGCGTAGGTTCATTGCCGGGGATCACCTCTGGGCGGCCATTATCGTCAAAGCCTTTGGCCCAGGTCTGTTTTACAAAATTTTTGGCCAGCAGAAACTTCCCGTCAGTACGGTCCAGCAAATAAAAAAAGCCATTCCGATTGGCCCATGCCAGCAGTTTTCTTTGCTGGCCTCGAAATTCGCCGTCGAGCAAGATCGGGATTTGAGTGGAATCCCAGTCATGGAGATCATGAGGGGTAAACTGGAAATACCATTTTAGTTTTCCTGTATCCGGATCCAGGGCCAGCACCGAGCACGAGTAGAGATTGTCACCGGCGCGAAAATCTCCGTTGTAGTCGGGCCACGGGTTGCTGGTGCCCCAATAGAGCGTGTTGGTCTCCGGATCGTAGGAGCCGTTGTTCCAGGTTGAAGCGCCGCCAGTTTTCCAGGAATCGCCGGCCCAGGTTCCGAAATTCGGTTCGCCCGGCTGTGGAATGGTGTTGAACCTCCACAGGCGTTTGCCAGTCGCGGCGTCATAGGCGTCCAGGAATCCCGAAACTCCGTGTTCGCCGCCGGCCATACCGACAATCACCTTGTCCTTAAGGGCAAGGGGCGCTCCCGGCGCTGCGTAGCCGCCCGCCGCCGTATAGTCATACATCTCGGTTTTCCACAACTCACGCCCCGACTTCGCATCGATGGCGATGATGTGCATATCCAGCGTGTTCATGAACAGACGGTTGCCGAGGATGGCCAAGCCTCGATTCACTTTGCCGCAACAGTTGTAGGTTCGCGGCGGATTGCGATATTCATAGCTCCACAACACGCGTCCTGTTACTGCATCCAGCGCGTATATTGCATTTTCCGGACGGGTCAGGTACATGATTCCATCTACGACGAGCGGAGTGGTCTCGAACTTCTCCTGGTGCCGGCCCTGAAAGAGCCACTTAACGTGCAACCGGTTGACGTTTTGAGTGTTGATCTGATCGAGACGGCTGAACCGCCAACTGTTGTATGTGTTCGAATACATCAGCCAGTTGCCGGGCTCCTGATCGGCCTTCAGAAGCCGTTCGTAAGTGACAGGTAAACCTTCCGCGCTGAGCGGCGGCGTTGCGCCCCCCGCCGCTGCGAGGATCAGAATCATGCAGGTCCAGATCGGATGTGCTCTCATTGCGCCCCCCGCAAAGAATTTAGGTAAGCCACTAAATCTTCCAGATCCTTTTTGCCGAGGATTCCCCCATAAGGCGGCATCAGCGACGGGTTATCGTGCCGGATCTCTTTTACATTCTCTTTCAAGAACGAGCGAAGATTGTCGCTCGTGTCCCGCAACTGAATGGAAATGTCGTCTTCATTGAGGCGGATCCCGGTTACGGTCTGGCCCGATTTTAAAACCACCTGAATAGCCCGGTAGTTTATCGGCACGTCCGCCTCGGGTTTGACCAGAGATTCTTCCAGGTACTTGAGCCCCCGTCGCCGGCCGATGTCGGTCAGATCCGGCCCCAGATTGCCACCTTGTTTACTGATGGTATGGCATGCGGAGCACCCCGATTTGTCGTAAACCAATTTTCCCGCCGCCGGGTCTCCCGGCGCTTTCTCCATAAGCCCCGACGATCCGATTTTCTTTACGAACGCGACAATCCGCCATATTTCATCATCGGTCGCGCGGACGGGCGGCATCTCCGAACCGGGAATTCCGTTGCGGATGGTCGCGTAAAGCTCCGCGTCGGAGCCGCCATAGCGATACTGGCCGGCCGTGAGATCAGCCCCCCGCCCACCTTCTCCGTGGGACCCGTGGCAGTACGAGCAGTGGGTTTGAAACAACCCCGCACCTTGTTCTACATCCTGCGGCGTGTCAAAAGGATTTTTCTCTGCGGGCGCAGGCATCCGTTGCCTCTGCGCGCAAAGCGGCGCGAGCAGCGCCAGAAAACAGAAGCTAGTTTTCAGGAGAATCGACATATTGCATCCAGGATTTTCCTTTCCCGCTCCCGGGTAGCTGAAAGTATACAACGCCAGCCTGCTTTTGAAAAATCCGGCCCAGGCAGGGTTTCCCGCAGGCCCCTCCGGGGGATTACCGGCAGGGTCTGGCAGGGACTCCTCAAAAGAATGCAAGGCAGAAAATTCGCCGGGGCGGGAAAAGCGGAACGGCGGCCGCAGAACGCGCTTCTCCGCCCTCAAAGCGGCCAGGGGATTTCTCCGGCGAAGCCTTGGCCCAGAGAACAGGACAAGTCCCCCCAGGAACCCCGATCGAATAACGGGCGGATTTGCCGGTTAGCACGTCTGGACGGCCATCCGGAAAAAAGCCGGGCGCTTTTTTCGCCGGCGGACACCCCGCAGCACTTCTTGCCGGGCCCTGGCGCGGTCTTAGGCTCGCAGGATTCAGGTCAATTGTCCACACGCGCCTAGCCGCGCGAAGCCGCTTCGGTTGGCGCGACTCATCGGCCCGTCCGCGGAGAGGTAATCCCCTAATAACGCTCTGAGCCGCTCCGGGAAGTTAGGTTTTTTGCTTCAGCAATTCCTTCCAGCGCACCCAAGCTTCTGTGCGGGCTTTCCGGTTGTCCTCACTCGCATCCGGCGCTTCCCCCGCGCGCATGAAACCGTGCCCCGCTCCCTCATAAATAACGGGCTCGTAGGTTTTGCCCGCCTTCTTCATTTCATCCCGCGTGGCGGGAATCGTGGCGTCGATGCGCGCGTCATTGCCGGCATAAAAGCCGTAAACCGGGGCTTTTATGCGTGCCATGGCTTCCGGCGGAGGAGGAGGCCCATAAAACACGAAAGCCGCGGCGAGATCAGCTCGATTTGTGGCAAACCGGAAGCTCTGGCCGCCACCCCAGCAAAATCCTGTAACAAACAGTTTGCCGTTGGACGCGGGAAGCTTGAGGCCATAATCCGCCGCGGCATTCAGGTCGGCGGTGATCTGATTCGGGTCGAGGTGACCGATGGCTTCCCCGACCCGGCCCGCCGGAAAGGACGTCGTGCGGCCGCCATTGGGCCCCATGCCCGAGAGAAGGTCAGGAGCTACGGCAATGTAACCCGCCTCTGCCAGTTGATCGGCGAGATCCTCCACCCAATCCGTCAGGCCAAAAATTTCGTGGATCACCAGCACGACGGGAGTCTTGTTGCTCGACTCCGGATATGCGATGAACGTTTCCACCGAGCGCCCATCATGTTTCACGGTCACCCATTCGCGGTGGCGGGGCGACTTGTCCACCCGCTGGCGCGCCCAGTCCTGCGCGGAAAGCCCGAGCGCCGCGATGGTGAAGAGTAAAGCGATCCTTGCTGCGGGGCGAATCATGGTTTCCCTCCGTGCGATGCGGCAGCACGATTTGCGAACCGGCGGAGCCGCCGGAAACAGCCGCGAATTATGCCGACACATCGTTTTTCATGTCATTGTAAGCGATGAAGCCCTGCTCGTTGCGGCAAATCCTCCGCTCGGCGTCAGCCGGCGCGGCCGCAAACAGCTTTCTCACAGCCAAAACTGCGTAATACTCAAGAGATTGCCGTCCGGGTCGTTAAACCACGCGATTTTAGCCCCACTGGGTCATGACCGGATATCTAGCTCATCTGCGAGGTCAGTGCGTCAAAGCGTTGAGGAAGCGGCCAGTGACCCTAGGGCAGCCGCCCTTCCGTGCGTCATTCTGCGCCTCGGTCAACCAAGGCGCCTACTATCACGCCTCCACCCACGCACCCAACAGGCGCCGGAGCACCACAAGTTGCCCGAGATGATACGAATTATGATCGGCCACCAGAAGCGCCTCTCGCAGAATAGTCTGTCCGTCTCCATGAGGGAGGCGGGCGAAAAGGTCGGTCTTTGCGCTCTTTACCAGCTTCTCCATAGCTTTCAGATCCGCGCGAAAATCTTCCACGCTCTTATCCCAAGCGGTTTTGCCAGGAGGGGCTTCGGTTTTTGGCCAATAACCTGCCGGAAATTCCGGCGAAACGTGTTTTGGATTAGTACTGAATTCCAGTATGTCCCACTGTGCGATACGCATGTGCTCCAGCAATTGCCAGGCCGTGTGAGCCGCACCCTCAGGTTTGACGCCCCGAAGTTTGGGCGGCCAGTTTCGAATGACGTCGTCGAACGTCAAATGGGCGCTGCCGCCATTTAGCAAGTCTACGATGTGCTTCCGTAAGGATCTGTTTGTGTCTTTTTCCATCGAGAGGCCTCCAAAGCCAGCTTGCCGAATTCTCGCGCGGCACGGCGTTTCCCTCGAGACAGTCGGCCGAGCCATCACGCTGTGAGCGATCTTACCGCCGGCCGGCTCGTTTATCTTGAGCTGCGTATAAACCGGCGGAGGCTCGGGGAAGGGAAAGCTGCGGGGCGGGGGCTGCCATGCGCGCCGCCCCTACGTCCGGCTGCATGCGGGCGCACTCTGCGCCGAAGGCTGCCTGGTCGCTGTCAGCGAGGAGAAGCCGGGTACACTTCCCGCAATAGCTTTCTCCAGGCTGCCCTCTCTTGTGCGGGCCCGAATAAGGGCCGAAGCCGCAGGCACCAGTGCCGGAGCTCCGCATAAAAGGCGGAATCCGACTCGGCCCGATGCAACAAAGCCGCCAGCGCGGCAGTATCCCCCACGGGAAAATAACCGGGATAACCCCGTCCCAGAAGCCCGACCGAGCCGGGAATGGACGACGCCAGCACGGGCGTTCCATTCACCACAGCTTCCGAGATTACATTGGCGCCGCCTTCCATGCGCGAGCTCAGCACAGTCAAGCGGCTGGAGCAAATCAGCCGGCGCGCTTGCCCGTGCGGCAAAACCCCCACCCATCGGTAGCGCGGATTGCGCGCTTGCTCGGAGCGCGCCATCTTCGCCATCCTTTCTTCCATTGGGGCTCCGGCTTGCAGGATGCGGATGCGGGACTCCTTAGGAAGTAGCCGGCTCGCATAAGCGGCCCGGAACGGATCTTTGACCGCGCGCAGATGCCCGACCACACAAACGTCGAAAAAATCAGACCGGCGCCGGCCGCTGGCTGCTCTCTCCGCAGACTGGTAAATCACGCGGGCTTTGCGCCGCAAGTTTGTGGGCAATTCCTTTGCTGCAAGCGGCTGTAGCACAATCAGCCGCGAAGCCAATTCCAAAGCGCGGCGCGCCCGCTGTGAGCGGTGAATGTCCCGATATACATCGGTGCCCGTGAGGGCCAAGATAACCGGCTTTTCCGGATGGTGTTCGTGAAAGGCAAAGACCGATGCCGCGCTGCGCCGGGCGTGCAAAGCCACCAGCAACTGGCAAGGTTGATTCTCGTATGCCGGCACGATCGACACTCTGTGTCCCAGCTCACGCAGGATGCGGCTCCACCGCAGGGCGGTGATCCGATTCCCGTACAAACTCCCGGGCGGCGCCGGACAGCACATGCAAATTCGCATCGGCTAGGGGCATAATACTACCAGCATGCGGGCAGCGGAACTGGAAGCGATGCTGCGTGACGCGCGGCGCAGAACCCTCGAGTTGGTATGCGATCTGACAGAGGCGCAGGTGCAAGTCCCTCTGCTCACCATCATCAACCCGCCGGTCTGGGAGATCGGCCACGTGGCCTGGTTCCAGGAAAAATGGGTGCTGCGGCATTTGCGGGGCAAGGATCCGATTCGGCCCGACGGGGACGCGATCTGGGATTCCGCAGTGGTCGCGCATGATGATCGGTGGAGCACGCTTCCCCGCTCCGCGACGTTGCGGTACATGCAAGAGACCCTCGACCGGGCCATCGACAGCCTGCCCCAAGGCGAGGTCGCGGACTCCGAAGCGTATTTCTACTGGCTGGCCGTAATGCACGAAGATATGCACGGCGAGGCTCTCATGTACACACGGCAGACGCTGGGGTATCCGGAACCGAAGCTTACCCTGAAGAGGCCGGCCGATCTCGTGCGAGATAACGGCGAGCTCCTGGATGCGGAAAGGGACATTTTCATGCCCGGCGGCTTGTTTCCTCTAGGAGCAGAGCCGGGCAGAATGTTTGTGTTTGATAACGAGAAATGGGCGCATCCGGTCAAAGTGCGCCCCTTTGCCATTTCCCGCCTCCCCGTAACGAACCGGCAATTCGCCGAGTTTGTGAACGACGGCGGCTACCGCAGGAGAAACCTCTGGAGCGATGAGGGATGGTCCTGGCGCGAAAAGGAGCAGGCGGAACATCCGGTTTACTGGATTCCTCAGACCGCCGGCCGGTGGATGCGCCGGCATTTCGACCAGATCGTCCCGCTGGGAGAGGATTTGCCAGTGATTCACGTCAATTGGTACGAGGCTGAGGCCTACTGCGCCTGGGCGAAGCGGCGGCTGCCGGCTGAGGCTGAATGGGAAATGGCAGCCTCATCCGAATCGCCCCCCGGCGGCAAAAAGCGGGAATTCCCTTGGGGCAATGAGCCTCCTACAGCGGAGCGGGCGCATCTCGATGCCCTGACTCTCGGCTGCGTTTCGGCCAGCGGCCGAGCCGCTGGTGACAGCGCGGCAGGCGTGCGGCAATTGATCGGCAACGTCTGGGAGTGGACGGCCAGCGACTTCCAGCCCTACCCCGGATTTGTCGTGGATCCCTACAAAGAATATTCCCAGCCCTGGTTTGGCGCCGGGCGCAAAGTGCTGCGGGGCGGGTGCTGGGCCACCCGCTCCCGCCTGATCCGTAATACCTGGCGGAACTTCTATACAAAAGACCGCCGCGATGTTTTTGGAGGCTTTCGGACCTGCGCCGCAGATTGAAGGGCTGCGCCCTTGCCGGCGGGGGCGTGGCGAACCAGTCCGGCAGCTTCGTACAACAAAGCCCCGTCCGCTTCGGAGGCACATTCGCCGGGGGTCGGTTATTGCGCGTGCCACAAGGAAATTCGATCGGGCTCGTCTATCCCGCCAGCGGCGTCAGACGGCGGCGGAATGGCGCGTCCCGCTGGGCCGTGAAGCTCTTTTCCCGGCGAAAATATTCCACCTCGACAAGAGGCGTGAAATCCAGCGCGAGGCCGGCGGGAAAGCTCGTTCGATGGGCCCACTCGACGGCTTCGGGCTGCATCACGTGGGCTGCTTCAAAGTTGACCAGCTTCCAGGCGATGATCTGCTGTAATCTCCGCGCGGCTTCCATGACCGTGTCGCCGGCGGAGGTCCGCGTCCAAAGGCACACGAACCCGTTCCTCGGATCGACATTGGGGTGAAAGACCGGCTTAGCCAGAACAGCCTCGATGGGCACGGAGGGAAAAAAACGAGGAAATCGAAACGAGATGCGATGCGAACGCGTGAGAACTGGTTTGCCGCAGGCCAGGCTCAAGATGCCGCAGGTCTGATGAATGAGTGCTTCGAAAGTGTCGCCATCGGCCAGGGACCGGCGCCCGAGCGGTTCGAGCACCCCGGGGTTAGTCTGCGCAAGCCGGCCCAACAATTTCCACTCCTGCTCCAGCCGGCGGTCGCGCGGGCCAGCCGGCCTCTCGGTTCGAGCGGCCGAGAGGGGGCCGGGCGAAATTCGCCAGCCGAGCCGATTACCCATTGGTAGCAACCGTTGAAACGCGCAAGACGTCGTTTGGGCGCACACCCTGTTCGGGCAGGGTAATAGTAAAGTCGAGAGCCGTGCCGTTCCAGATTACCTGGGGCTCCCCGTCGCCCTGGAGAACGTCGCCGCGCTCGCGCAGGTCGTAGAGAATCTCATCGAGTACGGCGTCCAGAGTTTCGTCCTCGTCGATATCAACGTTATAGCGGGTCTCACCCTTGATCGTGTCGAAGTACATCTGATACTTGGCCATAGCGCTTATCGAATCGGGGCGCGCCGGCCCGGGGCTTCCCGCCCGGCTCCCGGCTCGCCCGGCAGCATATACATTTTCAAACCCTCGGGCAGGTCATCGACGGTCCACTGGCAGCGGCTGCACTGGCCGTTAGCAAAATCCCAGCAAGGGCGGCACTGCGGCCGGCCGCAGTTGGCGCAGGCCCGCAAGTCGGCATCGGCCGCCTCGGCGAGGCACAGTTGGCAGCGCCCCTGTTTCATCCGGGGGCCGAAGCGGCGGTCCCACCAACGCCCATCGGGCGAAAACACCGGCACGCGATTCTGTTCGCACAGCCGGCACCGGCAGTGCTCGAAAACCCAGCAGGCCTGATCACACACGGTTAATCCACAGCGCGGGCACTCGAATGCCAGGCTCCGGCCGATCCGGCGGTTGCAGAGGCCGCAACGCTGCGCTTGCGAACGGCGCAAGAGCAGCGCCATGGCGGCCGCCACAAGCGCAACCAGTGGAGACAGTCCCAGAGTCCAGTCGGCCGTGGCTGGGCTGCCGAAATAGCGCACGCCAATTGCCGCCGCTGAAGATCCTGCGGCAATCAGGAGCGGAGACCAAGCGCGCTCCACCTCCACGTCGAAGAGCCGCAGGATTCCAAAACTAAGCACACCGAGAACGACCGCGGCGCCGATGGAAGCTGCGGGGTTGACCAGTGCCGCGAGCAGTTGCAGCACAGCCAGCAGGAAACAAGACGCGGCAACGATCGTGATTTTGCGCCCACTCATTGCAGCTCATCCTTCTCGAAGCGGATCGTGTGCAAGTGCCGCTCCGGAAGCCCTAGTTCGGCTGGCGTGAGTCGCGCCCAAGGCATGCTGCGGTTCACGCGACTGATGGTTTCTTCCTCAATCACTTGGTTTGATCCGCAACGCGGGCAGGCGCCGCGCCGCCGTATAACCGCCATCCGCTGCATGGGCGGCCACCGCTCCCCGCACGCTCCGCACCGGGCCCGCACGCAGATGGGCCAATCGAGCAGGAGAACCGGCTCCGCCCCGGCAACAGGCGGCGCCGATGCAAGCAGATCCGCGATCGCCAGCCGTCCGCCACGCACCGCCTCGGCGTCCGGTTCGGAGATCAGGCAAGCTTCCGGAGCGTGAAACGGGCAGCCTTCGCTCCGTCGCAGAACGAACGTTTCAGCCCTCACTGTAGGGGCAAGGGTGAGCTCAATCGACTGGGCCTCGGAGGCATGCTCCAGCAAGCGGCGCAACCCGACCTCCACCTGCATGGCCCCAATCACAGCGGCCATGGTCGGCGTGCTGGGGTATGACCGCTCTTCAGCGGGCGCGGCGTGAGTCCAGCAGGACCGCACAGCCGATTGCCAGGTGGTGAGCAATTGGCGGCGTTTGCTCCCGCTCAGGCCGCAGCCATAACACGCTGCCGCCCGCCCGGGGAAAAATGTCACCCGCCCGTGGGAGTAGTTGTGCCCTCCTAATCCGGCGTCGCACACCGGCCGGTCAAGCTTGGTCGCGATGTACGCGATTTCCAGCCGGGCCAACTCGCTGTCAACGCAGCTAAACAGAATGTCGGCCGCAGCGATCCGGCGAAACCCGAGGCCGGCGATCTCCTCTTCCACGGCCTCGATTTCCGTATCGGGAAAGATGGGCGCCGCGGCTTGCGCTAGCGCCCGCGCTTTGTTGGATCCGGCTGCCCCTGCCGTTCGAAACAGGATGGAGCGTGTGAGGTTGCTCGGCTCAACGATATCGGGATCGATGATCATCATCTGGCCGATGCCGAGCAATCCGAGGGCTTTCACGACCTCATTGCCCAGAGCTCCGGCTCCTACGACGATCGCCTGCAATTGCCGGAGTCGGCGTCGTCCAAAGGCAGTGTTCTCCAACCTCGAATAATCGGCGCGCCAAGGTCGCGCGGGCTCGGGATGCGGAACGGTTGGCAGGCTCACCGGGAATCATTGTACCAAGCAGGCTCAACTGGGCCCGCGCCGCGGAAGGCCGCCGCCTGAAGCTTGGTGCGGCAGGCCGGCGAACGGCGCTCGGTGCGATTCGAAGGAATCCTCAATGTGGGAAGAAGGCGCGGTCCGCGGGCGGCGGTTGGCAGACCGGAACGGCCTGTTGCTTCTGGCGTAGGGTTCAGGTCCTCGGCTCACTCGGCTTCTTAGAGCGTGCCACTGTTTCCTTTCTGCTTTACTCGTACGCGCTTTTGGTATACTGTCGATCCCGCAGAGGGGAAGCCCGGCCGATGAGTCTTTACCAGACGCTTTATTACATGTCCCTGGTGGGTAGCATGGCGGGGCTTTTTTCCTGGGGGCTGGTCGCTTTAATCTCTGCGGCGTTGCCCTCTCAGGAGACCATCTGGGTGGCGGATCTGATCTCGACCACCACCCTGGGAGGCTTCATCGGCGGCTTAACGGTCGCGTTCACTGACCGCTGGGCCGGCAGCCGGGTGATGCCGCGCTGGGTAGTTTCGGGGACGGTGATCGGGATGGCGGCCGGTCTGGCCGCCGGCGGTATCCAAATCCCTATTACCAACAACTTGGCGGAGCAAGCGCCGGTAATCACACGAGTGATTGCCTGGATGCTGGCCGGATCGCTGATCGGACTGGGAGTCGGGCTGCGCTGGGTGGCTGTTAACAGCACCCGGGCGGCTCATGCCTTTGCCGGCGGCCTGTTGGGCGGCGCGATGGGAGGGCTGCTGTTCGCCGCGCTGGGAAGCCGGATTCCCGACCTCTCGCAAGCCCTTGGTTTTGTTCTGACTGGCGTTGGCATATGCTTTGGTATCACTCTGGCTCCTATTCTGCTTCGGGATGGTGTGATACAATTCGTGTCCAGCGGCGATCCGCGAGCCCAGAGCAAGTTCGGGCGTTCGCGGAAGGAATGGGAACTGCAGCAAGGGGATACTTACGTGATCGGGAGCCAGAGTCAGGACCTGAGCAAAACCCGATATCGTCCGGATGTAGAGATCTTCATCCCTGATGCCGCAATCGCCCCGCGGCACGCTACGCTGTTCGGACGGGAGAGGCGCTTCTACGTGGCCCGCCATCCTGATGCCGGCGGCCCGGCAGGGCTGGCTCGCTATGTACTGCGCGTCCGGGGCAAAACGGTCACTACCACCCAGGAGCTGCACGATTCCGACGATATCCTGATTGGCCGCACGGCATTGAAATTCATTACCCGAAAGAAGTCCGACCAGGGATGACGTTCCAAGGCGCCAGGCCGGCAGGACCAGGGATTTTTTTCGCCCTGTGGAGCGCGGCGCTTGTATGGTTGACCCCGGTGGCCTGGGCGCAGGGTCAAACGGCCCATCTCGAATTTTCCGACAAGCTGCGGTTGGTCAACTGCGAGCCCACCTCAAGTACACCCTGTTTTCGAATCCGGGCAAATATTGTAGACGCCCAAGGCGCTCCCATTTCTCCTGCCCTGCCGCCTCCCGCCCAACTCGCCAAGAATTTAACGCTGCATGCGGACGACCTCGAGGTCACTCCGTTCTACGCGGTCGCCGGAAGCTCCGGCGCCACCGTGGCGCGCAGCCGAATCGCCCTGATTCTCATTGACATCAGCGGCAGCATGAACGAGCCGATGGGAACAGGGCAATCCAGATTCGCGGCCGCCACTTCGGCGGCTTTGCAATTTCTGGACGGCTTTGAAAACGGCACGGACCGCGTAGCGATCGTGCCGTTTGAGAGTCACCAGGTAATCCAGACCGTCCGTTCCGCTAAGTTCGCAAGCACGGTCGAAGAGGCCCGGCAGCAGGTGCGCTCGCTGCCGGCTCCGCAGCCGAGGAACAACACCGCGCTATTTTCCGCCGTGGACGCCTCGCTGGACGTTTTGGCGGCGCAAATGGCCGCCGCGCAAACTTCGCCGGAGACCATGCTGGTCGTGATGACGGACGGGAAAAACGACGTCCGACAAGGGGATGACCTTGGCTTGCTCAGCGGGTCCTCCGGTCTTGCCGCAGTCGCGAACAAGGTTAGGGCCTCAGGTATTCAAGTGGTGTCGGTGGGGATTGGAGACACCCAGTCGATCGATGCCGACGCCATGCGGCAGATCAGCACGCAATTTTACCTGGTGTCGGACGCCGAAAGCCTGAAGCGGGTTTTTTCGCTCGCGCGCAAACTGCTGGTGAACCGCATCCAGGCCACGTTCACATCCCCCTGGGCGGACCGGGCCTCCCTGGCTGGCAAGACGCTGCATGTTCGGCTGTCGTTGAAGCTGGCGAGCGGCGAGCAGATCAACAGCAATGAGATTGTCTGGTCCACACCGCAGATGGGCGTGCCGCTGTTCGAAGGGAAATGCGAAGCGCCGGAAATGAAGGCGCTTCTGGCGCAGGCGACCCCGCCGAGCACGGGGGGTTGGTGGGCGCTGCTCCGCCCTGTGCTGGTGTTCGTTTCAATCGGGGTCACTATCCTCGTGATGTGGTTTTGGGTGCCCCGGCTGGTTTGGCCGGAGCAGTACTTGGGAGAGTTGCCGGCAATGGCATCTGGCGGCCGCTGGTCGGGGCAAACCCAGATACGCCGTACAACCACCGGGCCGCGCCGGAACGCTCCGCCGGGATTTGACGCCACCTCCGCCGGCCGTCCTGGGGTGCAGAGAGGGCCTGGGGACGCCACGATTGTCCGGCCGCGGACCGATTTCGGCACCCGCACGCGCCTGGAAGGGAGGAGACAACAGGATTAGCAAGCAGCAGGCTCGCAGAATCTGAAACGGGTGGTCAGGATGGATCAAAGCAGTACTGAGTATTGGAGGTAATCAAATATGCCGCTGGTCAAAGTGATCCGCAAAGGTATCACGCCGGCTGTGCGCAAAGTGCCAACGTCCACTTGCGCGGCCATTATGCCTATGACGCTGGAACGGGTCGGTCAGGAGGTGGCTTCCGAAAACGAGGAGCCGACCAAAATCGAGTCCGCGCAAGATGCTTTCGAAAAATTCCAGCCGCGGCTCGATTTCAAGGGCTATGCGGGAGAGGATGAAACCGAGTTCAAAGCCGAGTTTCGTTTTCGCAGCATCAAGGATTTTGACCCGGAAAACCTGCAAAAGCGCCAGGAGATCCGGAACGCCGACGGCGAGGTCGAGTATTTGCGAAACGATATCGCCGACCTGAAGAGCAATATCGACCTCCTGTATCGGCTGAAAGACCGCTGGAAGCTGCCCACCGTGCGACGGGCCTGGAGCAACCCCAACCAGCGAAAGGAAATTGTTTCGGCGCTCGGGAAGCTTCGCAGCGAGCTCGAGAAGATCGCCGGTAAGGAAGGAGGCAAAGCTAATGCCTGAAGAGGTCGCCACTAAAACCAGGACCACCGCCGAAATTCTCGGCGAGAGCGCCGCCCGGGACTTGTTGCAGGATATCTTCGCCGACCTGCACCCGGGGTTGATCGATGAAACCCGCGACATCGCGAGCATTTTCACCCGCCAGTCGGCCAGCGAGTTCTTGTCGCAACTGACCGATTTCGAAAAACTCCTCAGCGAAGAGGATAGCTACGAGCAGACGGTCAAGAAGATGCAGGAGCAGATCGACAAGGCGGAGAAGATGCGCGACCAGCTTTTGGCGCAGGTTTTTCAAAAGATCCGCCCGATCGAGAGGAGCTATCGCGAGCTGATGCTGTTTTTTGAGAACAGCAAAGTGCCCGACGGCAAGGTGAGAAAGCCGGTGGAGCTGTATATCTTCAACGCCGATACAAAGGCGATGAAAGATGTTTTCAGCATGAACATCGCCGCGTTTGAAAACTTCGTCCGCAAGAGGAATGATAACTTCAATTTCCGCGACGACATATGCAACGTGGTTGTCCCCGGCCATGTTCCCCAGCCGGTCCGCGAGAAGTTCGAGGATATCGCCAACGCCTGGGGAATGCTTCTGATCGGCGATATCGACGATGAAAAGTCGTTCAAGAACATCGAGCGCAACTTCTTGCCGGGCGGAAAGTACGAGTTCATGAAACGTCCCGAAGACCGCGCCGCGGCCGATGTGGTGACCATGGGCTACCTGCAATTGCGCCCTGCGCATTGGTTCGAAAAGGACGTAGACGGAGGCGACGACCTGTATGGACCTCCTTCTCTGGTTTTCGCCGGAGCAGTAGCTCGGGCTGATGACGCCGTAGGCATCGCGCAAGGGCCGGTGGGTTCCCGCTTCGGGCAGATTGCGGGGGCCGAAAAAGCCCGGGTCGAGCCGCTGATCGGGGAGATGGAACACTTGAGCATGGAGCGGCAACTTATACCCATCATTCGCGACGCCGACAACCATCTGTGTTTCTTCGGCTGCCGCACCCAGGCGGAAGATCCGTACGGCGTGCTGAAGTTCTTCACGTCGTATCGCATTCTTCGCTACCTCGAGCGCTGCTGCCGCCACTATTTGCTCCAAGTGGCCGGCCAGGTGCTCACCCGCGAGTTCATGGACGAGCAGATCGAAGCGCCTCTCAAGCGGCTTCTGGACGAGCAGGTTGAGCAGGGAACGATTCTCGGCTACGACCTGTTCGTGGACAAGGACTCGAACAAGCGCATGCAGGGGATCTGCGACATCACCCTCAATGTGATGCCGACGGGACCGGCCGAAACCTTTGTTCTGAAGATCGACGTGCCGGAGTTCAAGAAGCAAACCGCAGAGAAGAATTGAAAATTCGGGGAGGTCTGCCATGGATCGTCCCTTTAAGGTCGAGCCGGGATCGGCCGCGAAGGCTGCCGAAGAGGAGGCTCGTGCACGGAGCAGCGGAAATACCGGGCCCGCTAAGCAGGCGCTCTCCTTGACGCCCCGCGCTTCCCCGGTTCGAACGCCGGAAGTCGTGCCGAGGGAGCAGTTCCGGGCCTCACACGAGATTCACATCAGCGCAGCCGGCGGGCGGCAGTTCGACAAGGCGCAGCCGGCGCAAGAGAGCGCGGCCAGGCAGGCCGGGCCCGAACCCGCCGCCGCGGAGCGGACCGAGCCGGCTTCCGCATCGCCTTCGGTGAAGGAGAAGCTTTTCAAATTCCTGGGTTGGAAGCGTTAAGTAGGATGTAGTTTCGATTTCTGACAGGAGGTTGGATTATGGCAGCAACGCCGTACCGGTGCACCGTCACCATCGATGGCACCAAGTTCGATGCGATTTGCTCAAAGGTCCGGTTCACCACAGACAAAGACCGGGCGGGCATGCCGATGATGGGCAGCTTAAAGACGACCATCGCGGTTTTTGCGGACATGCACGATGACAAGAATCTGCCTTTCTCGGCTATTAAGAAATTTTTCGATCTGGCGAACGTAGTGACGCGGGATAAGATCAAACCCATGAAGATTGAGAATTGGAAGGACGACGCCCACCAAGACGCTTTGTGGAGCTACAGCTTCCAGGGCTGGATCCGGAAGTTTGAGGTGAGCAATCCGCACCCGGCCGGTTATGGCGACCTTGACGGCACCATGGACTGGGGCGACGCGGTACCGCATGATGTGAACCATCTGCTGGTATTGGAGCTGGAGCCGGTATTGAACCAGGCTAATTTCGCCGAAATCAAGCTGAGCAATTAACACAGCGCTCACGGAGCAGGAGGAACTCATGGCAGCATCACCCTATCGCAGCACCGTTACGATTGATGGGACGAAGTTCGACGCTGTCTCGGTCGAAGTGGTTTTCTCAACCCAGAGAGACAGGGCCGGCATGCCCGAGATGGGAAGCCTGCAAAGCAAGATCCGGGTGTGGGCCGACGCCCATGACGACAAGAATCTGCCGCATTCCGCTATTCAGAAATTCTTCGACCTGGCGAATGTCGTCACCCGCGACAAAATCAAGGATATGAAGATCGAGTTCTGGAAAGACGATGCGCACCAGGATGCGCTGTGTAGTTTCAAGTTCAAGGGCTGGATCAGCGCCTTCGAAACGAGCAACCCGGCCAATCCGCCCGACCCGGGCGACGGCTGGCGCCCGTATTTGAACCACGCGCTCGTGCTGGACCTTGAGCCGGCGATGAATGATCAGCATTTCCAGGATATTTCGATCAGTAATTAGCAACGGCGTTTCGATTTGAGGCCGCCGGCTTTGCTTTTGAAGGGTAGAAGCCCGAAAAAAATATGTCGTTCATCGCATTCCCTCTCCGCTTGAACAGATCGTTCCTGCAACGCTGCGACGAGGTGGATGCGATTTTGGCTTTGATTCGTGTAATGGCCGTCACGCCCAATGGCAGTTGGGCGGGATCGTCCCACTTCGGGCTGCGCGACCTGTTTGAACAGGCGCGGATGCACCCGGAGTTGCCGGCCCAAGCGGTTCAGGAAGTCAACCGGGCGCTCGAGGACCTGGGAATCACACACTACCGCGTGCAAGCGATCGTCAAGGACCCCCAAGCCAAACAGGACGAAGATTCCTACACGGTCACGCTGATTTCCAGCGACGCGGACGGCCAGACGGTTTCGCGCAAGGTCTAGGACATGGCGTATACTCCGGCGACTGCGGTCGAGATCGACAAAAAACTGCGGGATGATTTTCGGCGGCGGCTGAAGGACTTCGGCATTTCCGCCGAAACCACCGATCCGGTTCTCGCGGTCTTGTTCCGTACCTTCGCCGGACAACTGGAGGCCCTTTATTCGGAAACGGAGCGCATCCGGCTGGCGCTGCTGGACGAACTGATCTCCGGTCTGGGACTGGAAAGGCGCATGGCCCGCCCGGCGCAAACCATCGCACGCTTTTTGCTGGACGCTGGATCGGAACTAGTCGAGGCGGGCACCGAGCTGATTGGAGAGGCGCAATCCGGCGAACGCCTGACCTTTACCACCGATAAGGACATTTTCGTCTCCACCGCCGCCATCGCTCTGGCGGCGACATATCAGGAGGGTGCGCTGCGCCTGATGCCAGGCGTGGAAATGTCGGAGCAGATTCAGGCGGCGCGACCGGCGCTGGAGCCGGTGCGCGTAAATCTTGGGCCCAACCCGGCTGTTTTTCTAGCCATCGAAAACCTGCCGCCCCACCACTTGAGCAGGCACGGTTTTTTTTTCGAGCTGTCGCCCGACGCGGAGAGCATACGCCGGGCCATGTTGTCGGAAACCTGGTGTCTGGCCGGACCGGAAGGGGAACTGGGGGCTCGCGGCATCCTGCGGCCGCGGCGTCTGAATGCGGGGGTGCGGGAGCTTTGCTGGCTCATCGATGGAACGAGTCCGGAGCCGTCCCGAGCCGCGGAAAGTGAAACGCCTCCCTTGCCGGACGGATTTTACGCGGGCCGCATTTTCGTGTTTCCCGAGACGCCCCCGGAGCGCCAGTTTCTGTGCCGTCTGCCAAAAGCCACTGAGTCGGCCTTCAATAAGATTTTTGGACGGGCAACGTCCCAGATTTTCAACCGGCCCCGGGCATGGCTGCGCATCAGCTATCCCCGCCGCGTCGCCGATCTGCACACCGGCATCAGTTCCATCTCTCTCCACGCGGTGAGTGCGTCGAATGTCGAGTGCTTCAACCAGACGGTGCGCTTTGAGGAACACGGCGCTTCCATTCCCATCAGCCGGGAAGGCGGCACGTCGAAATTTCTGGTCGCTCCGCTTTCGGTCTTTGGAGAAGCCAAGTCGGCCTACTTGCCAGAATTCCAGCCGTCGCCGGACCCCGATGCCGGCCGGTATCACATTCACGGCGGGCGCATCGAGCTGCGGCCAGCCCGCCACGTGGACGGCCATTTCGACAGCTATGCCAATCTGCGCCTCTGGGTCACCAACGGCTCGCTGGGCAATAAGGTTGGCCCGGGCAGATTGCAAACGTTTTTGAAGAAAAGCGGGTCACCCTCTCTGCGAATCAGCAATCCGACCTCGGCGGCCGGGGGCACGGATGGCGAGCCTGCGGAGCAGGCCAGAGAGCGCTTTGCCTTAGCGCTGCGCTCGCGCGACCGCGTGGTCACACACGCGGATTTGCTGGCCGCCGTGCGAGCCTTCGACCGGCGCATACTCGACGCCGATATCGCCATGGGCCTGGAGCGCATGGGCGGGGGATTGCAGCGCGTACAACGCGTGCGTTGCGTGCTCGATCGCAATGAGTTTCTGGATCCCGATGAAGAGGGCCGGGTGCTTGCCGAAGAGCTCGCCGGCCATTTGAAGGAGCGCATGCTCTACGGCGTCGAACTGGCGCTCCGACTGGAATGGCAATGACCCAGGCGCCGCCGACCAGCTCCGTTATGCCCGATTTTTCCCACGCGGCCTACGGGTTTCACCACACGGTGGATTCTGCGCTCGAGGTGCTCGCCGGTTGCGGCGTGTCGCCGTCGCGAATTACGCTGCGCATGGCCGGCCGCGGGTGGCCGACCTATTGGATTGTAGGCCAGTCTCCGCCCCCAGGCGCCCCGCTGGGAGCCGATGTAAGCATAGCGCTGTCGGTTGCCGGTCTCGGGTTCTTCCACCATCTCCCGACCGGCATGTGGGACAAGGGCAATGAGGCGGAGCCGGGGACCCAAGAGATTTTAGAGATCCTGGACGACCCGATCCAAAAGGCCGCCTTCTGGATCCGGCAGGGCGCCCGTTTATTCGACGTTTCGCCCGACGATCCTGCCGCCTGCGCGCGCTGGATTTCGCTGTTCGGCCTCACGGCGGATGACTGGCCGCCCGAAAGCTGGTATAAGCTGGCCCTGTTGCTGCCCAGCCTGCATCGAATCGCCGGGCGCGAAGAAGGCGTCAAGCTCGCTCTCGAACTGCTGCTAAATCTGCCGCTCTATGCGATCCGGAAACGCAGATCTTACAGTTACCTGGAGGACTCCGATCTCACCCTGCTGGGCTGGCAGGGCAGCCGCCTGGGCGTTGATTGCATCGTGGGCGACCGCATGGAAGACCTGGCGCGCCTGATTTTCGTGATCGGCCCGGTGACGCTGAGTACCTATTACGAATATCGAAAAGATGAGGGGAGGCGCCGGCTGGAGGCCGTGCTTCGGCTTTGCACAGCTTGTCATCAGAACTATCACGTGGATTGGCGCGTGTTGCATCCCGAACGCCCGCCGCGCCTGGGTTTGGAGGCCGAAAACGCGCGGCTGGGCGTGAATTCCCATTTGGGCAGCGAAAAACCGGCGTGGCTGGGACGCGCCAGGAGGAGAAACGCACCGGCCTTTGCGAGCCAGACCGCTATGGACGGCGAACGCAACTGACCGCTCCGTCAGGATCGGCGCCCGCTGATCTCGCCGCCGGGCACGGTTTCGACGGGCCTTGCGTTTTGGAAGATCGGCGGAGGCCGGATCTCCTGCTTGAGCCGCCGGGCAAGCGGGCCGGCGAAGGAACTACAGATGGATCCTAATGACATCAAGCTGAGCTCGGTGAACTGGGAGCACGGAATGCTTCTGACGCCGGAGCACTTCCTTCGGCAAGAGCGTTATATCGACTCAGCCGTGCTGTGGGCCATTCGCTATTGCACCGGCGGTTTCGGCCTGGTGGGAGGCGGCCCGCGGCTGCCCGAAAGCGAGCGCGGCGCGGTCCGGCACGATCCGGTGATCACGGTGGATCAGGACGATGAAGCGGTTTCTATTTCCGTTTCCCAATGCCGGGGGCTGACGCCGGCCGGCTGCATCATTGACGTGGACCCCGAACATCCGCTGCACCGGCGTTTTCCGAAGGCCGATCTGGAGGGAGTGTCGGAAACGGGCGTCTATATCGTTTGCGATCCTCAGGAGAAACAGATTAGCGACGGCGTGCTTGACGAGTTCAATCCACAGATGAAGACCGAGCGGCGCCCCGCCTACGGTTTGAAGCTGCGTGTAGACGCCGAGGATGTCCCCTACAGCATCGTTATCGCGCGCCTGCGCCGGCCCGAATACGGCGCCGGCTATGAAAAAGATGCCCAGTTCATTCCACCTTGCGTCTCTCTCGCCAGCTACAGCGAGCTAACCGCAGGATGGCGCAAGATCCTGGAGCAAGCCGCGGCCCTCTCGGAACGCTATGCCGCGCTTTACCGGGCCATGCGCGAATATCTCACGCTGTTCACAGAACGAGGCATTGAAACCGACCTGGACCGGGAAACGATGGACTTCGTGGGCCGTATGGTGGCGGCAGTTGAAAACTGCATCTACGAGGCGCTCGATCCCGTGCAGCCGCCGGAGCGGTTCTTCAGCCAGTTGCGGCGGTTTTTCCATGGCTCCGCCGTGTATCTGGACCTGAGTCCCCCGGTGCGGCAGTATTTCGATCAAATGATCGAAACGGGAGAGACTGAGTTCATTTCCCTGCTCGAGCAGCAAAAGCAAATGTTGCAGGTGCGCCGGAAATGGGAGATTCACGACGACCTCGGTGTGGAGGTTCGCTCGGCCCTCCAGTCGTTTTCCGCCCTGGAGCGTCTGGAGAGGGCGCTCGAGGGCAAGTACATCGACTTCCGGATCAGCCCGACGCTCGAAGGCATGAACTTCGTCTTCGACAGGGGCGGAAAGGTGCTGTACAAGCTGGCCGCCAAGCCGGCCCGGGTGCAGGGCTTCGCCGACGAGTTGACCATGTTTTTCGCTCAGTTGCGGCTGGAAGGGCGTGAGAAATACCGCCTGATTCTGGTCGGCGAGAAGAACGCGACTTTCGAGGCGGGGACCAAAATCACCGCCGAAATCAAGATCAACGAGGGCGCCGGCTTCAAGCGGCAGCCGGTGATCGTGGCCTGCGCATCCAAATCCGTCGAGCAGCGGAACTTTGAATTTGATTTCGAGGCGCCGGATGTTCCCACGATCACCGATCTGCGAGTGAGCATCCCGGCATATCACCCGATCCGCACGGGCCTGCTGTTTGTGCGCCATCGGTTTTATGCGGGCCGGGCAGATCAGGCCGCAGCGCCCGCGACGGCCGCTCGGCCCGAGCCCTCTCTCCGGCCGGCAGCCGAAGCGCCACGCGTGCGCGTAGCGACCGAAGACCTGATCGAGCGGCCTCGCATGCCGGCGGCGCCGGGACCGCAGCCGGGCTATCCGCCGGCGCGCGAAACGCCGCGAGCTCCCGACCGGTATGACGTGGATCGTAGCGGCGAGGCCCCGGCAGCCCCGTGGGAGGGCGGCCGCGGCGCTCCGCCGCGGCCGGAGCGGCCTCGTGAACCGGGCCCGGAAGGCGCTCCGCCCCCGCCGCGCCGGCGCCGCCTGGAGTAGACACAGCCATTTGGAGTAAGAGCAGCCATGGCCATCAATCTCGATAAGATTTCGAATGAACTGGAAGATGCGCTCGAGCGGGCTCGCCTGCTCGCGGAAGAGCGCAAGCAATCGCTGATCACGCCTTTTCACTTGCTCTATGTTCTGCTGGACGGCGAGAGCGCTCTGGCCGCCATGCTCGAAAAAGCCGGCGTAGCCTGCGCCCCCTTGCTTGATACGCTCGCCACGGATCTCAACAAGGTGGATGGGATGCAGAAATTACAGCCCGGCAAGCGCCCCACGGCCTCCCGCGCTCTGCGTGAGCTTCTCGAAAAATCTTTCGAGAAAATGGCCGAGCGCGGGGCTGAAATGGCTGAGCCGATTGATTTTGTGCTGGCGGCCGTCGAATTCAGCGAAGAGCAGCTCAAGGGGAATCTGCGCAGCGCGGGCCTCACCAAGAAAACCGTGGAAAAAGCCGTCCAGAGCCGGGAGGAAACCGGCGAAACGCTCGGCGAAAGGCCTTCTCCTGTCGCAGCCGCCGCCAAACCCGGGGGCACAAAAATTCTGGAGCGCTTCGGGCGCGACCTGACGGCCGCGGCGGCGGCAGGGGAACTGATGCCCGTGGTCGGCCGCGATGAAGAAATCCGGCGCGTGATCCAGACGCTGCTGCGCAAAACCAAAAACAACCCTGTTGTAGTGGGCGATCCCGGCACAGGCAAGACGGCCGTGGCCGAGGGCCTCGCGCAGCGGATCGCCGCCGGCGACGTCCCAGACTCGTTGAAGAAATGCCGCGTGGTTTCGCTCGACCTCACTTCGATGGTGGCGGGCACCAAGTACCGGGGCGAATTCGAGGAGCGGATCAAGAGCGTGGTGGACGAAGTGCGCGCCCGGAAAGGCGAAATCATTCTCTTCCTGGATGAACTACATACCCTGGTCGGCGCCGGCGGCACAGAAGGCGGTATGGACGCCGCCAATATACTCAAGCCGGCCCTGGCCCGGGGAGAGCTGCGCTGCGTGGGAGCTACCACCTACGACGAGTACCGGGAGCGCATTGAAAAAGACGGCGCACTGGCCCGCCGTTTTGAAGTCGTTCCCGTGAAGGAGCCGGACGATGCGGCGATGATGGTCATCCTGCGCGGCATCCGGAGCCGTTATGAGGCGCACCACGGCGTGCGGCTTACCGAAGACGCGCTCCAGGCGGCGGTGAAATTCTCGCGCCGCTACATGCGCAACCGCTTTTTGCCCGACAAGGCCATCGACATCATCGACGAAGCCACGGCGCGCATACGGATGCAGAAGGAATCCAAGCCCAACATCATCGACGAGCAGGAACGGCTGCTGATTCGCAAAAAAGCCGAACTGGAAGCCCTGCAAGGTACGGCAAAGACGCACGCGGAAAAGAAAGCCGTAGCGCAGCTCGAAAAGGAGATCGCAGAGCTCGAGCCCAAAGTGGAAAGGCTCGTAAGTCAATGGAAGGCGCAGAAAGAGGCTTCGGATAATCTGCAAAAAACCAAGCAGGCCATCGAAGAGCAGACCGCTCTGCTGCAAAAGGCCGAGGCGGAGGGAAACGTCGCAAAGGCCGCAGAGATTCGCTACGGCTCGCTGAAGTACCTCGAGCAGCAACGGGAAGATTTGGAAAAACAAGTGGCAGCCAACTCGGCCGGAGCGGCGATGATCCCGGACGAGGTGCTTGTCGAACACATCGCTGAAGTCGTAGGCGAACGTGTGGGTGTGCCCATCCAGCGCATGCTGGAATCGGAGCGCGACCGGCTTTTAAAAATGGAAGAACGTATCGCGGAGCGGGTCTTCGGGCAGGACGAGGCAGTGCGCGCAGTGGCCGAAGCGGCGCGCCGCATGCGGGCGGATTTGCAGCCCGACCGCAAGCCGAATTCTTTTCTTTTCGTGGGTCCTACCGGCGTGGGCAAAACCGAACTCGCCAAGGCGCTCGCCGAAGCCTTGTTCGACGATGATACGGCGCTGATTCGTATTGATATGGGCGAGTACAAGGATAAATCGTCAGTGGCAGGGCTGATCGGGTCGCGGCCGGGCCTAGTCGGCTCCGACGAAGGCGGCTTCTTGACGGAACAGGTTCGCCGCTCGCCTTATTCCATCGTGCTGTTCGACGAAGTGGAGAAAGGCGCACCCGAAATTTTAGACCTGCTGCTGGGGGTTCTCGACGAAGGCCGGCTCACGGACGCCAAAGGCCGTTTCTGCGATTTCTCCAATACGCTGATCATCTTTACGTCCAACCTGGGCGTGCGGGAGGCCGTGGAGATGACCGACGACCCGGAAAAACGCAAGGATATCATCATGGAAGTGGTCAAAGGCAGCCTGCGGCCCGAGCTTTATAACCGCATTTCGCAGGTGATCTGCTTCAACTCGCTCACCGAGGCCGAGCTCGAGCGGATCGTCAACACGCACATCGGCAAGCTGCGGCGCAAGCTGGCCGAGGACCGAGGTGTTCACCTGGAAGTCTCGCCCGAGGCTCTGGCCTATCTTGCCAAGCAATCCTACGATCCAGCCTACGGCGCGCGGCCCGTAGGGCGAACCATGCAGCAACTGGTGCTCTCGCCTGCCGCAACCGCGATCCTGGCCGGCGAAGTCGGCCCCAATCAAACCCTGCATATCGGCTATACAGAGCAGGATGGCTTGACCTTTAGCGTCGAGGACACGGCAGCAGCCGCCGTGTGAGAGCAAGACCCTTTCGCTTATACGAGGAGTGCAGGCGCCTTCGGCCCTCCAGGGCCTCACCGCCTGCTCCGCCGAGTAAAGCAGCAAAGTCCCCGGAAGCAATGACCCAAACTAGTGTTGTTTTCCGTTGTTTTGCTCGCGCGCCAGACGTACCTTCACATCGTCGAGCTTCTTGCGAAGCTTCGCGACGTCTTCGGAATCAAACTCGGACTTCGGGCTCAGGTCCCACTCCCGCAGGGAGCGCTGCCACTGCTCCTGTGCGAGGCGGATCTTACCCTCCTTAAAGTAGACGTCGCCAAGGTGCTCGTGGACCGTAGCGTCCCGGCTTGTCTTCTGCACTGCCCGCAAAAGAAGTTCCTCGGCGAGATCGAGCTTGTTTTGCCGATAATAAACCCACCCCAAACTGTCCAGGTAAGCGCCGTTGTCGGGTTCCAGCTCGATGGCTTTTTTCACCAGAGTATACGCCTCGTCGAGACGCACATTGCGGTCAGCCAGCATGTAGCCCAGGTAATTCAGCGTCGCCGCATCCTGCGGGTCTATTTCAAGCGCCAGCCGGAACTGCTTCTCAGCGTCGTCGTATTTCTTCTGGCGCTCCAGAAGAGCGCCGTAGCTGAAATAGATAGCTTTCTTCTGCTCTTTGGTCTGGGCGTAAGTTTGCGCTTTTTCGATGCAGTCTTTCGCTTCGCTGAAGAGCTTTCCTTTTTCGTACACCTGGGCCATGGAAAGGAGCAAGTCCAGATCATCGGGCCCGTTTTTTAGGAAGCCGCGAATAATCTGGGCGCCTTGCTTGGCTTCACCGTTGTCCGCCATCACCGAGGCCCGCTCAATCGCCACCGAACGATCCTTGGGATACCTTTTTAGTGCCGCCTCCGACTCAGCTAGAGCACGCTTGAAATCGCGGGCGCTCCGGAACGTTTCCACTACCTGAATGCTGGCCCGCGGAGCGCTCTCCGGGTCGGCTTCGGCCATCGCGCGAAACGCCTTCTCGGCGGCGGCGTAATTTTCGCGGGTCCGTTCGAGTTGCCCGAGTTTTTCGAAGAAGAAAGCGCGGTTGCGCCGGTCCTGGGGAGAATAATCGGCGGGGTTGCTTTTAGCTGAAGAATCAATTAGTTTCTGGATTCCCGCTACCGCCTGGTCGAGCTTTCCTTCGCTTTCCAGCAGCAGAACCTCGTCATAGGGCACCTCCACCATGTCGGCCGGGGCGAGGGCGGCGGCTTTTTGCAGTGCGGCATGCGCCTGTGCGAACGCACGCTTCTGGCGATAGATTTGGGCGATGCGCAGATAGTTTTGTGGGTCCTGAGGGTCGGCTTGCGTGAGCAATTGATACTGCGCCAAAGCCTTGTCGTACTCCTCGTTCATGAGCAGGTTCCGGGCCAGTGCACGGCGGGCCTCAGTATCATTGCGGTCCAATTCGACCGCCTTGCTCAGAGCCTCGATCGCCTGCTCGGGCTTGTTAGCCTGCTCATAGGCGGCGCCGAGGGCGGCGAGAATTCGTGCGTTCGGGCGCTTCTGAGCCGCCCGGGACAGCATGTCAATAGCCCCATTGGTGTCGCCAATTTCGGCATATAGAGCGGCCAACCCGGTCAGGGCCTCTTCGGAGTTGGGATCGAGAGCGAGCGCGGATTTATAAGCTTTCTCAGCCTTCACCGAGTCGCGTCCCACGCGATAAAGGCTGGCCAGGTGCAGGTAGCTTTCGCTGTCTTTGGGGTCGAGCTCCACGATCTTTTCGTACAGGTCGATGGCTTTGTGCAGCAGTTCTTCATTCAGTTTGCCTTGGCTCGGATCGGCCAGGTAGCCGCGATAAATCCGGCCCAGCACCCGGCGCATTTGCACATCGTTGGGGTTCCGCTGCAAAACCGCTTCCGCCTCCGCCACCGCATCGTTGAGGCGGCCCGCCTGCGCATACAGGTCCACCAGCTCCGAGGTCAGATATTCGGAAGCGGGGTCGGCCTGGATGGCCAGCTTGTACTCGTCGATGGCCTTCTTGATATAGTCCATGCTGCGGTATTCACGCGCTAGCTGCTCGTAGAGGTGAGCCATCGAAAAGTGGTAATAGGCGGCCGAACGATCCGGAGCTTTCGGCTCGGAGGAGGAAGCTCCGGCCGGCTGCCCTTGCGCCATTGCCAAGCCCGCCGACAACAGGAGACAGGACGCTAGATTTCTACCCATCCTTGTGAATTGCATGTCGTTGAATCTTTCCCGGCGGCCGGTAATTTGCGGCCCTACTCCACCGCCATCATATATAGTATAGCCGGAGCCCGACTGCTGCACAAAAATAACCGCTCCGGCCGCCAGAATGGACGCGCTAACCAACACAACCGTTGCCGTTACCCTCGGGATGGCCGGATACAAATACTGGGGACGGCGGGGCTTGGTCTGGGTGGTGCTGGCAGCCAATGCTCCTGAATTGGAGCATCTGGTGTACCTGGGAGGACCGGCGGTTTGGGTCAGATCGGCCTATGGTGCAGGTCATTCCCTCCTGATGGCGCCCCTGCTCGGCCTCTTACTGGCCCTGCTTGCCGCCCGCCGGCTGCGAAACGCAAAGGCCGCCGCGGCGGCGGTGACCGCCGGACTTGGCTCGCACCTGCTTCTCGATACGATCAGTGGGGCCGGGTTACGGATTTTTTGGCCGTTTTCTTCCCAGTTTTACGGCCTGCGGCTGCTGGCTCGTTACGATCTGCTGACCCTGGCCATACTCCTGGTCGCGTTGATTGGTCCGCGTCTGCTGAATCTCGTCAATCGGGATATGGGAGCGCCTGCCTACTCCCCGCAAACGCCGGCCCGCATTGGTCTGGTGTGTATTCTGCTTTTACTCGGAGTGCGTGGCGCCGCGAAATTCAGCCTGGAAGATCGGGCGCAGGAGGAGACCAGTTCCAGCTTCGCCCTCGATCCATCGGCGTTGAGCCCGTTGACCTGGTACGTCATCAGCGATGACGGACCCGCCTACACGGTGGAAGAGATTACTCCCTGGAGCACAGGCCCCATCATGCGCTTCAGAAAACCGCAGAGCAATCGGGCGTTTGAGACCGCCGCCGACACGCCGCTCGCTCAGGCCTTTCTCCAGATCGCCCAGTTCCCTCATTACACCTTGGAGCGAGGTGAGAAAGGGATGCTGGTTCGCATTCGCGACCTGCGGTTCTACGCTCCGGCAGGCCAGCGCAAGGAATTTTCAGTTGAGATTGAAGTTACGCCGCAGCTCGAAATCGTCAGCCAAAGGGCGCAGATGTGAGCCTGGCGCCGCGCTAATATCAATCCGGCCCCTGCCTTCAGGAAAGAAGCGTGCTGATCGGCCGCTTACGAGGCGGTGTGCACCGGCACCAGCGCCTCGCGCTTTTTCTTTCTTCTCCCCAGCCTCTCCTGCACTCCGGCCAGATAGGTATAGACTACCGGAGTCAGATACAGCGTGATCAGTTGCGAGAAGAGCAGACCACCCACTACAGCCAGGCCCAGCGGCTGCCGCGCCTCGCCGCCTGCCCCATAACCGAGGGCAATGGGAACCGCGCCGAACAATGCGGCCATGGTCGTCATCATGATGGGGCGGAACCGGATCAGGCAGCCTTGATAGATGGCTTCGAGCGGGGTTTTCCCCTCCATCCGCTCGGCTTCCAGGGCGAAGTCGATCTGCATGATCGCGTTCTTTTTGACGATGCCGATCAGCATGATCAGGCCGACAAACGCGTAAATATTCAGGTCGATGTGGAAGATCATCAGCGTCAGCAGCGCGCCGAATCCGGCCGAAGGCAATCCGGAAAGAATCGTAATGGGATGCACGTAGCTTTCGTAGAGAACGCCGAGCACAATGTAGACGACCAGAATCGCGACAATCAGCAGCACGGTCAGGTTTTGCAGCGAGCTCTGGAAGGCCCGCGCGGTACCCTGAAAACTGGTGCTGATCGTCGCCGGCAGCGTCCGCCGCGCAAGTTCTTCAATCCGGTTCACCGCGTCGCCGATGGAAACGCCGGGGCGCAGGTTAAAGGAGAGAGTCACTGCCGGAAGCTGGCCGAAATGATTGATGGACTGCGGGCCGACATCCTCGACAAGTTTGGCCACCGTATCCAGCGGGACGAGCTTGCCATCGGTTGATTTCAGATAAAGCAGAGAAAGCGCGTCGGCGTGTGCCTGGTATTTCGGCTGGAGTTCCAAAAGCACCTTGAACTGGTTCGTCGGGGCGTAGATCGTCGACACCCAGCGGGGCCCGAGGGCGGAATAGAGGGCGTCTTCGATCGCCCCGGCGCTCACATGCAGAGCGGCAGCTTTGTCTCGGTCGATCACCACGTTGACTTGCGGATTCTTGATTTGCAAATCGCTGTTCACATCCTGGAGGCCCGGCACCGTGGCCAGCTCGCGCTCCATGATCAGCGCGTTGCGGTATAGCTCGGCCGTATCCGGCCCCTGGAGCGTGAATTGGTATGTCCCCTTGGTAAGTTGGCCCCCGATCCGGATGGTTGGGGGATTTTGCAAAAAGACGCGCATTCCCGGATATCCGGAAAGCTTGCTGCGCAACTCCGCCATCACCTGATCCACGCTGACCGGACGCTCAGCGCGTGGCACCAGGTGGAAAAACATCCGGCCAAAGTTGGGGCCGCCCAGGTTTACGGACCCGCTGCTGCCCCCGACGCTCGACATGAACGCCTGGACATACGGGTACTGCCGCACGATGTCCGCCAGGTGCTGCTGGTAATTCACCATCTCGTAAAAGGAAGTGCCTTGCGGCGCCTCGGTGACGACGAACACCTGGTCGTTGTCCTGATCGGGGATGAAGCCCTTGGGGATTTTCACAAAAAGATAAACCGTGGCGGCCAGGATGAGGAACGAGATGGTCAAAGTGACCGGCCGGTATCGCAGCACGCGCTGGAGGCTCCAGTCGTAAGCGTGCAGCATGCCGTCGAAAAAGCGTTCGGTTGTGCGGTAGAAAAAGCCCGCCTTTTGCTCGCTGGGAGGCTTGAGGAAGCGGCTGCACAGCATGGGCGTAAGCGTCACCGATACCACGCCGGAAATCAGAATTGAGGCGCAGATTGTTACCGCAAATTCCTTAAACAGCCTGCCCAGGATGCCGCCCATGAAAAGCACGGGAATGAAGACCGCGGCCAGCGACAAGGTCATCGACACGATCGTGAAACCGATCTCTTTGGCCCCGTTGAGGGCCGCATGCATCGGCGGCTCGCCGTGCTCCATGCGCCGCACGATGTTTTCCAGCATGACGATCGCGTCGTCCACCACAAAGCCGATCGAGAGGATCAACGCCATCATCGACAGGTTGTTCAGGCTGTACCCCAACTGGTACATGACCGCGAACGTGCCGATTACCGAAAAGGGCAGAGCCAGGCTGGGAATGATGGTCGCCGAAACGTTGCGCAGGAACAAGAAGATCACCAAAATAACCAGCCCCAGGGCCAGCATCATGGTGAACTGGATGTCCTTGAACGACTCCCGGATGCTTTGCGAGCGGTCGTAGAGGATGTCCATCTGGACGGCGGGCGGCATCTGCGCCTTGAACACCGGCAGCAAACGTTTGATGTTGTCGGTCACCTCGATGGTGTTGGTGCCCGGCTGGCGCTGGATGGCCAAAATTATGGCGCGCCGGGCCTCCGCACGGGTATTGAACCAGGATGCGCTCTTGTCATCTTCGACGCTGTCGATTACGTTAGCCAGCTCCTCGAGCCGCACTGGAGAGCCGTTGCGGTAGCTGACCACCAGAGATTTGTACGCGTCCGCGTTCATGAGCTGGCCCGTTGCCTGCACGGTAAAAGCCTGGTGCGGGCCGTAGAGCACGCCGGTAGGCATGTTCACATTCCAGTTCTGCAAGGCGGCCTGCACCTCGTTGATGCCTACCTGCTTGGCGGCCATCAGATCAGGGTCTAGCTGTACCCGCACGCCGTATTTTTGCGCTCCGAAAACGGATACCTGCGCGACGCCCGGGACCATCGAGATGCGCTGGGCCATGAGCGTTTCGCCGTACTCATCGAGCGTCCACAGCGGAAGGGTTTTCGTGGTCAAAGCGATATAGAGAATGGGCTGGTCTGCCGGGTTGACCTTGCGAAAAGTCGGCGGCGTAGGCATGCCGGGAGGCAGCAGGGGGGCGGCTTGTGTGATCGCCGCCTGCACGTCCAGAGCGGCTCCGTCCAAATCCCGGCTCAAGTCGAATTGCAGGGTAATCGACGTAGTTCCGAGCGAGCTGCCGGAATTCATCGAATCGAGACCGGCGATCGTGGAAAACTGCCGCTCGAGAGGCGTGGCTACCGCCGAGGCCATCGTATCAGCGCTGGCACCCGGCAGGGAGGCGGAAACCAGAAGCGTCGGGAAGTCCACGTTGGGCAGATCGCTGACCGGCAGCGCGCGATAGGCCACCACGCCGAACAGGGCGATGGCCAACATCAGCAGGCTTGTCGCGATGGGCCGTTCAATGAAGATCTTGGATAGATTCATGACTGCCGCACCTTCCCGACCCGACGGGACCGGGGCGCCTGCCCGGGATCAAGCTCCTTGCGGATTCTTCGGCTGCACACGAACTCCGGGAGCCAGACGGAGCTGCCCATCGGTAACCACCACTTCCCCGGCCTGCAAGCCTTTCTCAATGACCACCTCTTGATCGATTCGCCGGCCCACAATCACCGGCCGCGACTCGACTGTCATATCCGGCTTGACAACGAAGACAAACTTCCCATCTTGCCCGGTCTGGACGGCCTGTGACTGGACCACAACCGCGTTGGGCTCGGTAGTGAGCCGCAGCGCCACCCGCACAAACTGGCCGGGCCACAGTTTCCGGCCTGGATTGGGAAAAGTTCCTTTCAGCTTGATCGTACCCGTTGTCAGATCCACCGCATTGTCCACGAAGGTCAGCACGCCTTGTTCCGGGGGCACGTTCTCGTTGGGGATGGTCGCAAAAACAGTCACCTTGCCCTGCGCCATGTATTTCTTTACCTCGGGCAACTGCGACTCCGGCACCGAAAACGTCACATAGATCGGCTGCACTTGATTGATCGTCACCAGCTCGACATCCGTCGCTTTGACCACATTGCCCTGCTTGACCGACAGATTGCCGGTGCGCCCGTCGATTGGCGAGCGGATTTCACAATAGCTGAGATCGAGTTTGGCGCGTTCCACCGCAGCCTGGTCGGCCGCCACGGCCGCGCGTGCGCTCTCAATGGCCGCTTTATCGGCTCGCACGGCCTCGGCGCTGGCATCGGCCGACGTTCGCATCTGATCGTTCTGCTCTTTGGAAGCGACGCCCTCTTCGAACAGCCGCGAGTAACGCCGCGATTGATCCTCAGCGTACTTTTGTTGGTAAATGTCCTTCGCCAGGTTCGCCTCAGCTAGGCTGGCCTGGGCCCGGTCTCGGGCCAGATTCGCCTCCGCCAGCTTCAACGCGGCCTGGTACGGACGGGGATCGATTTGAAAAAGCAGGTCCCCCTTCCTGACGAAATCGCCCTCCTGGAAGTAGACCTTCATCAACTCGCCGCCGATCTGGGCTTTGACCGAAATCGTTGCATAGGCTTCGACGTTGCCTATGACGTTAATGTCCACCGGAACCGGCTTTTGCTCCACCTTGGCCGTGACAACGGGAACACCGTCCTGGGCCTTGGGGGCTGATTCCACCTTCGTGCCGGAACAAGCAACCAGCAACAGAGCGGCCGCCGACAGACCCGCAGTCCAATATCGCCAGAGAGGACAACGCCCGGATGCGACACCGCTCCTGGCCGCCCTTACGCTTCGTGCTGCACGTATTTCGCCTGCCGGACCCAACCTCATTGCCGTGCGATTCCCCTCCATATTAGATCGAAAAGGAACTCGACATCCTCTTCCACACCGCACCGAGACCATCCTAAAAGACGCTGCGTGATCAACCCTCTGGTCATGTCATAAATCGTGAACGCTGTCGATTCGGGACGAGCGCACCGGACCTCTTCCTGTTCGGCGGCGCGGCGCAGTACGGCAGCCAGCATCCGGCCCTGCTTTTCGTACAGATCGCGGCACTCTTTGCTCACCTTTGCCGGGTGAATCAGAATGTTGCCGAATTCGGAGTGATAGATTTTGAAGAACTCGCGGTTCTTCTCGAAATATTCGATTCGGGCGCGAATGAATGCGCGAATCTTTTGAGCGGCCGTCGCCGACTCGTCCACCTTACGCATCGTTTCCTCATGCAAGGTGCTGATTCCCTGTTTTAGCGCCGCAAGGTAGATCTCGTCCTTGGATCGGAAATAGAGATACAGCGTACCCTTGGCCACGCCGGCCGCTTCGGCGATGTCGTCCACCGTAGCCTGGCTGAAACCTTTTTTGGCGAACACCTGACGCGCAGCTTCCAGGATCTCTGCGCAGCGAACCTCCAAGGCCGCTTCCGTCTTCCCTCTCATGGACCGCTCAGAATGACCGACTAGTCAGTCATTCAGTATAGCAAGGCAAGCCGGTGGCGGAAAATTTGCGGATCCAGCCGGCAGCGGACCGGCAGTGAGCGGCGTCGATCCCCCGCGCCACGCATTCCGGCTCGCTGGCGGCGTCCTTTTTGCCGTTGTGGTATATGTAGGTTTCAGCAACTCTCGGGCGCGGCATTCCGGAATTTCTCGCTCATAAACTTCTAAAGGAGGCTATATGCCGTTTTCACTTCCCCCGTTGCCGTATCCTTCCGACGCCTTGGAACCTCACATCGACAAAATGACGATGGAGATTCACCACGGCAAGCATCATGGCGCATATGTAACGAATCTCAATAAAGCCCTGGAGTCGGCTCCCCAACTGGCTGACAAGAGCATAGAAGAACTGCTCGCCAACAACTGCGCCATCGTTCCCGAGAACATCCGAACCGCCGTCCGCAACAACGGCGGCGGCCACATCAACCACTCGATGTTCTGGCAGATCATGGGCCCCAAAGGGGGCGGCGAGCCGTCCGGAAAACTGGCGGACGCTATTAAAAGCACATTCGGCGGTTTCGCCCAGTTTAAAGAGAAGCTGGCGGCGGCGGGCATGGCCCGCTTCGGCTCCGGCTGGGCGTGGCTGGTGAAAGACGCCTCCGGCAAGCTCGAGATCATCTCGACCGCCAACCAAGACAGTCCCGTCATGGAAGGGAAGTTCCCCGTCCTCGGCGTAGATGTTTGGGAGCACGCATATTACCTGAAGTATCAGAACCGGCGCGCCGACTACCTCGCCGCTTGGTGGAATGTCGTGAACTGGCCGGAAGTCGAGAAGCGTTTCGGCAAGTAGATCTTCACTACTGGGGCGTGGAGGCGCGCGGCCTTGAAATCCCGCGCCTTCGCGCTCTCTGCGGTGAAATCCCTTTATGACTGAGGAGGAGCGGAGGCTTCAGCAGTCCCGTCTGCGCCAGGTGCACTGGAAGCGCTGGGGACCGTATCTGAGCGAGCGCGCGTGGGGAACTGTCCGCGAGGACTACAGCCCCGATGGCTCGGCGTGGGAATACTTCCCCCACGATCATGCCCGCTCGAAAGCTTACCGCTGGGGAGAGGACGGCCTCGGCGGCATCTGCGACCGCCACCAGTATCTGTGCTTTGCCCTCGCGCTGTGGAACGGGCGCGACCCGATCCTCAAAGAGCGGCTCTTTGGACTCACCGGGAACCAGGGGAATCACGGCGAGGACGTAAAAGAATATTATTTTTACCTCGATTCCACCCCCACGCACTCCTACATGAAGTTTCTCTACAAGTATCCGCAGGCGGAGTTCCCTTACGCCCGCCTGGTCGAAGAGAACCGCCGCCGTTCAAGAAACGATCCGGAGTTTGAGCTGATCGACACCGGGGTGTTTGATCAAGACTGTTACTTTGATATCTTCGTCGAATACGCCAAGAACACCTACGAAGACATCTGCATCCAAATCACGGTCGTCAACCGGGGGCCTGAGCCCGCCCGGCTCGACCTGCTGCCGACCGTGTGGTTCCGCAATACGTGGTCCTGGACGGTGGGCGCTCCAAAGCCTCGGTTGTTCCAATCAGGCGAAGGTTCGATCACCTGCGAGCACCCTGCCCTGGGGCGGAGAAAACTGTTTTGCGAAAACCCTCTTGAGCTGCTGTTCACTGAAAATGAGACGAATTATCAGCGGCTCTACGGCGTCCCGAACCCCTCGCCCTACGTGAAGGACGGCATCGAAAATTACCTCCTCCACGGCAGAAAGGAGGCCGTAAACGCAGCTCTGGATGGCACCAAGGCCTCGGCGCGCTATGCGCTCTCCCTCGGCGCCGGCCAGACGCAGGTAGTGAAATTGCGCCTGGCCGATCAGGATCGCGATTTCTCCGATTTCGACCGCGTCATACACAAGCGTAAAGCGGAGGCCGACGAATTCTACGCGACGGTTGCGCCTCCGGTTTGTTCGGAGGACGTCCGGCGCGTGCAGCGGCAAGCGCTGGCAGGGCTGCTGTGGTCCCGGCAGTTTTATTACTATGACGTAAAAACATGGCTGGAAGGCGATCCAGCTATGCCTCCACCGCCCAAAGAGCGCCTGCAAGGCCGCAACTCCGGGTGGAAGCATCTCTACAATGCCGACGTCATCACCATGCCCGACAAATGGGAGTTTCCCTGGTATGCGGCATGGGACTTGGGCTTCCACATGATCGCAACAGCGCTGGTCGACGCCGACTCCGCCAAGGATCAGCTCATCCTGATGCTGCGCGAGTGGTATATGCACCCCAACGGGCAGATTCCGGCTTACGAGTGGGCGTTTTCCGACGTGAATCCGCCAGTCCACGCATGGGCCTCATGGCGCGTTTATAAGATCGACAAAAAGCGGCATGGCGCCGGCGACACGAAGTTTCTCGAGCGGATCTTTCACAAGCTGCTCCTAAATTTCACGTGGTGGGTGAACCGCAAGGACGTTGAAGGCAACAATCTCTTCGAGGGCGGATTTCTGGGCCTTGACAATATCGGCGTGTTCGACCGCTCCCAGCCTCTGCCCACCGGGGGCTTCATCGAGCAGTCGGACGGAACGAGTTGGATGGCTATGTACACCTTGAACATGTTGGCCATAGCCATGGAACTGGCGCGTTATGATTCGGCTTACGAGGACGTTGCCAGCAAGTTCTTCGAGCACTTCGTTTACATTACGCATGCCATGAACCAGCTCGGCCGCGACGGCATGGGGCTGTGGGACGAGGACGACGGTTTTTATTACGACGTCTTGCGCCTGCCCGGCGGCAGCCGCTTTTCGCTGAAACTGCGGTCGATTGTCGGCTTAATACCCCTTTTTGCCGTGGAAACGCTCGATCCCGACTTGATCAACAGCCTCCCCGGCTTCCGCCGGCGCATGGATTGGTTTTTGCAGAACCAAAAGGATCTCCACGAGCACATCGACGAGCAGAAGCTGCCGGGCGGGCGCGTGCGCCGGCTCCTGGCCGTCGTGAATCTGAAACGCCTGCCGCGGGTCTTGCGATACATGCTCGACGAAAACGAATTTCTCTCGCCCCACGGCATCCGGAGCATCTCGCGGCGCCACAAAGAGCATCCGTTTCAGTTGCATTTTCGCGGCAACGAGTACCGGGTCGATTACGAGCCGGCAGAATCGCAAACCGGCATGTTTGGCGGGAATTCCAACTGGCGGGGACCTGTCTGGTTCCCGCTCAACTTCCTGCTCATCGAGTCGCTGCAAAGGTTTCACTACTTCGCCGGCGACGCGCTGAAGGTGGAGTTTCCAACGGGCTCGGGGTGCCAAATGACCCTCTGGAACGTCGCGGCCGAGATTTCGCGGCGGCTGAGCCGGATTTTTCTGCGCGGCCCCGATGGCCGCCGCCCGGTCTATGGCGACATCGGGAAGTTCCAGACCGATCCGCACTGGCGCGACCTGATCCTGTTCTACGAATATTTTCATGGGGAAACAGGCCAAGGACTTGGGGCGAGCCATCAAACGGGCTGGACGGCGCTGGTGGCGAAAATGCTTCAGCAGAGCGGGGAATAGCGCATGAAGATCACGAAAATTGAAACATACCTGGCGGGCAATCCTTGGAAAAACTGGCTCTTTACACGGGTTCTGACGGATGAAGGAGTTTACGGAGTGGGGGAAGGCACTGCCAACGCGTTCGGCAAAACGGTGGAAGCCGCCATCCACGAGCTGAGCCCGCTAGTCATCGGCATGGATCCGTTTCAGGTCGAGATGCTCTCCCAAAAAATGATCCGCGATGTATATACAGAGGGCGGGCAACTGCACATGGCCGCCGTAGCTGCGGTCGAGATCGCCTGTTGGGATATCATCGGCAAGGCTACGCGGCAGCCGATTTACAATCTTTGGGGCGGCCGCTGCCACGAGAAGCTGCGCGCTTACGCGAACGGCTGGTACCGGGGTCCGCGCACCCCGGAAAGTTTTGCGGAAAAGGCGAAGCAAGTCGTCCAGCGCGGTTATACCGCGCTGAAATTCGATCCTTTCGGCGCGGCGTGGCGAACCCTCCCGCCTGAGGAGTTCGACCTCTCGCTCCAGATCATCGCCGCTGTGCGGGAGGCCGTGGGGCCCTCAGTCGATTTGCTCATCGAGGCGCACAGCCGCTTCAACGTATCGACGGCGATCCAATTCGCGCGGGCCATGGAGCGCTATCGGCCGATGTGGTACGAGGAGCCCGTACCGCACACAAATATCGCCGCCATGGTGGAAGTGGCTCGCGAAAGTCCGGTGCCGGTGGCAACCGGCGAAAGCTTCAGCAACAAGCAGCAGTTCGCCGAATTGGCCGGGTACAACGTCATCAGCATCTATCAACCGGAGCCGTTGGCTTTGGGAGGAATATTTGCCACCCGCAAAATCGCCGATATGATCGATGCGCATTACGGCATGATTGCGCCTCATAGCGCGCAGGGCCCGATTTGCTCGGCCGCCTGCGTCCAGCTCAACGCCTCGTTGCCCAATTTCTTGATCCACGAGATTTTCGACGAATTCAACGTTCCCTGGGAACGGCACCTGTTGACGCATCCGGTGGAAGTGAAAAACGGATATATTGAAATCTCCGAGCGGCCGGGTCTGGGAACGGATCTGGTGCTCGAGGAGTTAAGCAAGCATCCTTACAGGCAAGAGCATTTTCTGCCTTTGTTTAAGCCAGGGTGGGAGCGCCGGGATCCGAAGGCTACCCAGTAGCGGGCGGGGGCGCGGGCGCCGGACAACTCTTGATCAGCGCTTCGCTTCGGCTCCGGCCCGCCCCGCCGGCAGCCCAAAGGTAAACAGCGAATGGCCAGCCGCGATGGTGACGTACTGTTTCCCGTCGACCAGATAGGTAATGGGCGAGGCGGCGACCTGGCTGCCCAGATATCGCTTCCATAATTCCTTGCCGGTCCGGGCGTCCAGACAGAAGAAATAACCTTCCCGGTTGCCGGAAAAGAGCAGGTCGCTCGCTGTAGTAAGAATCCCGGCGTCGCTCACATCCCGCATTTTGTATTCCCAGACCTTCTCGCCGGTGAGCGGATTCAGGGCGCGAACCACTCCATAACCCCATTCGGGACCCCATTTGATGAACGGCTCCCGCCGTATGGAAGGAATCGGGCTGCGGGCTGTACCACCGGTAAACGACTTGCCCGGTTCATAGCTTTGATCCCAGGTAAAGTAGGCGGTGTGGTAGTCCTCCCAAGCCGTCAGATAGAATAATCGCGTGCGCGGGCTGAAGGACGGAGCATACCAGTTTGTGCCGCCCTGCACTCCCGGCCACACATCGGTTCCGCCCACGCTCGGGCTTTTCCCGGAGGCTTTGATCGGTTTGCCGTTTTCGTCGATGCCCGCGGCCCAGGTCTGTTTGACAAACGCCTTGGCCAGGAGAAATTCGCCGTTGGTCCGGTCAAGCACATAAAAGAATCCGTTGCGGTTACCCCAGAGCATCACTTTGCGCGGCTTCCCCTTCCAGGTCAGGTCGGCGAGCACGGGAACCTGCACGGAATCGAAATCCCACTCATCATTCGGAGTGAACTGGTAATACCATCTCAGCTTCCCGGTGTCTGCATCGATCGCCACCACACAATCCGCATACAGGTTGGCGCCGGCCCGCACTGCCGGGTTCCAGTCTGGTCCAGGGTTGCCTATGCCCCAATAGATCAGGTTTAGCTCCGGGTCATACGAGCCGGTGACCCACACCGAACCACCGCCGGTCTTCCAGGAGTCGCCCGGCCAAGTCTCGTTTCCCGGTTCCCCGGGATGGGGAATCGTATTGAATCTCCAAACTTGCTTGCCGGTGCGGGCGTCGTAGGCCGCCAGGAAACCGGAAATCCCCCGCTCTCCCCCTGCCGGCCCGACCACTACCTTATCTTTCACAACAAGCGGCGCCACGGTTACGGCATAGCCGTGGGTATACTCTTCCACCTTGGTCTGCCATTTTTTACGGCCTGTCGAGGCGTCGAGCGCCACCAGGTAGGCATCGAGCGTGCCCAGGAACAGCGTGTTGTCGAGAATGGCGAGGCCCCGGTTGACGTTTCCGCAGCAGACATACGTAGTCTCCGGCATGGGATGCTGATACATCCAGTAGGGACGCCCGGTGCGCGCGTCAATGGCGGCTACCGTGTTAGGCGGCTCGGTCACATACATCACGCCGTCCACCACCAGCGGCGTCGCCTCGAATTTTTCCAAAGACTGCGCCTGCCAGACCCACTTGAGGTCCAGGCCCGCGGCGTTCGCGGGCTTGATTTGATCGAGCCCGCTGTAGTGCGTGCTGGATAAATTTCCGTTGTACGTAAGCCAGTTCTGCGGTTCGCGGAGCGCTCGCTGCAAGCGCTCGAACGATACCTGGGCGTTGAGGCTTCCAAAAAACAACGCCGCAAAAATCACAATCATTTGCAAGGGCTTCATTTCACCGGCTCCTCGGCGTTGGCGTTTTGGGCGCGCAAGCTCGCCAGATAGGCGATCAGGTCTTCCACTTCGCTGGGCTGGAGCTTGCCTCGGAACGAGGGCATGGGCGAGGTGCGCACGATTTCGTAGCTCGCCAGTTCGCTCTTCATCAACGATCGCAGGCGCCCGGAGGCCTCCAATATTTGAAACGAATCCATGTCTTCGTTCATCCGGCGGCCGGCGACGGTTTGCCCGCTCCTTGTCCGCGCGCGGAGCGACCAGTAGTCCGGGGAAACTTCGGCGTCCGGATCGAGAACCGAGCTTCGCAACTGCTCGAGCGAGCGCCGCGAACCGATTTCGCTCAGATCCGGTCCTGCGAAGCCGCCCGCGCCGCCCACCGTATGACAACGCAGGCAACCGCTGTTCGCAAAGATTTGTGAACCTTTCACGGGATCGCCCGCAGCCCTTTCGGCCGACTTTCCAATGTTCACCGACCGGAGAAACGCGATGAGCTGCCACACCTCACGCCCGTCGAGCGGGAACGCGACCATGGGCGTTCCGGGAACTCCTTTGGTGATCGTGCGAAACAGGGCCTCATCGGAATCGCCGTGCTTGAACGTGCCTGTGGTCAGGCTCGGTCCATTCGAGCCTCCCGAGGCGTCCAAGCCGTGGCAGGCGGCGCATTGGGATCGGAATGACTGCGCCCCCGCTTTCACGTCTTCCGGACTGGAAAACGGCGTGCCCGCAATGCTTCCGTGCTGCGCCTGGAGCAATGCCACAGGTGTCAAGAACAAGAGAAAGAAAAAGTAAGCGTTCATGTTTTCGGGATGCCTCGGATTATAGCACCGGGCTTCGCGCATCCTGACCTGGTCGCAAGCCAGGCAAAGACTCTGACCGCCCATGCCGGCCCGAATAAGTTGCGGGCGGCGTTGGGCCGGGAGGCCGCTCTTCGGCGCGCACCAGCCGCTCCTTGCAGGGCAGCTTGCGGAGGAGCGGCAGGCGTTCTATCCTTCAGAGCATGAAATGGATCGCATGTCTAGCCCTATGTTTACTGTGCTTTGCCGCCGGCTTTCGCGCCCAGCAGCGATCTTCCTCCCGCGCGCCCGATAGTCCGCCGCGGGAGCCGATGTTTCTGCTGCACAAGATCGGCGATGACCATGCCGAAGGCATCACGGCCCTCGACGTGGACGGCGACGGCAAACTGGACGTGACCAGTGGCGCCTATTGGTACAAAGCGCCTTCCAACCTGTACTCCGCCGAAAAGTGGATCCAGCACCCGTTGCGGGAATGCCCAAGAAGACAGGGCGAATTCGTCTCCGATTGCGGCGAATTCGCCATTGATGTTAACGGCGACGGCGCCCCAGACATTATTACCGCCAGTTGGTTTGACGAGGAAGACGGCGTGTTCTGGTTCGAGAACCCGAAGAAGGCCGGAGTCCAGTGGACCAAACACCTCATCGCGCGGTCATTCCACACAGAAGGCATGGCGGCCGGCGATATCGACGGCGACGGCGTGGTGGATATTGTGCCCGCCCATTACACTCCCAGGGAAATCTTCTGGGTCAACATCAAGAACGGCAAGGCGACGGCTCGCCCGGTGGGCAAAGAGGGAGACGGCCACGGCGCGGGCATCGGTGACATCGACGGCGACGGCAAAAAAGATATCCTCACCATCCACGGCTGGTGGCGCCAGGTGGACCTGGCCCGCGACAAATGGGAATGGATGCCGGAATGGGAGTTTGGGAACGCCGCTGGATTCGAGATCCTCGCTTACGATGTCAATGGCGACGGCCTTACCGATATCATCTATGGGCATGGCCATTCCTACGGCCTGTATTGGCTCGAACAGAAGAAAGACCGCTCGGGCAAGCGGACCTGGATCAAGCATGTGATCGACGAGTCGTTCTCGCAGGTTCACAACTTGAAGTTGGCCGATCTGGATGGGGACGGTAAGCCAGAGTTGCTGGCGGGCAAGCGGTACCGGGGCCACAATGAGCGCGACCCGGGTTCGTTCGATCCCCTGGCCATCTTCTACTACAAGATCGATACGCGAACGGCTACCTTCACGCGCTATCCAATCGCCTACAACTCCACGGCGGGCGCGGGCACTCAATTCGTGGTTGTGGATCTGGACGGCGATGGCGATCTGGATATTCTCGTGGCGGGAAAGACCGGGCAGTACTGGTTTGAAAATATGACTGTGAACAAAGTGCCGTGGCAGGAACGCGGGCTGTTAATGACCAAGTGGTAGCAGGCTGCCAGTGCGGCGCTCGATTACAAAATCCACTTCGTAAACCTCGTAGGACGTCTTCTGCATGCCGAGGCCTTCGTAGGTCTGCTGGGCTCTGTGATTCTCTTTTTCCACGTACAGGCGCAAGCCGCAGACCGAACCCGCGTTCTTCGCCTGACGGAGGACGTGATGGTATAGGCGCCGGAAAATGCCTTGCCGGCGGAACGCCGGGTGGACGTAGACGCTCTGGATCCACCAGAAGACGCCGTTGCGCCAGTCGCTCCACTCAAAGGTGATCATCATTTGGCCAATAACCTGCCCATCGCGTTCCGCGACCGTGTAAAAGCCTTTGGATGGATCCGCAAGCACGACCCCGACCCCTCGGCGCAGCCGGTCCGAATCGAGTTTAAGTCCCTCCGTCTCGTCCGCCAAAGCGGCATTGTAGGCGGCGATTGTTTCTAGGTCGGAGAGACCGGCCAGACGGATCACAAGGTCCATAACCGCGTAGATTAGCCGCCGCGAGCGGCCGGGCGCAACTGTTCCGTTTGCGGTGCTCCATTTGCGGGAGGGAACCCGCTGCGCTCTTCGGCCCGGAGCCTGGCGGGAGCGGCCGCCGGCTGAAAAAAAGCGTAACGAATTGGGGGTTTTTCCTCTCTGTATCGCTAGGAAGATTATGACGAAACCGGAGAACAGCAAGGATCGGGCATTCGCATTTCTCAAAACGAACCAGCGCGCCCCGAAACCGCGGGCAACAGGCGTAACGGAAATTCGCGGCCCTTATTACACTCCCCTCGGCAGGCGGCAGCTCGAGGACATCCTGGAAATGATGGGCGCCTGGGTGGACGCTCTGAAGTTCGCCGGTGGCTCCTTCAGCCTGATGCCCGAGTCCGCCGTGCGGGGAATCATTGACCTCTGCCATAAGCACGATGTAAGCGTCTCAACCGGCGGATTCATGGAATACGTGTTGACGCAAGGGCGCGAGGCCGTCAATTCCTATATCAAGGAATGTAAGAAGCTGGGCTTCGACATCATTGAGATATCGAGCGGCTTCATCACGATTCCCGCCGACGATTGGCTCCGGCTTGTCGAAAAGGTGCAAAAGGCGGGCCTCAAGGCCAAACCCGAAGTCGGCATCCAATTCGGCGCCGGCGGAGCAACCAAAGCGGAAGAACTGGAAACGGAGGGGACGCGCGACCCAGAGTGGCCTATCCGGCTCGCGAAGCGTTTTCTCGACGCCGGGGCGTACATGATCATGATCGAGTCGGAAGGAATCACCGAGAGCGTGAAGACCTGGCGGACGGACGTGCCGGCCAAATTTATTCAGGCCCTTGGCTTGGAGAAGGTCATGTTCGAAGCTGCCGACCCGGAGGTGTTTTCCTGGTACATCAAGAATTATGGCCCGGAAATTAACCTGTTCGTCGATCACAGCCAGATTGTGCAGCTCGAGTGTCTGCGCTCCGGCATATGGGGCACGGCCAGCCTTTGGGGCCGCGTCATGACGTTCAAGGATTAACCTCTGGCGGGTGGGACTGCGGAGGATTTACGGAATGATTCAAGTGAAACGGGTCTATGAGCCGCCTTCTCCGGAAGATGGTGCGCGCTTCCTCGTCGAGCGCTTATGGCCCCGGGGAATCAAGAAGGAATCGCTGAAAATGGATGCCTGGATCAAAGAGGCGGCGCCCAGCACGGAGCTTCGCCTCTGGTTTCACCACGAACCGGCAAAGTGGGATGAGTTCCAGCGCAGGTACTTCCGTGAACTCCAGGCCCGCCCGGAAGTGCTGGACCCGATCCTGAAAGCGGCACGCCGCCGCCGCGTAACGCTGCTCTACAGTGCTCGAGACGCCGCACACAACAACGCCATAGCTCTCAAACGCTATCTGGAGCAGAAGCTGGGCCGGCCGCCTCAAGCTCCCAAACAGGCCCAGCGCACCAATTCTCGCGCCGCCGACCGGCAGGCCCGCCAATCGCACCGGAACCAGGCCGTCCGGCCCTAGCATTGACGCGGGAACGCCGATGCCGCCTCGCGCCCAAACCCTTCCGGCAGCCGAACCAGACGAAGGATGAGGAGTGGTCATTATGGCCAAAGTAAGCACCCCCAGCGGGCGACCCGGAGCACGGTGTGATCCGGAGGCCCGCGGCTGACCTGCCGGAATCATCCGGCGGACGCAGGCGGCAGCTCCGTTCACCAAAGCTTCAAGGCCACGGCATACCCGGTCAGCAAGCCGTGGAAAAACGCCTTGCGCTCTCGGGCTGTGGCGGTTTCATAACCTCGCGATGCGTCCTTGACGGCGCGCAATAATTTCTCACGGCGCTGCTGGCGTGAGCCGTGGTCGAGAACCTTGTCTAACAAAACGTGAACCGCATCCTGGTCGGCGATGGTGAACTTATGGGTATGGCTTCGCATAAAACACCTCCCCAAGAGAATTTCTAATCTCATTCTATAGCCGGCGTTTGCGAGCGAAGGCGGAATCGCTTGGGTGGCTAATAGCCCCTGCGGCGGCGCTTTTTCACGTGCTCCGCGGGAGCGGTGGAGCGCGCCGGCAACACGGCCTTCGAATGTGATCTGGGATAAAAGGCGCGCTGGACGTTCTGACCCGCCGAAGCCTTTTATCGCGGGTGCGAGGGAACGGAGGCGCCCTGCCGGATTTCGTCCGTACCATGGAGGACAACCATGTCGCCGGGCTTTAGATTCCCGATAACCTCGACCAGATCGCCCTCGCCGGCGCCTTGCTGGACATCCACCCATTCGGCGCGCCCGCCCCGATCCCGGATCACGAATGTGCGCTCGGTCGTGGTCACAATACTGGTCTTCGGCACGAACAGCGCAGGTGTCCTGCTCCGCACCGGCCACCTGACGCTCGGGTACATGCCGGGTGCAAGCGAGCCGTCGCGGTTGAAAACGTCGAGTTCAACGGGCATGGTGCGGGTTTTCTGGTCGAGGGAGTGGCCAACGCGCGCGATTGTACCCGAGTAGATGCGCCGCGGATACGCCGGAACGGTGAATGTGACAGTCGCACCGCGAAAGATGCCGGCGACGTCTTCTTCGGGCACGGGAACGACAACTCGAAGATGCGAAATCTGTTGAAGGACCAGCAGCGGAGGATCGGGTCCAGGACCCACCAAAGCGCCGGGATGTACCAGCCGGTCGGTCACGATGCCGTCAAACGGCGCGGTGATCTTCAAATATCCGTGCATGGCCTTGAGCGCGGCGAGCGCCGATTGCGCCGCGGCGCTGGCCTTCTGGCGGGAGTTCACCACGGCCCGGGCGGCATCCACCTGCTTCCGGGCTTGGATTAGATCATTGCCGGCTACCGCACCCGGGGTTTTTGCTGCCTCCGCCAACCGATCGTAGGTGCTCTGGGCTGCGGCCAGTTGCGCTTCGGCCTGAAGCCTGTCGGCCTCGGCTGCTTGAAACTTGGAATCGGCCTCGGCGATTTGGGCTTCCATTTCAGGAGCGGTTAGCGTCACGAGCAGGTCCCCTTGTTTCACAGCGCTTCCTCGATCCACCAGAACCTGCTCCACATAGCCGGGCACTTTGGCATGCAGCGAGACCGTCATGTAGGGCCAGATTTCCGCAGGCAACTCGATCATTCGAGATGCCGGTTTGGAGATTACTGGAACCAAAGCGCCGTCTCGCGGCTCCGCGGCCGATGCCGGCAGAACCCGGCACAGCGCTGCGACAAGAAAGTTTGCGGTCAAAAAGCGATTAATCCGCATCGTAGTATCGGCTGGAAGGATCGAGGGGATTGAGAGACGGAGAAGTCAACGGCGCCCGGCGCTGGAGGATCGTGTAGATCGAGGGCAGAATCGTGAGTGTCGCAAAGGTCGAAACCATTAGGCCCCCGATCACCGCTCGGCCGAGGGGCGCGGCCTGCGGGCCGCCCTCTCCGAATCCGATGGCCATAGGCGCCATGCCGAAAATCATGGCGGCAGCCGTCATGAGGATCGCGCGCAGCCGGCCCACGGCCCCCTCCCGCGCCGCCTCCAGCAGAGGCCGGCCTTCGCGCCGGGAATGCTCGGCGAACGTGATCAGCAAGATCGAGTTGGCGACGGCGATTCCAATGGCCATGATCGCGCCCAGAAACGACTGGATGTTCAGCGTGGCGCCGGTGATCCTCAGCATGAGCAGAACCCCGCAAAGCACCGCCGGCACCGTCAGCACGATGGCCAGCGCCAGCCGCAGCGACTGGAAGTTCGCCGCTAATAGGAGAAAGATGGCCAGGACCGCCAGCGCCAGGCCGATTCGCAGGCCGGAGATCGTCTGCTCTAGCGGGGGAATCTCGCCCCGAAAATGCACCGAGACTCCCCGCGGCGGAGCGCCCGCCGCTTCCAGCGCTTGTTCGATTTTCGAAGCCGCTTCGCCGAGGGTGATGTTATGGATGTTCGCGGTGAGGCTTACCACATGCTGGCCGTTGTATCGGTCGATTTCTCCCGGCATTGTTCCCGGCGTTAAGCTGGCTACGTCCTCCAGAAGAGGCTTCGAGCGTCCCGGCGGCATTATGGGAATGCTCCCTACTTCTTCCACGCTTTGGATCCGGTTCTGAGGCAGTTCCACTTGAATCTGAAACGCGTTGCCGGAAGTTGGATCGCGCCAGAAATTGGGGTCGGTGAAGCGGGAGGATGAGGTGGCAGGAACTACCGAGCGTACCACGTCCGCCATACTCAGCCCGAACTGGCCCGTCCGGTCGCGATCGATGGTGATCTCCAGAGTCGGATAATTATTTTCCTGGGCCAATTGCAAATCCCGCAGAAAGCTCAGTTTCGACAAATGCGCCTGAAGTTTCCTGGCGTAGGAATAGTCGTCTTGCAGGCTGATTCCCTGCACGGCCACCTCAATCGGCGTGGGCGAACCGAAGCTCATTACCTGAGTCACGATGTCACCCGCCTCGAAAGAAACCTGTGTGCCCGGCAATTCGCGGTGCAGGCTTTCTCTTAACCGCTCGCGAAGCGGCTCGCCCCGGGGCGCATTGGGCTTCAAAGCGGCCTGGATGATGGCTTCCTGCGGCCCGCTGGTGAATAAATGGATCAGATCCACCGGATAGCTGGAGGGCACGACACCCACAAAATCGCTCGTAATCTCCACGTGGTCCTCGCCGGCTTCCCTCCGAATGACGTCCAGCGCCCGCAGAACAATGCGTTCCGTCTCCTCGATTCGGGTGCCGGCCGGAGCGCGAAGGCGGATCCGCAACAGCGGAGCATTGGCGTCCGGAAACAGTTCTGTTCCGATCCGGGAGGGCAGCAGATACAACAGCCCGGCCGCGGACGCGAGGTAGACCACCGCGATCGCCCAGCGGAAGCGCAGCACACTCTCCAAATAGCGCTCATAAAGCGAACGGATACGGCCAAAAATCCCCTCCCGCTCCTCGCCGCGATGCGCTTCCCGCATCAACCAGACGGAAAATACCGGGACCAGACTGCTCGACAGCAAATACGACGCGATCATCGAGAATGCGACGGCGAGCGACAGCGGTATGAAAAGCTGCCGGCTCACCCCGACCATAAAAAAAGAAGGCACAAATACCGCCAGGACGCAAAACATGGAGAGCAGACGGGCCATTGCGGTCCGGCTGCATGCTTGCACCACCGCGCGCGCCCGTGATACGCCCGGCAGCATCTGCGTGTGTATATTCTCGATTTCCACCGTCGCTTCATCCACCAAAACGCCCACCGCCAGCGCCAACCCGCCGAGCGTCATGATATTGAGGGTCTGCCTGGCGGCCCAGAGCAGGATGACCGCGCTCAGCAAGGCGAACGGGATGTTCGTTACGACGATCAGGACGCTTCGCCAGTCGTGAAGAAAAAGCAACACCATGAGGCCCGTGAGGAAGGCGCCTAAGAGTCCTTCCATCACCAGACCGCGCAGCGAATCGGTGACATACGGCGATTGATCGAATTGCAGGCTGACATCTACGTCCTCGGGGACGACTTTTTTGAATTCCGGGATCGCCGCCCGCACCGCGTGGATCACCGACAACGTCGAAGCATCCGCCCGCTTGGTTACCGGGATGTACACCGTCCTTCGCCCGTTCACGTGCGCGTAGGCGGTGACAATGTCGGCGCCGTTCTCGATTGTGCCGATGTCGCGCAGATAGACGGCCGTTCCGGGGCCAGGCCGAATCGGCGTCTTCAGAAGCTCGGCGAGATCTCCCCCCAGCGCGGCGTTGGTGCGCGCGATCCGCTCCACCTTGCCCGTCCACATGTTGCCGGAGGGCATCACCAGGGTGGACTTATTGACCGCCGCGATCGCCTCTTCGGGAGAGATCTGATACTGCTGCAATTTCGCAGGATCGAGCGTGATGACAATCGTTCTCTGATTGCCCCCGAACGGCGGAGGGGCCGAGACCCCGGGCAGAGTCGCGAAAAGCGGCCGGACGCGGTTCAGGGCATAATCCTGCATTTCTGCCTGCGTGTGCCCCGGGCCGCTGAAGACGAGCTGCCCGACAGCGACGCTTCCGGCGTCAAAGCGCGTGATGAAGGGCGGCACGGTTCCCGGCGGCATGAAGGACCGGGCGCGATTCACATAGCCCACCGTCTCGGCCATCGCCTGCGCCATGTCCGTGCCGGGGTGAAACACCAGTTTCATCAGCGAAGCGCCCTGAATGCTCTTGCTCTCGACGTGATCGATGCCGGTGATGTAAAGAAAGTGATACTCGTAGTAATACGTCAGGTAGCCTTCCATCTGCGCCGGGTCCATGCCCCCGTAAGGCTGGGCGACGTAAATCACCGGATCGCCGACTTGGGGAAAAATATCGATCGGCATCCGCTGAATCGCCAGCACGGCGCACAGGGCGATCGCGATCAAAACCACCACCACCGTTAGGGGTTTGCGAAGAGCGGCTAAAACCAGACGCATTCTGTTCTACTCCCGCCGGCGATCAAGGGCCGATCTCCGCCACGAAGGGCTGAATATCGCCGCGAGCTGCATGGACTTGCAGAAGAGCGCGCCAGACGTTCAATCGCGCTAACGCGTCGTCGATCTCGGCCCGCACCAGCAGACGCTGCGCCTGTGCCACGTCGTCTATCGGGGCCAGCCCCGCTTGATACCGCGCCGTGGCCTGCTCGAGGGCCGTCCGGGCGGAGGCAACCTGGATCGGGGTATTGGCCGCCACCTTGCGCGCGCCTTCCAAAGCAGCCAAAGCAGCGTTGAACTGCGCTTGCAGGTTGACGGCAATTGACTGAAACTGCGCCTGCCCGGCCCGGATCCTGGCCGTTTGCGCCGCCTCTTGTTCCCGAAGCGCGAACCGGTCCATAGCGGGAAACATGACAGTGAGGCCAAGCGCGTAATTTTGAAAAGTGGGCGCCAGCCCGTTCCATCCTCCCAGACGTGCCCCATTGACCTCCATGCCCGTTCCGCGCACGGCAGCCGATCCCTGGAGCAGGAACAACGGATAGTATGTCCGCCGCAAAACGCCTAGCTGGCTCTGTTCGTGTGCAATCACGGCGTTCTGCTCCACAGCCAGCGGATTCGCCGCCACGTTCAGCGGCACCTCGGAACGCTCGGCCGGGAGCTGTTCCACGGATCTCCCGGGATTCAAATGGATTTGAGCAGGACTCAGGCCTACGAACTGTGCAAGCGTCGCGCGCGCGATCTCGATCGCCTGCTCGGCTTGCGCAAGCTGCGTGCGGGCGGCCGCCAGTTCCGCCTGAACCCTCGATTCATCCGCCCCGGGACGAAGCTGGGCCGCAGCCAGCGCATGAATGCTTCGCAGCAAAACTTCCCAGCTATCCACAGACGCCCGAGCAGCCTTCGCTGTCTGCTCGGCCGCGATTACCGTCAGAAACGCGTCCGCCGTGGCCGCCGAAACTTCATACCGCGTCCGGTTTATGGATGCCTGCGCTTGGTCGCGCTCGGCTGCCGCCCGGGCAACATTCGCGCGCCGCAATCCGAAGTCGAATGGCTGCCACGTCACCAGGACCCCGGCGCCGCTGTCCCACGTGGACCCGAGATTATTGGTACCCAGCACGGGCCCGGAAATCGAGGGAATTACGCCTTGCGGCAGCAGAACCCCAAAAACGTTGTTCGTCGTGGCGCGATTCACCTGCGCGAGCCCGTCTACGCGCGGCAGGTACGCAGTTTGCGCCAGACGGATCGCCGCGGCGGCAGCGTTCCTCTGTTCTTCTGATACTCGAATGGAAGGATAGTTTCGCAGCGCCGCATCCACCGCCTGTGCCATCGTGATGCCCTGACCCTGAGCGCGCAGGCTCCCACCGCCCAACCAGCCGAGAATGCCGGCGGCCAGCGAAGCCCGCAAGGCGCAGCGCCTCATGGCCGCAAACTTCCGGCGCCTCGTAGCGGCCTCCATCATCGCCCTCGCCGACGTCATTTGCCCTCGATCAACTCTCCAAACAACTCGCGGACCTTCCATTTGGCGGCTTTCAACGCCTTCTTCCCGAAAGCTGTCGCCCGGTATTCACGCCGCGATGTCTTTCCGATTCTGCGCTCGGCAGAACGCAGGTAACCCTTTTTTTCCAACCCATGGAGGAGTGGATAAAGCGTTCCCGGACTGATCCGGTAACCGTGGCGCGCCAGTTCTTCCGCCATTCCCAGGCCAAAAATGGGCTCCTCGGCCGCGTGATGCAGGATGTGCAGCCGGATCAAGCCCGAATAGAGATCCCGGTCGTCTTGGTTATCGGATTTCGTTTTCGACATTCGATATCGAGTTCTCCAGAATAAGGGTCGAAAGGCCCCTTGTCAACCTCTGACCGCACCCTCTCCGGGCCCAAAAGGGCCGAAAACGTTTTGTCGGCAAAAATACGCCGGGGCCCAATCGCTCTGTTTAGAATGTCTTTCGGGATTTTGCCATGCTGACCGACCGGCCCCCGGCCCGCCAGCCGCTTTTGGCCGAGTTTGAAGCGAGCGATCGCGCCGGCAGCCTCGAGGTGCCGCCCGATAATCGGCTGATGGTGACGGCGAAGGCGATTGAAGCGGCGATGGCATCCGAGCAGCCGGCGCGGGTCCGGCAGGCGTGCGCTGAATTTCTGGCTGTCGCGGCAGATTTCTATCATGTGCGGAGGCCCGAGATTCGGGTCCTCTCGGCGCGGCCGATCCACGTTCGCGAAGGCGGCTGGGCGAGCGAACTTTTTGGAGATTATGACCCCGCCACAGCTACAATCCGAGTTTGGATGCGCACCGCGGTCCAGAAACGGGTGACGTCGTTTGGAACGTTTTTCTCCACGTTGTGCCACGAGTTTTGCCATCACCTGGATTTCGAGCGATTCCGGTTCCGCGACTCCTTCCACACCCGCGGTTTTTACGGCCGGACGGCGGCGCTATATCATCACGCCAGGGGTACTCCGCTCAAGCGGCTGTTTTGGACGCCGATGCCGGGCCGCCGCTGGCGCATCGATTGGGCTCACACCAATCGCGCCGCCTCCGCAACATCGGCGGGCGGCTAACCCAGCCGCACTGTAATCCCGATGGACCCTTCGAAAATGTGCGGCCGGCGCGCTATCGAAGCCACCCCGTGCAAAGCAAGGCCGCCCCCTTTTTCTCCATCACTTCTTTACACATACGGAGAAAAGTGCGCTTGAAAGCCCCGCGTAGCGCTGTGCTAAACTGGCTCACAAATTGGAGACTGCTCTCATGAAAAAGTTGAAGCCGGTGGATGTAGTGATCGTCGGCGGAGGCTGGACCGGGCTGGCCATGGCGAAGGAAATCACCGAGCGCACCTCGCTGAATGTGGTGGTGCTCGAGCGGGGCCCGGCCCGAAAGACCTCTGACTATATGGACATGATGGACGAAGTGGATAACGCTCTACGCCACCGCATGATGCAGAACATCGCCGAGGAGACCGTGACGCATCGCTTTTCGCGGAACGAGACGGCTGTGCCGGTCCGGCAATACGGCCATTTTCTGCCCGGCACGGGCACTGGCGGAGCCGGCGAGCATTGGACCGGCATTGCGTACCGGTTCCTCGAGGACGAATTTGTGCTCGCCACGGCGATGCGGGAAAAATACGGCGCCTCGAAACTGCCGGAAGGCCTTAGCGTGCAGGATTGGGGCGTCACCTACGCCGAGCTTGAACCTTACTACTGGAAGGCCGAGCAGATGATGGGCGTGGGCGGCAAAGCCGGCAATCTGCGCGGCAGGCTGATCGATGGGGGCAACATCTTCGAGGCGCCGCGCCAACAGGAATTTCCCAACCCACCGCATAAAACCACGTATACGATCGAGCTTTTCGGCAAAGCGGCCCGCGAGCTTGGGTATCATCCGTATCCAACGCCGGCGGCCACTCTCAGCCAGACCTACACGAATCCCGACGGCATCACGCGTCCCGGCTGCGCCTATTGCGGCTACTGCATGCTCTACGGGTGCATGATCGAGGCCAAGGCGCAGCCGACCAACACGCTTTTGCCCATCGTCCAAAAAAGGAAGACGTTCACGCTGCGGAACCACGCCTGGGTTCGCCGGGTGATTCACCGGGACGGAAAAGCGGAAGGCGTCATGTACATGGATGAGCACGGCGAGGAGGTCTTACAGCCGGCCCACATCGTTGTGTTGGCCTCGTGGACAATGAACAACACCCGGCTGCTGTACCTTTCCAAAATCGGCGATCCATACGACCCCGAAACCGGCAAGGGCACGCTTGGCAAGAACCTGACTCATCAGGCGCGCGGCGACAGCGGAGGCTTGGTTTTGTTCGAGAAACGGGTATTAGGACACGGCGGCGCGGGTGGTATGGGGTTCCGCCTTTCCGATTTTGACGGTTTCAACGGAATCGATCAATTTCCGGGCGTCCTCCGCGGGGGAAGCATAGGAGGCGGGGGCGTGGCAGGGCATCCGATTTCGAGCTTTGGGAACATCCCCCCCGGGGCAGCCCGCCGCAACTGGGGATCCGAGTGGAAGAAGGCGGCGCTCGAATGGCAAGGGCGAATTGTCGCCGCTGGAGGATTCTCGGGCGAGCACCTCGCCTACCGGCAGAATTATATGGACCTCGACCCGACCTACACGGATAAATGGGGAGATCCTTTGCTGCGGCACACGATCGATTGGACGGAGCATGAACACAAGCAGGCGGCCATGGCAGGGGCGATCGCCGCCAAACTCGCCCGTCAAATGGCGGCTCTGGCGGGCGCCAAGTATGTCCAGGGAGGGGGACGCGGCCGCGGCGGCAGCCGGACTCAGAGATACCAGGTGGTGAGCTACAACAGCACCCATGTGCAGGGCGGGGCCATCATGGGGTCGTCCCCGGAAACAAGCGTTGTGAATACTTACTTACAGCACTGGAAGATGCCCAATCTCTTCGTGGTGGGCGGATCCGCCTTTCCGCAGAACGCCTCGGGCAATCCGACGCTGACGGCTTTGGCCATCACCTATCGCTCGGCCGACGCGCTGATCGAACGTTATTTGAAGCATCCAGGAGTTATCGCATGAGGCGACGGGAATTCATCAGCATCCCAGCTAAAGGACTGGGCGGACTATTGATTTACAGCCTTACGGGAAAACCGGTCCGCTTGCAGGCGCAGGACGGCACAGTCAAGGTTCCGCTGCGTTTCTTCACGGCAGAAGAGGCGAAAATCGTACAGGCGGCTTGCGCGCGCATCTTCCCGAGCGACGAAAGCGGGCCGGGCGCAACGGAAGCCAACGTGGTCGTCTACATCGACCGCCAGCTCGCCGGCCCTTACGGCCGCGATAAGTATCGCTACACGAAAGGCCCCTGGGTCGAGTCCGTTCCCGAACATGGATATCAGGGTAAGGAAAATCCACAACAGATCTACCGCGCGAACATTCCCAAGTTGGGAGCGGACTTTGCCGGCCTTCCGCCCGAGCAGCAGGACGAGCGCCTGGAAAAAATCCAGAATTCGCTCTTCTTCCGGATGCTGCGGCAGCATACGATTGAAGGCATGTTCTGCGACCCGATGCACGGCGGCAATAAGGATCTGATCGGCTGGCAGTTGATCGGCTATCCGGGCCCGCTTATGAGCTACCGCGACGAGATTGGAAAGAATGATACCGAACCGTTCCGCGGCAAGCCGAAGAGTCTGGCTCAGATCGTCGGTCATCCCGTGAAGCCGTGGGAAGACGAAGCAGGCTGAGTCTCTTCGGCTGTTTGCCGCAAATTCCGCGCTGCCGCTGCTCTCCCAGCCAGAGTGCCACGACCACGCCTTTCTTCGTAACTTTTGACGTCTTCAACAGACCCGGCGGCTTTTTCCGCACGATAACGGCTCCTGGCGCTGTATTTCCGCTCCCACTGGCGTAACAAAAAAAGAAACTGTCTTAAGCGGCCGTTAGTCTATTGGCTCGACAGGCGCTTTGCGCAAACGACCGATCTGTTCTTCTAAGCCGCCCGCAGCCTCCGGATAGGGTATGAGTAATAGGGATTCACAGGCTGCTCGCAGGCCGGACGCGAGCCCGGGGTGGAAGATCCGCGGGCGCTATCGCGCCGCCCTTTTCCCCAGAATGGCGGCATACACGCACTTGTCCCCACTGAGGAGCTATGGAATACGCGGATGAGCTCAATGAGCTCGCCAGAGTGTATGAGTTGACCGGCCCGGATGGAAGACCGGCGAAATTTTGGGCTGAAAAGTTTTTCACCGACTACCACGAGGCGCTCCGGTATTACGAGGCCAGAAAATCTCTGGCCCAGCAGAGCGGTTCCACCGAAAAGGTGTATGTTCATTCGCCGACCCAAACCGACAGGGAGGGCATCTGGGCGGTTTGCGTTTTGCAGTAGCGGCAAGGGATGCGGGCAGCCGCCTTGGCCCATTTGGAGCGGCTCCGGGCGTACCGCTTTTCACGTTGGCCCTTGTGGTGCGGGGCAGCGCCAGGAATCCTGGTCTTGCTCGAACTGGCCGCAGCGCCATTGACCCCGAGACGAAGGGAGTCAGAACGGGAATGACGCCTGTCGCAGCGCTCTCGATTTTAGGATTCCGGGAATCGGCAACAAACTGAATTCGCTAAGCCGGCGCTTAACGGGGAGTCCCTGGGCGGGCGATGGCGGAACCTTGTGGCCGGCTCCATTCTTTGCAGCCTGATCCTGCCCCGCGGGATTGTGACATTGTTCCAGAAACGTGAGTTTAAAAGACACAGCTTGGAGCAGCCAGTTTAGGGCGAAAGGATTTTGAGGTGAAGATCAATGGCACACGACGCCTGTACGGAATCTGTCCTGCCGGTCGACCCGCCAAGCTCCAGTGATATGAAACGCTCGATCCGAACGTTGGTTGCAGACGACATGCCAGCTATGCTGGAAACTCTTTGCGCCTTCCTCGAAGCGCAGGAGAACATAGCGGTCGTCGCCAAGGCTCGGGATGGACGCGAAGCGCTGGAACAGGCCCTGCTGGAGCAGCTAGATCTGGCCATTCTGGACATACAGATGCCGCATATCAATGGTTTCCGGGTCGCTGCGGAACTGCGGCAGCGCTTTCCTGAGATGCGCATTCTCCTGGTAAGCGCCGACGGAGATTTAGAGCTATATCACGCCGCCCGAAGCAGCGGCGCCGATGGATTTGTCGCCAAGAGGCGCTTGCCCATCGATATGCCGAAGCAAATCCGGCGGCTTTTTCCGGACTGGAAGGCGCAGAGTTGATTGGGAACGCTGAAAGCTCGAGTGCGGCAGAAGCATGCAAGCGAGCATCCGGAATTTTACAACTGCAACCGGCGTCCGTAGGCCCTCACCTGTGCTGCCCGGCGCAGTCGCATCTGGCGTGAGTACAATTTCTGGCGCCATCGGTGTGATAATGCCAATAGGGGGTGCAAGGGCCATGATTGTGATCCGAAGGGCGCCGGAGATACGATATTCCGAAGTCACTCCGAAACATGTATATCTGAACCGCCGCCGGTTTCTCACGGGCGGCGCCGCCGCGCTCGGCATGGCGGCCGCCTGGGACGCGGCACGCATGGCCCGGCCTGAGCCCGTGCGTGCGGCCCCAGCTCTGAATAACCTGATAAAAAGCCCGTTCAGTACGGCGGAGAAGCTCACGCCTTATAACGACATTACGCATTACAACAATTTTTATGAGTTCGGCACGCAAAAGGACGAGCCGGCCAAGCGGGCGCAAAAGCTGCATACTACACCTTGGGTTGTGTCGGTCGATGGGGAGGTCGCCAAGCCGGCGAAATTCGATCTCGATACGATTATGAAAATGGCCCCGCTGGAGGAGCGGATTTACCGGCACCGCTGCGTGGAGGCATGGTCCATCGTGGTGCCGTGGATCGGCTTTTCCCTGAGCGCTCTCATCAAGCAGGTGCAGCCCACCTCCAAGGCCAGATACGTCGCGTTTCAATCGTTTTACGATTCGAGGCAGATGCTTCTGCCCATGGAAGCCGGCATTCCGTTCCCTTACGTAGAGGGCCTGCGTATGGATGAGGCCATGCACCCGCTCACCCTGCTGTGCGTGGGCCTTTATGGCGACCTGCTGCCCAAGCAAAATGGCGCACCCGTGCGGCTGGTGGTTCCGTGGAAATATGGCTTCAAGAGCATTAAATCGATTGTGAGAATCCGTTTCGTCGAGAAGCAGCCGCCGGCTACCTGGAACATAGCTGCGCCAAGCGAGTACGGTTTTTACTCCAACGTGAACCCGGAGGTGGATCACCCCCGCTGGAGTCAGGCGAAAGAGCGTCGGTTGGGCGAATTCGGGAAGCGTAAAACTCTAAAATTCAACGGCTATGGCGATCAGGTGGCCAGCCTCTATGCCGGGATGGATTTGCGCAAGTATTACTGATCCGGCGAACAGCCGGAGCGCCTCCTGGCCTCACGCAAACAACGGGAACTAACCGGCCGGATGAGCACACACCATATTTTAGTCAGCAAGTGGAGTAAAGCCGCGGCCTTTTCGCTGTCTCTGGCTCCGCTTCTCCTGCTCGCTTGGCGGGGTTTTCACAACGAGCTCGGCGCGAATCCCATCGAGTTCATCACTCACAGCACAGGCGATTGGACTCTGCGCTTTCTGCTGATTACCCTCTCCATCACTCCTCTCCGCGGGCTCACCGGCCTGGCGGACTTGATCCGGTTTCGCCGCATGCTGGGCTTGTTTGCCTTTTTTTACGGAACGCTCCACCTGTTTACCTATCTCTGGCTCGACAAGTTTTTCGACATGCAGGATATCGTGAAGGACATCGCCAAACGGCCTTTCATCACGGCGGGCTTCACGGGATTTGTGCTGATGCTGCCCCTGGCCATTACATCCACCGCGGGTTGGATCCGGCGCCTCGGGGGCCGGCGCTGGCAGACTTTACACCGTCTCATCTATGGCTCTGCCCTGGCCGGCGTCGTCCATTACTACTGGCTGGTAAAATCCGACATTCGCCTTCCCTTGATGTATGCGGGAATTCTCACCGTTTTGCTGTTATTCCGTCTGCCGGCCCTTGCGGGAAGAAGCCGGGTGCAGAAAGCGCCGCCGGTTTTTTCGAGCCGCCGCATCTCGGAATCCTGAGCGTGTTCCGCTGGCGCGTCGTGTTGTTTTCTCCCGCGCTTTTTGCGATACAAACGGCGATTTTCCGTCTCATTCGCATTCGCCTTCCGGTCCAGCCCGCTGCCACTCTGGTGCGGAAGCGCCTTCGGCCCTCCCTGCCCGGTTTCTGGTAGCATAACGATTCTTGCCAGCTTAGTACGGAGAAGCTATGGAATCCTTCAATGACGTGCCTGTTCCCGCCGAGGGCGCAGCGATCGGCTTTGCGAACGGGCGCTTCCAGGTTCCCGATCACCCAATCATTCCGTTTATCGAGGGAGACGGAACAGGGCGCGACATCTGGAAGGCGTCCCGTGCGGTTTTTGATGCGGCGGTCGAGCTCGCTTACGGGGGCCGCCGCCGCGTCGTCTGGTATGAAGTGTTCGCGGGCGAGAAGGCCTTCAGCCGGTTCCAGGAATGGCTGCCGCAGGGAACTCTCGATGCTATCCGCAAATTTCGCATCGCGATCAAAGGGCCGCTGACGACGCCTGTGGGCGGCGGTTTCCGCAGCCTTAACGTTTCGCTCCGGCAACTGCTCAACCTCTACGCCTGCTGGCGCCCGGTGCGCTATTATCCGGGCGTTCCCTCGCCGGTAAAGCATCCCGAGAAGCTGAACGTCGTCATCTTTCGCGAAAATACCGAGGACGTTTACGCCGGCATCGAGTGGCAGCAGGGTACCCCGGAAGCGAAGAGGGTGATTGAATTTCTCACCAAAGAGATGGGCAAGAAGGTGCGCGAGGATTCAGGTATCGGAATCAAGCTGATTTCCATCACCGGATCGAAACAATTGATCCGCCGCGCGATCCGCTACGCCATTGAGAACGGGCACAAAAGCGTGACCCTGGTACACAAAGGCAACATCATGAAGTACACCGAGGGCGCTTTCCGGGATTGGGGTTACGAACTGGCCCGGCAAGAGTTTCCAGACGTGTGCGTGGCCGAGTCGGATTTGCAGGGACCCGCTCCGGCGGGCAAGATCGTTATCAAGGACCGCATCGCCGACTCGATGTTCCAGCAAGTCTTGCTGCGCCCGGACGAGTACGAGGTGCTCGCCTGCCCCAACCTGAATGGCGATTACTTGTCCGATGCTTGCGCCGCACAGGTTGGCGGGCTAGGCATGGCCCCCGGCGCCAATATCGGCGACGAATACGGCGTCTTCGAAGCGACTCACGGGACAGCCCCCAAATACGCCGACCAGGATGTGATCAATCCCTCCAGCGTGATCCTCTCCGGATCTATGATGTTTCAGTTTATGGGATGGAAAGAGGTCACGGCTATTATCGAACGCGCCATGACCGAGACCATTCGGCAGAAGCGCGTTACTTACGACCTCCATCGGCTGATGGAAGGGGCGACTAAGCTCAAAACCAGCGAGTTTGCCAGGGCGCTCATCGAGAACATGACCATCGGTGTGCCGGCTTGAGGCGCCGGCGCAGCGCGCAAAGTCCGACACCCGCCTGCGGCCATGCGCCGGTCTTGCCGCGAGGCGGAACGGGGATCGGGTATCTTTCCGCCGCTGGATTTTTATTCTTTTCAACTGGGAGATTGTCAAATGCGCAATAAAGTGACGGTAGTGGGTTCGGGCAACGTAGGAGCGAGCTGCGCCCTGCGCCTCGCCGATAAGGAATTGGCCGATATCGTGATGGTCGACATCGTGGAAGGGGTGCCTCAGGGCAAAGCGCTCGATATCTTGCAGTCCGGCCCCGTCGAAGGCGTGGACGTGCATGTGACCGGCTCCAACGACTATCAGCCGACAGCCAACTCCGATGTGGTGGTAATCACAGCGGGGTTTCCTCGCAAGCCCGGCATGAGTCGCGACGATCTGCTTTGGGCGAACTACGACATCGTGAAGGCCACGGTGGAGCAAGTGGTGAAGTACTCGCCTTCGGCCATTCTGATTCTGGTCACAAATCCTCTGGACGCCATGTGCCAGGTAGCCTATAAGGTCAGCGGATTTTCCAAAAACCGCGTAATCGGCATGGCAGGCGTTCTCGATACGGCTCGTTTCCGCACTTTTATCGCCGCAGAGCTCGATGTATCGGTGGAAAACGTTGTCGCCATGGTGTTGGGAGGCCACGGCGACACTATGGTGCCTCTGGTGCACAGCACCAATGTGGCCGGTATTCCGCTCACCGAACTGCTGGACAGAGCCGCTATCGACCGCATCGTCGATCGAACCAGAAACGGCGGCGCCGAGATCGTGAAATATTTGAAAACCGGCAGCGCCTACTATGCGCCGTCGTCCTCCGTCGTCGAGATGGTGGAGTCGATCCTGAAGGACAAAAAGAAGATTTTGCCCTGCGCCGCTTACCTGGAAGGAGAATACGGCATCGAGGGATTGTTCGTAGGCGTCCCGGTGAAGCTCGGAGCGCGCGGCATTGAGAAGATCTATGAGATCAAGCTGAGTGAGGAGGAAAAGGCCGCCCTGCAAAAGAGCGCCGCCGCGGTGAGAGAACTCGTTGAGGTGATGAAACCGAAACTGGGATAGGCCGCCCTGACATCGGCTGGAATCGAGGAACCAGGCCAGGGGTTGCGCGTTTTGCGCCGGCCCGTCTGAACGCGGACTACTTCCTGGTAGATCTCGCCCCGGCTGGCTTCGGCTGCTCGACGCTGGCCGCCGCCGCGTCTATGTTGAACAGCGCCGCTGGCTCCACTCCCGCGGCTTCGACCATCGCGTGCCCCGGTATGCCTTCCGCTTCGCGGCGGAACGACATGCACTGGGCGGCGGGATCGTAGTCCACGCGGATCAGATCCCCGCTCTTCACCTGATTTGTAGCGATGAGGTTGGAAATCGGACACACCAGCGAGCGCTCGATCGCCCGTTTGAGATGGCGCGCTCCGTATTTGAGATCGGTCCCTTCGCGCAACAGATGATCCTTGGCGCTGTCAGTCAGCCGGAACAAAAACGGAATTCCGTGAGCATTGGTGAAGACGCGCCGCTGTACCAGCGCCAGCTCCAGATCCAAAATGCGGCGCAATTCGGCCGCGCCGAGCGGCCGGAACACCACGACCTTATCCAGGCGGTTCATGAATTCCGGAGTGAATTTGCGCCGCGCGGCGGCTATGCCGGCGTTGGTTATCTTGGGCGCCAGTTTTGCATCCCCGCCGGCCGGAACCGCCGCCTGTTGGAACCCCACCGAAGGGTTCGCCAGCGCGCTCATTTCGGCTGCTCCCAGATTGCTTGTCATGAAAATCATGGCGCGGGAGAAATCGACGCGCCGATTATCGCCCAGCGTCAACGTTGCCTTGTCGAGAACACCCAACAAGAGATTCCAAAGCGCATCGCTCGCTTTTTCGATCTCATCGAATAAAACAAAAGAGAGCTTCACCTTTTCCGTGTGGTACTGGTTTAAGACCTCCTGGCTTAGCAAGGGATGCGTTTCACGATGGCCGAGATACCCAGGAGGCGATCCGATCAGCTTGGCGATTTCATGGCTGTGCTGGAATTCGGCGCAGTCGATCTTAATCACCGCGCGCGCGTCACCCAGCAAAGACTCGGCGGTCGCCTCGACCAGCCGCGTCTTGCCCGAGCCGGTCGGGCCCAAAAAGAGGAAGTTGCCAACCGGCCGGCCGGGACTGTTCATGCCTGCTACATACGTTTGATACACATTGACCACATTCCAGATAGCTTCCTCTTGCCCCACGATGCGCTTGTGGAGGTTTTGTTCCAGACGATCTGCCTCCCGCCCGGTTCGTGTGGGATCCAATAACTGAAGCACGCTCGCCAATCTGTTCTCCTCCCGCCCCTGCTACGAATCCTTCCTGCGGCCGTTCTCTCCCGGCATGTCTTTGGTTAAACCCAGCCGGAACATCCTCCATCGGCTTTCACGAAACATATCGGACGGATGCCCTTCCCGGTGCAGCGGAAAAATGGGAGTGCGCCGCGAAACCCACGGGGGCCATGTCTCGCGCCGGCGCTGGCCGGCGGCCGTCGAACGAGCCATCGCTCTCAGTGTAAGAGGGCCGGAGAGGCGCTCCGTCGAACGGGCCGCTCAACAGACTGAAGAAAAAGGCCAAATTCTCGGGCAATCGCGGTGACTGGCGGGCGCCACGCCCGTCGTTTCCCGAGTGGAGCCGCTGCCTCAGCGGCGGGGAGGCTTCGTTGGCCGCATTTCCACCCGGCTGACCAATGTTCGCGCCGGCGATTGCAACAGGTGCACGACCGTTTCGGCGATATCGCGGGGCGATATTTTCCAGCCGTCCGCGCTCTCGGCCGCGCCGGCAAACGCCGTGGCCACGCTGCCGGGCATGATGTAGCTCACCCGGATGTTCTCGTACCGCAAATCCAGCATGGAAGCCTCGCTCAGCCCGACTAGGCCGAACTTGCTGGCGTTGTAGGCGGCGCCTCCGTTCATCGGATTCTTGCCCGCCAGGCTGCCGATGTTGATGATATATCCGCCGCCGTGCTGCTTCATCAGGGACGCCGCCTCGCGCGTGCAATAAAACGCTCCGGAAAGATTTGTTTCGACAATCTGCCGCCACTCTTCCGGAGAAATCTGATCGACCGGCTTGAATACTCCGACCCCCGCATTATTCACCAGAACATCCAGCCTCCCGAACTTGTCCCGGATGAAACGAAACAGTTCGGCGACGTCCTCATACCGGGCGACGTCGCAAGCCTTTCCCTCAATTCGCCCGCCGGGTCTTGCCCCCATCTCTCGGACAGCTTGGGATACATTACTCTCCTGCCGCCCGCAGATCACCACACTGGCTTTTGCTTCCAGCAGACGCTCGGCGATGCTGCGGCCAATTCCTCTGGTGCCTCCGGTCACCAGCGCCACTTGATTCGACAACGGTTCCGGCATAAGTCCTCCTCAGGGCTGAGTTACAATGTTAGCGGTCGCGAGTCCCAGAATGTCTGACGGACGCGAGGAAATTGTACAAGCCGTGGTCGAAGAAACCCTCGACCGCCCGTTTGCCACTCTGCGCCAGCAGTTGGCCGAGCGGCTCTCGCAGGAGTTCGCCGCCGCTGAAGAAAAGGCTGCGCAAGCCGCGGATGCCGCGCGCAATATGGCCTTGGAAGCCCTCGAACACGCTGTCCGCCGCATTCGCCAAGCATCTAGTATCACTGAAGTGGGTGTGGCGCTGCTCGAAACTGCCTCACCCTACTGCGCCCGCGCCGCTCTTTTAGTACACAAAGGCGAGTGTTTCGTCGGTTGGAGGACAGGCAAGGCCATCGCCGCCAATGATTTGGCCGATGCGTGGGCGCGACTCCAAATTCCACTATCCAAAGCGCCCGCCCTGGCCCAGGTGGTCGAATCCCGCGATGCGGTGATTTCGCTTCGTCTCGCCGACCACCTCTCTCCGGAGCTCGTGGAAATTCTCAGCCCGGCGCCGGAGAAGAAGGCTTATTTGTTTCCGCTTTTGCTGCGCCAGAAGGTAGTGGCCATTCTTTACGCAGACGGCTCGGCTGAAGCCGACGGCGTCCAAGCAGCGGCTCTCGGCCTGCTGTGCTCCGTCGCCGAGGCCTGGATTGAGATTCTCTCCAGCCGGCCATCTGTGGCGCCGCAGCGCGAGACTGCCGGGCCCGCGCGGCTCGAACTCTCGGGAGGGCAGCCCCGCCCCGGCCCCCCTGGCTGGGAATCATTGCCCCCGGCCGAGCGTGACATTCACCTTCGAGCCCAGCGATTCGCAAGAGTTCTGGTGGCGGATTTGCAGCTCTATCGCGCTCCGGAGATTCGCGAGGGCAAGAAAACGGGCAACCTTTACGGCCGATTGAAAGAGGAAATCGACAAGAGCCGGGAAGTCTATCAGCGCAAGTTCGGGCCGTCGCTCACAGGTGGGGTTGATTATTTTCACCTGGAGTTGGTGCACACCGTGGCGGGAGATCAGGAGGAGTTGCTAGGGCCGGATTATCCCGGCCCCATTGCGGAGCCGATTTTCGGCTGACGCGTTGGATTGGTCTGCTTATGCGGCGCGCGTTGGTGCTTGTCTTTTGGCTCGTATTAACGGGGTGGCATGCCGGAGCCCAAACCGACAGGTTGGGGCCGCTGGCCCGCAAGCTCATTGAAACCGATTCTCCGGCCAGCCGCCAGGCTCTGGCGCAGTTCGCCGCGGAAGAAGCGGCGACGGGGTCCCCGGAAGCGGCCCGCGAGGCGGCGTTGGCGCAATTCGTTCTGGGTTATCAGGACTATCAGGATAAAAAGTTCTCCTCGGCGGCCGAACTGCTCACCCAGGCGGCGTCACAGCCGAGCGACCTTTCCGATTACGCGATCTATTACCGCGCCCTGGCGCTGGCCGCCAACGGAGATCATGCCGGGGCGGCCGCGGCGCTGGCCGGCTTCAGCCAGCGGTTTCCCTCGAGCCCTTTGGCCGCATCTGCGCTGGTACAGCGAGCGGAAAACCTGAGTTTCAGCTCCCAGGCGGCGGAGGCGGTCGAATTACTCCTTGCCGCCCCTCACTCCACTCCGGCATCCTTGCTGCTGCTCGCGCAGGTGGCGGCCCGCGCCGATCAGGAGGTTCGCGCCGCCCAGATTTACCAGCGCATCTATTATGAATTCCCAACCTCTGTCGAGCAGGCCCAGGCGAGCGAAGCCTTGCGTACCCTGCGCCTCCGCCTCGGAGCAAAATATCCCGAGCCTCCGGCGGCTTTGCGACTGCTCCGGGCCGACAGGCTGGCCGCTGCGCAAAAATATCTTCCGGCGCGATCCGAGTACCGCGCGCTCTCCGTACGGCTGAAGGGATTGCCTCGCGAGCAAGCCCTGGTGCGCATCGGGGCTTGCGATTACTATTTGCACGCGGACACCAGGGCGTATCGCTGGCTGGCAAGCCTGCGGCTCACCCAGCCCGAAGCGGCAGCCGAGCGGCTCCACTTTATGGCGGCCTGCTGCCGCCGCCTCAAGCGCCCCGAAGAGTCGGACAGGCTGATTGCTCAAATTGGAGAAAAGTATCCCCAGTCGCGCTGGTACGAGGAAGGTTTATACAATGCGGCAGGGTTCTATTTCGTCGAGAACGAGCCCGGCCATTACATCCCTTATTACCGCACCTTGCTCAATCTGTTTCCCCGCAGCCGCTACGCGGCCGCGGCACAGTGGAAAATAGCCTGGCATGCGTATCTGGAAAAGAGTCCGGAAGCGGCCTCGCTTCTTGCGGAGCATATTCGCCGCTATCCGTCGAGCCCCCTGTTCACGGACGCGATTTATTGGCTGGGGAGAATCGAGGAATCGCGGTCGCAATCCTCTCCGGCGGCGCTGGCGAACGCCCGCGCGATTTATGCCCGCTTGATTGCCGATTACCCGCAGCATTACCATTCGCTGCTCGCTCAGGAACGGCTCTCGAAGCTGCCGCCCGCGAACGATCCCCCCTCGCCTGTTATCGCAGATTTGCTGGCCAGCCTGCCGCCCGCTCCGGCCCGCCCCGCGCCGGAGCCCGGAGACTGGAAGATTTATGATGCTCGCATCCGGCTGTTGGACCGCCTGGGGCTCAGCGACCTAGCTGACCGCGAGCTCCGTTTCCGGGCCGATTCACCCCGTTTTGCGTATTGCGCGGGCCTGGAGTTGGCCGAACGCGCCGGCGAGCGCGGCAGCTATCATCAGGCAATCCGTTTTTTAAAGCACTATACTCCCGGATACCTCGCCTTCCCGCTGGCTTCCATGCCGCGCCGGTATTGGGAACTGCTGTTTCCCATGCCCTGGCGCGAAGAGATTGAGAACTATTCCAGGCAGAACAATCTCGACCCGTTCCTGGTTGCGGCTCTGATCCGCCAGGAATCCGAATTCAACCCTGGCGCGGTATCGCGCGCTCATGCGCTGGGTCTTATGCAGATCATGCCGTCCACCGGCCGCAAGCTGGGGCGCAATTTCGGCATACGCGCGTTGCCGGCCAGCCGTCTTTACAAACCGGAAACGAGCCTGCAACTCGGGACGCTGTACTTGCGCCGGGTTCTCGAGCAATACGACGGCAAGCTGGAAGCGGCTCTCGCCGGCTACAACGCGGGAGAACACCGCGCCGACCGGTGGCTGGGCTGGCACTCCTTGGACGATCCTGCCGAGTTTGTCGAAAGCATTCCTTTCGCCGAGACGCGCGATTACGTGGAGTCGGTTCTGCGCAACACCGAAATTTACCGGAAGATCTATGGCGACTAGAGTATTCGCGCGCCGAACGGCCAGCTTTACCGAGTCGGTCATTCGGGAAATGACGCGCTTGGCCGCGCAGCACGATGCGGTAAATCTGGCACAGGGCTATCCCGACTTTCCTGCGCCTGCCGAGATCAAAGCCGCGGCGCAGCAAGCCATTTGCGACGACGTCAATCAGTACGCCATCACCTGGGGCGCTCCGAATTTCCGGGCGGCCATCGCCGAGAAGTACCGCGCCTGGTACGGACTGGATCTCGATCCCGAGCGGGAAATCACCGTTTGCTGCGGCGCGACCGAAGGCATGATCGCCTCGCTGCTGGCCACCGTCAATCCCGACGACGAAATCATCATCTTCGAGCCATTTTACGAGAACTACGGGCCGGATGCCGAGTTGTGCGGGGCCAGCCGGCGTATCGTCCCCCTCTATCCGCCCGACTGGCATTTCGACCGCGAAGAGCTCCGCCGCGCGTTTGGACCGCGGACGAAGGGCCTTATTCTCAACACGCCGAATAATCCCACCGGTAAAGTTTTCACGCGCGAAGAGCTTGAATTCATCGGCGGCCTGTGCGCGGAATTTGACGCCCTCGTCTTCACCGACGAGATTTATGAGCACATTCTCTACCAGGACGCCGGAGAACACTATCCGATGATCACGCTGCCGGGAATGCGGGAGCGCGCCGTCCTCGTCAACAGTATGAGCAAGACGTATTCGGTCACGGGCTGGCGCGTAGGTTGGGTCATTGCCGCTCCCGATCTCACCGGCCAGATTCGGAAGGTTCACGATTTCCTGACTGTCGGCGCGGCCGCTCCGCTTCAGCAGGCCGGCGTGACCGCACTCACACTGCCTCGGGAATATTACATGCGGCTCGAAGCCGACTACCGGCATCGCCGGGATCTGTGCGTGCAGATGCTCGAGAGGGCAGGCTTTCGGTGTTTCATGCCCGGGGGCGCCTATTATGTGATGACCGACATTTCTGCATTCGGCGCGGCAGCGGATGTGGCATTTGCCCGCCGGCTGGTGGCGGAGGCGGGCGTAGCCGCGGTGCCGGGATCGAGTTTTTACTCAGAGCCTTCCCGGGGCGCCGCTCAGGTGCGTTTCTGCTTCTGCAAGAAGGAGAGCACACTCCAGCAGGCAGGAGAGCGTCTCCAGATGTGGGCGCGGGCGCGGGCCTAGGCGGCATGACCATTTTTCCCTTTGAGCAAGCCCGTGAGGTCGTCGAGCGGCAGGTGTTGGCCGCCCGACGCCCGCCGGAGATCGAAACCCTGCCTCTCATTGAGTGCGGGGGCCGCATCCTGGCTCAGCGGGTCCGGGCTGACCGCGACTATCCGCCTTTTGACCGCGCGACTCGCGACGGCTATGCCCTGCGGGCGCAAGACAGCCCCGGCCGCCTGCGGGTTATCGGACAAGTCAAAGCCGGCGCGGAGTTTCCGGCCAGCCTGGGTCCTGGCGAAGCAGTGGAGATTATGACGGGCGCCCCGGCGCCGGCTGGCGCTGATGCCGTCATCATGGTCGAGCAAACCCGCCGGGAAGGCGAGTTTGTAGTGATCGAGCGCACTTTGCGCGCCGGTGAAAATATTGTGCCGAGAGGCAGCGAGGCCCCGGAAGGCTGCCTTGTGCTCGAGCCGGGGACGCGGATTCGCTTCCCCGAAATCGCGCTGCTCGCGAGCTTCGGCTGTGCGAGTGCGGCCGTCTATCGCCGGCCGCGCGTGGCCATTCTCGCCACCGGAGACGAAGTAATCGAGATTACCGAGCAGCCCCGCAGCTTTCAGATCCGCAACTCGAACGCCTACTCGCTGGCGGCTCAGGTGGAGCGATCCGGCGGGGAGCCTCTACTGCTTCCGGTTGCGCCCGACGAGCCAGCCCGCACGCGCGAGCTTATCGAGCAGGGCCTCGCTTCTGACTTGTTGCTGTTGTCGGGCGGAGTATCGATGGGGAAGTATGATCTTGTGGAAGATGTGCTGGCGGGGCTGGGGGCGGAGTTTTATTTCGACGGCGTGCTGATTCAACCCGGCAAGCCGCTCGTGTTCGGCAAGGCACGGGGAAAGCTTTTCTTCGGCCTGCCCGGCAATCCCCTCTCCACGATGGTTACCTTCGAAGTGTTCGCCCGCGCGGCCGTTGAGTTGTTGGGCGGCGCAGGCGAAGCTTCACTGCGCTTTCTGCACGCACGCCTGGGCTCGGACTTCCGCCACAAACCCGGCCTGACCCGCTTCCTGCCGGCCCTGCTTTCGGGCCGGGGCGCCGGGCAGGTGGTGAATCCGGTAAAATGGCAGGGGTCGGGCGATATTGTCGCATTGACCCGCTCCAACTCATTTTTGGTGGTGTCGGCCGACAAGGAGGAGTGGAAGGCCGGCGAGTGGATGCCGGTACTGCCGCTGTGAAATGAAGTCCCGCCTGACTCATTACGACGCCAGCGGCGCTGTGCAAATGGTGGACGTGACCGGAAAGCCTGCGACGCGGCGCACAGCCCGGGCGCATGCTTTTGTCCGGCTCCAGCCGGCCGTCCTGGAGCAACTGCCAATCAATCCAAAAGGGAACCCGCTCGAAATCGCCAGAATTGCGGGAATTGCGGGCGCGAAGCGGACCGCCGAGCTGATTCCGCTCTGCCATCCCCTGCCGCTGACGCACCTGAATGTCGAAACGCGGCTGGCGAAGGACGGGATCGAGATCTTTACCTCCGCCACGACCACTGGCCCGACCGGCGTCGAAATGGAAGCTCTCACAGCCGCCGCCGTAGCCGCCTTGACCATCTACGACATGACCAAGGCGCTCGATAAATCGATCGAGATTTCCGGCCTTTACCTTCTTGAAAAGACCGGAGGTAAAAGCGGCGTATACCAGCGAGGCGATCGAGGTTCGGAATGATTTCCCAAGGCCAACCGCAAGCCGCCGTGCTGACCATCAGCGACTCCGCGCATCGCGGGCTGCGCGAGGATCGCAGCGGGCCGGTCGTCCGCGAGCGTCTCGAGCGCTTAGGCTGGAACGTCTGCGCGGTCGAAATTCTGCCGGATGAGAAAGAACGTATCGCCAGCCGCCTGGCTACCTTGGCGGATGGAACTCAGATTCATGCCATCTTCACCACCGGAGGAACCGGCCTGGCGCCGCGGGACGTCACAGTGGAAGCGACGCGGCAGGTGATGGAGCGCGAGATACCGGGATTCGGCGAGTTGATGCGCGCCCGGGGGCGCGAAACAACCCCCCTTGCCATGCTTTCTCGAGCGACTGCTGGCGTCCGCGGCCGGGTTCTGATTGTCAACTTGCCGGGTTCCCCGCGGGGCGCCCGGGAGTCGCTGGATGCAATTGCGGAATTGCTGCCGCATACACTCGATTTGCTCAACGGGAAAACCGAGCACCAAGAACCGCAATGAAACGAGCACCTCGGCGAAACCGTCCAAGTTTTGTGAGGGTTAGCGCACTTATACTGCTCTTGTCGCTGCTCGCGCCGGCCTGGGGCCAGGATCCCTCCGCCGATGACAAAGGCGCCCTAGACAATCAATATCGGTTCGGCACAACCCTCAATCTCGTCACGGCGCCCGTAACCGTCACCGGGCCGGACAAACGCTATGTAGCCGGGTTGGTGAAGGAGCAATTTCGCGTTTTCGACAACGAAAAGGAACAGAAGATCCTCGGATTCGATGTAAGCTTTCTGCCGATTTCGCTCGTCATCTGCATTGAATCGAGCGGGCGCATCGAAGGCCTTCTGCCCAGTATCCGGAAGACCGGAATCCTGTATAGCGACCTGGTCCTGGGCGAACAGGGCGAGGCGGCCGTCATTTCGTTTGACAGCCGGGTCGAGGTCCTACAAGGGTTTACAAAAGATCCCGACAAGCTTAAGGCCGCCATCAGCAAGGTAAAGGCCGGCAGCGACGCCACTCGGATGAGCGATGCCGTGTGGCAGGCGATTCGCATGCTGCGCACGCGGCCAGACAATCACCGAAAGGTGATCGTCATCGTTTCGGAAAACCGTGAGAATGGAAGCGAGGTGCACCTGGGGGAGTCCTTGCGGGATGCGCAGCTATCCAACATCATGATTTACGGCATTCGTCTCTCCACCGTGAAGGGCAGGGTCACTAGGCCGGCTGAAACGAAACGCTCTCCTTTTCCCCCCGGCATTTCTCCGATGCCGATGCCTCCCGGCGCGGTTTCCACGCCCAACACGCAAGCTCAATCGAACGTGGAAGTCTTTAATGCCATTCCGCTCATTATTGAGGCGGTGCGCGGCGTGAAGAATCTGATCTTCAACGATCCCCTGCAACTGCTCACGGAAGGGACTGGGGGCAAGCAGTTGGCGCCTCTCACCGCACCGGCCCTGGAGGACTCGGTAAGCAACATCGGAGAGGAGCTGCGCAGCCAGTATCTGCTCACTTACCGGCCCAACAACCTCGACCAGGGCGGGTTTCACAACATTCGCGTTGAAGTCGCCTTGCAGGGCTTAAAGGTGCGGACGCGGCCCGGCTATTGGCTGGGTCCCGTTCCCAGAGAAGCCTCGGCGCAAAACTGACCGTTTTTGGAGAACGGCTCTCGGGAAGGCTACAATTTTTGTATGGACACCTTGAGGATCGCCGGCCGGGAATTTCAATCCCGGCTGATCGTAGGGACAGGAAAGTACCGCAGTTTTCAGCAAATGAAGCGCTGCCACGAGCTCTCGGGGGCTGACTGCGTGACGGTCGCGGTGCGGCGAGTGAATCTGACCGACCGCAGCAAAGAATCTCTGCTTGATTATATCGACCGCGACAAAATTTTTATTCTCCCGAACACCGCCGGATGTTATACCGCCGAGGAAGCGATTCGAACCGCGCGGCTCGCCCGCGAAATCGGGCTTTCGAACTGGATCAAACTGGAAGTCATCGGGGATGAAAAAACCCTTTTCCCCGACAACCAAGGCTTGCTTGAAGCGACTCGCGTCCTGGTGAAAGAGGGCTTCGTAGTATTGCCCTACACCAACGACGACGTGGTGAACGCGAAGCGCCTGGTGGATGCGGGAGCGGCCGCCGTGATGCCTCTGGGAGCTCCCATCGGCTCCGGCCTCGGCATCCAGAATGCCGCGAATATTCGGATCTTGCGCGAGATGATCACCTCCGTTCCGCTCATCATCGACGCCGGCGTGGGTACTGCGTCTGACGCGACCATCGCGATGGAACTGGGCGCCGACGCCGTACTGATGAATACCGGCATTGCCGCGGCTGAAGATCCGGAAAAAATGGCTCTGGCGATGAAGCACGCGGTGGAGGCGGGCCGCCTGGCTTATTTGGCGGGCCGGATGGAGAAGAGACTCTACGCCTCTGCCAGCAGCCCGCTGGCTGGGGTCGTGCGCTAGCGGCACAGCCGCCGATTGGAATCAGCCCCGGCCGCTACGGTGGCGCACGGAAGTAACGCACCCGGGTAGGGAACCGAAAGCGACACGTGCGCTGGCGGGCGCCGCGCCTGCCTATTTTTTTTGGGGCGCCACCAGGATCTTTTCGCCGGAGCCCGCCAGCATCAGCTCTTCGCGGGCGATCTTTTCGATGGCTCGGGGATCCGTTCGCAGCTCGTGGATTCTTTTTTCCAAGGCGGCGTTTTGCTGGCGCAGCGCCTCGTTTTGGGCCTCCCACTGGCGCTCCTCTTGCAGGCGGCGGCGAAGAGCCCAAAGGCCGTTGGCGCCCCAGACCTGGTAGGCCGCCAGCGCCGCGAACGTCGCTCCGAGCACGACGGCGACCGCCCGCCGTGCGCTCGGCTTACGGAAATTTAGCGGCATCGCATTTATTCTATAGCCATAAAGGCCGAATGAGCCAGAGAAATCGAACATGACCGACAAAATCGTTGTCTACAGCACCTGCTCCGGCGCCGAGGAAGCCAAACAGCTTGCCAGTCACCTCATCGAGCAGCGCCTGGCGGCTTGCGTCAATGTTTGCCGTGGAGTGGATTCCTATTATCGCTGGCAAGGCAAGGTCCAGCAGGAAGCCGAAGTGCTCATGGTGATCAAAACCAGCCGCGAACTGTTCGACCGCCTGCGTACGGAATGGGAACGTCTGCACAGCTATGAAATTCCCGAGCTGATCGCCGTTCCCATCGTGGCCTGCGCGCCCGATTACCTGAGCTGGATGGAAAGCGAGATCGGCCCCGAGAAAGCCGCGCAATAACGGTTTACTTCGCTTTTTCGGCCGACCAGTTGCCGGTAATGTCGCCGGCTCTGTATTCGCCCGCCATTTTGTCGCCCTGGAGCTTCCCATTGAAGGGAATGGCCATGGGCTCATCGCCAGTGTAATGCACCGTGAACTGAATCTCTTCGCCTTTCACGGTACCTTCGAGCTTGAACTGGCCCTGGTCGCCGCTCAACGCCCCGGAAATTTTTTCTCCTTCTTGCGTGATGGAAAGCTTCGCTGCATGATCGCCATCCGGGGCGCTCACTTTCAAGGTCCAGTCGCCAGCCACATCGGCGGCGAGTATCGAAGCCGCGATCAAGGAAAGGAAAAGGATGGGAATCAGGGAAAGACTGCGTCGGGGGCTCACCAACCACCTCCAGCCGATCTCTCCAGTCAACAACTGCCGAAGTTGACTGGACTTGCCGGCGCCCCGCCGCGCCGAGGGAGCAGCAGGCGCGCCCGCTCAGAAGGTGCAAGGTTAACATATTTTTTTGGCATGCGACAATTGAAAAGTAGGCCGCATTGACGGAGAGATTTGACGAAAAGACAGGAAGGCGGCGCTGGATGGAAAAGCTGGCGGAAATGGGCGGCGGCAGCTTTGCTGTTGGCGCTGATTTATGCCGGACGCCATCTATGGCTGCGGGAAATCGGCGAGTTTCTGGTGGTTAGCGATGCGCCGCAGAACGCCGACATCGCGGTGGTTCTGGCCGGCGACGGATTCGGGCGCCGCATCCTCAAAGCGGCCGACCTGGTCCGGCAAGGGTACGCGCCACAGGTCCTGGTCGATGGCCCCCGGGGCATGTACGGCTTCGATGAAGCTTCTTTGGCGATCCGTTTTGCGGTCGATCAAGGCGCGCCGCAGCAGATCTTCATCCCTTTGGTGATGCGCGCCCGCTCGACTATGGCCGAGGCCCGGGCGGTCGACGAAGAGCTGCGCCGACGCAACGTTCATACGGCCCTCGTCGTCACATCCAACTACCATACCCGGCGCGCCCGCGCCGTCTTTCGCCGCTACGGCTCGCGTGACATCCGATACCTGATCATTGCGGCGCCCGATGAAGATTTCTCACCCGAAAATTGGTGGACCACGCGCGACGCCCAGAAGGTTGTCTTCTTCGAATATGCCAAACTGATTGATTGGTGGCTGGTGGAGTGAGCCGAACGCCGTGCTGAGACAGCTTCGCACATTGTGGCCGTATTTGATGCGGCACCGGCGCCCGCTGGCGCTTGGCCTGGCGGCTCTGGTGATGAAGGACCTCACCGCGGCCGTGGCGCCGCTGGTCATACGGAGCGCAATCGACACTCTGACGGCGGGCTTGACTCTCGCGCTGATCTGGAAGTACGCTCTCGTTCTCCTGGGCCTGGCGTTCGTCAAAGGCTTCTTCCAATACTGGATGCGCTGGCTGGTGATTGGAGCTTCCCGGGAAATCGAATACGATCTGCGCAACGACCTGTTCTCGCACCTTACCCGGCTGAGTCCAAAATTTTACGGGACGCACCGCACCGGCGACATCATGTCGCGGGCTACCAACGACCTGAACCAGGTCAGAATGATGCTCGGCCCCGGCATTATGTACTGGACCGACACATTTTTTATTTTTCTCGCCGCTATCGCCGTCATGGGCTCGATCGATTGGCGATTGACTTTCTTCGTGCTGCTGCCGGTTCCCGCCGTCAGCTTCACCGTCGGCTATTTCGGGCGCGCCATTCACGAGCGCTTCCAGCGCATCCAGGCGATGTTCTCCGATATCAGCTCGCGGGTGCAGGAAAACCTCGCGGGCGTGCGGATTGTGCGCGCCTACGCGCAGGAGCGCGCGGAGCGGCGGCTGTTCCGCGATTTGAACGAGAACTACATTCAGGAGAACCTGAAGCTGGCGCGCGTCTGGGGATCGTTCTATCCGCTTCTCGAGGTCTTGATCGGCCTGACGTTCGTCATCGTGCTCTGGCTCGGCGGGCGCCAGGTGATGCAGGGCCGGATTTCGCTCGGCTCTTTTGTGATGTTCAGCTCCTATATGGGAATGCTCATTTGGCCGATGATCGCGCTCGGCTGGGTGGTTAATCTCATGCAGCGGGGCACGGCTTCGCTGAAACGGATCAACGAGCTGCTGCGCGAGGAGCCGGATATCGACGACCGCGCCGTAACGGCGGAAGCGCCCGAGCAGATCCGCGGCGAAATCGAGTTCTGCGGCGTGACCGTGGAGTATGGCGCCAATGGAACCGGGCCGCAGAGACCCGCGCTCGATTCCATCGATCTGCATATTCCCGCCGGGCAGACAATCGCCATTGTCGGCCCGACGGGGTGCGGCAAGACCACCCTTATCAATCTGGTCGCCCGACTCCGCGACCCGGACCGGGGACAAGTGCGGGTGGACGGCGTGGATGTGCGACGCATCCCTCTGGCTCGGCTGCGGCAGGCTATCGGGCTCGTACCGCAGGAGACATTCCTTTTCAGCGAGACAATCGCGGAAAACATCGCGTTCGGCGCCGAACTGGCCGGGATCGACGAAATCCGGCGCGCGGCGGAGGCGGCGGGCATCGCTCCTGAGGTCGAAGAGTTTCCCTTGAAGTACCAGACCCTGGTCGGCGAGCGAGGCATTACCCTATCCGGCGGCCAGAAGCAGCGGACCGCTATCGCGCGCGCGCTTGTTCGGGATCCCCGAATTTTGATACTGGATGACGCCCTCTCGAGCGTCGATACGCTTACCGAGGAACGCATCCTGACTCACCTGCGCGGCATTATGAAGGACCGCACGACGCTTCTGATCTCCCATCGTGTTTCCACGGTCCGTTCCGCCGACCGCATTGTAGTGTTGGCCGATGGACGCCTGGTGGAGCAAGGCACCCACGAGGAACTGCTCGCCCTTGGCGGCTATTATGCGGAGCTCTATCAGAAGCAGTTGCTCGAGGAGGAACTGGAAGAGGCGTAATCGGACGGGAGCGGACCTGGCGCGGAAGCTCACACAAACTCCGACGGTTTATGGAAGAAGAAGCCTTAGGCAAAGCGTACGATGCACGGCTGGCGCGCCGGCTGGCAAGATATCTGCGTCCCTACAAGAAGCTGGTCGCCGTCTCCGTGGTCGCGCTGGCGGCGCACTCGCTGCTGCAAACGGCCGGCCCCTATTTGACCAAGGTCGCCATCGATAAATACCTGAATCCCAAACCGGCCCCTTCGCCGCTGGATCCTTACCTCTCCGCCGACCCCTTTACAGGTCTGAGTCAAGTCGCCGGCCTCTACCTTCTTGTGCTGCTGCTCAGCTTCGTTTTTCAGTATTTGCAGACCTACGTCATGCAGTACACGGGCCAAAAGGTCATGTTCGACCTGCGAACGGACATTTTCGACCACCTCCAGCGGCTGGACATCAGCTACTACGATCATGCTCCCGTCGGCCGTCTGGTCACGCGCGTGACCACCGACGTGGACGTTTTAAACGAGCTTTTTGCGGCCGGAGTTGTCGCCATCTTCGGCGATCTTTTTTCCCTGGCGTTCATCGCCGCCGCCATGATCACCTTGAGCCCGAGCCTCACCCTGGCCGCGGTGAGCGTCTCTCCCCTGGTCATCGCGGCGACCTTCCTGTTCCGTCGCGCGGCGCGAGACGCCAATCGACGCATACGGGTAGCCATTGCCAAAATCAACTCCTACTTGCAGGAGCACGTCACCGGAATGGCCGTGGTGCAGCTCTTCAATCACGAAAAACGAAGCCGCGAGCGGTTTGCCGTCATCAATGCGGACCACCGCGACGCTTACAAGGACGCCATTCTGGCTCACAGCCTGTTTTATCCAGCCATAGAATGGCTGGGAACTCTGGCTATGGCGACGTTGCTTATCTACGGCGGCTATCGGATCCTGGCCGGGAAAATGACCATTGGCGTGCTAGTGGCCTTCATGCAGTATTCGCTCCGCGTATTCCGCCCCATCCAGGATCTCGGCGAGAAATACAATATCCTGCAATCGGCTATGGCCAGCGCCGAGCGTATTTTCAAGCTGCTGGATACTCCGGTGCGAATTCAGGCGCCCGCCCGGCCCGCGGCTTTGCGCGAGAGAAAAGCTCGCATCGAGTTTCAGAACGTGTGGTTCGCCTACAACGGCGAAGATTGGGTGCTCAAGGACTTAAGCTTCACCGTAGATCCCGGCGAAACCGTCGCGCTTGTGGGCCACACCGGGGCGGGCAAGACAACCATCCTCAGCCTGTTGCTGCGTTTCTATGACGTAACCCGCGGCCGCGTCCTGATTGGCGGGATTGACATCAGAGAATTTGATCCCGTGGAGCTGCGCCGGCGCTTCGGCGTCGTATTGCAGGAGCCATACCTATTCACGGGGACCATCGCTACAAACATCCGGCTGGGCACCGAATCCATACCCTTTGAGCGCGTGGAAGAAGCGGCGGAAGAGGTAAATCTGGCGGATTTCATCCGCTCGCTGCCCGCGGGATTTCACGAGGAGGTCCGCGAGCGCGGCAGCTCCCTTTCCACAGGCCAGAAACAGCTCATTAATTTCGCCCGGGCGCTGGCCCACGACCCGCAGTTTCTCATTCTGGACGAGGCGACGTCCAGCGTCGACACGGAGACCGAGCTCCGCGTTCGCGAAGCCTTGGGCCGCATCGTGACCGGCCGCACGTCGATCATTGTGGCGCACCGGCTTTCGACGATTCAGCGCGCGGACCGGATTTTGGTGATGCACAAAGGACGTCTGCGGGAAAGCGGCTCTCACCAGGAACTGCTGGCGCAGCGCGGCATCTATTGGAAGCTCTACCAGCTCCAGTACAAAGATCAGGAAGTTCGCTTGGCGCCGCCGGAAGCGAGCCGGCGGCCGTCGTTCGAACCTCGATTTTGACTGGGGCGCGAGCGCGCAGCCAGAAGGGCGATGCCGGCTGCCGCATGGCTTAGACTATACTGGTATATGCTGAATTCTCCTCTCCCTGAAGCCTTGACGTTTGATGATGTGCTTCTCGAGCCGGCGCGCAGCAGTGTGCTGCCGGCTGAGGCGGATACACGCACCTGCCTGACGCGCAAAATCGCGTTGAATATTCCTGTCGTCAGCGCGGCCATGGACACGGTCACCGAATCCCGGCTCGCCATCGCGCTGGCCCAGCAGGGGGGCATGGGGTTCATCCATCGCAACATGCCGATCGAGCGGCAGGCCGAGGAAGTGGATCGGGTAAAACGCAGCGAGAGCGGCATGATCGTGGACCCGGTGACCATGGCGCCGGAAAACAAGATCAGCGAAGCTCTCGAGGTCATGAAGCGCTTTCGCATTTCCGGCGTGCCCATCACCAAACATGGCAAGCTGGTAGGCATTCTCACGAACCGGGACTTGCGGTTCGAAACTCGCTACGACCTGCCCATCTCCGAGGTAATGACAAAGACGAACCTGGTTACGGTTCCGGTGGGCACCACGCTCGACGAAGCGGAGAAGATCCTGCATCGCCACCGTGTCGAGAAGCTGCTGGTGGTGGACGACGAATACAATCTCAAGGGTCTTATCACCGTCAAAGACATTCAGAAAAAGCTCAAGTACCCGAATGCGGCCAAGGACTCCCAGGGGCGCCTGCTGGTGGGCGCCGCAATCGGAGCTACCGGCGATTACCTGGAGCGCGCCCAGGAGCTCGCCCGCAAGAAGGTGGATGTGCTGGTCATCGACACGGCCCACGGCCACAGTGAACGGGTGATGGAAGCGGCCCGGCAGGTGCGCCGTCGCCTGCCCGATATCCAGCTCGTGGCCGGCAATGTCGCCACGGAGAAAGGGGCCGCCGATTTGATTCGCCTCGGCGTTGACGCGGTCAAGGTCGGCATTGGACCGGGATCGATTTGCACAACCCGAGTGGTCAGCGGAGCCGGGGTCCCGCAGATCACCGCGATCGCCGAGTGCGCCCGCGCGGCTCGCGGCACGGGCGTGCCCATCATTTCCGACGGCGGCATCAAGTATTCGGGCGATATCACAAAGGCCGTCGCCGCCGGCGCGAATGCGGTGATGATCGGCAGCCTCTTTGCCGGCACGGACGAAAGTCCCGGAGAAACCATCCTGTATCAGGGGCGCATCTTCAAAAGCTACCGCGGCATGGGTTCGCTGGGCGCGATGATGGCCGGGTCGAGCGACCGCTATGCGCAGTCCGGCGACGGAAAGCTTGTTCCCGAGGGCATCGAGGGCCGCGTGCCATCCAAGGGGCCGCTGGCCGAGCTGGTGCATCAATTGGTGGGCGGGCTCAAGGCGGGAATGGGATATTGCGGCTGCGCGAACATTCAGGAATTGCAAGAGAAGGTTCGGTTTCTCCGCATTTCTCCCGCCGGAGTCCGGGAAAGTCACGTTCACGACGTGATCATTACCAAGGAGGCGCCGAATTACCAGGTAGAATAGCGACCCAGCGGCCGCCGCCAGTATCGATCATGGCCGTAGCCCCCCTGAAGAACACCGCCGGCCCGGACTTCCTAATTGGAAGTCGTGATGCGGATAGATTTCTCCCCGCCGCTGCCGTAAGCTCAAAGTATGCAAGATGGAATTTTCTGGCGCGCTGTCCTGGCGCGGGACCCCAGATTCAACAATCGCTTCGTTTATGCCGTGCGCTCGACCGGCGTTTACTGCCGTCCCATTTGCCCATCCCGCAGGCCGGCTCGCAATCAGATTCTGTTCTTTTCCGGCCCGGGAGCCGCCGAGCAAGCTGGATTCCGCCCTTGCCGGCGCTGCCATCCGCGGCAGCCGGCGGCCGACCCGCTGGCGGAACGGATCAAACAAATCTGCCGCCATATGGAAGCCAACGGCGAAAAACGGGCGACGCTCGCCGGCTTGGCCTCCCGCGCCGGAGTGAGCGGACGCCAACTGCAACGCGCATTTAAACGCGCCACCGGGATCACGCCGCGCGAGTATGCCGATGCTTTGCGGCTCGGCCGGTTGAAGAAAGCCCTGAAGAAAGGAGATGACGTGACCACTGCGCTATACAAGGCTGGCTACGGCTCCAGCAGCCGGCTCTATGAACGGTCCTCCGCCCAGCTAGGGATGACCCCGGCCGCCTACGGCCGCGGCGGCGCCGGCATGAGAATCAGTTATACCATTGCCCCGTCGCGTTTCGGCCGTGTTCTCGTCGCCTGGACCGAGCGCGGCATTTGCGCGCTGAGTCTCGGCGACGCCGGTAAGCCTTCGCAAGCCTGGCTTGCCGAGGAATATCCCAGAGCGGAGATCTGCCGCCATCGAGGCGCCATCACCCGCTTCGTCCAAGACGTGCTTGCGCATCTCGAGGGCCGCCGGCCCCATATCGATCTACCCGTCGATGTGCAGGCCACGGCTTTTCAGCGCCGCGTCTGGCAAGAATTGCAATCGATTCCCTACGGCGAGACGCGCACCTACAGCCAGATCGCCCGGTCGCTCGGCAAGCCCTCGGCTACACGCGCGGTGGCTCGCGCGTGCGCTACCAATCCTGTTTCTATTGTGATTCCTTGTCATCGGGTGATTCGCGAGGACGGCGGTCTGGGCGGTTATCGTTGGGGCCTCGGCCGCAAGCGGGCGCTGCTGGCCCAGGAACGTCAGGCGCGGGCGGCGGCACGCGCAAGCGATACGGAATGAAACACCCGCGGCGCTGGCCGCTGATCCGCTTGGAAACCCCCGATCGTTCCTCCGCGGCGCGAGCATGTCAGGGAGTTGATCTAAAAATGGCGGGGAGACTATAGACGCCCACCTCTCGGCTGACGCAGCCGAACCTGGCCTGCTAAAACCCGCTTTGCCGATGCGCAGCGCACGGAGGCCTATACTACCGGCATCCGTCTACGCGAAAATGGAGATTCCGGCCCGTAGGGCGGATAAGCAACATGAAGCGAATTTCCGGCTACTTCACCACACTGGTCATGCTGCTCGCCGGCGTCTGCGCCGCTCAGGAGCAGCATGCAATGGGAGGACCGAGCCAGACAGCGTCTCTTCTGGCCGGCTTGGGCAACCAGCATCACCCGATCTCTACGAAAAGCACGGAGGCGCAGCGCTTTTTTGACCAAGGGCTGACGCTGGTCTACGCCTTCAATCACGAAGAAGCGGTTCGCTCGTTTCTTCGCGCCGCCGAGCTCGACCCGCAGTCTCCGATGCCGCTGTGGGGCATAGCGCTCGCCGTGGGTCCTAACTACAACCTCGACATCAACCCGGAAAGAGAGAAGGTGGCGTACAGGGCGATTCAGGAGGCCCGCAAGCTGGCGGCACACGCCCCTGAGAATGAGCGGGCCTATGTGGAAGCTTTGGCGCAGCGCTACGCTGCCGAACCAAATGCGGATTTCAAGAAGCTGGCGATCAATTACAAAAATGCCATGCGCGAGCTGGCAAAGAAATACCCGGACGACCCCGATGCCGCCACCCTCTACGCGGAGAGCATGATGGATCTCCGCCCCTGGAACCTGTGGACGCTTGACGGCAAGCCCGCCGAGGATACGGAAGAAGTGATCGCCGTGCTCCAATCCGTCCTGCGGCGCAACCCGAAGCATGCGGGGGCCAATCACTTTCTCATTCATGCCGTCGAAGCCTCCCCGCACCCCGAACTGGGCATAGGAAGCGCCAAGCGGCTCGAAACCCTGGTTCCGGCCGCAGGGCACTTGCTCCACATGCCTTCACACATTTACCTGCGAATTGGAGATTACGCGGAAGCGACCAGATCGAATGTGGCGGCAGTAAAGGCCGATCGCGCCTATCTGAGCACCGCTGGAATGCAAGGCAGCATGTATGGACTGATGTATTACAGCCACAATTTGCAATTTCTGGCGCTTTCCGCCGGCATGGAGGGAAATTTTTCCGAGGCCAGGAAGGCGGCCGATGAGCTCGCTGCCAACGTGAAGGCGGCCGTCAAGCAGATGCCCATGGCCGAGGCGCTGCTGGCCGCGCCCGCTTTGGTCCTGGCTCGATTTCAACACTGGGATGATATTCTCAATCTGCCCGCTCCGGAGCCCTCCCTGCCGATGTCGCGTGCCCTGTGGCACTACGCCCGAGGGATCGCCTTCGCAGCCAAGGGAGACCCGGACAAAGCGCAGGCAGAGCGCAAGCAACTCGCGGCGGCGATTCCACCGAAGGCCGGCGGCGAGGCCGGCCACAACTCTGCCCGCGGCGTGCTCGATATCGCGCTGGAAGCCCTGGACGCGCGCATAGCTTCGGCTCGGGGCGACCGGAAGGCATCCATCTTGCACTGGCAGCGCGCTGTAGCGATCCAGGACGCTCTGCCTTACAACGAACCTCCCGATTGGTACTACCCTGTGCGGGAGTCACTCGGCGCAGCGTTGGCTCGCGACGGCCAGTACGAGGAGGCGGAGCGGGTCTTCCGGGCCGATCTCGATCGCAACCCGCGCAATCCGAGGTCGCTTTTCGGCCTTCTCAAAGCCCTCGAAGCGCAAAAGAAGACCGCGGACGCGGAGTGGGTTCGCCAGGAGTTTGAAGAAGCGTGGAAAGCGGCTGATGTGCCGCTGCGGATCGAAGATCTTTAGAATCCGGCAGACCCGTCATCTCCCTGCGAGCCGGGCGCAGTTCCGGATGTCCACTGCGGTACGACTCACTTCGGCGTCTCGATTTCGGGTTCTTGCAGCCCCCGTACCGTGTGATCGACAGTCGGAATCTCCTCAATCTCCCTTTTGCCGGCCGCACCCAGTTCCTTGAATTTCCTTGCGGAAGGCAAGATACGGCTTTCAATGGTGTTGACGGCAGCATTATAGGATTCGACCGCCTTCCCCAACGATCCGCCAACGCGGATCAGATGATCGGCGAGCATTGCCATGCGGTCATAAAGCTCCTGGCCGATTTGGCTGACTCTTTCCGCATTCTGGCTGATCTGATCCTGCCGCCAGCCGCGTTCCACGGCAAACAGCAGCGCGAAGAGGGTGGTGGGCGTGGCAAATACCACGCGCTTGATGAGCGCGTTCTCGATCAGCGAGCGGTCGCGTTCTGCCGCAGCTCCTAAGAAAGAGTCGTTCGGTATAAAGAGAACGACGAATTCCGGCGCGGATGGAAACTGCGCCCAGTACTGCTTGGAGGCAAGCTGCATCACATGGGACCGCACTTGCGCCGCGTACCTTTGCAGCGCGGTTTCTCTATCCTGGTCCGTCAAAGCCTCCATCGCATCCAAAAACGCATCGAGAGGCGCTTTCGAATCCACGACAATGCTGCGGCCCGCCGGTAGTCTTACAATCATGTCGGGACGGAGGTGGCCGTCGCCCGTCTCTGCGCGCTCCTGCTCGGCAAAGTCGCAGTACGCCGACATGCCCGCGAGTTCGGCCGTGCGGCGCAGCGTAATTTCACCCCAGCGTCCCCGCACGCGATGGGATTGCAGAGCCTGCACCAGCTTGGCGGTCTCGGTGCGGAGCGCCGCCTCGGTCTCCGCCACGGTTCGCAGTTGTTGGCCGACACTACCCAACTCCTGGTCTCGCTTTTCCTGCAACTGCTTGGTTTCCTTTTGGTATGCCACCAGCGTATCCGTAAGCGGCTGAATCAGCCCCGCCAGTTTGCCGGCCGCTTCGTCTTTTAAAGCTCTGAATTTTTCTTCCGCCAGCATCAGGAAATCTTTGTTGCTGCCCGAGAGCGCTTCTGCCGCAAGGGCGCGGAAGGTTTCGGAAAGCTTGGCCTTCGTCTGCTCGAGGAGATCTCGTTGCTCGGCGATATTTTTCTCGATTTGAACAGCCCGTGCCTCGGCCGCCGAGCGGGCCTGTTCTGCGGCGGCTGCCTGTTCGGCCAGAGATCGATTTTCCTCGCGCACCGCCTGAAGCTGCTGGCGCACTTCGGCCTCGCGTGCCTCCGCGGCTGCGGCTTTGGCTTGCGCTGCGGCTGCGATGCCCCTTGTGCGGGCGCTGCCGAGCAACCATGCCAGCAGGCCGGCGACAGCGAGGCCCAGCCCGAAAATCCACTCGCTCAACGCGGCTGCTCCTTGCTGCCGGAAGGCGGCGCGGCCAGGCGCCCGCCGCCTCTGTGTTGTCCGGCCGCGCACACCGAGCCGCCGACCACCGCAAATGCCTCAGAAATCATCGGTGGAATGTTTCGGAAACCTTCTGAATGAAAATTATTCTTTGGGGCAGTGGACGCGCTTGCCGGAAAGATGGGTGGCGCCACGGCCCTGCATCGAGAAGCCGGGAACAGATTCATCTCAACAACAGAACAAACGTATTTCCCCTACACAAGCGGAGCCTACCGTAAAGGAATTCCGGACATGCAGGCCACCGTGGATGACCGCCGGCGGCCTGCTGGCCGATATTCCTGGAGCGAGGCTCTCCTCTAGCGGCCGTTGGCGCCGCGGCCGCCGCCCGCACGCCCAGCCTGGGGAGCGGGCGTGAAGCCGAGCGCCTGCGACCCCGCCCGAATCAACGCCGGTTCGCTCGTGCTCTGAAAGAAGCTGAAGCCCGGGCGGTCCTTCCACGCCTCCGGCCCTCCGAGCTTGATGTTGTGCGCCAGGGTCACGTCGTGGATCCGCGTGACCATCGATTCGTACAGCGAATCGCCCCGATGAGTCCGTGGGTCCATAAAGTGTCCTGAGAAGTTGCCGAGATCGCTGCTAGCGGCAAAAATCACGTCGATGCCCGGAACGGAGGCAATCTTCTCCGCGTTTTCCACCCCGGTGGGAGTTTCAATCATGATGACCACCATCATGTTGTCATTCACCGTCTGGCGGTAATCGCTTCCCCACAGGGCGCTGTGCTGGCCGCCGCCCTGGCTCCGCCTTCCCTGTGGGGGATACTTGGACCATTTCACCGCCGCCTGCGCCTTTTCAACTGTATCGACCGTAGGGACGATCACGCCCAGCACGCCGATATCGGTTGCCTTCTGAATGTCGCTTTCCGTTGCGTCCGGCACGCGCAGAAACGGTATTGCCGCCGATCCGCGGCAGGCCCACATCATCCGCGCCACATCCTCATAAGTCAGCGGGCTGTGCTGCATTTCGATCCACAAGAAATCGAACCCCGCATTCGCCATCGCGCAATACATGTTCGCGTCCGGCGAGGTTACGGTTCCGCCAAAGATTTGCTTGCCAGCCATCAGTTTCTGTTTCGCGGTGTTGTAACTCCTGGCCCCCTGCCCCTGCTGTGCTTGTGCTCTCCACGCGCTTGTCGCCAGCAGCGTTACGCAGGCCGCGCCCCATAGGACGACTCGCTTCATGCTCATTAAGGTCTCCTTGTTCCAGAAGCACTGTTTGGTCTTTCTCGGCATCTGATCCAGGACGTATTCCCGGGTGACTGCAAGTATACACCAGGCCGGAAGACCAACGTCCTTTTTTATGATCGTCGGCGGCACCGGGAGATCGACGGTTTGGCCGGCCTGTCTATTCGGAAAGATGTGAGCAGGAGCGGGCTGACGGGCGGATCGCGAAGCGTCGGTCCCTCCCGCTCTCTGTGAAATCCTCGCATGCCGCGCACAAGCTGTGCCATGCGCTTTTTTTCTGCAACCGCCTCGCCGACATTGTGGAATTATGCCGTCTTTCGGCGGGCGCCTTCCGGCGGAATCTCCGCTGTGGAGCTTTCGAGGTCCCAGTAGGGATCGACGCCGTAGTAACCGTAAATTTGTGATCCCCACCTGGAATCGGCCATATCGGGCCAATTGTCCTTGTCGAATCCGGGAGCGCGCTCCAGCTTCTCCTTGCCCACGTCGAATATGAAGCATTTCCGGTCTTCGTCGAGAGTAAGCACGCTCCAGGGCACGGCAAAAAGCTTGTTGCCCATTCCGAGAAAACCGCCGAACGAGAGAACTGCATAGGCCACCCTGCCGGTGGGAACGTCGATCATGATCTCGTCAATTTTACCGAGATCTTCTCCCGATCTGTTTTTTACCGCGTCGCCCTTCAGAGTGCTGGCAGAAAGCACGCGGCGATAAGGTTTGCGCATATCTGTATGCCTGATTGGTTCCGGGTTTGTCACTGACGTCTCCTTTATCCCTTTCCTTGGGTTCTCAATCGATTGATCCAAGAAACAGCCAACATCGATCAGCAGGCGCGGGGCCAGCGCAAGAATCTTCACATGACCTCGATGGCGCGTCGCGGTTTCGTCTCGGGCCGCCCATAGACCGGGCTCTCCCTGCAACAATCGATCGTGAGACTTCATCCATTGGGACCGATCCGACCGCCGCTGCGGATGCTAACCTGAAAGTAAAGAGCCATTCGATTCTGTTCAGGGAGTTGGGCATGAAATTTCACGGGTTGTGGATGATCGCCCTGATGCTGGCGGCGATAGGGACCGCTGCGGCCCAGATAGAGCCGCGGCCCACAAATGCCGAACCGTCCGCCGCGGGAGCAGCCGGCCGGGCCTTGCCAGCCGAGCTTTCCATTCCGTTTGGCTCCGTCCGGGGGGAGTTGGTCATCTCGGGCGATACATTGATTTTTATTGATCAGGGCCAGCCCGGATCCTCGTTTGCCGTCAGCCGTCAGAACTTGATTTCGATCGATATTCAGAGCGGCCTGTTGGTGATGGAACTGCGGGAGCCGGTTCGAAACCGCGCCGGTGAAACCGACCACCTGGTTTTTCGCGTGTTGGAAGGCCAGACAGCCGATCCCATATTGGCCTGGTCCAGGGCGCCTGCCGGCGAGTTTCCTGCACAGCCGCAGGAACAAACCTTCTCGTATGACGTCAAGCACGATCATTTCATTGGAAGCGACAGCGGCCGGCTCATTATCGGCCCGGAGCGTATCGATTATGAGTCAGTGACCGACATCAACCAATCGCGCCAGTGGCGGTACTCTGATATCAAGGAAATCAAGAGGGATAGTCCTTATAAAATTGAAATTCAGCCGTATAACGGCGACAAGTACACGTTCTCGCTCCAGGGCGGCGGCATGGAATTATCAACTTACAACCTGATCGTCCAGAGAATTACGGCGGCTCGCCTTCGCCAGCAAAGATAGCCCGGGCGCGCGGTTCCGAATCGCCTGGCCAGGCGGGCATTCACCCCGCTGCCGCTGTCGCCCAGAATGCCTCAGGCAAAATTCGGCGGGGCGGCCGATTGAACGGAAACAAGGACGGCTTCGGCAGCTCGCGGCCGCAGCCACGTGGCGCAGCAGGCTGAGTTGCCACGCAATCCGACGAAAGTAATTCTGCCGCTCGCCCCTCGCCCGTCACTGTACACTGATGATGGCAGAGTTGCTAGCAACTCCACCCGCCGTGATCCGCAACGGATAATCTCCAGGAGCCAATTGGGGCACGACAACGTTGACCTGATAGAGCCCGGCGAAATTGGGAGCAAGTCCGGCGAAAATCACCGCGGCGGAATTGTCTCCCACCGTCGCCGTAACAAGACTGGTAGCCCACGAAAGCGGAACGGCGCTGGCGGCTGCACCTGTCGCCACGGCGTTGTCCACGGCCCCCAGCCCGGTGAGATATACAGATACGACGCTCCCCGCGGCAGCAGGCCGCGATGCTGTGTTAAGGCTGCCATCCTGATTGATCGCGGCCGCCCTGCCGTCACCTAGTGTGAACAAGCCCGGAGCCGTAGGTTGAATGGTGATACCGGCCGCGCCCATGAACTGGCCTCCCGAGGTGACCGCAATTGTGGCGGGGCCGATCGGGGTCTCAAAGGGAACTTGGGCGTTGATTTGACCGGGGCTGGCATAAAACATAGGCGCTGGCAGTACTCCCACCTGGACGGACGCGCCGCCCAACTGCGTCGGCAGCGGCATCGAAGTAGCGGAAACTGTGGATTGCGCGAGCCCCGAGCCGTACACTGAAATGATCGACCCCGGTGCCGCGACGTTCTGCTGCGCACTGGCCGCGTTGGCGATGCCGAGCGAAGCGCCAGCCTGGGAAAGCAGGCCGTAGACGACCAAGGCGCTCTGGGTCCCCGCATAAACTTTCCCATTGGCCACGGTGGGAACGGAAAACTTAACCTGAAGGCCCAGAGAGTCGCGCGCGGCGTTCTGGGCGCTGTTGTAAAGTTCGTTTGCCAAGTTGGAGGCGTCATACGCGCGGAGAGTCCCCGAGACGCAGCCAGGCGCGCAGACGGTCCCCCCAGGGTCCAAAACCCAGACGATGCCGTTCGATTTGCCGTTTGCTGAAATCGCAGGCACGCAGCCGGGAAAACCAAAGCTTTCCGGAGAACGCGAAACAGGCGACGTGGAGAGCGATCCATTGACGATCGAGAAAGCCTTCAGATTATCGCCCGACCCGCAGAAATAAACGGCGCCATTGAAATATGCTGGATTTCCGAACAGAGAACTGATCGCCCGGGGCAGCGACTGGACGATTTGGCTGTCGGATCCCGCCTGCCATTTGCCCAGATTATCGCGGTCTAAAACGTAAATGCGGCCCTCCTTGCCTGCCCCGACCATCAAGTGAGGGTGATCGCCGCCGCCGGCTTCATCAGGCAGCAACACGACTCCACTGGATCCGACATCGGCATCGTCGCCGTTTAATGTGCTGTAGTTGAAAGGCGTAAAGTAATCGGCAACGGAAAGTCCTCCGTCCGCCGAAAGCTTGATATAGCTCTCACCCAGGTCGGGACCGCCGCTGGTGGCGTCAAACGTGCCATTGCCCGATACCACAAAAATGTTGCCTTCCGCATCGGCGGCAGGCGCGGCCCCGCTCGCCCAAAACGACCCTTGCCCGCCGTTGGGAGTGTCATTGAAAACGACCACTTGACGCAAACTTTGCGCGTCGTAACCCAGGATCCAGCCGTGGTACGTCCCAATATCGCAGTGTGACGAGAAACCTAGATAAACAATGCCGTTCAGGAGAAGCAGGCCGGGACGCTGCTTGTAAGACTTGGGATTCAGCGTCACGGTGCTGCCTCCATCGCCCCTGCCGGGCGCCGATGCCTGTACGGTCGCAGGACTTCCGGGCCTTTCGGCGCCAGTCGCGGCATCCAGGGCGTGCAGGCGATGCGCGTAGGATATTGCCCCGCCGATATTCTCTTTCGTCATCGCCACCACGTACAGCGTGTTGCGCGCCGGATCGATCACCGGTGTACTGGTAATGCCAATTTCGGGATAAATCTGGGTGCAATCTACATCTGAAGCCGGAACGGTCGTGATTCCGGCGGCGGGATTGATGAAGCTGACCTGCCACAGCGGTGCGGCGTTCGCGCCCGAGTTCGTATCGGCGTCGAAGGCATAAACGCTGTCATGCTCGGTCGCGACATAAACCACGTTGTGGGTGCCTTTGCCCGGGATGGCAACATTTGCCAGGTAGAGTGGCTGGCCGTACACATACCCGTCCACTGGATAGGAAAACAGTTTTCCAAACTGAGCCGTATTTACATTCGCGGGCTTTAGGATAGTCTCGCTCAAATTGGCCCCGCTACGGGCAAGGTCGTACTGGTATGTAAGAACGTTCACCTGGCTCGGAAGTGGACCGGCCATGGCAAGAAGAACCGCCAAGGCCCCTCCTGTGCGCGGCTTTGACAGCCGGAGACTTTTTATCACTCTATTGAGCATGATTCACCCTTGTTCCGGGCCGGAGGCCCCGGCAGCAGCGGCCAACCTCAGGACAAGCTCTTTCGGCCCGTTCTGGCGACAACGAGCCTGGTCTGTGCAAAAACCCACACGTTCGGCGACATAAGAACTCTGCTCAGGTTACGGCCGAATGAGAGGAAGCAAACAGGTTGCCAGTCCCGGCGGGAACACTTCCTGCATGGCGTTAGATTTGAAAACTTAGTGAAGAAGCTCTTACCCGGGTCAGCCGGCCGCTTTCACCGTCGCCGGTGCAGGCGCCAGCTCGTCAATCTGCCGCAATGCCGGAAAAAGCCGTGCCCACGCGATCACAACGGCGATCGTGCCCGCGCCGCCCGCAATCACGGCCGGAATCGTTCCCAGGCACTGCGCGGTTACTCCAGATTCGAACTGGCCCAGTTCGTTCGATGCTCCGATAAAGAGCATGTTTACGGCGCTGACGCGGCCGCGCATAGTGTCGGGCGTGGCAAGCTGAATCAGAGTTTGCCGCACAATGACGCTTACCATATCGCAGGCTCCGGCCAGCCCCAAAACCAGCAAAGAAAGCGGAAAACTGCGGGAGAGTCCAAAGATAACCGTGAACGCCCCGAAGCCGAACACGCAGCCCAGCATCGCGGCGCCCGCCCGGCGGCGCACGGGCCAATGGGCCACGAGGACGGCTGTAATCAGAGCGCCAATACCAGGCGCGCTGCGCAGAGCGCCGAGACCCCGGGCGCCCACGTTCAGAATCTCCCGCGCATACACAGGCAGCAAGGCCACAGCGCCGCCCAGTAATACGGCGAAAAGATCCAGCGAGATCGCGCCCAGAATCAGCTTGTTGCGCCAAATGTATTGCAGTCCTTGCAATACCGCCGCCGCCGGCTCCGCGTGCCGCACGCGCCCGGCGCCCCTGATCTTGATGGCCGACACCAGCACCAATGCCGCCAGGTATTCCAACGCCGCACAGCCATAAACGGGGGCGGGACTTCCCATCCAGCCATAAAGAATTCCGCCGGCCATGGGCCCGATGATCGTCGCGGCCTGGAATATCGACGATCCCCAGGCCACAGCGTTAGGGAAGTGCTCCTCGGGTACTAGCAGCGGCAAAAAGGCTTGACCCGCCGGACCATTGAAGGAGCGCACGATGCCGCTGAGCAATAAGACGGCATAGATCGGAAAAACCGAGGCTCCTCCGCGGCGTGCAAAGGCGAGCAACAACAGGGAGCAAACCGAAAACGCCGCATAGCAGAGTTGCAGAATTCGCCGCCGCGGGATTCGGTCGGCTGTGTGTCCTGCGATCAGGAAAAGAAACACGCCCGGGAGAAACTGGGCCAGACCCACCAGCCCCAGATCCAGGGGGCGATTCGTGATCGCATAGACCTGCCAGGACACAGCGACCGCCTGCATCTCCGACGAAGTGGTCGTGAGAAAGCGGGCTAGCATGTAATAGCGAAAGTTCGAGTAACGGAAGGCGACGCGGGCCGCCGGATCACTGGACCTCGGCTCCATTCGGTTATGAGAAGCCAGTTTCGCACAGGCGCACCACGGGCCGCTTCGGTATACCCTTACCGCCCGGGATAGGCAGCGGCGCGCCGGACGATGAGACGCGCCAAGAGCTGAGCGGGCGTCCGATCCGGCCCGTTGGGCGAGGCGGCGGATCGCCGGCACGCCTCGACCGCACCTCGGATGCAGGTCTTGAAGCGGCGGGCTGCCGACTCACAAGCCGATCAGAGCGTGTACGTCGATAATCAGGCGAGTCTGGGGCTGGTAAACGATCGCGTAGCCGTCCATATATCCTCGGACGCACCCGGCGCATACAGGAGGCAATCGCTGCTCAATGACAACGGGAAATGGGCGGATCCTTTTCTCCCAACCCGGCGGCAGATGCCCGGTCCGGTAGAGCTTCTTCTCGAGGCCCGGAGGCAGCGACCTCGGATGATAGTATTCGCGAATGATGCGCACATGCTCTTCCGTGAAACAGGCCTCTCCATATTTTTCGTGGTGCTCGCGGTCGAACTCCACCTCTCGGCCATGTCTGCCACGATCCTTGGCCACGGCCGGCAAAAACATCGTTCCAACCAGCGTGATGGTCAACAACGGCGTGAAAATTCGCATATGTTCGGCTGCCTCCCTCAAGAGTGTACCTGGAATTTCCGGTTTCTCAGACTGCGGGCTTTGACTTAAACTGCACGCGGGGTTCACCGTAGACCCTTCCTATTGATCGCAACCCGCCTGCCTTTCCACAGATTCTCTTGTGCGGCCGGCGCAATCTCTCAATGCGGCCCGCTAGCGGAATCGGAAGATCTTGAGCGGAAAAATTTCCAGATTACATTTGCAACCGCCAGCGCCGGAGGCGCCAAAAACAGGCCGACGACGCCGAAGAGCAGGCTTCCCGCCAGTACGGCCAGAAAAACAGCCAACGGCCGCAGCCCCAAGCGGCGGCCCAGGATATGAGGGGTGAGGTAGTAACCCTCGAAGCCTTGAAACAGAACGAATGCGCCGGCCACGGCGGCGATGCGCCAGAACTCGCGCCCGGCGATCGCCGTCAGGCCGACCGCCAAAGCAAACCCGATAAGGATGCCGAGATTTGGAACCAGGTGCAGAAATCCGCAAAGCAGGGCGATCAGGAGCCACACGGGAACTTTCAGCAAGGCGAAGGCAACCGCGTAGAGCGCGGACATGGTGAGGGCGATGATGATCTAGCCGCGAACATAGGCGGTGAGAGTCCGCGCTATCTCGCGGAGCAAATCGCCGAAGGATCGACCGGGCCGCATCATTCCGGCGCCTTCCGAGTTTTATCCAGCCAAGCGCCGGCCTACTCATCCGGGGGTGCCAGCAATTCTTGCGCCACAGGCCTGGCCGGCGAAAGGCCGTCCGCGAAAGGCACAGTTTATACTTCGCCGAAAGTGTTGCCCCTCTCAAAATTTCCACGTTCCGTGATAATGCGGGTAATCAGTTCCGGGGGTATTCGATCAAAGAGGGTGAATTCGCCGCGCGCCGGAAGCAGGTCGTCCGTCCGGGCCGGGGAGAGCTTGAAGCTATGCCCGGCGGCGTAGAAGGGCTTGCCGAAGTGGGCGCAGCAGAGCGCCAAGGGCAACGTGCCGGTTTTGTGGAGGATCGCTCCGTCGCCGTCGAAGGCATCAATGCCCACCAAAGCGCAATCCACAAGCGGCGCGGCCTGACCCATGAGGGCATCCGGAATCAGTTTTGCGTTGAGGCTCTCTGCCAAAAGGCGGCCCTCGCCCCCTGGCAGCGACTCCAGCACCCAAACAGAGCTGCCTCGTCCAGCTAACGCGGCTTCGACTGTGGAACTACGGCTGATCGTGATGATGCGTGCGCCCGGCGGCAGCAGGGGAGCGAGGCGCGCCGCGATGCGCTGATTGCCATCCAGCAGCGAACGCCGCAGACCGGGCAGGTCGGGGTTCTTGCTTTCAAGCAGCCGCCCCACGTTCGCTACCGTCACAATGGCAGGGTGCATGCTGCGGAACTCATGGGCGAGCTGAGGCCAGTCTTGCGGAGCATCCAGCGCGATGTCAATGGCCGCGACCGCCAGGCTGGTGGCACCCGAGGCCGTGTCGGCTCGCAATCTCTCCAGCCGCCGGAGAATATCGGCGTTCACCGCTTCTTCGCCCCCGGCCTACTGCACGATGGCTTTGGCAGTGGCCAGGTTGTCGTTGGAGTCCCAAACACGAATGGCGATCGTGTGCTCGCCCCCGGCGACGCTGTCGGTGAGAAAATCGTAATCGAGTTCCTTGGAATCAAACAGCCGCGTGGCCGGCAGCATCACGCGCCACTCGCCGCCGTCAATCGAGTATTCGGAATTGTCAATGTTGCTGATGGCGTCGGCCGCGTGAAAGCGAATCCGCACCCGCCCATTCTCCACTACTGCCGTCAATCCGGAAATGGCCGGCGGCGTATTATCGATATAAAAAGGCTCGCTCTCCTGAGAATAGCTCAACGCCTCCGGACCTGGGTTCGAAGGAGCGTCCGACGCCGTCACGCGCAACTGATACTGGCCGTCCGCGAATGCGGTGGAATCCCAGCTTATATAGGGCTGCTCCACTTTATCGCGCAACAACTTCCAGTTCTGCTCTTTTACGCCCCGAATTTCCACTTTATAGACAAGCTCGTCGTTATTGTCGTCCTCGGCGAGCCATCTTGCGCCCAAATACCCTTTGGCCCGGTTCATGGAACGCGGCGGCTGCGGCGCGGCTGGCGCGTTGCCGCGTTTGGCCGAAGGCCGCGAGCCCAGGGCCGGCAGCGAGAGCGTCTGCGTCGAGGAAGAAGCCGCGGCAGGATCCGCGAATTTGTAGTTCGGCGGCGTTATCTCCAGCTGCGAAATCGTGGGAGCTACGTTCTTCGGCTGGTAGGCGATCTCGACGGAATCGAGCAGAGGCGAGTCGCCGCCCCGCGTCTCGAGCACTGCTTTCCACTGCACAAACCGGGCAGGTGGGCAGTCCAGCGGCGCGCCGTCCAAAGCCGTGACCGGCTTCGACCAGGAGCTCCAATACTGGTCCGGTGTGACCAGGTTTCCTGATCGGGCGTAAAGAGTCAACGTGGTGTTCGCCGGGACGTTGCCTCTCCACGTCAAGCGCCCCCAATGCGCGAACATGCCCGCGTCGAACACCTCCGATTCAAACGTCCCTCTGGATTCGAGTTCCGGCCCCAGCCGGTAGATCTTCCCAATATTGCCGGTCGCGGCGAAGACCACGCCGCCCGGTCCTTGTAAAAAAGCAGTCACCTGAGTCGGAGCCGCCTTCACCAGAAGGGAATACACATGGTCAGCCTCTATCTGGAATACGCGTCCCCGGTTTCCTGTTCCGATCAACAGCCGCCCCTTCGGGTTGAAGCCTAGGGTGTAGACAATATCCTCGGTTGAGATCCACACCCGCCGCGGCTCGCCATCCAAACCGATGCGAAATACCTCGCTGCCGCCGGAAACTCCGGTTCGCAAAGACGATGGCAGCGGAGCGGGTTGCGGCGCCGGCGCAGGGCCGGCCGCCGCCGGCGCGCCTCCCAGCAAGTTTCCGACCGGAGCGGGCGCCGGAGCCGGCGCGGCGGGGACAGGAAGCGGCGTCACACCGCCGCTACCCCGCGAGCCGACGGCGGCTGCGTACAATATTCCGTCCGCTCCCAGCGCCAGGGCAGTGATTTCCTTTTTCGACGACTGGTACAGCACAAAACCCCGCCCACCCGAGCCGGGAACCCGGATCACCAGTCCGCCTGGATCGGTTCCGATTATCAGATCGTCGTTCTTGTCGATCAGCAGCGAGCGAATATGCGCTTCTTCCGTTTTGAAGAAAACGGTCGCCTTGCCCGAGGGACTGACGCGAAGCACCTTCCCCTGATCGCCGGTTGCGACAAACAGATCCCCCTGCGAATTGAAAGCCATCGCCCATATGTACTTGACCTTGGGATCCAAAAAAAGCGACACGCGGCCGGAAGGATCGATTTTATAAATCTTGGAGTCGGGAGAAGTGGCGGCATACAGGTTGTCGCGCCGGTCCACGGCCAGCGAGTGAATCTCCAAGGCCTCGGTATCGAAATAAGTGGTCTTCTTGCCTTCCGGAGTAATCTTGAAAACCCGGCCGCCCGGCCCTCCCCCGGCAAACAAATTCCCTTTGCTGTCGCGGGCCAACGCCCACAGATACGCAAGCGGCGCGTCATAAATCTCCTGAAACCGCGGAGCCAATCCCAGTTTGCCGTCGCTGCGCAGCGCGACGTGCTCGATCATGCCCTTCTCGAACTCGTCGAAACGGGATTGTTCCCACGTCCGGGTGGTCTCCGCCAGAGCCGGAGATACCAGAATCAGTGCCAATAGAAAATAAGAACGCATAAATTTGAGTCCATCGCGAAGGTTGCGGCCAATATGCGCCGGTTGGAAGCGGTTTTTAGGGCGGCCTACCGGACCGTCACGTTGAGCGAATAGCTCCCGCTCACCACGTAGTCAAACGGGATGGCGGTCTGCTCGACCGAAGACTCATTGGCCAGCATGAGGCGCCGGTTGCGCTCGTGGCCCGCCTCAATCACGTTTAACACCGAGGAAGGAACATTGGGCAGCGTCTTGTCGTCGTAGTAGGCGGTCACCGTCGGCTGCATCAGCGATATGTACAACTGATTGTTGCTCAATTCCTGGTTGATCAACGACACCGTTTCGGGAAGATCCATCAACCGGTTGCCGCCGGCGGCGTACTTGTTCCGGTTCACGGTGTCAGCGTCGCTGACCAGCAGGCGCAGTGCGCCCTTCTGCACGCCGGCCGGCACCTTGATGCGAAATTGCTTTTCGATCCGCTGTCCCCGGTAGGGCCTCAGGAAAACCTTGCCCACCAGCTCGTCGCCGGGCTGCACTTCGCTCTTTTCCGTCCAGGCGTTTTCGATCACCGCCACGCGCCGCTCAGGCAGCAGATCGATCGTGACGTCCACGCTCCTCAGATGCGGCATCTTTACCGAGTTGGTGAACAGCCGGTTGAACTTGTCGCCGAACCAGCCGGCCAGCAGCATCGGCGCCGGAACGGGCGTATCGCCGGAGGTGCGCATGGTGGAGAGCGAGATTTTCTGCCGCCCCTCCAGTTGAATATTGCCGCTCAGACGGAACGTGCTCTCTTCGGCGAAATCGTTCACGCCGAACATCGAGTTGTACAGCGTGAACATCATCAACTGCGGCGTCCACTTTTGGTTCTGAAACACCTGAAAGTGAAAATCCTTCTCCGCTCTTACCGCGCGCGAATCGGCAAAGGAGCGAACCCGGACCGATACGGGAATAGTGGGCGCCTGCTCTCCGAGCACTCCCATGATGCCCGAGTGCCGGTCCTGGCGCAACGCTCCCACGAACTCGCCGAAGTTCATGATCTTAGTGGGCGTGAAGCTCGAGGCCAGCGTGTGAACGACTTCCGCCTGCGCCATCGGCATTTCCACCGGGCCGGTGTTGAACATGGGATGGCCGAACGCCAGAATCCGCTTGCCGTCGTTGTAGGTGACCGTGCCGGAGGCGGCGATCGACATATCGCCCGACACCAGCACGCCCGAAATCGCGTCGCCCGGCTGCAATGCCGTCGCCGCGCTGGGAGAAATCCGAGCCGGCGTTCCGGTCGATCCCCCGCCCTGCACAGCCACCATTCCCAGGTCGTCGAAAATTCCGGCGAAGTCGTGGAGCACGGCCTCATTGAATCCGCCGAAGGTCAGCGGAGTCTGTATAGGCGTGAGGTATAGTTCATCTGACGTCGGCCGCAGCAGGCCGGGGGCGATCGCCACTTTTTTGCCGGCCGCGGCGCGTTCGGGCGTGGTGGCGCCCGCCGGCCGGCTTTGGTCGAATTCGTTGATCTCCAGCATCAGCTCGATCGGAGTGATGCCGCAAATCGCATCGGGACTGAAGGCCCCCAGCCGCAGCGAAACTGCGCCGATCAGTTTGCCTTGGTAATACACAGGGCTGCCGCTCATGCCTGCCGCCACATTCGTTCGCTGCGCTTTGCCGCCCATTTTGCCGAGGATGATATCCTGCCGCGGCCCCCACACGTTCTTCATAATGCCGATGATCTCCACCGGCACAGGCTCCGGCTCAGAGCCCGAAAACACTGTCCATGCCGTCGCTTTCATGCCCGGCTTTACCTCGCCGAGCTTCATGATCTCGACCGCTCCGGCCCGCGGGCGCTGCGTCTCCGCGCCGGATGCGCTTATAAGGACACACACGCAGGGAATCAGCAAGAAAACCAGACGCTTCATTAAAACTCCGAGCGCTTCTTGGGCGACTTTGCGGGGTCCCAGCTCGCCCTCGAAAGCTGCCTGTATTTTAGCAGACCGGCGAGAACGTGCCTAGGCCTGCGGGGTTTCGCTGCGCAAAACGCCAGAAAAAAGTGGGATCCGGCGATTGCCAGGCCGCCGCAGTGCGGAAACTCACACTCTTTCTGGAGGGCCGCCTTCTAGGCGGCGCGGTCTTTCAACGTGGAAGCTCCGCTCGAACCGCGGCTCCGTTTCACCCAACTGTAAACAGACACAGTGCTCGCGCCGACGGATAGGGCGATGATCGCCAGGATGCCCCCCTGCACGACCGGCGATTTGGCCAGTTCCAGGATTCTCGTCCCAAAAAACACGGCCAGCAGACCCACGGCGGAGAAGCGTATAAAGCGGCTTATGCCGATGACAGTCAGCAGCTTCTGGCGCGGATATTGCAGCGCCGCGGCGGCGGCCACAAAGGGCGTAAACGGAAAGGGGGGCGGCATCAACGACGCGACAGCTAAGGCCCAGGCTGCGCTCTTCTTCACCTTTTTCTTCACGTACTCCAGACGCCGCGCAGAGACGTGCTTTCCCAAACCCTCTTCTCCGCCTTTCCGCGATATCGCATCGGTCAGGGCGCAGCCCAGTACCGATCCCGCTGAAGCCATAAAGGCGTAATACGGGAGCATAATGTGTCGCCTAGCTGTAAGCCCGACGATGAGGATGTCGTTCGCCAGGGGCATCACCAGAAAAGAAGAGTCGAGAATGCCCAAGCCCAGGGCGCCGAACCCACCCAAGTGGAACAGCAGGGTATAAAGGTGGGCCGCAAATCGTTTCATCAGGAACTCTTGCCAGCAGCCCAGTCTCCACGCTGATCGGGCTCAGTGGCATCCCATACAACGAAATCGCACGCCGTGGCAAATCCGGCAGGAGGCTCGATCGAATTGGGCGTTCCGCCGGGAATGCCGCTCGAGCCAGTCGGGCGTGTGGCTGGCAGGCCGGAGCGCTGCTGTGTCGGCATGGCACTTCTCGCAACTGAAGGGCGGCTCGATTTCGTTGTGGCACACCAGGCAGTCGGCCATCCGCGGCATGTCGGCCTTCGATGCGTGAGTTGCCTGCTCAAGCCCCCGATGGCATGCTCCGCAGGCGTTCTGCGTGTTCAGGCGGGCGCGAGTCGCACCGGCGTCGCCGAGATATTTGCCGGCGTCAATAGCGGCCGCAATGGCCGGCGCAACGTTGCCCAGCGCCAGGTGGAGCTTGTGATTGAACCGGAGATTCGGGACCTTCGAAAGCGTGCTCGACGCGGCAGCCGCGTGACAATTGACGCAGCGGGCGCCCGGTTTGCGAAGCGCTTCCCGGTGAGAGAACCCTGGTGTGCGCATTTGCGCCGCGCAGAAACACGACGCTACGGCAAGGGCCTGAAGGCTAACCGCAATGGAGCGGAAGTTTCGCAGAGCCTGGGTTACCCCTTGTACGTGATATGCCAGATCTTGTTGCCGCCGTCATCAGAGACCAGAAGAGAGCCGTCCGGCAACTGCAACAGCCCGACCGGGCGCCCCCAAACTTCGCGCCGGTTGGGCGACAACATCCATCCGGTGAGGAAATCCTGCGGGCCGCCGCTCGGCTTTCCATCCTGGAACGGCACGAAAGCCACCGAGTAGCCCGTGCGCTTCGAGCGGTTCCAGGAACCGTGGAAGGCCAAAAACGCTCCGCCCTGATATTGTTTGGGAAACTGCTGGCCGGTGTAAAAAATAAAATCGAGCACAGCGACATGCGAACCGAGCAGCACATCCGGAACGATCGTCTTCTTCACCAGGTCCGGCCGCTCGCCCTTGTGCCGCGGGTCTTCGTGCGGGCCGATGTAAGCATAGGGCCAGCCATAGAAACCGCTTTGCTGCACATGGGTGAAGTAGTCCGGAACCAGGTCGTCGCCCAGCAGATCGCGCTCCTGGACGGCCGCCCACAAGACGTCGGTCCCCGGATACCATCGCAATCCGATGACGTTTCGCATCCCGGAAGCAAAGATCTCGTGGCCGCTGCCGTCGGGATTGTAGCGGTTAATGGCTGCACGGCGTGGATCCTCTCCCGAGTCCACGTTGGATGCCGAGCCGATGGTCAGATACATCTTCTTGCCCTGGCGATCGAACAGCACGGTGCGCGTCCAGTGTCCCGAGCCGAACTGATGCATGGGGACGATCTCTTCCCCTTTACCCGTCACCTTCATGGCCTTCGAGTCGTACTGATACCGTTTCAGGGACGTCGTTTCGGCCACATAGAGATAGCCGTTCCAAAGCGCCAGGCCGTAAGGACGGTCGAGGCCCTCAATGATTTTGCGTCGCTCCTTTCCGTTCAGCACGTAAACCGCGCCCCGGCCGCCGAAAAATCCACCGGCGCTGTCGGCCAGCAAAATCTCGTTGTTGGGACCTAGCAGCATGAAGCGGGGCGCTTCAAATCCTTCCGCGAAAACCTCGATATGGAATCCCGGCGGCAAATGGAGCGACGCCCCGGCCGGAGGAGAAACCACGCGGGGCCCGTTATTCACAGAAGGAGTCTGGTATGGCGGCGGCAGCGGGATCGTATTTACCTGCAGCGCAAATACGGCCGTGATGAGCAACAAAGCAAAACACGGCGCAAATGCAGCGGCTCTGCCGCCCTTGGGGAGCACAGGTTTTTTCATGGCGGAAGACTCTCCTTTATCATAGTACGCAGCTTCCGGATGAACCCCCTGGTTGCAATTCTCGGTCCTACGGCCAGCGGCAAAAGCGAACTGGCGCTGGCTGTCGCCGAGCGGCACAATGGCGAAATTGTAAATTTCGACTCCATCCAGGTCTACCGGTGGTTTCGCATCGGGGCGGCCAAACTAGGCGAATCTGAGCGGCGCGGCATCCCTCACCATTTGATCGATATCCTCGAACCTAATGAAATTTTCACCGCAGGCGAGTTCGCCCGCCGCGCGAGGCAGGCCATCGCCGAGATTTGCGGCCGGGGCCGGCTGCCGGTGCTTGCGGGCGGCACAGGGTTCTACTTGCGGGCCCTGCTGGACGGCCTGTTTCCCGGGCCGCAGCGGGATGAGGCGCTGCGGCGCCGCCTGGCCGCCCGGCCGCCAGAGCGGCTGCACCGGCTGCTGCGGCGCTTGGATCCGGCGGCCGCTGCAAAGATCCATCCGCACGACTCTCCCAAGATCATCCGCGCCCTGGAAGTGACGCTCCTCGCGCGGCGGCCAATGACCGCGTTGTTCTCCGAAGGCCGCCAGAAGCTGGAAGGATTCCGCGTTTTGAAAATCGGGCTCCTTCCCGACCGCAATGCGCTCTACGATCGCATCAACCGGCGCACCGAGGCGATGTTTGCCGCCGGCTTGGTGGAGGAAGCTCGCCAGATTCTCGCCGCCGGCTGCGCCGCCGGAGCAAAGCCTTTCGAATCCCATGGTTATCGCCAGGCCTTGCAGCATTTGCAGGGCAAGCTCACCTTGCGGGAAGCCATTTTCTACGCCCAGCGCAACACGCGGCATTACGCCAAACGGCAGATCACCTGGTTCCGGCGGGAGCGGGATGTAGAGTGGTACCGCGGCTTTGGAGACGATCCCGGTCTCCAGAGCCGCGTTCTCGAGCGCGTCAGGGCCTTCCTGGCGGCCGCCGAAGCAGCATAGAATCGGGTTCCGACGCCGCAGCGGCCCGGGTATATACTCCTCTTTTACCCCCGGGTTATCATCGGCGGCCGAAGAAGAAGGCGCATCAAAAAGTGATCCCGAGCAAGAACTCCGCCTGATTATCGTTGGAACGCAGAAGGCTGCCGCCGCTCAAATCCTGAAAATTCTCCCAGCCCCAACGGGTGTAACGTACCTCAGGAGAAACGCGGAAGCGCCGGGACCCCAGCTCGATGCCCGCGCCAACGGTTGCGCCGACCCGGAAGGTATTTTGGAGCTCAGGCGGGTGGCCCGTGCTGGCGCTGGTCTCCCGGTTGGGAAAGACGATCGTCCGGGCCAGTTGCGAAATGTCGGAAAGCTTGTCGAACGTAGGTCCTGCTTCGACATAGGGACGGATCGGCCCGCCGAACACACGCCACTTCAGAAGCAGCGGAAACTCCCAGGAGTTAGCCGTAGTCGCCGTTCTTGTAAATACGTCCACCGAGGTGCTGGTGCTCTCGAAGTCAAGACGCTTGTACAGAGCGTCGAATTCGATGCCCAGCCGGAACGGCAGGTGCAGCTCTACAGTCGGCCCGACAGTGTAACGCTTTGTGTCAGAAATATATTCCAGACGTCCCGTTTTCGCCGTGTTGAACGCGTCGGTGAAAGGAACGCCGCCTTTTACTCCGAGGGACAAAATCTGTGGAAAAGCGGTTACGGCTGCTAAAAGCGTCAGCAAGATCAGTCGCTTGGTCATTCTTTTCTCCTGTTAAGAAGTAGTTCCGCAACATGCTTGTGCGGCATTCCGGCCGGCGGCGGCAAGCAAGCGCGCGCGGCGCTTCTCCGGCCGTCCATTGCGCTGAGAGTCAATCCCCATCAGTTTTGACGGAGTCCTGACTCGATTCGGTTTCTATTTCGGAAGTTCGCCGCGAGGGGAAATCCGGCGGCAAGATGTGCCAAACGAAACAGCGCGGTCCGCGCACCGGCGCTTTTGCATTTCTAGGCCGCGCTGTTTGGCGGAAACGTCAGATGTTCTCGAGTCCGCGAGGCCCCGGCGTCAGGCGTAGATCGGCTCCAACTTCTCGCGCACGTATTTCATGCACCGGCCGAAACTTTCACGGGCGCTGACGCGGACGTAATCCAGATCCACGCAGATCCACCCCTTGTACTTGCGCCGCTTCAGGATGCGGTGCAGCCTTGGGAAATTCACCTCGCCGTCGCCCAGATCGTAAATGCTGTTCATAAAGGTTGCACTCGCCGTGCCGGCCTTCAGAGTTTGCCCGTTTGGCAGAACGATGTCCTTCCCAGCGGGGGTGTTTCTACTGTCTTTGTAATCCATAAAAATCAGCCGGTCGGCGTATTTTTCGAACAGCTCCACGACATTGCACCCCGACAGGTCGAGATGGGCGGTGTCGGGCGCGAACCCGAAGCGCTTCGGGTCGGTCAGTTTTAAAAACATCTCGACCTCGTCCTGGCATTCGGCGAGCTGGTCGAGATGATTGTGCAGCCCCGCCCGGAACCCGTACTCTTTGGCCACATCGCCCAGATGATTGTAGAACTCGGCGGCGATGTGGATTCGCTCCGGAACAAGCACCTTCGGAACGCGGGCGGGCGAGAAAACCACCAGCTCGGTGGCTCCGAACTCTTTCAGAAATCCCAGCGCTTCCCGCGCGCTCTTCTCGATCTGCTCATGCTTGGTCCGGTCGTCGGCCGGGCCGCCGAAGGAAATCGTAGCGATGCGAAGCCCGCGCTTGTCGAGCTCTTTTTGCAGCGATGGAATGGTCAAGTTGTATTGCTTGAGGCAGCCCGGAAAGCTGGTCATGCGGATGCCGGTGAAGCCCGTGTCCTTCATGATGTCCAGAATCTCGGTAAACGGCACCGGGGCCAGATGTCCCCACAGCGCCAGGCTGAGCGCCCAGGAAATGTTTTTCTCCGCAGCCTCGCTCCCGGACCGGATGGCGATGAGCGCCGCGGCCAGCGACGCCGCAAATTCACGTCGGTTCATAGGCACCTCCGTCTCGCCCGATGTTTGACAGTCTGGCGGCTCGCAACGGCTTAGAGACTGCGCCCGCCGGCGTTCCTAATAATAACCTCGCAGGCGTTCCGGATCCCAACGGTTTTCACCTGAATCTGTTGCAACCGAGGTCGGGTTGACAGCAGGCGATTTTCTCGCTGATGGCGGCCGGAGGCCTCCGGAGTCCTCGCAGCGGCTCCTCGTTCTGCCGGCGGCATCAAATGATCTTCAGCTTCTTCCCCACCTTCTCCAATGTCCTCAGCGCCTGATCCAGTTCTGCGCGCGTGTGAGTAGCGGTAACAATGGTCCGGATGCGGGCCTGGCCCTGCGGCACGGTCGGAAATCCGATCCCCTGGGCGAATACGCCCGCCTCAAACAGCTCGCGTGAGAACTGGTGGGCCAGCGTTGCCTCGCCCACGATTACCGGCGTAATGGGCGTTTCGCTCACGCCGGTATTGAACCCAAGCTGCGTGAGACCCTTTTTAAAAAACCGTGTGTTCTCCCAGAGCCGCTGGACAAGCTCCGGCTCCTGATCGAGAACCTCGAACGCCGCCAGACAACTGGCCGCGACCGCCGGCGGGTGCGAGGTGGAGAACAGGAACGGGCGCGCGCGATGATACAGAAACTCGATCAGATCGCGGCTTCCGCAGACATATCCGCCGAGCACTCCGATCGCCTTGGAAAGCGTCCCTACCTGAATGTGAACGCGTCCATGCAAGCCGAAGTGATCCACCGTGCCGCGTCCGTTTTTTCCGAGCACGCCGCTCGCATGAGCGTCGTCAATCATCATGATGGCACCGTATCGTTCCGCTAGTTCGACCAGGGCAGGCAGCGGCGCAATATCGCCCTCCATGGAGAACACGCCGTCGGTGATGAGAAGCTTGCGGCCGGGAAGTTTGGCCGCTTCGGCCAGAATTTTTTCAGCGGCGGCCACGTCTTTATGGGGAAAAATTCGGATCGCCGCGCGGGAAAGCCGGCAGCCGTCGATAATGGATGCGTGATTCAACTCGTCGGATATAATGACATCGTCCTTGCCGAGCACGGCGGCCACCGTCCCGGCGTTGGCCGCAAAACCCGATTGAAAAACCACGCAGGCTTCGGCGTGCTTGAATGCGGCGATCTTTTCTTCGAGCGCCATGTGGATCGACATCGTCCCTGCTATGGTGCGCACGGCGCCCGACCCCACGCCGTATTTCTTCGTCGCCTCGATCGCCGCCTCGCGCAGCTTGGGATGCGTGGTCAGCCCGAGATAATTGTTCGAGGAAAGATTGATCACCCGCCGGCCGTCAAATTCGGCGACCGGAAGCTGCTCTCCGCCTAAGATCCGGAGCCGCTGGTACAGGCCCTTCTTCCGGAGCTCGTTGAGCTCGTCGGTCAAGTATTGCAATGGATTCGTCATGGCGTGATTCCTGCATTGAGAGGGAAATCAGAGCCAGGCGCCTCGCAAGGCGCGGGCGCTGCGCCTGGAGTAGAGTCCTTTTCATGGCTCCAACAGGATCTTCGAGCCTTCCCCGCGTCGAAGCAGATCCATGGCTTTGTGAAACTCGGCGAGGGGCAGGCGGTCGGTGATCGCCGGCGTAATGTCGAGCCGGCCGCCTTTGAGGAGCGCCTCCATTTGATACCAGGTTTGAAATACGCGCCGCCCATTGATGCCGGCCACCGTCGCTCCACGAAAAATGATATCGCCGGCGAGGTCCATCTCCAGCGGCTTGGTGGGGATTCCAAGCAGAGTCACCTGCCCGCCCATGCGCAGCATCGCGAAAGCGTTCTTCACGCCTTGAGTGTGCCCCGACATCTCCAAAACCACGTCCGCCCCGCTGCCTGCGGTCTCTTCCAGGACGCGGGCGACCGGATCTTCGCGCGCAGGGTTAATCAGCACATCGGCCCCCATGCGGCAGGCGACCGCCAGCCGTCTCTCGTTGATCTCGATGGCGAAAATGCGCGACGCGCCGCAGGCGCGCGCCACGGCCACGGCGAACTGCCCGATGGGGCCGCAGCCGATCACCGCGACGCCCGCCGCCGCGACCGGCCCGGCCAGCACCGCGTGCACCGCGTTGCCCAGAGGGTCGAACACCGCGGCGATATCCGGGTTAATGGCCGGGTCTACCTTCCAGACGTTGCTTTCGGGCACGCGCACAAATTCCGCGAAGCACCCGTCCGCATCGACTCCTATGATTCTCACGTGCCGGCAGATGTGCGAGGCGCCGGTCCGGCACTGATAACATCGGCCGCACGCCACATGCATCTCGGCTGAAACCAGATCGCCGGGACGGACCAGGCTCACTTCCGGGCCGACCTTCTCCACCACGCCGCAGAACTCGTGGCCGAACACCAGGGGAGGATGCACCCGGCTCTCGGCCCAATGGTCCCAGTTGTAGATATGCAAATCGGTGCCGCACACCGCTGCCGTGCGCACGCGGATCAATACGCCGGACGGGCCCACATCGGGAACAGGCACGCGGCGCAATTCTGCTCCCGGCCCTGGCGCCGCCTTTACGACCGCCATCATGGTATCGGGTGTAGGCATTTAAAGCAGCCGCTCCAGAAATCGCAGAGCCTGCCCGGCCGCCCAGAATCGCGAAGCGCCGCTGCGCGAGAGAAACGCCACGTGCCCGCCGTGCGCGGTTGCCAGCAGCTCAATCCAGGGGTTCTCCGGCACTCGGAAAGATTCGAAGGGAATCAATGGGTCGTCCTGAGCCTGAATGATGCAAGCGGGCACTCGCACGGCGTCGAGAAAGCGCCTGGCGGACGACTGCCCGTAGTAATCCCAGGCGTCGCGAAACCCAAAGGCCGGAGCGGTTATGCGCTGATCGAAGTCGATGATCGACCGGACTCCCGAGAGAGCCGCCGCCGAGTAGCGATCCGGAAACAGCCGCGCTTTACGCCGGAATCGCGCCGCCAGCGAGCGCAGAAAGTGGCTCTGGTAAATCCGGTTTCTCGGTGCAGCGAGCCGCTGCGCACAGGCCCCCAGATCAATCGGCGGAGAGATGGCGCAAACCCCGGTCACATGCGCCGGCGCAAAAGCGGCCCATTCTCCGGCCAGCTTGAGGACCTGGTTGCCGCCCATGGAAAATCCCAGCAGAGACAACCGCCGGCCGGCCAATTGGTCTACCACGGCGCGCAGATCCGTAGTCAGCCCGGAATGATAGAGCGTGGGAGACAGATGCTCGGTGCCGCCGCAATTGCGCACATTCAGCCGGACCACGTCCCAACCCCGATCGAGCGCCATCCGCGCCGTCCAGCGCACGTAGCTTGACTCGCTCGATCCCTCCAGCCCGTGAGCCAGCACGATAACAGGAGCCGCGGGATGGCGCCAATGACAACGCGCGAGAACCTGGACGCCCGGCTCGGTGATGAACAGCCGCGGCTCGCCGGCCTCCAGCGGCGCCGGCCAGTAGCGGCCCACAATGGTATTCAGATCGGGGTTTTCAAAAAGCGGCGCGTAGGAATCGAGCGGAATACAGCGCGCAGCCGGTGTAACAGCAGGAGCCACTGGACTCTAGCTTATCAAAGGAGAAAGCCGGCGGAGCCCGCCGCCGGCGGCGCGGCCGCGTGCGGGACCGCGCAGCGCCTATTCCATGGCTGCTACAATCAGCGCTTCAGCCGTGATGATCTCAGTCGTGATACCTGTCTGCAACGAGCGAACCACGGTCGCGCCGCTCTGCCGCTCCCTGGCGCAGGTGCTGCCGCCGCCTTATGAAATCCTTTTCGTTGACGATGGCTCAACCGATGGAACCTGGGAAGAGTTGCTCCAACTGCACGAAGCGGGCCGAGTTCGGGTGATCCGATTTCGCCGCAACTTCGGCAAAACGCCGGCGCTCGAAGCCGGTTTCGCTGCCGCCCGCGGTGATGTACTGTTCACAATGGATGGCGACTTGCAGGATGATCCGCAGGAGGTCCCCCGGTTTCTGGAAAAACTCCAGGAGGGATACGACCTGGTGTCGGGCTGGAAGAAAGACCGGAAAGATCCGATGGGCAAGATCATCGCCTCGCGCATTTTCAATGCCGCCGTGAGGTGCGCCTCCGGAATTACGTTGCATGATGTGAACTGCGGATTTAAAGCCTACCGGGGAGAGTTGGCCCGCCGCCTTCCATTGCACGGCGAGATGCACCGCTTCACGCCCGTGCTGGCGCACGCGATGGGATACCGGGTCGCCGAAATTGCCGTAACCCATCACCCCCGGCGATATGGCCGTTCCCACTACGGGTTTACGCGTCTGCTCAAGGGTTTTGTGGATCTGGCTACGGTTATCCTACTGACCCGCTATGCGGACCGGCCTTCGCACGGCTTCGGTTTGGCCGCGCTGGCCGCGCTTCTCGCCGGCGTTCTGCTGCTGATCCTTCTGCCGTGGCCATACCTTCTTCTCGGAATGGCGTCGCTAGTAAGCGCCGCCGTTTTGCTGGCCGCCGGTTTCGTCGCGGAAGTGGTCGTGAGCCGCGGCCCGGCCCGAGCGGCCTACCAGATTCGGGAGCAACTTGATTAGAAGGCTGCTTCCCTGGTTAAAGTGGCTTCTGCCCCTGGCGGTCGCTTTCTTTATCGGCCGTGCTATCTATATCCAATGGCAGAGGGTCCGCGCGTTTGAATGGCGCTTCGATCCTCTGTTTTTGGTGCTCTCCTTCGCCGCCAGTTCTTGCTGGTTTTTCGCGCGAGCGTTCGTCTGGAGGGCCGCCGTTACACGCTTCGGATACACAATTCCCTACCGGGAAACCGTCCGGATCTTTGTTCTTTCGGAGTTGAGCCGGTACGTGCCGGGCGCTGTCTGGCAGTATTTCAGCCGCATTTACCTGGCCGGCCTGTGGGGAGTTCCGGCTTCGGCGGCCGTCTCGAGCGCGCTAATGGAACTGCTGCTGCTCGCGCTGGCGGCCATTCCGCTTGTGCTGTGGCACGTCGGGGACGTGCTTCCGATCGTCGGGCGGGCGCAGCAGGTGCTGCTGGGGGCCTTTCCCGCGGTGGCCGTGATCCTGTTGCAGCCCAGCGTCTTGAACCGCATCGGAATGTCGCTTTTACCCCGGTTCCACATGCCATATTCTCCAATCCATATCCGTTTTCGGGAAACCGCCGGGCTATGGGGAGTATGTCTTTTCGTTTGGGTAGCTTTTGGAGCCGGTTTTGTGCTTTTCGCGCGGAGTCTGACGCCTATTGCGGTTGCCGACAGCGTGCAAGTAGTTAGCGAATATGCGGCATCCTGGCTGATTGGCGTTATTACGATCTTCGCCCCGGGAGGCATCGGAGTGCGGGAGGGGGTCCTGGGGCTGCTGTTGAGCCGGATTATGCCTCTCGGCACGGCGCTGGTCATCGCCGTGCTAAGCCGGATTTGGCTGGTTTTGCTCGAGTTGCTCTGGGCTGCCGCCGCGCAGTTGTGGCTCCGCGTCCCCGCGCCGGCAGGCCTGAAAGGCCACTGAATTCAGCAATTTCGCATCTCTGCGAGGGCTTCGCAGCAGGGTTTCCGAAGCCGCTTCACCCGACCCTATCAAACTGTAAGGAATTTACAGAAAAGCTGTAAAATTTCTGTTGACACGCCCCCTCCTGCTTGGCAAAATGTTGCCAATTTTTTGTGCAAAAAGGAGGGGTCCTATGGGTTTCCCTCGCGGAGGTTTGGGGTGTGTGGGGCGGCTGTCGGCTTTACTAATATCGGCAGCTGTAGTCACTTGGGCCCAAACCCAAGGTCAGATCACCGGTGTGGTAACCGATCCTAGCGGCGCGGTGGTGGCAGGCGCTACGATCACCGTCACCAACCCGCAGACCAATTTCACCCGGCAGGTAACTACTAACACCGCCGGCAACTATGTTTTCCCCTCCTTGCAACCGGGCGTTTACAACGTCAAAGCGGAAATGCAAGGCTTTCAAACCGAGGTCCGCAACGGCGTGGAGCTTCAGGTGGAGCAGGTGGCCCGCCTCGATTTCCAGCTTCGGGTGGGCGCTATCGCCGAGACGGTGGAGGTGACAGGCGGCGCGCCGCTGCTGACCACCGAAAGCGCGACAGTCGGAACGGTGATCGATAACCAGCGCATTGTCGATCTTCCGCTCAACGGCCGGAACTTTGTCCAGCTCATCGCCCTGAGCCCGAACGTCAGCGCCAACTTCGTCAGCAGCGGAGGCCAGGCTAACGCGCGCCAAGGGGGCGATCGCACCACGCAGGAGATCTCCGTGGCAGGCTCACGGCGTGAGTTCAATAGCTACACGCTGGACGGCGTGGAAAACACCGATCCCAATTTCAATACCTATGTCTTTCTGCCATCGATCGACGCCTTGCAGGAGTTCAAGGTGCAGACCGGCGTCTACTCCGCCGAATTCGGCCGGCGCGTCGCCCAGATTAACGTCTCAACGAAGAGCGGAACCAACGAATACCACGGCACCGTCTTCGATTTCATTCGCAACAACGATCTCGACGCGCGCCCCTTCGGTTTCACCACCACAGTGCCCGTTTCCGCGCCGTTTAAATGGAATCAGTACGGCTTCACCTTGGGCGGACCGATTTGGATTCCAAAGATTTACAACGGGAAAAACCGTGTATTTTTCATGTCCAACTACGAGGGTTTCAAGCTGCGCAATCAGACCCAGAGCGTTTACACTACCTTTCCGGACGCTTTTCGGAAGGGAGACTTCTCCCAGGCCCTTCCGGGCAAGGTGGTTAAGGACCCGACCAACGGCAATCAGCCATTCCCCAACAATATCATTCCCATTTCACGCCTGGATCCTTTCGCCATCAAGCTGCTTCAATTTTACCCGTCGCCAAATATTCCGAACGCCCCTAACGGAGGCCTTTCGAATAACTACCTGGCGCTCGACAACAACGTAACCAACAAGGATCAGTTCACCCAGCGCATTGATTTCGTCGAAAGCGCGAAATCGAGCTGGTTCGGAAGGTTTAGCTGGCAGGATGAGAACGCGATCAATCCCGCGCTTTACCTGAACGGCACAAACCTGGTCAGCAACGTGAAGCAGGCGATGCTTTCCAACACGCGGACTTTTTCGCCGAACTGGGTAAACGAGTTCCGTTTCGGCTACAGCGGTTTTTACAACAATTATGCGCGGGAGTTGGCTAACAGGCGCGATGTGGTGAAGGAACTGGGCCTGCCCAACCTTTTGAGCGATCCGATACCGCCGGCCTGGGGCATCCCTTCCATTGGAATGTCCGATGGCTTCAGCGGCTGGGGCGACAACACAGAGGGTCCCTACACCATCTGGGATCACACCTTCCAATGGGTGGAAAATGTTTCCTGGACGCGCGGCGCGCATTCGATCAAGTTCGGCGCCGATCTCCGCCGGACGCGATTCAACGAGACCGGCAACCAGTTCGCCCGCGGCAGCTACAATTTCCAGAATCAGGCTACGGGCTACACGCCCTCGGATTATATGCTGGGCTATGTATATCAAAGCGCGGACGCCGCTGCGCTGGCCATTGTGCAATACCGCCAGACCAGCATGGCTTATTACTTCGATGATAGCTGGAAGGTCCGTCCGAACCTGACCATCGACTACGGACTGCGCTACGAGTACGTTCCACCGTGGGCGGACAAAGGCGACAGCCTGGTGAATGTCTGGTTTCCCGACAATCTGAGCGCGCTCCAGACCCCGAACGCGCCCCAGCCGCACCCTTGTTTTGTCCGCATCGGCAGCGGCGATTTCTATGCGGCGACAGCTATCCGCTTCGACCCGAGGATTTGTACCACGCGGGACGGGCGTCTGGGCGGCCGGCTGGTGAACGACGACAAGACTAATTTCGCCCCGCGGCTCGGCATCGCGTGGAGCCCCACGCCGAACTGGACCATCCGCGCCGGCGCTGGCATTTTCTACACGCAAGATACCGGCAATCCGGTATTCGATATGGCTCGCAACCTTTCCGGACGCGTCCAGAACACTGCGAACACAACGACTCACGATCTCACTTTCGAAAATCCGTTCACGCTCGGATCGAACGTGTGCGGCGTTCCGAGCCCGCCGTTCGTCTGTGTCACGGCGCCCTTCGTGCTGGGCAACGACTACTACCGGCGCACGCCCTACGTCGAGCAATATGAGCTGAACGTCCAGCGCCAGTTGAGCAACAATACGGTTCTCGAGGTCGGCTACCTCGGAAACCAGGGCCACCGGCTGGAACGCATTATGTACGTGGACCAGCCAGTTCCGGGTCCGGGCGCGGTGGCGGATCGCGAGCCCTGGCCCGAGTTTGGCATCATTCAGGAAGTCAGCGGGATTGTCAATTCGAACTACAATTCCTTGACGGGCAAGCTCACCCGGCGGATGTCCAGCGGCCTTACCTACCTGATCGGATACACTTTTTCCAAATCCATCGACGACGGCAGCGGCAAACGCGTTCTGGGAACCGACAACTTGCAGCCGCAAAACACGTATTGCATCAGTTGCGAGCGCGGGCTGTCGATCTTTAATCAGAAGCATCGCTTCGTCAGCTCCGTGCTCTATGAGGTGCCGTTCGGCAGGGGGCGAAGGTACCTGAGCCACGGATTGGTCAGCACTTTGGCGGGCGGCTGGGATCTCGGCGGCATCTGGTCAATGGCGTCCGGCGCGCCGATCGAGATCTTCTCCGGCACGGATCGGTCCAATACGGGCATTGGCAACGACCGTCCCAATGTCGTCCCCGGCCAGAACGTCAATCTGAGCGATCCGACGCCCAGCCGCTGGTTCAATACACAGGCCTTTACGCTCCAGCCGCAATATACGTTCGGCAATGCGGGACGCAATGTGGTTACCGGCGCTCCGGTCTTCAGCGTGGATTTTTCCACGAAGAAGAACTTCTATTTCACCGAGCGCAAGTACCTGCAGTTTCGGTTCGAGGCTTTTAATTTTTTGAATCACCCCAACTTCGGGGATCCCAGCAACAGCTTGAGCTCACTCGCTTTCGGCAGGATCACGAGCACCAAGGCCGGCATCGACATGCGGGAGTTGCAGTTCAGCCTGAAGCTGGTGTTCTAACTTCGGAAAGGACGAAATTATGCGGGCGTTTTTGGCGGTTGGTCTAAGTTTGCTTTTTTCCGTCGCTCTGCGGGCCCAGTTCGATTCGGGTCAAATCTCGGGATTCGTGCGAGATCCCTCGAAATCGGTCGTCGTGGGTTCTACCGTTACTGCCACCAACGAGGGCAACGGCGAAAGGCACCAGACCACGACCAACACCAGCGGCTACTACGTGTTTCCAAATCTTTTCGTGGGCTCTTACACGATCGAGGCCGAGGCGCCCGGCTTCCGCAAGTCGGCCCAGACCGGCGTGAAACTGAGCGCGGCGGCGAAGCTCAGCGTGGATCTGGATCTGACGGTAGGGCAGGTCTCGGAGACCGTAGAGGTGACTGCGCAGGCGGCTACCGTGCAATCCGACACGGCGCAAGTCGGGCGAACCGTGGAAACCAGGCAGATCGAAAACCTCACCATGAACGGCCGGAATCCGATCTACCTGGCGCTGCTGAAGCCAGGCGTGGCGGGCGGCAGCATTGGCGTCTTCGATCCTGACAGCGTCAGCAACGGCGGCTTTACTATCAACGGCGGCCGCGCCGATGAATACGTGGTCATGGTGGACGGCGCAGTGGCCACGCGGACGCGTTCCTCGGGGTCCATGCTCGGCGCGCAGGACATCGATGCCATTCAGGAAGTGCAGATTTTGACTGCCGACTACGCCGCCGAATATGGCCGCTCCTCGGCCGGACAAATCCGCTTTGTAACCAAGAGCGGAACCCGCAGTTTCCACGGCGACTTAGTAGAAAATTTCCGCAACTCCGCCCTTGACGCCAATACCTGGACGCGCAACCACAGTCCCGATCCGGCGACGTCGGGGCAGCCGCAGCCGTTCCGCTTCAATCAATTCGGCTTTGACATTGGCGGCCCCGTTTTCATTCCCCACAAGTTCAACTCGGACCGCAACAAGCTGTTCTTCTTCTGGGCCGAAGAATGGATCCGGCGCCGCCAGGACAGCACGGCCACCGGTACAGTTCCCTCAATTGCGATGCGCGGCGGCGATCTCAGCGAATTGCTGAGCCCATCCAATCCGTTTTTCAAAAAAACGCGAATCGCGACTGACCCCGACACAGGCCAGCCGTTCCCGAACAACATCATTCCCGTAAGCCGCATCAGCCACAACGGCCAGGCGTTGCTAAACGCGTACCCGCTGCCGACGCCCGGATTCCAGCAGGGAACGGCCAACTGGATCGGCTCGTACCCCAGCTATTCCAATTTGCGCAAGGACACCATTAAAGCGGACTACCTGATCAACGACCAACACCGGCTCACTTTTCGCACCACTTTAATTCCGTGGACCTTCAACGGGCCGTTTGAGGGTACGTTCGGCGATTTCCAGTCTTTGTGGTCGCGTCCGAACCGCACCGGGGCATTGGCTCTGACCAGCACCTTTTCACCTACTCTGATCAATGAGTTCACGTTTTCCGCGAGCTCGGACGGCCTCGGGTCCATCTACTACAACCCGGCCTGCGGCGCGCGGTGCATGCGGAGCACTTACGGCATCAATTACCCGTTCATTTTCCCAGGCACAAAATGGTACCCCGAAAAATTGCCTTCCATCACTGTCGACGGACTCACGACGATCGATAACGGGCCGTATCCCGGGACCTGGGCCGGCTTCGTCTACGCCTGGGCTGACAACATGACGAAGATCATCAACAACCACACGGTCAAGTTTGGGGTCTTCATTGAACGCTCCGGCCAGAACGATCATATCCAGTTCACCACAGCCAGCGCGCCGGCCACGACTAACGAAAACGGGGCGTTCCGCTTTTTGGACACCGGCGACCCGCGAACGACGGGCCTCGCCGTGGCGAACGCTCTGCTTGGACAGTTTAACGATTATTCCGAATTGGGCGGCAAACCAATCACCCCGTGGGTGGCGACTGCATTCGACTGGTTCGTTCAGGATAGCTGGAAAGCGTCCAAGAAGCTGACGATCGAGTACGGCGTGCGCCACTCGATATGGCCGCCGTGGCATAGCCGGTGGAACAGCTTGGCGGAGTTCCTGCCGTCGTATTACGATCCGGCTACTGCCGCCATAGTCGATCCTAAGGGCGGATTTATCATCGGCGGCGACCCGTACGATGGCATCGTGCTGCCCGGCACCGGCCTGCCCAAGGCGGAGGGCAACCGCTTCCCGCAACTGCATACCGGCCAATTCGACCGCCTGTTCCACGGGTTGCCCGAAGGCCTGGCGCCCACGTACTACCGACTGTTCCAGCCGCGGCTGGGCCTGGCATACGGATTCAACCCGAAAACGTCTTTCCGAGCCGGCATCGGTATGTTTGCCAATCGCACGGCGATCAATCGTGACACGGCTCTCGGCGGCAATGCTCCGTTCCAGCCGCAGCAAACAGTGATCAACGGCAGCGCCGACGCCCCGGGAGGCGCGACTCCGCGCCAGTTCCCGTTCACTATGACGATTCAGGACCCGGTGTTCAAGATCCCGACGGCATGGAACTGGAATACGACGTTTCAGAGAGAGCTGCCGGGAGGCACCACGATTGAGGTGGCTTACGTTGGGCGGCGAGGCATTCACAACCAGCGCAAGCGCAACATCAACCAGTTATTGCCCGGCACTGTGCAGGCGAATCCGAGTATCAACCCCAATGCGCTGCGACCCTACCAAGGGTTGGGCATTTTGGGTATTGCCGAAAACTCCGGCCTGTCGATGTACAACGCTTTGCAGGTAAGCGCGCAGCGGCGGTTCTCGCGCGGGTTCCAGATGGACGTGGCCTACACGTTCTCGCGCCTGCGGGACAACGCCTCCTCGCTCACCGAGATTTTGCCGAATGCGTACTCGGATAAAGGCTATTACGGGATCTCCGATCTGGACCGCACGCACGTGCTGATCGTGAACTACATTTACGAGCTTCCGTTCCGCGGGACCAGCGGTCTGGCGCGGCGGATGCTGGGGAACTGGGAGATCTCGGGCATCAACCAGTTTCAGTCCGGGGCTCCGTTTTCCGTGCGCAAAAATGTGGACTACGCCGGGGTGGGTCCGGGCAGTGGGAACCAGTTCTGGAACCTAGTGGGCGACCCGAGCATCGAGCCTACCTCTTTCAGCAATTCGGCCGTGTGGTTCAACAAAGCGGCCTTTGCCGCCCCCGCGCCGGGCACGTTCGGCGTGCAGCCACGCAATATTTTGCGCAACCCCGGATTTTATGAATGGGATTTGGGCATTCGCAAGAACTTCCCGGTGGTCGAGCAGCACCGGCTCCAGTTCCGCTGCGAGCTATTCAACGTTTTGAATCACCCTAACTGGGACGCAGCCGTTTCTGACCCGACGAGCGGATCGTTCGGTTTGGTAACCAGTAAAACCGGCAATCGCACCATCCAGCTCGCGCTGAAGTACATCTTTTGAGGCGAGCGGCATGACAACGGCCTGGCAGACTTCCGCAGGGCCCCGCCTGCGCTAGAGTATCACTATGAAAATTTCCCGCCGGGAACTCATCATGCTGCCGGGGGCGGCGGCCGCCGCGCGTCTCCTCGGAGCTCAGCAAAACGATGCGGCGCGTGTTCCCTGGTATGCCAGAATGCGCCGCTGCGGCCAAATTAATTTCAACGAGCGCGATCCGCTCGATCTGGATATCAACGCTTGGCTTGACTACTGGACGAGCCTCAAGCTCGACGCCTTGCTGTTGAACGCCGGCGGCATCGTAGCGTTTTATCCCACCAAAATCCCCTATCACCACCGGAGCCAGTACCTCGGCGAACGCGATCTGTTCGGTGATTTCGCGAAAGCTGCGAAGAAGCGCGGCCTGCGAGTGGTGGCGCGCCTGGACTGCAATTCGTCCTACGAGGAAGCGCTGCAAGCGCATCCGGAATGGTTCGAGCGGCGGCGCAACGGCGAGCCGGTTCGCAATCCGGAAGCGCCCTGGCTCTACCGTACCTGCATGTTCTCGACTTACTTCACTGAGCAGATGCCTGCCATCATCCGCGAGATTAACTCGCTCTACGACGTGGATGCGTTCTTCACCAACGGCTGGCCCTCGACCGGGCGGCCGCGCATCTGTTATTGCGAGAATTGCAAACCCCTGGAGAAACGCGAGGGACCGGCGCTTTACCAGCAGCATCTCGACCGCGTCCTGGAGATTTGGAAGCTTTGGGACTCGCTCGCCAAACAGAAGAAGTGGGATAGCGTCTATATCGGCAATCTCGGCGGCGGCATCCGAGCTGTGACCAATCTGAAGAAATTGGCGGAAGTCGCCGGTTGGTTTAACGCCGACCACCAGGGGCGCAGCGGCGTCACTCCCATATGGGATTGCGCCCAGCAGGGGCGCGTCGCCTATTCGGTGATGAAGGGACGGACGACAACGAACGTAACCGGAGCCTATGCGAACACCCGGCCGCTCTGGCGCCACACTTCCAAATCGCCGGCGGAAGCGACGCTCTGGATGGCCCAGACCACCGCCAGCGGCATGGTGCCGTGGTATCACTGGCTGGGCGGAGCGCCCGAGGACCTGCGCTGGCGCGAAACCGGGCGCACGTTTTACCAGTGGCACGCGCGGCACGAAAAGCACTTCGCCAACCGGCGCTCGATGGCCAACCTGGGCGTAGTTTTCTCCGAGCGGACCAATGCATTCTATCGTCCGCCCGGCGGCGATGATCCGACTGAGTTTCTCCAGGGCTTGTATTATGCGCTGCTGGAAGGCCGCTTCTTTTTCGATTTCGTGCATGAAGACGACCTTGTTCCTGAAACGCTCAAAAAATATAAGGCGCTGCTGCTCGCGAACGTCGCAGTGCTGAGCGATGAACAGTGCCGGCAATTGCGCGCTTATGGCGAAAACGGTGGCTCTCTACTAGCCACCTTTGAGACGGGATGGTATGACGAACAAGGCAAGAGGCGCAGTGGATCCGGCCTCGAGGATCTCTTCGAGATGCGGCCCAAGGGCCCTGTGCAAGGGCCGAACGGCAATGCATTTTACGCCCGGATCGAGCGCCCGCACGAAATCCTGAACGGCTTCGAAAACACGAAGCTGCTGCCGGGCGCCGAATACCGGCAGCCGGTGGATGCGGCCGGCGCCGCAGTGCTGACCGTGGTGCCGCCTTTCCCCGCATTTCCCCCCGAAATGGTCTACACCAATACGCCTCGCACTGAGGAGCCGGCGATTGTAATTCGAGAAAAGGGAACGAGCCGGCTAATCTACCTGCCGGGGGATGCAGACCGGAGCTGCTGGCGGTCGGGCAATCCGGACCTCAGCCTGCTCCTCGGCAATTGCGTGCGCTGGCTGCTTCGGGGGTCCCCCGTTGAGGTTGCGGGCGAGGGGATAGTCGAGCTCTTTGCCTGGGAAACCGAGCCGGGGCTCGCAGTGCACGTGATCAATTACAACAATCCGAATATGATGCGCGGCTGGATGCGGCGCAGCTACCCGCTCGGCCCGCAGCGGGTGCGGATGGAGTTGCCCGCCGGCTTCCATGTTTCTCGCGTGCAGGCCCTGCGGGCCGAAATCAACCTGCCGTACCGCCAGAGCGGCCGTCGGATCGAGTTCACAATCCCCAGGGTCGAAGACTACGAGGTGGCGGCGCTCACCGCGTAAGGGCGCTCTTTTGCAGCAACAAGCTTCGCCGATCACGACTTCTGGGAGCCTTGGGGTCGCCGTAACCGCGCCACGCCCGGCCCTGCCGGTCTGAGCAGGACTCGCAGTGCAGCGCCTGGTTCGAGCCGAAATCGAGATTAGCCGATCCCCTTTCGCCCCGAAACAAAGTCAAGGAGCTGCGGTGCAGTGGCTGGCATTCGCGGCCGGCGTTAACCCTGGCCGCCGGCCGGCACCTTGAGTGTGGTTCTGCCTGCGGCCAGCCCGCTAATCATCTGTTGGCCTCAAAGCCGCGCTTATCCACAGCCAGAAAAGCGCTCGGCATTGCCATTGCGGCCCGCATGGGCCAGGTACTGGCGCTACCTTCCATTCCATTTGTCAATTATTTGTCTTGGGCATGTAAAAAAGATGTTGACATATGGGCCCCGGCTTGGCAGAATGTTGCCAACTTTCTTGACATCATTAAGGAGGGTTTATGGGTTACCCCTTCTGGTGTCCGGGGCGTGTGTTATCGCTGAGTCTGATTTTTTTGTGGGCCATGGTCGCCCGGGCACAGACGCAAGGACAAATTACAGGAGTAGTAACGGACCCGAGCGGCGCGGTGGTATCCGGCGCGACCGTCACTGTGGTCAATCCCCAAACCGGTTTCACCCGCCAGGTGAGAACAAATACGGCGGGCAATTACAACTTTCCGGCTCTGCTGCCCGGTCTCTATGACGTAAAAGTTGAGATGCAGGGTTTTCAGACCGAAATCCGTTCCGGAGTCGAGTTGCAGGTTCAGCAAGTGGCGCGTATTGACTTTTCGCTGCGTGTGGGCGCCGTGGCCGAGACTGTCGAAGTAACAGGGGGCGCTCCACTTCTCAACACGGAGAACGCCACAGTAGGAACGGTGATTGAGAACCAGCGCATTGTCGAGTTGCCGCTCAACGGCCGGAATTTTCTCCAATTGGTGGCTTTGAGCCCCAACGTCAACGCCAGTTTCGCCTCGGCCGGCCAGTCGGGCTCCCGGCAAGGGGGCGATCGCGCCAACCAGCAGCTTTCGATCGCCGGAAACCGCCGCGAATGGAATTACTTCACCCTGGACGGCGTGGACAATACCGATGTTAACTTCAATACCTATACGTTCCTGCCGTCCATCGACGCGTTGCAAGAATTCAAGGTCCAAACCGGCATCTACTCGGCCGAGTTTGGGCGCGAAACGGGGCAAGTCAACGTCTCAACGAAAGGCGGCACCAACCAATACCACGGAGCGCTGTTCGAATTTCTTCGCAACAGTTCTCTGGACGCCCGCCCGTTCGCCTTCACCAGCGCAGTGCCCGCGAAAGCACCGTTCCGCTGGAATCAATACGGATTCACCCTAGGCGGCCCAGTCCAGATACCAAAGCTGTTTAATGGCAAGGACCGGCTTTTCTTCATGTCCAACTTCGAAGGCTTCCGCCTGCGGGAGCAGCGCCAGGGCGTCTACAGCGTTCCCTCGGCGGCTATGCGCAACGGCGACTTCTCCGAAATTCTTCCAACGCCGATCAATGATCCGCTGACGAATCAGCCTTTCCCCAACAACAAAATTCCGACTGCCCGCCTGCATCCTACGGCGCTGAAGTTGCTCGAGTTTTATCCTCCGCCCAATGTGGCCGGGGCCGGACTACAGCGCAACTATCTGGCTTTGCAGAACAACCGGACCGACAAGGACCAGTTCACGCAGCGCATCGATTTCGTCGAGAGCGCCAAATCAAGCTGGTTCGGCCGCTACAGTTGGGGCGATGAGCAAGCGATCGCCCCGGCTCTGAAATTGAACGGCACCAACCTGCAAACGCACGTGAATCAGTGGATGATCGACAACACGCGAGTTCTGCGGCCGAACATCGTCAATGAATTTCGGTTCGGCTACAGCCACTTCTTCAACAGCTTCGGCCGCGAGCTGGCTTTCCAGCGCGACGTGGTAAAAGAGCTGGGCCTTACCGCCGTCGGCCTGAACGACCCGCCCCCGGTGGCGTGGGGCATCCCCGCTGTCAGCATCACCGGCTTCAGCGGATTCGGGGATGATTCCGAAGGTCCATACGTCAATTACAATCACACCTTTCAGTGGACGGACAGCCTTTCCTGGATCCGCGGAGCCCACTCGTTCAAGTTCGGCGCAGATATCCGGCGGGACCGCTACAACCAGCTCGGCAATCAGTTCGCCCGCGGCTCTTTCATCATTGAGAATCAGGCCACAGGCTACGCCTTTGCCGACTTTATGCTGGGCTACACCCGCCGCGACGAGGATTCGGCCGCGCTGGCCATCACCCAGTTTCGGGCTACCAGCCAGGCCTACTACTTCACCGACACCTGGAAAGCGCGCTCCAATTTGACCATCGATTGGGGCCTGCGATATGAGTACGTTCCACCGTGGGCGGACCGCGGCAACAGCTTGATGAACATCTGGGTGCCCTACAATCTGCGGGTGCCCGCCGTCGCCGATCCGAACCTGCATCCGGTTTTCGTGCGAATTGGCTCGGGAGACATTTACGAAGATACGGTCATCCGTTTCAACCCCGCGATCAAGGTAGTGCGCGACGGCCGGATGGGCGACCGCCTGGTAAACGACGACAAGCGCGATTTCGCGCCGCGTCTCGGCATCGCGTGGAGCCCGAGTGCCAAGTGGACTGTGCGTACCGGCGCCGGCTTCTTTTATACCCAGGACACCAGCAACCCTGTGTTCGACATGGGACGCAACTTGGGCGGGCGCCTGCGTGTGGAGGCCAATACGCAAACGCACGACCTGACGTTTGATCGCCCCTTTGGGGCCGGGGGCGGGGCCAACCCATGCGGTGTACCTACGCCGCCGTTTGTGTGCATCTCTCAGCCGTACGTCCTCGGCAATAAGTACGATCGCACTACGCCCTACGTCATCCAGTATGAGATCAACCTCCAGCGCCAGCTCACCAACTCGACGGTGCTCGAGGCAGGATACCTTGGGTCTCAAGGTCACCGGCTGATCCGGATGTTCGCTTTCAATGAAGCTATCCCCGGGGAGACCGGATCGGTTGTGGACCGCACGCCGTTCCAGGAGTTCGGCCGCATTCAAGAGATCGGAAACGCGGGGGATTCCAATTACCATTCGTTCTCGGTCAAGGCGACGCGCCGCATGGCCGCCGGACTCACCTACCTGGCGGGCTACACTTTTTCCCGCTCGATCGACGACGGGAGCGGAATCCGCACGCTGGGAAGCGATCCGCTGTTTCCCCAGAACAGCTATTGCATCAGTTGCGAGCGGGGCTTATCGATATTCGATACGCGCCACCGGTTTGTGACTTCCGTGCTGTACGACTTGCCCTTCGGCAAGGGCCGGCAATTCTTGAACCACGGAATTCCGAGCACACTGCTGGGCGGCTGGGAGATCAGCAGCATCTTCACGATCTCGACGGGCTTTCCGCTCACCATCACCACGGGCATAGACCGTTCGAACACAGGGGCCGGCACCGATCGCCCCAACGCCACCGGCCAGCAGGTGGCCCTGGATAGGGGGCAGCGGGGGCCCGCTCAATGGTTCAACATCGGAGCCTTCACGTTGGAGCCTCTCGGCACCTGGGGCAACGTCGGGCGCAACACTCTGATCGGACCAGGTCTGATCACCTGGGATTTCTCGACTCTCAAAGATTTTAATTTCACTGAAAGCAAGTACCTCCAGTTCCGCTTTGAGGCGTTCAATTTCCCCAATCATCCGAACTGGAGCGACCCGAACACGAGCCTCAATAGCAACCGGCTCGATGGTTCCGGCTATGCGATTCCAGGCACTGGCAACTTCGGAGTAATCAGCGGCACGCGGACCGCGATGCGCCAGTTGCAATTCAGCCTGAAGCTGGTTTTCTGACCGGCGGCCGCAAGGGGGCGCGCCTTCGGTCCCCGGCAGGCGCGCCTGATGCGCAAGATAAAACGGCTCGGCGCGAAGGCAGCCAGCGAGTCTGCATCAGAAATTAAGCTGGAGCCACCGCAAGAGCGGGTTCTTCGCACTCGGATGTTTGATCTTCACCCATCCGGGACCCGTTTTTGATGCATCCTCGGGCAGAAGCGTTTGGATCCGGACAGGGCCCGGTTTGTAACCGGCATCCACCATCACTTTCTGAATCTCGTCGGGGTGGACAGCTACTCCTGGGGCAAAGTCGAGGGTGATCTGGGACTTTTTGAGATCAAATTTGGCCCACTCGACCCCGGAGAGTTGATAAAGACGCACCGTAATATTGAAGAACCCCCGCGGAGAGAAAACGCCGTTCAGAGTGGCCACAGCCCGCGTGACTTCCGGCCGGGGAGAGGCGTCATCGGCTTGTATTACTGGCGTGGAGAGCAACAGCGCCGCCCCGATCATCAGAACTGTGCGCACGATCATCGTCCCCTCGAACGACGCCAGTTGGGCGCGGCCAGATAATATTCGAAGAATAGAAAGAATGTGCTTCGCTGCTCGATACGTCCTGTTCCGGCCAGATCCTGAAGCACCGGGAATTGAGCGCCGGCCCCCACCTGCCAGTGCAGCGTGGAGATTTCCAGAATCGCGTCCTGCTTGAAGACGCGGCCCCCGGAGTTCGCAGCTAATGCCCCCGCTACATGATCCTTGCCGTCCCGGGCGAAGTTCGACTCGATCGAAAGCACAAGCAGCTTTGGTAAGCCCTCTTCCGGCATGTGGATCGGGTATAACTTCACCTCGAACTGCGCGTCCGTCCGGAACTGGTCGCCGGGACTGACGCCGGTTGTGGCCACAGGATTGTGGCGGTACGTGGTATCCCAGGCCATGCCGAAACGGACATTGTTGTAGCCCATCGCGACGCCGAAATAAGGATCCAGCGTGCCCGATCCCGTCTGTAGCGTCCGCGGCAGCAAACCCTGAGGTCCGGTGAGCGAGTTGCTGCCGGTCGGAATGAAAGCGCCCGCCAGAGGAGCGATCCGGAACGTGGAGCTCGGCTTGTCGATTTTAAAAAGAGTGTATCGCGCGTAGGATGCCATGTCGCCGAACCCGCCGGAACTCAATTCGGCCCGGCCCTGGGGCGTCGCCTGAGTTAAAGATCCGAACCCCTGGTTGAGATTCAAAAACAATGCCCAGCGCGAGGTCAGCCCATAGCCCATGTTCACCGGACATTGGACGCCCGAGAATTCATGGGTAGCAAAAGTAGGCTGGGCGTTAAAACGGATCAGAAGTTGATCCCTGGCCACCGGCAGCGCGGTCACAAATGTGGCGGCTGAAGGCAATGCCAGGGGAGCGAAACTTGTCAGCAAGAGAACTACGGCGAGTACATGGTTCAGTGGCGCTTCTCCTTGACTGGGGGATGATGAACGAGAGCCCGGCTTGCATGCTCGGCATGAAAATACCAAGCCTCCTGACTACACCAGGCACCCCTGATCAGCGCCCGGCTTCCCGCCCTGAGGGAAACCAAACGCGGCGCCGGCGCGGCCAGAAGACTCCCTCAAACGGCCTATTGTAATCGAATTTCAATCTGATTTTCATCATTCTGTAATACTCTGCGGGGCGGAGGCGGAATACAGCATGCGGCGGTAGACTCTGTAGGTCAGCGCCCGGGCCGGCTCGCGGCGATCCCACCAGCTCCTGTGCTCGATGTAGGTGTACTCCCAAACCAGGCGGTACTCCGAAGTCAGTTTCTTGGGCATTTTGCCCTCGTTATCCCAGACCACATACCAATCGACGCCGGGGTAGTCGTCGAAAACGTAGGCCGGCAGGATGCCGCGGCGGCGCTGGTTGCGCGGCTCATCGCTGTCGAGCAGGTCCACCCATTGCAGCCACGGCAGATTGAAGTAGGCCATCATCCCCTGCACATTCCGGTAGAAGGCGACTGTCTCGCCTCGGCCCACGTGGTTTTCCAGAAAGTGAACGATCGGCTCGTTGACGGTGGCCTCTTTCAGGAACTGGCGCTCGACGACATGCCCGCTCCAGCCATGATAGATATTCAGGTTAGGCCACACCAGGGCAAAGAGGAAAAAAGCTCCGCCGCCCAGCAGCCCCCGCGCGCCGCCCAACAGTGCTCGAATCCTTTCCGCCAGAATAGCGATTACAAGCAAAGCTGCGGGCAGAATTTGAAAATAATAGCGCGCGATGGCGTCGCCCTTCGCTCCGAGCGTCGTCACCGCCACTGAAATCACAATCACACACCCGGTCAGCAAAGCCATTTGGGCCGCAGGGCCGCGCTGCTTTCTCCTGAAAAACACATACCAGGTGCCGGGCAGGATGCCCAGCAGAGGAATCATTCGGAATACCTCAACGCTCTGTTCGTGAATGGCTCCCGCGTAGTCGCTCCAGCGCCCGATATGCGCAGCGGCGGTGCCTGCCACAAACCCTGCGTGAATGAAGAAAAACTCGGCTGCCAGGGGAGCTGCCAGGACGGCGGAAAGCAGAGCGAAGCCCCGCCGCAAGGCGCGATCGCGGAAGAGCCAGACAAAAACCGCCAGCGACAGCCACAGTCCGCCAAAACTGACGTAGTTGGACAGATACACCAGGACGCCGTAAGCTCCGAGGCGAGCATAAAAATGCCAGCTTCGCGCCCGTTCCGGCTCCCGAAAATACCGGCCGAATTCCCTCAAAATGCAGCAGGTAAAAAGTACTACTAAGATATAGTAACGGCACTGGCGGGCGGCGGTCAGAAAATAGATCGACGCCGATCCGGCCAGAGGCGCCGCCAGCGCGGCCAGCGAATCGCCGAGCAGCTCGCGGCCCACGCGGTACAAGATCCAAAGCGAGAGGGCGCCCGCGAGCGCAAACGGCAACCGCGCAGTCACCGTGCCAGCGCTCGCCGCGAGGAAGCCGAGCGCGGCTACGTAAAACTGCAGCCAGCCCTGCATCACCGGAAGAAGACGGTCGTTGAAGTCATGGCCGTCGGCCGCCTGCGCGATCAACCGCTTCCCGTCGAAGACGCGCGGAATCAGCCACCGGTGCTCAACCATGGAGCGCGCCCAGCAGGCGGTGGTCGCCTCGTCGCGCCACAGCACCGTGCCGTCAAGCCGCCAGAACAGCGCGAACGCGGATAGTAGTATTACTACAGTCTGAGCGCCGCGCTTCATGAGAAAAAATTCATGGTCTCCCACAATCGATACGCTATTTTCGCACGATCTCTCCGCAACTTTTCGCAGCCTTCCGAGTTTCTATTCAACGAGCGGTACAGGAAAAGCAACGGAGGAAAAAATGCGGCATCGAGCGAGTTATCTCATTATTTGTGGGGCGCTGACGGCGGGACTGACCGGGGCTGCCGGCCGGATGCAGGCGCAGAGCACGGCGGACCATCCCCCGACTATCCGGCAGCGGGAGGTGAATCAGCAGAAGCGAATCGCTGAAGGCATCGAGAACGGCCAACTCACGCCTCGCGAGACGGCGCATATCGAAAAGCAAGAATCCAATCTCAACCGGGAAATCCGGCACGACCGCAAAACGGGAGGCGGCCTGTCGCCGAAAGAACGCCGCCAAATCAATCGGCAGCAGAACAGACTTAGCCGGGAAATCTACAGACAGAAACACGACAACCAGACCGCGCCACCGGCCAAATAGGCGTTTGCCGGGCGCTTTGGGCGGGCTGCCGCCATCATTGGCAACCGGCAGTCCGCCCAATCAGAATCGGAGGCCGGGCCCGCGCATCATCCCTCCCCTTACAGTTGCTGAAGCGCAGGCCGGACACTCGGGCTGGCCGAGGAGCGCCTTTTCCCTTGCTCCCTCGCCGCGACCGCGCGCACCGGCGGCTATTCCCAACAGAAGTCTTGGCACGGCATCACAAAGCTCTTTGCTTCGCGAAACACCCCTCGAGGGCCAATGCAACACTGGGCCGGCTGGAAAGACGCCCAAGCTCTCTCGTCGCTTGCGGATTACCTTATCTTTTCCAGAGCGGCTGTGATTGACGCCGCCACCTGCTCAGCCAGCTCCCGATAACCCTCCTCGGTGAAGTGCACGTTTGAGGGCTGCTGGATCGCTTCGAGCCTGGGGAGGGCGAAGGAATAAAGGTCGTCGATAGGGATGCCGTTCTCATCCATAACTTTCTTCGCCACGGCGTTATAGAACGGAACGTCGCTCGTACTCCGAGGCGGATCGAGCTTTGTCCAGGGCACAGGCGGCACAGGCGTTGTGTTCGCCCAGATGAGCCTGGCGCCGGTGGCTTTGAGGGTTTTGACAAGCAGCCGAAGATTTTCTTCGTACTTGGTAATGGGTACTTGCCGCGTTCTGCCAGCGGGGTCCAGCTTGATATCGTGAAGACCCCAGTTGAAATGGATCACATCCCAGTGGCCGCCACCCAGCCAGCTTTGAATGTTCGCCAGGCCGTAGGTGGTGGGTCCGCCATTGACCGGTATTCGGGCCACTTCCGCCTTGCCCTGGAGCAGCTTGCGCACGAAATCGGTATAGCCGATCGAGATCGAGTCCCCGATGATGAGAACTCGCGGCAGTGCAGACTTCTCCTGGGCTCTTCCAGCGCCCCCGGCAGCCAGGCCGCCGCCGGCAAGAGTGAGGAATTCCCGCCGAAGAATCTGGTTTCCTCTCAGCATTGGAATATTTGCCCGAGGGATGCCAACTACGGCTGCCGACCTCAGCGCACAATCGGAAGCATGTTAGCGCCGGATTGCCCCGGCGACTGCCCATAGTCCTTACATCGGCCGGCGCAATTGCATGGCCGCGCCTGCCAGTGCCAGCATCCGGCCGCTGTCAGCCCGCGCGCTCCTGGTAGGTGCCTTCCGCAGTGTTGACCCGAATGATTTCGCCCTCGGTGATAAACGGAGGCACCTGCACGACCAGCCCGGTCTCGAGTTTCGCGGGCTTGGTAACGTTCGAAACGGTGGCGCCCTTCAGGGCCGGCTCCGTCTCGAGCACCTTCAGGTCAACCGTCGGCGGCAGCTCTACGCTTAGGGGCTTGCCCTCGTAAAATTCCACATTCACCCTTAAATTTGGCGTCAGGTATTGCACGGCTTCGCCCAGAAGATCCTTCGTGAGATGGATCTGTTCATACGTGGCTGTGTTCATGAAGTAGTAATACTCGCCATCATCGTAAAGATACTCCATCTCTTGCTCGTCGAGCTGCGCTTTTTCCACCCGGTCTTCGGAAGCGAAACGGTGCTCGATCATCGAGCCGCTTCGAAGGTTTCGCATTTTGACCTGGACAAAGCCGCGGAGATTGCCCGGAGTCCGGTGGTTGACGCTGAAGATGGAAAACAGCTCGTTGTTGAACTTGATGACCATTCCCGGTCGCAATTGGGTCGCCTGCAACATAGGTTTTTAGCGGATGGCCCCCGGGATAGGGTAGGAAACATTCTGCCCGGGGCCCAGTCCCACTATTATATTGACACGCGAGCGTTATGGTCAAACAGGGTCACGCGAGCCTGCAACGGGAGCAGAGAGCTTGCTTCGCGGCCGTTTCGCCGCAAGCAGCGCAGTGCTGCGCCGCTTTGCAGAACCGCCGGCACGCGGGCGGCGCTGCTGGGGGATCTCGCCTTCCCGCCCCGGTTTCGCCGCCGGCCGCTACCAGCTTACCTTCAGGCCGAGTCGGAAAGTCCGTTCGTCAAGACCGTCGCGGCCTGTGTTCCTGATATCCGTGGCCTGCATGAAAGAGCTGTTGCTGACCGAGGCCTGCGTGGAGTTCGGATTCGCATGATGGGGCGTGTTGGCAGCGTTGAACGCCTCAGCCCGGAACCGCAGTTCGAATCGCTCGGTAATCTGAAACTTGCGGTCCAGGCCGAGATCCAGGTTTACTACCCCTGGTCCCGTGAGGCTGTCGTAGCCGCAAGTCCCGATGCGCCCGGCGGCCGGCACGGCAAAAGACGATTTGCTGTACCACTGAAAGATGCTGCCGATCTTCTGGGGCGTGGAGATACAATCCGCGCGCTGGCTGGACCCGGGGGCGTTTAAAGAAGTATTGGAGGCGGTTGCCGTAAATGGCTGCCCCGTGTAAGCGCTGAAAACGCCGCTGAGCTGCCACCCGCCCAGGATCCGCGCCGCCGGACCTTCGGCCAGCCAGGGTTTCCCTTTGCCGAACGGCGCCTCGGCGATCCAGCTGGCATTCAGATTGTGCCGGATGTCGCGGCTCAAATCGCCATAATTCAAGCCGTAATAGTAAGGGATCCCGATGCTCGGCGTGGCGCCAGAGCTCTCCCCTGTATAGCCACGGCCATGGGCCCACGTATAACCGGCGCTGATGTGAAAGCCCCCGGAGAACCGGTGCTCGGCCCGCATTTGCAAAGAGTCGTATTTCGCGGTGCCGAGCGTGCCCATCATGAACGTGGAAGCGGTGCGGCCAAACTTCTTGTTGAGCTGCTGGCCTGCTGCGCCTCCGCCGATGGGCGACCAGTTTTGATCAAGCTGTGCCAACTGATCCACTGAACGCGTGGCGACGTAGCCGGCGGAGCCGATCCATCCCCGTATCCGCTTCTCCACAGTGAAGTTCCAGGACTGTATGTAGCCTCGGACGAGATTGTTGTTCTCAAAGGTGATCAGACTGAGATTGCCTTGCACCGGCAGGATGCCGCTGCTCAGATCCGGCTTCACAATTGCCGGAAACCCTTGGCGCAAGGTGGTCGCCCAGGAAAAAGCGTTAGGAGCATTTAACACCACCTGGCTGAGATCCGGGTAGTTCAAGCGTTGGAAGTTGGCGAAATTGATAGGGTCATTCGTCATGCCGTAGCCGGCGCGAATGACGGTGGAATCAGTAAGACGATACGCAATGCCGGCCCGCGGCGTCGGCCGCCCTTTTCCATTCGTAATACCGCAGTCGATTGGGTTGGGGCCGAGGCCGCAAAGCAACATCGTGTTGTTCTGAAAATCGTAAACTTCCAGCCCGCGCCCGACGCGTGTGGGGAAAGGAAAGTATTCCCACCGGACGCCGTAATTGACCGTGAGTTTGGTGGTCACTTGCCACCGATCGCGCGCATAAAAGCTGAAGGCCTTCATGCGAGTCTGAATCTCCTCGGGAAACAGGCGAAGCTTGCCTGCATTGGCCGGTAACCCGAGCAGAAACGAAGCGAACGCGTTATAGTCGTTGCCCGCCGGCCCTCCATTGAGCTGAGTAGCGCCCTGGGAAAATTGAAAGCCTCCCGGACCGGCCGTGTAAGAGTTGGCGCCCTGCGGCTGGCTCTCATTGATGTCTTGCAAATTAATGTCCGTTCCGACCCGGAGATTGTGGCTGCCCTTGTTCCAACTGAGATTGGCCATGTAGTCACGGACCGGATCCCGATATCCGTGCGGCTCAAAATTATTCGGAGCGCCGATCTGGGCAAAGCCGTCAATCAGAATCAACGGCCAAGCGAGTTCTCTGGGGTCCGAGGTTTGGAGGCCCGGAACCTGGAAGACCGTCCAGCCGAGGTTTTCCGTGGAGCGCGGCGGCACGTCGTTGAAATCTTCCCGGAAGTAGCCGTAAGCGGCGTCGATCACCAAATTCGGCGTCGCCACGTAAGTCGCCGAAATAGTGCCTTGGAACAGGTGGCCCTGCACGAATCCCGCGCCTGTATTGGCCCGGCTGATGGGAAGGCCGCCAAGCTGGCCAAAAACGCCGTTCGTGTTGGCGTTATGATCGAGCAATCCGAACCGGAAAAACGTGGTCAATTTATTCGTAGGATTCCAGGTCAGCTTGTCGTCATACTGGCGCCGCCACTGATAATTGCCCGCCGAGGTAACAAAATTGCGGCTCAGCCCGAGAGCGCCGGAACCCGGCTGGTTGGGCGCCCAGGTCCCCGCGAGATTTAGGAAATTCTGCACCCCCGGGTCGATCCGATTCGCCGGAATTATGTTGTTCGGAAACGCAGTTCGGCCCGTGCCATTCGCATTTCCAGTAGACGGGTCGTAGATCGGCGTGGGAGAGCCGGAAAGATTACCGGCCTTCATGGCTGGCGTGGGGACCTGGCCTACCTGAGTCACATTTTCCGAATAACCAGTGCCCTCAAAGCTCGCAAAGTAGAAGAGCTTGTCTTTCTTGATGGGTCCCCCCAGAGTCGCTCCGTACTGGTTATTGATGTATTTCGGCTTGGGCTGGGTGCGATCGGCAGCCCACTGATACGCCTTCAGATGCTGGTCTGTGTGGAATCCGAACAGCGAACCATGGATCGCGTTGGATCCGCTTTTGATCTGGAGACTGATCGCCGCGCCCCCGGCAAGGCCCTGCTCGGCATCAAAGGAATTGGTGACTACGTTAACCTCCTGGATCGCTTCCAGAGCCGGCAGGTAGGTCAATGTACTATCAATGATGCCGCCGCTCGAAACGCCATCGATCCGGGTGCTGTTGATATTGGTAGGAGTGCCGTTCACGGAGAAATTTACGGAGCGGCTGGGATTGGCCGCGAAGGAGTTAGCATTCTGCGCCGGCGAAACGCCCGGCAGCGTCACCACCACCATCTGATAGTTGCGCCCGATCGGCACCGGTATGTTCGCCAACGTGCTTCCGCTGACGTCCGAGCGAATCTCGGCGCGATCCGTTTGCAAAGCGGCCGCGGAAGCCGCGACCGTAACCGTTTCATTCACTTGGCCGACGCTAAGTGTCACATCCACGCGCCGGATGTTATTGGGTGTCACTGCGATTCCCGTCTGTGTATAATTCTGAAATCCTGGTGAACTCACCGAAATCGTGTAGGTTCCCGGCGGCAATCCGGGAAGATCGTAGCCGCCGGCCGAGTTGGTCACGGTCTCCCGGGTGAAATTGGTTTCTTGATTTGTTGCGACGACTCGCGCGCCGACAATCGCGGCCTGCGTGGAATCCGCGACATTGCCGTCGATCGTCCCTTGCAGCAATTGCGCATGAGACCCAAAGGGTACAGCTATAGCTAGAAGAAAAAGTAAAACCAGCCGGCTCAGCGCAGAGAACAACCCTTGATTCGGGTTCATTAAATCCCCTCCTATCCCCGTATTTCTAACGAGAATGGGTCCAATATACCCGCTTCTTTCAGAATGTCAATGATGAAAGCCCTTGCCAGGCCAATTACGGTAAGGCAATTCCTCCGCTAACTTTGAGCGGCGCATCCGACATAAGATTTATTATTTTTAAGAAATGCTGCTTTTACATGTATTATTGTAGATAAATAATCACTATATATAATAATACAATCAAATCCACCAATCGGTGTCGAGGGAAAAGCTGAGGGCAGTACCTCGTTTCGCGGGGGGGACGCGTTGCCCCAGGCCAAGCAGCATCGCGTACCGCCCGGACTTGACATCCTGGCCTCCCGGCATGTCGCCCGCCTGACCATCTGGCACAATCAAGGTAGGGCCTTTTGGGGGCTCTGACCGCCCGCCTTCCGCGAAGACGGCGGGTCGTCTTATTTGGCGGGTGAATGAGGGCGCCGAGGTTGGTCGGCTCAAGGGCAGACTTCTCACCGCGGCTTGGAGCCTGATCTATGCGCGTGATCGGGGGAACGCTTCGTTCGCGGCGTTTGAAGATGGTTTCCAACGGTTCCTTACGCCCCACCAGCGACCGGCTGCGCGAGACGCTCTTCAATGTGTTGGGCGCCGAAGTCGAGGGACAGGTTTTCGTCGATGCGTATGCCGGATCAGGAGCCGTCGGTATCGAAGCCTTAAGCCGTGGCGCGGCACGAGCCATATTCATCGAGAGCAACCGCAAAGCCGCTGGTGTGCTTCGCCGGAATCTGCGCGAACTGGGCCTCGAAGCACGTAGCCAGGTTATCGAGCGGCCGGCAACCAGATCGCTGGCCAACATCGAGGCCGACATTCTGTTTCTTGACCCGCCCTACAGCGATATTGACGAGTACCAGGCCTGTTTGAGTCTGGCCGGCCAATCAGCTCATGAGTGGGCCGACGCGCATTCATTCGCGGGGGATGCCCACCCTTTGCTCACCGGGCACGCGGAAGCAAACCGAGAGCCGGCGTCGCAAGACCCGTCTGCCTCCCGGAAGGCCAATGAGGCCAGCGAACCCAGTCATGGCGCGAGAGTTCCAGCCCTGGTCATTGCCGAGCATTCCAGCCGGATCGAGTTGGCTCCGGTCTACGGGAAACTCCAGCGCACTCGGGTTCTGAAGCAGGGAGATAGCAGTTTGAGCTTCTACCGGCCTCGAGGCTCCGAGCAACAGTAGCGAGTCCGCCGACTCGGCGGCGTGTCGCTGCGGGAGCAGCAAGCGCAGTCACCGGCTTCCGCAATTTTTTTGCCGCGGAGATATAAACACTTGGCTCCATGCCAGGGCAGTCATTGATCTCTTGCCGAATAGGATAGATAAGGGATGGCGAAGAGTCCCCGTTGACCGGACAAATCAGACTTGGCCGATGCGCACGCTTGGCCCTGGGGCGTTTGGCGCCGATGTCTCCCTACTCCAATTGCGGCTTCAGAAGCTCGGATTGTATTCAGGGGCCGTGGACGGCGTTTTCGGTCCGGCCACTCGCGATGCGGTGCGGAACTTCCAGAGAGACCAGGGACTCGCCGTCGACGGTGTGGCCGGCCCGCGAACGGCTTTAGCTTTGGGCCTGACGGAGGTCCGCCAGCCGCTCCCTATTCCAGGCGTAACCTTTGCCGCCGTTCTGCGGATCTTTCCCTTCGCGCCGGCGGCGAACATAGAAGCCAACCTGCCGCCCGTGCTTTCCGCTCTTGTTCAGCCGGGATTGACCGATAAGAGCATGATCCTGATGGCTCTTTCCACAATTCGCGCGGAAACAGAAGCCTTCGAGCCGGTCAGCGAAACCGAGTCTGCCGGCAACACCTCGCCCGGCGGGCAGCCCTTTGATCTGTACGAGAACCGCCAGGATCTGGGCAACGTCGCGCCGGGAGATGGCCGGAGGTACCGCGGCCGGGGCTTTGTCCAGTTGACTGGCAGAATCAACTACGAGCAGCACGGCGCCGCGATAGGCCTCGGGGACAGGCTCGTCCTCGAACCCGAATTGGCAAATGACCCGCAAATCGCAGCTCGTTTGCTCGCAAGCTTCTTGAAAAAACGAGAAGCAAAGATCCGGGAAGCGCTGCGCTCGGGCCAACTGGCCAAAGCCCGTCAACTAGTCAACGGCGGCTCCAACGGCATCGAGCGATTCGTAGAGGCCTATAGCATCGGCGAGAAGCTGATTCCTGAGGAACCTGCATAAACGCTCTTCCCGTGAAGCCCGTCGCCTTGTTCAACCAAGATCGGCCGGTTTGGCCTGCCTCGCATGCTTAAAATACCACCTTGAGGCTGAACTGCAATTCCCGCATGTCGATGCCGCCTCGCGTGCTGTTGATCGAGCCGAAGGCCCCCGCGGCCAGACTGGTATTGGGGTCGCCAAAATTGGGGTGATTCAACACATTGAAGGCCTCAAATCGGAACTGCACGTATCGCCGCTCAGCGAACGTGAAGTTTTTCAAAGTGGAGAAATCCATCGTAAAGATTCCAGGCCCAGTCACCACATTGCGGCCGAGGTTGCCATAGGTGCCCAAAGGTTGCAGCACCACAGCCGATGTATTGAACCAGCGCGCCGTGCTGCGTTGGCTGGAATCAAGGTTGATGCTTTGCCCCGGCACGGCATTCGGCTTATCGTAGCCATGACCGGTGTTGGACTGGTCTTTGCCGTCAAGAACGCTCAAGGGAAAACCGGTTGAGACGGTCCAAATATTGCTGAGCTCCCAGCCTCCGATAAGGGCGCCGCCGAGGCCGTGCGTCAGGTATTTGCGGCCCTTGCCGACGGGCAGGTCGTACAACACGGAAGTTACCAGGCGATGGCGGGTATCAAAGATGGATAAACCGCGCTCGCAGCTCACGCAAGTGCCGTCCTGGGGCTTCAGGGGATCGCTGCCGAGGACGCGGATGCCGCTGCCATCATCGATCGACTTCGCCCATGTGTACCCGCCCAAGAAAGTCAGGCCCGCCGACATACGGCGTGTCAGCTTGGCAGAAAAAGAATGGTAATTGGAATTCACGACGCCGGCCAAAAACTGAATATTGCCGAACTCCGGCGCCGGGGAGCGGGCCGTCACCGACCCGGTGGGGGCAGGGGCTGGCAGATTGTAGCTGATGAGCCTCTCCAAGCGGTGACCTTGCGTGCCCAGGTAGCCGAATTCGAGCACGGTATTGGCAGCCAATTGCCGCTGAAAGTTCAGTTCATATTGTTCCGTATAAGGTGTGCGCCGGTGAGAATCGTTGGCGAGCCCCTGCGGCGCGGTGACGCATACGAAGGGAGGCACCGGCACCCCGCACACGTTGGCGCTGCCGCCGGTGAACGGATTTTCGAAGGTAAGGTTGTGAGTCTGGATATTAGCCGTGCTGGTAATGCGGCCCTGAATGTTGCGGCTCATATCAAACCGCGGATTGCCCGTATCCTGGACATAGAAAATGCCGGCGCCCGCCCGCACGGTCCACTTGGGGGTCGGGCTCCAGGCAATACCAAGCCGGGGCGCAAAATTCATATAATCTGCCTGAACCAGCCGGTCTCCAAGGCGGCCGTCGCGCGCCACGCAGATGGCGGGGTCGAAGCGGGTAGTGGTAGCCGCATAAAAATCTCCACTGCCGACGCGCACGTAACACGGATGCAAGTTGGGCTGAGTCCCGAAACCCGCGGGAAACCAGATATTCATCAGGCTTTGCCCTTTGTCGGTCCAAGGCGGGGAGTATTCGTAACGCAGGCCCATATCCAACGTCAGATTAGGACGCGCCTTCCAGGTATCCGCAACATAGTAGGCCTGGCTGGTGGCGCGGAACTGGCTGATAGCCAGACTGCCGGCGTCCTGGGTTCGCGTGACATAGCCGAGCATATAGTCAGCGAAGCCATAACCGCTCGCCGGGTTGTCGATCGTTAGAACGCCGCGGGCATTCTGGTTGCCCGTCTGGTTAAATCGGTCGCGGCGGATTTCAGCTCCGAATTTGAAAGAGTGGACCCCGCGGGTCCAGGAAACGTTATCGATCCACTGGAAGGTGTGGTCATAAACGATGAAGGGGCCGTTGACATCGTCTCCAAAGCCGCTGAATCCAAGGATGCTGACCCCCGGCGTACCCCAGGCTTCCGGCGCCGGATCGATGAGCCCAATCCCGAACTCTTTGATTGGGTCACGCTTAAACTGCAATTCATTGGCGTAATCGTTATAAAAACCGTTATAGCCGAAGCGGAATTCGTTGACCAGGCTTGGCGAGAAAATGCGCGTATTCGAGATCATCGCCTGCTTCACGGTGACAGCCAGGGTGTGGCCGTTCAGATAAAGCGCCGGCTGCACCTGCCGGTCGTTTTGCCAGCTATAGCGGCCAAACCAGCTCGACCTGGAGCTTTCTACAAAATCGATGCGTTGGGTGAACTGGTCTTTATCGGTCAGGTTGTTTTGGAGAGACAAGTAGTTATTCGCCAGGCCGGCCCCGGGGATGTTGGGCGCCGGATAGAATTCGAGCAGCCCGAGAGCGGCCCGGTCAAATCGCGAGCTGGGAATTTGTTTGTTGGGAAAAGGCGTATTATTTGCCGGGTCGATGATCTGAGAAACCGGCGCCAGCGAGAAGTCGCCGTTGCGCATCGCAACCGGGGGCGTGCTATAGACGACCTGGGCCTGGTTGCGCAGCCGGAAACCCTCGAAGTTGGACATGAAGAAAAGGCGGTTCTTGCCGTTAAAGACTTTAGGGACCTGCACCGGCCCACCCAGCGTGAATCCGTATTGGTTCCACTTAAAAGGCGCGGAAACAGGCACCGTCTTGGTGAAACCAAAAGGGCGGGCGTCGAGGTCGTTGTTGCGAATGAAGTCGAAAAGGGTTCCGTGAAACTCGTTGGTTCCGCTCTTGGTCGAAACATTGACTTGGGCGGCTTCGTGGCCGAATTCAGCGGAGTAGACGCCGGTCTGCACCTTGAATTCCTGCAAGGCGTCGATGGAGGGCAGAAAGGAATAAGTATTGAAATCCACGTCGGTGTTGGCGACGCCGTCCAGCGTGTAATAGTTGAACTCACGCCGCTGGCCGGCGACCGAGAAGTTCTGCGACGCCCGGTCGCCGCCCTGGCGGCTGGTGGCGGCGCCGCCGTCGGCGAAGGTCGCGTTTACATTCGGGCTCAGGGCCACAAGCTGGAGAAAATTGCGGCCGTTGAGCGGCAGGTCGACAATCCGCTGATTGTCGATCACCGTGCCCACGGTAGCGTTTTCCGTGGCAAGCAGAGGAGCGCCGCCCTGCACCTCCACCGCCTCGGCCACGGCGCCGACCTTGAGCTGGAAGTCGATGCGCGCCGTTTGCTGCACTTGGAGCTCGACGCCGCTGCGAACCTCGGTCTGGAATCCCTGCATTTCCGCCCTTACGTTATACACCCCCGGCAGCAGCGCCGGAAACGTGTAATTGCCCGCGCTGTTCGTCAGGGCTGTGCGTGTGAAATTCGTCTGCGGGTTGGTGACTGTGACTGTCGCATTGACTACGACGGCCCCGCTCGGGTCAGTCACTACACCGGTAATCTCCCCGAACGTCTGGGCGAACGATGGAACCGCCAACGCGGCTGCAACGGCCAAAACAAAGGCCACGCTCAGTTGCTTGCGCATAGGTGCAACTCCCTTGGTTGGGCCGAAGGGCGTTGGACACAAGCCCATTCGAACCCGAAATGATGAAAATGCCGGAGGAATCAACGAGGAAATTCGCCGCGTTCGAGCGGACAGAAAGCTGGCGGAAAAGCCGCGCACCTGCCCAACGACTGGCGGGGCCGACATTGCCGTTGGACCAAAGTAAGATCATTGCGGGAACCTCTGCCGCTGTCCGTATGGCGCAGCTTCCCTCTTGGCCCTCTAACCCGATCGCTCTTTTGGCACTTTCGAATGCCCCTGGCCGCGATAGAAAATGCCGCTTTGGACCCGAATCAGTGCGCTGTCAAAACGTCAGCGCCGGTCGATTCGCAACAAGGTGCGATCCAAAGCAGCCAGATTCGGCTTCCCGCACAAACCCATGGTGCGGGCCGACTCACTTTGCAGCATCTCAATCACCGTTTGAACCCCCTGCGCTCCATATGCCGCCAATCCCCAAAGCACCGGGCGGGCGACCAGTACGGCGCGCGCTCCTAAAGCGAGCGCATCGATAATGTCGGTGCCCCGGCGGAAGCCGCCGTCGATAAGGACAGGAATCTTCCCGCCAACGGCGTCCACGATTCCCGGCAGGGCTTCTATGGGGCTGGCGAGCCCATGTACAAAACGCCCCCCTTCGGAGACCACGATACCGTTGGCTCCCCGCTCCACCGCCGTGCGGGCCTCTTCCGGGCTCATTACGCCCTTGAGCAAGACGGGTGCATTCGCCGCCCGCCGCACTTGCTCGATGATTGCCCAATCGACCCGGGGGCTTCCCAAACGTGTGAATTGCATGGGCGGCGCTCCGGCGGGCGCCGGCTCGTAGGGCGTGCCGATCGTCACGCACACGGCCTTGCACCCCGCCTTAACAGCCTGCTGGACACGCGCGAGCACCGGCGCCATGTCAGGTTCCGGGTACACCTGATACCACAGAGTAGTCTTGGCCTCGGCAGCGATCTTCTCTACCGGGAAGCTAGAGCGGCTGCTGATCACCACCGCCGCCTGCGCCGCCGCGGCGCCGCGGACGACGGCCAATTCCCCATCGGGATGGAAGCGCCGCTGGCCGGAAGCCGGCCCCACCAGGATCGGCGCGTACATCTTGGTTCCCAACAGATCGAGAGTCAGATCAAGTTGGCGGACGTCCACCATCATCCGCGGCAGAAAGATTATGCGATTAAAAGCATCCCGGTTGCCGCTGCCCGCGATCTTGGAGAAGACCGCAGCCGGCAGGGACCGCTGCGCCATCGCTTCGACCTCGAACGTGTTGACGAGCTCGTTGCGCGGCGTGATCCGGCCTGGCGGCTCGCCGATCAGCTTGGGAGCCACGTCCTGCGCCTTCAGCAGCGGCGATCCGGCCAGCCAGAGACCGAGAGTCTCGATAGCCCCGCGTCGTGTTAGGCCCATGGGAAGTTCGTCCTCACCAAAGTGCGATCCACCGTGTCCAGGCTGGGACGGCCGGTCTCGGCCATCGCCAATACCAGCTCAGCCTGCACGATTTCCAGAATCCTCTGCGCGCCCGCCGGGCCATATGCGGCCAGCCCCCAACGGGGGACGCGGCCCAGGCAGACAGCCTTGGCTCCGAGGGCGAGCGCCTTTAGCACGTCGCTCCCCCTTCGGAAGCCGCTATCCACAAGCACCGGAATGCGTCCTCGCACTTCGTCCACAATTTCGGGGAGCACTTCCAGGCTGGAGCATCCATGACCTACACGCCGCGCGCCGTGATTGGAAACGATGATTCCGTTGATGCCGTGCTCGACCGCCAGCCGCGCATCGTCGGCCGTCAGAATGCCCTTCAACAGCAAGGGCACTTTGACCGAAGACCGGAAGGTTTCCAGAAACCGCCAGTCCAACTCCTGCGCCGTAATGCCGTAATTGGGCCGGCGCTGCCCGGCCTGCGCGCCGCGGCCGCGGCGGCGCGGCGAATCGGGATTATTATCATCGATCGCCCCGTAGCCTCCCAGATGGCGATCGTGCAGCACTCGTTCCCGGTACGGGCCGACCGAACCGTCGACCGTCCAGGCGATCGCCGTGCATCCGGCCGCTTGCGCCCGTTCCACGCGTTCGATAGTGCCTTCCACAGTGTCGGTGCGATAAAGCTGGAACCAAAGAGGGCCGGGAGCAGCTTCGGCGATTTTCTCAATCGGAAAGGTTGCGCCGCTGCTCACGATCATTGTGGTGTTGGAAGCAGCGGTTGCGCCCTTGTGCATTCCCATCTCCCCTTCCGGGTGCAAGGGGCCTTGGCCGGAGGTCGGAGCCACAAGAATTGGAAATGCCATCTTCTGCCCGAAAATCTCAGTAGCGGTGTTGATGGAGCTGACGTCCGCGATGCCTCGCGGAACCAGCGTCACCCAGTCAAACGCGCGCCGGTTGCGCCGGAACGTGGACTCATCGTCGCTGGACCCCATCATGAAGTCGTAGATATCCCGCGGGAGCTTGGCGTAGGCGACCGGTTCGAAGTCAAAAGCCGTTCGCAGTTCGCTCATGGCCGGGACGCGGCTGTGATCGCGAAAGGGATCCTGCTGGCCCCGCAGCATCGGCGACCCGGCGAGGAAAGCCGCCAGACCTCGCAGCGCAGACCGCCGGGAGACTCCAGAACGCCATTTCTCTTCGAGATAACCCATACCCGCTCCTAAAACTGGTAGTGCGACTGGAAAGCAATGCGCCGCCTTGTGAAAGCGTGGCCGGTCAATGCAATTGAGTTGGAGGTGGTCCGTAAGACGGGCGGCAGGAACGCGGCGCAGCGAGGCAAAAATGTCGCGCACAGCGCCGCCGCCAAAGAGGAATCAGCCGTCATGGCTACCCCCTTCTAAGCCAAGGTTGCTGGAATGGTATAACTGCGCAGACTCATTGTCAAGCGCGGACGTGGGCGGCGCGGACAGTCTTCGGAGCAAGATCGAAAGTTCCTCGAAAATTGCCCGATAAATGCCTGAGAGAAAGCACCGGGGTTTTGGGCAGGCCAGAGATTTTGACCGCAAGGCAGCGTGTTTTTTTCGGCTTCGGCCGAAAACGTCAGCCTCGCCACTCGGGGGCGGCATTGGAATGCCGAGCCGCGAAAATAAATGGCCGCGGAATGGCAGGCAGTCCCGTAAACCTGTTTGCTCCTCCCGGAGTTATGACGATCAAGGGGCTCGATGGGACTGGAGCGGCGCGGATCGTTGAAGAGCCAATTCCCCAAAACCCGGGAACTCAAAGCATCGATTCGACCAGACCGTAAACTTTCTCCAGCGCGCCGGGAAGAGCCGCCGGGTCTTTGCCGCCGGCCTCCGCCATATCGGGACGCCCGCCGCCCTTCCCGCCCACGGCCTCCGCCACAGCGCCGGCAAGCTTGCCCGCATGGACGCGGCCGGCAAGGTCTTTGGTCACCGCGGAAACGATAGCCACGTTGCCGTCTTCGGCCGAACTCAGCACCACTACACAGGATTTCAGTTTATTCCGCAACGAATCGGCGAGGGACCGCATCTGCGTCCGGTCCACGCCCTCCACGCGAGCGGCGAGCACCTTGACGTCTTTGATCGTCCGCGCCTGCTCGACAAGGGCTCCGAGCTGCGACTGCGCGATACGGCTCTTCAGCCGCTCCATTTCGCGCTCCATTTCGCGCTCGCGCGCAATCAGCCGCTCCACCGATTCCACCAGCTCCGGCTCGGAGGCGCGCACGGCGGCCGCGATGCGTTCCACGGCCTCTGTCATGCGGCGGTAATGCTCGAGCGCTCCTTCTCCCGTAATCGCCTCGATGCGCCGCACGCCCGCGGAGATGCTGCTTTCCGACACGATCTTGAACAGCCCGATGTCGCCAGTACGGCGGACATGCGTGCCGCCGCACAGCTCTTTGCTGAAACCGGGGATCTGGACGACGCGCACCCGCTCGCCGTATTTCTCCCCGAACAGCGCCATGGCGCCGGTGGCAAGCGCACTCTCCAGGTCCATTACGTCGGTCACTACGCCGGTATTCTTCAGGATCTCTTCATTCACCAGCCGTTCCACCTCGTCGATTTCGTCGCGGTCCATGGCGGCATAATGCGTAAAGTCGAAACGCAGCCGGCCTGGCTCGACCACGCTGCCGGCCTGCTTCACGTGGGGGCCGAGCACCTGGCGGAGCGCGGCGTGCAGCAGGTGAGTCGCGGTGTGATTGCGCATCGTTGCGTAGCGGAGCCGGTCAGCGACCTGGCAGTCCACCAGATCACCGGTGTGCAGTGGAACCAGCGCTACAATTTTGTGCACGAAGAGGCCAGGCAGCGGCCGCACCACATCCTCGACGCGCGCCACCGCCACGCCCTCACGCAAAATCGTGCCCTTGTCGCCGACCTGGCCGCCCGCTTCCGCGTAAAACGGAGTGCGGTCTAGGATCAGGCCGGCCCGCGCTCCCTCCGGCACGGAACGGACGATTTGCTCGCCGGCGACCAGGGCCAGAACCCGGCAGCCGGTCGCGGTCAGACTCTCGTAGCCCTCGAATTTCGTCGGACCGATATGGGGAAGCTGGGAATAAACCCCGGCGGCCGCAGCCTTCTCCGCCCCCTTCCAGCTTGCCCGGGCCCGAGCGCGCTGTTCCGACATCGCCCGTTCGAAGCCTTCCCGGTCGATCTCGAGGTTGCGTTCCCGGGCCATTTCTTCTTGCTCGTCGAGGGCCAGGCCGTAGGTGTCGTACAGCTTGAAGGAAACGCTGCCAGGGATCACGGCGCCGGAAATCTTTTGCACTTCCTCTTCGAAAACCCGCTCGGCCAGCACGAACGTGTGGGCGTATCGCTGCTCTTCTTCCTTCACCACGCGAGCAACGCGGCCCACGCTCTCGATCAGCTCCGGATAACCGGTCTTCATGACCTCCGCCACAAAGCCTGTCAGCTCGTAGAGAAACGGCCTTTCCATGCCGATCATCCGGCCGTGACGCATCGCGCGCCGCATGATCTTTCGCAGCACGTAGCCACGGCCTTCATTCGCGGGCAACACTCCGTCGTGGATCAGAAACGCGGTGGCGCGGCTATGGTCGGCGAGGATGCGCAGGGCCACGTCCGTCTTCTCGTCGTCCCCGTAAGTCGTGCCGGTGATCTGGGCCGCGCGGTCGATGATGGGCCGCAGCAAATCGGTCTCGTAGTTGCTCAGCTTGCCTTGCAGAATAGCGGCAACGCGTTCCAGGCCCATACCGGTGTCGATCGAGGGGCGGGGCAGCGGCGTCATAACGCCGGCGGCGTCGCGGTTGAACTGCATGAAGACCAGGTTCCAGATCTCGACGTAGCGGCCGCATTCGCAAGGGAAGGAGCAATCGGCGTGGCCCCATTCGCTGCCCGCCGGCCCGAAATCGTAATGAATTTCCGAACAGGGCCCGCACGGGCCGGTTTCGCCCATGGCCCAGAAATTGTCCTTTTCATCGCAGCGGAAAATGCGGCCCGCCGGCACACGCGCGACTTCCTCCCACAGGCGCACCGCATCGTCGTCCTCACGGAAAACGGTCACGTAAAGCCGATCTTTGGGGAGGCCAAAATCTCCGGTCACCAGCGTCCAGGCGTAGTCGATCGCTTCCCGTTTGAAATAGTCTCCGAAAGAGAAATTGCCGAGCATCTCGAAAAACGTGTGATGCCGCCGCGTGCGCCCCACGTTCTCGAGATCATTGTGCTTGCCCCCGGCGCGAACGCATTTCTGGGCGCTGGCCGCCCGGGTGTAATCGCGCTTCTCCCGCCCCAGAAAAACGTCCTTAAACTGATTCATGCCGGCGTTGGTGAACAGCAGGGTCGGATCATTGGCCGGCACCAGGGAGGAGCTCCGCACCACACGATGGCCCCGGGCCTCAAAGAAAGCGAGAAATTTCGCACGAATCTGGTCGCCTGACAAGTATGATGTCAATCGGAATCCTCTTCTTCCGCCGTCGTTTCCAGGCTGTCCACCCATTCGGATTGGGCCGACAGTTTGCGGAGCGCTTCCAAAATTTTAGCAGACGTGAATCCCGCCCGCAAAAGCATGCGATAGAACGAGGCGACGCGCCGCGGATCGTCCAGCGCCGGTGGTTGATCACCGTAACGTAATTTCCGCTTGAGGAAACGGTCTATGAGTTCGGCTTCCTCAGCGTCGCGATACGCTTCGGCGACGGCCTTTGCGGCCAGCGAGGGGCCGATGCGGCGGCGGCGCAGATCCCGCAGCACGCGCAATTTGCCGAAACCCTCGTTTTCCCGGCGCAGCCGTGAAAATGTTTCGGCGAATCGCCGGTCGTCGAGGTAGCCGGACTGCTTGAGTCTGCCGACCACAGTCTCGACATCGCCCGGTCGCGCGGCCCGCGCCTGCAACCGCACCCGCAGCTCGCCCTGCGTGAGCGAGCGTGCGCTCAAGGCGCGAAGCGCATAATCGAGAAGTCCGGACTCGGTGAGCGGCTTGGGCTTGCGGCTTTTCACAAAAAGATTCTAGCTCGCAGCCGCGGCTGCGTCTCGCCGCTGCCGGCGGCGTATAATCGGGAGCGGAAAATGCCATGAAAATGAAACATCTGCCGGCATTGGCTCTTGCCCTGGCCGGGACCGCCTACGGCTGGGGCATGCGCGGCCATGCCGTCGTAAACCGCCTGGCTTTGCAAAGCCTGCCCGAGGACGGACCCATTTTTCTGCGCGTTCACGAAGAATGGATTGCCGCGCGCGCACGGGTGCCGGACACTTGGCGGCAGCCCTCCGAGCCCTTTCTGAAGATCATCGAAGATCCGAACCACGGATGGTTCAAGGAACAGTTCGCGTTTCTGAAGCAAATTCCCCGCTCGCGCTACGAGTTTGTTCTGGCTCTGTATGACGAGTATCTTCGCATCAAGGACAAAGATCCCGCGCGCGCCCGCCTCACGAACGTGCGGTGGACGGGCACCCTGCCCTATGCCGCAATGGAAAACTATGAGCGCCTCAAGTCCGGCATGAGGATTTACCGGGCGCAGCAGTCCGCGGGCCAGGAGACGCGCTATACGGAATTGGATCTGGCTTTCTACACAGGATGGCTGGGGCACTACATTGCGGACGGCGCGCAGCCGATGCATGACTCCATTCACCATGACGGGTGGCGCGGCCCGAATCCAAAAGGCTACACCCGGGACGGCAGCATACATGTCCGCTTTGAGTCGTCCTTTGTCGATCTGATGGGAGTAGAAGCCGAAGACCTTTTGCCGAGGGTCGGGCCGCCACAACTGCTGGCTGATCCTTTTGACGCCATCCTACAGCACCTGGACCATTCGGCTGCGCGCGTCGAAGAAGTTTACCGGCTGGACAAACAGGGGGCGTTCACCGGCAAATCGAACGAAGCGGCCAAGGAACTGGTGAGCAGCCAACTGGCCGCGGCCGGCCAATTGCTGCGGGATTTGCTCTACACCGCCTGGATTGAAAGCTCGCGGCCGGGCCCGGCGCGGAGCCTGCCCGACCCCTCGAGCCCCTCCAGCCCCGGTTACAACCCCGCCGCCGGCTCGGCCCCGGCCCCGAAACCCTAGCCCCGCCGCAGCCCCGTGCAGAGCGGAAGCAGCGGCCCGCCCGGCCGGGACATCCGGCATACCGGCATCGGCAGCTTTGGCTTGTGGCCGGGCAGGCGGCCGCGATATGATCTCTTGCAATGACGGCTATCGAGGCCGGCGGTCGCGGCGGCGCCGCAGCCTGACCGAAGCGCTCGCGGCAGGAGGGCTTATGAAGAGCGAATATACCCGGCGGCAATGGCTGACAACCGTAGGGGCGGTGAGTTTAGCATCCCGATTGGCCGCCACACCCGCCGGGAACACGCCTGGCAAACCCCTGCAAGGCGCGTTCATGATTCTCTCGACCCCATATACTCCGGCTAAGGCGGTCGACTACGAAGACCTGGCCGGCGAGGTGGATTTCCTGGTCCAGTGTGGCGTTCAAGGTTTAGTCTGGCCCCAAAACGCCAGCGAACAATCCAAACTCACGAAAGAGGAACGAATGCGCGGGATGGAGGTGCTGGCCAAAGCCGCGCGAGGCAAAAGCCCTGCTTTGGTACTCGGTGTGCAGGGGCGCGATACGCAAGAAATGCTCGAATATGCGCGCCATGCGGAGAAGCTCGAGCCTGACGCCATGATCGCCATACCGCCCGCCACGGCCCGGTCGCTCGATGACTACCGCCACTATTACCGGACCCTGTGTAAAACCACGAAACGGCCCGTTTTCATTCAAACCTCGGGCGGAGCGCCCGGCGTCGAACCCACCGTCGAGTTCATTATGGAACTGGCGACGGAATTTCCTAACTTCGGCTACATCAAAGAAGAGCACGAGCCCGTGATTCCCCGCATGAAAGCGGAGATCGCGCACCGGCCGGACCCGATTAAGCGCGTGTTCTGCGCCAACCGCGGCGCAGGTCTGCTGTATGAGCTGCGGCTCGGCTCCGACGGCACTATGATCGGCGGCGTTCCTTATGCGGACGTGTTCGCCCGGCTCTGGCGCTTGCACCAGCAGCAGAAACTGGAAGAACAGCGGGAAGTCTTCAGCAAGCTCCTGCTGATGTTGAACCTCGACGAGAGAATTCCGGGCGTGCGCCCTTATATTCTGAAGAAGCGCGGCGTCTTCAAAACCACTGTGACGCGGCAGGGCGATTACCAACTGACGCCGGAAGCTGTTGCGGAAATCGAGTACAACTACGAAGCCCTGAAACCCTATCTGGCGGCATGAGCCGGCCTGGCGCCGGGACAGACCATGGGAAAGACCGAAAATATTGCCCGCTGGTTTTGCCGGCGTCTGCTCCCTGTATTCTTCACCCGAACAAGGATTCGGAAACAGAACCGGAGTCCCGCGGCGCGGCCGCGTATTCTGATTTTGCAAGCGAGGACCGTATGGCGACCACACGCAGAAGTTTTCTAGCGGGCGCGCTGGGCGGCGCAGCCCTGGCGCGCGCGCAGGAGCCTCCGGGCGTCAAGCCGGAGCAAGGCGTACCGGCCCGGAAGGCGAAAGTGGTAAGGCTGTTCAAAGCGCCGGACGAGCACCCCAATGCGCTCGAGGCTACCCGCGACGCACTGTGGATCGGCGGCCAAGTCACCGAAAAGGCGTACAAAGTCGACTGGAAGACGGGTAAAGTGCTGCACGAGGTGCAGACGGATTCGCACAACACGAGCGGAATCGCCGTGGGAGGCGGCTATCTGTGGATGTCCGCCAATGGCCGAACAGAACGCAGGCCCCCGCGCCCGACCGACAACGATTTCGACGAGATATTTCAGGCGGATCTGGAGACCGGCAAAACCATCCGCAGGTACCGGCCTCCGTGGCCCGGAGGTTCTCACGGCATCGCCTATGTAGAGCAGACGCAGACGCTTTGGGTGACCGCTCTCGGCATCAAGGCGCTGGCCGAGCTGGACTGGAAGGATAATTTTCGGGTGCTGCGCGTGATTCCGGTCCACCACGACCGGGCTCACGGAATCGACTGGGATAACGGCGCCATGTGGGTGCTATTTTCGAGTGATTACGTGATCCACAAGGTCGACGCCACGACGGGAAAGGTGCTCGAAGTGGTCACCCTCGCCAAGGGGCAGGACCCCGATCCTCACGGAATGTGCTTCCACGACGGGCATCTCTACTACTGTGATGCCGGCCTCGTAGTAGGCGGCGGCTCGAACGGCAGCCCCAGCGCGGGTTACGTGTGCAGAATCGACCTGTAGCGGGAGTCGGCTCACTCTTCAAGGAGCGAAATTTATGAGAAAAATTTCCAGCCCGGCGCTGGCCGGAGGATGGGCCGCTGTGCTGCTGGTTTCTGGACTCCAGGCGCAGGTTCCGGAGGGAGTGAAAATCGACACGGCGAGAGTCCGGGTTCTGGTTGCCACCGAACAGCCGCATCATCCGAGCGCCCTGCACGAGCACACCGTGAACCGGGTCATGATTTATCTGGGCGACGGCCAAATGAAATTCACCTCGCCGGCGGGTAAAGTCGAGAATATTGCGGTGAGAAAGGGGCAGGTGTTGTGGAGTCCGGCCGCCGGACCTCATATCAGCGAAAACGTCGGCGGCGAGACGTTTCAGGTTGTGGAAATCGAGCTGAAGGGCAAGCCGTCAGAGCCCCCTGCGCCGGTTTCGAAGATCGATCCGCTCTATGTGGATCCGAAGCATTATGCATTGGAATTGGAAAACGACCAGGTTCGCGTGCTGCGCGTCCGCTTCGGTCCCCGCGAAAAGGGCGTTCTGCATGAACACACATTGGACCACATCGTCGTCTACCTGAACGATCAGGCCCGGGGCAAGGCAGGCGAGGTTAGGCTGGACGGGCCGATGACGCATACCGAGCAAAATCCGCTGGACCATCCGGTGGAGAGGATCGCGATCGATCTGAAATAATTGCGCAGCGGCCCTACGGTTTGCCTCCGCTTCCTTTGCGTTCTTTGCGCGGCCCTGCACGGCCCGGCGCGGCGGCGCTGGCGGCCGACAGTACCGCGGTCAAACGTTCTTGCAGCTTTTTTGCCGACCGGTCGCCGTCCGAGATCACCAATACGGTATCGTCGCCGGCGATCGTACCCACAATCTCCGGCCACGGTGCGCGATCGAGCGCGACCGCCAGTGGATTCGCGTTGCCCGGATCGGTCTTGAGCACGAGGAGGTTGTTCGCCAGGCGCACATCCCGCAAGAACTCCTCCACCGCACGACGTGCGTCGTCCGCCGCGGGAGCACCTTCGAGGGCCTGCCGCTCGCGGTACCCTTGCGGCGTTTTGATAATACCTAACTCCCGGATGTCGCGGGACAAAGTCACCTGGGTGGCATGAATGCCAGCGGCCTGAAGGGCTTCGGCCAGCTCTTCCTGCGTATGAATGTTGCGGGAGCGAATGATTTTCTGAATCTGTCCCTGGCGGAACTTCTTATTCATAGGTATGAAGAAGCGGCGTAGAGCCGCTACGGCCGCCGGCCATCCCGGAAGGCCGCTGGCTGGGAAACCGGCAGGCCTTTCGTCCATACTGTATGTGCTGCCTACTCCGCAGCCAGCGCTTTCGCCCGAAGCTCACCCAGCCGCCGGCGGGCTTCCTCTAAGGCTTGCCGCACGGCGCCAGGAGCCGTCCCGCCCGGCAGAGCATGGTTTTCCACCGCCCGCCTCGGATCGAGCAAGGCAGCCATTTCACCGTCCAGCTCGGCGGCGAAATCCGCAAGCTGTTGAGGCGTCCAATCCGCAGGCTGTCTGCCCGAACGGAGGCTTTCGAGCACCAGCCCGCCGACAATCTGATGCGCGCGGTGGAATGGAACCCCCTTGCGCGCCAAGGCCTCGGCGAGCTCGGTCGCCGTAGTCCAGCTCTGCCGCGCGGCCGCCTCGGCCCGTTCTTTGTTCAAACGAACGGATCCGGCGACGGACGCGGCCATCTCCAGGGAAGCCGCGAGCTGTTCGGCGGCGTCGAATACAGCCTCCTTGTCCTCTTGTAAGTCCCGATTATAGGTAGATGGCAGTCCCTTGACAGTCATCATCAGCGACAGCAACGACCCCGCCACGCGGCCCGCCTTGCCCCGAATCAACTCGAGTGAATCCGGATTCTTTTTCTGCGGCATCAAGCTGGACCCGCTGGTGACCTCATCGCCGAGCTCCAGAAAGCCGAATTCCTCGCACGAGTAAAGGATCCAATCTTCAGCCAGCCGGCTCAGGTGCAGCATCGTGACGGCCGCGGCATAGAGGAAATCCAAGACGAAATCGCGGTCCCCCGCGGCGTCCATGCTGTTCCGCGTGACGCCGCGGAAGCCGAGCTCGCGCGCCATGCGCTCCCGGTCAAAGGGAAAGCCGCTTCCGGCAAGCGCCCCCGAGCCGAGCGGCAGCACGTCGGCTGCGGCGTAGGCATGCTCAAAGCGCTTGAGGTCCCGCGCCAACATTTCAAAATACGAAAGCAGATAGTGGCCCCATAACACGGGCTGGGCGCGGCGCAGATGCGTATACCCGGGTAGAATGGCCCGGCCGTCTCGTTCGGCCAGCCCGAGTAAGGCTTCCATCAAGTCCGCCAGGCGGCCGCGCAGGTTCCGGATTTCGTCGCGAATCCAAAGGCGGAAATCGAGCGACACTTGCTCGTTGCGGCTGCGCCCGGTGTGGATCTTGTCGGCGGCCTCTCCAACTTTTTCTTTCAGCTTGCGGATAACCAGCGTATGGACGTCCTCGTCCGCCGCTCCAGCGGCCAGCTCGGCTCCAGGTCCCTCCGCGGCCATCTCGTCAAACGCCCGGCAAATCCGCTCGCGCTCATCGGCCGTGAGAATGCCTTGCCGCTCGAGCTCCCGGGCGAAAATCCGGGACCCCAGAATATCTGCTTCCCAAAGCCGATAGTCGTAGTGGAGGGAGCCGGAAAACCGTTCAAAGGCCGCCGATGGGCCTTTCTCGAAACGCCCTCCCCACAGCTTCATTGGCTTGCCTTCATTACGCCGGCGCGAACTTTCATCGGCAACCCGATGAGGTTGATAAAGCCCAGAGCGTCTTTCTGATCATACGAGGCGCCCATCGTGAAGCTGGCGATATCCAGGGAATAGAGCGAGTAGGGGGAGCGCCGCGAGAGCACATCCACATTGCCCTTCAGGAGCCGCAGTTTGATCTCGCCGGTCACGGTTTCCTGGGTCTTGGAGACGAAAGCGTCCAGCGCCTCGCGCAGGGGTGTGAACCAAAAGCCGTTATAAACCATCTCGGCGTAGTCGAGCGCGAGCCGCTGCTTGTAGTGATGCGTGCTGCGATCCAGGGTGAGGGCTTCCAACTCGCGGTGAGCCAGCAGAATCAGCGTGCCGCCTGGCGTTTCGTAACACCCGCGGGACTTCATCCCTACGAAGCGGTTCTCCACCAGATCAACGCGGCCCACGCCGTGTTCAGCGCCCAACCGGTTCAGCTTTTCGAGGATCCCGACGCCCGACATTGTTACGCCGTCCACCGAAACCGGCGTCCCGCGCTCGAAACCAATGGCGACGGCGCCCGCCTTATCGGGAGCCTCCCAGGGATGCCGGGTAAGCACCCACACGTCATCCGGCGCTGGGTTGGCCGGATCTTCCAAAGCGCCGCCCTCATGGGATATGTGCCAAATGTTGCGGTCGCGGCTGTAGATTTTGGCGGCGCTGGCGTCTACCGGAATATTATGCTTGGCCGCATAATCGAGAGCGTCTTCGCGCGACCGGATCGTCCATTCGCGCCATGGGGCAATCACCGGCAGATGCGGCGCCAGAGCTTTATAGGCGAGCTCGAAGCGCACCTGATCGTTGCCCTTCCCCGTGCAGCCGTGGGCCAGCGCGTCGCAGCCCGTCCGCAAAGCCACTTCCACCTGCCTTTTGGCGAGAAGCGGCCGGGCGATCGAGGTGCCCAGCAGATACTTATGCTCGTAAACCGCCCCGGCGCGAACCATCCGCCAGAGATATTCGGTAACGAACTCTTCGCGCATGTCCTCCACGAAGACCTCCGCCGCGCCGCTCTTCTTGGCCTTCTCGACAATTCCATCGAGTTCCTCTCCCTGCCCGATGTTGCCGCAGACGGCGACGACCTCGCATCCATAATGCTCGCGAAGCCAGGGAATGATGACGGAAGTATCCAGTCCCCCGGAATAAGCCAGGGCCACTTTTTTAGGTTTGGTCATTGAGTCAATCGCCTGTTTGGCTTGTCGCGCGCATGCAAGCCGGCGCTCGCTGATGCGGGGCCGGGCCGCGCGCCACAGGCTTCTACGATAGCATCATCAGCAGCAGGGCTTTCTGTGCGTGCAGGCGGTTCTCGGCCTGCTCAAAGACGATGGATGCGGCCGACTCCATGACTGCATCGGCCACTTCCTCGCCGCGATGCGCCGGCAGGCAGTGCATGAATGCCGCCTCAGGCAGAGCCGCCGCCATCAGCTTGCCCGTTACCTGATAGCCCGCAAAATCCTTCCGGCGGCGTCCGCTTTCTTTTTCCTGACCCATGCTGGCCCACACATCCGTATAAACCGCGTGCGCGCCCTCCACGGCCTCAAACGCATCGTTTGTAAGCCGCAACGAGCAGCCCGCCGCCGCCGCGAAGCCCGCCGCCGTTGCAAAAATTTCGCGATTCGGCTCGTAACCGGGAGGAGTGGCGATTGCAATGTCAACGCCCAGCCGGGACCCGGTGAGCATCAAAGAATGGGCCACATTGTTGCCATCCCCCACAAACGCCAGCTTCAAACCGCGCAATTGCCCGAATTTCTCCTGCAACGTAAAAAAGTCGGCCAGTACTTGGCAGGGATGGTATAAGTCGCTCAAGGCATTGATCACCGGCACGGCCGCCCACCGCGACAGCTCGTCAATCGTAGCCTGCTGGAACGTGCGCGCGACGATGCCGCTCACCCAGCGCTCCAGGTTGCGTGCGACGTCTTGAATCGGCTCCCGATCGCCAATCCGGCCGCCGTTGCAGTCGGTAAAGACCGCGTCCCCGCCAAGCTGCTTGATCGCCAGCTCGAACGTCATACGCGTGCGTAAAGACGGCTTCTCGAAAAGCAAAGCCAAATAACGCCCGGTGAGCTTGTGCGCATATTGGCGAGGAGAGCGCTTCACGCGCGCCGCCAGCAGGAGCAAGGCGGCCACCTCGTCGCCGGTGAGATCAAGGTCGGTGGTGAAGCGCGCCGTGGAGGCCTTCGGGATCTGGGTGGTTACTGTGGCGGCCGGCAATTTTTCCTCAATGAATGAATATTCACTCCAATGAATAATTACACATGGCCGCGGGCCGCGTCAAGGCAAAAAGGGAGCGTGCGAGAGCCGGGAGTACCGCGCTGCCCGAAGCCCTAGGGTTGCTCCAGAAACGCCATGGTCCCGAGAGCCCCTTTTGGCGCTTGGCCGGATCTCCTCGCTGGCGCATGCTATCATGCGTAAGTCGAACAAAATGATGGTCCGGAGAAGAGCGCGCGGCAAGGTGCTCGTTAGATCGGGAGCCACCGCCAGGTCCGGCTTGCGAAGCACGCGGAACGGGCCAGCGTTCCGCCGGAGCTGTGGAAGAACGGTTTTCCGATAACCGAGATCTGGTGCGCGGATAATGCTTTCGTCAACCACCTTGCCTTTTATCGGCTCGCGGCGCTTCCCATTCTTCCGGGCCTGCCTGCTCTGCCTACTCCCGGCGGTGAGCCTGAGCGCGGCTGATTATCCCCGCCAGTGGTTTTTGAACGCTCACAATTGCTATCCGGCCGAGGGCCGCGGCGCCGACCGTCTGGCGCGGGCCCGGCGAAGCGGCCTGTCCGCGATCGAGATCGATCTGGCGTGGTCCGAGCAACGCCGCCGGGCCGTCATCACTCACACGACGAAACTCACGGGGAGCGAGCCAACGATCGAAGACTACTTCTGGAAACCGATGCTGCCCGAGCTGGAGAAGATGCCCCGAGGCCGGCCCGGAGTTCTTGTGATCTTCGATTTCAAGGACCACCAGCCCGGCACGCTGCAACAGGTGTATCGGCTCCTGCATCGGCGGCGGGATCTGATAACGGCCTGCGGCAAACGGGGCGACTCCCCGGCAGCCCCGCTCGATTGGCGTCCTCTCACTGTTCTGTTGAGCGGCGACCAGGATGCGATCGCAATGTTCGAACGGCTTACTCCCCAGGCCGAGCCTTACCTGGCAATGGGGAATCGAGAGCCTCCGGATAACAACAAGTTCCAGGAAAATGTTGCCAACTACTTTCCCGAGCCGGCCACGGCATTTTATCGAATCTTCAACTTCAACTGGGCGCACATCGAGAAATCGCGCAACAATCGGGCCGGGGACTTCACGCCGGAGGAACGGAAGCGGCTGATCGAACTGGTGGAAGCGGCGCGCTCCAAAGGGTACTGGCTTCGCGCCTGGACTCTGAATGCCGATAGCACGGCCTGGGGCCCGGAAGATAATTTCGGCAGCCGAGAGGCGCTGCTGGCACGCTGGCGAGCGGCCTGGGAGGCGGGCCTCGACAATGTGGCGACGGATGAATATGAGCTGGCCGGGGAATTCTTGAGGTCTCTCGGATCCCGGTGACCCGGGAGCCTGCGGACTCGGGGGCTGGCCAAGCAGCAGCGCGCGGCCCGCTTTCTCCCTCGCCTTTGCCCCGTGTTTTGAGTGGAAATCCAGCGCGCCGTCCGAGCGTCTTCCCATGCCGTGGGATCTGCCGAAGCATTGCGCCCCGTACGCGGCTCCAGGCGGAGCGGCGCAGACAGCTAGCATCCCTGGCAAAACAAGCGGCCCGGGAGCCGTCACCGAAAGTTCACAGCAGCCGGGCCGAGAGACTAGCAACCGGTTCTAAATGCGGCGTCAGTCGCCGCAGCTTCCGACGAGTTCGTCAGCGGGCTGATCCTGCGGCTTGGCCTCGGATGCGATCAACGGCTGCAATTGCACGAGCTCGGGAGCGGGCGGCTCCTTCAAAACGTGCTGCCGGTACAGTTTCGCCATACGGGCGTTTTCCTGCTGCTGCCGCAATCTCTCATCGCGGGCGCGGAGCTTCTCCTCGCGGGCGTTCTTCGCAATGCCGAGCTTATCCAAATCGTGCTGCTCTTCCTTGGTGACAATCTCATCGCGCAATACCAGATGGTGCTCGGTGCTGTTCAGCTTCACGTTCTTGCCGCCCGCGAAGATTTCATGCCGCCCATGCTCCTCGTACCACTTGGTCAGCGTGGCGGTCATGTGCATCTTTTCGATAATGTTGCGCCAGCCGATCCCCGTGTTGTAGGCGCAGAAGGAAATCTCGCCTTCCTGCGTGGCGTACGGGATGATGCACTGTTCGGTGCGGCGGAAATCGTAATTAAACAGGTCCTGGAACCACATGCCGGCGACGAACAAAAGGTTCCAGCGATCCTTCCGCCGCTCGAAAATGTCTTTCATGGTGCGGTTGCCGGAAACATCCCCGTAGTTATAGCCGGTCGCGCCCAGGCTCTTGTCCAGTTTCTTCAGCAGATCAAACAGCCGGAAATGCCTCGGCGTCTGGAAGGGATCGTAATTTTTCAGCAGGGCCAGGGTCATGCCGGCGATGGACAGCCATTTCCCGCGCCCCCAATCGTTCACCTTCGCCACATCTTTCGCAAGCTGGTCGGCGTTCAAAAACGCGGTGACAGGCACAGCCTCGCGCGTGTGCTTATCGACCATGATCGCCATGCCGACGCCGCAGTTCGGATGACAGCCGCAGCTTACCTGGCCCCAGTTGGCTCCCGGCCCGTGTACGAGGTCAGACCAGTCCGAAAATGTGCCCATGAAAGAGAGCGGGAACCAGTCGCGTTTCGGTTCGCCGATGCCAAGCTGGTTTTTCACGTCGTGGGCTAGGTGCGACAGTGTGTAGCGCTGAGCCATGCGGCGCTCGTCAGTCACCGCTTCGTCTCTTCCGGTAAAAGAGACCGGCTGGAACGAGAGGAAAGCGATTTTGCCCGGGTTATCCAGCGCGAACCTCACGATACGGCCGACCTGTTCGTTGTTGATGCCGTTCACCAAGGTGGTGACCGGCACGATTTCGACGCCGTTGGAGTGCAGGTTCTCGATCGCGCGCATCTTCACATCGAACAGATTGCCGACTTTGCGGTGGGCGTTGGCGGCGTTGCCAATCCCGTCAAACTGGAGGTACGCGTAGCGCAGACCGGCCTCCGCCGCCTGGCGGCAGAATTCCGGGCTCTTGGCGAACTCAATGCCGTTCGTCGCCGCCTGCACGCTGTTATAGCCGACTTTTCTGGCATAACGGACCGCATCCAGAAAATAAGGCGACATGGTGGGCTCGCCGCCCGAAAACTGCACCGACATCTGCCGCCGCGGCTTGATCGAAATCGCGTTATCGAGCAGCGTCTTGATGTCATCCCAGGTGAGCTCATGCACGAAGCCCACCTGGTTGGCGTCCATAAAGCACGGGTCGCACATCATATTGCAGCGGTTCGTCAGGTCGATGGTCAGAACCGACCCGCGCCCGTGTTTGATGGTGCTCGAGCCGTGGTTGTGCAGTTTCTCGTCGTTGTGCGCGCGAATATCCCGGCCGGGAAAAACCGATTCGAGATGCTTGAAAAATTCGACGTCAATCGACATGACGTCTTCGAAGTGCCCGTGCTTCGGGCAATCCTTGACCATCAGGATCTTGCCGTCGCGCTCGATGATTTGCGCCTTCAGCTCGCCGACGCGCTCGTTGAGCAGAATCTTGTAATCTTTCTTACCATCCAAAATTTCCTTGCGGATTTCCGGCACACAACGCGGGCACAGCGAGTCCGTCGTCCGTGGCCAGCCCAGCGGGGGCTTTGTTTTCTGGTACGACTTCAGCAATGGTTTATCGGACCACCGGGGCGTGAAGGAAGGGCTCTCGGGAACACGGTCATTGATGAATCGGAAAGCGTGCCACATCCCAGCAGCGGCAATGCTGACACCCTTCTCCAGGTACTTGATCGGTTTATGCATTCGGCGCGTCTCCTAATTCTCTTCTCGGGCGCTCGCCTTTCAGCGACCTAACCCACACAGACACTTCACCTTGCGCTTCAGGACCTCTCCTCGGATGGTATGCAAGCCGGACTGGTCATGCCATGAGAATCCGTCCAACGGCCCCTTTTCCGCGTTGTATGGCGAGATCTGACGTTAAACGGGCGGGCCGCATCGACCGCGCGCCCACCTCGCTGGCGTTTCCGCAAGTCTCTGAAAACCCGCAGGATTTCCGGAGCATGGCGCTCCCAAAACCACGGCGGCGGGAAATGTTCGTTTTGCGCACGCGCCTGCGGTATGATTACTAGATTCCGGCCAGCTTTTTGTTGAATCGACCAGGAGGCAATCATGGCTACACCATCCGCGGAAGTGCTGCGGGAAGAAGGCATCGAGATACTGGGGAAGGCCAGCGATATCAGTTCTGAAATTCTCACTCCGGAGGCGCTGAAGTTTCTCTCGAAGCTCCACAGGAAATTCGAAAGCCGCCGGCAGGAACTGCTCCAGCGGCGCGTCGCGCGCCAACAGGAGATCGACGACGGCAAGATGCCGGATTTTCTTCCGGAAACAAAATCCATTCGCGAGAGGGAATGGACCGTCGCTCCGATCCCGAAAGACCTGGAAGACCGCCGCGTCGAGATCACCGGCCCGGTTGACCGCAAGATGATCATCAACGCGCTCAACTCGGGAGCGAACGTCTACATGGCCGACTTCGAGGACTCCAACTCGCCGACCTGGCAAAACAACATGGAGGGCCAGTTCAATCTGCGGGATGCCGTGCGGGGAGTCATCAGTTATACCAGCCCCGAAGGCAAGAGCTACAAACTGGGACCCAAGCTGGCAACGCTGCTGGTCCGGCCGCGGGGCTGGCACCTAGTGGAAAAGCATCTGCGCATCGACGGCCAGCCGATTTCGGGATCCTTGTTCGATTTTGGCCTGTTCTTCTTCCACAACGCCGAAGAGCGTCTGAAGAGAGGCACCGGCGTGTATCTCTATTTGCCGAAGATGGAGAGCCATCTGGAGGCCCGGCTCTGGAACGACGTGTTCCATTTCGCGCAAGATGAGCTCGGGATTCCGCGGGGGAGCATCCGGGCCACGGTCCTGATTGAGACGATTCTGGCCGCCTTTGAGATGGACGAGATTCTCTACGAGCTCCGGGACCACTCCTCGGGACTTAACTGCGGCCGGTGGGATTACATTTTCAGCTTCATCAAAAAATTCCGGAACAAGCCGGAATTCGTTCTCCCGAACCGCGCGCAAGTGACAATGGACAAGGCCTTCCTCAACGCTTATGTCCAGTTGCTGATCAAAACCTGCCACCGCCGCGGCATCCACGCCATGGGCGGAATGGCGGCGCAGATTCCCATCAAGAACGACCCGGAGGCCAATGAGAAGGCTCTGGAAAAAGTGCGGCAAGACAAGCTGCGCGAGGTGAAAGCCGGTCACGACGGCACCTGGGTGGCGCACCCGGGGCTGGTCGGCGTCGCCAAAGAGATCTTCGACCAGTATATGAAGACTCCCAACCAGATCAGCAATAAGCGGGAAGACGTGCACATCTCCGCTAAAGACCTGCTGGCCGTACCGTCCGGCGACATCACGGAAGAAGGGCTGCGCGTGAATATCGACGTGGGCATCCAGTATCTGGAAGCCTGGCTGATGGGCAACGGCTGCGTGCCGATCTATAACCTCATGGAGGACGCGGCCACAGCGGAGATTTCCCGTTCGCAGGTTTGGCAATGGATTCGGCATGGCGCCAAACTCAACGATGGTCGCCCCGTGAACGCCGAGCTGGTACGAAAGATCATCCCGGAACAGCTTGAACACATTCGCAAGCTGATCGGCCCCCAGCGCTTCGATTCCGGCAAATTCGATCTGGCCTCGAAGCTGTTCGAAGACATGATGACGCGGCGGGACTTCAGCGAATTCCTGACGCTGGTGGCTTACGATTATATCGACTGAAGATCCGCGCACCGAACAAGCGCGAAGCGGGCCGGCCCGGCGGCGCAAGAGCGGGGCCGGTCCAACTTCCGGATCCTTCCTTTCCCACGGATTTGGAGAGAATGGAATCACATGCCCCGGCGGCTGTCGGGGTTCCCGACCGGTGGATGGATGTGAAGAGAGGCCAGAAGAAGGACTACGAAACCGGCTCTTGTTCCGAATCGTTGACGGACACCCGATAGCCGACTCCACGGACGCTGTGAATCAGCTTTTTGCCGAAATTCCGGTCGATTTTGTTGCGCAGATGGTTGATGTAGACGTCAATCACATTCGTGAAGCTGTCGAAGCTCGAATCCCAAACGTGCTCCGCGATCATACCCCGGGTGACAGCATGGTTGGCGTTGCGCATCAGGTATTCGAGAAGGCTGTATTCTTTGTTGGAAAGGTCGATCGGCTTGCCCGCCCGAGTAACCCGGCGGCGCGCCGAATCGAGGACCAGGTCATCCACGCGCAGCTCGGTGGTCGATTCCCGGACGCCACGCCGCAACAGCGCGCGGACGCGGGCAATCAGTTCAGCCAGAGCAAACGGCTTTACCAGGTAATCATCGGCTCCTAGATCCAGGCCGCGCACGCGGTCTTCGATGTTGCCGCGGGCAGTCAGAACCAGCACCGGGAGGCCAGGCTTGCGCGCCCGAAGCCGCCGGAGCATTTGGAACCCGTCCATTTTGGGGAGCATGATGTCGAGAATGACCAAATCGTAGTCGGTCGTCTCGGCCATGTAGCATCCCTCTTCCCCGTCATGGCTGACATCCACTGCGTACGAATTTTCTTCGAGGGCGCTACGGATGAAGCTCGCTACCTTTAGCTCGTCTTCTACCAGTAGAATGCGCACAGCAATACTCGGAAACGTCGAATCAGAAGCTACTGCCTGTTTTTATTGTAAGCCGCAAGGGGGACCCGCGAAAAGGTAGGATCGCGGCCCCCCGCAGCCCCAATCCCGAGCGAAAGCAAACCTTAGTTCGCCTTCCCCGAGTCGTCCTTTTTCTTCTTCTTGCCCTTCTTCTTGCTTTCTTTCTTTGTAGTACCGTTGTCCTGTGCCTTTGAGACCGACGGTACGGCAAATGACAAAGCCACGCCGACGATCGGGACCAACATCACAGTGAACAGCCGCTTCATTCTCTCTCTCCTTCAGCAGTGGTCCCTTGCGGGGCCCTGTTTGATTAACGAAGATTGTCCTTCTTGGTTTCGTCCTTCTTCTTCTTCTTGCCCTTCTTCTTCGGTGCGGAACTTTCGTCTTTCTGATCCTGGGCCTTGGTGATTGTCGGCACCGCCAACGTGAGCGCGACGCCAACGATCGGCACCAGCAGCATGCTGAAAAGTTTCTTCATTTTTTCTCTCCTCGGAATTATCCGCTTGTAGCAGACGCCCTAGTCTGTCAAGAGCAGATGAAGTGTCAATGAAAGAAAAATTAAAAAATATTCATCTTGGCAGCGGCGGAGCCGGCCTCTTTTCCCCTGCTAGAATCTACGATCATGGGCCGCTATCGCCGCCGCTGCCTGATCGTTAGTCTGGTTGCTGTTAGCCTTGCGTGGGCCGCCGAGCCCGACTGGCAGCAAAGATTTCGCGGCCTCCCGCAGCCCGATCACATTCAAGAATACATACGCGCCATGACCGAAGAGCCGCACCATGCCGGCTCGCCGGGGTCTAAGAAGGTCGCCGAGTATGTGCTTTCCAAATTCCGGGAGTGGGGCCTGGAAGCGCAGATCGAAGAATTCGAAGCTCTCCTGCCCACGCCGAAGGACCGGACGCTTGAGCTGATCGAGCCTCAGCAATTTACGGCGCGACTCAAGGAGCCCGCCATTGCTGAAGACAAGGACTCCTCAGATCCAGGCCAGCTACCAACTTTTAATGCGTACTCGCCCGATGGGGACGTCACCGGGCAAGTCGTCTACGTCAATCACGGCGCAGTCGAAGATTACGAACGGCTCGCCCGCATGGGCGTCGATGTCAAAGGCAAGATCGTGCTGGCGCGCTACGGCGCCGGCTGGCGAGGCGTCAAGCCGAAGCTGGCCTGGGAACATGGAGCCATTGGCTGCCTGATCTACTCCGATCCCCGGGAGGACGGATACTTTCAGGGCGATGTCTACCCGGGCGGCCCCTTCCGTCCGGCCCAAGGCGTACAGCGCGGAAGCGTCATTGACATGCCCATTTATCCGGGCGATCCGCTCACTCCCGGATGGGCCTCGGAAAGAGGCGGCCGCAAGCTGCCGCTGGCGGAAGCGCAGACCCTGCCGAAAATTCCGGTTTTTCCCCTCTCCTATGCCGACGCCACACCTATTTTGAGGAATATCGCCGGACCGGTGGCTCCCGAGCCCTGGCGCGGGGCTTTACCCCTGACTTACCACGTGGGGCCGGGCCCCGCCACTGTCCATCTCAAGCTCTCTTTTGACTGGCAAACCCGTCCCATTTACGACGTGATCGCTCGCATTCCGGGGTCAGATTTTCCCGACCAATGGGTGATTTACGGCAACCACCATGATGCCTGGGTTAACGGAGCTCGCGACCCGGCCAGCGGCAACGCTGCCCTGCTCGAGACCGCCCGCGGCCTAAGCGAGCTTCTCAAACAGGGCTGGAAGCCGCGGCGGACGATTGTTCTAGCCAGTTGGGACGCCGAGGAATGGGGTTTGATTGGCTCAACGGAGTGGGGTGAAAAGCATGCCGGGGAATTGCGGCAGAAAGCAGTGGCTTACATCAACAGCGACGGCAACTCCCGAGGGCTGCTGCAAGCTTCCGGCTCGCACTCGCTCGAACACCTGCTGAACGAAGTCGCTCGCAGCGTTGTGGATCCCCAAACCGGCAAGCCGCTGTGGGAATTGATGCGTTCGCGGCGGCTCCAGGAGGCTTCCGATAGCGAAAGAAAAAAAGCCATTGCGAGCCGCTCCGATCTTCGCATCGGCGCGTTGGGCGCGGGCTCTGATTACGTCGTTTTTGTCGACCATCTTGGCATTCCATCGTTGAATATCGGCTTTTCCGGCCGCGGCGGCGAAGGCGTCTATCACTCGATCTACGATTCGTTCGAGTGGTATTGCAAATTTGGCGATCCCACGTTCGTTTACGGCCGCGCTCTCGCCCAGGTTGCGGGGTCTCTGCTTCTCCGCCTGGCGGATGACGCCGTGCTTCCGTTCGAATTCGAGAATCTGGCCGATACCCTGGAGATGTACGCAGGCGAGTTGCAAAAGCTCAAGTCGGAAAATGTGGATCTTTCTTCCCTCCGGCCGGCAATCGCCGCCCTGCGGAAGGCGGCGGCGAGATTCGACGCGGCGCGCAAGAGCATGAAGGCGCTTTCTCCGGCACGTTTGCGGGAGTTGAATGTTATGATCTACCAGTCTGAGCAGGCCATGCTGGCGCCCGAAGGTTTACCGGGCCGGCCATGGTATCGGCACGCGTTCTATGCGCCGGGGACCTATACCGGCTATGATGCCAAGACCCTGCCCGGGATTCGGGAGGCCATCGAACAGAAACAATGGGAGCGCGCCCGGACCCAGGTAGAGATTGTGAGAAAGACGATTGACGCCGTTACGCGCCAGATACTAGCGGCCGCAGATTTGATGCGCTGAGGTGACGTATGTTTCGAAAGCTGTTGCTCGGCTTCGTTCTGATTTCCGGCGTTGTTTCGGCCGGCGTCGTGCGCGTGGAAATTCAATCGCGCGCCGATGTGCTCGAAGGCCGCTCTTTCGGGCTGGCCGGGCCGTATGAGAAGCTGATCGGGAAGGTTTTTTTCGCCGTCGATCCCGGCAATCCCATCAACCAAATCATCTGCGACATCGAGAAGGCTCCGCGTAACCCCGAAGGCAAGGTCGAATTTTCATCCGACCTGTATATCCTCCGGCCGAAGCAGCCCGAGCGCGGCAACGGCGCTGTGCTCTTCGAAGTTTCTAACCGGGGCGGCAAAGGGATGCTGGGGATGTTTAATCGAGCCCGGGGCAGCCTCGATCCCACTGCGGCCGAAGAGTTCGGCGACGGCTTCCTCATGCGCGAGGGCTACACGCTGGTTTGGCTCGGCTGGCAATTTGATATGCCGATGCGCCCCGGCCTGGTTCGGCTCTACGCGCCGAAAGCGCTCGGCATCAAGGGATTGGTGAGAGCGGAATTCATTCCCACGATCAAGATCAGCTCACACACGCTCGCCGATCGCGACCACCTTCCTTACCTTGTCGCCGATCCCAACGACCCGAGCGCCAAGCTGTTTGTCCGCGACAAAGTCGAATCGCCACGAACAACCATTCCGCGCAGCCAATGGAAATTCTCCGCCGACCGGGGCCATGTGGAGATGCCCGCGGGCTTCGAGCCGCACAAGATTTATGAAGTTGTATACACTTCCCAAGACCCGGTCGTGATCGGCCTGGGACCCGCCGGAATTCGCGATTTTCTCTCCTACGTGAAATATGACCCCGCGTCTCCGATCAAGGGCATCCATCATGTTTATGGCTTCGGAGTTTCGCAAAGCGGCCGTTTTCTGCGGACGTTCCTTTACTACGGATTCAATCAGGATGAGGCCGGGCGTCAGGTGTTCGATGGAGTTCTGGCCCACGTGGCGGGCGCCGGCCGTGGCAGCTTCAACATCCGTTTCGGCCAGGCCTCGCGCGACGCCCACCCTTTTCTCAATATCTTCTACCCGACCGACATCTTTCCGTTCACTGACCTGGAAGAAACAGATCCGGAAACCGGACTGACCGACGGGCTTTTGGTGCGAGCGGAAAAGACCCATACCGCGCCCAAAATTTTCTACACCAACTCTTCCTATGAATATTGGGGGCGCGCGGCGTCGCTGATCCACACCTCGATTGACGGCCGGTCGGACGCGAAAATTCCGGAGAACGTCCGGATTTACATGTTTGCGGGCGGGCAGCACGGCCCGGCCGCGTTCCCGCCCACGCGCACCATCGGCCAGCAACTGAACAATCCGAACGATTACCGCTGGGCCATGCGCGCATTGCTGGTGGCTATGGACCGCTGGGTCGCCGCTGGCGCCGCGCCTCCGCCCAGCGCCTACCCGCAGATCGCGAAGGACTCACTGGTAACCCCGCAAGCCGTGCAATTTCCCCGAATCCCAGGAGTCAACTTTCCGAGCATCATCCACAAGGCGTATCGCGTGGATTATGGGCCGCAGTGGAAAATCGGCATTATCGGGTTCGAACCGCCGAAGGTCGGCGCGCCCTTCCCCATCCTGGTTTCTCAAGTGGATCTGGACGGCAATGAAATCGGTGGCTTAAAAATGCCCGAGGTCGCGGTGCCGCTAGCCACTTACACCGGCTGGAATTTGTTTGACGGAAAGGCTGGTCCTTCCGACGAACTGGCAAGCATGCAGGGCAGCTATATCCCATTCCCGCGCACCCGTGCGGAACGGGAGCGGAACCACGATCCGCGCCGGTCGATCGAAGAGCGGTATTACGACCGCAGCGAGTACATGGGAGAAGTTTCCGACGTTGCGCTGCGGCTGATCGAGCAGGGCTATGTGCTCGATCGGGATTTGCCCGCGATCCTCGAACAGGCCAATGTCCGCTGGAAGCGCGCGACAGGGCAGTGACCGGGGCTGCCAGGCGCGGCGGTTTTTCGGCGGGCAGAGCGAACCCCGGAGATTCGCTGCGCTAAGGAGTTGAATGCAGCGCCGGGTTCGGACCGGTTATTCCGCGCAAGGCACCCGGGTCGGCCAGAACCGCTGGCTCGATCCGGTTCCGGCCTTTCGCCTTGGCACGGCGCACAGCGGCATCGGCTGCAATCATTAGTGCGGAAACATCCGAAGCTTCGGCGGCTGTAACCACTCCGGCGCTGATCGAAACATGAATGACAGCGCCGAGGAGGTCGATCGGGCTGGCGCTCACAGCGGCTCGCAATTCTTCGGCTTGTCTCATTAGCTGAGCCGGCTCACACCCCGTCATGACGATGAGAAACTCCCCCGTCCTGGTCCGGCCGATCACGCCGCGCGAGTCTACCGCAGAGCGCAGCCTCCTCGCCACCTCGCGCAGCACCATATCTCCGGCAGGCAGGCCATAGGCGTGAACGGCCTGCCGGAAGCAATCAACGTTGGCGAGGATGACGCCCAGCGGCAGGGAGCCGCGTCCCTGAGCCAGTTTCTGCCGCAGGAGACTGAGAATGGATTCCCGGTTGGCCAAACCGGTCAGCGGATCGTAAGATTCCGGATGCTCCATCGCCTCCCGCATGGCTAAAAGGTCTTGTTGAAGATCCAGAATGCGCTTGCCGGCCCGAAGACGGCATCGCAACTCCTCCGGATCGAAGGGCTTCACCAGATAATCATCCGCGCCCGCTTCGAGGCCGGCGAGCAGCTCCTGTTTCTCCGACTTCGACGTGAGCAGCATCAGATAAACATAAGGTCTGCCCGTCTGGTTGCGGATCTCCCGGCAGATACGCACGCCATCCATTCCGGGCATCATCCAATCGAGGATCGCCAGGCGCGGTCCGTCCAGCTCTTGCAGAAGGGCCCACGCTTCATTCCCATCAGCGGCAAAAAGGACCTCATGTCCCCATTTGATCAGAAATGATTCGACCAATTTGCGGCTGACGGGATCGTCTTCGGCGAGCAGTATTCTCATCGGCGCTGACCCGCTCTTATGCTAATCCGGCATACTCCCACGAGCCAATAGGTCGCCAGTACCCCCGTCCTGAGGTAGCTTTCCTAGTTCAGGATTCCTGCCAAGCGTTCCAAATCGCAATTTCAGGGTTTTGTCTTGGCTGCTGTGAGCACGTCTTTGCGCACTCGAGGCGCGTGCGCCCGGAACTCGACTGCCTGCGCTGCGCCTGTCAAACCGGAGCTTCGCCGCGCTTCAGGAGCAGCCAGAGAGCAGCCAGCCGTTCGGGCTCCAACTGTTCGGCCCGCAAACGCAGTTCGGGAAGACGCGCCAGAGTCCCGGAGCGCAGCCGGTCGCCGAATTTTTCCGCTAGATTGTTGAGCAGCGTTTTTCTCTTCTGATGAAAGCAAAGCTTCACAAAATCGAGAAACCGCCGGGGATCGTCCAGACCCCACTCCGCCCAATGCGGCTCAAAGTGAAGACGCACGAGCGCCGAGGTTACCTTGGGAACGGGCCGGAAGGCGCCCGGCGGGACCGTGAAACACAACTCCGGCCGGCTATAAACCCGGCACAAAACGCTCAAATAGCCGTATTCCCGGGAGCCAGCGCGGGCGACTATGCGGGCGGCCACCTCTCTTTGCACTAATAATATGGCATCGGATATGAGCCCGGCGGCTTGGAAGACGTGATGCAGGACGGGCGACGTAATGTAATACGGAAGATTGCCGGCGATCACAGCCCGGCGGGCTCCGCGTTCTCCAATCAATCGATGTAAGTCCACCTTGAGGATATCGGTGTTGACAACGTCGAGCAGTGGGTTCGCGACCGCGGCGCGCAGCGATTCCGCCAGCTTGGCGTCGATTTCCACGGCCACGAGCGGCATGGCCAGTTCCAGCAGATATTTGGTCAGCGCCCCTGAGCCGGGCCCAATTTCGACAATCAGGTCTGCGCCGGGCGCGGGTGCAGGCTGTGAAGCCAGCGGTTCCGGGCCGCTTTTCGGCGGCGCTGGCTTGGCCGAGGCAGGCCGCTGGCCCGCACTCACGGCGGTCCTCACCTCCTGTGCAATCCGAGCCAGGTAGGAGGGGCTGGCGAGGAAGTTTTGACCCAGCGGGGCGCGGCGCGAGGCGGGCAAGTGGAATCCGGGCGCATTCCGTGAGCGCCCGAAAGGGCGGCGTTATCCGCGAATATTGATTCGCCGCAGCGCAAGGAGAACCTTGCTGGCAGTGGGCTGGCCAAAGCGCGTGGCCGGCTCGAAGAAGGTTGTCAGCATCACGTTATTCAGTTGCGCTTGCAGAGCTTTTTCCGGAACGCTTCCCTGCACCGGATTCAACACCTGAAAGTAGGAAACGCGGCCCTGCTCGTCGATCCAGGCTTCAACCAAAATATCTTCGTTCAAAGGAAGGAACGAAGCCTGCTTGAATTGGGGTTCGGTGCTCAGCACAGTCGGCACATCATTGGTAAGCGCGACGGCCCGGCTCACCGCCACTGCCGGCATGAGAATAGCGAAGAGCATCAGAGCGGTCAACAAACCGCCCGCCGCAGGCAGCGCCACCGGGCGCAGAAAATTGGAAAGATACACCTGCCAGCGTTCCCAGAATCCAGGCTGATCGCGATGGGACAGGCGGAGCCGGATCTGCATCGCCAGATCAGCCGGCGGCTCGATCCTCGGCAGTTCACGGAGCGGGGAGATCAGCCGGGCTTGATATTCATACTCCTCATGGCACCCGGGGCATTTCTCCAGATGGCGCCGCAGCCCGGCAGACTGGCCGGCGTCCAATTCTTCGCAAAGGAACGCGGTCAGTTTCTCACGCGCGAAAACACAGTTCATACGTTATTCCACTGCTTCCAGAGGGCACGCCGTCAGGCTGCGCTTCGGGTCCAGCGCCGCTAGCGCATGCTTTAGCGCCTCGCGCCCTCTCAGTATGCGGGATTTCACCGTACCTAGCGATACTTGCAGAATTTCAGCGATCTCCTCATAGCTCAGGCCTTCTATGTCGCGCAGCACAACCGCGACGCGGTACGGCTCGTGAACTTGCGAGAGGGCGCGTTCGATAGCGCGGATGCGCTCATGCCGCAAAACCTGCTCGTACTGGCTCTCTTGCCCGTCTTGGAGGGTATCGGCGAATCCGTTCCGGCCTTTTTCCTTTTCATCCAGTGAAAGCTCTCCGCAGCGGTGCCGTGAGAACCAGCGCCTGAAATTCGAGGCCTCATGCACCGCGATACGATAAATCCAGGTTTTCAGGCTGCATTGGCCGCGAAAGTCGCCGATGCCGCGAAACACTTTTAGAAACACCTCTTGGGTCACGTCCGGGGCGTCCGCCGCGTCGCCCAACAGGCGAAAAACGAAGTTGTAGACGGGCCTTTCATACTGCGAAAGCAACGACGCAAACGCCTCGTCGGACCCCTCTCGTAATTTTTCTATCAGTTCCAGATCCCGGTCGGGAAGCGCGAAACCGGCGACAATATCCGCCAATGCCGTTTCTCCAGTAAATGAGAATTATGTCCGTCTACCCCACACCTTACCAACGATCAGGAACGCTTGGCAAGGCGCCTTTTTGGCGCCCGCATTTAGGTAGACACCCGGCCGCGGTTGAAAGTTCCCAGGGCTCGGTCTTCTGTTACCATCGTAGGAGCCGCCGGGGCCAAATCCGCCGGATCGAATGGGAGAAATAGTTATTGAATTCAATAAGATACGAGCAATGGCAGACGCCGGATCCTCTGGGTTACAGCTTCGAAGCGAGGTATTCTGAAACCTTTTTCCCTCTGGGCTTCCCCCTGATCCTCAGGTCTAACTCCCAGGAGGTACTCGCCGCAGGCCGCCGGAGCTGGGAGGAATTCGAGGCGGCTTTTGAGACCCAGCCGGTCGAGATCCGCGTTCTGGTGCACGGTGACGAGGCGGAGCCGCCAAGGATTCAGCCGGATGGCCCTGTCTATCGGGCCCAGGGGCATCTGCTGGCTCTGGTGCTGGGAACTGAGAATTTCGCCGTCTGCGATCTCGATCGCGGCTTCGGCTTCGCGCGGCTCACGCCTGGCATAGCCAAAAATCACCTTTTTACCTCCTTTCACTTTTTAGACTGCATGGCTTACTTGTGTCTCTCGCATCAGCACCTCACGCCGATCCATGCCGCCTGCGTGGTACGCGACGGACGCGGCATTCTGCTGGCCGGAGGGCCGGGAGCCGGCAAAAGTTCGCTGGCCTGGGCGTGTGCGCGCGCTGGCATGGCCTTCGTTTCCGATGATGCGACCTGGCTGCTGCGACGAGAGCCGCTCCTGATCGGCAGGCCCCAACGAATGCGGTTCCGCCCCGATGCGGTTCAATTGCTTCCCGAATTGGCGCAGTTTCCGCGATGGGACACAGTGATCGGGAAGCATTCCTTTGAAATCCGCACGGCCGACGTTCCGGGGCTGCTGACGGTCCGGTGCTGCCGCCCGGGGCTCGTGGTTTTTTTGGATCGCCAGCCGTCGGGCGAAGCGCAACTGAAGCCCGTCGGCCTCGAGGAAGCGCGGCGGCGGCTCGCGGCGGCGACTACGCTTTACGAGTCCCAGGTATGGGAGCAACAAGAGAAATCGAGAGAAATCATCCTCCGACGGGGCGCACTGCGGCTGCGCTACAGCACTCTCGCCGGCGCCGTCCAACAGATTTCGAAAATTGGGTAGTGAGCGCGGGCCATGGCTTCCACATGGAAAACAGCGGCGTTCCCGGGGCCGGTTCAAGAAGCCATCCAAGCTTTGCGCCTGGATGCAACCGATCCCGAAAGGCTTTGCCGCCTGAAGGAGGACCAGTGGCGGCAGGTGCTGCGTTTCACCGATCCAGCACAATTGACACTGGTGCTTCAGGAGCGCCTTGCTGCGGCCGGCGTATGCGAGCGGCTGCCGCCTTCGCTCCGCCTTCGCTTTCACCGCAACTGGAGCGATAACGCCGAGCGGCTTGCGCGCACCCAGGCCGAATACTCAGCCATCGCGAAACGCCTCACCGCCTCAGGCGTGGACTTCGTGGCTCTCAAGGGATTTTCGCACGCGCCGCACTTCGTACGCGATCCTCGGCTCCGCGTGCAGTATGACATTGACTTGTTCTGCCCGGCCCAAGATGTCTACCGGGCCCGGGACGCGCTATGCGCGATGGGCTATGAGAGTGTAACCGCTCTGGAAGGCTTTCCCACGGACCACTTGCCACCCATGGTTCGCAAGACCGGCTGGCGCTGGCGCGGCAACTACTTCGATCCCGAACTGCCTCTCTCCGTAGATCTGCATTACCGCTTCTGGGATTGGGAGACGGAACGATTGCCCGCTCCGGGCGTGGAAGCGTTTTGGGAACGCCGCACGGGGCACGAGCTCGACCTGGCTGATCGCCTGGGATATGCCGCGCTCCATGCCTTGCGGCACCTGCTGCGCGGCAGCCTGCGCCTGCACCAGATCTACGAGATCGCTTATTTCATTCAAAAACACAGCGCGAACGCCGATTTTTGGCGGCGATGGAACCTGGCGCACGAGCCCGGAATGCGCCTGCTTGAATCGGTTGTCTTCCGGTTGGCCGGCTGTTATTTTGGATCCCCGCGTCTGGACGTGTTTGCGCCTCTGCCGGTTCCGGTGGAGAGATGGCTGGAGCAATACGCCTGGTCGCCCGTGGAAGCCCCCTTCCGGCCAAACAAGGACGAGCTATACCTGCACGTAAGCCTGCTGGCGAACCGCGCCGACCGGTGGTTTGTGATCCGCCGCCGTATGTTTCCGATGACCTGGCCCGGCCCTGTTGCGGGGGTCCACGTGCCCGACAGTCAAAAAACTTGCGCCTCGCGGATCCGAAACCGTATCCAATGGGCGGGATTCGTGGCTACCCGCCTCGTTTTTCACGCGAGAGCGGTAGGGCCGGCCATTTGGGGCTTGGCACGATGGATGAAATCCTCCCGGGCAAGACACGCTGCGCAACCGGTTCCGCCGCGAGAACATACCACGGTGATCAGAAAGCGTACCCGCCGGGGGGACTGATACGAATTTTGCGCCCGCCTCGCGCTCCAGGCGACGAGAAGTGTTTCCCAGCACGCGCCTTCGGAATGACCCAATCGTTAACTTTCGGAGTTCCTGCCGGCCCGGAAGGTTTTACATTTGGTCGCTATAGGCGGGCGTTAGAATAGCAATCGTCGTGTGCGGCTGTCGCCGGCGCGAATCTCCCAATGCGCTCTAAAAAGGTCGTGTTTTTCTTTCCTGCTTTCTCCAGCCAGGAGGCGACGGCGCCGCTGGCCATACTGGCGGTGTCAACGCCGCTGCTGCGGGCCGGCTACCAGGTTCGAATTATTGATTCGACCATCACCCCGAATTTTCAGAAGCAAGTTCTCCAAGAACTCGAAGACGCCTTGTGTCTGGCAGTGTCGCTCGTGACGGGGCCGATGATTCGCGAGACTGTGCAAGTTGCGCGCGCCGCAAAGGCCTTATATCCGGAACTTCCCGTGATCATCGGCGGCTGGCATCCCTCGCTGTTGCCGGATCAGACTTTGGCCGCAGAGTTCATCGACATCGTCGTGCGGGGCCAAGGCGAAGATGCGCTGCTGGAGATTCTGGAGCGGCTGGAAGCGGGAGCATCGCTCCAGGGCGTCGCAGGCGCAGGTTACAAACAGGATGGCAGGCTCATATTCAATCCTCCGCGGCCTTTGAAACCAATCCGGGATTTGCCGCCGAAGGCATACCATCTGGCCGATTTCGATGCCTACGAGCGCCTGTGCGGGCGCCGCTGGGCGATGTACATTTCCAGCCTGGCTTGTCCCTATAGTTGTTCCTACTGCACCAACCAGGGCGTCTATGGACGGCAGTGGAATGCGCTCGATGCCGAGCAGGCGGCCCAGGAAATGTCCGATTTGGTTTCCCGGTATCGCCTGAGCCTGCTGTGGGTCGTGGACGATAACTTTCTCGTGGACCGGGAACGAGCTGTGGCGATCGCCGAGGAGCTGCTGCGGCGCGGGGTGAAGTTCGATTGGAGCATCCAGGCCTCTACCAACCTGGTGACCCGCTTGACCACCGAGGAGCTCAAGCTGCTGCGGCGCGCCGGTCTTTCGCAGGTTTCGCAAGGCGCGGACTCCGGCTCGCCGAAGATTCTGCATTTAATGAACAAAGATTTTCAGAAGATCGACACGATCTACGAGGCGGCGAGCAAACTTCACGAGGCCGGTATCCGGCCTTCGTTCAACATGATTTTCGGCTATCCCGGCGAGGGAGAGAAGGAACGGCGCGAAAGCATTGCGTTGATTATGGACATCTGCCGCCGCTTTCCCGGCGCTGAATTCTGGACCAATATTTTTACTCCGTATCCAGGGTCTCCCGTGATGGAGCGGGCTTTTGAGCTCGGCATCGAAGTTCCAGGATCGCTCGAAGGCTGGGCCGACTTCTTCCCTCGCTACACGGTGCTGCCCTGGTTGAAGGGGCGCAAGCACCGCCGCCTGCAAATCATGCGCGAATATCTGCGCGTCGCCTTTCACCGAGTGCCGATTGCCGCGGACCGGCGGAACCGCCTCACGCGCGCCGTGCACGAAGTCATCAGCGTTCCCGCCCGCTGGCGGCTGGATCACGATTTTTACGGATTTCCGTTCGAGCTCTGGCTGAAGAACGCCGCAAACCGCGCTTTTCAACCCCCCAAACCCAAGGTGGACGCCCAGCAGCTCTCCGCCGAGCCGGTGACGTGTTGAAATGGCCGACGTACTGCTCACCCACTCGAATCATCTGTACTTTGACCGGAAGCAGACCCGCAAAATGCAGCCGTATCCGCCGTTACAGACGCTTATAGCGGCGGCGGCGCTACGCGAAGAAGGCTTCGAGGCGGCGCTTTTCGATGCGACTTTGAATCCACCGGAAGGATTTGACGCCGCGCTCGATCAGCACCAGCCCCGGCTGGTGGCGGTGTGCGAGGACAACTTCAATTATTTGACCAAAATGTGTCTCGGCAAGAACCGCGAGTTGGCCTTTTCTATGTGCCGCGCGGCCAAGGCGCGGGGCTTGCCGGTGCTGGTCAATGGATCGGACGCTTCCGATCATGCCGGCGAATATCTGGCGCAGGGCGCCGATTTCATCATTATCGGCGAGGTCGAGAAAACGTTGATCGAGACTGTCGCAAGGCTGCTTCGGTCTCCGCAGGCGGGAACAGAGCGGCAGCCGCCGGGCCGCGTTGCGGAAGGCATCAGGGGGCTGGCGTACCTGGAACCTAATTCACGACAGGTGCGGCGAACAGTGCCGCGAGAAGTGAGCGAAGATCTGGACCGGATTCCCCCGCCGGCCTGGGACCTGATTGATGCCTCGCAGTACCGCGAGGCCTGGCTGTCCGCCCACGGGTATTTTTGCTTGAACATGGTCTCGAGCCGGGGCTGTCCTTACCGCTGCAACTGGTGCGCCAAGCCGATTCACGGGCAGAACTATCACTTCCGTTCGCCTTCGCTGGTCGCCGACGAAATGCTGTATCTGAAAACCACGTTCCAGCCCGATCGCTTGTGGTTTGCCGACGATATATTTGCGCTTTCTCCGCGTTGGACGGAAGAGTTTGCGGAAGCCGTGGACGCGCGCCGCGCGCAGCTTCCGTTCCAGATGCAGTCGCGATGCGATCTTATGACCCGCGACACAGTGGCGGCGCTGCGGCGGGCCGGCTGCGCCGAGGTTTGGATGGGCGTCGAATCAGGATCGCAGAGGGTGCTCGACGCCATGGAGAAGGGACTGCGCGTGGAGCGCGTTTACCAGGCCCGCGAGAACCTGCGCCGGCATGGAATTCGCGCTTGTTATTTTTTGCAGTTTGGATACCCCGGCGAAACCTGGATCGACATCCAGAGCACCGTGCGCCTGGTTCGGGAAACGAAACCCGACGATATCGGCGTTTCCGTCGCCTACCCTTTGCCGGGGACAAAGTTTTACGAGCTGGTGAAAGCGCAGCTCGGTTGCAAGACGAACTGGCTCGACAGCGACGATCTGGCGATGATGTTTCAGGGCGCCTACACGAGCGAGTTCTACAAAGCGCTCCGCGATGCGCTGCACCTGGAAGTGGACATCGCGCAGAAGCGGAAAAGCGTTTCGAGCCGCGAGCAGCTCCGCCTGTTGTGGCGGCAGGTGGAGCAGCTAGAAAAAACCTGCTCCAATCCGAACCCTACGGTGCTTCCGAATCCAGCGCCTGTATGGACCTGCTGCTGACCCACGGCTATTTCCTCTACGAAGACGCGAAAGAGCTTCAGATCATGAAGCCCTACCCGCCGCTCGGCGTTCTTTACATCTCTTCGCATCTGCGGCAAAAGGGTTTTGCGGTCGAGATCTACGACACCACGTTCGGTTCCCGGCAGGAGCTGTTCGGAATTTTGGAGAAAGGGCCGCCGTCGGTGCTTGGCATCGCCGCAAACCTCATGACGCGGCTCAACGTCCTCGAGATCTCGGCGGCCGCGAAGCGCGCCGGCTGGACGGTCGTGCTGGGCGGTCCGGAACCGGCGAATTACCCGCGCGAATATCTCGACGCCGGGGCCGACGTGATCGTAGAGGGCGAAGCGGAAGCGACTATGGAGGAGTTGCTGCCGGCGCTGCGGTCGGGCCGCCGAGACGCTCTGGCCCGCGTGGACGGTATTTTTTTCCGGAGCGAGGACGGCGCAGTCGCCCGCACGGCGCCGCGCGCCCTGATCCGCGATCTCGACGCACAGCCCTGGCCGGATCGCGAGCGCATTGATATGGGCCGATATTTGGCCGCATGGCGGGCACGGCATGGGACCGGGTCGATTTCCGTGATTACGGCCCGGGGCTGCCCGTATCACTGCCGCTGGTGCAGTCACTCGACTTATGGGAAAACCCATCGGCGCCGCTCGCCTCGCAACGTGGTGGACGAGGTCGAATGGATCCTGCGCTGCTACGAGCCGGACATGCTGTGGATGGCCGACGATGTGTTTACCATTCACCCCAGCTGGGTACTGGACTATGCCGCAGAAATGAAACGCCGGTCGCTGCGGATTCCATTCGAGTGCATCACGCGCGCCGACCGGATCACTCCACGCATCGCCGCAGCGCTCGCCGATCTGGGCTGCTTCCGCCTGTGGATCGGCTCGGAAAGCGGCTCGCAGCGCATTCTGGACGCCATGCAGCGCGGCGTCAAGGTGGAGCAGGTTCGCCGGGCTATCGCTCTGTGCCGCGGACAGGGAATCCAGACCGGCATGTTCCTCATGTGGGGATATGAAGGGGAGGAACTCGCGGACATCGAAGCGACTGTGGAACACGTGAAAGCTTGTGCGCCGGACATCTTTCTGACGACGGTCTCCTACCCGATCAAGGGAACTCCCTATTATGACGAGGTGGCGCCACGGCTCGTGCGCGTTTCGCCCTGGGCCGGTTCCACGGACCGCGATTTCCGGATCGCGGGCCGCCACTCGCGGCGATTTTATCAGTTCGCCGACCAACTGCTGAAAAGCTCGGTCGCCCTGAGCCGGCTCAACGGCGAGCAGCCGGCGGCGCTGGATCTGCAAAAGCAAGTGGAACTGGCCCGGCGCGGGCTGCAAGAAAGTTTCGAGGAAACCGAGGTATGAGCCTCGCGGCTGCGTTTGACCGATTGGCTCCCCGCTATGATGCTCTGTGGACGAACAGCGCCGCCGGACGATTGCAGCGCGAGACCGTGTGGCGGGAAATCGACGCGCTTTTTCGCCCCGGAAGCCGCATCCTCGATCTGGGCTGCGGAACCGGGGAAGACGCAATGCATCTGGCGCGGCGCGGCATGCACGTGTACGCCATCGATATCGCTCCAGGCATGGTGGAAATTGCCCGGCGGCGAATTGAAGCAAGCGGCTTGGGCGAGCGTGTAACCTGCGAAACGCTCGCTATCGAAGATCTTCCCAGGCTGCGCAGCCGAGGCCCGTTTGACGGCGGGCTCGCCAATTTCGGCGTATTGAACTGCGTCGACGATCTGCGAGCGGCGGCCCGGAATCTGGCCGAACTGGTGCGGCCGCAGGGCTTTGTCGCGATCTGCCTTTTAAGCCGTTTTTGCGCCTGGGAGTGGCTCTGGTATCTCTTGCAGGCGGATACGGCCAGGGCCTTCCGCCGAGTGCGGCGGGGCCCGGTTGAAACCTCGCTCGGATTCCCGGTGTTTTATTCTGGGATGCGCGAAGTCGTCGCGGCGTTTCAGCCGTATTTCAAGCTGGCGCGCGTTCGGGGCGTCGGAGTCTTCACGCCTCCTTCTTACGTGAGAGCCGGATCAGGATGTTCGAGCGCACTTGCGCTTCTCGACCGCGTATTCGCAAGCTGGCCCGTTCTGCGTTCCGCCGGAGACCATACTTTGACGACATTCCGGCGGCGCAACGAGCCGGCGCGGACGTTCGAATCGCTGGAAGCTTCGGGAAGCAAAGCGGGCAAGCCCGCAATGCAACTCCAGTGCCCGGTGTGCAATTCCGCGGCTGCGGAAGGCGTTCCCTGCCTGCGCTGCGGCTTTGTGTTGCAGCAAAAAGACGGTATTGTGCGCGCCATTCCGCCGGAGCGGCTGAAATTCTATGAGCGTTTTTTGACGGAATATTCCATCGTCCGCCGAAAAGAAGGCCGAGGATCGGATGACGCCGGCTATTATCTGGCGCTGCCCTACCGGGACACGGCTGGCCGCCATCCGGACCAATGGGCGATTCGGGCCCGAACGTTCCGGTATTTTCTGGCGCACATCTTGCCGCCGGAGCCGCAAAAGATTCTCGACCTTGGAGCGGGCAACGGCTGGATGTCCTATCGCCTCGCGCAGCGCAGACACCAGCCGGTGGCTGTGGACATTCGGACCGACGATTTCGACGGCCTCGGCGCAGCCCGGCACTATTTTTCGGCGGGAGTGGAATTTCGTAGAATCCAGGCGGAATTCGACCGGCTGCCATTCACCGCCGCGCAGTTTGACTGGGCGATTTTCAATGCCTCGCTGCACTACTCCGTCGATTGCCGGAAAACGCTCGCCGAGGCAAAACGGTGCCTGCGGCCCGGCGGGCGCGTTGTCGTCCTCGATTCCCCGGTTTACAAGCGCCCCGAGCAGGGCGAGCAGATGCGCCAAGAGCGGCGGCGGCAGTTTGTAGAGCAATATGGCTTTGCCTCCGACAGCATTCCCAGCCGCGAGTATCTCGATGAGCCGCTGCTTAAAGAACTGGGCCGCACCACCGGTTTGAGCTGGCGGATTTACCGGCCCTGGTACGGCTGGCGCTGGGGCTTTCGGCCCTGGAAAGCCCGGCTGCTGGGGCGGCGGCCGCCTTCGCGCTTCTGGATTCTTGTGGGGACAGCGTCATGATTCTTTTTCTGCATCCGCGCGCGACGCGCCCGAAGAACCGGCGCTTCCCTCTCGCGATTCTCGCCCTCGCCGCTGTCCTCGAGGGCAACGAGGATTATGTACTGGTAGATGGCAATATCGACGCCGATCCGTGGGCATCGATGCAGCGCGCCGTGCGGCAGGGGGAAGCGGAGGGCAGTCCGGTCGAGTTGCTGGCGGTCTCCGTTATGCCCGGGCCGCAGATGGCGGCGGCGATCCCCCTCTGCCGCGCCTTTCGCGAGGCGTATCCTGCCGTGCCGATCGTATGGGGCGGCTATTTCCCTTCCCTCTATCCGGATGCGGCGCTGAACGCGGCCTATGTGGACTTTGCCGTTCGCGGCCAGGGCGAAGATACCTTCCTCGAGCTGCTGGCGGCGTTGCGGGGCGGCCGTGATTTTACGAAGATTCGCGGGCTCTCTTTCAAAGATGGCTTCGGCCTTCATGTCCACAACCCGGAAAGGCCTCTGCGGGCGCCCGACGAGTATCCGTGGTATCCCTATCACCGCCTCGAGGCCGAAAAATATATTGCGCGTACCTTTCTGGGTTCGCGCACCGCCGTACACCAGGCGAGCATCGGCTGCCCGTTCCGGTGTAATTTCTGCGGCGTGGTCCCGGTTTACGATCGGGAAAAAATGGAGTCGCCCGCGCGCACCGCGGCGGTTTTGGCCCATTTGCAAAAGCAGTATGGGGTCAATGCCATTCAGTTTTACGACAACAATTTTTACCTGCGCGAGGATCACGCGGCGGAGCTGGCCGACCGCCTGGCGCCGCTCCACCTGAACTGGTGGAGCGAAGGCCGCATTGATACAGTGCTGAGCTACTCGGACCTGACCCTCCAGAAGCTGCGCCGGGCGGGAGCAGTGATGATTTTCTTCGGGGCGGAATCCGGATCCGACGACGTGTTGCGCCAGATGAATAAGCAGATCAAGGCCGAGCAGACGCTGGCTCTGGCGCAGCGCATCCGGGAATTCGGAATTATTCCCGAATTTTCCTTTATTCTCGGCAACCCTCGCGACCCGGAGCGCGATATGGAAGAATCCATCCGCTTCATCCGGAAGCTGAAGCGAATCAACCCGGAAGCCGAGATCATCGTCCAGCACTATATCCCGACCCCGCAGCGCGACGGCATGTATGGGGGCATCGATGGCCAAATTCAGTTTCCGCGGACGCCCGAGGAGTGGGCCACCGAGCGCTGGTACAACTTCACGATCCGCCACGATCCGCATCTGCCGTGGCTGCCGGAACACATCAAGCGGCGCATCGATCATTTCGAACTGGTGGTCAACTCCCGGTGGCCGACGATACAGGATATCCATCTGGGCCAGTGGGGCCGCGCTCTCTTGCAATCGTTGAGCAGTTGGCGATACTGGTTGGGCTTTTATGATTTCCCGGTGGAGCTGGAGTGGGCGCAGAAATTCGTAAACCTTCGCAAGCCTCGATTCGAGAGTCTGTAAAGGCGCACTCCGCGCCCCGGGGCCGGCTGGTCGGAGCCATGAACGTTTCACCCCTCGAAGGGCATCGTATCTGGGCGGCCACTTACGACGAAAGCCCCAACCCGATGCTCGCGCTCGAGCTCCGCACGCTGCTGCCTCGTTTGGGCGATCTTCGCGGACAAAAGTTCGTGGACGCTGCGTGCGGCACCGGACGCTGGCTGGCCGAAGCCTGTTCTCGCGGAGCTTCGGCCGCAGGCGTGGATCTTTCCCTGGAAATGCTCGCGCGCGCAAAACAGAGAACGGGACTCCGGGCGGCGATTGCCTGCGCCGACCTGTTGCATCCCCCCTTGCCGGATGGCTGGGCCGACGTGGCTGTATGCGCGTTTTCTCTCGCTTACGTCCCGGCTATCCGGGACGCGGTCCGCGGCCTGGCGCGGCTGTTGAAGCCTGGAGGACGGCTGTACATTAGCGATATTCACCCGGAGGGCCGCCGCCGCGGCTGGACGCGGTCGTTCCGCAGCGGCGACGAGGTTTACCAGATCGATCACCATTTCTACAGGCTGGAAGATCTGGCGAAAGCCGGCGCGGATGCGGGCCTGATTCTAACGAGCCTTCTCGAGCCGTGTTTCGGGGAACAGGAAAGGGACTTATTTCGCCGCGCGGGCAAGGATCATCTGTTCGCCCAAACCGCCGGCGTTCCGGCGCTCTTTGTCGCCGAATGGGAGGCGCGGCCATGATACTGACCGGCGCCAGAGTCGCTCTCGGCCCCGAGGAAGCGGCGAAGCTCGATGTAGAAATCCGAGGCAGCAGAATCGCCGGTCTGCGGCCGCCTGGCAGCTTTACCCGCAAGGGTCTGGATCTGGCGGGACATTTGATCGTTCCAGGTCTTATTAATGCACATGACCACCTGGAATTTGCCCTGTTCCCGCGCCTGGGGAAAGGCCCTTATCGCAGCGCGGGCGAGTGGGCGCGCGACATCTACCATCCGGACCAATCCCCGATTCGCGAGCAGCTCCGCGTGCCCAAGAGCGTCCGGCTCGTTTGGGGCGGTTTGAGAAATCTGCTGGCGGGGGTGACTGTGGTCTGCCACCACAATCCGTATGCCGCGGTTTTCCGGCGTAATTTTCCCGTCCGCGTACTGAGCAATTTCGGCTGGGCGCATTCGCTCGAGTTCAGCCCGGATGTGGCGCGGCGTTTTCATGGCACTCCTTCCGGCCGGCCCTTCATCCTGCACCTTGGCGAGGCGACCGACGGCAAGGGCCGCGCCGAAATTTTCCGGCTAAACGCAATGGGCGCACTCGATGGCCGCTGCGTCCTGGTGCATGCGGTGGCATTCGACCGCTCCTGCCTTCAGCTTGCCCGGGAAAAGGGCGCGTCGCTCATTTGGTGCCCCAGTTCCAATCTTTTCACTCTGGGAACCACTCTCGGCCCTGCCGCTTTCCGGAGCGGTTTGCCCGTCGCCCTCGGAACCGATTCGCCTCTCACCGCAGCCGGCGATCTGCTGGATGAGCTTCGTGCGGCACGCCGTGCGCGGCGCCTTTCTGACGCGCGGCTCTACCGCATGGTGACGGCCGAGGCCGCCCGAGTGCTGCGACTGGACCAGGGAGCAGGCGGGATTCTAAAGGGCGGGAGCGCCGATCTGGCCATCTTTCGCGGCCAGCAGGCAACTCCTGCCGCTGCGGTAATCGCCGCGGCTGTCCGTGGTCCGGAAATGGTGATCGTGCAAGGATCGATTAAGCTGGTTTCATCCAGGCTCGCGGCCCAATTGCCGCAACTGCGGCGCAGATTATTGCCGCTGGCCGTCGAAGGGCGGGGTGAATTCCTGGTTGACGCTGATATTCCCAATCTCTACCAACGGGCCGCGCGGGAGACCGGCCCCGAAGTGCGTCTGGGCGGAAAGCGGATCAACGTATGATCCCGCACTGCATCGAGCGCCTGCCGATCCTGATCTTGTATCCGCACAGCCGGTGCAATTGCCGCTGCGTGATGTGCGACATCTGGAAGATCACTACGGTCCAGGAGATCAGCTTGGCCGACATCGAGCGCCACCTTTCTGACATCGTGGCTTTAGGCGTGGAATGGGTTGTTTTTTCGGGCGGGGAGCCGCTGATGCACTCCGACCTGTTCCGGCTGGCTGACCGGCTGCGGGCGCGCGGGATTCGCACGACGATTCTCAGCACCGGCCTGCTGCTCTCAAGACATGCGGAACGCATCGTCGCATCCATCGACGACGTAATCGTGTCTCTGGACGGACCCGGGCCTGTCCACGACAGCATCCGCCGGGTCGCCGGCGCATTCGACTTACTAGCGTCGGGAGTGCGGGCATTGCAAGACCTCAAGCCCGATTTGCCGGTGGCCGCGCGCTGCACCATCCAGAAGCAGAATGCGGCGCATTTGCAGGAGACGGTGTGTACGGCGCGCGATCTCGGCCTGCGCTCGATTTCGTTTTTGGCGGCGGACCTGACATCCACCGCGTTCAACCGCGGCGAGGCCTGGCCGCCGGAAAGGCAGGCGAGCGTGGCGTTGAGCCGGGAGGAAATCTCTATTTTGGAGGCCGAAATCGAAGCGTTGATTCAGCACGAGACCGGGGGCTTCATCCTGGAAACTCCTGAGAAGCTTCGCGGAATCGTCCGCCATTTCCGGGCCCATCTGGGAATGGAACAACCCGCCGCGCCGCGCTGCAATGCCCCGTGGGTCTCGGCCGTTGTGGAGGCGGATGGAACGGTGCGGCCGTGCTTTTTTCATCCGCCGATCGGGAATATCCGCGCCGGAGGGCTCCTCGGCGTTCTGAACAGCCAGGCGGCCGTCGAGTTTCGAAAAACGCTCAATATCACCGAAAATGCGATCTGCCGGCGGTGCGTGTGTTCCCTTTACAGATGAAGGAGCCTGTGGGCCCCCAAGCCAATGGCGGCAACGTAGAATCGAGAGACAGATTTTCACCCTCGGCGGGCAGCCCAGAAAATTGCATCCACGATCTCGCTCCGGTACCGGTTTAGCGTAAATCGCTCGCGCCATAAAGCATGGCCGGCAAGGGCGGCCCTTTCCAGCCCGGATCTTTCTGCAAGCAGCGACGCGATTTTCTCTGCCAGCGCGGCAGGCGAGGAGGGACGTACAAGAAATCCGGTCTCCCCATCAACAACCACCTCGGGAATCCCGCCCGACGGGAACGCTACCACGGGAACGCGGCAGGCGTAGGCTTCGAGGATCACACGAGTAGCCGCGGGTTCGCGAATCGAAGGCGCCACCAGCAGATCCAATTCCGACAGTGTGGACCATACTGGATCGCGCCAGCCGAGGAAATCTACCGGCAAGCCCGCCGCCAGCTCATAGAGCAGTTTGCGGTAACGCTTTGCTGCGGGATCGGAAAACAGCGCGTCGCCGCAGATCACAAACCGGCACTGGGGCAGCGCGGGGGCCAGCAGGCGCGCCGCACGAAGAAATTCCGCCTGGCCCTTTTCGGGCGCGATGCGGCCGACCACGCCGATTCGCAGCGGCGCCGGTCGCCCTCTGGGAGACCTCTTGTGAGGCGGCTCCGGAGCCCCATTGTAAACGATGCGAAGGCGGGTTCCGGCGTAGTGAGCCAGCGGCTCAGCCGCAAAGCGGCAGCAGGCCACCGTGGCAGCCCCGGCCCACGTCAGCGAGCGGCCGGCCAGCGAGCAGGCGTAGCGATGCGCCAGACGGCTATGGCAATGGAACAGAATCGGCCGGCGGGTTCTCCGTGCGGCCCACGCCGCCGCGGGCAGCAGGCGCGGGCCATTTACATAAATCAGATCGGCGTTCGCGCCGTCCGCTAGGCGCGCAATGCCGGCGGCGAGGCGCGGGAATCCGGCCGCGAATCGAAACGCATCGCTCGCCGATTTTCGCCCCAGCGAATACGGCCCGCAGGAAATGGAATCCACCTCGACACTCATCGCCCGCATAGCTCGGACCAAAGGACCAGAACCCGGCACGGCGGCGCGAACACGCCATCCCCGCTCGCACAGAGCGGGCAGCAGGTCGAGCAGGCATTGCTGTGCGCCGCCGAGATCGCTGTATTGGTCGAGGAGCAGAAGATTCATGGCTCGCGAACGGCGGCGGCCAGAACGGCCAGATACAGCGGCAGCAGCCGCCAGTAGGTCAATATGTCGCCGGAGAGCATTTGAACCGTTTGGCCGCACCAAAAGCAAAACATCCAGAGGCCGGCCAGGCGACGGAAACCGGCGCATCGAGTGGCGAGCCGGTAGGTCGTACTGAGAATTGCGGCGCTGAAAAGCAGCAGGGCCGCGAGGCCGCTCCAGCCGGTTTCCACCAGCATGCTCAGATACATGTTGTCCGCCACCACGGGCCGCCCAAGAAATCCGGAATACGGGAGCGTCTTGTACCCCACGCCGAAAATGCTGTGCCATGGTTTTTCCGCGAGCGCCTTCAGCAGGAAGCCCCAGCTTTCCAGGCGCGGCGCCAGAACCATATCGGGAGACGAAAACAGATAGCCGCCGGTAGCCCACAGCCGGCTGAAGTAAATGGGCAGCAGGTTGGGAAACAGCCAGCTCACAACAGCAATGGCGGCTGTCAGGCAAAACGCCACGCCCAGGCTTCGCCCCATCACTTTCCAGGTAGTCCGCAGCCGTGCGCGTTCCACCCATATCAGCGCCGAAAGCGCTGCGGCCAGGCTGGCGGCTGCGGAGCGCGAAAAAGAAAAACTCAGCGCAGCGAGCAAGACTGCCGTTCCAAGAATAAGCCACACGGCCGGCAGGCGCAGTTCGCGGCCCAGCCTGAGAGCGGCGATAGAGGCGATCATTACCACCAGAAACACACAGAAGCAGCCGAGCGTGGTGGCTTCGTAAAACACGCCCTGCGCGCGCCGCATAACCGCGTCAGGCAGCCAGACAAATTGCTGAGCAAAGCGTCCCGGGGCTGGGAACTGAAAATAAAAATCGAGACAGGCAAAGGCTGCCGAGCCCAGACCGGCCCAGAACAGCAGCCGGACAAGCCGCTCGGCCGTGATCTCGCGTCCAGGCCCGCAGGCGATATAAAAAAAAACGTATACAGAAATAGCGAACAATGCAACGCGCGCCAGGCTGCCGGCCGCGAGTTCCCAGCCCGAGTACAATCCGGCCAAAGGAACGCTGATGGCCAACGAGAACAAAAGAAACAAAAGGGAAGCCGGAAGAAAATCCCAGCGCATGCGCCAGGCGCTCAGCCGCGCCAAGCCGGCCCAGAGGCCGACGGCAGCGATGACAACCGCGGGGTGGGGCCCGGTATCTCCGCCGGGGAACGGCAGCGGCGGCAGCAGAATAGCCGCGGCCAGGAAGGCCAGCACCCAGCGCGTGGCGCTATTCGCGATCCACCAAAGAGCCAAGACCAGCGGCGGCACGGTTACGATCCACATCCCTTGCGGGCGGGAGGCTATTAGCGACAGCACTCCGGCCAAGCCTCCCAACACGACGCTCAGTGTGGCGTCACGCCGCTGCGAGTATGCCAGCGTCATATAAGAAACTCATCAGCTCTTTTCGAAACCGTTCCCGTGAAAACTGAAGACTGTGCCGGCGGATGAGCTGCGGATCCCACGTACTGTCCTCCAGCTTCTCGACGGCGGCGAGCAGCGCCTCGCTGGTTTGCGGGCGGAAATGCACGCCGGTTCTGCCGTCACTGACGGTTTCGAGCGCTCCACCGGCGCCATAGCACACGACAGGGCGGCCGCAAGCCTGCGCCTCCACGGGCGTAATGCCGAAATCCTCCACCCCGGGAAAAATCAAAGCGCGGCAATGGCGATATAGATCCCGCAGGTGATCATCGCCAACTTCTCCCAGAAACTCTACCGGCTGCCGGGCTCGCGCGCGAAGAACGCCGTTGAGGGTTCCCGACCCGGCCACCAGCAGCCGTCGGCGGCCGCCGGAAAATGCGTCTACTGCCAAATCGATTCGCTTGTAAGGTTCGAGGGACGAAACCACCAAATAATAATCGCCGGCTGGCGGTCCGGGCACTCGGCCGGCACGCTTTTCCGGAGTAAAAAATTCGGTATCGACGGGTGGATAAATGACTCGAGCTTCGGCTCCATAAATACGTCGGATCCGTCCCCGGACGTTTTCTGAATTAGCGAGGAAAAAATGTACCCCCCGGGAGCTGGAGACATCGAAGCGGCGGAGCCACGGTGAGACCACGCGCAGGGCGGCGCTCTTCCACCATAATCCGCGCCCGAACCGGAAGTACTCCCGTCTGGTGTCCCACAAATACCGCATCGGCGTATGAACGTAGCTCACGTGCACGGCCCCGGGCGGGATGGAAGCCCCTTTCGCCACGGCATGACTGCTGGAAAAAACGAAATCGTATCCGGAAAGATCGAGCGATCGAACCGCCGCCGGAAACAGGGGAAGATAGCAGCGATACGCCCTTGCCGCAGCGGGCAGCCGGTCCAGGAAGGAGGTTGCGCGCACGCGGGCCTCAATCTCGGCGGACACACTGCCGCGTTTCCAAACCAGCGTGAACACGTCGGCTCTGGGAAACAGCCGGACCAGCTCCAGCAGCACCTTTTCGCCGCCGCGCATTCCGGTGAGCCAGTCGTGGACCAGCGCGATTTTCAAGTCTTTGCCGCAACGCACAGCGTTTTGCGGAACACTTCCGCCTTGTGCGAGCGCAGGCTGAATTCAAACGTCAGGTAAAACAACGAGGCGATCAGTCCCAACGCGGCCGCTGCCACGAGATTCAAAGGGATGTTTGGAAACGAGGGGCGCTCGGGCACGACACCTGGATCGAGCAGGCTGAGGCGCTCGCCCCGGAACCCAATGGAACTTTGCAAGTCGCGCAGGCGCTTCTGAAACTGATCGTGTTCGGCCCAAGCTGCGTCGTAGCTGGCGTCGAGCCGGTCGGATTCCGCCATGTGGTCCGCGAGCACCTGTTGTTTGTCGGCAATCTCGCGGTCCAGGGCGGAAGCGCGGCGCCTTAGCTCACTAGCGCGGCCGCTGGCAGTTTCCAGTTTCCCCTCCATCGCGCCGCTGTCCGCCGGCGCGGATTTCTGCCGTGCCCGCTGCTCGGCGAGCGTAAGATCGGCCGAAATGGCGAGCCGATCGACCTCATCCCGCAGCGATCGCAACTGCTCAAGCTCCGCCTTCAATGCTTCCACGCCGGGACTCCGCCGCTGAAAGCGCAAACGCGCGGACTCGACTGCTTGCAGCTTTCTGGCTGATTCATCCACGCTCCTCTGCGCATCGGCGATCAATTCATCATCTCCGGCGCGGTTGGTTTTCCGGTTCAATTTGATCGTTTCCTCCGCGATATATTGCGCCACGGCATGCGCTATTTTCGCGTCGCCGAGAGTCACGGCGATGTCGAGAATTTTGGTGTTCCGGGGAATTTCGATTTTGAGCACATCCCGCTTGAGGCTCTCAATGGATCGAGCATGCTCGACCGCCCGCAACTGGAAGCGGTCCACGGCTTCGGAAAACAGAGCGTCGCTCGACGCGAAATGCTCGTAGGTCTTCAGAGATTCCAGGTAGACCGGGCTCACGGCGGTGGCCGCGCGTGGGTCGCTACCCGCGGGAGGTTCGATCACCATCGACACATGGGCTGTATATTGCTTGGGAACCAGCAGGCTCACAGCCAGTGAAACGACGACGGCGGCGGCGACCATTGCGGCCGACAGCCGCCAGCGGGACCGCAGATAGAGCAGAAATTGGTAGCCGTCAAACGGATCGGGCATCCTGGGTTCCCCTTGCCTCCACGGCCCGCGGCCACAGGCGGCGCAAGAAATCGGCCAGCGTCATCCACAGAATCCGAAAATCGAGCCCCAGCGACCAGTGCCGCAAATAATATAAATCATGTTCCACGCGCTGGCGGATGGAAGTATCCCCGCGCCAGCCGTTTATCTGCGCCCAGCCGGTAATGCCCACTTGGAGGCGATGCCGCGTCGAGTAAAACGGCAGCTCCCGGCGGAACTGCTCGACGAAATGAGGCCGTTCCGGTCGGGGGCCTACCAGGCTCATATCGCCCCGAAGCACGTTGAACAATTGCGGCAGTTCGTCCAGCCCGGTGAAGCGCAGGAATCGGCCCCACGCGTCGGTCGCCGGCGAAATCCATTCCCGGTCGCTTTCCGCCAGACTGGCAGCGGGCAGACTGCGAAACTTGTAGAGGAGGAATTTCCGGCCGCCGCGGCCGACGCGCTGCTGCGCGAGGAAAATCGGCCGCCCGGAACGGAGCCAGATAGCGACGGCGAGCGCCGCCATCACTGGCGCAAGCAGAATCAGGCCGGCGCCCGAGATTATCAAGTCGATCGCGCGCTTGAAAACAACATAATCGAACGCCCGCTGGCCACCGGCGGCGTTGGACACCACCACAAACGAGCGAGTCAGGTGAACGCCGCCGGCCAAAGGCGCGCCCCGCGGCTTTTCAATCGCGATCGACGAGGGCGCTGGTAAAAACTCGAGTGCTTCCGCCAGGGAAGCGAGGTCGCCCCGTGCGCTCGCAGAAACCGCGACCACCACTTCGCAGCATTCCGGCGGCACATCAAACTCGCGCAGCGCACGGGCTGCTTCGGCGATATTTGGAAAACGGCCGCCGCCGGCCTCAACAGCACCGGCAAGGCATTCGCGGCGCAGCTCCACAAGGTCCGGCTCATCGCCTACTACAAATATCCATGCGGAGCGGCGGCCGGCGTTCCGCCGCGCCCACCCGCGGGCGCAAGCCGCCGCGGCAGCGCAAAAAATAAAGTGCAGGCCCCAGAAAATAGCGATCGTGTAGCGCGAGAATGAATACGCCCTCCAAAAAAAAGCCGCCGAAGAAACCATCGCCATGCTGACGGCATCCAATTGGGCGAGCAACCAGAGCCAGCGGACAAAGGAAACATCGAAACACTTGTAAATTATTCCGAACCGCGTCTCGAGGGCCGACCAAAGCGCGGCCGAAAGCGCGAAGTAAGCCACGTAGGCCGGCCACGCAGGCCGGTCTTCGATGCGCAGGAGGCCGGAGTAGAAACGGATATACAGCGCGGCCGCAAAAGCAATTCCCAGGCCCAGCGGCAGGGCAAGTTTCAGCAACAGGGAAGCGATTTGTTTGCGTGCGTATCGCATACCGCTCAGGTGAATGATACGCTATCAAGGCACAAGCCGGTCCTCATGCGATCCTCGTTCAGCGAATCAGAGGGCGTGCGCCGCGGCGCCCTGATAGCGGTGCTCGTCCTGGTTCCGCTTGTCATACTGCCCGGAGTCTTTTTCTATTTTGACGTGACGCCGAAGATACTAGTGTTACTTTTGGGGACCAGCGTCGCTCTGCTCTCCGGCGCCCGGGCCAAAACGCCGGCTCAGAGTCCGCACCAGCGATGGCTGAACCGCTTGCTGGCACTCCAGGCTGCGTCGCTGCTGATCTCAACGGCCCTGTCCAGCGATCAAGCGCTTTCCCTCGCGGGCAGCAACTGGCGTCGATTCGGCATGATAGTCCAACTGGCTCTGCTTGTGTACACGTACCTTCTGAACGGCCTGGCTCCGGATCGTCTTTTACCGGCCATCGCCCTAAGCGGCTCGGCCATTGCAGCGTATGGAATCGCGCAGTATTCCGGCTGGGACCCCTGGCTTCCCAAGCGGAGCTATCACATCAGCGAGGGCGTCTGGTTGATCGTGCGGCCGCCCGGAACACTCGGACATGCCGGCTATCTGGGCGTCTATTTGGTGTATGTCGCGTTTTGTGGCGCTGCCCTGGCTTTGACTTCGGAAATAACTTTGTGGCGGCGGACCGGCGCCGCCGCGGCAAGTCTTTCCATTGCCGCTGTCTTCCTCAGCGGAACGCGGGCCGCAATGTTGGGACTGCTGATCGGCGCGCTGGTTCTGGCTCTGCGAGCCCGGCCGCGCATCACGGCGAAAAGCGCCGGTCTGGCTGTGGTGCTGATCGTTCTTGCCGCTGTTTTTTATTTCTCACCGGCCGGTTTGCTTTTGCGGCATCGCGTTCAGTGGCATCGCGGCGACCCTTGGGGCGGAGGCCGGCTTACGCTCTGGGCCGACACTCTCCGCATGTCCGCGCACCGGCTTCTGACGGGCTTTGGGCCGGAAACTTTCGCCTCGCAGTTCGGTCGCTTCGAGTCGGCGCACCTGGCTCGTGCGTTCCCCGATCGCTACTACGAGTCACCGCACAACATTTTTCTGGATGCCTTGGCGGGCCAAGGTCTCCTGGGGCTGGCGGCGCTCGCGGGCATGGCGGCGCTAGGCCTTTGGGCGTCATGGCGGGGCGAACGCAGACATCGGGCCGAGGCGCAGACGCTGGGGGCGGGATTTCTCGCAGCTCTGGCCGCCAGCCAGTTCCTCGCGTTCACTCTGCCCACGGCTTTGCTTTTTTACACGATGTTGGCTCTTCTTTGCTCTCTCCCTCCGGCGGAAGCTCCCCGGGCTACGGTGAAGCCGCCGAAATTCGCTGGCGCGGCCGCTGCGCTGGTGTTCACGGCGGGCGCTTTTTCGCTCGCCTGGGGCGATTTTTGGCTCGCCCGGGTCAGAGATTCACTGGCCCAAGGCAAATGGGAAACAGCAATGGAAGAATACCGCCATACCCGCCAGGGAGCCTTGTTTGGAGCCGATGCGGATTTGTGGTATTCGCGGGCGATGGTCGCAGCCTTGCAGAATCCGCTGCTAAAGCCGCCGGGCGCGGCCTGGCAGCAGGCGTTCGCGGCAGCCCTCAGGGCGTCGCGAGCTTCCGAGGAACGCGCGAATGCCTGTTACAATCTGGCCGCCTTCTACGCTGTGCGGAACGATTTCTTGGGCACGGAGCAGAGCCTGCGTGCGGCGATCGACTGGGCGCCGCACTGGTATAAGCCCCACTGGATGCTGGCTCAGGTGCTGCGAGAGTCGGGGCGGCTGGCGGAGGCTATGGCGGAAGCTCAAACCGCCGTCGATCTCAATGGCGGCCAACATGAGGAAGTGGTACAGACCAGGGATGAAATCCAGCGGCGCACATCGCAACAAAGGTAAAATTGTGCCCCGTCCAAGAACCTTCCGCGCGCAGCCTGCATACAATAGCTATATGCGAACGATCCTGGCGGCTGCATTGCTCATAGTGGTCCTGGCCTCCGGAGGACCCGCCTCGGCTCAGACGCCGAACGTCAATGACAACGGCGTGGTGGACGCCGCGAGCTTCCGCCAGCCGGTCGCGCCCGGTTCTATCGTCTCGATTTTCGGTACGAACTTCGCTTCGGGGCTCGCCACGGCCAGCACCGTGCCGCTATCGACCTCGCTCGGAGGCACTTCCGTTACTTTCAATGGCCTTCCCGCGCCTCTGTTTTTTGTCGGTCCCCTGCAAATCAACGCCCAGCTACCGTCTGGCTTAACCGGCAATTCCGCAAACATTGTGGTCACCAACGCGGCGGGATCGAGTGTACCCAAGGCCGTCGCTATCAGCCCAACCGCTCCGGGCATCTTCTCAGTAAATCAGGCCGGAACCGGGCAGGGTTGGGTGCTGTTTGCCAACTCCGCCGTGGTCGCCGCCCCAGCCGGTTCCCTCGGACCAACCATCGAAAGCAGGCCGGCCAAACCGGGTGACATTCTCACCATCTATGCCAACGGACTCGGGCCGGTATCACCGCCTGTGGCTGACGGCAACAATACGCTGGACGGGCTGCGGCGGACGACCAACGATCCGACCATCCTCATCGGCGGCGTGACCGTACCTTCCCAGAATGTGCTGTTTTCCGGCCTCGCTCCGCAATTCGTCGCTCTATACCAGATTAATTTCACCCTGCCATCCGGGGTCCCTTCCGGCGACAGCGTGCCGGTCCAGATTTCGATCGGTGGCGCCACCAGCACCGACAAGCTCACAATGGCGATACAGTAGTCTGCTCGTCACAGGGGCAGACCGCGGTCCGCGCGGCGAATCGTAGATTTCAGCCGCCGGGGCCGCTGCGCCCTTTTCTGTTTGAGCGGGTAAGGTCAACATGGCATCCCTGAGTGGGACTTTCTTCCCGGCTCATTCGAGCGAGACAAACCAACTAATGGGCAAAACCGGCACACAGAGGCCATCCAAAATGCTTTGCGAGGAAACCCTGCTTTTTTTGTTTGCGCTGATGGCGGATGTAGCCGCTGAGGCCCGAGTGCGGCTACCGGTGCGGTCCGAAGGGAGGCGTGCCCACTGGATCGGGCTCCTCCAAATCCACAGAATAAACGCGGCCGGTCAGCGAGCGCAAAAAGGCCATCAAGTCGGATTTTTCGCTGGAAGTCAGCTCGAGCGGCGGCGCTTCGCCCTTGGGCGAACGCACCATATCGACTCCCTGGTAGAACGCCAGCACTTCATCGAGGGTTCGATAGCGCCCGTTGTGCATATAGGAGCCGCGCAGGGCGATATCCCGGAGTGAGGGCGTCTTATACGGGGTGCCCTGCGGGGAGTCGCCGGCCATTTCCTGAACTCCGATGTAATGCATCTTCTGATCGGAGAGCAGCGGACCGTTGTGGCAATTGGAGCATCCAGCCTTGCCGGTAAACAAGGTCATGCCGCGTTTGGCCGCTTCGCTCAGCGCAGCCTGATCGCCGGCCAGATAGCGGTCTAAATCGCTGTCGTAAGAAACCAGCGTGCGCTCGAAGGACGCGATGGCCTCGGCCATCAACTCCCAGGTGATTTCGCGCCCCGGAAAGGCCGCGGCAAATAGCTTTTGATACTGGGGATCCTTACGGATGCGTTCCGCCGCCGCGTTGGGATCCAGATCCATCTCGAACTCCGCGCGCAGCGGAAACGCCGCCTGCTCCTCGAGCGATCCTGCGCGCGCGTCATGGAACAGCCGCTTGTGCCAGCCCACATTGTAAAGCTGCGGCGTCTTCCGCCGGAGTTCGCTTTCCGCCAGCCCCCACGCCCTCGAGAGACCGTCGGAATACATGAGCTCCGGCCGGTGGCAAGTGCCGCAACTGCGGTTTCCGGGCCCCGAGAGCCGGTTGTCAAAGAAAAGCTTCTTGCCGAGTTCGACCTTGGCGGGCGTCGGCGGGTTATCGGGTGGCGCCGGAGGTCTGCCCGTGAGAATGCCAAAAGGAGGATCCGCCGCAAAGAGAACACATCCCAACAACCAGCAGCACACCAACCGCATCATAGCCGCCAGCATAACAGAATCGCCTAAAAATGCAATACAGCTTCCCTGTCCCGGATGTGAACAGGCCGCGGCTGGGCGCTGCAATCGGGCAAGATCCGGCCGGCGTAATAGTAGAGCCCATAGGCGACGCCGCGCGGCACGCCATCGAGGCAAAGATCTTGCCGGCGGCCCTGGATCTGGCGCCACAAAGATCGTGCGCCGGCCTTCTGATCAATCAGCCGAAACGAGCTCTGTGCAATCCAGATATAGCCGGCGACGCTCGCGGCAAGGACCGCAGCCACCGCCGCCTGTCTTCTCCCGGTTCGCTCGAAAAGCGCTACACACGCCGCGAGCGCTGCGGCAACAGGCATGTCTCGGACCGGGAAAGGAGCTGTCCGCAGAGCGGCGCGCGCGCCGCTATCAAGCGCTTCCGGCAAAATCCCGGCGGCGGCCGGAAACAATGCCAGCGCGGCGGCGCAAAGGGGCAGAGCGATCCGCATGGGCCTGGTGCGCGCCAGCGCCACGCCCGCCAACGCCGCGATTGCAGGCAGGGCGGGAAGAATATAGGCAGGCAGCTTGTCGCGCGAGAACGAGAAAAAGATCACCGTGACCGCCGCCCATGCCAGAAAGAAAAAGAGCTTGCGTTCGCGCCAAAGCGTCTTCGCTCCGAACGCAGTCAGCAGCGGCGTCCAGGGAAGCAGCCCTAGAGCTAATACGGGCACGAAATACCACAGCGGCTGGTTGTGCGCCAGAGCGCCGGCCGCGTATCGGGCGAAATGCTGCCGCCAGAAAAATTCGGCAAGAAACGGTGGGCCGTTGCGAAGATAGCAGAGCATATACCACGGCGAGGCGACCGCAAGAAAGACAAGAAGAGCGGCGGGGCGCAAAAGGCTCCTCAATTCCCGCAAGCCATTCCGCGCCGACCAGCACAACAGCGTCAAGGCCGCAAGTACCGGGCCGACCAGCCCTTTGGCGAGAACCGACAATCCAAGAAGCGCGGTAAAAGACATCAACCAACGCGTCTGGCGGCGCTCCAACCAGGCAAGCAGCGCCAGCATGGCCGCGCCAAATACGGCGCTGAGCGGCAAATCAAAAACAGCCACACGGCTGTAAGCCACCCAGCCAGCGGAGGTCGCCAGCACCCCGGTAGCATAACCGGCTGCCGGATTTCCTAACTCCGCTCTCAGGCGCCAGAAAAAAAAGAGAAGAAACAACACGCTGAGAGTGGCGACCGGCAGGCGCGGCGCCCAGTCATCGCCGAGTCCGGCTTTGAACGCCGCGGCGGTTGTCCAGTAAAGCAGGGCGGGTTTCTCAAACCAAGGCTGGCCCCATAGCCGCGGCGTCACCCAATCTCCCGAGCGAGCCATTTCCCGGCCAATCCAGGCATAGCGAGGCTCATCGGGTCCGACCAGGCCCGTACCCGTGAGGCGAAAAAAAAACAAAAAGTACGCTGCGAGCGCCGCAGCCGCCCAGAGCCGCACTCCCCCAGTGTAGCGGCTGCGCGGCGGGAATGCTGGAGCAGTTGCCGTTCCGTTCGTGACCGGCCGCTTCAAGGTATATTGTTTTGGGGAATGTCCAAGCATGGCGCGCTGCGCGACCTGGCTGAATGGGCCGCCGTATGGCCGGTGATAAAAACCCTCGAAAACCTGCCGCTGCCCGTGGCACAACTGGAATGCCGGGTGTTGGCCCGAGTTCTACAAGTTTCGACGCCTCGTCTGGCCAGAGTGGCGCGGCGCAATCTTGCACTGGCCCTCCCCGGGACGCCTGAGCCGGAGCGCGAGGCTATCGTAACTGGCGTGTACGAGACGCTCGCCCGATCGTTACTTTCCTTCGCCCGGTTTCCGCAGTTGAGCCGCAGCACAATCGCTACGTGGATCCGCTACGACGGCTTCGAGCACTTCCGGCGAGCAGCGCAAAAGGGCAAGGGGGTCCTGTTCCTGACGGCGCACTTGGGGAACTGGGAGCTCAGCGCCCTGGCGCACGCACTATATGGCCATCCCATGCACATTGTCGTGCGGCCGCTGGATAACCCGTATCTGGACCGCCTCGTGGCCCGCCACCGGAGTCTGGCAGGCAATCGAATCATTCAGAAGAACGAGTCGCCGCGCCGCATTTTGGAGGCGCTTGCCGCTAATCACGCCGTGGGCATGCTTATCGACCAGAACGCGTCGCCGGAAAACGGGGTGTTCGTCGATTTTTTCGGCGTGAAGGCCTGCGCCTCCACGGGCCTGGTGAAGATCGCCTTACGCACCGGGGCGCCGGTGATCCCGGGCTTTGCGCTCTGGGATGCGGGCGAGCGCCGTTACGTGCTGCGCTTCTGGCCGCCGGTGGAAATCACGGCCTCAAACGATGCGGAAGCGGACGTTCGGGTGAATACGCAGCGGATGCACACCGTGCTCGAGCAGATCATTCGCCAGTACCCGGACCAATGGCTTTGGATTCATCGCCGGTGGAAATCGCGCCCGCCGGGAGAACCGCCGATTTACGAATGATTCCCGACGGAGGAGGGCCGCGCCGGGGCATGCTCCGCGTCCGCGCGCGGCGCGGGCGACAGATAGCGCCTTTCCAATAACGGCGCGATTTGCTGGGCCGCCACAGGACCGCTAAATACGCGACCTTGCATTTGGTCGCAGCCGCGCGAGCAAAGGAACTCCAGCTCTTCCTCGGTTTCAACGCCTTCCGCGACGACATTGAGCCGCAAGCTGTGGCCCAGATTGATTACTGCGGTCGCGATGGCGGCGCTATCCAGATCGGTATCGACCGAGCGCACAAAGGAGGGGTCGATTTTGAGCGTGTCGATCGGGAAGCGCCGCAGATATTTCAGCGAAGAGTAGCCGGTGCCGAAATCGTCAATGGAAATGCGCACGCCCATAGAGCCAAGTTTTTGAATGGTTTCGAAAGCTTCCTCACCGCCGGCCAGAGCGGTGCTTTCGCTCAGTTCCAAATCCAGGAACCGCGCGTCAAGACCGGTATCCTCGAGCGCGCGCGCGATGCTGTCCACAAGGTTCGGCTGCTTGAATTGCCGGGCGGAAAGGTTCACCGCCACTCGCAGGGAAGGAAGAATCCGCTGCCAGGCTTTGTTCTGCGCACAGGCCGCCCGCAGAACCCACTCGCCGATGGGAAGGATAAGGCCGGTTTCCTCGGCTACAGGCATAAGCCGGCCGCAAGAGATCAATCCGCGGTGTGGCTGCCGCCAGCGCACGAGCGCCTCGACCGTCGTAATCTCGCCGTTTTCCCGCCGGACGATCGGCTGGTAGTGAACTTGAAGCTCGCCGCGCTCCAGAGCCCGGCGCAGGTCAGTTTCAATCCGCAACCGCTCCACCGCCTGCTTGTGCAGTCCCGCATGGAATACTTCGTGGCGCGCTTTTCCCAGAGCCTTGGCCCGGTACATGGCGGTATCCGCATTGCGCAAAAGCTCCTCGGGGCGCCGGTAGCCGGCGGCGCTGGAGGCGATGCCGATGCTCGCCGTCGTAAACACCTGCTGGCGTCCCAGCAGGAACGGCGCCTGCAATTCTCTTTGAATGCGCTCGGAGAGCTGCGTAGCGTCGCCGATATTTTTCAGGTCGTCGAGAAGGATGACGAATTCGTCTCCGCCCAGGCGCGCAATCGTGTCCTCCGGGCGCAGGCAGGCTTCCAGGCGCCTGGCGATGCTCACTAGAAGCTGGTCCCCGGCCTGGTGGCTGAGGCTGTCGTTAATGACCTTGAAACCGTCGAGATCCAGGAACAGGACGGCAAACAGATAGTTTTCGCGGCGCATGGCCCGGATCGCGGCGCGTTCCAATCTTTCGATAAAAAGGGCGCGATTAGGCAGGCCGGTCAGCTCATCATGAAACGCGTCATGCAGCAGCCGCTCTTCGCCCAGCTTCCGCACGGTGATGTCAGTCTGGGATCCGGCTATGCGGTGAGGGCTCCCTTGCGCGTCCCGCACGGCTAATCCCCGGCAAAGCACCCAGCGGTAAGTGCCGTCCTTGTGCCGGATCCGGTACTCATGCTGAAAATGGCGGTTGTATCCTTCGAGGTGGAGGCTGATTTCGATCTTCAGGCGGCCCAAATCCTGCGGGTGGACTCGGCTGAACCAATCCTCGGGACTGCTGCCGATGTCGGCTTCATCGTAGCCGAGCATGGATTTCCAGCGAGGCGAGTAGTAAACTCTTCCGGTCTTCAAACTCCAGTCCCAAAGGCCGTCGTTGGCGCCGCGCACGGCCAGAGCATAGCGTTCTTCGCTCTCCCGCAGAGCGTCCAGGGCAAGTTGGTGCTCTGTCGCATCCATCAGAGCCGACCGGATCCCGACCACCCTGTGGTGCTTGTCCCGAATCAGCGTCTCATGCGTTTGTAAAACGATTTTGGAGCCGTCCCGGCGCAGGTATTCGGAGAGGAAGGGGCTCGGCGCCTCCTCTCCGGCGATCCTCCGGCGCAGGCGGTCGAGGCGCGTTTCCACCGCTTCCGGCGATACGAATTCCGAGAGAGGCCGGCCGATGATCTCGGCCGCATCGAATCTCAGCAGCCGGCAGGCTGACCGATTGATCCGGCGGATGATGCCTTCGCAGTCGATCTCATAGTAGCCGATCGGCGCTTCTTCGAACAAAATGCGAAAAGATTTCTCGTTTTCGCACGATTCTTCCAGCTCCGAACATCCACTAAGACACGGATTCAGCATGTGAGGAAGAGCGGCCTGTCTTACAAGGCTACGACCCAGCCACAAGCGCGGACAATAGTACGTCGTTCATATTTTCACCCTGGTACCGAGGAACTACTCCTTCAGCCACAGACCTTATCAGCCTGTGATTAACAATATGTAGATGCAAGGATTTCGGCTGCTGTTTACAATGCAGCCATGGCCTATGACTGGCGCCAGGCGCGAAATCAATTTCCCGTTCTGGAGCGCTGGACCTACTTGAACACAGCCACATTCGGTCCAGTGCCCCGGTGCGCGGTCGAAGCCGCGAACGACTATCTGCGGCGTCGCAACGATCTCGCCTGCCTGGATTTTCTTGACTGGTTTGACGACGCCGACCAGACTCGGGCGGCAGCCGCAGCCCTGTTGCAAGCGGCGCCGGCGGATATAGCATTTGTCCCCAACACGGCCACCGCCCTGAGCTGGCTTGTGCAGGGAATCGATTGGAAGCCGGGCGATCGAGTGGTAGCCCTCGAAGGCGAGTTCCCCAATAACACCTACTTCGGCTATGCGCTGGCGCAGCGGGGAGCCGATTTTTTCGAAGCGCCTCTTCCCGGGGGCGAGTTCTGCCTCGACCGCTTTTGCGCCGCCATCCGGCCCAACACGCGGCTCGTGCTGATGAGCGCGATGAATTACTCGACAGGCCTGCGCCCGCCTTTGGCTGAAATCGGCCGCTTCCTTCAGGAAAAAGGCGTCCTCTTTTACGTGGACGCCACGCAGGGGCTCGGGGCCATCCGGCTCGATGCTCCCTCCCTAGGAGCCGCCATGATCGCGGCTCATGGTTACAAGTGGCTGCTCTGCCCGCCTGGCATCGGGTTTTGCTATATCAGCCCTGAAGTGCGGGAATGGCTTCGGCCCGCGGTCTTCAGTTGGCGCAGCCACGAAGATTGGAGATGCGTGGATGCGCTCTACCACGGCCCGCCAAGGCTTTCCTCGAAGGCCGAGAAATACGAAGGAGGAACCCAGAATTTCCCCGGCATCTACGCCATGCGCGCCGTACTGGAGATGATGCTGCAAATCGGATTGAGCGAAATTGAGCAGCGGGTGGCCCACTTGGCCGGGAAAGTCCGCGAAGTCTTGCGCCGGAGGGGCGGCGAACTGGCATCCGATCGGCTCCCCTATTACGATTCGCCCCTGATCGCCGCGCGATTCCGTGGGGCCGACGTAAGCCGCTTAGCCATTCGACTGCGGGGCCTAGACGTTGTAGTCGCGGCGCGCCACGACCATTTGCGGATTTCGCCGCACTTTTTCAATAACGAGCAGGACGTGGCGCGCCTGGAGGAGGCTTTGCGAAAAACGGGCCTCTGAGACCACTAAGGTTCAGCGGCCTCTCTCTCCTCAGGGCCCGTCTCTCCCGCGGCTTCCAGGTCCGCTTTGGCTTCCTGGCGGGCTGTCTTCAGGCCGGCTTTGATGGACGCTGAACTGAGATCAGGCCTCAGGGTGGCGATCGCCTGCTTGAATGACACCGGATTTGTGCCCGCTACCTGCGCCTTGAGCTGCGCAAACGGGATATTCAAGTCGTGGGCCAGATGTTCCGCCACGAGAAACTCCCGGATGTTCTCGAATCCCGCTGCGGCGGCTTGCAGATCTGTGCCGGCCGGAAGAAGCGACTGCGCTTTCGCGGCTAGAGCCGCGTTGGACGAGAGCTTGCTTTCCAACTGCGCTGCGTCTATATCTTGCTCGGCTTGACGCCGCGCCTGGCGGACCGCGCTCCGGACCGTGTTCCTGCTGAGGTCCGGCCGGAGTTGGTGAATCGCTTGCCCGAGCGAGTCGGGATGGTTCTCCGTCAACTCCGATTTCAACTGGTCAAACGGGATGCCCAGGTTCCGGGACACGTGGAGAGCGGCGATGAATTGTCCTTGATTCCGAAAACCCGCGGCCGCGGTGGCAATAGTTGCGCCCGGCGGCAGCAGAGGCTGGATGACTGTGGAGAGGGCAGGGTTGGCTGCCACGCGGCTGCCGACGTCTACATTTGCTGCCGCCGCGGGCCCTCCTGGCCGCGGGGACCGGGCCGCGGCCGCCGCCTCACTGCCGGCTTTCCCTTTCCCACTCACCTGCGGAAGGTTCACACCGAGTCCCGGCGCTCCCATCCTTCCTTGCCCTTTCTGCGCCAGCAGGCTTCCGCTTGGCGCGAAGATCCAACCCAATAGAGTAAAGAGAATGAACCATTGCTTCATGGCGACTTCTCCTTTCGTGCGGGGAGAGGCGAAGCAAGGCGCTTCGCTCCCCGGTTTGCGGAAAAAGCACTTACTCATAGGACCGCATGTTCCTCAAAACCGAGCCCAGATTCACTCCAATGCCGAACGAAATTGTGTTGAGCGCGTAATGGGCGCTTCGTGTGAAGCCTAGTTGGAGGCTGATGATCCTGGTTGGATGAACGGCGCCCCAAAAGGAAAAACCATTGTCCCGCGCCAAGTCGGCGGAGCCGACGCTGATATGCGCGCTCTCGAATGCGCCCCGCCGGCCGCCTCGGCCGTTATTGTTGGCGGCCTGAGCTTTTGACGGCGCGGCCTTGGGGACCAGTTCACTGATGACAGTCTGCCGTCCCGCCGGTTCAATCGCATACGCCGCTGCGCCGGCTTCGAGAAACCGTGCTACGCGATAAGCTCCGCCCCCTTCCAGATGAGTAACAAAGCCGAGTGTAGTGTAGGGCCGGACGAAGAGCGGCGTGTCGGAAATGGTGTTTGCGAACCCGACGTTGGCGAAGGGAGTCACCCGCCCAAACGATCTGTCGAAGTGATTGGTCCAGTCGGCGGTGACGCGGCCCGTGCTCAGCCCAGAATCTTTGTCACCGGTGGGCGCGGTCCCGGTCAAAACGGTAGAGTAGTTGATCAAGGGATTGGGGGCTGCCAGTCGGAGCTCCAAATACGCGTTGCCGATTCCCGTGGCGGAGGTCGCAGCGCCAGAAGCGGTCGCGGTTCCCGACGGCCGGACAAAGAAAACGGGAAGGCCGCCATCGATCGAAACGTGGCGGTTGAAGCTATAACCGGCCGTCGTATCCAACCGGAGAACATTTCCAAGGGTGTTCGAACTGCCGAGGAAGCGCTCGTAAAAAATCAGCCCGCGGGTTTCGTCGTCCCCCAAGAGTAGCTGCGGCAGCAGAAACACGCAGAGGCACGCAATCCCCGACTTGTATGCCATAACACCGATTACGGAATGCAATTGGGCTGCCAGCGGCACCTTGACGTAACCTGCTGATTCTAAGGCGAAAGCATGAGGGAACTCATAAAGAAGCGGCGCCGGGGGAAGCTCTTACCGGCCTGACGTGGCAAAAAATGCAGAGGCCGTGCTTCGCCGGAAGGCGGCCTTGGCGAAATGCCAGAGCCGAGGTGGACTCAGAGGAAAACGTATTTGGTGCTTATGCCGGCACACGGCCTTTCTTTGCCGAGAAGCCCAGTGGGCGGATTACACGCTCGGAAAAAGCAATGATGCGGGCTCAGGTTGACCGCAGCCGCCAAGCTTCCGAAATGGCGATCCAAACGTTCACCAGCCCTACTCCACTGATCGCGCCTCGCAGGTAGCTGCTCGCGAACCATCTCCCGAATTGGGGCGCCAAGGCGAAGAAGTAATTCCGGTCCCACATCGAGGACCACGGAAACAGCACCAGCACTACGCCCATTTCCAGGCAAAACAGGATAAAGACAATTGTTTGGATGCGCCGCCAGAGTTTGAGAGGACGCTGCTGCGAGTCTCCCGAATTTTCCGCCAGCAGGCTGCTAGGACTAGCCATCAAACAAGCCCCTCTCGTAGAAACAATCCGGCGGCTTCAGGGCGAGGGCGGGAATGCGCGCCGACGCGGCGACGGGAAGAAAGCTCAGGCGGTGCAGCGGAGACGGACCATACGTTTCCAGGGCCGCCAGGTGCTCGGGCGTGGCGTAACCCTTGTTTTGCGCGAGCGCGAATTGAGGGAAAACACTGTCCCAGGTGCACATCCAGTGGTCTCGTTCGACCTTGGCCAGAATCGAGGCGGCGGCGATTGATGCGGAGCGGCAATCGCCTTTGATCAAGGGCCGTTGGGGCTGCCGGGCATCAAGGCGGACCGCGTCGGTGAGCAGGAAATCGGGCTGCGGATCGAGCGCTTCTACCGCGGCGCGCATAGCCAAACGGGACGCCTGGTAAATATTCATCTGGTCAATGCGAGCCGCATCCACGGCCTTAACCGCCGCCGCCAGCGCCCTTTCCCGGATCAACACGGCCAGTTCTTCGCGCCGCTCCGGCGGCAACTGCTTGCTGTCGTTCAATCCTGGGATGTGCCGGCCCGGATCGAGAATAACGGCCGCCGCAACGACAGGTCCGAAAAGCGCGCCGCGCCCCACCTCATCGACGCCCGCGACAAGCCGGTAGCCTTGACGCCGGGCCTGGGCTTCGAGTTGACGAGTGCAACGCATCCCCGCGCAGAGAGCCGGCAGCCGCCTACTCTCTTTCCCGCAAGCGCGCGGCTTTGCCTTTCAGCCCTCGCAAATAGTATAGCTTTGCCCGGCGCACACGGCCGGTGCGAATCCTGTCGATGTGGTCGATCACTTTGGAATGCAGGGGGAAAATGCGTTCGACGCCCTGGCCAAAGCTGACCTTCCGCACGGTGATCGTTTCTCCAAGGCCTTGATTCTTTCGGGCGATCAGAGTCCCTTCAAACGCCTGGAGCCGCTCCTTGTCGCCCTCCTTGATTTTGACGTAAACGCGAATCGTGTCGCCGGGATGGATTTCGGGAATGTCGGTCCGCTTGTTGCGGTCGTAAATAGTTTGTAGGGATCGGTCGATCATGACAACACTCCATTATTTTTCAACTGTTCCAAAGTGGCGCGATCTTCTGCGCTGAGCTGCGCATGCCCCAGCAAATCGGGGCGATTCCGCAGCGTTTTTGCCAAGGCGGCGCGCCGGCGCCAGCGCCGCACGTCTTCGTGGCGGCCGCTTAATAGAATTTCCGGCACGGCCCATCCGCGGAAATTGGCCGGCCGCGTGTACTGGGGGCAATCCAGCAAACCCACGCTGTCTTCGGATGCGCTGGCGGGCGCAAACGACTCGGCCCGCGCGCTTTCCACGTTTCCGAGAACGCCCGGCGCCAATCGGGCGACGGCGTCCAAGATGATCGCCGCGGCCAGCTCGCCGCCGCTTAGGACAAAATCGCCGACCGACAACTCTTCATCGGCCAGATGCTCGGCAACCCGTTCGTCCACTCCCTCATAGCGCCCGCACACCAAAACAATCTGTTCCGACCGGGCAAGCCGGCGGGCCGCGGCTTGATCGAAAGGCCGTCCCTGGGCCGACAGCAGCACCACATGCGGAGGCGCGCAGCCGGAACAAGCCGCTTCCCGTTTGATTTTTTCCAGAGCCAGAAAGATCGGCTCCACCTTCAGCAGCATTCCTTCGCCGCCGCCGAAGGGCCTGTCATCCACGGTCCGGCGCCGGTCAGACGTGAAATCCCGCAGATCCCAAATGCGAACGCCAATGGCGCCGCTTTGGCGCGCGCGCGCCACCACTCCGTAATCGAGCGGCCCGGTGAAGAAATCCGGGAAGATGGTCAACAGATGGAACTGCACTACAATTCATCCAATCCCTCGGGCAGATCCACGCGAATCAAACGTTGCGAGGGATTCACCTCCACACAAATCGGCCGTGCCAGCGGGATCAAAATTTCCCGCGCCTCGCTTTTCACCTCGAGGAGCGGAACGCCGCCGGTTTCCAATAGCCCTTGCACTTCTCCCAGAAACCGGCCCGAAACTCTCTCCAGCACGCGGCAGCCGATCAAATCCGCGACGTAAAAACGCCCTTCCGGAGCGGGCGGGCGAAGGGCCGCCGGAACCTGCACAACAAAGCCGGCCAGAGCCTGGGCTCGCTCGATGCTGTCAACGCCCTCAAACTTGAGGACCACCCGGCCCTTGTGGGGCCAGCTCCTCTCGATACGCGCTCTTTGCCGCCGGGAGCCGTCCCATAGGTAAACCTCAGAAAAACGCTCGAAAATGCGATTATCGTCGCTTTCCAGCTCTGCGATCAGTTCTCCCCGGTTTCCATGCGCTCGCATCAGGCGGGCCAACGCAACGAACTCTTCGTCATTCGGGCCGGCCGCCACTACTCGAGAATTTCCAGCGTAAAACGCTTTTTCAACTTCATGCCGGCGGCCCCCAGGATGGTCCGTATAGATCGTGCCGTACGCCCCTGTTTGCCAATGACCTTGCCCAGATCTCCCGGAGCTACGCGGAGCTCCAGCACCGTGACTTGCTGGCCTTCGACCGCTCGAACTGAAACCTCTTCGGGGTTATCGACCAGAGCTTTGGCAATCTGCTCGATCAACTCTTTCATCTCGCGCCTCCTGGACGAACAGCAGCTTCTCCCCGTCCTCTTCGCTGCAACTGGAACGTGCGCTCAGAAGTGCCTCTCTAGCAGTACCCCAAACTTTTTCTTTACTTATAAGAGCAAAGTCATCTGCTCCTAGGCAGATTATAACAGAGGCCTCCCGGACGGCATATGACGGCCACGGCCTCCCTCCTTTCTCTGCGCTATAAACTACGCTCAAGCTTGTGCGCCGTGCGACATCAACCGATGGACTGTGGGCGAGGGCTGGGCGCCCTTGCTGATCCAATACTGGACCCGCTCCTGGTCGAGTTTCAGGACAATCGGATGGGTGGTGGGGTTGTAGTGGCCGAGAATCTCAAGAAAACGGCCGTTCCTGGCCCGCTGCTTCTCAATCACCACGACCCGGTACTGCGGCTTTTTCTTGGCCCCGGTGCGAGCCAAGCGAATCGAAAGCATTCTTGCTCCTCAATTTAAGTTCATTCGGGATACCCAGTTTACCAATTTTTTCGCAGCAACGCCCGCGCGGACACCCGCCCTGGCCGGCCGCCGGCTCTACCTAACGCATCATCGTGCGGAGCCGCTTTTTCAGCATGCCGCCGGAAAACGACTTCATCATTTTGCGGACCTCAGCGTACTGCTTGAGAAGCTGATTGACTTCCTGGACCGTGGTTCCAGACCCCCGCGCGATCCGGCGGCGCCGGCTGCCGTTGATGATCTGGTGGTTCAATCTTTCCTGGATCGTCATCGAGTTGATGATCGCCTCCAGACGCGTCAATTCCTTCGGGTCCACTTGGGCGCCTTGCAGCGCTTTAAAAGGACCCACCTGCGGCAGCATCGACAGGATGGATTCGAGCGGGCCAAGCTTCCGCAAGTGGCGAAGCTGGTCCCGGAAATCCTGCAACGAAAATTCGTTGTCAACGATTTTCTGCTGAAGTTCGAGAGCCTTCTTCTGATCGATGGTCTGCTCTACTTTCTCGATCAGGGAAAGCACGTCGCCCATCCCGAGAATTCGGGAGGCGATGCGATCGGGATAGAAAGGCTCCAGCGCGTCGAACTTCTCTCCGACTCCCACAAGCTTGACAGGCTGGCCGGTCACGAATCGGATGGATAGCGCCGCTCCGCCACGGGCGTCTCCATCCATTTTAGTCAGGATGACGCCAGTGATTCCGAGACGCTTATGAAACTCCTCGGCCGAACGGACTGCATCCTGTCCGGTCATGGCGTCGGCTACGTAAAGGATTTCCGTAGGGCGCAAGGCCGCCCGCAGAGCATCCAGCTCCTGCATCAAGGCGTCATCAATATGCAGACGTCCCGCGGTGTCGACTAGCACCACGTCGCGGCCGGTTTCCACCGCTTCCCGCCGGGCCGCCTGAGCCAGATCGAGCGGCGAGGCGTCCGGCCGGCCCTCGAAAACTGGCAGCTTGACTGACTCGCCGATTACGCTCAACTGCCGCCGCGCCGCCGGCCGATACACATCCACGGAGACCATCAGCGGGCGGTGCCCATTGCGGGAAAGCCACAGAGCAAGCTTGCCGGTCGAAGTTGTCTTCCCGGACCCTTGCAGTCCGGCGATTATCATCACAGTCGGCGGCTCGTTGGCGAAACGCAGTTTCGACTCGTGGCTGCCAAGCACGCGCACCAGCTCATCGCGCACGATCTGCACGACCTGCTCGGTGGGCGAAAAGGCAGTGAGCACCTCCTGGCCAAGGGATTTTTGCTTGATGCCGTCCAGAAGTTGCTTGACGACCTTGAAGTTGACGTCAGCTTCCAGGAGCGCCAGGCGGATTTCCCGCAAGGCCTCCTGGATGTTCGCTTCGGTCAGCTTGCCTTCGCCGCGCAGGTTTTTGAAGACACGCTGTAGTTTTTCGCTGAGACTCTCAAACAAAACACTATTCTAGCAGGCCGCAGGAGGAGTGGCCCCGCCGGTGCGTCCTGAGAGCGTTCAGCAACAACCTCACGCAGCGCCAAGACCGTTCTCGTCCGCCGCCAAAAATGCATCCGGGTTCGTCGGCGGCGGGCGGACGCCGGAGAGGGCGTCGCCTGCTCCAGTGTGCCTCCTCGCGGCGGCGCCAGTTCCAAAACCGGCTCGCGGTGAAGTTTCTCGACCGCCGCCGCGCTTGCAAAAGGGCAAAAAGGCCGGCGCCCGGAAGCGCCGGCACAGCCGGTGTGTGCACCCTCTACGGGAGAGGCGCGCCGGTGATGGATTGCCGCACACCCGTTCCCGTCACTACCACCCCCTGATTCGCCTGCGCATAGAAGAACTGAGTGCCATCCCCCACTAGCACAAAATTGATGACCGCCTGCCCAAAGCTCAGGGTGGAGCCGCTCGTTGTCGTACCGCCAGTCGTCGTGCCGCCGCTCGTTCCTCCGGTTGTCGTACCCCCCGTTGTGCCGCCAGTGGTCGTCCCTCCCGTAGTTCCCCCAGTGGTCGTGCCCCCTGTCGTTGTGCCGCCGGTGGTCGTCCCGACAGTAATGAAGGGATTGGTTGTACCGGTGGTGAAGGGATTGTTCGGCGTCGTTCCCGTCGTGGTCTGTCCCGGAGCAACGGTTCCGGTGGCAGAGGTAAAGGTCAGAAGCAGGGTCCCGATGCAGTTCGTGCCGATTGTGTAGGTACCTGTGAAGTTCTGGACCACATTTACGCCGTTGACACTGGCGACGGCTGCACCGTTGGTGATTTTGCCGGCGCCATCGGCTGTAAGTACGCTAATTGACCCGAAGGGACCTGTAATCGCGGTCGTCGTTCCTCCAGTGGTTGTGCCGCCGGTCGTGGTCCCGCCTGTTGTCGTTCCCCCTGTTGTTGTTCCACCCGTTGTCGTTCCAGCGCTTATCGCGGTTGTGATTTGCCCGGAGAAATCCACGGTTGCATATGTACCTTTGAAAAATTGAGGTCCTGTGCAACTGCTCGTAGGGGTCACCTGAGCCTGCGCGGTGAGCGTCCATAGGGCCGTCAGCGCCAAGACCCCGAACAGCAAGATTCGCCTTGTCATCTCATCTCCTTTCGATTTTTTTGTTGGGATGCGGAGGTTTTCAGTTCGCCTGCTGTAGGGAGACCCTCGGAAAACCGGCCTGGCTGATTTGCCGAACTGGATCCACAGCATCGGAACGATGGACATGCCGCTTCCGTCTCGGCTTCCGTAGCGAGAACGGAGCCAAAGTAAAAAACAATGCGGGCCAAATCCCGATCCGGTGCGTGGTTTTACTCGGCAGTCCTTGTGGAAGTGGAAATCAGAACCGCGAAAAATGGATAGAGGCGGCTGTCAAGGGAACCTCGCAAGAAACAAAGTGCATTTCTTGCGGCCAAAGCTTCTACGCGGGACGCTGCCCGGTACACAAAGGTAGAGATTGGGCGCGGGCTTCAGACGACGCTCACCAGGGGTCCCGGCCCCGGGCCGGTGAAGGCGACCGGGCTGACCCGCGGTCAGGCGGGGCTGCCGGCCAAGGCCGCTCCGGAGTTCATGTCGGCCAGCACACTCTGCGCCGCCTGCCGCAGTTGGGAGAGGGCGGCGATGAGATCCACCGTGTCTACCCGCACGTGCAGGAACCAGCCGAGTGCGCATCGAAACTCGAGAACCAAGAAAAGGCCGTAGAATGTCAGCGCCTGTTGCGTAACGCGGGCCGCGAAATTCGGATCGTGGCTTCTTGGCGCGAGAATGCGGCAAAGGGTGTGCAGACGCGCAAAGCCGATTCGTATCTCCCGCAGATACAACCGGAGCACGTGCTGGCGCTGACGGCGCAGCCGCTTCAGCAGGTCCGGTTTGAGCCGGCCGACCAGAGCGAAATCATCTTCGGCAAAGAGCCGGCTCATCGGCTGATAAACCTCCAGGGCCGACCGCCTGGGGTGCAAAATTTCGGAGACTAAAGCCGGTGGCGCCTGCCCTTCCGGCCCGGTACGGTAAAGCCGCCACAAGGCGATGGCAGTACCCGCGGCGACGGCCGCGATAAAGCCCAGGAGTAGCAACAGTATTGTCATTGTTTCAAAACCTTCACCAAAACTTGGTTAAAACTCTGCAATTGCAATGACAGGGCGGCATCCAATTCCTGGCTTCTTTTGCCTCCAAAGAGACTTATCGGCCGGGATTCGGCTTCCCCTGCTCTGCAAACAAGAAAGACCCCACCCGTTAAGGCGACGAAATAGGACAGAGACCCAATCAGATTCCGCTGCGGCGCAAAAGAAACGCCAAAGTAACTTCGCAGGGTGAAGAGCAGAGCGTTGACCAGAAAATAGCCTCCAAAGCAGAGACACAGAACCCATACATTACGGCGGACGGAGACGCGATAGTATGTCACAAAAATTAACAGGACCAGCGTCATTATGCTCAAGCCCAAGAAGACGCTTCGTTGCTGCAAAGCCAGATAAGAGATAAGCGGATAATAATCAAATCCAAATTGCTGGTCAGCGACCATCAGAATTGTACAGGCCGCAGTGACAGCACCCAGACCCGAATACAGCACCAAGGTCCCCAACCGCCGGATACCGGGAAACCCCTCCAACATGAGGGAATACAACTCGATGATAAAGAGGAAATATAGAACCCAGACTACGAGCTGGCTGGCAAAGTAGACAGGCCCGTAAAAACCTAAAAGCTTTCTGCTGCTATGCAGAAGAAAAGCGAGGGTACACCCGCGAACCGCACTGACACACAGGTAGATAAAAAGAACAGGATAGCGACCCACCAGCCCCAACTGAACCAGACGGCTCGCCAGAATGCTATCGATCGCTATCCCGCTATACCACAACAAATCCCGAAGGTGTGCATGCTCCATTGCGGGCGGGTTTAAAAACCCGTCCCAGGATTATAGCACCTCTTTTTTCAAATTTTGTGCGAAATTACATTGCGCACGGCCAGCAGGGCGGTTCGGGCGGGTCATCGGCCGCCATCGGTCCTACTGAAAACAGCGCGATTTGCAGTAAAACCGCCGCTAAAAGAATCGCCTTCTTAATCATTTGCCTCTCCTGTGCTTTTCTACTCGAAAATTTTGGGCCCTCTTACGTACGCCACTGTAGTACGAACGACTATCGGCTTCGCGCCCGGGAGACATATTTTTCGGGTATGGAACGGAACTTGCTGCGTCGCAGCGCGTGCAGCCCGGGCGGCCGCCGGCGCGAAAAAAGACCGGTGGAATGTGCTAAAATCAGCCGCGGGTGCAGGGCGGCTGCGGGACAAAAAAGGAATCCGAATGCCGGAGACTTCTCCCAACCAGAGCCAGGAAAAAGCAATGCGCGATCTGTGGAACCGGACACTCTCCCAGGTGCCGACAGCTTTTGGCCGGATCGCCTACCTGGCGTCCCTGCGCAACCCGAATACGGGACTCTACGAACACTTCGGCCTGGCGCAGATCTACTCCGAGGAACTGGCCGACCGGGCGATCCGGTTGAGCCACGCCGAAGCCTTCGGAACATGGCTCAACTTTTCCCTCGCGCAGCAGAAAGCCGACTTGGACGAGTATTTGAATGAACTGGATCCCGACCGCCAGCGCGTGCTGGATACTTGGACGACGCTCGCCACCTACCGCAATCTGATCCCTATGGATGCCAGCGAGGCGGAAAGACAGCTTTTTGTGTCCGATCTGGAGCTTATTTTAGAGCTGCTGCGGAACGAGCTTTCAACTTCTTCGCGCCTTCCAGGCGCATAGCAACGGCCACCACCTGGCCGATCACCTCAATTTCCTGAGGGTAAAGCAGCATCTCCGGAGCGCAAGGCGAGGTGGTATGGGGCTGGAGGATCAAACGATCGCCGCTCAGGCTGCACCAACTGCATGCATATCCGTCCCGCTTCTCGAAGAAGTATACCGGCCGCTCGTATTCGTTGTTCCAACCGAACGTCTGGATCTCGCGGCGGCTTTCATCGATCTGCACCAGCGATCCCGGCTGGAGCATAGGATACATCATGTAGTCGTCTGTGCCGATATAGGCGTAGCGGTGCTCTTTCACCTTGAGCGTCTCGAGCAGCGCCAAAGGCATTTTGCCCCATTCCTGAATCATGCGGCTGAGGTAGGTCGTGCGGCGCAGGTCGATGCCCGGATCCAGCTTCAGCGGCAGCGTCACGGTCCCGTAGCCGTTGGTCCGAAAGCCGATCGGGTGAGTCCGGCTCGGGTTGATCAGCGCTGCGTCCTGCGATAAGCGGTCCAGATCCACCCCGTACCAGTGCAGGACCTCGGCCACATCCAGCCGGTAAATGGCGCACAACGTGTACAGCCGATACAAAGTGGGCAGAGTGCCCTTATTTTCGATGTCGGAGAGGCGGCTCAGCGAGATAATAAACTCCGGGTTGTGATTTCGCTGCGCGATCATCACGCTGGCCTCCTCCACTTCGCGGTAGCGCAACCCCAGCTCCTCGCGAATTTGTTTCAGTTTCAGGCCGGCGTGCATTTTTTTCGCTCACAAATGAATGAAAAATCTTGGAATGCCGATTATATCGATTTGGCCTCCAGGCGGGCAACGCCGGGATGTCCATTTTGTTCCGTTTTCAGAACAAAATTTCCACGCTTGTTTCATAATAGCAGATTTCTCCCCTTGGGGACCGGCGGTGTCTTGTGCTAAACTGTTGTAGAAAGGGGGCGTAAAGGATTCGACGGGATTGCATCGCAGTGGGAAGGCATGCCGGGTTCCGAGCTCCCGTAAAACGATCGGAAACCAATAACTGCCAACACGCAGTTAGCGTACGCTGCTTAATCCTTAAGCAGCCGTTCCTGGACGCCGGGCCCGCAAGGGGTCTAAGGAGCGTCGTTTCAGCGGGCTAGGCCGAGGGCTTCTGCTCGGAGCCGCAGGCCGATACCAATCGGGCTAGGGCGGTGTAGTTTGGTCCGCTTCGATACGCCGACCGACACGATTAAGCGCGACTAAGCATGTAGTCTTCCTGCCGGGAGCTTTTCCGGACGCGGGTTCGACTCCCGCCGCCTCCACCAAATGTGACACCAGTTCCCGCCCTTTTTGGCGGCCCGCGTTGGGTCCCAAGCAGCGCCCGGGAACGCGGCGGCCAGCCGGTTCTGGCGGACTTAGAAAGTGCAAGGAGGAGGTTTTGGCTTCGCGATCACGGACTACTTTTCAAAAGCGCCAGAAAGAGCAGGCTCGCGCCCAAAAGAAACAAGACAAGGCAGCTAAGCGGCTGCAACGGAAACTCGAGCGGCAGCAGGCCCGGGCTGCCGGCGCCTCCCCAGACCGGGAACCGGCCCTGTCGGTTACACCGCCGGCGGATGCCGGCCAACCGTAATCCGGCTGTTTGAAATTGTCGAGAACTCCGCAGTTTGTCGCCGTTGGCCGGCGGATCTCCCCGGCAAACATCTAGCGGGGCATGACTGATTGCAGATCGAGCAAAGGCTTTGGTCCGGCTGCTCGCGCAAATGCAGGCGCCTTCCGGAACCTACTTGATCTCGAGGATCTCCTTCTCCTTCACCTTCCCGATCTGATCGATCTCTTCTATTGAGCGGTTGGTGAGCTTCTGGATTTCTTCGTGCGCCCGCTTGTCTTCGTCTTCAGTAATCCTCTTGTCTTTGAGAAGCTTCTTGATGTTCTCATTGGCATCGCGGCGGATATTGCGGATCGCCACGCGATGCTCTTCGAGTACATGGTGCAGGTGCTTCACCAGCTCCTTGCGGCGTTCCTCGGTCAACGGCGGAATGGGCACGCGCACGACTTTGCCGTCGTTGGCCGGGTTAAGGCCGAGATCGGAGGCTCGAATCGCTTTCTCTATCGCGCCAATCTGAGAAACGTCCCACGGCTGCACAGTTACCATCGTGGGTTCGGGAATAGAGAGCGTTGCCAATTGATTCAGCGGCGTTGGCGTGCCGTAGTAGTCAACCCGAACGTGATCCAGCAGGCTCAGCGAGGCCCGTCCCGTGCGGATGGTCGCCAACGCGTGATGCAAGTCCGCCTTGCATTTCTCCATCCGCGTTTTTGCCTGCTGCTCGATCTCCTTGATGGTTCCGAGACTGGGCGCGGCTACTGAGGAGTGTTGTTCCTTCATGATCTACTCCGTAATCACCGTTCCTATTGGCTCACCCATAGCCATGCGGAATATATTGCCCGGCACATTCATGTTAAACACAACAATCGGCAACCGGTTTTCCCGGCACATGGAAATGGCTGTGGAATCCATCACGGCCAGGTTGCGGGCCAGCACATCCCGATAAGAAATTCGCTCATACCGGAGCGCGTCGGAATGCCGCATAGGATCTTTATCATACACTCCATCGACCTTGGTGGCTTTGGCAATCACTGCGGCATTGATTTCCACCGCGCGCAGGCTGGCCGCGGTGTCGGTCGAGAAGTAAGGGCTTCCGGTACCGGCCGCGAAAATCACCAGCCGGCCCTTTTCCAGGTGGCGGATCGCCCGGCGCCGGATATACGGCTCGGCGATCTGGTGCATCTCAATCGCGCTCATCACGCGGGTGAAGGCGCCCCGGCTCTCCAGCGCCGCCTGCAAGGCCAGGGCGTTGATGACCGTGGCCAGCATCCCCATCTGATCGGTAACGACGCGGTCCAGGTTGCCGGGTCCGGGTTGGAGGCCGCGAAAAAAATTACCTCCGCCCACAACGATGCCGATCTGAACTCCCGCTTGCGCGGTTTCCCGAATTTCCGCGGCGATCTGCGCCACGCGCGCAGCCTCTATGCCAAAGCCCGCTTCCCCGGCCATCGCTTCGCCGCTGAGCTTCAGCAGAATCCGGTTGTATTTTGGCATAAAGGAAGGCTGCGGACTCCGCCTTTTGCTGCACCAAGCCGCGCCCCAGCAGCCCGGCTAGCTCACCGATTCGCCCACTTTGAATCGGACAAACCGGCTAACGGTGATGTTCTCCCCCAACTTGGCGATCTTGGAAGCGACCAGTTGTCCCACCGTCATGCTGTTATCCTTGACGAAAGGCTGCTCCATCAGGCACACTTCTTCATAGAACTTAGTCAGCCGCCCTTCCACGATCTTGTCCAGAATCTTCTCGGGCTTGCCCTCTTCGAGCGCCCGGGCGCGCTGAATTTGTTTCTCCTGCTCCAAAGCTTCCGGTGTGACATCTTCCTTCCGGATGAAACGCGGATCCGTCGCCGCGATCTGCATCGAGATGTCGTGCACTAGCTGCTGAAAGTCGTCGGTGCGCGCCACAAAGTCGCTCTCGCAGTTCACTTCCACAAGCACGCCGAGCTTCCCGCCGGCATGGATGTACGAGCCGATAAGGCCCTCGCACGTAGCGCGGGAGGCCTTCTTCTGCGCGAAAGAAAGTCCCCGCTTGCGCAGCACCAACTCGGCCTGCTGGAGGTCTCCATTCGCCTCCGCCAGCGCGCTTTTGCACTCCATAAATCCAGCCCCAGTCTTTTCCCGAAGCTGCTTTACCAGTTGTGCGGTAACCTCCGCCATGAGACCACCTATAGAGAGAAGTTGACGGTTTAAATTGATTTTGAAAATTCGCGGCAGGGGGCGAGACCGCCCTCATCCCGCGCGGTTCTGGCCCGCGCATTCGCCAATCCGGGCGGATCACTCCGCGTTCACCGCCGGAGCTTCGACCACATCCGCCGCTTCGGAAGCTTCCGACGAGGGGCCCTTCCGCGTATGGCGGTCAAGAGCTTCAGCCGGCTCCTCCGCCAAATCCCGCTCGCGGTTCACGACTTCGGAAAAAGGCACATCGGCCATGCTGAGCAGATCCTGGCCGCCTTCTTCCGCCTCTTCTGTGATGATTTTTTCGGCCACGAACTCGTGCTCGGAAGCCAGCGCTCTGCCTTCAATCACCGATTCAGAAATCTTGTTGGCGAATAGCCGGATCGCCCGCAGCGCGTCGTCATTGCCCGGTATCACGTAATCGACCTCGTCGGGATCGCAATTGGTGTCCACGATCCCGACCACCGGAATCCCCAGTTTCCGGGCTTCCTTGACGGCAATCGCCTCTTTGCGCGAGTCAATGACGAACAGCACATCGGGCAACCCGGGCATTTCTTTAATCCCGGCCAGGTTCTGCTCCAGACGCTTACGTTCGCGCTCGAGCCGGATCACTTCTTTTTTCGGCCGGTTCTCGTAAGTGCCGTCGGAAGCCATCCGGTCCAGGTCTTTGAGCCGTTTAATCGACCGCTGCACAGTGGCCCAATTCGTCAACAGCCCCCCGAGCCACCGCTGATTGACGTAAAACATTCCGCACCGCTGGGCTTCCTCGGCGATGGCCTCCTGCGCCTGCCGCTTTGTTCCGACAAAGAGAATCGTCTTGCCCTGCGCCGCGGCTTCGCCCACGAATTTGGCGGCTTCTTTGAAAAGCTTCAGCGTCTTTTGCAGGTCGATGATGTAGATTCCGTTGCGTTCGCCGAAGATATACTCCTTCATCTTCGGATTCCAGCGCTTGGTCTGGTGCCCGAAGTGAACGCCAGCTTCGAGCAATTCCTTCATCGTAATCGACGGCAAAAATCCTCCTCTGCCCTATGGGCCTCGCGTCCTGCTACGAGCGGCTCGTCCGAGCGGAATTTGAGCCCTCGACGCAGGACGGCGGGATGATTCCTACTGACTGGCCGCCGCCCTACCCATCCCGGAATTGGGCCGGCGTCTGAAACACCAAAACCCTGACGCTGCTTTTTAGCGCTTGGAGAACTGGAACCGCTTTCGGGCGCCTTTCTGCCCGTACTTCTTGCGCTCGCGCTGCCGAGCATCCCTGGTCAGGTACCCTAGCTGCTTCAACTTCTGGCGCAGTTCCCCATTAAAGTCGACGAGGGCGCGCGCGATTCCCAAGCGCGCCGCGCCGGCCTGTCCGGCCGTACCCCCGCCATGCGCCAGGATCATCACATCAAACTTGTCCGCTGTCTCGGTCGCCAGCAGGGGCTGGCGAACCACCGCCTGTACGGACTCGGTCCGAAAATAGTCGTTAAAAGGCCGGCCGTTCACGCGGATTTCCCCGCTGCCCGGCCGCAGAAACACTCTGGCTACCGATGTCTTCCGTCTGCCTGTGCCCAGATGCTGAACTTGCATAGTCGAAAACGAAATGCCGCTTCCTTCCTTCGGTTATGAAAGCGTGCGCGGCTTCTGGGCGGCATGCGGGTGCTGCGGCCCGGCATAGACGCGCAGACGCCCTGCCAACTGCTTGCCCAGTTTCGTTTTGGGCAGCATTCCCAATATCGCTTCCTCGACCATTCTGGTTGGGCGCGTGGCCCGCACTTTGGCCGCGCCGATTTCCTTCAATCCGCCCGGGTAACCCGAATACCTGCGATAAATTTTGTCCTGCTCTTTTTTTCCGGTGAGCCGCACTTTAGCTGCGTTGATGACCACCACGTGGTCCCCCGTGGCGAGGAACGGAGTGTAGTCCGGTTTGTTCTTTCCCATCAAAAGCACCGCCGCCTGGCTAGCGAGGCGACCCAGTACTTTCCCTTCCGCGTCGAGCAGGTACCAGTTGCTCTTGATCTCACCCGGGCTAGGAAAATGCGTTGACATCCCTAAGGAACTCCAATCCCTATTATCCAAAAATATTTAGCTTACCCGAGCCGAGCCTCCAAGTCAAACATTGAGGCACGCGTAGGGCTGGACTTGCGGCCTGTCCGCCGCACCTCTTCTAGCATACCGCATACGCGGGAAATCGGCAGCCCCCGCCGGCCCGTAATCGCTTTCTCTGCCGGGCGCAGCCGATGCCCAGCCGAGACGCCGATCAAAGGTTATGTCATCCGCTGCAATATCTCCCAAACCCGGGAGACCGGCAGACCGACAACATTGAAGTAGCAGCCCTCGATGCGCGTCACAAATCTAGAAGCCAGTCCCTGGATGGCGTAGGCGCCCGCCTTATCCATCGGCTCTCCCGAGGCGACGTAGCCGGCAATCTCGGCTCTGCTCAGGCGGCGAAACCAGACGCGAGTGCGTACGGCATCGCAGATGCACAACCGGCCCGACGCTGCGCGGCCGTTGGACCCAGCGCCGCCGGAGCGGGCATCGCCGGCGCGGAGAAGGCAAATTCCGGTAATGACTTCGTGTGCGCGCCCGGAAAGCAGACGCAGCATCCGAGCCGCATCGCGCGCATCTCGGGGCTTCCCCAGAATCCGGCCTCCGGCCACTACCACGGTGTCCGCCCCCAGCACAATCTCGCCGGAGCGGGAAACCGCCTCGGCCTTCAAACGGGCCAGCCGGCGCACACAGGCCACCGGTTTCTCTCCCGGCAAAATCGTTTCTTCCACATGTGCTGCGCGTGCCCGAAATGGAATCCCTGCCTGACGTAGAATTTCGGCCCGGCGCGGCGAGGCCGAAGCAAGAATCAGGGTAGCTCTCCGCCTGGGCATGCTAAAATTGGCGTTTTCGAGCCGACAGCCGCGTACAGCGCTCGCCAGCACAGAAGCTCGCTGCAATCTTAACCTACTCGACTCGGAGATGGCTATGCGTCCTGCATCAGAGCTGCTGCCTCAAGTTTACCGGAAGCTGGCTCGGGCGGGAACCGATGAAGAAGCTCTGCTGATCGCCCTGTGGCCCGGCGCGGTCGGAGAAAAGCTCGCTTCGCGCGCCCGGCCTGTGCGGCTGTTCGGCGACGTCCTGATCGTCGAAACAGACGCCCAGAGCTGGCGCAAAGAGCTGGCGAGAATGGCTCCCGCGATCGTGAAGCGGCTCAATGCCGCAGCCGGAAAGGATATCCTCCGGGACGTGGAGTTTCGCGTTGCCGCTGCGGCCAGGCCTCCAGGACGCGCGCGTTCCGCCGTGCCCGCGAGCGATGAAGAGCACGACGAAGCCGCTGCGATCACCGATCCGCACTTGCGGCGGCTCTACCGCTTGTCCCGCCGGCAGCGGGAAATAAAATGAAGATCACCGAAAAAGAAGTCCGCTACGTGGCCGATTTGGCCAACTTATCCTTGACCGAAGAGGAGGTCCGCAAATACTGCGCGGATCTGGATGAGATTCTCGTCTACGTCGGCAAACTCAATGAGCTTGACGTTTCCCAGGTCGAGCCGATGGCGCAAGTGATCTATGAAGGCGAGGAGAATGACACGCTGCGGGCGGATGAGGTCCGGCCGTCCCTCGATGCTGAGACGGCGCTTGCCAACGCGCCGCTCTCCGGCGAAGGACAATTTAAGGTTCCCAAGGTATTCGATCGCTGATGGAAAATCTCAAGACATTCACGGTGGACCAGGTCCGTGAGGGGCTGATCGCCCGGCGATTTAGCGCCGTCGAGCTCGCCCGCGAGGCCATACAGGCTGCCGAAGCCGAGAACGAAAAGTACGGAGCATTTCTGCACTTTTCGCCAGAGCGGGCGCTCCAGACGGCAGCGAAAGTGGACCGGCAGATTGCTGCCGGCGAGCCCCTGGGAGCCCTCGCGGGAGTGCCGGTGGCGGTCAAGGACGTGATCATCACCCGCGGCGTACGCACAACCTGCGCGTCGCGTCTGCTCGAGCATTATGTGCCTCCCTATGATGCAACCGCTGTGGTCAGGCTCGAGCAGGCAGGAGGCTTGATCATTGGCAAGACCAACTGCGATGAGTTCGCCATGGGTTCATCCACTGAGAACTCGGCGTTTTTTCCGGTTCGGAACCCGGCTGCTCCCGATCGTGTGCCGGGAGGATCGAGCGGCGGCTCGGCGGCGGCCGTGGCGGCGGGCCAGGCGGTTGTGAGCCTCGGATCGGACACCGGCGGCTCGATTCGCCAGCCGGCTTCTTTCTGCGGCGTCGTCGGAGTGCTGCCCACCTACGGCCGCGTTTCCCGTTACGGCTTGGTGGCGTTCGCCAGCTCGCTCGATCACATTGGTCCGTTTGCCAGAAATGTCAAAGACGCTGCAACGCTGCTGGGTGTCATCGCCGGGCGCGACCCGGCCGATTCCACCTCCGCCAATGTGCCGGTGCCCGACTATACATCGGAGCTCGAGGGCAAAGTAACCGGGTTTCGCGTAGGCATACCGCAGGAGTACTTCGGCGCCGGACTCGATGCGGAAGTGGGCGCCAGAATTGAGCGGGGCGTAGAAGTTTTGCGACGCTTGGGTTGCGAAATCACCGACGTCAGCCTCCCTCATACCGACTATGCCATTGCCTGTTACTACATCATCTGTACCGCGGAAGCGAGCTCTAATCTGGCCCGCTACGACGGGGTCCGGTATACGACCCGCAGCCCACGCTCGCCGACACTCATTGACATGTACCGCAATACCCGCGGCGAGGGATTCGGGGCAGAAGTGAAGCGGCGAATCATTCTCGGCACGTACGTCCTCAGCGCCGGCTACTACGATGCTTATTACCTGAAGGCCCAAAAAGTCCGGTCGCTGGTGGCGCGTGATTTCTCGGAGGCCTTCGGACGCGTGGACGCCATGGTAACGCCGGTCTCGCCCTTTCCGGCGTTCAAGCTGGGCGAAAAGACATCGGACCCGCTGGAGATGTACTTATCGGATATTTACACCATCACCGGCAGCCTGGCGGGCATTTGCGGGATCAGCGTGCCTTGCGGGAAGACTTCCACCGGGCTGCCGGTCGGCATGCAGATTCTGGCTAAGCACTTCGATGAGTCCCGGATGCTGCGGCTGGCTCACGCTTTCGAGCAGGCGGGCGGATTCGACGGCTAGGAATAAACCTTTTAGGCGGCGGCTATGCCCTCTCCGACCCGCGATTGACAAGGACAATCCTGAATTTCTACAATCATTCCTTGAAGGCGTTTTTCCATGCCTGTGCGCGGACGACTCGAAAAGCAGCGCCTGGAGAACTACCGGAGACGTCTGCTGGGCAAGCGCGAGGATCTGCTGGGCGTGCTGACGCGCGCGGAGCAGGATGGCCGTTTCGCCGACGAAGAAGGCACGCAAGACCTGGCTGACAAGGCTTCCAACTCCTACGCCAAAGAGTTCCTGTTCTATCAGAGCAGCAATGACCGCACCCTACTGCAAATGGTGGAAGAAGCGCTGAACCGCATCGAGGAGGGCCGCTTCGGCGAATGCGTGATTTGCGGAGGCCCGATGGATAGGAAGCGCTTGGAGGCCATTCCCTGGGCCCGGCACTGCGTGCCGTGTCAGGAAAAGCAGGACAGAGGTCTGCTCTGAAGTCCCGGAGGTGAGTCTTCTCGAGTAGTTGTAGCCAGCCCACAATGGGTCCAATTTCCTGGCGTCAGTTCGCGCTAGGGTTGCCGCACGCGCTTTTTTCTCTCTTATACCCTGACGACTGCCGCCTGTGCTTTGCCCCCCTGGTCCGGGTTTCCCGAGCCCCCGTGTGCGAGCGCTGCCTGAACAGCGTGAGGCCTTTGGCTGCCGAAGGGCAGTGCGTACAGTGTGGCTTGCCGTTTGAAAACCAGGCGCCTTTGCACGGCGCTGGCTTATGCGGCCTTTGCCGCCGGGGCGCGACCGAGTTCGATTGGGCTCGCGGGTACGGCGCCTACGAGGGAAACTTACGCGGCCTCATTCACTTGCTCAAATACGACGGCATACAGCCGCTGGCGAACCTGCTGGGGCGGAGACTGGTCGATTTACTGCGTCAAGCCGGGCCGGTAGACCTAATCGTTCCGGTACCGCTTAATGGGAGCCGCTTGCGGACGCGTGGTTTCAATCAATCCGAATTGCTGGCTGCTGCGTTGAGCCGGGCCTCGGGAGTAGCCCTCGATGCCTCCGTATTGCGCCGCGTGCGGCACACGGAAACGCAGACTGGGCTGACGCACCGGCAGCGCCGCCTCAACATGCAGGGGGCCTTCTCGGTAAACCCGAATGCAGCCATTGCCGGAAAACGGATAGCCCTGGTTGACGACGTGATCACCACGGGCGCTACCGCGGGCGCCTGCACGCGGGCTTTGAAGAATGCGGGGGCGGACCGCGTCATCGTCCTCGCGGCCGCCCGGGCCCGGCGCCGAATCGTTGATCTGGAGACGCTTTCCGTGCCTCGCGCCGGCGCGGAGCCAGGGAGAGCTGTATGCGGGGCGTGACGCGGCTGCAAACGCCGGTCCTGGTTCTCAACGCCAGCTACGAGCCCATCAATGTGTGCGCCGCCCGCCGGGCACTGGTGCTGCTCCTTAAGGGAGTGGCGGCCGCGGAGGAGGAAGGCCGTGAGTTCGTGCATTCGCCTTCTCGCGCCATGACGGTACCTTCGGTGATCCGGTTGCTGGAGTACCGGCGCATTCCCCATCAAACCCGCGCTCTTTCCCGAAAAAATATCCTGATCCGCGACCGCAATACGTGCCAGTATTGCGAGCGCGTGCTGCCCTCGGCCGAGTTGACCCTCGACCACGTTACGCCGCGTTCGCGCGGCGGCGAATCGAACTGGGAAAATTTGGTCGCCTGCTGCCATCGCTGCAACAACCGGAAGGGCAACCGGCTTCCCGAGGAAGCGGGGATGCGGCTGATTCGAGCCCCGCGGCCGTTCAGCCTTCATACCAGCCGCCATCTGATGCGCCTGCTGGGCCGCAGTGACGAAAAGTGGCGCAAGTACCTGTTCTTCTGAATCAATAAAACGGCGGATCCTGGGCTGGGGCGCCACTGTTCGCCGGACGCGAATGCAAAAGCGGTAAACCGGAGACGCAGGTCCCCCGATCAACCGTGTAAGAAATTCGTATCAGCTCATACGTTACATGCCTCCCGAAATCTCATTTAGGTCTCTATCCTCAGAGAATCAGGAGCTTATGTAAAATACCGGATTTGGCACAGTTCGTGCCGTCGCAAACAGCAGTTTGCGGCCCGAGGCGGCTGTGGCTGATCGTTGGAACGGCAAGCAGCGGGCCGAGAGCGGCAAGTTCGCCGCCGTTCCGGCTCCCAGCCGCCGGCATCACCCCTGGGGCTCGCCAGCGCCCAGAAGGAAATATGCCGCCGGGAGAGAACTCTCTGCCAAGTGGCGATCATTACTCATGAAGGAGGCCGAATGCGGCTATACGCGAAGACTACTCCATTGGTTGCTTTTGTGCTGATTGCTCTGTTAGTCCTTCCGAGGGATGTATACGCCCAGGAACACGTGGTCAGCCCGGCGGATCTGCAAAAGCAGCTAGAAGCTGCGTCGGACGCCAGACAAAAAAATCTAGCTAAGATGGACCGATTTTTCTCGATTCCACGGGTCAAGAAAGCGTTCGAAAGCAGCGGTTTCACTTACAGCACCATTCAAAAAGCGATTCCGCAACTCAGCGATGATGAACTCGCGCGGCTCGCAGCCCGCGCCGAGAAGGCCCAGCGCGACTTTGAAGCAGGTGCGCTGACCAACCAGGAGATAACGTATATCATCATTGCGCTGGCCACGGCAGTGATCATCCTGGTGATTGTGGAGGCGAAATAGTCGCGGCGGATCCCGCCACGCATCCGGCCGCGGCCCCAACGTTTTTGGCAGGAGTTTTGCTCGATAACACAGTCGCGTCCCGGGAGCGGCCCGCAGCAGGAGGCTTCGTGGCTCGTCACCTAACACACATCCACCTTGCGCTGGTTCTCTTGATGCTTGCACCGCATTGCTTCGCCGCCACAGAGGCTCAAGACCACGTTGTCGGCCCAGCGGAGTTGCAACAAGCGTTGCAGGCCAAGATGCAGAAGAGACAGCTCGATTCGGCCAAACTGGAGCGCTTTTTCTCCCAGCCGCCGATTCAGGAGGCGATGAAAGCCGGCGGCATCGATTACGCAAAAGTCCAGCAGGCAATTCCTCAATTGACAGACGACGAACTGGCCAGCATTTCGAAGCGCGCCGAGCAGATCCAGCGCGACTTTGAAGCCGGCTTTTTGGGAATCGGGTCGCTGACTCTGCTTTTGTTGCTGCTCATTGCCCTAATTATTATCATCGTGGCAGTAAAGGCCTGAGCGTTATGGTGCGCCTGGTTATAGCCGCCGCCGCAGCCCTGACCCTAGGATCTGCATCGTCCGGCATCTGGCTGGACGTGCCTTACGTCAAGCAGGAGCCAAACGGCTGCGGCTCGGCAGCGATCGCCATGGTGGCTCAGTACTGGGCGCGCAACGGCGCAAGGGTTCCTCCGGAAGCAGCCGACGCTGGCCGCATTCAGAAAGAGTTGTATAGGCGGGGCCAGGCCGGCATCCGAGCTTCGGATATGGAGCGCTATCTCCGAGCCGAAGGCTTTCGTACTTTTGTTTTCCGGGGCTCGTGGGAAGATTTTAAGCCGCGCCTATCCAAAGGCCAGCCCCTGATCGTTTGCCTGAAAGAAACCGGCGCCGGGAGCCCACTACACTATGTTGTCGTGGTGGGTTTCGATTGGGACCAGAATCTCATCCTTGTCAACGACCCTGCGCAGCGGAAGCTGTTGAAGATTTCGCGGTCGGCCTTCGAGAAACAGTGGGGCGGCGCACAAAATTGGACGCTTCTGGCCATTCCGCTGCAAGCGCAGTGAATTTTCCGGCGCGGATCCTGTTCCTGCTCACCCTTCTTTTCGCTGGTAATCGATTCGGATCGGCGGCCGATCCCGCTTCCCGCGTGGCTTTACTCTACGCGCAGCAGCGGTGGCAGGATGTTGTGGATGCCGTGCCCCCGGAGTCGGAGCATCCCGCCGATCTGGACTACTACCGCGGTATGGCTCTGGCGCGGCTGGAACGCTGGGCCGATGCGGAAGAAGCCTTCAAAGCCGGCCAAAGAAAGGCGCCGCGCGATAAGCGGTTCCCTCTGGAGCTCGCCGGGGTCGCCTTCAAACGCAAGGATTTGGCGAGAGCCAGGGAGGCAATTCAAACGGCGCTCCGGCTGGACCCGGGAGACGCCTATGCTAACGACTTCCTGGCCACGCTGTACGTGCTCAACGAAAATCTTCCCGCCGCGTTGAAATACTGGAATCGCGTCGAAAAACCACGTATCGAAAATTTGCGAGTCGAGCCCCAGCCTCGAGTCAACCCGGTGCTTCTCGACCACGCCTTCGCTTTTTCTCCCGCCAGCCTGTTGCGTCTGGAAGATTTCTGGACCACAGAGGCCCGTCTCCGCGAGTTGAATATCTTCCCGCGCTTCCGCTTCGAACTGCTGCCGGCCGCCGGCTCGAACTTTGACTTGCTGTTTCACCCTGTGGAACGAAACGGGTGGGGCGACGGCGCCCTCGGCGGGCTGTTGTCGCTGCTGCGAGGAACGCCCTACCAGACGATCACCCCCGAGTTTTACAATCTGGAACGCTCCGCAGTGAACGTTACATCGTTGTTTCGCTGGGACGCTCAAAAGAGGCGCGCCCTGGCGGCAGTCTCGGCGCCCCTACACGGAAAACCCGCCTGGCGCTATCAGGTGTACGTAGACGGCAGAAAGGAAAACTGGGACCTCTCCCGGACGTTCCACCTGGGCCTCGTGCCCCTCTCCGGCCTGAATCTGGAAAGGATCGAGGCAGGAGCAGGTATCCAGTCGGCGGTCAATGGGAAATTCGCGTGGCAGGCCGGCGTTAACTTGACCGACCGGGGATTTCGGGGCCCTGTGCCCCCTGCATCCTTGTTGTCTCGGGTATTTACGGGCGGCCTTTCGCTCGCGTACCGCGCCGGCGCTGACTACAACCTCCTCCGGCTTCCCGAGCATCGCTTGACGCTGGATTCCGGCGGCTCCTGGGAACTTGGGCGGCTTTTCGCGCCATCTTTCCACGCCTTCACCAAGCTGCAAGGTTCGCTTGCTTTTCACTGGGATCCACGGCCGCGAGGAGAGGATTACGAAATCACTGCGCGCTACCGGGCGGGCAAAACCTTAGGCTCGGTTCCGTTTGACGAGCTGTTCATACTGGGCGTCGAGCGCGACAACGACCTCTGGCTGCGGGGCCATATCGGCACGCAGGATGGGAAAAAGGGCAGCGCGCCGCTGGGCCGCGACTATTTGCTCCTCAACTGGGAAATGGACAAGACGGTTTACGTCAATAGCTTCGTGACCATAAAGGCGGGTCCGTTGCTCGATGGGGGGCGAATTTACGGCGAATCGCAGGGCTTCGGCTCAGAGCGGTGGCTGGTGGATCCGGGAGTGCAGTGCAAAGTCGGCATCTTGGGAGCGTTGCGACTGGTGATTTCCTACGGAAAGGATCTCCGCTCGGGCCGCAACGCGTTTTATACGATGGTGATGCCCACGGGAGGTCAGAGACAATGAGCGAAATTCGCTACGACGCTTTCGTAATCGGATCCGGCCAAGCCGGAACCCCGCTCGCCTTGGCGCTGGCGCGGGCCGGATTGCAAACAGCCCTCATCGAACGGCAACATGTTGGCGGCACCTGCGTCAATGAGGGCTGCACGCCTACAAAAACCATGGTCGCCAGCGCCCGGGTCGCCGATTTGGTTCGCCGCGCCGCCGATTATGGCGTCCGCTCAGCCTCGCCCGCGGTCGACATGAGAATGGTCCGCGAACGCAAACGCGAGATGGTGGAGAGCTTTCGGAAGAGCAGCCAGCAACGGCTGGAACAAACGCGAGGGTTGGATCTTATTTTCGGCGAAGCCCGCTTTACAGGGCCGGGGCGCATAGAGGTGCGGCTGAACAGTGGGAGCGTCCAAAGCATGGCCGCCGCCAAAATCTTCATCAACACCGGAACCCGCGCTTCGCTGCCGCCGGTGGAAGGGATCACCGAGGTTCCGGCGCTCGACAATGTCTCGATCATGGAGCTCGAAACCCTACCCGAGCACCTGCTCGTGCTGGGCGGCGGATACATTGGAGTGGAATTCAGCCAAATGTTCCGGCGCTTTGGCAGCGAGGTTACCATGATTCAATCCCGCGAGCGGCTGCTGGCGCGCGAGGACCCGGATGTTGCGGACGAACTCGGCAAGATTCTCCGCGAGGATGGGATCGGAGTGCTTTTGTCCGCCCAGACCTTTCGGGCCTCGCAGGCTGGAAGCAGAATTCAGCTCCGCGTTCGCACCAGCGCCGGCGATCGCACGCTTACCGGCTCGCATTTGCTCGTCGCGACCGGCAGACGGCCCAACACGGAGGCCCTCGATCTGCCCGCTGCGGGAATCGCTACGGACAGTAAGGGTTTTATCCACACGAATGGCAGGCTGGAAACGACGGTGGAAAATGTGTGGGCGCTCGGAGACGTCAAAGGGGGGCCCGCATTTACTCACATTTCCTACGACGATTACCGCGTGATCCGCAAGAATCTGCTCGAAAACGGCAACGCCACCACGGATGGCCGACTTGTGCCGTATACCGTATTCACCGATCCGCAATTGGGACGCGTCGGACTGAGTGAGATGGAAGCGCGGGCGCAAGGGCGCGAGATTCGCGTTGCCCGGCTCCCTATGAACTCCGTTGCGCGGGCGCTGGAAACAGGTGAGAGCCGCGGTTTCATGAAAGCCGTTGTTGACGCCCGCTCTGCGCAAATTCTCGGAGCGGCCGTTCTGGGGACAGAGGGCGGCGAGATCATGGCGATGCTCGAGGTGGCTATGATAGGCAAGCTTCCATATACCGCTCTGCGCGACGGAATTTTCGCGCATCCCACGCTGGCCGAATCGCTCAACAACCTGTTTATGGCCATGGAAGGAACGTAAAACCTGGACGCCAGGCAGCGCCGCTGCTCGGTTCCGCCGCTTGAACTTAAAAAACCCGTCCTCGGCGGAATGCGGCTTCCCTGGGCTTGGCCTGAGTCGGCTTTCCATGGCCGGCGAGCGCGGTAGTAAGATGCTCCTGTGTCCTTTTCGGCGCGGCCCGTGGCCGCGGCTTTGCAACCGGAAACAGGCGTGTGATCATGCTGCCCTTCAAGCTGATCTACTCTGCGCGTTATGATCTGAATCTCGGACACCACGTTTTCCCTTCACAGAAATTCCGGCTGGTTCGGGACCGCCTCCTGCGGGAAGGACTCGCCGCACCGGAAGACTTCCTCGAACCGGCTCCCGCGTCCGACGAAGACATTCAGCTGGTACACGAGCCCGGATATGTGCACCGGCTGAAAAGCGGGACTCTGAGCTATGAGGAAATCGCCCGCATGGAGATCCCCTACTCCCGGCCCCTGGTGGAAGCTGTGTGGCTGGCGGCCGGCGGATCGATTCTCGCAGCTCAGCGGGCGCTCGTCGACCGGATCGCCGTCAATCTCGGCGGCGGCTTTCATCACGCCTTTCCCGGCCACGGAGAAGGATTCTGCGCCATCCATGATGTGGCCGTGGCGATCCGGCGGCTTCTGAAGGACCGGGTAATCGAGCGGGCCCTGGTCATCGACTGCGACGTTCATCACGGCAACGGAACGGCCGCCATCTTCGCCGGCGACCCGGCGGTATTTACCATCTCAATTCACCAATACAACAACTATCCCGCTCAGAAGCCGCCGAGCGACATTGACATCCATCTCCAGGACGGAACCGGAGATGCGGACTACTTGACCGCCCTTTCGGCGCAGTACATTCCCGCTGCCGCCCGCTTCCGGCCCCAACTGGTCTTCTACGTGGCGGGCGCCGACCCCTATTGCCGCGACCAACTCGGCGGCCTTTCTCTGAGTCTGGAGGGACTGAAGCGCCGTGACCGGCTGGTGATCGATGCCGCCTTGCGGGCCGGCGCCGGAATCGCCGTAGTGCTCGCCGGCGGCTACGCCTTCGACGTGAACGAGACGGTCCTGATCCACTGCAATACAGTGGCGGCTGCAAAAGAGGCCTTGGGCGAGTGAGATCCCGGGTTTGCCTCGCCCGGAGCTTTCCGGCCCGTTCGAGGATCAGACTGAGAAGTTCTTTGGAAACGGTGCTTGCCCGCTCCACAGCCCTGCTGGCTGCAAGTTAAAGCTGCTGCGAAATCAATCGCAAGCGCGCCCAATCAATGGAACGCTTCTGGGCCGACGGCGCCGGGAGGATGTCACTCTGGGGAGGCTTGCGCAAAGCGGGGCCGGGCTGCCGCAGCTTGGATAATTTCAGCGCCTCGCTGTATTGCTGCTCGAGGAAGGGCCGCACCCTTTCCGGATCCCGACCGAGAGCCCGGCAGCAGAAAACGAAGCTGAATTGCATGTCATCAGAAGACCGCATCCACGACAGGGCATCCTCTTTCTTCAGCCGCGACTGACCGCGAAGGTCCTCAATGGCGCGCAGCAGGACGGCGGCGGCCAGCCTGCGGACAGATTCATCCATGGTGTGGTCGGCCTTCATGCAGAAACCATCCTGACACAAAATGTTTTAAACATATAGATCAGATTTTTCCGAGGCTCCCGGTCAAACCGCCGCCGGCCGCGCGCACCTGATGCGGAAGATTTCAAAGTATTGGTAGTATACAAGCAGCGCCGTTTCATCTCAACTTCCTGCCGCGCCTTCAATCGAAGGCGGCGGGCGCCCGGAAAAACGGCCCAAAACCGGGAGGAGGGGCGGATCGAGATTCGCTATCAGGGCGGGGCACGACCGAATCGCGAGATTGAAGCGCCGCAACCTAAGCCGCCGGGTCCCATCCGTTTGGTGGAAAAGCCAGCGCGTCGATCGCGATGGAAACCGCCAGCCAGTCATCCGTGGAAGGCCGCTGCCGGAGCGGCGGCGCTGCTGCGAGCCACTGCCTCCGGTTCGCTCTAAGCGCTCGGCCTAACGGCCTCCCAGGGCTACGCTCCGGCAGCGGCTCGCAGCATGGGAAGGAACCGGTTATGAAGGAAAAAAGGGGACACTTCTAACAAGGTAACCATGGGGACATTTCCAAAAAAGGCTTGATAGCTTGCTTGCCGCGCGCGCCGTTGACAGGGCCCATCCTCTCCGCTATACTCCGACCGGCAAAGTTATTCGCGTCGCCGATACACTCTGTTCCGGCGGAATTGCTTTTTCATCCCGCAGAACGGGACGTTTTCTCGGTTTACAACCAAGGAGGTTTCCATCCATGAAAAAGTTGGTAGTTGGGGCTGTATTTGTGTTGGCGGCCCTCTGCTGGGGCCAAGAACCAAAATCCAAAGCGCCGGAGCAGGGCTATGTGCCGGAGGCGTGGTTCCCGCACCAAGGGAGCTTGTTGAAATACCGCGTGGCCATCCGCTTCGGCGAGGAGCCGGACACGATGCCCGAGGGGTATAAATTCGGCCGCGTTTCTGCCGTTACAACAGACTCCCACGGCGATGTATATGTGTTCCATCGGGGTAAGCATGCTCCTGCTGTGGTCATCTTCACCGCAGACGGTAAATATAAGGGTTCCTGGGGCCAGAACTTCTTCGGCAACCCTCACGGGATTCGCGCGGACAAGGATGACAATATCTGGTGCGTGGACAACGGCAACCAGCAGGTTTACAAGTTCACAAAAGAGGGCAAGTTGTTGCAGACCTGGGGCATCAAGGGACAAGCCGGGACCGACGATAGGACTTTCAACCGCCCCACCGACATCGCCTGGGACCGCAAGACTGGCGATTACTACATTTCTGACGGCTACGGCAACTCACGCGTGGTGAAATTTGATAAGAACGGCAAGTTCCTGAAGACCTGGGGCACTCCAGGGACCGCTCCGGGCCAGTTCCATACCGTGCACACGGTCGCCACTGACTCCCAGGGCCGCGTTTACGTAAGCGACCGGGAAAATAACCGGATCCAGATCTTTACATCCAACGGCGAGTTTCTCAAGCAGTGGACCCACCTGGGAGCTACGCAGGGCATGTACATTACATCCAAAGATGAGATGTGGGTGCTGACCCATCGGAACAACGTGGAGAACATCACCTACGACACGCTGGCGGGCCAGCTAATGAAAATTGACCTCGAAACCGGGAGAGTGCTGGGAGCTATGGAGAGCCCTGGCCACCACATCACGGTCAAGGAATCGACGGGCGAGATTTTCGTCGGGAGCCTCACAGGAAATTGTTTCCGGTGGTATCCCGGCTGGATGGATCGCCGAGCGGCGGCCAATGCGGAAAAGAACGGTCCGCCAGCGACCGGCAAGGGGCGTAAGAGTAACTGATTCATACCGCGGCGGAAAATGCGCTTTGGGGGAGGCGCGGGAAAAGTCGCTTCCCCCAACCAACAATCTCCATCCTCACCCCGCGGGCTAGGACTAGGGGGGTGTTTCGCCGACCCAAATTCCAGGCTTCCCGAGCTCCCGGTAGCGAATCGGACCCTAACAGCGCCTGTATAGTCACTACGCCCGGATCCAAGGGAGTGGAAAGCAGCCAAAGAAAAAAAGAGGGCCGCGCGCCAGTTGGCGCCCGGCCCTTCTCTTGCGCAGATTCGTTTTTTTTACGCCTTGTCCAGCGGAATCTGTTTCCCATCGCCGCAAATTTGCGGGATGAGCTCGCCGTACACATCGGTCAGCCTCATATTGCGGCCGTTGAAGAAGAAGGTCAGCCGCTTGTGGTCCAGGCCGAGCAGGTACAGCAACGAGGCATGCAGATCGTGGTTCGTGATCACTTGATCGCGCGCCTGGTAGCCAAAGTCGTCGGTCGCGCCGATGACCTGGCCGCCCTTGATCCCGCCGCCGGCCATCAAAATGAAGCCCGCACCGGGGTTGTGGTCGCGCCCCACACCGCGCTGGGAGATGGGCATGCGGCCAAACTCGGAGTGAATCACCACGACCGTCTCGTCCAGCAGCCCGCGCTGTTTGAGGTCGGTGATCAGGCCCTTGATCGGCAGATCAACTTCAGGAGCGTGCATACCGTGGTTCTTCACAATACTCTCGTGAGCGTCCCACGTATCCACGTTCTGAATCACGATCGAGCCATTGTACAGTTGGACGAAGCGTACGCCGCGTTCGATCAGCCGCCGAGCCATCAGAGCCTGCTTGCCGAACGGAGCGGTAATCTTGTCATCCAACCCGTACAGCTTCTTCGTGGCGTCACTCTCCTTGGTAATATCGACCGCCTCGGGCGCGCAAGCTTGCATCCGGTAGGCCAGCTCGTAGGAGGCGATGCGGGCCGCCAGTTCCGTGCTGCCCGGATTCTTCTCCGCATGATTCTGGTTCAACCAGGTCAGATGGTCGAGGCGCGCCTTCTCCTCTTCCGGAGTCAAGTACTTGGAAGGCGGCTCCAGGTCGAGGATGGGATCGCCCTCAGACCGGAATACGGTGCCCTGATAGGCCGCCGGCAGGAACCCCGCACTCCAATTGGACGGGCCACTGAAGGGGCCGCCCCGTTTGTCGTAAATAACGACAAACGCGGGCAAATTCTGATTTTCGCTGCCCAAGCCGTAGGTCACCCACGAACCAACACTGGGGAAGCCCATCAGAATGGATCCGGTGTTCCACTCGTAGTGAGATAGCACGTGGTCGCTCGACTTGCCCGTAGCGGAGCGAATCAGGGCGAACTCGTCGATGATGCTGCCGATGTTGGGGAACAGGTCAGAAACCTCGATCCCGGACTGCCCATACTTTTTGAACTTGTACGGGCTTTTCATCAACGGTCCCGGATAGCCCTGGCGCACCCGGATCTCGCCGAACCCGGTCAGCGGCTGCCCGTGGTATTTCTCGAGCATCGGCTTCGGGTCGAACGTGTCAACGTGGCTTACGCCGCCGCTGAGGAAGATCGAGATGACGGATTTCGCCCGGGGTTTGAAGTGGGGCGGTTTTGGTGTCATCGGCGAAGCGATTCCCGCCGAATTAGTGCATGCCTGCGGAACCCCTGTCGTAGGCTCAGCCGCAAGGAGCCCTTCCTGGTTGAGCAGGTATATTAATGCGAGGCCGCTAATACCGCCCCCGGCATCGAACAAGAAATCCCGCCGGGAGACGAATCGCCTCTTTTTGCTGGCGCGGTTTGCACAAAGCTCAGTCATGTCACCCCCCGCTAATTGATATAGACGAATTCGTCTAGGTTAAGAATAACGTCGCACAAATCCGTCAGGGCCGCCATTTCCACCGTGGGCGCACTGCCGGATTCATCCTTGGCCACACCCTTCGAGGTGTGGTATTCACGCTGTTTTTGCAAGAACTTCAAATTGCCTTCCAATTCCGACTTGGTCGGGTCACGGCTCAAAGCAATCCGATAGGCTGCCTTGATCTGCGCCGCGTCGTCGTCCCCAGCCATCTTCTGCACGCGTTCGGCAAAATATTTCGCCTGGAGCAGGACAAACTCGTTGTTCATCAACGTCAACGCCTGGGTAGGCACGGTAGTTACGCTGCGGGCCTCGCAGGTGACGTTGACGTCCGGCTGGTCGAGCACATCGAACATCGGGTACTTCATGCCCCGCTTCCAGTAGGAGTAAATGCTGCGGCGCCAAGTCGAAGGCTCTTCTTTCGTAAGCACCCACTTCCCCTGCCGGAATCCTTCGCGGACGCTCTTCGGGATTGATGGGAAGAACGGCTCGCCTCCCGCTTGGAGGTTAAGTTGTCCGCTCGCCGACAGGATGATGTCGCGAATGATGTCGCCCTCCAGCCGGGTCAGAGGATACCGCCAGAGATATGTGTCGGTCGGATCCTTTCGCAGGCTAGTTTCATCGTAGAACTCCGACGTCATCTGGTACGCCTGCGAGGTCATCATCAGGCGGTGCATCTTCTTGATGCTCCAACCCTGGCGCACGAACTCAGTCGCCAGCCAATCGAGCAATTGGGGATTCGAGGGCGGACTGCCCAGCTTGCCGTAGTTGCTCGGCGTGCTTACGATGCCCTTGCCAAAGTGATGTTGCCAAATGCGGTTCACCATGACCCGGGCGGTCAGCGGATTCTTCTCCGACGCGATCCATTCCGCCAGAGCGCGGCGGCGCCCGCTGGTCGGCCGTCCGTCAGCCGGCTTGACGGAAACCGGCGGCGGATCGCTGGGATCGACCAGAACCTTGATGAAGCCGGGCTCTACAACGGGAGCCTTGTCATCATCGTCGGGCACTTGACCGTTCGCTCCGAAGTGTACAGCCGGAGGCTCGTATTTATCCCCTGGATCCGGCACGTATTTGCCCGTTCCCCAATTCGGCCGGTTGCCCTTGCCCGGCAGCGGCTCGTCGCCGGGGCCGTCGGGCGTGAAGCGATAGTCGCCATCGCGGATGCCTTGAGCAATCGGGATCGGAGGCGGCATCTGCTTCTCAAGCTCCTTGATCTTGTCGAGCAGGACCTGACGCTTGGCGTTGTCCTCGTCGCTCACCTTCATCAGACGCATGCGATAGCCGCCGCCGTTGAAGGCCGCAGCAGCCGCCAAGTCAGGATCCTCCAGCCCGTGCAGGAACTGGGCGGCAATCAACTTCTGGCCCGGCGTGCGCTGCTCGTCGGGAGTCCGCACAGCAACCTGAATATCCTCGGGGAATTTTTTCAGGTTCTCTTCAAACTGCTTTTGCTTATAAGGAAATTCGATTTTCGCGATCTGCACCCGAAGGGGAGTGATCTGGTCCTGAATCTCCTTCACTTTCTTCTGGTACGCGGCCGCCTGCTCCGGAGGCACCAGCGGGAAGTCCCAGTTCACGAAACCGAACATCATTCCCATCATCCGGTAGTAGTCCATCCGGCCGATGGGATCAAACTTGTGATCGTGGCACCGAGCGCAGTTCACCGTGAGCCCCAGGAACCCGCGCGAGGTGGTCCCGATCATGTCATCCAGATACTCGTAACGGTAGTACGGATTGTCCTTTTCGCGGAAACGCACGCGAGGGCCGATCCGGTTGAAGGTGGTCGCGATCACGCTGTCGTAGGTGGGGTGATCGATCTCGTCTCCGGCAAGCTGTTCGATGATGAACTCGTTGTACGGCTTGTCCTCGTTGAACGCCTTGATCAGGTAATCGCGATAGCGCCAGGCGTTTTCGAAGTCTCTGTCGTGTTCATAGCCGGAACTGTCGGCGTAGCGGGCCACATCCATCCAATGCCGCGCGTACCGCTCACCGTAATGCTCGGAAGCCAGCAACCTGTCGATCACCTTCTCCCAAGCCTGCGGCGACTTGTCGTTCACAAACGCGTCCACCTCTTCCGGCGTCGGCAGCAAGCCGATCAGGTCGAGATAAGCCCGGCGAATCAGAGTCCGGCGGTCGGCCGGCGGCGCCGGAGTGAGACCCTTGGCATCCATCGCCGTCTTCAAAAACGCGTCGATTGGATTCGCGTTCCAGCGCGGATCGCTGACCTGGGGAACCGGGGGCCGCACCGGCCGCTTGAACGCCCACCACTGCCGGTCGGCGTCAGTGATCACGCGATCCAGGTTGACAGGCTTTTTCGGCATCGTGTTGAACAACGCCACCATGTCAACGCTCTTGTCCCATTCAGCGCCGCTGTCAATCCACTGCTTGATGATCTCCGCCTCTTTCGCCGTAAGCGGTGTGCCGTTGTACGGCATCGAGGGCGCTTCCTTCTGCGTCACCCGCCGGTACAAATGGCTGCTGGCGGCATCGCCCGGAATGATCACCGGACCGTGCATACCGCCTTTCTTGGCGCCTTCCGGAGTCCGCAAGTCCAGGTTCGCCGACAGGGTCGATGACCCGTGGCACTGCATACATTGAGCCAGAATGGGTGCGACATCATGGGAGAACGAAATTTTCGCCGCCTGAGCCGCTGCCACTGCCGGTATCAACACTACAAGAGCCGGCAGAACCAAAGACGACAGTTTCCACTTTGTAATTGACAGTGCGCGCTTCATTCAGGGCCTCCGATATACACCTTCACCCTATGCCGGATTCTACGCTCGCCTAAAATCGTTGTCAAGTTATTATTTTTCCAGGACTTAAAAAAAATTTTCTCCACATTTTCTTGACAACTTTCCAAACTTCGGTTCGTTTTTTATCATACACTTAGCGGCCAAACTTTCCGTGCGCGTTCCCCCGGCTGACACTCCTGCCAGCAGTGCGTTTTCGCACCCCTTTTTGCAAGATGCCGGCGACGGCGCCTCCGGAAAAAGAGACCGTCGCGCACCCGGCTGGGAGGTGGCATGCGGGGGAGCGTTTTGGTACCAATAGAATGTGCATATTCGCGATCTTCTGGGGAATGGCCCGACCTTTTCGTTTGAGTTTTTTCCGCCGAAAACCCCGGAAGCCGCCGAGCAGCTCGAGCGTACCATCGCGGATCTCCGGGAACTCAAACCCAGTTTCGTTTCAGTGACTTACGGGGCGGGTGGATCGACGCGTGAAAAGACCATCGAGATTGTCACCCGTATCAAGCGCGATACGGGGATCGAGGCGATGGCTCATCTGACTTGCGCGGGATCCCCAAAGCAAGAGCTGCGCCTGGTTTTGGAGCGCATCGTCGATGCGGGTGTCGAAAACGTTCTGGCTCTTCGGGGAGATCCGCCGAAGGGGCAAACATCTTTCGTGCCTACCGAAGGTGGGTTCCGCTACGCCAGCGAACTGGTGGCCTTTATCCGCGAGCTGTACGGATCGCGGCTCTGCCTCGGCGGGGCCTGCTACCCCGAAAAGCACATTGAGTGCGGCAATGCGGCGGTCGATTTGATGAACCTGAAGCGCAAGATCGATTGCGGGCTTGATTTTGTCATCACCCAGCTATTCTTCGACAACCACCGCTATTTCGAATTCGTCGAGCGCGCGCGGGCGGCCGGAATCACGGTTCCTATCATCCCCGGCATCATGCCGATTACAAATGCATCCCAGATCGAGCGGTTTACACTCGCCTGCGGGGCGACCATCCCCTTCGCTCTGGCCGCTGAACTCGATCGTTGCCGGCACGACGCGCAAGCCGTACTCCAGCTCGGCATCGCCCATGCGACCGCCCAGTGCATCGGTCTGCTCGAGGGCGGCGCTCCGGGGATTCACTTCTACACTTTGAATCGCAGCACGGCTACCCGCGAAGTTTTGACCGCGCTGCAATCCGCCGGCGTCACCCAGCCGGACCCCTCGGCATAAAGGGCGAATTTGCCCGGGGCCTATCGGTGTACCGCACCCGCTGGATTCAGACCCGGGCTCGGCGATACGCCCAGCTTGCCGGCAAGATCCTCCGCCATGCGCATGTGATTCTGAAGCACCGGCAGGGTCCCCGCCGCATACGACTTCACGGACGAGTCGCTTCCATGCGCCGTTTCCTCATCGAATTTGGCGATCACTTCCTTATGCCCTTTCAGCATGCTCTCCACAAATTGCTTGTCGAAGTCAGAGCCGGAAAGCGCGGCGAGGCGGGATTTGAGGGCGGCATCTTCCGAGCTGACGCTCGACGGCAGGCTCACGCCGCAGGAGGAGGCAAGCTGTTGGAGCTGGTCATTGGCCTTCTGGTGGTCCTGCACCACTTCTCGAGCGAAATTTTTCACATCCGGGCTCGATGCTCTCTCTTCGGCCAATCGGCCTATTTCGATCTCTGCCATGTTCGCTTGGGCAGCCTCGGTCATGAACTGCTGATCGGCGGAACTGGGCTGGCTTTGGCCGGCCCGCTGGTTGGTCTGAGCCTGGGAAAGGCCGCTTGCCGCTAACAGTGCGCAGAGAAATCCCCTCTTGAAGGCAGTCATGGTGAAACCTCCAACGCAATCCCAGCACCCGCGTCTCCAACGAGACCGATCCCCCACAAATCCCAGTGCGTCTGGTGCGGAGAAGCGCCCGCGGCTCCGCGAAAGTGCGCTGGAGCGCGCACAGATGGCCGGAAGTTCCCAGTTTCCCAAAGGGCTTCGGAAAGATTTTCGCGGTTCAAGGCGAACCGACTGGCGTCCAAGCGGGGGCGACCGTCCGCGCACTGGAAACCCGTTTCACCAACTCCCCCGTTTTCTTCCCATCCCGCAGGCGGAGAGCCACATCGCTTTGCGAAATGATTCCGACGATTCGCCCGGAATCATCCAATACAGGGACTCTGCGGATTTGCTGCCGCTCCATGACATCCAAGGCCACCTGATAATGATCGTCGGGCGAGCAGCTGATCACCGGCTTGGACATGACTTCACCGACTTTTGTGCTGGCCGGGTCGCGTTCTTCCGAGACAACTCGGAGCGCCAGGTCACGGTCCGTCACGACGCCAATCAGCCTCTTCCGAACCGGATCTCCCACTACGGCCATCATGCCCACATCGTACTGAAGCATGAGTTGCGCGGCTTTCCTGACGCTATCGGAGTCCAGGCAGCACACCGGGTCCTTTGTCATCAAGTCGCGGCACTTCTCGGGAGTCACATTCTCGATCATCAGCTCCGATTCGCCCGCATCCTCGTAGCCCGCTGCGCCGCGCTCGCCCTGACCCCAGCAGGCCTGTTCCACCAGGGGCGCATCGCCGGGCGGGTGAGGCCCGGACATAGGATATACTCCCGATCGCCCGACTTCATCTCTTCTGCCAGCGCCCCCGCCGGGCCAGCCGCTTTCCCGCTTCCTTTGCAGTTCAGGATCGTCTCTCTGTGGTGTCGGCATGTAAGACCTCCGGGCGCCTCGTCATAGACGGGCGCTTCAATCGATCAGTCCTCGAGCGTCCTCGCGGCAGACAACAGGCCGCGCTGGGCGGATCTCGCAGGCGCAGGCCGATTGAGTCCCTGCGCGCTGCAAACTATGCGGCTCTCGGCCGGGAAATTTCTTCCACGACCACGCCGGTCTTCTCGTCCTCGTGCAAGCGCGTCGCAATATCAGCCTGGGCGATGATGCCGATGACGCGCTTGTCCGAATCAACCACGGGAATGCGGCGAATCTGGTGCCTGGCCATGGCGTCGAGCGCCTTTTCCACATCGTCGTCCGGGCCGCAGGTGACGACCTCCCGTGTCATGACATCTTTCAGCTTGGTTGATTTTGGATCACGCCCTTCGGCCACGATCTTGATCGCCAGATCCCGGTCCGTAACCACCCCCACCAGCTTCTTCGATTGCAGGCTGTCGACAATCGGTACGGACCCGATATCCTGGGCTTTCATTGCCTGCGCCGCTTTTGCCGCGCTGTCCTCCGGTTCGCAGCAAGTTAATTCCTTGGTCATTACGTCTTTGCATTTAGTCATATGATCCTCGCGAGACGCGGCCCGCCCCAGTAGAGTGCGAATCTCCTCGTCGGAGATTTCAGAAAAATCCTGGTACCAGAGGCCGACGGCATGGAACGGTTCGGGAGTGAACGCACAGACCACTTCGACGGCTTCCGCACGCAAATCGTCGCAAACCGAAGGCGCGGCCACCGGAACCGCCACCACAATTTTGGCCGGCTTGTGCCGCCGCAGGGCCGCTACGGCGGCCCGCATACTCGAGCCGGTCGCCAACCCATCGTCCACAAGAATGACCGTACGGCCGCGCAAATCCGGCATCGGGCGCTCGTCGCGGTAGAGACGCTCTCTTTTCTCGAGCACCACCCGCTCGCGGGCAGCCACGGCTTCCACTGTATTCATGGAAATGCCGAGACCCTCCACAACTTCCGGATTCAGCACCTGAACGCCCCCGCTGGCGATGGCGCCCATAGCCAACTCCTCCTGGCCGGGAAATCCCAGTTTGCGCACCAGGAAGACATCCAAGGGAGCGTGCAGAGCCTGGGCTACCTCGAAACCCACGGGAACTCCTCCGCGCGGCAGCGCCAGCACAATCAGCCCCCGAACGCCGGAATATTCAGAAAGCAGGCTTGCCAGCACCCGGCCGGCATGCGTGCGATCACGAAATGGCGCCTTCATAGGTGGCTACAACGCCGCCTCTAGTTAAACATTTTGAACCAGGCAGCGGCCGCGCGCAGTACGGAACCGAACCCCGAGGCCGCCGAGCGATCGATCGCGCGCGGGATTGCGCAGATTCCGTCCGCTAAAAGGCCACCCGAAGCCGGCGAGAGCGCCCGAGCCGGAACGGCGCTTGGCTCGCGTGCGTCTCAGCCCCGCTGCCGGGCCGCCTTTAGTATCATGGGAGCTTATGGCGGCCAGACAATCGGCTGCGCCGGCCGGGGTCGAAAAAATTGCGGAGATTCAGCGGGCGCTGTCGGTCGTGATCCGCGGCAAGCAAGAGGCCGTACGGCTGGCCGTTGTCTGCCTGCTGGCCCGGGGGCATCTGTTGATCGAGGATGTGCCCGGCGTGGGCAAGACCACCCTTGGTCATTCCCTGGCCCGCTGCCTCGCTTGCGCCTTTCACCGCATACAGTTCACCAGCGATATGCTGCCGAGTGACGTGCTGGGCGTGACGATCTACAACACCCATACCGAAGAGTTCGAGTTCAAGCCGGGGCCTGTCTTCACCAACATCCTCCTCGCCGACGAGATCAACCGGACCACGCCCAAAACCCAGTCGGCGCTGTTGGAAGCCATGAATGAGCAGCAGGTGACGGTGGAAGGCCGCACGTACCCGCTGCCACAGCCCTTCATGGTGATCGCCACACAGAACCCGCTGGAGCATTACGGCACCTATCCCCTGCCGGAATCGCAACTGGACCGCTTTTTGATGAGAATGCAAATGGGCTACCCGGACGCCGCCAGCGAGCGCGAAATCCTGAACTCCAACGGGCAGCGCCCCGGTCCGGAGCAGATGCAGCCGGTGGCTTCAGCCGCCGACGTCACCGAATTGCAGCAGCTTGCGCAGCAAGTTCGAGTGGACGACTCGCTGACCGAGTACATGATGGCGATCGTTGAAAAGACGCGCTCGAGCCAATATCTGGCGCTGGGCGTCAGCCCGCGCGGCTCTCTGGCGCTGCGTCATGCGGCGCAGGCTCTGGCCCTGGCCGAAGGGCGGGATTTCTGCCTTCCCGACGACTTCAAGCGGCTGGCCGTCCCGGTGTTCGCGCATCGCGTGGTTCTGAACAGCCGCTACGGATCCTCGCCCCGCAAATCGGAACAGGCCCAGCAGATCCTGCAAGACATCCTGAGCAGCGTGGCAGTTCCTCTTTGAAGAGAAGATGAAGACTGCCATTATCGGCCTGCCGCAGGTCGGCAAGACTTCCTTGTTCACCATCTTAACGGGCGTGGCCAGCGAAGCGCGCCTGGGGGCGACTACGGTCCGAATCGGCGTGGCACGTGTGCCCGACCGGCGTCTGGAAGAACTGGCCAAGATCTTTGAGCCGGCCAAAATCACGCATGCTACGGTGGAGTACGTGGACGTGCCGGCGATTTCCAAGGAGTCGCTGCGCGACCCGAATTATGTAGCGTCCCTCCGCGTGGCCGACGCTTTCGCGCACGTGCTGCGGTTGTTTGAAGACGAAACCATCCCGCACATTGAAGGATCTCTCGACCCGGTTCGCGACTGGAAAAATGTGGAACTGGAACTGATGCTGAGCGACCTGGTGGTGATCGAAAAACGCCTCGATCGTTTGGAGAAAGATCGCAAAAAAATCAAGAGCGCCGAATTGGAACATGAGGAGGCTCTGCTGCTCAAGTGCAAGGAAGCACTCGAGGCGGAGCGGCCGCTCCGGGATCTCGAACTTGACTTCGAATCGGTCAAGCGGATCCGCGGCTTCCAGTTTCTTTCCGAGAAGCCGATGCTGCTCGTGCTGAATCTCGGCGAGGCGCAGGCACGGGAAATGCATCGGATAGAAGAAGATTACCGGCTCAGTCTCCTGCCTGGGCATCACAGCCTCGAGGTCACGGCCGTCTGCGGCAAGCTGGAGGCCGAAATCGCCGAGCTCTCCGCCGAGGAAGCCCGCGAATATCTCGCCAGTTACGGCCTGGGTGAATCGGGGCTGGAGCGGCTGATTCATGCATCTTATTCGCTGCTCGGCTTGATGTCGTTTTTGACCGCAGGGGAAGACGAGGTGCGCGCCTGGACCATCCGAAAAAACTCTCCGGCGGTTCAAGCAGCGGGCGCCATTCACAGCGATTTTGAAAAGAAATTCATTCGCGCCGAGGTGATCAATTGGCGCGAGCTGATCGATTTGGGCGGCTACGCGGGGGCGCGTGAGAGCGGCCGGCTGCGCTTGGAAGGCAAAGATTATATCGTTCAGGACGGCGATGTGTTGGTCATCCGGCATGGATGACTTCAGGCGGCTTTCTTCCCATAAGTGCGCCGGTTGCGGGCAGCCTGCCGGGCTTGTCGAGACAGGGCGGAAGGTGAGGCCGCGGAGCGGCCCTCCCGTTTCAGCGCAGCCAGCCGGGCGCGCGACCTCTTCGGCGACGGCTTGGTTTTCTGGCCTGCCTGCCCTTTTTGATAATCGCGCTGAGCCTTCTGGCGGGTAGCTGGGGAGACGCGGCCCTTAGGTGGCAGCAGTTTCACTCCGGCGCGCCGCGCCTTCGAGAGTCCGATGGCGATCGCCTGCTTTGCCGAGCGGGCCCCGTGCTTGCCCTTCCGGACGTGCTCTATCTCTTCCCGCACGAACTCCCCGGCCTGCGTGGTGGGGGCTTTGCCCTCCCGCGCCTTTTGCCGCGCTTTCTCAATCGTCTTCTTTTCCGGCATAAATCTCCTCCGCTGGCGCCTCTTTTCATTCTAGAGGCGCTCGCGCGGCAATACCGATAAATTCGCCTCGAAAGGCGGGTCGCGCTGTCCGCTTTTTCACAGCATCAGATCAAGCTGGCGGCCGAGCCTTCCCACAGATATTCCACTGCCATACGGCGCCCGCAAAGCTGCGCGCCTGGCGGTGCGCACGAGCCGGCGAGGCGGCGGCGCCATCCCGGCGGCGCTTGAATCCGGAGGCCCACCGATCGGATGCCTTGCTCTCCGGCCCTAGACAGCCACCGCTGCGTTTTCCGGCTCGTCCCTGGCGCATGACCTATGATGGTTCTCTATGTTGCCAGTGCTGCTGGGTTTGACCGCCGCAATCGGCGAGGTTTTCGGGGGTTTGATCATCGTGCGCCAGCACTGGGAGCGCCGGTATTTGCAGTATTTTATCGCCCTGGGCGCGGGATTTTTGCTTGGCGTTGTATTCCTCGAGATGATTCCCGAGTCGCTCCACCTTGCCGGCGAAAAGGCGCTCTACTTTGTGCTGATCGGCTACCTGCTGGTCCACATGGCCGAGCACACATTGAGTTCCCATTTCCACTTCGGCGAGGAGGTCCACGGCAGCGAGGTGGCCGGCGGATTTCGCAGCTTCTCGGTGCTGGCAGGCCTGTTGATCCATGCTTTTTTCGACGGGATCGCAATTACCAGCGGCTTCATTGTATCGACCAGCCTGGGACTGGTTTTGTTTGCCGCGATTTTTCTGCACAAGATCCCGGAAGGCTTCACGGTGGCGTCGGTGATGGTGGTAGGCGGCCAGGGACCGCGCGTCGCCCTGCTCTCAGCCGCGCTGCTCGGAGCTTCCACCGTAGCCGGCATCCTGGCGATGATGCTTTTCGCCGTGCACGTGGGCGTGGGGCTGCCCATCGCCGCCGGCGTTTGTTTCTACGTGGCGGCCTCGGACTTGATCCCCGAAATCAACCAGCAGCCCGGGATCCGGCTGGCGCTAGTGGTGTTTGTAGGAGTGGGCCTGCTTGTGTGGCTGCACTATCTGCTGCTCGGTTGAAGCTTTGTATACTGGCTGCATGCCCCAATGGATTTCCACGGCTTTTTTCTGTATTGCAATTTTTTCTGCCTCGAGCTATGCCTGGGCTCAGGACAACCTCACGCTAGAACAGAGGGCCCGGCAGTACCTGATCGACCTGCTCCGCATCGACACGTCGAGTCCACCCGGCAATGAGACGCGCGCCGCCGAATATCTGAAGAAGACTACAGCCGCCTACGGCATCAGCTCCGAACTGCTGGGCGGCGATCCCAGCCGCCTGAACTTCGTCGCGCGGCTGCGCGGCGATGGCAGCAAAGGCCGCCCTCTTCTGCTGATGGCGCACACCGACGTAGTGCCCGTGGACCGCGGCCAGTGGACCGTTGAGCCATTCGCCGGTTTGGTGCGCGACGGTTACATCTATGGACGCGGCGCCCAGGATGACAAATGCTTCCTCGCCGCGGAATTGGCCGTTTTTGTAGAGTTGAAGCGGCGCAACGTGAACCTGGGCCGCGATGTGATCTTTCTGGCCGAATCGGGCGAAGAGGGAACATCCGACGTGGGCGTGCGCTGGATGATCCGCAACGCCTATGACGAGATCAACGCCGAGTTCGCCCTGAACGAAGGAGGCTTCAACGCTAAGCTTCCCTCGGGCGTACAGCTTTTTCACATTCAGACGAGCGAAAAGGTTCCCACGCGCGTGGTGTTGACGGCTCACGGCTCCGCCGGCCACGGATCCATTCCTCGCCCCGACAATCCCGTGGCGCACCTCGCCCGCGCTCTCGACCGGCTCGTTTCCACCGACGAATCCGTTCAGTTGAACGAAACCACGAGGCGTTATTTTCGAGCCATCGCCAAGACGGATGACTATAAGTGGCTCGAGCCGCTGCTCGCCGGATTGGAAAACCCGAAGACGGCCGTTGCCGCAGCGAATCAAATCCGGGCCAAGAATGCCGAGCTCGACGCCGCGCTGCGCACCACACTTTCGCCCACTATGCTGAAGGCCGGTTTCCGCGTCAACGTGATCCCTAATACCGCCGAGGCGCAGATCGACGTTCGCCGCCTGCCCACGGAAACGCGCGAAGAGGTCTACAACCGCTTCCGCAGAATCATGAACGACCCCTCGATCGACATCAGCCCCGCCGGCCTGGATCGCCCGGCCACCGAGCCGAGCTCGATGAGCACGGCGCTGTATAAAACCATGGAAAGCGTTTTCCAAAAGGCGCATCCGCGGGCCCTGGTGATCCCTTATATGCAGCACGGAGCGACCGACGGCGCCGATCTGCGCGCGAAAGGCATGGCCGTATACGGCGTACCGCTGTTCGACGAAAGCGAAAACCGGCTGCACGGCAACGACGAGCGAATCGGCGTTGCCAACTTTGAAAAGGGAGCGGGCCTGCTGTGGCAGATCGTGACGGCCGTGGCGGGGCAGTAGCTATCCGTCCTTCCACTTTCAGCCTTTCGCGGGCGGCTATCGGCTTTCCGTGGACACCTTCGGTTGGAGTTGATTGGCGTCAGTCCACCAGCATCCCGCCATTGACCTCGATTGACTCGCCTACGATGTGGGAAGCGGCGGGGGAGGCGAGGAAAGTAATGACTCCGGAGACTTCCTCTGCTGTACCGGCCCGGCCTTGCGGGATCATCGCCACCATTGCCTGCAAGCGCTCGGGGGTACTGAAGGTCTCGTGAAACGGTGTCAGAATCACGCCGGGATTCACGGCGTTCACGCGGATGCCGTAGGGGGCGAGCTCTTTCGCAAGCCCTTTGGTGAAACCGGTAATCGCAGCCTTCGCCGTCGCATAGGGAATAGCTCCCGGACCGCCGCCGTTGCGCCCGGAAATGGAACCGACATTGATGACAATGCCCGAACGGCGCTCGACCATGTGCGGCACGGCGGCCCGAGTGACCCAGAAAGCGCTATTGAGATTCACGTCGAGGACCTGCTGCCAGAATTCGTCGGTGACCTCCAGGAATCGTTTGCGCGCCACGAGCGACCCGGCGTTGTTTACCAGCACGTCAATGCGCCCGAAGTGACGTAGCACGGCCGTCACCAGGCCGGCGGCGGATTCTGCCCGTGAGAGATCAGCTTGGAAGAGACTTGCCGTTCCGCCTGCCTTCTCGATCGCCCCGGCCGTACGCCGCGCTCCCTCTTCGTTGGTGTTGTAATGCAAGGCAACCAGGTAGTGGAGCCGGGCGAAATCAAGGGCCGTGGCCGCTCCGATGCCGCTGGAAGCTCCCGTGACGAGGCAAACCGGCGCTCCGGCGTTGTTTTCCGCATGGTTTGGCATAGATCCCGAATTGTAGTACAAAGAGAATTTCCCCGAGCCGGAGGCAACGTCGATGCCCGGAGTTCGCACTTATCTGAATTACATCAATGGCGAGTGGACCAGCGCTGCACGCACCTTCGAAAATCGTAACCCGGCCAACACAGAGGAACTAGTAGGCCTGTTTGCGAAGGGAGGCGTCGAGGACATCAGCAACGCCGCGGAAGCTGCGCAATGCGCGTTCCCGGCCTGGAGCAGCCTGGCCGCGCCCGCGCGCGGCAGTTATCTGTTCAGGGCCGCCGAGATTCTGGATTCCCGCTTCGAGCAACTGGCTCTCGAAATGACCCGCGAGGAAGGCAAAACGCTGCCCGAATCCAAGGGTGAGGTGCGCCGCTCGATCAATATCTTTCGATACTTCGCCGGGGAAGGCTCGCGTATGCCGGGCCACCTGGCGCCTTCCGAGCGCGATCGCGTTTTCATGTTCTCGGTCCGGAAGCCGCTGGGAGTCGTCGGGTTGGTGACGCCGTGGAATTTTCCGAGCGCCATCCCGGCCTGGAAGCTGGCGCCGGCGCTGATTGCGGGCAACACGGTGGTGATCAAACCGGCCTCCGCAGCGCCGCTGAGCGCCTGGCGGCTGGTCGAAGCGCTGGCCGAAGCCGGCCTGCCCAAGGGTGTGGTCAACCTTGTGGCAGGCCCCGGCGGCGAACTAGGCGAGGCGCTTGTGAATGCCGCACCCCTCAAGGCGATTTCGTTTACCGGCTCTTGCGGCATCGGCCAGTGGCTGCATGAGCGGGCCTCGCGACGCCGCTTGCGGATCCAGCTCGAGATGGGGGGTAAGAACCCGACCATCGTCCTCGCCGACGCCGATTTCAAAGCGGCGGTCGAAAATACCGTCAACGGAGCGTTTTTCTCCACCGGCCAGAAGTGCACTGCCACCAGCCGCGCCATTGTGGAAGACGCGATTTACGACCGCTTCGTCGACGCCTTGGTCGAGCGCACGGCGAAGCTGAAAGTCGGAGATGGCCGCGAGCCGGGCGTCGATATCGGGCCGGCGATCGACCAGAACCAGCTCGATACGGATTTAAGGTACATAGAAATCGGCAAAAAAGAAGGGGCGAAGCTGAAATTCGGCGGCAGGCGCCTGACCGATGGCGCGTATGCCAAGGGTTACTTTGTGGAACCCACGATTTTTACGGATGTCGAGGAGGGCATGACCATCGCGCAGGAGGAGATTTTCGGCCCGGTGCTCGCGGTAATGCGGGCGCGCGACTTCGACCATGCGATCAAAATCGCCAATAACATCGCCTTCGGTCTTTCGGCTTCCCTTCAGACGCAAAACGTTTCCCGCATCTTCGATTACGTGCAAAAAATCGAGGCCGGGCTGCTGACGGTCAACCTGCCCAGCGCGGGCGTGGAGTACCAGTTGCCCTTCGGAGGCACGAAAGATTCCAGCTTCGGCCCCAAAGAACAAGGGCCCGCGGCGCTCGATTTTTATACGGATTACAAAACAGTGTATTTGAAGTACTGATGGCAAGATAGGAACCCGGCCCAACCGTAGGCCGTTTCTCCGCGTACCGGCAGATGGCGCCCAGGAGCCCGGCTGAACCATGAAACTCGCCCAAATCCGCAACCATCACGGACAGCTCACCGCAGCCATTTTCGAGAGCGGCGGCTATCGCCCCATCGACAATTACACGGTTGCGGCCCTCATCGCGCGCGCCGAGCAGCAGGGGCGGCCGCTGGCTGAAACAGCAGAGGCGCTGGCGGCAAAGGAGCTGCTGGCGGGGGTGCAGCCGGATATCCCGGTCTGTCCCCCGGAAGTCTGGGCGTGCGGCTGCACCTACGCCCCCAGCGCCGAGTTTCGGGACGCGGAGCTCGGCACGCGCGAGGGCATGTACAGCTACGTCTACCGCGCCGCAAGGCCGGAGATTTTTTTCAAGGGCGCTGCCCGTGTCTGCGTCGGGCCGGGCGCTCCCATCGGCATCCGCTGCGATTCGAAATTCACCGCTCCCGAACCGGAGTTAGCCGTCGTCCTCAACGGCCGGGGTGAAATCCAGGGCTATACCCTGGCAAACGACGTATCGGCTTGGGATATCGAGCGGGAAAACGCGCTCTATTTGCCGCAATCCAAGATCTACACCGGCTGCTGCGCGCTCGGCCCGCTGCTGGTGACGCCGGAGGAAATTGCCAATCCATACGACTTGCAAATGACGTGCACCATCACGCGCGGCGAGGAAACCGTTTTCCGGGGATCTGTCTCGACATCCAAGCTGTTTCGCCGATTTGACTATCTGATCGAGTACCTGCGGAGGGCGAATCCCGTTCCCGCGGCCACCGTCCTGCTCACCGGCACCGGGATCATCGTGACGGAAGATGCCGCGCTCCGGCCCGGGGACGTGGTAAGCATCGAGGTGCGCGAAATCGGCAAGCTGGTCAACCCGGCGGCGCTCGCCGGCTGACCGCGAGATTCCCTGCTAGCCGCGCTCGGCCGCCTGGTTGCGCTTCCTGTCATTGCACCGCCATCGTCACAGTATTGGAAGCGACACCGCCGATCGTCAGCACGACCGGCACTGCATCACCCACCGGAGCGTTCGCAGGCACCTGCACGTTCACCTGGTAAAGTCCCACGTAGCCCGGCGCCAGTCCCGAAAAAGTTACTGCCGCCTGCACGCCGCCAATCGTGACGGAAGGGAGAATCGTCGTAGAGAGAGGGCTCACCGGAGATGGCGAGCCGCTGGGCGGCGTATTGGTCACCCAACCCAATCCGGTCGCGTAGATTTCAATGAAGGAGGGGCGATTCGCAGAACTGCGGGGCGCTGGCTGGGATCCCGGCAGCGCGCCCGCCGGCGCAGCCACCACCGCCGTCCCGGAGAGCAAAATGGCGCCCTGGCCGGATCCTTGCATGCTGGTGGTGAAAATCGCCGGCTGGAACGGCCCGAGCGTGATCGGCATGGGAGTGCTCGACACGCCCCCGGACTCAACGGTAAGCGAGGCCTGCGCTTGCCCTTGCAATTCCCACGGAATCTGAAAATTGATTTGCAGAGGCGAGACAAAGAATAGCGGGGCGGCCACTCCATTCAGCCGCACGATGACGCCGCCGAGCGCGGTCGGCAGCGGTACGGTTGTCGCTTTCGCGGTGGCGGCGGCGAGATTGGTTCCGAACAGGGCCACAATCGCGCCCGCCGGCTGCGGCTGGCTGCTGAAACTGGCCCCGCTCACCAGACCGCCGGCGGAGATGACCGGCGGCGCAACAATGTTAAATGTGAGAGCCGCCGACAGGCCGCCGCCCGGCGGCGGATTGAAAACCGCAATCTGGGCTGTTCCCGGAGCGCTGATGTCGCTCGCCGGAATAGAAGCCTCCAATTGCGTGCCGCTGAGAAACTTCGTCGGCCGGGCGCTGCCGTTCCAGAGAACCACCGAGCTGGAAACAAAGTTCGAGCCGTTCACCGTCAGCGTCAGCGCCGGACCGCCGGCGGCCGCTCCGGCAGGTGAAAGCGAGGAGAGAGCGGGGATCGGATCGTTGATCGTGAAAGTCGCCGCGTTGGACACCCCGCCCCCCGGCGCCGGGTTGAAGACGGTGACTTGCACCAGGCCCGCAGCCGCCAGGTCCGCCGCGGTGATGGCGGCCTGCAATTGCGTGCTGTTCACGAAAGTTGTCGTCCGGCTGCTCCCGTTCCAGCGCACCACGGACTGTGGAACGAACGCGCTGCCTAAAACAACCAGGGTGAACCCGGGAGCGCCGGCCGTGGCAGTGGCGGGGAGTATCGTTCCCATCACGGGGACTGGATTTCCGCCGATGGTGAACACCAGGGCGTTGGAAACCCCGCCGCCCGGCGGCGGGTTGAACACTGTTACTTGCGCTGAACCGGCCGCGGCGACGTCCGCTGCGGGAATTGCAGCGACCAGTTCTCCGGAGCTGATGAAAGTGGTTTCACGGTCCAGGCCGTTCCAGCGCACGACCGATCCTTGGATAAAGTTGGTTCCAAACACGGAGAGATTGAAGCCTGGGCTCCCCGGCGGCAAACTGGAAGGCGTTAACTGCGTGATGGCCGGCGTGGGATTGGCGCCGGCCACGAGTTTGGTCACAAACGCGTCACTGGGACCGGCCAGGCTCGTCTGGTAGGCTCCGGCGGTGGTCAAAAAATCGGAAGAAGTCGTCTCGCCCGTGACGTAGACCCCGCCCAAGGAGTCCGCCGCAATCGCTAACGCCCGGTCCGTTCCCGAGCCGCCCAGATAGGTGGAATAGATGAGGGCGCTGCCCGCTGCATTGATGGCGGCGACGAACGCATCCGCGCAAACAGATCCGCACGCCGAGCGGACCGCGCTCGCCGTCGGAAAGTCGGAGGATGTAGTAGATCCGGCCACGAAAGCGGCGCCCCCGGCGTCCACGGCGATACCGTATGCGATATCGTCCCCCGTCCCGCCCAGGTACGTGCCGTAGACCAGCGCCGAGCCGGCGGCATTGAACTTGGCGAGAAAAGCGTCTTCCGGCCCGCTGCCGAAGCCGTGTTGGAAGGCATTAGAAGTCACGGGAAAGTTGGTCGAATTGGTGGCGCCAGCCACATAGGCGTTTCCGGATGCGTCCACCGCAATCGCTCTTCCCAAGTCGGTCGCGCCGCCGCCCAGATACGTGGAATAAACCAACCCGCTGCCGGAGGCATTGAGCTTGGCAAGGAACGCGTCAGCGCATGAGACCCCGAAGGGCGTACCACTCGAGGCGCACTGCGGCTGAAACGCATTCACGGCCGGAAAGTCGGTGGAAGCCGTCGCTCCGGTCACATAGGCATTTCCGCTGGGATCCACGGCGATGCCGTAGCCCTGTTCGGTGGCGCCGCCGCCCAGATAAGTCGAATAAGCGATGGTGCCGGAGGCGCTGAGCTTCGTCACGAAGGCGTCGGACGCGCCGCTCAGAAACGCACGAAACGCCCCGGCGCTGGCGGGGAAGTCGCCGGAGGAGGTCACGCCCGTGACGTAGGCGGCTCCCGAACCGTCCGCGGCGACTGCGAACCCGGCGTCGTCGCCGCCGCCCCCTAAGTATGTGGAATATACAAGAGATCCCCCTGCGGGATCGATTTTTGCGACGAAGGCATCGCCGAAACTCATCGAGGATGTTCCGCCGTAAGAAGCCTGCACGGCGTTTCGCGTCGGGAAATTGGCCGAGAAGGTGTTCCCTGTGATGTAGGCGTTTCCGGAGCTGTCGACCGCGATCGCGGCCCCAATGTCATCGCCGCTTCCACCCAAGTAAGTCGAGTAAACGATGCCGGAACCCGAAGTGTTGAACTTGATGACGAAGACGTCTTTGCCGCCGTGCGCCGCGGTTTGTATGGGTGGAGTGACGGGAAAATCCATCGAAGCGGTGGTCCCAGTTACATACGCATTCCCCGACGAGTCCACAGCAATGCCGGCGCCGGTCTCATTGGCGCCTCCGCCGATCAGCGTGGAGTAAACGACCACCGGATCGATTACTACAGGGAGCCTCGGGTTGTAAGCGCCCAAACGAACGCCCGCCACGCCATTGGCGGCGAGCACGTACCGCCCTGCCACGGGCTTTCGTCCTTCCGGCGAATCCTGATACACGGCTGGCCGCCGCTGGTGAATTTCGCCGGCGCCGGTCTCGATAACCAGATCGCCGTTTTCCGCTACATAGAGGTGGCGCGCTCCGGGAAACGCGAGCCGAATCCAGCCGGGATCCGCCCCGGCCGCCAGCACCAGGTCGTACTCAAGCTGCCGCCGGTTCGCGTAGTAAATTACATCGATACCTGGATAGACATCCTTGTATCGGACTTTCCCATAAGTGGGAATACGGCTTCGCCAGCGCGCCGGATCACTGTCGAAGAAGTAATTAGCGGTCCCGGGCTGAGGATCGACGCCCTCGCCGCGCATCCGGCGGTTGGCGCCAATGAATTGCCAGCGCACGACCACTTCGCCAGTTGCACCGTGCAGGCGGAGTACAGTCTCCGGGCCGGTCAGGAACAATCCGTATCCTGGTGCGCGGGCAAGGAACTGAACGCGGCTATCTGTTTGTCCCACATTTGGTTCAAAGCTCAGAGGAAGGGCGTTGTACGCTTCCAGCGCCAACGGATGCGGCGAGCGCGCGGGAGCCGCAGCAGCCGGCCCAGCGGCTAGGGCGCCGGCGATGGCGGCAATCAGCAAGCGTAGACCTGTGTCCATAATCCCCAGGATATGTGGAAATATTGCTGTCTCAAACCGAAAAGCAAATCTTCTTACACCGCATCACTTGAATTTCCAGGCATTTATCTCGCCGGCAGCGGGCGTCAAAAGTTCGCACCACGGCCACTGCAATTTTTTCGCCGTAGCTTCCGGTTTTCCGGTTCTCGTGGGGAGGCCGGACTCACCGCCACCGCGAAGCCGGGGCCCAGAGGCTCTACCGACTTGTGTCACCCGCACTTGTGTCGCCCAAATCACACTGGAAGGATACTTCGGCCCACGCCGGCCGCAGCTTCGTTCCCGGGGCTTCGCAGGGGCCCAAGGCCACCTCGGCGGCGACCCGGGGCCTTCGCTAGAATGAGACTCTATGTTTCCCTTTCGGGGCGTGGATTACCTGGAAATCGACTCCCTGTTCAGCGAGCAGGAACTGTTGGTCCGCCGGACGGCGCGCCAGTTCGTCGAAGAACGGGTGATCCCGATCATTGAAAAACACAACCGGGAGGGCAGCTTCCCGCTGCACCTTGTGCCGGAAATGGCGGAGCTCGGATTCTTCGGGGCCAATCTCACCGGCTACGGCTGCGCGGGGATGAGCAACGTCGAGTACGGTCTCATTATGCAGGAGCTGGAGCGGGGCGACAGCAGCTTGCGCAGTTTTTGCTCGGTCCAGGGCGCCCTTGTGATGTACCCGATTTTGACCTACGGCAGCGAGGAGCAGAAACAGCGCTGGCTGCCGCGCCTGCAAAACGGCACAGCCGTCGGATGTTTCGGCCTTACCGAACCCGACTTCGGATCCAATCCCGCTGGTATGAGGACCACGGCGGTCCGCGACGGGTCGAGCTACATCCTGAACGGCGAAAAGACCTGGATTACCAACGGCAGCCTCGCCGACGTCGCTGTGATCTGGGCGCGGCTCGATGGAGTCATCCGGGGATTTCTGGTGGAGCGTGGCGTTCCCGGTTTTTCCACCTCCGATATCCACGGCAAGTGGTCCCTCCGGGCCTCGGTCACCTCAAGCCTTTCCTTCCATGACTGCCGGATCCCAGACACGAGCATCCTTCCGGGCGCCACGGGCCTGAAGAGTCCGCTTTCCTGTTTGTCTCAGGCGCGGTACGGGATCGGTTGGGGGGCCGTCGGCTCGGCGATGGCTTGCTACGAGACGGCGCGCCAGTATGCCATCCTGCGCAAGCAGTTTCACGACCGACCGATTGCCAGCCACCAGTTGGTCCAGAGCGAGCTGGCCTGGATGATCACGGAGATTACCAAAGCTCAGCTTCTGGCGCTGCACGTAGGGCGCTTGAAGGATCAGGGCAAAGCGGACTTCGCGCATATATCGATGCTCAAACGCAACAATGTGTGGATGGCCCTCGAAACGGCCCGCCGCAGCCGCGATCTGCTCGGGGCCAACGGCATTACGGATGAATACCCAATCTTCCGGCACATGTGCAATCTGGAAACCGTGAAGACCTACGAGGGCACGCACAATATTCACACACTCATAATCGGCGAGCGAATCACGGGCTTGGCAGCGTATGATTAGAGCTTGTGTTGCGCGGCTGAATGCAAACTCTATGCGCTGGGAAGCCGTAACGTTGCCAGCGCTGGTGCTGCTGGCCGCTGTTTCCGCTCCCCTGCTCGGCGGAGCCGTCCCGCCGCTTTCCCTGGGCATTTATACGGCTTTTTCATGGACGTGCCACCAACAGCCCCTCCGGAGTTGGAGCCTGGAAGGCCGTCCTCTGGCCGTGTGCGTGCGCTGCCTCGGATTCTACTTGGGCGCGCTGGGAGGCGGCCTGATTGGCCGCCGGTTCTCCCGGTCGCTGTTCTTGGCCTCCGCGGCTCTTATGGGAGCCGAGTGGCTGGTTGAGGCAGCTATCTGGCCCGCAGCCCCCGAGGGTCTCCGCTTCGTTACGGGTATGGCCGTGGGCTTCAGCCTGATTTCCCTTCTCTGGACGGAACGCCGCGGCCCCGGGCTTCGTATCGTAAAGCGGACTTTGACTGGCCTATGAACAGCCCTTCTGCGCCGCTGCCACCACGCTCCTCTGCGGAGCCGTCGACCGGCCGCTTGGTGGTGATCGCGGCCGGCGTACTCGCGGGCATTGTGGTGTTGACGCTCGGGGGACTGGGTATCGTCAGTTACCTCTTCGTCTCCAGGATTCACGTCGCCCGGACGCAGCGCGGGCGTGGCGGAAACGCCGCGCTTCGCATCGAAACGCCTCTCGGCAGCGTGCGAGTGGACAAGCAGGACTCGGTGGACCCCAAGCTTCTCGGCATTCCGCTTTACCCAGGGGCGGTGGTGGTGCCGGGCGAAGCCGGAGGCGCTCGCGTCGATCTGGATCTGGACTTTGCCGACAAGTCCTTCCGCGTAGCGGCGGTCCAGATGGAGACGTCCGATCCGATGGACAAAGTCGTTTCGTTTTACCGAAGCGAGGCGAGCGATTTCGCTTTGCGGTTCGAGTCGCACGGGCATGCCGAGTTCCGCTCCAGCCGCGGCGGCATCAAAAAGGTGATCGGCATTGCGGCCCAACATGGCAAAACCCGCATCTCCCTTGCCAATATTGGAGCGCCTGAGGCAAACTGAAGCAGTTGCCCCCTGGGGTTTTGGCGGGGTGACGACGCCCATTTTTCATGCCCTTTTTTTGTACCTGCGGGACCGAGCTGCCCGATAACGCCCGCTTCTGCTTTCATTGCGGGAAGCCTCAACGGGAACAGGATCTCGGCGCCTCTCCGGCCTATTCCGAAGGCCCGCCCCGGGAGGCGGCGCGGGATGTTCCCCCAGCGCCGCCCGTCAATTTTGGCAACCCGATCGCGGTGCGCGTGGCTTTGCTGTGCGCCTCGCTCAGCGCTCTGCTCAACGTCATTCCGTTCATCAGCTTCGGATGCTGCCTCTGGATTTTAGGCGCAGGCTTCGTTTCCACTGTGCTCTATACACGTCGTACCGGCTTCCTGCTCTCGGTAGCCGACGGAGCCAGAATGGGCTGGCTGACGGGGCTTTTGACCTTCGTGATCGGCCTGTTTCTCACCGCTTTCAGCTTCCTGCTCGCCCGCAGCGCGGGAGGCATCCGTGAAATCATCCGCCAGTCGGTGGAAAGAATGCCCGCGCAGGATTCCGTCGCCCAGCAGGTGCGCGACCTGCTGGCGTCCCCGGTGGGCATCATGATCTTTCTGCTGAGCTACATTATTTTTGGATTTGTGATGATCGTTTCGCTGGCCGTCGCCGGCGGAGCGCTGGGCGCGAAGGTCATGGAAAAGGAATAAAAAGGCTTGGCGACGACACGGCTGGTGGTGGGCATCTGCGGGGCGACCGGAGCTATCTACGGGATCCGGCTGCTTGAGGTGTTGCGCGGCGCGGCCCAGATCGAGACGCACGTGGTCATCTCGAAAGCCGCCGAGCGCACCATCGCTTGGGAAACCTCCTATACCGCCGAACAGGTTGGGCGTCTGGCGGCATTTCGTCATCCGGTGGGCGATGTAGGAGCTGCGTTGTCGAGCGGATCCTTTCAGACTGCCGGCATGATCATCGCGCCCTGCTCGGTAAAGACCCTGGCCGCCATCGCCCAAGGCTACGCTGACAATCTGATCTCGCGGGCGGCGGATGTCACTTTGAAAGAGCGCCGGCGCCTGGCCTTACTTGTGCGCGAAGCGCCGCTGACGCTGGCTCATATCCGCAATATGGCGGCTTGCGCGGAAATGGGCGCGGTGATCGTTCCCCCAGTTCCCGCTTTTTACAATCATCCGAAGACAATCGATGAAATCGTGAACCACACTGTGGGCCGGGTTCTTGATTTGTTTTCCATCGAAACGGATCTGGTGCGCCGATGGGAGGGCATGGCCGAGCGGCAGCCGGCGCGGTGAGGCCGGCGGCCACGGCAGGATCATGAATACGGGAATCGGGAGGTCTTCCGAGATGGCATTGTATCTGGTTTGTGCAAGTTTGCTTTTGGCGCTGTGGCCTTCGCTTCTCGACGCGCAGGCGCGGCCGCAGCGGGACTGGTTGACCTTTGCTGGAAACCCGGAGCGGAGCGGTTGGGCAACGCAGGAAGTCGAGCTGAATAAAGACAACGCCTCGCGCCTCGAGCTGAAGTGGAAAACCCAGCTCGACAACGTTCCGTCGGAACTGGCTTCTTTAACCGCGCCCCTGGTGGTCGAAAACGTGATCACGCCGCGCGGTTTCAAGGACCTGATTTTCGTGGCGGGCAGCTCCGACAATCTTTACGCTCTCGATTCCGACACGGGCAAGGTGCTGTGGCAGAAAAAATTCACGAACGAGCGCAAGCCCAAGCTTCCGCCCCGCTGGTTATGCCCGGAGTCGCTGAATGCCACTCCGGTGATTGACAAGCAATCCCGAACCATCTACCTGATCACCAGCGACGGCAAACTGCGGGGCCTGAACATCGTCAATGGAGAAGACCGTTTCCCGCCCACGGATTTCGTCCCGCCATTCTCCAAAAACTGGAGTCTGAACCTGGTAAATGGGGTCGTTTACACCACGGTTTCGCAAGGCTGCGGAGAAGCCCGATCCGGCGTTGCGGCCATGGACGTCAGCGACCCGTCGCGCCCCGTAACCCATTTCTATACCAGTATCGGAGGCCCGGCCGGCATTTGGGGACGCGCCGGCGCCGCCTTTGGGCCGAAGGGCGTCTACGTCCAAACTGGCGACGGCTCCTGGGATCCGGCCACCGGCCGCTGGGCCGACACGGTTTTAGCCCTGGAACCGAAGACGCTGAACCTCGTGGATTATTTCACGCCCCGGAATCGGGAATTCGTATCCAAAAAAGACCTGGACATGGGTTGCGCGAGCCCCGTGATCTTTCCATTCCAAAAGTGGCAGTTGGTGGCTTCCGCCGGGAAGGAGGGCGTTATTTACCTGCTCGACGCGCTTTCGCTGGGCGGGGCCGACCACCGGACGCCGCTGTTCAGCGCGCGGTATTCCAATGACGATATCGACTTCGCCGGCCGCGGCGTGTGGGGCGCGATTTCCACCTGGCAGGATAGCGAAGGCCAGCGCTGGCTTTATGTGCCAACCTGGGGACCGCCGTCGAAAGAGGCCCCGAAGTTCCAATACACCTACGGCGAAGCCCCTCGCGGCAGCATCATGGCCTTTCGGGTTACGGTTCAAAATGACAAGCCCGCGCTCGCCCCAGTGTGGATTTCCCGCGACATGAGCATGCCCGAGCCGCCCGTTATCGCCAACGGCGCGGTCTTTGCGCTGGCAAATGGCGAAAACGCCCGCCAAGTGGGGGAAGACGGCGTGATGCTCTCTTCCAAGCAGCGCATCGACACGAGGACCGGCAACGCGATTCTCTACGCTTTCGACGCCGCCACCGGGAAGCAGCTTTATTCGAGCGAGAACATCATCGATAGCTGGACGCATTTCAGCGGCCTGGCTCTGGCCAGCGGAAGAATTTACGTCACCACGTTCGATTCCCGCGTTTACTCCTTCGGCTTGAAACAATAGGCCTCGCGCCTTTGGACACAGCGCCTGTCTTCCCGCCGGCACGGCCGGCGGAAGCGGACTAGGGTCGATGTAGAGGTAAGGAACCAGCCCAGGGCGCCCCGCTCCTTGCAGGGATCCCGCGCGCAATCCAGCGAGAAACGTGGCCTGAGCGGGCGAATGAATGCTCCGTGGAACGAGATGATCGGACAGGGAAGGCTTTCCACGGCGAATCACTAAGCGGCCGCCACGGCCGCTGAATTTCGATTGCCGGCGCGGGTGCTCCGGTCAAGGTAGACAATGATCAGCCAGACTAGCAGGAATCCCCCGGCTTGGATCGCGGTGATCCGGGTCCCCAAGAAGACCCAGTTCAGCAGCGCAGCGGTCGCCGGAAAGCTAAGTTCGGCGAGCGCCGCCAGGGAGGCCCGCGTGCCGCGCAGCCCGCGATAGTAAACGACCAGCCCGAGCAGTCCGGGTACGAGGGCCATGAGCGCCAGGGAGACCCATTGCCGTGTCTGGAGGTGGACCTCGATCTGGCGCCGGCCGAGCCAAGCGAACGCCGCCAGAAGCGGCGTGGCGCAAAGAATTCGCAGCGCGGTCAGAGTAAGGAACGACACGCTTTGCAGGACGAAACGGCCAAAAACGGTCGACGCCCCCCACAGCGCCGCCGCTCCCAAGGCCAGCAGCGCGGCCGCCGCTCGGCCCGGAGCCAGGATCGCCGGATTGGCGAAAAAAGCAGGGCTCTCTCCAAAGCTAACCAGATAGACGCCGGCCACCGTGAAAAGGAGGCAGATCCAGAATCGCCGCTGGAGCCTCTCTCCAAGCAGCAGGGCGGCCAAAAAGGCCGCGAACAAGGGCTGCGTCTTCTGTAGAAAAACCGCAGCGGTAGGATTGCCGAGTTTGATCGCCTCGGTAAAGCAGATGGTCCCCAGCGCGGAACCGCCCCAGGCAATTCCCAGCACCGCGCCCCATTGAGAGAGCCGCAGCGCGCGCCATTCGGAGCGCGCCCGCCAAAAAGCCGGCAGCAGGACGAGGCTTAGAATCAGGTGCTCGCAGAGCACGATTTGGGGGCTGCTCAGGCTCATCGCCAGGGGACGGCGGAAGAAGGTGTCCGTTCCCCAAAGGCTCGCGCCCGCTCCGACCCAAACCAAGGCCCAGGGCCGGCTCTCCTGCGACGCTCTCATAGGGGAAGTGTGACATAAGGAGCACACCCGCGGAGCCTTTTGGGGCGGCGAACAGATTGCGCGGCAGGCAATGTCCACCGGCCGTCAAACCAGGAATCACCGGCAGCATCCCGCCCGCCGCCCAGAACCCGCCCCGGCCGGTCGCGGGAAAAAGCTGCGGCTAAGCCCGAGCTCGCGGTTCCCGGCCATCGCCCGGCCCGCCAGTCGGACCCGGAATCGCGTCAAATTTCTGATTCAGCTTCGGCCTCGGCGGCCGCGGCAGGTCCGGCCAACTGGCCCTCGCGAATGACCTCCCTGGCCCGCTCGGCATCAGAAGCAACCACGCGAATCTCAACTTTTCCAACCGGCAGTTCCGGGACATTTTCGCGCACGACGATGGCCTCAATGCCGTTCGCATCCAATAAAGCGCGCACGGCTTGGGCTTCCATCTCGGCAGAGACCCCGGCGGCCTCGAACACATTTACCAGGGTTTCATTGTCTTGATCCATCTCGGGCCTCATGGAGTTCTCCGGAACGCAGTTCTATGCGGCTTATGCTCACGCGCCCTGGGCCAGATGGCTGCTTCGCAGCTTTCGGGCGGCGCTTCATTGGTTTTTATTATAATTCTTTTAGTGGCTACGCCCGCAGCAACTCCAGAAGAAATCGCCGACGAAGCCCGTAAGGTACGGCGGTTGCAGTTGATGATGGATCTCGTCATGAGCGTTATCAGCCAAAACGACGCCATGTCGATCGAAGAGGCCAGCGAATTGATCGCTTCGGCCCGGCGCGCCGCGCTGAATCTGTTTCCGGGAAAAGAACTTGCTTACGATCTGATCTATCGTCCCCGCTTTCAAAGGTTGATGGCTGAGAAGTACCGCATCCAGTAAAAAATCAGCCCGCGGCGCCGTGCCGGCACACTGCTCTTGCCGGGCGCGACTCCGACCTCATCGGCTTGCGCAAAAACGACGGAAGAAAGTGGAAGGGAGGCCGGGGGCCGTTCACCCGGGCGGCGTGTGTTTCCAGCCGCTTCCGATACTGATCAGCCTCCTCGCGGTGTATAAGGTGAGCGAGCTCGAGAACTACCTCCCCGCTTCCGTCTGGACGCACCTCGAACCACTGCTGCAAAGGCTGGCAAATTCCGGCGATCTGCCCGGCCCTGTCTTGAGGATCTTCATCGGGACGGAGCGTAATCCGCAGCGCCATTTCAGCCTTGCCGGCCAAACGATCTAAAGCCTCCAGAATGTCTGCATGGCGAGCCTCGAGGAGTTGCTTCAGTGTTTCTTCCGCCGACACAGCGGTACCGAAGGGTACGGGCAAGACGGCCGCTTGTTCAGAGGCGGCCAACAGGACCAGGTTGTGCTCCAGCATGAGCGGGAGCGTGGAGCGGCTCCCCGGGGGCAGGGCGCGAACCGCCGTCATCAGATCGCGCTGTTGCACAAAGCAGATCGGACCCGGGTGGACCGTACGATATGATACCTTTTGGAGTTCTGGTCCCGAGCGAGCGATAAAATAGCAATAAAGCACCGGCAGAACCTACTTCCTTCAGGGCTGGCCTACTCATTGCTTCCAGGAAAAACTCAGCCATCTTAGTCCGGTGTTTTGCCCTTTGCAAACAATTTTTCGACCGTCTTTGAGGCCAATCACTTAGGGGCGCCAGCCGGGGTTTTCCGCCTGCCAGCGGGCCGCTTCCGTCGCGATTAGAAGGGCCATGGCTCCGCCGCGTTGATCCGGCCCCAGAATGGCTGTCCGGTCCAGGTAAGCGCGCAAATTCGGCTGTTTGCCCGTGGAAATGCACACATCGACCAATCCGCCATCGGGCGCGACACGTGTGCGCACGGCGTACCAAGCTTTTTCGGCTAGTGGCAGATAGCGGTCCTTTTCCAGCCACCCCAAGCGGACGCCTCGCAGCATCGAAAATCCGATCATGCAGGTGGCGGTCAGCTCCCGATAGCTGCCGGGAACGTCGATCACTTCGTGCCATGCGCCGGTAGGATCCTGGAAACGCGCGAGAGCGGCCATGTGGGCGCGAAAAGCGCGCAGAATTTCTTCCCGGCCGGCCTGTTCCGGTGGGAAATACGACAAACTCAGGGCCAAGCCGAGGGCGGGAAAGCCATTCCCGCGCCCCCAGGCCGCCTGGTCGAGGGGTGAGTGCCGGTAGAGGCCATCGGAACGCCGATCAAGCACGAGCAGGAAACGCATGTTGCGCAAACTCATGTCGTAATACTTGGCTTCACCTGTAAGCCGCCCCACCTGCGCTTCGATCGGCCCGCCCATGAAAACCGCATCGCTCATTTCGTTGTGGCCGGGCAACGCTTCCCTCGGCATCCCCTGCTCATCGAACCCGTAGTCGGCAGCTTCGCGGGCCAAGTCGATATAGCGGGACTTCCCGGTTGCCCGGGCCAATTCGCCGAAAACCAAATGCCCGGCAAAGTTCACGCCGGATGCCTTTTTAGGTATCGCTTTCTTGGCCCCGGTGAAATAAGGCGCCACAATGTTCTCGACATCGGCGAGCTGTTGCGTGTCCTTGGTCAGTTCCCCCAGCCAGATCCTTCCGATCAAAGCTAGGGCAGGCTGATAAGCAACCTCATTTAAATCGTGCCCATAGCGACGGCTCAATTGTTGCGCGACTTCCACCGGGCTCCGCGCCAGCCGGCGCTGGATCTCGCTGCGCGCGGCGGAAGGTCCGTGGAATTGAGATCTCTTCAGCGTGACCAGCAGTTGGCGCAGCCATCCGGTTTGATCTTTTTCCGGCCAATGCACCTCAACCGCCGGGATGGTGCCGGTATTGCTCGGGGCTGTGCGGACGAGTGCAGCCGCCAAAGTGCCCGCCGCAGGCGATTCCGCGGCCGGGCGCAAAATTTTCGCCAGCGCGTGCAATTGCGGATCCTGAGCCTCTGGAATGTACCACCTGGCTTCGGGACCGCTCCGCACATCGACTACTAGATCCGGAGCATGCATGCCGATCCAACGCCACAGATACGCGGCCTCGGGATCGGTCGGGCTGCTGTAAGCTTCGCCTTTCGGGGGATAGCCGGTGGTGGGGTTTCCACCAGACCCGTTGCCCGGGCCCGCCGCCAACGCCCAGCCATCCGGATTGGCTACGGGGACCGCGGAGATGGCAAAATTTCTTCGCCACGCTCGCGCCGCCGGAGCCGTGTAAAACCATCTCAGCGCGGCAACGACCGCCGCAACCGATCCGCGAGAGCCGTCCAATCCGCCGATCAGCAGCACGCGGGTTTTTCGCGTGTTGTAGTCAAGGTCATCAGAAGTCAGAAGGCAGCGTATCTGCGTTTCGCGCCGGGTAATTCCCATCGCCGATTCGATAACGGCAGGCGATATCGCTGGTTGGATGGTCCGGTGCAGTTCTTCCGCGATGTTTTGGGCCGGCGCGGTCAGGGCGAAAGCCAACCCCAAACCGGCAAGCAGCAAGGGCCGGTGTAACATAAGCGAGCTCCTTCGGCGCGTGGCTTCAAAAGCTTAAGAACGGGATTATCTCCTAATACATGCCGGCTCGTCTCACGCCGCTCCGCAGCGCAATGATCGATCGCTGAGGGAGCGAGCGGCTCAAGTCCGGCTTTCAGGGAAGCAACGGAGAAATGAGATCCGGGTGCAGCGGGGTTGAGCGCGCTTCGCGCAGCAGATTCCGTCCAACCGGTCGCGCGAAATCATCCGCCCCTACTGCTCGGCCACGAGCGAAGCGATAGCATTATCCACATCCTTCACCGTGAACTGGTGGTTGGGGTCATTGCCGTTCAGGAAGTAGCGGCGCCGGCCGCTGCGGTCGTAGATGAAGACGTCCGGTACGCTCTGGATGTCCAGTTTGTCGAAGCTCTGGAGGATGTTTTCGTTCATCAGGTAGTTAGGGAAAGTAGCGTTTTGCTTGCGGAGAAATGCGCGCGCGTTCTCCAAGGCCTGCTTGTCTTCCCGGTCGTCCACGCTCAGGGAAATGAACGTCACGCCGCGATCTTTGTACTGATGATACAACTGGACCATGTGCGGGAAGCGTTCAATGCACGGCCCGCACCAGGTGGCCCAGACATCGACAACGACGATCTGGCCCTTCAGGGAGGCGAGCCGCTGCTGCCACTGCTCGAAGGTGAGCGGCTGCAAGTCAGGCGTCCGCGCCGGAGGGGATTTCGATCGGCACGACAACAACAGACACACCAGCGGCGTCAAAGCGAAAACCGCCGCCGGACGCAGCGTCTTCATACTCGTATTTATCTTTGCGAATATTCGACTACGCAGCCCTGCGAGCGCGTTTCGGTGACGGCCGGCATCTTGCCGGCGAGCGCGGCGTCGATGGCGTCCCGCACGTAAAACTGCGTGGGCGGACCGTTGGTATATCGCGGCTTGCTGCCTTCCATCAGCGCCGGCGAATTCGTCAGCAGCCCCGTATATACGATGCGGCGCTCTTTATTGAGAACGAAGTACTCCGGGGTGTGCGTGGCCCCGTATTTCCGACCGGATTCCTGAGAAGCGTCGTGCAGATAAATGAAATTGTATCCGGCCTTCTGGGCGCGCTCCTTCATGGCGGGAAGCGCGTCATCCTGCCGGAGATTCACGCCGATCCCTACGAACCGGACGCTCTTGCCTTTGTAGTCATTGACCAGCTTGATCAGATCGGGCTCGCCGCCCCGGACCCACGGGCAGTGGTTCGCCAGGAAGACGATCACCAGCACATCTTCCTTGAAGTCCGACATCGAGTAGTTTTTGCCGTCGGTCGCGGGCAGTTTGGAGAAAGTCGGCGCTTTCATGCCAATCTCCACCGCCGGATTGTACTTGCCGGCGTACAGCAAACTTGCCGCGGCCCCGACCATCAGCAGCCAAGAGCAAACCGCAAGACGCGCTGAATGCAGCTTCATACTGGCACTCCTCGTATTTTCCGACATCGTAGCACAGGGGCGGCGCGCGCCCGGGCGCACCGGCCCTAAGGCAAAGACGGATGCCGCGCCCGATGGTTACTCCCAGCTTCACTTGTTGATGTCCAGCTTAAGGTTGATGACAACTTCACGCCGGCTGTCAAACGGGGTAATCTTACGGACGCTGCTGGTCGCATTGCCTGCCTGGGCCTTCAATTCATATTCAATGTCGGGATCGAGGCCGTGAAAGTGATAAGCCCCTTTCTCGTCGGTGTAGTAGGATTTGACCTCGAGGGTCTTCATGTTCTTTAGCTGGACCACCGCTCTGGCGATAGGATTCTCCTGCTGATCGGTAACGATGCCCTGCACGCTGCGCAGAGGCGGGTCTTTGGCTGCCGGAACAGCCGGCGCCAGAACAGCAAAAAGCGCCAGGAGTCCGGCAACCGGAAACAGTCTGCGCCCAGCCGATGCTCTGCTCATTCAACGCCCTCCTGTTTGTACCGATGCCTAGCGGGCGGCTGCCGTTGCGTCCGGCAGGCTTTTATTTGCCCAGCGGGGAAAGGTGAAAGGTCAGATCGATGCGCTCGTCTCCGGTGATCTCGACCGTTTTCTGATCGGGAGTAAACCCCTTGGCACTCACCTCCACCGTGTAGCGCGCCTTGCCGGCGGGAACGCGAACGGCGAACTCGCCCTGGATATCGGTTACAGCTTCCTTTTTCTGCTTGGGATGATCGGCGTTCGACACCTCCACTCGCGCGCCGCGCACGAGGAAGCCGTTCTCTTGAAAAACCGTGCCGAAGATCACCGCCTCCGGCATTATTTTGGATCGTTTTTGCCCAGCGGCCTCGGAGCGCCCAACCGGAGCTACGAGGCAGAAGGCAAGGAATGCGGCCGAAGCGGCGCTACATTTCCATCTCTTCTTCTTCCTCATCCTCTTTGACTTCCTCTTCCTCAACCGCTTCGAGCTCCAGCGGATCTGTGCTCACCACCTCTAGTTCCGCGCCGCACTCCTCACAGCTGATCAGGTCTCCTTCTTCCACTTCTTCTTCGTCGACGTAGAAGGTCCCATCACAGACCGGACAAGTAGCCATAAATCCCCCCACAGTCTATTTACCCAAACTGAAGAAAAGTTGCAAATGCAAAAATCGAGCGCCGCCAGGAGCGGGTTGCCGGCATTCTGCCCTTATGGTGGAATCGATAAGGTGTATGTCCTCAGACGGGTCCAGGAGATACCCGGAGCGGCCGATAATTGGGGTCGGCGGCATCCTGTTTCAAGACGAACGTGTATTGCTGGTAAAGCGCGGCCGGCCGCCGCTCCAGGGAGCTTGGTCGCTTCCCGGCGGCGTGCTCGAAGTGGGAGAATTGCTGGCCGACGGCCTGCGCCGGGAAATCCTCGAGGAAACCGGTTTGGAAGTCCGGCTCCTCAAGCTGGTGGAGATATTCGAACGCATCATACGGGACGCCGGCGGCCGGCCTGAGTATCACTACGTATTGATCGACTACCTGTGCGAGAAAACAGGCGGCGAACTCCGGGCCGGCGACGATGTGGTGAGCGTCGAATGGGTCGAGCAGGATCGGCTGCCGGATTATGACATCACCAGCGGAACCGCGGACGTGATCCGAAAGGCGTGGCGCTCCCGCAGTCTCTCCTGTTCCGAGGACGTCCAGGCCAGTCCGGAACAATGAATCCTACAGCCGAAGAGACTCTGGAATTTTTCCCGGTGGTGAACATTGTGCGCCGGTACATCGCGAGCCCGCTCGGCGCGGCCGCCCTCGATGAGCTGCGCCCTCTCGACAGCCGCGTGCGCGCCGAAGCGGAGTTGGCCGCAGTCGGGGAAGCCATGGAGTACCTGCGCGGAGCCGAGCAAGAACGCCGCCCGGCGGGAAACCGGCCTCCTGGCCTTATCAGCTTCCACGGCATCCACGATGTCCGTCCTGCGATCGCCAAACTGGCGATGGAGGGCGCGGAGCTGGAACCCCTGGAAATTTTTCACTTGCTGGAATTTATGGACCGCGCCGGCGACATCCGGTCCGTGCTCGCCGCCGTCCGGAGCCGTTTTCCGCGGCTCGCGGAGATCGCCAGCGGCATTGGGGAATTCCGTCCCTTGCTGCGGGATGTGGAAGGCAAAATTCTTCCCGATGGCCGGATTGCCGACCACGCCAGCCCCGCGCTGCGCCGCATTCGCCGGGAAACTGCACAGCAGAAGGACGCCATCCGCAACTCGCTCGAGCGCTTCGTGCAGGCGCACAGCCAGGAACGGACCTTGCAGAGCGAGTACATAACCATTCGTAATGACCGCTTGGTAGTTCCGATAAGAGCGGCCGAAAAACGCCGGGTGGAAGGCGTAATTCATGCCGCCAGTTCTACCGGTCAGACGCTCTTTGTAGAGCCGCTGGAGACAATTGAGCTTAACAACCGGCTGGTGCGCCTCGCCGAGGAAGAATTGCAAGAGATCCGGCGCATTCTTTGCGAGATGACCGCCCGGCTCGCTCATTACGGCGAATCGATCGCCGCTTCGGCCGCTGCGGTGGCGGCTCTCGATCTCCTGTTTGCGCGCGCTCGCTTCGGTTTGGAATTCAGCGCGGCGGTTCCGCACTTCTCTTTGCCAGACCAGCCGAAGCTTCATCTGCGGAACGCCAGACATCCGCTCGTTGAAGATGTGCTGAGACGCCGGGGCGCTTCCGCTGTGCCTGCTTCTCTGACCCTCGATGCGCAGCATCACCTGCTGATCCTGAGCGGCCCGAATACGGGCGGCAAAACTGTGGCCCTTAAGACGGTAGGGCTGCTGGCCCTGATGGCGCGCGCTGGGCTGCCGGCGCCTGCCGAGGAGGCGGAATTTCCCTGGTTCGATCAAGTGCTCGCCGACATCGGCGACGCCCAGTCCATTCAGGAAAGCTTGAGCAGTTTTTCCGCCCACATAGCGGCCATTCGGGCCATGATCGAAACCGCGACGCCCTCGTCGCTGGTGCTCATCGACGAAATGGGGGCGGCCACCGATCCACAGGAGGGCGGCGCGCTGGGGATCGCCGTGGCGGAACATTTCCGCCGCACGGGAGCCTTTACGCTGATTTCTACGCATCTGCCCGCCCTGAAGTTCTACGGCGTGAATACGCCCGGGGTGCTGAGCGCTTCGCTGGGCTTCGATGAAAACACTTTGCAGCCCAACTACCGGCTGGCGGTTGGATTGCCTGGAAAATCAGCGGGACTCGAGATCGCGCGGCGGCTGGGCATTCCGGCCGGGATCATCGAACGCGCCGAGCAGGCTCTCACCACTCAGGATCGCGAAATCGCAGCTCTGCTGGGCGAACTGCACCGGCGGGTCGAGGAGCTTCGGGCCGCCGAGGAGAATCTGGAGCGCCAGCGCGAGCAGCTCGCGCGCCGCGAAAGAGAAATCCAGCGGGAATGGGAGAAGCGCGAGAAAGCCAAGCTCGAAGAGATCGAGAAGCGGGTCGATGCGTTGCTCGAAAAATTCAACGCCCAGGCCAGCCAGGTTGTCGCCAGAATCAGCGAGACTTCTCAGGGCCGCAAGGCGGCGTCCGAGGCAGCGCGCCGAGCGGCGCGAGCCGGCCGGGAACTTCGAGAGGAATTTCAAGCCACCGTGCTCGAGTCGCTCGATGCCGCGCGACGCAGGCCGGTTCCGCCTCCGGCCGCGGCAATAGGGCCGGGAGTGATGGTGCGGCTGCGGGGAGTGAGCAGCCCTGGGCGGGTGCGGCGGCTTTTGGGCGACGGCCGTCTGGAAGTCGAGGTCGGATTCCTTCGAATGCAAGCGGAGCTTGACGACATCCTCGAAGTGCTCGGCGGGGCGCATCCGCCCGCGGCGGCCGCCAAGTCTCTGCCCGGCGGCGTCTCAGTTCAAGCGTCCGCGCCGCAGGGGTCGTCTTTGACCGAGATCAACGTGATCGGCTTGACCGCCGAGGAGGCCCGCGAACGCGTGGACAAGTTTCTCGATACTGCCGTCCTGGCGGGAGCGCCGGCTGTTCGCATCGTGCACGGCCACGGCATGGGCGTTCTGCGGAAAGCGCTCTGGGAGATGTTTGCTTCCCACCCACACGTTGAGAGCTATCATCCGGCCGAGCAGCGCGAAGGCGGAGCCGGGGCTACCATAGTCGAGATCAAGCCTTGAGCTGAAGATCCGGGGGAGCGAATGCCTGCGCTCGGCGTAGCGGGGAGCATCCTGTTAATTGTGATTGTGCTGGTTGATGCGTTTGAAGCCGTGATCCTGCCGCGGCGCGTCAGCCAGCGATGGCGGCCCACCCGCCTCCTCTATCGCGGCACGTGGATCCCCTGGTCGGCCCTGGCGCGGCGCATGAAGCCCGGCAAGCGGCGCGAAGCGTTCTTGAGCTTGTTTGGCCCCCTTTCCACCCTCCTATTGCTTGCGCTGTGGGCTTTGCTCTTGATCACCAGCTTCGCGGTTTTGCACTGGTCGCTGGCAACCCCTCTCAACATCGCCCCGGGGCGCGCCCGGCTGCTGAGCTATTTCTACTTGAGCGGCGAGACCTTCTCCACCCTCGGTCTGGGAGACATCACGCCCCAATCGCCCCTCGGCCGGCTGCTCATCGTGGGCGAGGCCGGACTGGGTTTCGGGTTTCTAGCTATCGTGATCGGCTATCTGCCGGTGCTTTACCAGACATTTTCCCGGCGCGAGGCGAGCATCTCCCAGCTTGATGCGCGAGCCGGCTCGCCCCCTAGTGCGGCTCAGATCCTGCTGCGCTGGGCGCCTTCCCGGGATCCGTCCGCGCTGGAACGCTTTCTGCAAGACTGGGAGCGCTGGTCGGCCGAATTGCTGGAGAGTCATCTCTCGTATCCGATGCTCAGCTACTATCGCTCGCAGCACGATAATCAATCGTGGCTGGCGGCCGTGACCGCTGTATTGGACACCTGCGCGCTCGTGATCGCGGGAATCAGGGAAGTCAGCCCGTATCAGGCGCAGCTTACCGTCGCCATGGCCCGCCACGCAGTGGTGGACCTGGCTCTGGTATTCAACACTCCCCCGAAAACTCCCGACCAAGACCGCTTGCCGGCCCCCGACCTTGCGCGGCTGCGGCAGGCTCTGCAAAGCGCCGCCCTCGAGATGCGAGGCGGCAGAGCCGCCGAAGAAAAAATCAGGGAGCTGCGAGGCATGTACGAGCCCTTTGTCCACGGCTTGGCGTGGCATTTCCTAATGAACGTGCCGCCTATCATGGCCGAGCCGGGGCGCGTGGATAACTGGCAGACCAGCGCCTGGATGCGCCGCGTGGCGGGCATCAACAAGCTGAATCCGCCGGAGGCGCCGGACGAGCACTTTGAGTGAACGTGAAACCGCCGGGTCGCCGCATCCCCGTTGTGGAACGAGCCGAGGAAGTGCGCGGCTGTGCCTGGCCGGATACGTCCGGCGATCGTCAGACCCTTTCCAGGTTGTTATAAACCTCCACGATGTTGGTATTGACGCCGTCCTGCAAGGGAGCGGCGGGACCGAAATTCGGAAAGTATTTGTACTGGTTGTCGCCGACGTACTTGCTGTAGCCGTTGGACTGCATCGATTTGAGCGAAGCGACTGTAATCGTTCGCTGTAGCTCGGCGATCGACTTCCCGGCTTTCTTGCCCGCCTCGACCTTTTCGGTAAGCTCTTCGATGTAATTCCGCATGTTGATCAGCCGCTGATGATCGTGATGCACCGGGCCATGGCCGGGAAGAATGTGATCAAAGGCCAGCCGGTTCACCGAGTCCATGGTTTTCGGCCAGGTCTTCGGAAAGCCATCGGCGATAAACGGCAGAAAGCCGTGAATCATATCGCCGGTCGAGATGACGCGCTTTTGAGGACAGAAGACCACCACGTCGCCGGCCGTGTGGGCGCGCCCGTGAAATTCGAGATGCAGCTCGTGATCTTTGTCTTTGATGACGTGCGATTTGGCGAAGGTGATGGTGGGCAATTCAAGTGTGTAATTCTTCATTTCCGTTTGATAAGCCTGCAACTGGCGGATCTGATCCTCACAGAAGGCTTTTTCGGCGGAAGACCTGGATCTTTCGGCTCTCGAACGGAGCGCTTCGATCTGCTTGGGAACTTCGTCCAGCGAAGCTTGCAACCGCTGCCTTGCCAGATCGGACAGAAGCTGCTTGGTGGGCTCGCTGGCGATAAAGTCAATCTTGCCGCCGAGGGCGCGGTAGGCGTGGTTGCCCTGCGTGTGATCCCAGTGAAAGTGGGAGTTGACAACGTAGCGCACGGGCTTGGTCGTCACTTCTTTTTTAAGCTGCGCGATGAGGGACGCGGCGGCCGAGGGCTTCGAGTGCGCGTCCACGATCAGGACGTCGGACGAGTTTACGAAAATGGCGGCGTTCGAATTGATCTCGGCTTGGGCGCGAGCCAGCGCGCAGTAGACCCCGTCGGCGACTTTTTCGATGTCGAAGAGTTGCGTGCCTGCGGCAGTGGGCGCCATCGCGCGGGCCCAGGCCGCGCGATGATACGCCAGTTCTAAAATGGAGGCGCCCGCCAGAGCGCCGTGCATCAAAGTTTTGAAAAAGTCCCGTCGCGAGGGCGAATCTGCCGGAAACTCCGCTTGAGCCGGCCGGCGGCTGTGCGGATGCGCATGGTTATACATTGGAAAAATCCTCCCGATTCACTCAAGGTTTTGTAGCCAACATGGCGTCGAGCGGACGGCCCGTGGTGCAAACCCGGAAATTCACAAAGCCCGCCGCTCCCAATAGCGCTTCATATTCAGCGACCGTGCGCTCTTTCCCCTCCGTCACAATCAGCATATTCAACGATTGCAAGTTCGAGCCGACCGGCCCGTCTTTCAGAGGGTTGAGAATCCTTTCACACACCAGCAGGCCGCCGCCGGCGGGAAGACGTTCATAAATTTTCCGGAGCAGCAACAGGATCTTAGGCTCCGACCAATCATGCAGGATGCGTCCCAGCGCGAACAAATCGGCCTCGGGAAGCGGGTCGGTGAAAAAATCCCCCGGCTGAACCCCAATCCGATCCGCCAAGCCCGCACTTTCGATGTACCGCCGCGTCTCAGGGACGACGCCCGGCAGGTCAAAAACGGTCGCCCGCAAGCCGGGATATCGCTGGCAGGCGGCGATCGCCAGATGGCCGGTGCCGCCACCCAGATCGCAAAGATATCTGAAGCCGGACAGGCTGAATGCGGCTATGATGGACGGCGAGCTGAGCTTTCCCATGCCGTGCATGCCCGCCAGGAAAGTGCGCTTGTGGTCCTCACTGGAAAACAGCTTGTCAAAAATGCCGGCCTTGCTCCCGAACACCTGCTCCCAGCGGCTGCTCCCCTCCCGCACGGCGTCCTGAAGACAGCCCCACATTGGGTAGAGCACGCGATCGGAATAAAGCACGTAGCCGGTGAGCGTATCCGGCGAATCGCGCCGCAAGTAGCGGCTGGAGACCGGAAGGTTTCGATAATTGTCGCCGGCGCGTTCGAGCAACCCCAAAGCTACGCAGGCATCCAGCAGGCGTTCGAGGGCGTCGGCATCAGAGCCATATTCTTGCGCGAGCAGACGCGCTCCGGCCGGCGAGCGCTCCAAACGGTCGAAAATGCCCATCGAGACGGCGGTGAAGGCCGCCTTCGACCGTCGGAATCCTTCAATCAGGTCGATTACGAGCTGCGCGTCGGCCATAACTCCGGGGCTAGAGCGGCTGGATCTCCTCGCGAACCGGGTCGAACTTGATGCGGCGCTTCTGGAGATACGCCAGGTTGCCAAGGTGAGATGCCTGGGCGGAGCGGTGGCCGATCAGGACATCGCCGTTCGGAAGCTTGCGCGTGCGGCAGCACTCCAAAAAGTTGTTGACGTGATCAACGGTCAGATCTCCCTCGGCTTTGACCACGACAGGGCGGGCGTTTTTTTCGAGCGAATAGTACTCGAACCGGCTGCGATCGATCCACAGGCGGCCTTCGGTACCGCACAGTTCCACCGCCGCCCCGGTGATCCCCGGTGCCAGGGTCGCTTCGAACGTCGCAGTCCACTCGCCCGGATACTCCAGCAGTACGTTGATCGTGTCAGGCGCAGTGCGGCCGTCTTTGTAGTAATAGATGCCGCCCGCGGCGACCGCCGAGACGGGAATCTCCTGGTCCATGAACATGTGGACCACATCGATCCAGTGGGTGAACAGATCCGTCACTTGTCCGCCGCCGAAATCCAGATAGGCGCGGAAGTTGTAATACTGCTGCGGATCCCAGTCCCGCCATTTGACTGGGCCCAAAAATCTCGCCCAGTCCAGATTGTCCGGTTTGTGGCGCAGCGACTCCGGCGCCTTGCGCAGGTGATACGTGTTCCCGTGCCACCAGGTGCGCGCCAGGGTGATCTTTCCCAGCTTCTTCGTGGCAAAGTACTCCTGCTTGGCGCGCAGGTAGTGCCTGCCCGAACGCTGCTGCATGCCAACCTGGCAAATGCGGTTGTTCACACGGGCAGCCTTGACGATTTTGGCTCCTTCCTCGATCGTCAGGGTGAGGGGCTTTTCCACGTAGACGTCCTTGCCGGCGTTCAAGGCGTCGATCGTCGTGCCGGCGTGCCAGTGATCGGGTGTAGCAATCAAAACGGCATCGACATTCTTCAGCTCGAGCAGCTTGCGATGATCGCTGAAGCCCTGCGCGCCGGGAGCGCGCTGCAAAGCTTGATCGGTCTGTGCGCCGTAAATGTCACAAACGGCGGTGACCGCTACGGAGGGATTTTTCTGGAAGTCCCGCATGTCGGAGAGCCCGCGGGCGCCGCAGCCGATGACCCCCAGGTTAATGCGGTCATTGGCGCCCAGAATGCGGGAGTAGGAAGCTGCCGTCAGGGCCACCGCGCTCGTGGCGGCAGCGCGAAACAGATCTCTGCGGTTCAAGTCGGCGTTGAACATAGGGGCATTATAGCTCCGAAAAATCCGAAGCAAGCCGCCTGTCCCTCGCCGGTCAAGCGCGTTGGGCGCGCATTTCCCCGTGAAGACGGCTGAATCGACGCCCGTATATTTCGTGAAAAAGCTCTGTGCTTAGAATGAAGGGCCGGTTCAAGCCAGCTTGTGTTGGAAGCCGCCCACAGGCAGCCGGCTGCGGCGGCCGCGCGCGCCGATCAGGCTGAGCCGGCGGTCCGGCGTTACAACGCCGATTGCGGTGAGCGGGATGCCCTCAAAGCTTTGCGGAACCTGCCGGCCGGAACCCAATGTGAACAGGAGCTCGTAATCTTCCCCTCCGTGCAGAGCTTGGTGGCGGTTTGCTCCGGGGAACACCGGAAGAGCCTCGGCCCAGATCTCCGCGCCTACCCGGCTTTCGGCCGCCATCCGGAACAGATCGAGCGAGAGACCGTCGCTCAGATCCATGGCCGCTTGAACATGCAGTTTTTCCGCCAGGAACCGCCCCAGAGCCAGGCGAGGCGTGGGATACAGATGGCGCCGCACAGCCGGGTCGGCGAGGCTGAATGTCGCCGGCCGGAGCCGTTTCAGCCCCAAAGCCGAGCCTCCCAGCCGTCCAGAGACGTAGATCAAGTCGCCCGGCCGCGCCTTGGACCGTCGCAAAACCTGGCCCCGAGCCGCCGAGCCCAGAACTACAATGTCGGCGGCAAAGCGCCCGCCCGCGGCCAAATCGCCGCCAACCAGGGCGACGCCGGCGCGCCGGGCCAGATGAAACAATCCTGCAAAAAACTGTTTTCTCCATTTTTCCCCGGCCCAGGGGGGCAGGCAGAGGGAAAGCAGAGCGTACAGCGGCTGCCCGCCCATGGCCGCGATGTCGCTCAATCCGCGCGCAAGGGTTTTGTGGCCCAGAGCGCGGGCAGGATGGCGCTCCCGCCGGAAGTGCGACCCTTCAATCAGCAAATCGGTCGTCACCAGCAGTTCTTGGCCTCGCGGCAGGGGGTCGAGCACCGCGGCATCGTCCCCGATACCGAGACGGATGCGGGCGCCTTGCGGCGTCGCTCGGCCGGCCCTGCGTCGAATGCTCTGAATAATACTTAACTCTATTTTTATCAATCAGTTGGACGGATCCCAGGATTTTTTGAACTTGACAGAACCATGTACGGCTTGTTACAGTCCAGCTTTTTGTTAAGAAGTCTTAATTATTACAGTAACTCCGCCTTGGAAGTCGGGCCCTTGCTTCCCGCAAAAGCCGGGTGACCACCTTCTGAGCGAGGTTTGAATGAGGAAAAACTATTTTATCGTCGTATTGGCCCATTCCGTCCATGGCCGGTTGCACCGGATTCAGGTGCCGCAGTACTTCTTGTATATCATCCTGGCCTTCGCGGTACTCGGAAGTATTACTTGCTTCGGGTTTGTTTCGAGCTACGCGCGGATGCTGTTCAAAGTGTCTAACTATAACAACCTTCGTATGGAGAAGGAAGCCTTGATGAGGCGCTACGACAACCTCCAGCAGGTTGTCGCGCAAACCAATACGCAACTGGCTTCCCTCGAGGCCCTGGCCAGCGAAATTTCAGTCGCCTATGGTCTGAAGCGGAAGTTGCTCGGTCCCGACGACATCGCGCAGGAAGCGGCATTGGTTCCCAGCTATCAGGCGTCGCTCGAGCAATTCAACTTTCTGGAGAACGTCCCCTTGACTTCCAATGGAATCGGGGAAAGCATGCCTTGGCATTGGCTCGAGAACACTGTGCCCTCGATCTGGCCCGTGCAAGGCGCCTTGACCGGCGCGTTCGGCTCCCGTATCGATCCATTCCAAGGGGAGGGCGCGTTTCACGCGGGCGTGGATATTAGCAGCCCCTACGGCTCGCCCGTCGTCGCGACAGCCGATGGCGTCGTGGCTTCCGCCGGGTTCGCCAACGGCTACGGGCGGCTGATCATCTTGCAGCACGGCAAGACCAATATCAACACCTATTACGCTCATTTGTCGGAGTGCTACGTGCGCCCCTACCAAGTCGTTCGCCGGGGAGAAGTGATCGGGCGAGTGGGGCGCTCCGGCCGCACCACGTCGGCGCACCTCCACTACGAAGTGCGCCGGAATCACACGCCGCTCAATCCCGTTCCGTATTTGAAGGCGCCCTTCCGGGATTTCGCTCACCTCCAGCCCCGCCTGGGACCGGTTCTATAAAGAAGACCCGAGCTGGCGGCCATCACCGGCCGCTGGGCGCTGCTCCGAAGTTCCGCAACATGGACTGGTCCAGCGTCCAGGTGGCCGTCACGGTGTTCTGCTTCTGTGCAATGACCGCTGAGGCGAGCATTCTTCCCCAGTCGTTCGAAGCGCCTTGCGAGACCGGGCCCCGCAGCAGTCCTCCGATGAGATCGTTCAGGCCTTGCCAGAGACGCCGTAACTCCCCGGCCTGCGCTTCCGAGGCGCAGATGGCCTGAAGCGAGAGTTCCAGGTTTGGCGAGCGGTCTATAAGCAGGAGATAGGCTCGCTGGGCGGCAGCCAGCGCCTTCGAAAGCAACACCAGGTTGGGGGATACGCCCCCGGAGCCGCTAAGGGCGCGATCCAAGGCTGGCGGCGCCGCTGTGGCCCAGAGCAAGGCCGTTCCCTGGGACCGGGCAAGCGCCGCCTCGGCCAGCGGTTCGGCGCTGGGGACGGGCACGACCTCGAGTTGCAGCACAGCATCGGGCTCCGGGGCGGTGGCCAGCGCCAATACCCCCGGTGAGATGATGAAGAAGGAAATCTTCCGGTCCGGCCGGCTGGCGGGCATCCAGCAGACGTGCGCTTTTCCCGAGACGCCGCCGCCAGCGCAGCTCCCCCCCTGAGCCGCGGCGTATTGGCTGAGCCGCGGCTCGTCGAACCGCCCTCGGGCCAGCAGATAAACGCGATCTGCGAGATAGCACACCGCGGCTTCATCGAGATCCCGCTGATAATCGAAACCGGTCTGTTTGACGAACGCGGCATAGTCGGGATCAGGATCCACCTGCGAGCGAACCAGCGGCAGCAGCGTCTCCGAACGCCGCAGTTTGTTCATGTCCAGATATAGCAGCAGCGAATTTTCGGCGGGCAGACGGCGGAACAAAAGTCTCTCATTTTGTTTTTGACGCCAGAGCCACCATCCGGCTCCGGCCGCCATCGCGATCACGCCCGCCAGAATCGCCCCGAGAAAGAGCCGCCGCCGCATTCGTCCAGTATAGTTTAGTGCAGGCGCCTGCAAGGCCCGCCGCACCGAGCGCCTGGCTGAGGGCGATCCTTTGCCGAAAGCCGCCGGATCAGTTTCGCCAGACGCCCGATTTCGGAGTACGAAACGAGCTATTCTGAGAGTGGGTTGCGCGCGGCAGATCCCATGCGGACCATTTTTCACATCGACATGGACGCCTTCTTCGTCTCGGTCGAGCAGCTCTATGACAGCCGGCTCAAGGGGAGGCCCGTAGTGGTGGGCGGGCGGCCGGACGAACGGGGCGTAGTCGCCGCTGCCTCGTATGAGGCCCGCAAATTCGGCGTTCATTCGGCAATGCCGCTGCGCAAGGCGTATCGCTTATGCCCGCAGGCGCTCTTTATTGAGGGGCACCCTGACCGCTACCGGGAGCACTCGAAACAGGTATATGAGATTTTCGGCCGCTTCTCGCCCCAGGTGGAAATGGCATCCATCGATGAGGCATATATGGATATGACCGGCTGCGAGCGGCTTTTCGGCCCGCCGCTGCGGGCCGCTCATCTTCTGCACGAGGCCGTGGAGCGCGAAGCACGCCTGCCCTGCTCCATTGGCATCGGAACCAGCCGCCTGATCGCAAAAATCGCCTCCGACCTGGCCAAGCCGCGCGGAGTGTTGTGGGTCGCGCCAGGGGCGGAGCGTGATTTCCTCGCGCCACTCGAGGTCCGCCGCCTTCCCGGAGTCGGGCGGGTCATGGAGAGGGATCTGCGCTTGATAGGAATTCGCACCATCGGCGACCTGGCGGCGGCGCAAACCGGCCTGCTCGACCACGAATGGGGCATCACGGGAACGGCGCTGGCGGGCAAAGCGCGAGGGGAGGATGCAGGTGCGTGGTTCGCCGCCCCGGTCGGCGCTCACGAACCCCCCAAGTCAGTCAGCCACGAAATTACATTCGGGCACGATACCGGCGATCCCGAACTGCTGGAGGCGACGCTGGCCCGGCTCTCGCAGATGGTCGGCCGGCGGCTCCGGGAGTATGGCTTTTATGGACGCACGATTACCCTGAAGCTCCGACACAGTGACTTTTCGACGATCACCCGCGCGCGCACCCTCGGCGAAGCCACGCAACTCGACACGGTAATCTTTCAAGCCGCTCGAGAACTTTTGCGGGAAAACTGGAGCCGAGAGCTGCCGGGATCGGATTCCCGGCGCAGCGCGCCTCCGCCGATCCGTCTGTTGGGTGTGCAAGTGTCGGGCCTCAGCGGGCAGCCGGGGCAAATGTCCCTGCTAGAGAGCGAGCGGCGGGAGAAATGGCGGCGGGCGCTCCAAGCGGCCGATTCTCTGCGCGACCGCTACGGCGAGCGCAGCGTGGAACTCGCCGGCGGCCTCCGGCATCGCTGGCGGGAGCGGGTTCACGAGAACCCCGCCGGGCTGCCCGGCAAAAATCGGCCAGGATTGGGGAAAGACCGGCGCACATGACCGCCCGAGAGCTGGCGCACAGCATCGTGGAGCGGCTCCGGGCCGGCGGCCACGCTGCCTACCTGGCGGGGGGCTGCGTGCGCGATATGCTGCTGGGCTGCGAGCCGAAGGACTATGACGTGGCGACCGACGCACAGCCGGCGCGAATCCAGGAGCTGTTTCCGGACGCCATTTCCGTGGGAGCGCAATTCGGCGTAATGCTGGTCCGGCGCGATTCCACGCAAGTTGAAATCGCAACCTTTCGGTCCGATCACCCGTACCTCGACGGCCGGCGTCCGAGCGGCGTGACGTTTACCGCCAGCGCCGAACAGGATGTGCTCCGGCGGGACTTCACGATCAACGGCCTGCTTCTCGATCCACTGAGCGGAGAGATTTTGGATTTCGTCGGCGGCCGCGCCGACCTGGCCGCCAAGGTCGTACGCGCCATCGGAAATCCATGGGAGCGCTTTGCAGAGGACCGGCTTCGCATGATCCGGGCCTTGCGCTTTGCCGCGCGGCTGGGCTTTCGCGTGGAAGCCGGCACGATGGCCGCCATCCAAAGCCAGAGCGCCGCCATCCAGCAGGTGGCCGTGGAGCGCGTCCGCGACGAACTGGTGCGAATCCTTACCGAGGGCGGTGCGCGCCGCGGTATAGAGCTCCTGGATGAAGCCGGCTTGCTTCTCCACCTTCTGCCCGAGGTGAGCGCCCTGAAAGGCGTGGCTCAACCGCCGGAATTCCATCCCGAGGGAGATGTCTGGACTCATACGCTGCTGATGCTCGAGATGATGGGACGGCCGACAACAACCCTCGCGATGGGAGTCTTGCTGCACGATGTGGGGAAACCGCGGACATTTCGGGTCGCGGAAAGGATTCGCTTTGACGGCCACGCGGAAGTCGGGGCCGCGATGGCGGAAGAAATCTGTTTGCGGCTGCGGTTTTCACGCCGGCAAACCGATCAGATCGCGGCCCTGGTTCGCCATCACCTGCGATTCAAGGACGCGCCCCGTATGCGGGAGAGCACGCTCAAGCGTTTCATGCGGCTGGAAGCGTTCGAAGAACACCTCGAGCTCCACCGGCTGGACTGCCTCGCCAGCCACAAAAATTTACGGAATTACGAGCTTGTTCTCCGGGCCTGGAATACACTACCCCCTGCGGCCATTCGCCCGGCGAGACTCATCACCGGCGACGATCTCATCGCCGAGGGGTATCAGCCCGGACCCCTGTTCCGGCGTATTCTTGAGGCCGTGGAAGAGGCACAATTGGACAACCGTATCACCAGCCGTCAAGATGCGCTTGCTTTCGTCCGCGCAGAGTTCCCTGCGCCCCGATCACAAGCCTCGAGCTCATCCTCCTCCATGAGCGAACACGACCCACAGCAAAACGCCGATGATGCCGCAAATGGCCAGGGCAGCTAGCCACTCGAGCACCATCACTTTCTTTTCTTCTTTGGATGGCTTGTGTTTCTCGACGATCTCGAACATCGCTGTGTGCCTCCTTTCAACGATGCCGGGTTTTTGCGGCGCGCTGGCCGGGTAGGGTATACCTGGCCTTACTCTATTCCCAGCGAGCCGGTCTGTCAAGTGCCCCCTTTTTCGGCCCTTTTGGGCCGGTTTCGAACCGGAGGTCCCGAGCGGGCTTTCTCCGAACCCGGCGCTTCCGGCGCCCGACTCGGGCAAGGTCCCGGCCTTGTGCAACAATGGCGCGCCCTAGGCTACAGCCGGCTCCGCGATCATGGCTTCTGCCGACTTGGAAGCGCGGCCCCCAAACGATATATTGAAACAGTGCGGATTGGAGTGGATGCGACGGTCTGGGAGAACCGGCGCGGCTACGGCAGGCACGCCCGGGCGCTGCTGGCGGCGGCGGCAGAACTGGATCGCAGCAATCAGTACGTCTTTTTCACCGATTCCGCACGACCCCCCGCGAACTTCCCGCCCGGCGGCGAAATCGTTTGCGTCGCCACGTCGGCGCCCGCCATCCAGGCGGCCCGGGGCAACGGCCGCCGCCGGCTGGGAGACCTGTGGGCCATGAGCCGCGCGCTCTGCCGGGCCGATCTGGATTGTCTGCTGTTTCCGACCGTATACAGCTACTCGCCGGTGGTGAGCCGGGCTTACAAGATCGTAATAATACATGATGTCATCCCCGAAAAATTTCCGGAGTACGTGTTTCCCGCGGCGGCGAATCGCTGGAACTGGAAATTAAAATCCTTCCTCGCACGCCGCCAGGCCGACTTGATCCTTACGGTCTCGGAATTTTCGCGGCGGGAGATCGTGGAATTTTTCGGCGAGGCGCCGGAACGAGTAAAAGTAGTCGGCGAAGCGGGCGATCGCGCCTTCCGCGTCATCGAAAATCCAGTACTGAGCGAACGGCTGCGCGCGGCTGGCCTGCGTCCCGGCGACCGCATCCTAGTGTTTGTAGGCGGCTTCAGTCCGCATAAGAATCTGGCCGGGCTTCTGGACGCATTCGCGGCGCTGCTCGAAAAATGGGGTGATTTGCGGCTGGTGCTGGCCGGCGACCACCAGGGCGACTCGTTTTACTCCTGCTACGAGCAGATCCGGGCGCGGGCCTCTGCGCCGCCGTTGGCAGGCCGCGTGATTTTTGCCGGCTACATTCCAGACGAGGATCTGGCTCATCTGTTGAATCTGGCGACGGCCCTGGTGCTGCCTTCCTTTCAGGAAGGATTTGGCCTGCCGGCGATCGAAGCGGCGGCCTGCGGCCTGCCGGTGGTGGCCACAGCGGCGAGCCCGTTGCCGGAACTGCTGGGAGAGGGCGCTCTCTGCATCGACCCCTTCGACCGCGACGCTCTCCGGCAAGCGCTCGGCCGGGTTTTGACCGATGCGGATCTGCGCCGCCGCATGCGCGAGCATGGCCTGCGCGCCGCGGCTTCGCTATCCTGGGAGAAGGCCGCCCGCGAACTGCTCGCAATCTTTGATCAAGTCGCCAGACGTCATGCCCGAGCCGCTTAGCTTTTGCATGGTCACGACCTTCTACCCGCCGTACAGCTTCGGCGGCGACGCGATTTATCTTTATCGCCTTTGCAACGAGCTCGCCCGCGCCGGCCACACCGTCGATGTGATTCATTGCGCGGATTCCTTTCGCATGTTCCGCCCCGAGCCTGATCTGCACACTTTCGCCCCCCGGCCGGGCATCACGGTGCACAAGCTGGAAAGCGGGCTGGGGATGCTTTCCCCGCTGCTATCGCACCAGACCGGTCATCCGCTGCTCAAAGCGGGCAAGATCAGCGACATCCTCGAGTCGCGCCGCTTTCACGTCATCCATTTCCACAACATTTCTCTGCTCGGCCCGGCGGTGTTGGAAATGGAACCGAGCTATAAGGACTGGGTCAAGCTCTATACGATGCACGAACACTGGCTTGTCTGCCCGATGAATGTTCTGTGGAAATATAACCGCCGCGCCTGCGAGAAGCCCGACTGCCTTTCTTGCGCGCTGCTTTCCGGCCGCCCTCCCCAGCTCTGGCGCTATACCGGCTTGCGGGACCGCGCCGCGCGCAAAGTGGATCAGTTCCTCTCCCCCAGCCGCTTCACTCGGGACATGCATCACCGCCGCGGTTTTCCCTTCCCGATTGAGGTGCTCCCGTATTTCCTAGGCGACGCCGATCAGGAGGGGAGATCCACGGCGCCGGCGCCGCACCCGCGCCCCTATTTTCTCTTTGTCGGCCGCCTGGAGAAAATCAAGGGTCTACAGAACGTGCTCCCGGAGTTTCGCGGCGAAGGCGACTACGACCTGCTGGTTTCCGGCTCAGGCACGTACGAGCGAGAGCTGCGCGAGCAAGCGCGCGGGATGCAACGCGTGAAATTCCTGGGGTGGACCCCGCAAGATCTCATCGGGCCCTACTACCGGCATGCGCTGGGCGTGATCGTGCCGTCGATCACGTACGAGACCTTCGGCATCATCATCATTGAAGCTTTTGCAAGAAAAACACCGGTGATCGTCCATGATCTCGGGGCCCTGCCGGAAGTCGTTCACGACAGCGGCGGCGGCTTCGTTTATCGCACCCTGGAAGAGCTGCGGGCAGCTATGAAATCCCTGGCTGGACGGCCGGATTTGCGGCGCGAACTGGGCGAAAAAGGCTATGATGCATTTTGCCGCCTTTGGTCCCCTGAACCGCACCTGACGCTCTACTCCCGCTTCATCCGGGAAGCGGCCCGTCGCAAATTTGGACGCGTACCCTGGGAAACGGACGCAGAGGAAGTGGAAAAAGCGGCGATGCGCCAAGGGCAGGCTACCTAGGGGAGCAGGCCCGTTTGGCCGACTCGCAGTCCAGCGGCAAGAACGCCAGAAACGGCTCGCGGCGTTCCACGGTTTCGGCTGCTTCTTTTTTTAAGAAAGCGGGGATGATAGCGCAGCATGCCAAAGTTTTTGATCACCGGAGGCGCAGGTTTCATCGGGTCCCATTTGGCCGAGCGGCTGCTTGCTTTGGGGCAGCGGGTCTCGGTCCTCGATAATCTCTCCACCGGCAGCATCGCCAATCTGGCCCATCTGAGAACGCATCCGGATTTCGAGTTTGTCATGGATGAAATCGCCAACGAACGCGTGGTGGCGGAACTGGTCGACGGGGCCGATGTGGTTTTCCACCTCGCCGCCACCGTGGGCGTCCAAAAGATCATCGACAGCCCGGTGGAAACGATCGTCAACAACGTCCACGGGACGGAAATTGTTTTGAACGCCGTGGCCAAGAAACGCCGCAAGGCCGTGATCGCATCCACGTCGGAGGTCTATGGGAAAAGCACGAGCCTGCCGTTCCGCGAGGATGGCGACCTGGTGCTGGGACCCACGTCGAAATCGCGGTGGAGCTATGCTTGCAGCAAGGCAATCGACGAATTTCTGGCCATCGCCTACTGGCGGGAGAAAAAGACGCCGGCCGTAGTGGCGCGTCTGTTCAACACCATCGGCCCCCGGCAGAGCGGCCAGTATGGGATGGTCGTTCCCCGCTTCATCGGCCAGGCTCTCGAGGGCAGGGACGTGACCGTCTACGGCAGCGGCGAGCAGACGCGAAGCTTTACTTACGTCGAGGACGTGGTCACGTGGCTGATTCTGCTGGCCCAGGACGACCGGGCAGTAGGCGAGATTTTTAACCTTGGCAATCCGAACGAGGTCACGATCAAAGACCTCGCCCGGCGCGTGATCGCCCTGGCACGTTCGTCTTCGAAGATCCGCTTCGTGCCCTACGATGAGGCCTACGAAAGCGGCTTTGAAGATATGGGCCGCCGGGAGCCTGATATCGCCAAGGTCGTGGCGCTCACCGGCTACCGCCCGCGGGTCGATTTGGATGAAGCCTTGCGGCGGACTATTGAGTGGTTCGCCGAGCGGCGGCTCGAAGATCAGCAGAGGCAATGGAAACTGGCCGGCGCGCCTCCGGGAGTGTCCTCAGGGCCTTGATGACGCCGGCTGCGCCTGAAATTTCTATCATTGTTCCCGTTCGCTTCGCCCGGCAGACTATCGCTTCCACACTCCAAGCTCTCCGGGAGCAGTGCGAAGGACTCGCGGCGGAAATTATCGCCGTCGTATCTTCGACCGATCCCACGCGGGAGGCGCTCCGGGAACTGGCCGGCGACCCGAAGCTGCGGATCATCGAAATGCCGGGCCCGCATTCCGTTCCGGAGCTGCGCGGCGAAGGTGTGCGCCTGGCCCAAGGCAAGCTCATCGCAATCACCGAAGATCATTGCTCTTTTTCCCCAGGCTGGGCGGCGGGCATGATCGACGCTCACAGGACCCGGGAAGTCGCCGCGGTGGGCGGGCCGGTGGAAAACGGCCGCGCCGGCGGCTGCCTGGAGTGGGCCATTTATTTTTCGCGCTATCTCAGCTCGATGCCGCCGCTCGGCGCCGGGCCTGTGGCGGCGCTGCCGGGCAACAACGCTTGTTATAAGCGCGAGGCTCTGGAACGGTGCGCGCCTCTGCTGGCGGGCGGCTTTTGGGAAAACGAGGTAAACCGCGAACTGCTGGCGCTGGGCTATGTTTTGTGGCTCGATCCCCGCCTGACGGTCATCCATCGGAAACCGTATCGCTTCGCTCCTTATCTTGCCCTGCGCTACCGGCATGCACGCTGCTTTGGCGGCATGATCGCGCGCACGCTCAGCGGCTTTGGGCGGATGCGGCGGATTCTTTTTTCTCCTCTGATTCCTGCGCTGCTCATGCTTCGCTCCGTCCGGTTGATCCAGGCCAAAAAGCGCCGGCGCCGGGAGTTCCTCCTTGCCTCGCCGGCGCTGCTGCTATGCTATTTGGTTTGGTTCTGGGGCGAGGCCGCAGGCTACATCGCCGGAGCGGGGGCGGCTTGTTCGGAAACGGATTGACAGGCCGCAGCCGGTTCTGGGCCGTTCGCCTTCCGCGGCCTGGGCCGGGACGAGTTCCAGCCGGACTCGACTTTCCCGCGGCTCGCTGACGGTCACAAGCGTGGAATCCTGGCGCGCCATTCTCACGTATCACTCGCTGGATGACTCCGGTTCGGTCATCTCTGTTCGCCCCAAAGTTTTCGTTCGCCACATGGAGGAACTGGCCGGGCAGGGCGTCAATGTGGTTCGCTTGACGGAACTGCCGGCTGCCCCGGCTCCGGCTCTGGCGCTCACGTTTGATGACGGCTTTCAAAATTTCTTCGAGTTTGCTGCGCCGGTGCTTGCCCAGCGTAACTTCCCGGCAACGGTGTTTCTGGTGACGGACTATTGCGGCGGAGTGAATGACTGGCCCTCCCAGCCGCCCGGCGTTCCCCGCCTGCCGCTGCTGAGCTGGCCCCAAATTGTGGAGCTGAGCCGGGCGGGAATCGAATTTGGCGCTCACACGGCGACCCACCCGAATCTGGCTCAATTAGAGGAAGCAACCATGCGGGAAGAGATTCTTTCCTCGAAGCAGCGCATTGAGGATGCCACGGGCCGGCCAGTTTCCGCTTTCGCCTATCCTTACGGCTCCATGCCCGAGCCCGCGCAGAGGATCGTGAAGCGCCACTTCGCCGTAGGCTGCTCGACGCGGCTCGGCTGGGTCACAGCCGAAAGCCGCCCGGAAGCACTGGAGCGTCTGGACATTTACTATCTCCGCTATCCCTTCCTGATCCGGCGTCTCTTCGAGCCCGGCGTGCGGGGCTACCTGGCGCTTCGCAGCGCATTGCGGGAATGGGTGTGATTCCCTTCGCCTGCCCGGCTTGCAAAGGCCCCGTGGAGCTGGCCGCCAGCGCGTATCGCTGCGGCCGCTGCCGGAACGATTACCCGATCCTGTGCGGCATCCCCGATTTCCGAATTCTTCCCGACCGCTATATCTCCATCGAGGACGACCGCCGCAAAGGCGAGCGCCTGTTCGCCGAAACCAGCCGCCGGAGTTTCCGCGAGATGCTTGATTTTTATTACTCGATCACGCCGGAAGTGCCGTCAGCGCTGGCACGTAAGTTCACCGCGCATGCGCTCGTCGAGGCAGCCATCGGGGAGCAAGTTCTGGCGCAAATCGGCGAAAGTCCTCCAGACGGCCCACTGCTGGACGTTGGCTGCTCGACCGGCGGCCTGCTCGTGGCAGCCGCGGGACGCCGGCTCGCCCCGCTTGTGGGCGTGGATGTGGCCTTCCGGTGGCTCGTAATCGGAACGGCGCGGCTCCGCGAAGCCGGAGTGCAGGCTCAACTCGTTTGCGCAAACGCTGAACTGCTGCCGTTTCCCTGCGGCCGCTTCACGGTCATCACCGCGACGGATTTGATCGAGCATGTCGCCGAGCCCGCTCGTGTGTTTGCCGAGTGCTACAGGGTGGCTGCCGCCCGAGGAACTGTCTACATTGCAACTAACAACCGCTTCTCCCTTGCGCCGGAACCTCACACCGGCATATGGGGCGTCGGATGGTGGCCGCGCGCCCTGCAAGCCGGCTACGTGCGCTTCGTTTCCGGCCGCGCGTATCGCAATATCGTGTTGCGATCCGCCCGGGAGCTGGAAGAATGGGCGCGGAAAGCCGGTTTTAGGGATTGCTCGGCAGCGCCGGCCCCGCTGGCCGGGCGCGTATCGAATTCCCGCTGGTTTGCGCCCGTGGAAAAACTTTACAATCGGCTGCGCCGCGCGCCGGGATCTTCCGGCCTGCTCCGTTGGATCGGCCCGCGCCTTCAACTGCTATGCCGAAAATAGGTTCCCGGATCTTGTGGCCGGCGTGGGCCCTGTTCACGATTGCGGTGACTGGAAAGCCCTTTCTCTGGCATCTGGAGTATTACCGACGTCCCGGCAAAGGAGTCTTTACGGCGTATCTGGCCGTCCTCGCTTTGCTGATCGCCGCCAGCTTCCTCTACATCCGACTGCGACAATCGCGGCCGGCGCTGATGGCCTGGGAGCCGCGCATTTTCTTCGTTTTTTTTCTCGCGTTTTTTCTCTTTTACGCCTTCGGTCCCACCCTGTATTCGCTATTGACATTGTTTGTCTGCTTCGGCTTGGGCCGCCTGGCGCTCGGCCGGCTGGCGGAGTCCGCGCTGGAACAGTTGACGCTCTTTCCCGCCGCCGGACTGGGTGTTATGAGCACCCTGCTGTTCGTGCTGGGGCTATCGCATCTGCTGTACCGCTCGGCGGTGCTCGCTTTGCTGATCATAGGGGCCCTGCTGCTCCGGGCGAACGCAGAGAGGCTTTGGGATCTGGTGCGGCGCGCCGCCGAGAAGTACCCATCCGCCGCCGCGGATCCCCTGTGGGGGATGTGCCTGATCTTCCTTTTTGTTTCGATGATAGCGAGCGTCATGGTCGTGCTCAGCCCGGAAATCGCCTTCGACCCTGTGAGTTTTCATTTCGTCCTGGCGCGCGACTACGCGCTGCACCACCGCCTCGAGATTGTTCCTTATTTCCCGTACTCCTACTTTCCGCAAGGGATCGAGATTCTTTACACCCTGGGCTTTCTGCTGGAGGGGCAGATCACGGCCAAAGCGCTGACTTACGCTTTTTTCCCTCTCTGCGCCGCCAGCGTTGTTTTGATCGGCCGACGCTGGTTCGCGGAGTCCCGAGCCGGAGCTCTGGCAGCGATGGCTTTTTTCGCGACTACTCCGTTTATTGACTGGACGGGCAGCGTCGCCAAGAACGATCTGGCTCTCGCGCTGTATCTGCTGCTGGCGCTCTACAGCGCGGTCCGCTGGACGGAAACGAGACGGTACGGCTGGCTCGCCGCGGGCGTGCTCTTTTTGGGTTTCAGTTTCGGCGTGAAACATGTGGCGATTCTCGGGGCGGTTCCCTGGGCTTTGATTGTGTTGTGGAACTGGCGCTGTCTCCGCCTCAGGCCGCAGCAGGCCGCCGCTTTACCGATCATATTCTTCTGCGCCGGTCTTTACTGGCACGCGCGGACGTTCCTGCTCACCGGGAATCCCCTCTATCCAGAGGCCACTCGCAGCGCACTCCGGTCTACGACTGCCGCCGGGCATCCCCAATTGACTCGTCTCGACCGTCTGGGCATCTATCTTTCGGTTCCGTGGCGCATCCACTTTCACGGCTTACTCGCCTTCGAGTCTCCGTCGCCCAACCCGTGCGGGTTCGTAGCCATCGCGTTTCTTCCCCTCCTGTTTTGGCCAAGGCGCAATTCATCCCAAGCCGCGCGGCTTGTCCTGGTATTTTGCGCCACATATTTTCTTTATTGGGCAGGAATTTTGATCAAGGTCCGGTATGCGATCGCCGCCTTCGGAGCGCTGTTCGCCTGCCTCGGAGACCGTGTTTGCCGTTTCCACTCCGATCGGAACGATGCTTTCCGGCGATATTCCGTTTTGGCGCTTGCAGCTTATTGCCTGGCCTTTTCTCTGACTCTGGCGCTAATCTTGCAAATGAGTCTACCGCGGCTAGAGTTCTTTACCCGGCGGATCAGCCCCGACCAGTTTCTGCGCAAAAGCCTGCTCACCTATCCTTCGATCGCCGCGCTGAACCGGCTGGCGCAGCCCGGCGAGCGAGCTTATTCAGTGGGAAACTGCTCGAGTTTCTACGCCGAGGTCGGGTTCCGGTGCTATTACGACGCCGACGGCAACTATTCTCTGGACCAGATTCGCGGAGAACTCGAGACGATGCGCTACCAATATCTGCTGGTCTCGAACGCCTGGGCCGAACCCCACCATATGCACGTGATCGACCGGCTGTTTCATCCGCTGCTGGTGTACCAAGATGATTCGTTCCGGATTTACCGCCTGCGCCGAGTGAGGTAGACTCTGGTTACTTCCCGGCGTCAATCAGCAGCCGCATCTCATTGGTGGGCTCGAAGCCGAGCGCCTCGTAAAGAGGGCGTCCTGCCTCGCTCGCGTGCAGAATAATGGTCCGAATTCCCAGGGTCCGGCAGGAATCGAGAACGACCTCCATCAGCCTCCGGGCCAAGCCCTGCCGACGCTGATCCGGACGGGTATAGACGTTCAGCACATTTCCCCGACGCGAACCGGGGCCGATCATATGCGGCGGCCAATCCATCAACCACAGTCCAGCGCCCGCGGCGATGGTTCCATCGGCTCCGGCGGCAAGCCAAGCCAGATATTCGCCGGCCTGCATCTTTTGGCGCACCCAAATCGCAAACGCACTCGCCATGGCATCGAGCGCCTGGTCGTCGCGAAAGCCGAGTTCGGAGAACATAGCTCGCCGCTGCTCGGCCAGTGTTTCCACGTCGGCGAGCGTGGCGGCGCGGATGGTGAAAGCGGATGGCTCAATCAAAGAACGCGCTTCGGTCAATGACTCTAAAGTTGCGCCTTATTCATAAGGGTTCGGAAGGAGTAATCTCAACCGGCAGTCCTTCGCCCCAGCCGTATTTTTCACGGCCCAACCGCTGGGCGAGCTGCCAAGTCTCGCGATCGCTCTGTTCATCGAGCACGCGGGCTGTGGCCGGAAATTCTCTTTCCCCCAGGCGCACGCGCACGCGAGGGTCTTGCTCGATGTTCCGCACCCAATTTGCCTTTCGGAAATGCTCCGCCAGCAGATACAGCTTGCCATCCGCGGCCACAAACCAGATCTCAATCTGCCGCGGCAGGCCGGTCTTGCGGCCGGTTGTCGTCAAATAGAGCACTTGCAGTTCCGTGGGCTTCACGGCCGCCTCTCGACCGGGGCTCGCCTCAGGCGACAGTGGCTTCCACCGGCTGGCGGCGAGCTTCACTGGCAGCCTGGGTGAGGTAGTCAAGCGCCGCCGCTACGCCTCCCTTGGAATGGGGCACGCCCGCCAGCGCCAGCCCCATCTCGACGCCGCTCAGCGTTCCGGCCAGCATCAAGTCATTGAAATCGCCCAGATGGCCGATGCGGAAGACCTTCCCTTGGAGCTTGCTCAGGCCGTTGCCGAGCGACATGTTGAAATTTTCCAGGATCACCTTCCGAAGCTCATCCGCATTGTACCCGGCCGGCATCAGCACGGCAGTCAGTGAGCTGCTGTACTCCTCCGGATTCAGGCAGAGCACTTCGAGACCCCAGGCCCGAACCGCCCGGCGGGTTGCTTCGCCGTGGCGGGCATGCCGGGCGAAAACGTTTTCCAGCCCTTCTTCGCGCAACATGATCAGGGCTTCCCGCAACCCGTAGAGAAGGTTGGTTCCGGGGGTATAGGGAAAAAAACCGCTCTTGTTGGGACCCGCCATCGCCTGCCAGTCCCAGTAGGATTTCGGCAGGCGGGCTGATTTGGACGCGGCCAATGCCTTCTCGCTAATTGCGTTGAAACTCAAGCCCGGAGGCAGCATCAGTCCTTTTTGCGATCCTGCCACGGTGACATCCACGCCCCATTCCTCGTGCCGGTATTCCATAGAGGCGAGTGAGGAAATGGTATCCACCATCAACAGCGCGGGATGCCCGGCACGGTCCATCGCCTTGCGAACTGCTGGGATCCGGCTGGTCACCCCAGTAGACGTCTCATTGTGAACCACCGCCACGGCTTTGATTTCGTGCCGCCGGTCGTCGGCCAGCTTCGCCTCGACAACTGCGGGGTCTACGCCATGCCGCCAGTCTCCGGGCACGAATTCGGTGTTCAAGCCCAATTTCACAGCCATTTCCCGCCAGAGAGTGGCGAAGTGCCCTGTCTCGAACATCAGCACTTTGTCGCCGGGCGAGAGGGTATTGACGAGAGCCGCTTCCCAAGCCCCGGTTCCCGAAGCGGGGAAGATCACAACTCGCCCGCTGGTTTTAAAGATTTCCTTGAGGCCTTCGAGTACCTCCGCCCCAAGCCGCGCGAACTCCGGCCCCCGATGATCGATGGTCGGGCGGGCCATCGCGCGCAGGACGCGATCGGGTACGTTCGTGGGTCCTGGGATCTGAAGAAAATGGCGTCCACTGGGAAATGACATAGCGCTATCCTCATGTTAAAAGAAACGGACTAATACTAACCAATGTCGCATTCCTGCCCTGCCCATCGCAACTAGGGAACGCCGGCTTCACGGCCGCACCAAATCCAGCCGGATGGATTGCTGCGCTCGCAGCGGTTCTGTTATTGCGCGCGCACCTTACTATGCGCGCGCCAAACGGAATCGGCTGATCTCGGGCGGGCAATTGATGCGAATGGGAATCCCGAAGTAGCCGATGCCTCGATTCACGTACAGGTGCCGCGAGCCTTCTTTGTAAAGGCCGGAGATATACCGGAAGCGCAAGGCGCCAAGCCCTATGGGAACCCCGTTGATCTGCCCGAGCACTACCTGGCCGCCTCCGTGCGTGTGGCCTGCCAGGGTGAGGGGGATTCCGAACTGCTCAGCCTCCATAAACGTGTGCGGATGGTGGGCGAGCAGCACGCGAACCGCTTCCGGATTGCTGCCCGCCAGAATCTTCGCCAGGGCGTTCCTGGTCCATTGCTGCTGGTAGACGTTGGGATCACCGCGGGTTGCTCCCAGCCAGTCCAAGCCCACCAGCAGCAGTTCGGCGCTGCGCACCCGTATGGAAGCCCTCTCATTGCGCAAAAAGCGGATGCCAGCCGGTCTCAGGCCTTCGATCAAACGGTTGCATCCCGGATACCCGGTGAAAGGATTGCGCTGGTCCGAATAATAATCGTGATTACCCAGAATGGCGTAAACGCCATAAGGCGCTTGCAACCGGGCGAGACTTTCGGCCGCCTCCGGAAGTAGATGAAGGGAACGATCCAAAATGTCGCCCGTAATCACAATCAGTTCTGAGCACAGCTTGTTGGCTGTTTCTACTACCGGCTCCATGTCCCGATAGCGGATATAAGGGCCGAAATGAAGATCGGAAAGCTGCGTGATCCGGAAACCGTCCAACTCGCGAGGCAAGCCAGGGATCGGAATTATCAGCTCGGGCGAGATGTCCAAATCATCCTTCGTTCCGTAAACGCCGTATGCGGCGGTTCCCAGCAGCGCCGCAGGAGCGGCCGGCGCCAGCCGCATGAGAAATCTCCGGCGGGAGGGGGGAGAGCCGCGAAAAAAAGAATGGCCCTGCGAGCCGCCAGCCTCCGGTCTCAGCTTCGCAAATCGGGAGGCGGCATACATGGAAAGCCAGCGCGCGCCCCGGCCGACGCCGAAAAGAAGACCCTTCGGAACAGCTACCAGGAAGTACCCTACCAGCATCGCGAGCCAAGCCAGACTCGGATAGAAAAACCAATGCACCAGCGATTCGGGAATGTGCTCCAGGCTCCACCCTGCCCAACTCATCCCCGCGGCGACCAAAAGCGGCCCGTTTACCACCAGAAAGAAAGCGGCTAACAGCTTTTGAAGGCGGCCGGGCGAGCTTTCCGGGAACCAAGCCATCAACCCCCGGCGAAGTTTCAGAAAAAGCAGGAAGTTGGAAATGAAGAAAACGCTGTAGACGATGGCAAACAGCATGGCCGAGTCGAAACTTCATTTTACCGCTGCCCACAATCAGCCGGGGTGCGAACGGGATGGCAGGAACACCAAGACAGCCGCCGCCCTTCGCCAACAGAGAAGAGAGAGGACGGACCTGGCGCCCAGCAGGCCGCTGGTGTGGGCGACTGAACCAATGGATTCTCTCACTGGATGTTTTGGCAGGCGTCGTATTCCTGCTGCGCCTAACCAGCGGGAAAGGCTCGAATCAACGCCGGAATGCGGGGGCGGCGCAGCGCCCAGGCGAACGCCGCCCTCCGTCTCTATATCCGTTTTAGAAGCAGCAATCGGTTCTTTCGGGTCCTTCTAAATTCCCAAAACCCGCTTCAGGGGGGAATATCCCATGGTGCCGGTGAGCAGGCCCATCACGGCTACAGCGCTCAGAACGCCCTTCCATTTGTACCGAAGCGGAGCGAATATCGCCGCGGCGGCGGCAGCCGATCCAATAGCCATACGCACCTTCTGTTCAGTATCGCCGATGTTTTCCCTCATGAATGTCTCCTCGCTCGTGAATAGATTTTTCCAGGTGCGGCTTTTTCCGTGCTGCTCCGCCCTGGGTACGTGCCAGGATACCGTGAGTCGAAGTGAGAGTAAGTGAACCAACGCACAGAAGCGCAGTGAAACGTCTGTTTGGGCGCAAAACGGCTTCCAGCACCCAAAATCCGCGGCATTTCTGGGCGATGCCAATTGGGAAGGTTCCCGCCCCGCTTCTCTCTCCACTTTCCCGAGAGGCGCTGCGCCGTCGGGCAGTAAGAGGGGACGGCTCGCGCGCGAGATCGGGCAAATCCCTTATGCCTGCCTCAGAGGAACGCTCGATGAAGCGTAAACGTTCGACCTATAGTATTCGGACCCTCAAATGACCAATAAAAGTGATTATGCCGCGTGCCCTCTGGCTCCAAAGCGTGATCCTGATTCTTGCCGGAGCCGCGTGGGCGGTAGCAGCGGACATTGAAGGCACTGTCGTCGTCAAGCAAAAACTTACGAAGCGCAAAATCACGACTTCCGCGGCTTTGTACCAGCGCGGCGTGGCCGTAGAGATTCGTCCCGACGACGAGGATCCGCTGGCCTTTGAGCGCTCGCGGGTCGTCATTTACCTGGAAGGCCAGCTTCCTTCCGAAGCGATTACCGCAACGATGAGGCAGCAGAACCGGCGCTTCGTGCCGGATATGCTGGTGATTCCTGTCGGATCCGCCGTTTCCTTCCCCAATCTTGATCCGATTTTCCACAACGTTTTTTCTCTGTCGAAGCCGAAAACCTTTGACCTGGGAAACTATCCGAAAGATCATACGCGAACGGTGACCTTCCCCAAGCCGGGCATTGTTTTTGTCAACTGCCACCTGCACCCGAACATGGCAGCCGTGATCTTCGTCAGCCCCAATCGCTGGAGCACGAAAGCGGATAGCGGCGGGCGATTCGTGCTGGCTGGAGTGCCCGAGGGCCTCTATACGATTGTCGCCTGGCACCGGGCGGCCGGCTTTTTTCGGCAAAGTATCCGGGTGACGCAGGACCGCGCCGCCGTCCAATTCATGATTCCGCTCGATCAGCGCGGGACCGCCACAGCAATCGCGCAGAGGTAGCTATGCGTTTCGCGACTCGGACGTTCCTCTGGTCGTTTCTTCCGTTCGCAATTTTGCTGCTCGGCAGTTTTTGGACGATTCACAGGCTGGTGGAATCGGCCGTCCGCGACGAGCTGCGCTCCTCGCTGCGCCAGACGCATTTGGCAATCGGGCGCGTGCGGTCGCGGAGCGGACTGCAAAACAGCCGTTTTCTCAAAATTCTCGGCGAGAACGCATCGCTCAAAGCCGGTTTACAGTTGCTCCTCGCCGACCCGAAAAGCGCCGCCGCCCGCCTCACCGTAGAAGATCAACTGCGGGAAATCTGCGACTTGCCCGGATTCGATTTCCTAATGATCTCCGACATAAACGGCGCGCCGCTTGCCGCAGTAATACGCATCGATCAACAACTGGCCGCCATGGATGTTGCGCGCATCCGGCCGCCGCAGCGGGGCTTCGCCACCATCGGGAACCACTCGTATCGGGTCGTTTCTACGCCGATCGACCAAGGAGACGAGAGTATCGGAATCCTTTCGATCGGCGAACATTTCGATTTTTCCGATTTCGGCACGCCGGCTGTGCTCATGCACAGCGGCAAGGTATTGAGATCAAGCATTCCCGGGATTCCCTCGGAGGAAGTGGAGTCGGCGCTTCGAAGCTGCAAAGGGGAGGAGGAATGCGAGGTGCGCCTGCGGGGCGAAACATATATCTCCCTGCCCATGGAGAGCGTTTACCTCGGGCCTGGATATCTGCTGCGAAGCCTTCAGAATGTAGATCGGGCCAGCGCGCCGGTTCGGGCCATACTTCGAAACGTTTTTCTCCTGGCGGGCCTCGGCGCTCTGCTCGCCGCGCTAATTGTAAGCATGCTGGCTTCGCGATCGATCGTAAAGCCGATGGCGTCTGTCGTGGCCCAATTGCGGGAAACCGAAAAAACCGGCGTGCTGCCGCAGCTTGACGCCAGAGCCGCTTCAGTTCAGGAAATCCGCGACCTGACGGAAAGCTTCAACCGCGCGGCCACTTCGGTCCGCGAAGCGCGGGACAATCTGCATCGCGCTTACGTGGAATTCGCCGGATCGCTTGCCAGCGCGCTGGATGCCCGCGACCGCTATACCGCCGGCCACAGCCGCCGCGTGAGCGGATTCGCCTGCGCGATCGCCCGCGAGATGGGCGTCCCTCCGGAGCAGTTGGAAGAGATTCGAATCGGCGCGCTGTTGCACGACATCGGTAAAATCGGCATCGCGGACGGGGTTTTGCAAAAGGAAGGCAAGCTTACCGCCGAAGAACTCGCACTGATCCGGCAGCACCCCACCATCGGACGGCGAATCCTGGCCGGCGTCCACGGCTTCCAGGCTTATTTGCACGCCGTCGAGCTTCACCACGAGAACTGGAATGGTACAGGATATCCCTGGGGGCTGCATGGTGAAGAGATTCCCCTTGCTGCCCGGATTGTGCGAGTGGCCGACGCATACGACGCAATGACCACAGACCGCCCGTATCGCCGGGGCATTGCCCATGAGCAAGCGATCCGCCTGCTCGAACAGAATGCAGGCGTTCAATTCGACCCCGCGATTGTTCGAGCCGCCGCAGTGCTCGCCCGCTTCGCCGGCTCGAAGCTCTCTCCGGCCAAACCCGCAATGCCCGGCTTTTACCCGATGGAGAATCTGGCTGAGGCCGTGGCCAGCGACGCTCATGCCTTCCTCGAACACCTGAACGGCTACGACGTATGAAGCCCGCCATACTGATAGTGGTTTGCTTCTCGAGCTGCCTCTGGGCGCAAGAGGCGGCCTCTGGATTCGATCTGGCGGCTACAGTGGGTGAGGCTGGCTTCTACACGCGGCAGCTCGAAGCCCCGCCTCGCTCCACCGGCCCGGCTGCCGGTGGATTTCGAGCCCTGCTGTACCCGACCTGGAAGCTTGATGAACACTGGGCCATCACCGGCGCGGTGCAGGTGCATTCGCGGCCCTACTTCTTCGAGGAATTCACCACTCAGGGCTACGGCGTCAAGACAGATCTTTTGCAGGCCAATCTCAGTTATTCGCGATTTTGGAGCAACAATTCGATCGTCATCCGCGTAGGGCAGTTGTCCTCAGCGTTCGGATCGTTTCTACTCCGGTACGATGACGCCGTCAATCCGCTCATCGACATGCCGCTGGCGTACGGGTATTACTACAGAGGTGTTTCCAGCCTGGGGCTGGCCGGCGCCGAGGTCGATGCCACCCGCGGAAAGCTGGACCTGCGCGCTCAGTTCGTGAACTCCTCTCCGGCCAACCGCCGGAGCATTTTCGATCGCGATCAATACGGCAATTGGGCCGGAGGCCTGGGGTACACGATTCGCCAAGGTTTTCGCGCGGGCATCTCTGCGTATCACGGACCCTATCTCGACCGGAAGTACGCCTTCTATTTTCCCGGCGAAGCGAGGCCCCGCGATTTGCCTGCGTCGGCGGTCGGCTTCGATGTCCAATGGGGCCGTGGACCTTGGAATGTGTATGGCGAATGGCAGCGGTTTCAGATGGTCTATACGAAAATTCCCCCGTTTCACCAGCACGCCGGCTACGCAGAAGCGCGGTGGGTTTTGCACCCGCGCTGGTATTTGGCGGTACGGGCCGGCTATATCCGGGCGAACGCATTCGCCGGACGCGACGTTTATGAAATCGCGGCGGGTTTCCGGCCGAACCGGCTGCAACTGGTAAAGATCGGCTATGAGAAGCAAACCGGGACCAACGCCGGGCGAGCCCCGGCGAACGTTCTTTCCGCGCAGCTTGTCACATCCCTTCACCTATTTTCCGTAGCCACCAACTAGCCGGCTTGCATGGCCGGAATCGGCATCCGCTTTAGGGCAGGTTAGCGCCAGCCGGCTGGCCGATTTCGGCATTCCACAGGCTGCGCGGCAAGCCGGTCGTGGCCTGGTCCCCGACAACGAATACCGGCCCGGGTCTTGGCTTGTAAAGTCTCCGCCGGTGGGGGGATAATTTTTGGGGAACTCGTGGGAGAGCTGTGCGAATATTGTTCAGGGGCAAATTCGCAGTTCAAATCGCGTGGAAAGAGTTCATGTGTGCTCCGCGCAAGGGAGAAGCCGGCCTATGCGTAAGGCGCGCCGCCGGGCGGACCAGGAACAAAAAAGATCCGCCCGTAAGCACAGACCAGTCTCACAAGCCCTCAAGCCGCATGTGTTCGGATGCTTTCGTTGAAAAATGAAAACCGGCGTTCCCCGCTTTTCCCCTGAGGCGGCGGGGCGCTGCTTATGAAAAATACCAAGCCTGGGAGTTTTGCATTCCTACTGAGTGTTAGAGGTTTTATGGAGTCGATATTCCGCTACGGTAGTTTCTACGCGTGCGCGCTTCTGATCGTGTGGCAGGCGCCGGGAATCCGCGCCCAGGAGAGCCCCAGACAGCCGCAGCCGTCTTCTACGCAACAGCCATCATCCACCCAACAGCCCGCGTCCTCCGGTCAGCCGGCTCCCCAACAGCAAACAATTCGGCAGGAGCCCGGCGCAGCACAGCCGGTTCCGGAAGGTCCACGCAACATCAGCGATGGATCGTTCTCCCTGGACGTCTTCTATTGGCTTACCGGAGCGCGCCCACAACTGCGCGGCAGCATTACCACGACGACCTCCACAACGGTCGGCCTCACCACCAAGACCACGACGACCACGACGCCGTCCAACCTCGTCTTTCCCGGAAAAAGCGAAGCCGCCCGGGGCGCAACCCTCAGTATCCCGGCGGGACGATACAACGCACTTCGATTTTCTTACTTTCAGACCAGGGGCGGAGGCAATACCACAGCCACGGAAAACACGAACCTGTTCGGCACCGTGTATAACGCTGGCGATTTTCTGACGGCCCATTACACCTTGCAGAACGCCAAGGTTTCCTGGGACTACCTTTCCTACCGGCTCCCACCGCGCGCCACCGGTTTTCGCGTGAAAACGTTGTGGGAGATTCAGTACACGTGGCTTCGATCTTCGATTTCGGCCCCGGAGAAAACTCCGTCAGTCGATTCCTCAGGGAATCTCATTACAAACAGCTCGACAGGCACAAGAAGCCTGATTTTTCCAACGCTGGGAGCGGGCGTGGAGCACGCCGTTTCCAAAAATTTCCGGTGGGAGGCCAAGGCTTCGGGGTTCGGCATCCCTCATCACGGCAACATATGGGATACGGAAGCTTGGGCCGCCTATCGCTTCGGCCAATTCGAAGCCCGCGGCGGCATCAAGGCGTTCCACTTCAAAACCTCTCCGAAAAACGACATCTATGTTGGCGGAACTACCTTGTCGGGCGCATTCTTTGACGTTCGTTGGTATCCAAAATTGTAGGGCGGCGGCTCAGAAAACCTTTTACACGGGAAAGCTAGAGGACATTGCGCACGACGCGGAAGCCGTAATCTGCATATTGCAACGCCGGCGGAATGCTGGAACGCGCTGCGCAGCGGCTGACCTTGATGTGATGCCGCCACGATCCGCCGCGCGAGGCCCGCCGGTCGCCTGCTTGGGGCCCCTGCGGGTTGCGCTCGGGGGAAACCGCATAATAATTCTTATCGAACCAATCCAGACACCACTCGTGAACGTTTTCCCCCATGTCAAACAGGCCGAAGGGATTGGGCTGGTCCTGCCCGACCGGCAGCGGTCCGGTGACTTCTCCGCCCCAACGGCGCTGATAAGCGGCGTGCGCCTCCGGCGGAGTGTTTCCCCAGGCATAGAGCTCTCCTTCTCGCCCGCCGCGCGCAGCTCGTTCCCACTCGGCTTCCGTCGGCAGCCGATAACGCCGGCCGGTCAAATCGGAGAGCCAAGCGCAATAGGCCGACGCTTCCATCCAGTTCACTCCTACCACGGGATGCTCGGGATCGCTGAACTCGGGCGAGCGCCAGTAGCGAGGCTCCGGGTTCCCGGTTGCCTGGAGAAAGACTGCATAATCGCGCCGGCGAACTTGCAGCGCAGCCATTTCGAACTCATCCACCCACACCCGGTGTACGGGTTGCTCCTCGTCCCGGCCCCGATCGCATCCCATGTGAAACCAGCCTGCCGGTATGCGAACACAAAGCGGCTCTTCCAAATCAGGAACAGAACGCATCTTTCGACCAACGATCCCCGTTCGATTCAAACCTAAGAACTCCCGGCTGGCGGGCGGCGCAGCGCCGGGAAAGGCAGCCAAGCCACTTCTCAGGTTCATGCCCGGCAGCCGCCATTCCGCAGCACTTCGGATAACCCGGCGCGGATTTTCTCTTCAATGGGAAGCGCATAAATCTTCCGAATTGTTTCGTCGAATGGATACTCAAACGACCGAAGCTCGATTTCTCCGTCCTCCCATACCGCATAACACGCCGCCGGCCGGCCAGTCTTCGGCTGACCCAAGCTTCCCGGATTCACCACTTGCCGTTTTCCAAATCGCCGCACGAAGGGCACGTGCGTATGGCCGACCAGCAGGATATCGGCGCCGGCCGCTTCCACCTCTTGCTCCCATCGAGGCGAATCGGGGCCGCAATAGGCAAACAGCGGATCCGAAGGCGTGGCGTGGCACAACTGAACCCGGACTCCGGCGGTGCGGCGCCCAGAAGTCATGGGCAGGCTTCGCAAAAACTCCCGTTGGCGGCCGGAAAGAACCGAGCAGGTGTACCGCATCATTGCTTCGGCCATTTCTCGAAACGGCGCGGAACAGCGCGGATCTTCGCCGAATCCAACGGCATGATCGTGATTTCCTCTCACCGCCAGGGCCGCTTTGCTTTGGACGAATTCGACCACGTCGCCGGGATCCGGCCCGTAATTCACAAGGTCCCCCAGGACCCAAAGCTCGTCAAATGATTCCGGCAGCGAGCGGAGAGCTTCTGAATTTCCGTGAATATCGGAGATAATCACCGCCTTCATCGATATATCCGCACGATATCAAAGAGATCACAATGGGGCGCGAGATGAGAAAGGAAATCGATCAAAAGTGGTGACGTTTTGCAGCGGGAACTCGCCGCAGGAAAGCGCGAATTCGGTGCGGCAGCCGGAAACCGGTTCGGTGCGACGCATCATCCGGACATGGCCGCGAGAAATTCGGCGTTGCTGCGCGTCTTGCTCATCTTGTCAAGCAGCAGCTCCATGGTTTCGACGCTCGAAAGCGGGCTCAGCACTTTGCGCAGCACCCAAACCCGGTTCAGCTCTTCCTTCGTCAGCAGCAGCTCTTCCTTGCGCGTACCGCTCTTGTTGACGTCGATGGCCGGGA